>QFCJ01000078.1_pt1 | contig 681957 bp, 551 predicted proteins | sample 5346051 | NCBI WGS metagenome assembly QFCJ01 (sample SAMN09062257, study PRJNA434731) | Human gut metagenome, whole genome shotgun sequencing project. | isolation source: stool timepoint C gemcode assembly | host: Homo sapiens | collected 2016 | reverse complement strand
TGGCGAGCGAACGGGGATTAGCCCAAACCAATGTTGTTACGGCAATATTGGGGTTGTAGGACCACGTTGTCGCAAGACATTCAGTGAGAAGAATTCTTTGGAAAATGAAACCATAGACGGTGATAGTCCGGTATTCGAAGCTGAACGAAGCGTAGTGGTATCCTGAGTAGCGCGGGACACGAGGAATCTTGCGTGAACCAGCCGGGACCATCCGGTAAGGCTAAATACTCCCGAGAGACCGATAGCGAACCAGTACTGTGAAGGAAAGGTGAAAAGCACTTCGAATAGAAGAGTGAAATAGTCCCTGAAACCATGCGCCTACAAGCGGTCGGAGCAGCTTATGCTGTGACGGCGTGCCTTTTGCATAATGAACCTACGAGTTACTTTTTCCGGCAAGGTTAAGGATCTAGAGATCCGTAGCCGAAGCGAAAGCGAGTCTGAACAGGGCGATAAGTCGGAAGGAGTAGACGCGAAACCAAGTGATCTACCCTTGGCCAGGTTGAAGGTTAGGTAACACTAACTGGAGGACCGAACCGATAAGCGTTGAAAAGCTTCCGGATGAGCTGAGGGTGGGGGTGAAAGGCTAATCAAACTTGGAGATAGCTCGTACTCCCCGAAATGCATTTAGGTGCAGCCTTGTGAGTTACTAATGTGAGGTAGAGCGACTGATAAGATGCGAGGGCTTCACCGCCTATCAAGTCTTGATAAACTCCGAATGCGCATTAGTTCTATCACAGGAGTGAGGGCATGGGTGCTAAGGTCCATGTCCTAAAGGAGAAGAATCCGGACCATCAGCTAAGGTCCCGAAATAGATACTAAGTTGAACTAACGAAGTCAGATTGCTAAGACAGCTAGGATGTTGGCTTGGAAGCAGCCATTCATTTAAAGAGTGCGTAACAGCTCACTAGTCGAGGAGTTTGGCGTGGATAATAATCGGGCATCAAGTATCTTACCGAAGCTATGGGATCATTAATGATCGGTAGGGGAGCATTCCACTCCGCGTCGAAGGTGAAGCGTGAGCTTTGCTGGAGCGTGTGGAAAAGCAAATGTAGGTATAAGTAACGATAAAGGGGGTGAGAAACCCCCTCGCCGAAAGACTAAGGTTTCCTGATCAACGCTAATCGGATCAGGGTTAGTCGGGTCCTAAGGCTCAGCCGAACGGTGAGGCCGATGGCAGAACAGGTTAATATTCCTGTACTACCTTAAGGAGTGACGTGGAGACGGAGTCGTGACAACGCCGCGGACTGACGGAATAGTCCGTTGAAGGGTGTAGATGTTGATTGTGGCAGGCAAATCCACCACGAGAGTCGAACCTGATAGTATACCAATTCCTTCGGGAAACGGTAATAGTGCGTGTAAACATACTCCCGAGAAAATCCGCTAAACTTAATCCTTGAGGTACCCGTACCGCAAACGGACACACGTAGTCGGGTTGAATATACTAAGGCGCTTGAGTGATTCACGGTTAAGGAACTAGGCAAATTGACCCTGTAACTTCGGGATAAAGGGTCCCAACGAGAGTTGGGCGCAGAGAATAGGTCCAGGCAACTGTTTAACAAAAACACAGGGCTGTGCCAAATTGAAAGATCACGTATACAGCCTGACACCTGCCCGGTGCTGGAAGGTTAAGAGGAGATGTCATCGCAAGAGAAGCATTGAATTGAAGCCCCAGTAAACGGCGGCCGTAACTATAACGGTCCTAAGGTAGCGAAATTCCTTGTCGGGTAAGTTCCGACCTGCACGAATGGTGTAATGATCTGGACACTGTCTCAACCGTGAGCTCAGTGAAATTGTAGTATCGGTGAAGATGCCGATTACCCGCGATGGGACGAAAAGACCCCGTGAACCTTTACTATAGCTTAACATTGAATTTGGGTAATTGATGTGTAGGATAGGCCGGAGACTTTGAAGCGCAGACGCCAGTTTGTGTGGAGTCGCTGTTGAAATACGGCCCTTTGATTATTTGAGTTCTAACCCGTTGTAACGGGGACACTGTTTGGTGGGTAGTTTGACTGGGGTGGTCGCCTCCAAAAGTGTAACGGAGGCTTCTAAAGGTGCCCTCAGGACGATTGGTAACCGTCCGTAGAGTGTAATGGCATAAGGGCGCTTGACTGGGAGACATACAAGTCGATCAGGTAGGAAACTAGAGCATAGTGATCCGGTGTTTCCGCATGGAAGGGACATCGCTCAAAGGATAAAAGGTACTCCGGGGATAACAGGCTGATCCCTCCCAAGAGCTCATATCGACGGAGGGGTTTGGCACCTCGATGTCGGCTCGTCACATCCTGGGGCTGGAGAAGGTCCCAAGGGTTGGGCTGTTCGCCCATTAAAGTGGCACGCGAGCTGGGTTCAGAACGTCGTGAGACAGTTCGGTCTCTATCTATCGTGGGCGTATGAAATTTGCGTGGCTCTGACACTAGTACGAGAGGACCGTGTTGGACTGACCTCTGGTTTACCAGTTGTGCCGCCAGGTGCATTGCTGGGTATCTAAGTCGGGATTGGATAAGTGCTGAAAGCATCTAAGTACGAAGCCAGCCACAAGATTAGATTTCTTAGGGTCGTCAAAGACGATGACGTTGATAGGATGCAGGTGTACAGGTGGTAACATCATAGCCGAGCATTACTAATTGCCCGTCCACTTTCTTTCTGCGGGACGGTTGTTATATACGTTTAGCTTGTCAAATGTCTTTCATTTTACTTTTCGTCATGTCATAACCTTTTTCAGGTGGTTATAGCACGAGGGTTCCACCTCTTCCCATTCCGAACAGAGAAGTTAAGCCTCGTCACGCCGATGGTACTGCGTAACAGTGGGAGAGTAGGTAGCCGCCGTTTTTTATGAAGCCCCTTCAGTAGAAATACCGGAGGGGCTTCGTCTGTTTTGGTAGTCTGGGAAATTTATGCTATATTTGTCACCGACAATTATTTTATTCAACGTTTAAAGCAAATTTAAAGAGTATGAAAACGAAACTATTTTTAGCTGCTGTTGCAGTAACATTTTCCTTTGCAATGATGTCTTGTGCAGGTAACAAAACTAATAATGCTGCTACTGAAGGCGAAGAAACAACTGTAGAAACAGTAGAAGCTGCTGCCGTTGTTGAAGAAGCTGATTCTTGCTGCCAGGCTAAAGATTCTTGCGCTACTGCTTGCGACAAGAAAGCAGACTGTGCAGAAAAGAAAGAATGCTGCAATAAGAAGTAATCTATTGACTTAGAACGATAACGAAAGAGGGGACGAAGTGTATAAGACACGACGTTCCCTTTTTCTGTTTAATGGAACTTACCTCTATAAGTGATACATTATTTATAAAATTTGCCTTTAACTTATGAAATGAAGTTTTTTATGATAAAAAAGTAACGTATTATTTGGTGGTAAAGAAATTATCTATACCTTTGCACCGTCAAACTAATAAAAGAGACAAAAGATGAATCAGATGTTTATACATATTCTACTATGCGGTATTATTATTCTACTATCAAGGGTTAGTGGAAGTGAGTGCTACGCGTAAATGTGTATAATAAAGATATACGAAAGCCTTTCTCACTTCCATGTGTGAAAGGCTTTTTTAATGCTAATAATTATATAATATAAATAGAAGATGGACAATAGGTTATTTATTTTTGATACCACCCTTCGCGATGGTGAACAGGTTCCGGGATGTCAGTTGAATACAGTAGAAAAGATTCAAGTTGCGAAGGCATTGGAAGCTTTGGGAGTAGACGTGATTGAAGCAGGATTCCCAATTTCAAGTCCGGGTGATTTTAATTCTGTGATTGAGATTTCTAAAGCGGTGACCTGGCCTACTATTTGTGCCTTGACCCGTGCTGTTCAAAAGGATATTGATGTAGCTGTAGACGCATTGAAGTTTGCTAAGCACAAACGGATTCATACAGGTATCGGAACTTCTGATTCGCATATCAAATACAAATTCAATTCGAACCGTGAAGAAATTATCGAACGTGCGGTAGCTGCTGTAAAATATGCGCGTCGTTTTGTGGATGATGTGGAATTTTATGCAGAAGATGCAGGCCGTACGGATAATGAATATCTGGCACGTGTGGTAGAAGCTGTTATTAAAGCCGGTGCTACGGTGGTGAACATTCCGGATACGACCGGTTACTGTTTGCCTTCTGAATATGGTGCCAAGATTAAATACCTGATTGACCATGTAGACGGTATTGATAATGCAATTATCTCTACTCATTGCCACAACGATTTGGGTATGGCAACTGCAAACACTATAGCAGGTGTCTTGAACGGTGCCCGTCAGGTGGAAGTTACAATTAACGGTATCGGTGAACGTGCCGGTAACACTGCACTCGAAGAAATCGCTATGATTATCAAGAGTCATCACGAAATCGATATCCAGACAAATATCAATACCCAGAAGATTTATCCGACAAGCCGCATGGTATCCAGTTTGATGAATATGCCGGTACAGCCGAATAAGGCGATTGTCGGACGGAATGCTTTTGCACACTCTTCCGGTATCCATCAGGACGGTGTCTTGAAGAATGTACAGACCTATGAGATTATTGATCCGCACGATGTGGGTATCGATGATAACTCTATCGTATTGACTGCCCGTAGCGGACGTGCTGCATTGAAGAACCGCCTGAATATCTTGGGTGTTAATTTGGAACAGGATAAGCTGGATAAGGTTTACGAAGAATTCCTGAAACTGGCTGATAAGAAGAAAGATATCAACGACGATGATATACTGGTATTGGCAGGTGCCGACCGCAGTGTGAATCATCGCATCAAGTTGGATTATTTGCAGGTGACAAGTGGTGTCGGTGTACGTTCGGTAGCCAGTCTCGGATTGAATATCTCAGGTGAGAAGTTTGAAGCTTGTGCCAGTGGTAATGGTCCGGTGGACGCTGCTATCAAAGCATTGAAGAAGATTGTTGACCGCCACATGACACTGAAAGAATTTACTATTCAGGCTATCAGCAAGGGAAGTGATGACGTAGGTAAAGTTCACATGCAGGTGGAATACGATAACCAGATATATTATGGTTTCGGAGCTAATACGGATATTATCGCCGCTTCGGTAGAAGCCTATATTGACTGTATCAACAAGTTCAAATCATAAGATAGAGACTGAGGTCATATCTCAGCATTACAGGGATTGACTAAATTTGTAAATAGTAATTAGTAAAATAGTAAATAGACAGATGAATACATTATTTGATAAGATATGGGACGCCCATGTGGTGACTACCGTGGAAGACGGCCCGACACAGCTTTATATAGATCGGTTATATTGCCATGAAGTGACCAGTCCCCAGGCTTTTGCAGGACTGCGTGAACGTGGGATCAAAGTGTTGCGTCCGGAAAAGGTATTCTGTATGCCCGACCATAATACACCGACACATGATCAGGACAAGCCGATTGAAGATCCGGTTTCCAAGACACAGGTCGATACACTTACGAAAAATGCCAAGGATTTCGGATTGACGCACTTTGGCATGATGCATCCAAAGAATGGTATTATTCACGTAGTAGGTCCCGAACGTGGCTTGACTTTGCCGGGAATGACAATCGTGTGCGGTGATTCACACACTTCTACTCACGGTGCTATGGGAGCAATCGCTTTCGGTATCGGAACCAGTGAGGTGGAAATGGTGCTAGCATCGCAATGTATTCTCCAGTCGCGGCCGAAAACAATGCGTATCACAGTGGACGGTGAACTGGGCAAAGGAGTGACTGCAAAAGATGTGGCGCTTTATATGATGTCTAAGATGACTACAAGCGGTGCTACCGGATACTTTGTAGAATATGCCGGCTCGGCTATCCGTAATCTGACTATGGAAGGACGCCTTACTCTCTGTAACCTTTCTATCGAAATGGGTGCACGTGGTGGTATGGTGGCTCCGGACGAAGTGACTTTTGAATATATCAAGGGGCGTGAAAGTGCTCCGCAAGGGGAGGCGTGGGACAAAGCTTTGGAATATTGGAAGACGTTGAAGAGCGATGATGATGCCGTATTTGACAAAGAAGTGCGTTTCGATGCAGCTGATATTGAACCGATGATTACCTACGGAACGAATCCGGGAATGGGGATGGGGATCACCCGGCATATTCCTACTACTGAAGGAATGAGTGAAACAGCACAGGTTTCTTTCAAGAAGTCACTGGATTATATGGGCTTTCAACCGGGCGAATCTTTGTTGGGCAAGAAGATTGATTATGTGTTCCTCGGTGCTTGTACAAACGGCCGTATCGAAGATTTCCGTGCGTTTGCCTCTATTGTGAAAGGACGTAAGAAAGCGGAAAACGTGATAGCATGGCTGGTTCCGGGTTCATGGATGGTAGATGCGCAGATTCGGAAGGAAGGAATAGACAAGATATTGACGGAAGCCGGTTTTGCAATCCGCCAACCGGGATGTTCTGCTTGTCTGGCGATGAATGATGATAAGATTCCTGCCGGAAAATATTCCGTATCTACCAGTAACCGTAACTTTGAAGGGCGTCAGGGACCCGGTGCACGCACTTTGCTTGCCAGTCCGCTGGTAGCTGCTGCCGCAGCGGTGACAGGGGTGATTACCGATCCGAGAGAATTAATGTAATTGACAATCGAGAAATTGCAAATCTTAAAATAGTAGACAAAGATGGCTAAGACAAAATTTAATATAATAACAAGTACTTGTGTACCTCTCCCTTTAGAAAATGTAGATACTGACCAGATTATTCCGGCCCGTTTCCTGAAAGCAACGACTCGTGAAGAAAAGTTCTTCGGCGATAATCTGTTTCGTGACTGGCGTTATAATGCCGACGGTTCACTGAATGAAGAATTTGTGCTGAACAATCCTACTTATGGGGGACAGGTGTTGGTGGCAGGGAAGAACTTCGGTTCCGGTTCGAGCCGCGAGCATGCTGCCTGGGCTATTGCGGGTTATGGTTTCCGGGTGGTAGTCTCCAGTTTCTTTGCAGATATTCACAAGAATAACGAGTTGAATAACTTCGTGCTTCCGGTAGTCGTTACAGAAGGATTTCTTCAGGAATTGTTCGACTCTATCTATGCTGACCCGAAAATGGAAGTGGAGGTGAATCTTCCCGAACAGACCATTACTAACAAGGCTACAGGCAAGAGTGAACATTTTGAAATCAACGCTTATAAGAAACTTTGTCTGATGAACGGACTGGATGATATAGATTTCTTGCTAAGCAATAAAAATAAAATCGAAGAATGGGAAAACAAGGCGTCAAAATAGAGATCATGGACACAACGCTCCGTGACGGTGAACAGACCAGCGGAGTATCTTTTGTGCCTCATGAAAAACTAATGATTGCCCGTTTGCTGTTGGAGGATTTAAAAGTAGACCGGGTAGAGGTTGCTTCGGCGCGTGTGTCGGACGGTGAGTTTGAAGCCGTGAAGATGATCTGCGACTGGGCAGCCCGCCGCAATCTGCTTCATAAAGTGGAAGTGCTGGGATTTGTAGACGGCCATACTTCGGTGGACTGGATACAGCATACCGGTTGCCGCGTCATCAACCTGCTTTGCAAAGGTTCGCTGAAACACTGTACGCAGCAATTGAAGAAAAGTCCCGAAGAACATATTGAGGATATCATCAATGTGGTGCGCTATGCCGATGAACAGGATATTGCTGTCAATGTCTATCTGGAGGATTGGAGCAACGGAATGAAGGACTCTCCCGAATATGTATTTCAACTCATGGAGGGATTGAAGCATACCAGTATCAAACGTTATATGCTGCCTGACACTTTGGGTATCCTGAATCCGTTGCAAGTAATTGAATATATGCGGAAGATGAAGAAGCATTATCCGAATATGCACTTCGATTTCCATGCCCACAATGACTATGATCTGGCGGTGAGCAATGTGCTGGCTGCCGTGTTGAGCGGTGCCAAAGGATTGCACACAACGATCAACGGACTAGGCGAACGCGCGGGTAATGCTCCTCTTTCAAGTGTGCAGGCTATTCTGAAAGACCACTTCAATGCAGTGACCAATATTGATGAGAGCCGCCTGAATGATGTCAGTCGGGTGGTAGAATCATATTCGGGTATTGTCATTCCTGCCAATAAGCCGATTGTGGGGGAGAATGTCTTTACGCAGGTTGCCGGAGTTCATGCTGACGGTGATAATAAGAATAACCTGTATTGCAATGACCTGTTGCCCGAACGGTTCGGAAGAAAGCGGGAGTATGCGTTAGGAAAGACCAGCGGCAAGGCGAACATCCGTAAGAATCTGGAGGACCTCGGTCTGGAACTGGACGAGGACTCTATGCGTAAGGTGACGGAGCGTATCATCGAATTGGGGGATAAGAAAGAATTGGTGACCCAGGAAGATTTGCCGTATATCGTTTCCGATGTGTTGAAGCATGGTGCGATAGGTGAGAAGGTCAGACTGAAAAGTTACTTTGTCAATCTGGCTCATGGCTTGAAACCAATGGCGACGCTGAAAATAGAAATCAATGGCAAGGAGTACGAGGAAAGTTCGAGCGGTGACGGTCAGTATGATGCATTTGTGCGTGCTTTGCGTAAGATATATAAGGTGACACTGGGACGTAAATTCCCGATGCTGACCAATTATACGGTAACAATTCCTCCGGGCGGACGCACGGACGCTTTTGTACAGACAGTAATCATGTGGAGTTATGAGGACTGTGCTTTCCGTACGCGCGGACTGGATGCGGACCAGACCGAGGCTGCCATTAAGGCAACCGTGAAAATGCTGAATATCATTGAAGATGAATATGAGAAAGAGTAGCTGAGAATCAGCTTGTCCGAAGAATGTTTTATAAGTATATATAAATAGAAGAATTAACGATTATGGATTTTAAAATTGCTGTATTAGCAGGCGACGGTATCGGACCGGAGATCTCTGTGCAAGGTGTAGAGGTGATGAGTGCCGTTTGCGAGAAGTTTGGTCACAAAGTAAGTTACGAATATGCAATCTGTGGCGCGAATGCCATTGACGAGGTAGGAGATCCGTTTCCGGAAGAAACATATCAGGCTTGTAAGAACGCGGATGCAGTCTTGTTCTCTGCTGTCGGCGACCCGAAGTTTGACAATGATCCTACTGCCAAAGTCCGTCCGGAACAGGGATTACTGGCAATGCGTAAGAAGTTGGGACTTTTCGCTAACATCCGTCCCGTACAGACATTCAAATGCTTGATTCACAAATCACCGTTGCGTGCGGAACTGGTAGAAAATGCAGATTTCATCTGTATCCGCGAACTGACCGGAGGTATGTACTTCGGCGAGAAATATCAGGATAACGACAAGGCCTATGACACTAACTATTATACCCGTCCGGAAATCGAACGTATCCTGAAAGTAGCTTTCGAATATGCAATGAAGCGCAGAAAACACTTGACCGTGGTAGATAAGGCGAATGTCCTTGCTTCTTCCCGCCTGTGGCGTCAGATTGCACAGGAAATGGCCCCTCAGTATCCGGAAGTGACGACTGATTATATGTTTGTGGATAATGCTGCGATGAAGATGATTCAGGAGCCGGCTTTCTTTGACGTAATGGTAACGGAAAATACATTCGGTGATATTCTGACCGATGAAGGTTCTGTAATCAGTGGTTCTATGGGATTACTTCCGTCGGCCTCTACAGGGGAAAGTACTCCGGTGTTCGAACCGATTCACGGTTCATGGCCGCAGGCTAAAGGGCTGAATATTGCTAATCCGTTGGCACAGATTCTTTCCGTAGCTATGTTGTTCGAGTATTTCGACCTTAAAGAAGAAGGAGCGTTGATTCGTAAAGCAGTAGACGCTTCTCTGGACGAGAATGTACGTACACCTGAAATCCAAGTTGCCGGTGGTGCCAAATACGGAACCAAAGAAGTGGGACAATGGATTGTAGATTACATTAGAAAAGCTTGATAAAAAGAATAATTGTATCAGGCGCTAATATCCCTTTATCGGGTAACCCCTTCATATAAGAAAGCCTGACAACTTTTCCCGGTTGTCAGGCTTTTCTTTATATATTTCGGATTGTTTTTTGTTTCTACCAGCTTTTGATTGTAGAGTAAATAATGATGCCGAGTACTGTCAGGAAGCCTACATACATAGTGACCGATGTTTGTCTGATAGTATTTCTTCTTACACGGGAAGGCTTTTGCAGGTAAGAAGCTATTTTATGGGCAATCGTACAGAACAGCCAGCCGCCGAACCCTCCGATGATGCCTCCTACAATTAAGTCTCCGGGGTAATGTACGCCCAAGTATATGCGCGTGTAACAATTGAGAACTGCCCAGGTTATGATGAAAACACTTAACCAGCGTTTACGGAACAGGAATACTACATACATGGCAAGGCCGAAAGAGTTGGCGGCATGACAGGAAGGAAAACCGTAACTTCCTCCGCGATAGCCGTTTACGATATGCACCAGGTCTACAATCGGATTTTCCGGATTGGCAGGACGCAGACGTGCCACGACCGGACGGATGATACTGCTGCACATCTGGTCGGCAAAGGTTATGGTAAGCGCGATCGCAGCCACATAGCACAGGACTACCTTCCAATGGAAATTGATTAGCAATATGTATAATATGGTAGCGTACATCGGTACCCATATAATTTTCCCCGTGAAAGCACTCATAAAATAGTCCCAAAAGGGGGAATGTATGCCGTTGAAGAACAGGAAGACATTGGTGTCCACTTCCGAAAGGAAATTGATAATTTCGGTATTTATCATCAGTCTTTATTGTTATATTTTTGAATGTTGCAAATATACAATAAAGAAGAAGATATTGTTCTATACCGCTTAATAAATAATCTGTATTTCTGTTATTCTAACGTTTGGCCAGGTCGTCATAGAGCTTTTGCAAGAAAGCTTTTCCCTTTTCCAAATTTGCTCCTTTCTCCGTTCCTTCGTCAAGTTGTACGGTGTTGGCATCCAAATTATATACCAATTGATTTTCGGGAGTCACCATACCGAAGTAGTTCGGGCGGGTGAAATATCCGAAATGAGGAGATGACGGATTCAGGATATCCTTGCTGAAAGTAAATTCATCGTGTGGCAGTCCCAGTTGTGAAAGCAGGGTGGCGGCAATGTCAATCTGCGAGGCATAAGTATCTATCACATGCGGTTCCTTTATCGCGCCTCCAATTAAAATAAGAGGGATTGTTTGTCCGTCCAGTGGATTCTCGATCGGATATGGATAGGCTCCTTGATGATCGGGAACGAGTACAAATACTGTATTTTTCCACTGTGGGAGTTCCTGGTATTGTTTGATGAAGTCGCCTACGCAACTGTCGGCATAAGCGAATGCATTGAGAACCTTGTCATCCAGCCGGTGAAACGGAACTTCAAAAGGTTCGTGGCTGCTTGAAGTCTGGACAAGTTTCAGGAACGGTTCCTGTTGCTTTTCCTCTTTCATGTCTTTCAGCAGACGCTGGAATAATACGTGGTCTTGTGCCCCCCACTTGCCGGTACGTTCGGACAAAGGGAAATCCTTGTCGCAAATAATCTTTCCGATACCGGAAGATACCAGGTAAGAGCGCATATTCGTAAAGTCCGCATCTCCGCCGTAATAATATTCAAGGTTGTATCCGGCGTTTTTCAAGCTGCGCGGGATCGAAGGAAGTTTGTCCGTCTTTTCGGGATATTTCATAATGCTGGTGCTCGGCTGTCCGGGATATCCGCTGATGATAGACGCCAGACCACGGTCGGTACGGAAGCTGTTGGCATAGAAGTTACTGAATAAGATACCTTCTTTGGCAAATTTATCCATATTGACAGCTACATTCGGCTGCCCACCGAAAGTTTCCATCAGGTGTGTGGAGAAACTTTCAAGAATGATAAAGACGATATTCGGGCGTTGGGTATTCAGGAGTTGCGGGATACTGTCGGCCGGTGTGGCGGGTTTGTCCACCATTTCCGCAAATAGCTTGTCGGCTGTGTTAGGGTCCATGAAACGATACTGCTTCTCGAAGTTATTCTGATGCGTAGCAGAGTACATGAAACTGAATGCCGGATTAATGGCGGCATGGTTCATCAGTTGGTCGGAGCTGAAATATACTTTGCTTAAGTTCATGGTCGATACGGTGAAACCGCCGCGGATAGGGATGAAAAGCGCTGCCGTCAGTAATAATAATGCGAGGGAGACATTTTGCCGGCGATAAGGTATCTTCATGGGGTTCTTCTCGCGGATCAGTACGTAGTAGAAAATGCAGTATAAAATACCGGCGTAAATCAGCATGGCTACTATCCCCAGCAGTACGAACCAAAAGCTGACACTTGCCATGGCGTCCTTGGGAGAGGAGAAGAAATAGAAAATCGGAGTGGCGTCCAGGCGGAATCCCCAAAAGCCGTACAATCCCAGGTCGACGATAAAGATGCAAGCCATGATGAAAGCAATCAGTCCGAAGTAGACTTGGCGGATACGGCGGAGCACGGATGAATCGGTCCAGGCGGAGGCGATGAGCAGCAGGCCCGGAATAGCGGTCAGATATCCCGCCAGTGATAAATCCAAGGGAAGTCCGTGCCACATGACCCGGAAATAGTCTCCGAGAGACGCGTTGATATATAATTCACGGTAATAAACCATGAAGATAGGTTTCTGAAGTGCAAATAAGAGGACAAACAAAAAATAAGTCGTGAGAAATTGTATGATTCTCTTTTTCATATCTGTAAACTTAAAAAGATTGAACGGATACAAAGTTACTATACTTTTCCTTATCTTTCTCATGATGTGATATAAAACATACCTTTTTTTCTCTATCTTTGTCGTACAAGTGACATAAAATGTAATAAAATGGCAAAGATAGTAAAGAAACTAACCGATCTGGTAGGTAATACTCCTCTAATGGAACTTTCCGGTTATTGCGGGAAATATGGTATGGAACAAAATATTATCGCCAAGCTGGAAGCATTCAATCCGGCAGGGAGTGTGAAGGACCGGGTGGCTCTTTCGATGATTGAAGACGCCGAAGCTCGCGGAGTTCTGAAACCCGGTGCGACGATTATCGAACCCACAAGTGGAAATACCGGTGTCGGGCTGGCAATGGTGTCTACTATAAAAGGTTATCATCTCATATTGACTATGCCCGAAACGATGAGCCTGGAACGGAGGAATCTGTTGAAGGCACTCGGTGCACAAATCGTATTGACGGACGGACTGGGAGGCATGGCAGCGTCTATCGCTAAAGCGGAGGAACTGCGTGACAGTATTCCCGGTTCGGTGATTTTACAGCAATTCGAGAATCCGGCCAATGCCGCCGTTCACGAACGGACGACAGGCGAGGAAATATGGAAAGATACGGACGGCGAAGTCGCGGCTTTTGTGGCGGGAGTTGGTACGGGAGGAACGATTTGCGGTGTAGCCCGTGCATTGAAGAAGCATAATCCGAAAATTCATATTGTAGCCGTGGAACCGGCAGCATCTCCGGTTCTGGAAGGAGGAGAGGCGGCTCCGCATCGTATTCAGGGGATTGGTGCCAATTTTATTCCGAAACTTTATGATGCGTCTGTGGTGGACGAAGTAATAAGCGTGCCCGATGATGAAGCGATTCGTGCGGGACGTGAATTGGCGGCAACCGAAGGTTTGCTCGCCGGGATTTCTTCGGGAGCGGCAGTATATGCGGCCCGTTTGTTGGCGGGACGTCCCGAATTCAAGAACAAAAAAATCGTAGCGTTGTTACCTGACACGGGAGAGCGTTATTTGTCAACAGAGTTGTTCGCATTTGATGCGTATCCGTTGGACTAAGTTATTCATTAAACCTGAACCGTATGGTAAGAATTATTATAGCGTTGCTGTTCTGCTTTCCGGTTGCGTTGAGTGCGCAAACCTATCAGCAGTTGTCCGAGAAAGCGATAGAGTGTATTGAGAAGGACAGTTTTCACCGGGCGGAAGAACTGTTGCTCCAGGCATTGAAACTGGAACCGAAGAATGCGAAAAATGCGTTGCTCTTTTCCAATCTGGGCTTGGTGCAGCGTCGTCTGGGCGAGTATGACAAGGCACTCGAATCCTATTCTTTTGCATTGAACTTCGCTCCGTTGGCAGTCCCGATTCTGCTCGACCGTGCCGCTATCTACATGGAAACGGGGCGGACGGACCGTGCTTATACCGACTATTGCCGAGTGCTTGATGAAGACAAGCAGAATAAAGAGGCTTTGCTGATGCGTGCCTATATCTATATCCTCCGTAGAGATTATCCTGCTGCACGGATTGATTATAACCGTTTGCTGGAACTTGACCCGCAGAGTTACAGCGGCCGCCTCGGACTGGCTACTCTGGAACAGAAAGAGGAGAAATTCCGTGAGTCGCTCGACATCCTGAATAAGATGATCGTAGAGACTCCGGAGGACGCTACGCTCTACGTTGCCCGCGCCGATGTGGAACGGGAAATGAAGCATGAAGACCTGGCACTGGTCGATTTGGAAGAAGCTATTCGCCTGAATGCTTCTTTGGCTGACGCATATTTGTTGCGCGGTAACATTTACCTGATGCAGAAAAAGAAAGCGCTGGCGAAAGCCGATTTTGAGAAAGCTATTTCTTTGGGCGTACCGCCTGCCGATCTGCACGAACAACTTCAGCAATGTAAGTAATGTGCAGTTTATGCCAAATGCCTTTTGAAAGTAAACGGATGAAAATAATGCCTTAAAAACTTGACTTTGGCTTTTGGATATAGTATCTTTGTATAAGTAATAATAAGATATCATTTGATTTTAATTGAGATAGAATAGGGGGGCGATTGCCTCCCTATTTTTGTATCTGCCCGTTTCTACTCTGCCGGATAGAGCCTCTGTTTCTCCTTATCAGAGCCTCTATTTTATAGAAACGGAGGCTCTGTTTACCGGAAATAGAGGCTCTGTTTAAACCGTTCACAAGGCACCTCATTACCTTTTACCCCTAGGCAGACCGTTGCTCGTCTTCCTTCTTATGCCTATACACCCCGGAGATGAGGGGGAGAACAGATGAGAGGAGCTGATTCCTTCACTGTCCTTTCGTTTCCTCCCCTTCCTTGTTAATAATATGTAAACTTGCTCTTGACAAGAAATGGATTTTTTTCAACGGATTGTCAGACGAACTGCCGAATCAGATTTACGAAGTCCTTTCCGTATTTTTTCTTTTTGTATTCACCGATACCACTGATCGAACCGAATTCTTCAATGGTGGTGGGGCGGGAAATACAAAGCAAATGTAATACTTTGTCTGACAGAACAATGTAAGCGGGAAGTGCTTCCTGGTCGGCAAGCTGCTTTCTTAATCCGCGCAACGCTTCAAACAGATCTTCGCTTTCTGTCCCCGGCAAACCGAGTGGTAGTTCTTTTGTAACCACTATTTTTTTCTTTTTCCCTTTGCTTGTTGAAACTTCTTCACGATGAATGACGACGAGCATGGCTTTTGTTCTTCCGAATAAAATATCGCTTCCGCTTGGCGTAATTTTGAGATGATTGTTCTCATTATACGCAATTTCGAAATAACCGAGTTGCAGCATTTGAAGCAGGTAATCCTGCCAGTCGCGTGGTGGAATCTCCCGTCCGGCACCGAAAGTCTTTAGTTCCTGATACCCTTTTCCGGTCACTTCCGCCGAATAACTTCCACGAAGAATGTCAATCAATACGCCTGTACCGATCTGCTGTTCAGTGCGTGCAATGGCGCTCAATGCCTTTTGTACAATGACAGTCCCGTCGAACCGTTGCGGAGGGTTCTTGCAGACGTCACAATTACCGCAGTCCTCCGTCGCCGTTTCACCGAAATAGCTCAATAAGATTCTTCTCCGGCAGATATCGGCTTCTGCGTACTGTTGCATCCGTTGGAGCTTTTCCAGGTTAATGCTTTGCTGGTTGCTTTCCGTGGCAAACTTGGTCAGTAGGATCAGGTCGCCCAGCGAATAGAACAGAACCGTGTCGCTCGGCAACCCATCACGTCCGGCACGCCCGATCTCCTGATAAAAACTTTCGATACTTTTGGGCAGATTATAATGAATGACCCAACGCACATTTGATTTGTCGATTCCCATACCAAAAGCAATCGTGGCGCATACCACCTGAATGCGGTCGTTGATAAAATCATCCTGTGTCTCGTCCCGTTTCTGTGCGGACAATCCGGCATGATAGACTCCGCACCGGATTCCCTGCTTTTGCAACATCTGCGCCACAGTCTCCGTTTTGCTCCGGCTCATACAGTAAATAATCCCGCTTTCTCCGCTGTGTCGGTTGATAAACTCCAGAATCGCCTTGTTCTTTTCTTTTGCCTGAAAGCCTCGTTTGACAGTCAGGCTGATGTTCGGCCGGTCGAAAGAAGAAATAAAGGTACGGGGGTGAACCAGATGCAGTTGGCGGACAATGTCTTCGCGGGTGATTTTATCCGCAGTAGCGGTTAATGCAACGATCGGTACTTGCGGGAATTGTTGGTGGAGCATTCCCATTTGCGTATATTCCGGACGGAAGTCGTGTCCCCATTGGGAAATGCAATGAGCCTCGTCAATAGCGAACAGTGAGATATGCATATCCCGCAGGAGATAGTCTTTTTCTGCCAGCAACTTTTCCGGTGATATATAAAGCAGTTTCAGGCGGCCTTCGATACAGGCGCGGCGCAGGTTGGCGTTTTCCGTTTCATCGTTGCTGCTGTTCAGCGCTCCGGCGGCAATGCCGTTGGCCTGCAATGCTTCCACCTGGTCCTTCATCAGTGAAATGAGGGGAGAAACCACGACAGCCGTGCCTTCGCAAAGCAGTGCCGGCAGTTGGTAACAGATGGACTTTCCTCCGCCGGTGGGCATTAATACCAGTGCATCCTGCCTGCTCATAATATGACGGATAATTTCTTCTTGCAAGGGACGGAAACTATCGTAACCGAAATATGTTTTTAGAGTTTCTCTCATTGACGATTATTTAAATTTGCTGCAAAGGTACGTTTTTCTTTCACAACTTGCGTTATGTATAGATTTCAGTTTCTAAGATGAATTATATAAAGGTTAAAGTTTCTTATTAATCAAACCAAATCTCTCTTTTTCAAGGTTTTTGATTGTTTATTTAGAAAAAAAATGCACAAAATAATTGTGTGTTTAAAAAAAAAGTAAGACATTTGTAACATCTAAGGTTGCAAATGAGCAATTATTAACAAAAAGAACAAACCCTAACCAGTTAATTCAATGAGTGATTTAGAGAACAAAAAAACGGAGGAAACTCCTAAAAAACGTCCCTACAATTTGAGGGAAAAGAAAGAAAAGAAGGCTGCTTACAGGTCTTTAATCAGACCGGAATTGGCAGATGAGTTGTATGACAAGATATTGAATATCATTGTTGTACAGAAAAAGTACAAGGATCCTGACTATTCAGCAAAGGATTTGGCGAAAGAATTGAAAACGAATACTCGTTATCTTTCTGCAGTAGTTAACTCTCGCTTTGGCATGAACTATTCTTGTCTGTTAAATGAATACAGAGTAAAAGATGCTTTGCATTTATTGACGGATAAACGTTATGCCGACAAAAATGTGGAAGAAATTAGCGCTATGGTTGGCTTTGCAAATCGTCAATCTTTTTACGCTGCATTTTACAAAAACATAGGTGAGACTCCTAACGGTTATCGCAAAAGACATTTGGAAGATAAAAAGTAATTGCGCTTTCCGAAACTGACCAAAAGGAATTACCTCTGAATGAAAGATTTTGGAGATAATTCCTTTTCTCATTTTAATGAATCAATATCAGCATTATGAAAAAACATCTTATTTCAATGGCGGTGACCGCTGCGCTTTTATCATCGTGCGGAGGAGCCAAAACAACAACTGCTGAGGCAGATAAATTTGATTATACAGTGGAACAATTTGCAGACTTACAGATATTACGTTATAAGGTTCCCGGATTTGAGGAACTGACGCTGAAACAAAAAGAACTGATTTACTACCTGACAGAGGCTGCTCTGGAAGGACGGGACATCTTATTCGATCAAAATGGAAAGTATAATTTGAGAATCCGCAGGATGCTCGAAGCAGTATATACGAACTATCAGGGAGATAAAACTACTCCCGACTTCAAGAATATGGAAGTTTACCTCAAAAGGGTATGGTTCTCCAATGGTATTCACCACCACTACGGTACAGAGAAATTTGTGCCCAACTTCTCGCAGGATTTTCTGAAACAGGCCGTGCTTGGCATTGACGCCCAATTGCTTCCGTTATCAGACGGACAGACTGCCGAACAACTTTGCGCTGAACTGTTCCCCGTGATTTTCGACCCGGCTATCATGCCGAAGCGGGTGAATCAGGCTGACGGTGAAGACCTTGTGCTGACCTCCGCCTGCAACTACTACGACGGAGTGACGCAGAAGGAAGCCGAAGACTTCTACAATGCAATGAAAGACCCGAAGGACGAGACTCCGGTGTCGTATGGCTTGAACAGTCGTCTGGTGAAAGAGAATGGAAAGTTGGAGGAAAAGGTATGGAAAGTAGGCGGACTTTATACGCAGGCGATTGAGAAGATTGTCTACTGGTTGAAGAAAGCGGAAACTGTTGCTGAGAATGAGGCGCAGAAAGCGGTTATCAGCAAGTTGATCCGGTTCTATGAAACGGGTAACTTGAAGGACTTTGACGAGTATGCAATTCTTTGGGTGAAGGACCTTGATTCGCGGATTGACTTTGTGAACGGGTTTACCGAAAGTTATGGCGACCCGCTGGGCATGAAAGCCAGTTGGGAATCGTTGGTTAATTTCAAGGATATCGAATCTACTCACCGCACGGAAATTATCAGCAGTAATGCCCAGTGGTTTGAAGACCATTCTCCGGTGGACAAAGCTTTCAAGAAAGATGAAGTGAAAGGTGTATCGGCTAAAGTAATCACTGCCGCTATCCTTGCCGGTGATCTTTATCCGGCGACAGCGATTGGTATCAACCTTCCGAATGCTAACTGGATTCGTGCGCATCACGGATCTAAATCCGTGACTATCGGAAATATTACCGATGCTTATAACAAAGCTGCTCATGGCAATGGATTCAACGAAGAATTTGTATACAGCGACGCGGAAATAAAACTGATTGATACTTATGCCGATCTGACGGACGAGCTTCATACGGATTTGCACGAATGCCTTGGACACGGTTCCGGCAAATTGCTTCCGGGAGTGGACCCTGATGCTTTGAAGGCTTATGGTTCTACGATCGAAGAAGCCCGTGCCGATTTGTTCGGACTTTATTATGTAGCCGACCCGAAACTGGTGGAACTGAAACTCCTTTCTTCTCCCGATGCTTATAAGGCTCAATATTATACTTATTTAATGAACGGGTTAATGACACAGTTGGTACGCATCGAACCGGGAAATACTGTTGAGGAGGCTCATATGCGTAACCGTCAGTTGATTGCCCGTTGGGTGTTTGAGAAAGGTGCTGCCGATAAAGTGGTCGAAATGGTGAAGAAAGACGGAAAGACGTATGTCGTAATCAATGACTACCAGAAAGTGCGTGAACTTTTCGGCGAACTGCTGGCTGAAATCCAACGTATCAAGTCGACCGGTGACTTTGAGGGTGCGCGTGCATTGGTAGAAAATTATGCTGTGAAAGTAGATCCGGTTCTTCACGCTGAAGTATTGGAACGTTACAAGAAACTGAATCTGGCTCCTTACAAAGGTTTTGTGAATCCGAAATACGAACTGGTGACGGATGATAATGGAAATATTACGGATGTCACTGTGGATTATAGTGAAGGTTATGTAGAGCAAATGTTGCGTTACAGCAAGGATTACTCTCCATTGCCTTCGGTAAACAACTAATCGGAATATGGATATTAAAGAACAATTAAAAGATATCAAAACACAGCTCCGTCTCTCTATGAACGGGGCTGTGTCCCAAAGTATGCGTGAGAAAGGGCTGCTCTACAAACTCAATTTCGGTGTAGAACTGCCCCGTATCAAGATGATTGCCGAAGGCTATGAGAAGAATCATGACCTGGCGCAAGCCTTGTGGAAAGAAAATATTCGCGAGTGTAAGATCATGGCTGCCATGCTTCAACCGATTGATACCTTTTATCCGGAGATTGCGGACATCTGGGTAGAGGATATTCAAAATATCGAAATAGCCGAGTTGACTTGCATGAATCTTTTTCAGCATTTGCCGTATGCCCCTGCCAAATCTCTTCACTGGATTGCGGATGAACAGGAATATGTGCAAACCTGTGGTTTCCTGACTGCCGCCCGTCTCCTGATGAAGAAAGGTGATATGACGGAACGGGCCTCAGGCGAATTGCTCGACCAGGCAATCTGTGCAGTTCATTCCGAGAGTTATCACGTGCGTAATGCGGCGTTGCTGGTGATCCGCAAGTATATGCAGCATAACGAGGAACACGCTTTTCAGGTGTGCCGGTTGGTAGAAGGAATGGCCGATTCTGAGGTAGAAGCGGAACAGATACTTTATAATATGGTGAAAGAAGAGGCTGCAGATTTATAATATAATAAGACTATGATTGTATAAGGTGATAGGGGGACGGACTTGACCATAACTTTATCACCTTATTATTTAATAACAGATAACATTGTATTTTCTTTTAGAGGAATTTCTTTTGCTTTCCGCAAAAAAGGCTTAACTTTGTTCGCGCTAATTTTGGCTGATAATGGAAACTCAAAATGTGAAAGATACAGTAAGGCAGATATTTACGGAATATCTCACGGCGAACGGGCATCGTAAGACTCCTGAACGCTACGCCATACTCGATACTATCTATTCTATTGACGGCCATTTCGATATAGATATGCTCTATTCGCGGATGATGGACCAGGAGAATTTCCGGGTGAGCCGGGCGACTCTCTACAATACTATTATCCTTCTTATCAATGCGCGGCTGGTTATCAAGCACCAGTTCGGCACTTCCTCCCAATACGAAAAATCATATAATCGCGAGACACATCATCACCAGATATGTACTCAGTGCGGTAAAGTGACCGAGTTTCAGAACGAGGAGTTGCAGCATGCCATTGAAAATACAAAATTAAGCCGCTTTCAACTTTCGCATTACTCCTTATATATATATGGTATATGCAGCAAGTGCGACAGAGCTAACAAACGGAAAAAAGTAAATAACAACAATAAAAAAGAAAAATGAAAGTAGATGTTCTATTAGGATTACAATGGGGCGACGAAGGTAAAGGAAAAGTAGTCGACGTATTAACACCTAAGTACGATGTGGTTGCTCGTTTCCAGGGCGGCCCGAATGCCGGTCACACACTTGAGTTTGAAGGACAGAAGTATGTGCTTCGTTCTATCCCTTCCGGTATTTTTCAGGGAAACAAGGTAAACATCATCGGTAATGGTGTGGTACTTGACCCGGCACTGTTTAAGGCAGAAGCAGAAGCGCTTGAAGCATCAGGGCATCCGCTGAAAGAACGTTTGCACATCTCAAAGAAAGCGCATCTCATTCTTCCGACACACCGTATCCTGGACGCTGCTTACGAAGCTGCCAAAGGAGATGCCAAAGTGGGAACTACCGGTAAGGGGATCGGTCCTACATATACGGATAAAGTAAGCCGTAACGGTGTCCGTGTAGGTGATATCCTTCATAATTTCGATCAGAAATACGCTGCTGCAAAGGCTCGTCACGAACAAATCCTGAAAAGCCTGAACTACGAATATGATCTTGCTGAACTGGAAAAGGCATGGTTGGAAGGTATCGAATATCTGAAACAGTTCCATTTTGTAGATAGCGAACATGAAGTAAACAATCTGTTGAAGGACGGAAAGAGTGTTCTTTGTGAAGGTGCACAAGGTACTATGCTTGATATCGACTTCGGTTCGTATCCGTTTGTTACTTCTTCCAATACAGTTTGTGCCGGTGCCTGCACCGGATTGGGCGTAGCTCCCAACCGTATCGGAGAAGTTTACGGTATCTTCAAAGCATATTGTACTCGCGTAGGAGCAGGTCCTTTCCCGACTGAACTGTTTGATGAAACAGGAGACAAGATGTGTACGCTGGGACATGAGTTCGGTTCGGTTACAGGTCGTAAGCGTCGTTGCGGTTGGATTGACCTCGTTGCGTTGAAATATTCCGTTATGATAAACGGGGTTACCAAATTGATTATGATGAAGAGCGATGTGCTCGATACTTTCGAAACAATCAAGGCTTGTGTTGCTTACAAAGTTAACGGTGAGGAAATTGATTACTTCCCATACGACATCACTGAAGGGGTGGAACCTGTATATGCAGAACTTCCGGGCTGGCAGACGGACATGACGAAGATGCAGAGCGAAGATGAATTCCCCGAAGAATTCAACGCATATCTGACTTTCCTCGAAGAACAACTTGGCGTACAAATCAAGATTGTATCCGTAGGACCGGACAGAGCGCAGACTATCGAACGTTATACGGAAGAATAACATTTGTTCTATTATATTTTGGGAAGGCGGAGATTGGACAAACTCCGCCTTTCTTGTTCAAATCTTTGTTGCTTAGTATGGACACAAATAATAAATGCCTTATGAAAACACGTTTTATTTCTTTTCTTTTATTACTCGCCATGAGTTGTGGGGCTTTTGCCCAGTCTTCCTATCAGCCGACAGAAGAAAACTTGAAAGCACGGGAAGAGTTTCAGGATAATAAGTTTGGTATTTTCCTTCATTGGGGACTGTATGCAATGCTTGCTACCGGTGAATGGACTATGACAAACATAAATCTGAATTATAAAGAGTATGCCAAACTGGCAGGTGGATTTTATCCATCCAAGTTTGATGCGGATAAGTGGGTGCAGTCTATCAAGGCTTCGGGAGCCAGATATATCTGTTTCACGACCCGTCACCACGAGGGTTTCTCGATGTTTGATACCAAATATTCGGATTATAATGTGGTGAAAGCTACTCCTTTCAAAAGAGACATTGTGAAGGAGCTTGCTGCTGCCTGTGCCAAACATGGAATCAAACTTCATTTCTACTATTCGCATCTCGACTGGGTGCGTGAAGACTATCCCTGGGGACGAACAGGGCGTGGAACGGGGCGGCCGGATTCAAAAGGAAACTGGAAAAGCTATTATCAATTTATGAATAACCAGTTGACGGAATTGCTTACAAACTACGGTCCCGTAGGTGCTATCTGGTTCGACGGCTGGTGGGATCAGGATCAGAATAAAGACTTTGATTGGGAATTGCCCGAACAGTATGCTTTGATTCATAAGCTCCAACCGGGGTGTCTGGTCGGAAATAATCATCATCAGACGCCTTTTGCCGGTGAGGATATTCAAATCTTCGAACGTGACCTGCCGGGTGAGAATACGGCAGGGCTCTCCGGACAGGATGTAAGTCACCTGCCGCTGGAAACTTGTGAAACGATGAATGGGATGTGGGGGTATAAGATTACCGACCAGAACTATAAGTCTACCAAAACATTGATTCATTATCTGGTGAAGGCTGCCGGCAAGAATGCCAATCTTCTGATGAACATCGGTCCTCAACCTGACGGAGAACTTCCTGCAGTGGCAGTACAACGTTTGCAAGAGATGGGCGAGTGGATGAAACAATACGGAGAGACAATCTATGGAACACGTGGCGGTGTGGTTGCGCCTCACGATTGGGGAGTGACTACACAGAAAGGGAACAAACTCTATGTGCATATTCTGGATTTGAAAGATAAAGCATTATTCCTGCCTTTGACAGATAAGAAAGTGAAGAAGGCGGTTGTATTTAAAGATCAGTCTCCGGTTCGCCTTACCAAAACGAAAGCGGGCGTTCTGCTGGAATTTGCGGAAGTCCCGAAAGATATTGACTATGTGGTAGAACTTACGATTGACTAATTTTTAGCTAATTCTTCATAAAAGCACGGGGAAACTATTCTGACATTGATAGTTTCCCCGTATTTTTGGCAAACAATTTGTTTATAGATATAGAGTAATAATTAAAACGAAAAGTATATGATGTCTTATTGGGTATTATTTATTGGAATTGCCGTAGTAAGTTGGCTGGTGCAGATGAATTTGCAGAACAAATTCAAGAAGTACTCCAAGATCCCTACCGGCAATGGCATGACAGGACGCGACGTGGCTTTGAAGATGTTGCATGACAATGGAATTTATGATGTACAAGTAACACATACTCCGGGACGATTGACCGACCACTACAATCCTGCAAATAAAACAGTGAATTTGAGTGAAGGTGTGTATGAAAGTAACAGTATCATGGCGGCTGCCGTAGCTGCACACGAATGTGGGCACGCTGTTCAGCACGCACGTATGTATGCGCCGTTGAAAATGCGTAGCGCATTGGTCCCGGTAGTGAGCTTTGCGTCTTCTATCATGACATGGGTGTTGTTGGGAGGTATTTTATTGCTGAATACATTCCCTCAGTTATTGTTGGCAGGTATTATATTGTTTGCCATGACTACATTGTTCAGCTTTATCACCTTGCCGGTGGAAATCAATGCAAGTAAGCGTGCACTCGTTTGGCTGAGTTCATCCGGGATCACCAACTCGTATAATCACAGACAAGCTGAAGATGCACTTCGTTCCGCTGCATACACTTATGTAGTAGCTGCGTTGGGTTCATTGGCTACGTTGATTTACTACATTATGATCTTCATGGGTAGAAGAGACTAAAAACTTCTCCATAAAATATAAAAGAGTGCCTTCTTAGTCCGCATTAGGATTCTGGAAGGCACTCTTTTGTTTGTCATACGTTATCATATATTCGGGTTTTGCACAACTTAGGGTAGAATGTTGACGATTTTTTCAGATATATGCAAGTGTTGCTCGGAAATTTGCAGTAAATTTGCGCAATTAAAATTATAAACAGTAATATTATGGCAGCAAAACCAAGTATTCCTAAAGGAACTCGTGACTTCTCGCCGGTAGAAATGGCGAAGCGTAATTATATATTTAATACGATTCGTGACGTATATCATCTTTATGGTTTCCAGCAGATAGAAACTCCATCTATGGAAATGCTTTCTACACTCATGGGAAAGTATGGAGATGAAGGCGACAAACTTCTTTTTAAGATTCAGAACTCGGGAGATTATTTTTCCGGTATCACTGACGAGGAATTGTTGAGCCGTAATGCAGCAAAGTTGGCAAGCAAATTCTGTGAGAAAGGATTGCGTTATGACTTGACTGTACCTTTTGCCCGTTATGTAGTGATGCACCGTGACGAAATCACGTTCCCTTTCAAACGCTATCAGATTCAGCCGGTATGGCGTGCCGACCGCCCGCAGAAAGGGCGTTATCGTGAGTTTTATCAATGTGATGCGGATGTGGTAGGTAGTGATTCGTTGCTGAACGAGGTAGAACTGATGCAGATTGTTGATACTGTATTCAGCCGTTTCGGTATTTGTGTATGCATCAAGATTAATAATCGTAAGATTCTTTCCGGTATTGCCGAGATTATCGGTGAAGCTGATAAGATTGTCGATATAACCGTAGCCATAGATAAGCTGGATAAGATCGGTCTGGACAACGTGAATGCCGAACTGAAAGAGAAAGGGATCAGTGATGAGGCTATTGCCAAATTGCAGCCTATTATTCTTCTTAACGGCACGAATGCGGAGAAACTGGGTACATTGAAAGAAGTGTTGTCAGCCAGTGAAGTAGGATTGAAGGGAGTGGAGGAAAGTGAGTTTATTCTGAATACATTGGAAACAATGGGGCTGAAGAATGAAATTGAACTTGACCTGACATTGGCCCGCGGATTGAACTACTATACAGGGGCTATTTTTGAAGTGAAGGCGTTGGACGTACAAATCGGCAGTATCACAGGCGGTGGACGCTATGACAATCTGACCGGAGTATTCGGTATGTCGGGGGTATCCGGTGTCGGTATCTCTTTCGGTGCAGACCGTATCTTCGATGTGTTGAACCAGCTCGAACTTTATCCGAAAGAAGCTGTGAACGGAACAGAAGTGTTATTCATCAATTTCGGTGAAAAGGAAGCGGCTTTCTCTATGGGTGTTTTGGCAAAAGTGCGTGCAGCAGGTATCCGTGCCGAAATCTTCCCGGATGCCTCCAAGATGAAAAAACAAATGAGCTATGCCAATGCGAAGAATATTCCGTTTGTCGCTATCGTAGGTGAAAACGAGATGAATGAGGGCAAAGTTATGCTGAAGAATATGGAGACAGGAGAACAGAATCTTCTTTCGGCAGAAGAATTGATTGCTGCTGTAAAGAGATAAAAGAACATTGATTATAAAAAGATAAGGTGCCGTTGACATTCGATCAGCGGCACCTTATTATTTGGGAATAGTACTCCTGTTTACCGGGAGTTACAAATGACGTTCGGGATACATCTCATTCCACCATTCCGGGCGATCCTGCAACCAGCGTGCAAACCATGCCATAATAGAATTGTGCCATTTGATACGCTTGTCGTAATCTGAAATAAAATGATTCTCACCGTCTACTGTGATGAATTCAACAGTCTTTCCTAATATCTTCAAGGCATTGAAAAGCTGTATACTTTCACCTATGGGTACATTGGTATCTACGGTTCCGTGCAACAATAGCAATGGAGTGTTGATCTTGTCAGCATTGAATAAAGAGCCTTGTTTGGTAAACAGATCCGGGTTTTTCCAGGGGTAGCTGTCGGCAGCGGCAATCGCATTGTATGAATAGCCCCAGTAACCTTCTCCCCAATAGCTGGTCACATCGCTGATACCTGCATGAGACACGGCAGCGGCAAAGATGTCAGTTTGAGTTTGCAGATACTGCGTCATGAATCCTCCGTAGGAAGCACCGAGACATCCGATTCGTTTTTCGTCTACAAACGGGTGTTCCTTGCAGAACTGTTTTGTTCCTTCAATAATATCGTCAGCAGTACGTTTTCCCCACGCGTTGACGTGGCGTGCAGAAAATTCCTGTCCGAAACCGATAGTACCGCTAGGCTGAATCACATACACTACATAGTCGCGTGAAGCGAACAGTTGGGCACAATACGGATTACTGATGCCACGTGTCGTAGGAGTGGTTCCGCCATAGTAATAAACAAGCATCGGATACTTCTTATTCGGGTCGAAGTTGGGCGGCAGACACATCTTTCCGGTGATTATCGTTCCGTCCGAGGCCGTAAAGTTCCACGGTTCGGTTTTACCTAATTCTATCTGGTCGAGAATTGGCTTCAATGGGTCGGCCAGTAACCGGGAAGTTTTTTTCTTCATGTCATACAGATAGGCAACTCCGGCATTATGGTCGGATTGACCGATATAAGCAGCGATTCCCGGATTATATTCCGATAAGGTGAAAGCACTGGTAACATCCGTTTCCAGGTTCAACTTCTCAAAACTGTTGTTTTTGGGCGAGTAGCGATAGATGTTCTTGCAGTCGCCATCGTCCGTATTGAAATAAATACATCCGTCCCCGCGATTCCATTGCAGAGGGCTGACAGTCGGGTTGAAGTCTTTAGTAATCGGCTGTATCTTGCGGGTAGCCAGGTCCATGATAAATGCCTGTGTGTCGAAATCATTGGCAATAGGATGATTACCGCAATTCTTTCCGATTCCGCCGAAGGCCTCGGGACTTGCTGTAAGCAATAACTGCTTGCCGTCCGGTGAATAGCTGGCACCTCCCAGGAAGCGTTCGTCGTGGAAAAGAGTGTCAACCTTCAACGTTTCCAGATCTACCAGGTAGAGAGAAGACAGAGAGAACGGACGTTGAGTGATGTTTTCTTTCGATGTACTATATATCATAAATTTCCCATCGGGAGAAATATCCTGTAAGTAAGTGCTATGGTTACCATAAGTCAACCGTTCGGAAACACCGTTGGCTATGTTATATTTAGCCAGGAAGCTTCGTCCGCGAGTGTTGGGAATACGGTCTGCCGGGCTGACGATACGGCGGAGAGCACCTTGTTCTTTTTCTCCTTCTTCTCTGGGGTAATAGATCAGGAAGTCTTCGTTGGGCGACCATGTAAAGCTCTGTTCGGGAATCCCTTTCAAGAGAGTTTCTTCGTTCAGTGTAGCAGGGTCGAGCGTGATAACGTCATTTCCGCTAAGCGCTGTTACGGTATAATAGAGTTTGTCGCTTTTGGGCATCCAACGCATACCGTCTCTTGCATTATCCAAAAGAACCTTTCCGGTTTTCAGTTCCGTGAGCTGACAGTATGTACGCGAGCGTTTGGCAGCATGGTTGTTCCAATAACGGGTCAGCAGGTATTTTCCACTCGGAGAGATCGCAACGGAGATAACACGGTTGCCGTACACTGTATTATCCAGTGAAAAACGCTTCTTTGCATTCGGATCTAGTGTGCAGGCGATATCCTTGAATTTATTGTCCTTGATAAACTCGCATTTCAGGGTAGGAGCAGCTTTGTCTTCTGCGGTGGAAAGCAATTTGATTGTGATTTCATAATCTCTTTCCGGTTCCAGAGTAAGAGCTATATCCCGAGAGGAGGCAGAACTGATACTATCTTCGGCGGCGTCCTTTGTCTGCTTGGAAACTTCGTCGATAAAGACTTCCCAGCGGACGGGAGAAGTAACTTTCAATTTTCCTTTCAGGAAACGTTCCGCCCTGATCTGTGTTTTAAGTACATAAATCTTGCTGTTTTTGTCAGCCTTATCCAATGTTAGATACCCTGCCGTGTCAACGGTCAGTGATTGCAGGGGCGCATCAGGGAGGTCGAGTACTACCGGAGTTTTAAGCAACATCTTGGTTGAATGCTTTTCTCCTTTCGGGTTGATACTGTCGTTCATGATAGGTGTACGAACCTCAATAGCGTCGCGGACTTTGTATTGTGTCACTCTTTCCTGCGCCTGGAGAGTGAGTCCGGTCAACAGAAAAATGGCTAAAGCCACTTCTTTCTTTTTCATGTGTTGTGTATTAAATTAAATAATATGATTAATTAGGTAGCAAATGTAAACTTAATGTTCTTAGTATACAACCAAAACAGCTCTTTTTTTAGTATTCAATCCGATCTAATATCCCATTGAGGAAAGCAATGGCTACTCCATAGTTTGTCATGGGAATATTTTGCTTTCGGGCTAACTCGATACGGCTGAGTACATATTTACGGTTGAACATACATGCCCCACAGTGAATCACTAAAGAATAAGGTGTCAGGTCTTGTGGAAAGTCTGTTCCGCCCACGATGTCTATTTGCAGTTTCTCACCGATACGTTTTCTCAGTAAGCGGGGAAGTTTCACCCGCCCGATATCCTCGGAAAGAGGGGCATGGGTACAGGCTTCGGCTATTAGCACACGTGATGATTCGGTCAGCATCTCAATAGCGGCCGCACTTTTCACATAATAATGAATATCTCCCTTATATCCGGCGAAAAGCACAGAAAAGGACGTAAGTTTGCTCTCTTCCGGTTTTTGCTCGTAGACTGTTTTGAAAACCTGCGAATCCGTAATAATCAATTTGGGAGGATGAGCAAGGGCGTGTAATGTTTCCGGCAACTTGTCGGTGGTACAGGTGACAATCAGACATTTCTTGTCCAGCAATTCACGAATCGTCTGTACTTGCGGCAGGATGAGCCGGCCTTTGGGAGCCTGTATGTCCTGTGGCATTACGAGAAGTACGAGGTCATTCTCTGCGACTAACGTTCCGGTGATACTTTGCTGGCCGAAATTCGGAGGGAGTTTTTCCAGTATAGTCCGGCGGATCTGTTCGATCCCTGTTTTCTCTTTTGCACTGATTAGGACAGGAGTATCTCCGAAACTTTCTCTGACTTTGATAGCCAACGCCTGTGAATCTTTCCGTATATCTGTTTTGTTTATCAGCAGAATCGTCGGAATCCCTTTAGCCTTTAACTGTTCCAGCCAGTAAAGTTCTTCTGTAAAATCGGGCTCCTTTGTCTCCTTTGAAAGCTCGGCAGACGTATCGCCTCCACAAAATAAGATAGCCATATCTGTTTTCTCTACCGCTTTCCATGTGCGTTCAATACGCATTCGCCCAAGTTCGCCTTCATCGTCGAATCCCGGTGTATCGATAAACAAGCACGGTCCGATCCCATGAATTTCCATGGCTTTCGCTACCGGGTCGGTGGTTGTTCCTGGAGTATCCGAGACGAGCGCAGTGTCCTGTCCTGTCAAAGCGTTGATAAGAGAAGACTTGCCACTGTTTCGTCTGCCGAAAAGAGCTATGTGAAGCCTGTTGGCGTTAGGGGTATCTGTTAAACTCATAATCGAAAATCTCTTTTGCCTTCGGCGATTGCTTTTAAGTTACGTATGGCGATTTCTCTGATTTTGGGATTCGGAATATGTTCCGTTTCCTTTTCAATCAGTTTCAGCCCTTTTTTCCGGGTGTCTTCGGAGGCATAATCTTCCAGATACTCTTTCAGTGTCATTAAGGCATTCGGGGCACAGCAGTTTGCTATCTGTCCGGATTTGACGAGCGACATGAAACGGTCGCCCGTTCTTCCTTCGCGGTAACAGGCAGTACAGAAGCTGGGGATATGCCCGAGATCGAGCAGCCAGTTGACAACCTCGTCCAGTGTCCGTGTGTCACTGACATCGAACTGTGCGGAATTGTTCTCCGGCAGTTCTCTTTCCGCATACCCTCCGACACTGGTACGCGAACCGCCGCTGATTTGTGAAATGCCCAGTTCGAGGACCTTCTTGCGTGACTCCTGTGATTCGCGGGTCGAAATAATCATTCCGGTATATGGAACGGCTATCCGGATAACGGCTACAATCTTGCTGAATATCTCGTCCGAGATAGCATTGGGGAAATCCCCTGCATCAATATCATCTGCCGAGCAGATGCGCGGAACGCTGATCGTATGCGGACCTACGCCGAATCTGGCTTCCAGATGTTCGGCGTGCATCAGCAGTCCGGTAAAGTCATAACGGTATGTATTCAGTCCGAAGAGAACGCCTACCCCTACATCGTCAATACCCCCTTCCATAGCACGGTCCATGGCTTCCGTGTGGTAGGCATAGTTGCTTTTCGGTCCGGTGGGGTGGAGGGCTTCGTAGTTTTCTTTATGATAAGTCTCCTGAAACAAGATATAAGTGCCGATACCTGCCTCTTTCAACCGGCGGTAGTTTTCTACCGTAGTGGCTGCAATATTTACGTTCACCCGGCGGATAGCCCCGTTTTTATGTTTGATACCGTAAATCGTCCGGATAGATTCCAGAATATATTCTATCGGATTCAGGGTGGGATGTTCTCCTGCTTCGAGTGCCAGGCGCTTGTGCCCCATATCCTGTAAGGCAATCACTTCCTGACGGATCTCTTCTTGTGTCAGTTTCTTGCGGGCAATCGTTTTGTTCTTGGCATGATACGGGCAGTAGGTACAGCCGTTGACGCAATAGTTCGAGAGGTACAGCGGTGCAAACATTACGATACGGTTGCCGTAAAACTTTTGTTTGATTTCTTTGGCGAGATGAAAGATGTGTTCTATCAGATCGGGCTGGTCACATTCCAATAGGACGGCTGCTTCCCGATGTGTCAGTCCTTTACATAGAGCAGCTTTTTCAATCAGTTGTTCAATCAGTGCACGATTGTCTTTGTTGGTCCGTGCATATTCCAGTGTTTCCAGAATTTCTTCATGGTGGATGAATTCTTCTGCTTCAGGTGAATCTACTTTGTATGTCATAATCTATTCTAAACTTCTAAGTTCCAACTAACTGACTTCTAACTGTCAACCGTTTTAAAATCTCCTCTGGAGAAAGAAATCTCGTAGCCGATGTTATGTAATTGTTGTTGCAATATCCTGATTCCTTCTGCCGATTCAGCTCCGAGGGAGGCTTTGTTATTATATAAGGTATACTTTTTCCGTTCCTCCTGTGGCGACAGATTGGGCATGACTACATTTGCTCCTGCCAATATCCCCCGTTCCCGTCCGTCGGGAGTCAGTGTAGCCAGAGCTGTTGTCGATGGAATCAGTGCCGATGGGTGCATCAGGCGGAAGATAGACAATAAGAGCAGTGTCTGTTCGAGCGTTCCGCTGGAATATCGGGCAAAAGGCGTATTCTGATGAGGCAGAAAAGGACCGATGCCGATCATTTCAGGACGGAGTTTTTCGATAAACAGAATGTCTTGAATCAGATGTTCTACAGTCTGTCCCGGACTACCGACCATAATTCCCGTTCCGGTTTGATACCCTGTTTCTTTTAAGTTTTGCAGGCATTGCAGGCGTTGCTTGCCGGACATTCCGGCAGGGTGCAGTTGGCTGTAATGCGTCGCGTCGTAAGTTTCGTGCCGTAACAGGTAGCGATTGGCTCCGGCGTGAAAGAAACGTTCATACGCTTCGCGTGACTTTTCGCCGAGTGATAGCGTAATGGCACAGTCCGGATAATGCCGCCGTATGGCGGCAACGATTGTCTCTATGCGGTCGTCCGTCAGTGCAGGATCTTCTCCCCCTTGCAGGACAAAAGTCCGGAATCCCAGTGCGTATCCTTGTTTGCAGCAATTCAGAATACTTTCCGGACTCAGCCGGTAACGTGCTACGTGCGGATTACCTTTCCGGATGCCGCAGTAATAGCAGTTGTTCCGGCAGCAATTACTTATTTCAATTAGTCCACGGATATAAATCCGGTTTCCGAAATGCCGGAGGCTGACCTCCCGTGCCTGTTCGTTAATGATTCGCAGGGAGTCCGCGTCACATCCGGTCAACAGTTGTCGGAATTCTTCGGGTCGAAGAGTTCTTTCCTGCCGTAGTTTATCTATCCATTGTTTCATAGCTCTCTTTTCGTTTGAGCAGCTCTTGTGCCAGTTGGCGACGTCCCGAAACAATGTCATTGTGCGTGCTCGGTCCGGTGATACAACCACCTTCGCAAGCCATGACTTCAATAAATTGTCCGGCTGCCTTTCCGGTCTTGGCACAGGCACGCAGCAGGGCTATGTTCTTCTTATTGATATCCGACACTTGGATCGCGTTTATCTTTTCCGCTTCTTCTTTCAGGTATGCTTTGACAGCTCCCATTACACCGCCGGCTTGTGCGAAACCGTGTGCTTCGCGGACGGAAGTATGCAATATGGAGAAAGCCTGTGTCTGCTCCAGTTGGATGTCCAACCCGTCAAGAATGGAACCCACCTCTTCGAATGTCAGGATATAATCTACGGCCTCGTCGCGGCGCACCTCTTTACGTTTGGCTACACATGGACCTACGAATACGATTTTTGCATCCGGGTGCTTCTCCTTGGCGATCCGTGCCGTGTAATACATCGGCGAACCGGTGGTGGAAACGTATGGTTTCATCCCCGGAATATGTTTTTCTACCAGTTCGATGTAAGAAGGGCAGCAGGAAGTAGTCATGAAACTTTGTCCTTTTTCCAACTTCTCCAGTAACTCGTGTGCTTCGTTGCTGGTAGTCGACATTGCTCCTTCGGCCACTTCAATCACATCGGTAAATCCTATTTCTTTAAAAGCTCCATATACTTGTTCGATCGAAGTCTTGAACTGCCCGAGGATAGACGGAGCAATAATAGCCACCATTTTCTCTCCTTTACGGATTCGTTGCAAAACGTCGAATGTCTGTGAAATCTCGAAGATAGCACCGAACGGACAAGCATTCATGCACTTTCCGCAATATATACATTTGCTTTCGTCGATATGCTCTATTCCGTGTTCATCTTTACTGATAGCTTTCACCGGACAGGATTCTTCGCAAGGCACAGGAATATAGACGATGGCATGATACGGGCAACTCTTATGACAGATACCGCAACTGATACACGTCTCATGGTCGATCATTGCCTGACCGTTTTTCTTGAAACGTATGGCATCTTTGGGGCAGTTCATATAGCAACTACGGGCCACACATCCGCGACAAAGGTTGGTTATTTCATAATTAATCTGTATGCAGGAAGAACACGCTTCGTCAATGACGCACATTATATTTTCTTTATCCGGTTCGGGACGGCTCAATGCTTGCTGCGCATATTCGGAGAGAGGAGTTACTTCGTCATGTTCGTCTGTCATGTCCAGTCCCATTAGGGGGAACATCTTGTATCTCCACACGGCTCGTTCTTTGTGTACACAACAGCGTCCCAGAGGCTTTGACTTGCGTGGGCTCAATTCAATAGGTAGCCGGTCTATTTTTTCTACTAACTGGTCGTTTTTCCAGAGTCTTACAAGGTCAGCCAGTAACTTGTGCCGGACAATCATAATGTTATTCGTAAATGCCATATTGTAATTAAGGGGTTGTTAGCGGATGCAAAGATACGAACACTATTTCAATATTTAAGCTTTTTGAAACATTCTTGTAAATTTTTTGTAGCCTTTCTGCGTTATCTTTGCAGTAGGTAAAATTAAGAGGAGGAAGAGGTATGAATAGCAGCATTTTAGAACAAAGAAACCGTTTCGCTTTGATTGGTGTACTAATGACTATTGTCAGCCTGATGTTTTTATTCTATATGGGAAGTTCTTTGGTCAGTTCGACTAAGAAATATCTGGAACAGATCCGGATGATAGAGATAACTTGTGTGGACGAATAAAAGAGAAAGCTGTAAAGCAGGATATCCGGAGGAAATCATTACTTTTGCCGGAAGAAAACAAGAAACCTTATGGAAGAGAAAAACAAAGCATGGAAAACGGTGAGCAGCAAATACCTGTTCCGCCGCCCGTGGCTGACCGTTCGTTGTGAAGATATGTTGCTTCCCAATGGAAATCATATCCCCGAATATTATATTCTTGAATATCCCGACTGGGTAAACACGATTGCCATAACCAAAGAAGGCAAATTTGTATTTGTCCGCCAATACCGTCCCGGCATCGGCCGGACTTGTTATGAACTTTGTGCCGGTGTGTGTGAAAAGGAAGACGCTTCGCCATTGGTATCCGCCCAACGCGAATTATGGGAAGAAACCGGCTACGGAAATGGCAACTGGCAGGAATATATGGTGATTTCCGCCAATCCGAGCACTCACACCAATCTGACGTATTGCTTCCTTGCAACCGATGTGGAACTCATCGACCACCAACATCTGGAAGCTACCGAAGATCTTTCCGTGCATCTGCTCACCTTGGAAGAGGTGAAACGGCTGCTGGATAACAACGAAATCATGCAAGCGCTGAACGCTGCTCCGCTATGGAAGTATATAGCTAGTTTATAGCTTTCGCATACATACATTCCCTTCACACATAATCAGGAGGTTTGGGCTGCAAAGTTCAGACCTCCTTGTTTGTTTTCCTGGAGACATATAGATAAGTCTCACTTCATCCTTTGCAAACTTCCTCTATATAGAGCGTAAAGTTGCTCTTGCTTTATCATAATCTATAAACGAAACTTCCGTTTATAAAAACGCAAGTTTCGTTTATATAATCAAAGCCTTCATTTATAAAAACGCAACTTCCGTTTTAAGTCTGAAACGGGGCGGAAAGAACTTTGTGGTAAAGGGAAGGGAAGTTTGCGCCCTACGGGGAGTAACTTCTTTGTTAATACTATGAAGGTAGGGTAGTGGTAGCTCTCTCTTTTTGCCATAAGAGGTGAACTGTCAGTCATTTTGTCAGTCAATTTCTGCCAAACAATCATTCTTTTGCTTTGGCACGCTTTTCGCAATGTCTTTAACGGTTCGCCTGCAGAACAGGCGGGTGACAATTAATATTATAATGTATAACTAAAATATAATAAGTAACTATGAACATTAAACCATTAGCAGACAGAGTGCTTATCCTCCCTGCACCTGCAGAAGAAAAAACAATTGGTGGTATCATTATTCCTGATACAGCAAAAGAAAAACCTTTGAAAGGTGAAGTTGTGGCAGTAGGTCACGGTACGAAAGATGAAGAAATGGTATTGAAAGTAGGCGATACAGTTCTTTATGGTAAATATGCCGGAACAGAACTTGAAGTCGAAGGTACTAAATACCTTATCATGCGTCAGAGCGATGTTCTCGCTGTTTTGGGTTAATAAATGTAGTAAATAATCAATCATTAAATTGTAAATATCATTATGGCAAAAGAAATATTATTCAATATTGACGCCCGTGACCAATTGAAAAAAGGTGTCGATGCTTTGGCAAATGCAGTAAAAGTAACTCTTGGTCCGAAAGGACGTAACGTTATCATCGAAAAGAAATTCGGTGCTCCGCACATCACAAAAGACGGTGTGACAGTAGCAAAAGAAATCGAACTGGCAGACGCTTACCAGAATACAGGTGCACAACTAGTGAAGGAAGTTGCTTCCAAGACTGGTGATGATGCAGGTGACGGTACAACAACTGCAACCGTTCTCGCTCAGGCTATCGTAGCTGAAGGATTGAAGAACGTGACTGCCGGTGCTAGCCCAATGGATATCAAACGTGGTATCGACAAGGCTGTTGCCAAAGTGGTAGAATCAATCAAATCGCAAGCAGAAACAGTAGGTGACAACTACGACAAGATTGAACAAGTGGCTACCATATCTGCAAACAATGATCCGGTGATCGGTAAATTGATTGCTGATGCAATGCGTAAGGTTTCTAAAGACGGTGTTATCACTATCGAAGAAGCAAAAGGTACTGACACTACAATCGGTGTAGTAGAAGGTATGCAGTTCGACCGTGGTTATCTGTCAGCTTACTTTGTGACAAATACAGAGAAGATGGAATGTGAAATGGAGAAACCTTACATTCTGATCTACGACAAGAAGATTTCTAACCTGAAAGATTTCTTGCCTATCCTCGAACCGGCTGTACAGACTGGTCGTCCTCTGTTGGTTATTGCAGAAGATGTAGATAGCGAAGCATTGACTACTTTGGTAGTAAACCGTCTGCGTTCTCAGTTGAAGATTTGTGCTGTGAAGGCTCCGGGCTTTGGCGACCGTCGCAAAGAAATGCTGGAAGATATCGCTATCCTGACAGGTGGTGTGGTTATCAGCGAAGAAAAAGGATTGAAACTGGAACAGGCTACTATCGAAATGTTGGGTACTGCCGATAAGGTAACAGTTTCTAAAGATTATACTACAATCGTAAACGGTGCCGGTGCAAAAGAAAACATCAAGGAACGTTGCGACCAGATCAAAGCTCAAATCGTTGCTACTAAATCAGACTACGACCGTGAAAAATTGCAGGAACGTCTGGCTAAGTTGTCAGGTGGTGTAGCTGTTCTTTACGTAGGTGCTGCTTCTGAAGTAGAAATGAAGGAAAAGAAAGACCGAGTAGACGATGCATTGCGTGCAACTCGTGCTGCTATCGAAGAAGGTATTATCCCGGGTGGTGGCGTAGCTTATATCCGTGCTATCGATTCTCTCGAAGGCTTGACGGGTGACAATGCTGACGAAACAACAGGTATCGGTATTATCAAACGTGCTATTGAAGAACCGCTTCGCGAAATTGTAGCAAATGCCGGTAAAGAAGGTGCGGTAGTTGTTCAGAAAGTACGTGAAGGTAAAGGCGACTTTGGGTACAATGCCCGTACGGATGTTTACGAAAACCTACACGCTGCCGGTGTAGTAGATCCTGCTAAGGTTGCTCGTGTAGCTTTGGAAAATGCAGCTTCTATCGCTGGTATGTTCCTGACTACCGAATGTGTCATTGTAGAAAAGAAGGAAGACAAACCTGAAATGCCAATGGGCGCTCCCGGAATGGGAGGAATGGGTGGAATGATGTAATTCCGGTTTCCTATTAGAGAATATAAAGAAAGAAGAACCGCTTTCCCTGATAAAGGGAAGGTGGTTCTTTTTTTTGTGTTCCCAAAACATCTCATTCTCCGATTTGTTCGGTTATTGGAATACTTGTATATTTATTGTCTAATTTATTAATCCTAAAATCCGCAAGCAATCTCAATGGCAATCTCAATTGCAGTAAAGAGCTTGAACACTATGCATCATGATAGTATGAGCGTGAATTTTGTCCGATTTGTGCATACCTTCCCCTTACCCCACAATGCGACTTGAGGCAATACGCAGATTAAAACCATAAGGAACGGACTTTATCCGAATCCAGTTTTGAAAGGTCTTGCATAAGCCCGGTTTTCAGTATAGATATTCAGCACGTATTGCCTTGCTGTCATGATCCACTTGGCAGGTACGGAGATGAAGCTGAAGACAAAAGCCTTTATGCGACTCGTTTCCTTGAGCCCGAAAGCCTTGGTGTCAAGCTTGCTAATGATGGTCTTATAGAAATTGTGTATCAATGCCGTAAGCAGAAGGAATACAGTGTTCTCTGACATGAACGACTTGGGGAGCCTGTTCCAGCCGAATCCGTTGTTCATATCATCGAATATACGCTCTTTGCCCCCACGCTTGTTGTAAAATTCGACGATGTCTCTTGTTGATGAGTCATAATCGTTGGTAAGAATGGATCTGTAGGTGTATTCACCTTCCCACAAGTCAAGCTCTCCATCCATGCGCTTTTGTCTCTGAATGACAAGACGATAGCACTTGCCTTCCCATTTCTCAACAAGAATGGAATTGAGTTCAAACTGGATGCCGTTGATTTCCTCCGTCTTCCATCCCCTCAGTGAAAACAAGTCATCGTAGAGCGAACTGCATCTGTTGGCGCGGATGTAGAAGTGCGTGCAATGCTTCTCTATCTCACTGACAATTTCCTTCGAGCACGAACCACAGTCGGCTCTGAAGCGATTCACACGGATGCTGTTGGCTTCCAGTAGGGCAAAGAATCTCTTGTGGGTCTCAGCCTGATAAAAGCGCACATTTGTGTTGCCATCGCTGTTCTCGACATAGACAATCATGTCACCGATGACATATACGCCAGGTCTGTAGCCGAGGAACTTCTTGTATGTCGGTTTTGCATCATACTTCTCTGTTTCAAGGAACTGATGGTCGAAATCAACATCGTAGGTTTCCACCTCATTCAGTTCACCAGTGGAAACCAAGGCTTTTATAAGCAAGGCGTTGAGCTTGTCTGCCGTATTGAAATCATAGGTCTTGCCCTTATCGGAAGTATATGAGATGTTTTCCTGTGTCAGTTCCTTGATGGCTCTGAGGATGGTATCAGAGCTGCATGTGCGCAAGGTCGGATGATACGAGAGATGACGCATCAGATGCGATGTTACATCCTCCACGCATGAACCGCCACAGAAGTATACGCTCATCAGAGAACGAATAATTTCGCTGTACTGGTATCCGATGATACTGCGGCATCTCTGACCAAGTGTCTGGTCGATAATAGGTGAAAGCATGGAGTCAAATTGCTCCATGATTGAAAAAATTCCTCCAAAAGGTGTGAGTTTTTCAGATTTTATTTGTACCTTTGCCATGTCTTGTTACGATTTACGCTTGTTTTGATTTGCAACACTAAGATAAGTGAAAAATCTGACATGGCAAAATCCTGAGCAACTTTTTGTTGCTCAGGAACTTATAAATAAAGTTAAATCAAAGTGTTGCGGAATTAAGGTTTTTAGCAGGACTGCATAAACAAATGTATTGTCCTTTTGTTATCTTTATAGGCGAAATCTTAACCTAATGTTTTAAACCTCTTAATAAATCTAGAAAAATGGATAGAAATGAAATCGGTTTAAATGCCGGTAAAGTTTGGCAGTTACTTAGCAATAATGAGAAATGGAGCTACGGAACTCTGAAAAGAAAATCCGGGCTGAAAGATAAAGAACTGGGTGCTGCCTTGGGATGGTTGTCAAGAGAGAATAAAATAGAGTTCGACCAGTGTGACGAGGAACTTTATGTGTATCTCTGTGTGAATGTTTACATTGGCTAAAAGAGTTTGGCATCTGAACAAAAACAAAAGAATCCCCGAAGTAGTGACAAGATAGTCAATGCTTCGGGGATTTTAGCTTTTTATGATTCTTTTTCTTGTTTGTGTATGTGCATTTCTATGAGAAAAGCACTAATAAGTCCTATGCCGCCGAAGAAGAGTACACATGCACCGTAAACAAGGCTTGCCTGCTGTTCCACATGCCATGCTGTCTCTCTGCTGGTAGAGTAATTAGGGAAAGCAAAGCTGCAGATGAAAAAAGCAATTAGCAAACCTAACCCAATACCAATCATCAGGCAACCGCTCTTCAAAGCACTGAAAGAGAAGCGGGAACGGGAATAGTTGACATTGAAAGAAAATTTGCCGCTAATGTCACCCATGTTAAACTTGTCGCCCAATTTCTCAATCATAATGATGCGTTCTTTTTTGCAAACAAAGAGTTCGAATAATTTGTAAATGCCAAGTGTGATAATGCCCACTACCAAAGGGACTAAAATAAAATCCATCATAATTGTATTATTTTTAAGTGATTATTTCGTTCTTTGTACCGTTTGACGCAACTGGCAGAAAAAGGTTACACGTTGTAGCTGATAATTTTCTATTTTATTTTTTTCTTGGATTGTAACCTTTTGAAATGTATAGCGTCTAATTGAATAAGATGGAGCAGGAAGACGAAATATACTATATAACACGAATCTTGGACGGAGAAACAGAATATTTTTCTGTATTGCTTGACCGCTATAGCCGTCCTTTATATTCGTTGATTGTACAAATCGTCGGTTGTCCGGAAGATGCGGAAGAGTTACTTCAAGATGTTTTTCTGAAAGCTTTTCGGAATTTGTCCGGTTATAAACAGGAATGTCGTTTTTCTACCTGGCTTTATCGGATAGCTTACAATACCTCTATTTCTGCTACTCGGAAAAGGAAACAGGAATTTCTGTATATTGAGGAGAGCGCTATTAATAATGTGCCGGACGAGAAGATAGATGAAATGATTGCTTTGGGAGGAGATGAAGAGCAGATAGAATGTTTGCGCAAAGCGATAGATCAACTGGAGGGCGAGGAAAAAGCATTGATTACTTTATTTTATTATGAAGAAAAGTCGTTGGAAGAGATAAGCGAAATACTGAAGATAACAGTCGGCAATGTGAAAGTCAGACTTTATCGCACCCGGAAGAAAATTTATGTGTTGATGAACGGAAAAATAAATAGATGAAAAGATGGAAGCGGAGAAGAATAAAGCAGGTAATATGAATAGTGTATTGAGGCAAGCACTGGAAAGGAGACAGACGGAGCATTTGTCTTCCAATTTCTCGTATAGGATGATGGAACGTGTTCGTTTGGAAGCGGAGAGACAGAGGAAACGGAGAGTAAGAATTGGCTGGATGGCATTGCTGACATCAGTTTTCTCGTTGTTGGGATTTGGCATTTACTTTTTATTTTTCTATCTGAATATCAACTTTATCGATTATTTGCCACAGACAGATGTACGACAAGATTCTTCTTTGTTAAAGTTTTATGTCTACATTGCTTCACTGGTATTAATCTTATTGGGAATAGATAGTTGGCTCCGTAAGAAGTATATTTGAAAATAATTCTGTTACTTTGCCATCCAATTTTAAATGTAAGGAAACAATGAGAAGTTTTGCCTCTGATAATAATTCCGGTGTGCATCCGTTGGTAATGGCAGCGTTGAACCGGGCAAACACAGACCATGCATTAGGCTATGGAGACGATAAATGGACGGAAGAAGCCGTTGCAAAAATAAAAGAGACTTTTACACAAGACTGTGTGCCGTTGTTTGTATTCAACGGAACGGGTAGCAATGTGGTGGCGTTGCAGTTAATGACGCGTCCGTATCATTCTATTTTCTGTGCCGAAACAGCCCATATTTATGTTGACGAATGCGGCTCTCCCGTGAAGATGACAGGTTGTCAGATTCGTCCGATTGCTACTCCCGATGGTAAACTGACTCCCGAGCTGATGCAACCTTACTTGCATGGTTTCGGTGACCAGCATCATTCTCAACCGAGAGCCCTCTACATCTCCCAATGTACGGAAATGGGAACTATCTATACGCCCGAGGAACTGAAACGTCTGACGGACTTTGCTCATTTGAACGGTATGTATGTCCACATGGACGGAGCTAGAATTGCCAATGCCTGTGCCGCTCTCCGGCTTTCTTTTAAGGCGTTGACTGTGGATTGCGGAGTGGATGTCCTTAGTTTCGGCGGAACGAAGAACGGACTGATGATGGGGGAGTGTGTTATTGTATTCAATAAGGACTTGCAGAAAGAAGCCCGTTTTGTCCGTAAGCAGTCTGCCCAACTGGCTTCGAAGATGCGCTATCTCTCTTGCCAGTTCACCGCTTATCTGACGGATGAACTTTGGTTGAAGAATGCCACGCATGCCAACGTAATGGCAGCTAAACTTTACAAAGAGTTAAAGAAACTCCCGGAAGTAACTTTTACTCAAAAGGTAGAAAGTAACCAGTTGTTCCTTACAATGCCCCGTCCTATTATTGATAGAATGTTGGAATCTTATTTCTTTTATTTTTGGAATGAAGATAAGGATGAAATTCGTCTGGTAACTTCTTTTGATACAACGGAAGAAGATGTTGATGAATTCATTCGACTTTTAAAACGTTAAAAGGGAAAAAGGGGACAACAAAAGCCCACATAACGCTGTTGTAATAAGAAGTTTGAAACTAACTTTGTCTCTAGAGTTTTCAACTTCTTATTATATATGAATACTAGACAGAACAAGCTAATCTTATTCGCACTATTATTATTGACACAAACCTTTATTAGTGCGCAGACGCATTCTACTAAAATAGAACTGCCGGAAGACTCTATATCTGTTGCGGCCGTTAACGATTCTGTTCCGGCAAAGCGCAGCTTCTTCAAGAAATTCCTTGACTACTTCAATGATGCCAACAAGGAGAAAAAGAATAAAAAGTTTGATTTCAGTGTGATAGGTGGTCCTCACTACTCCAGTGATACCAAGTTTGGGCTCGGGCTGGTGGCGGCAGGCTTGTATCGTACCGATTCTGCTGATACGATTCTTCCTCCCTCAAATGTTTCTCTTTATGGAGATGTGTCGACTGTCGGCTTCTATTTGTTGGGAGTTCGTGGAAATCATTTGTTTCCGCAGGATAAATATCGGTTGAATTATAACCTTTATTTTTATTCTTTTCCCAGCCTTTATTGGGGGAGAGGATACGACAATGGGGCAAACTCCGATAACGAAAGTGACTATAAACGTTTCCAGGCACAAGTAAAAGTCGATTTTATGTTCCGAATGGCAAAGAACTTTTATATCGGTCCAATGGCCGTATTCGACTATATTGACGGACGGGATTTAGAAAAACCGGAGCTTTGGGAAGGAATGGCGGCACGGACAACGAATACGAGTCTCGGCCTTTCCCTTCTTTATGATTCACGTGATTTCCTGACCAATGCTTATCGTGGATATTATCTGAGGATAGACCAACGGTTCAGCCCCGCCTTCTTTGGTAATAAATATGCTTTCAGCAGTACGGAACTGACCACCAGTTATTATCACCCTATATGGAAGGGAGGGATATTGGCCGGACAGTTTCACACTCTGCTGACTTATGGAGATACCCCTTGGGGATTAATGGCAACATTGGGAAGTTCTTATTCGATGCGCGGATATTATGAAGGACGTTATCGTGACAAGTGTGCTATGGATGCACAAATAGAACTTCGCCAGCATGTCTGGAAGCGAAATGGGGTAGCTGTATGGGCAGGGGCAGGAACAATCTTCCCGGAATTTTCTGCGTTTACTCCGAAACATATTCTTCCTAATTATGGTTTTGGTTATCGTTGGGAATTTAAAAAGAGAGTAAATGTACGTTTGGATTTAGGTTTTGGTAAACACCAGACCGGATTTATTTTTAATATAAATGAAGCTTTTTAAGAACATAAAGAAATGGTTGGAGAATCAGGAACATCTGTTTTACTTGTTTCTGTTCATCCTGATAGTACCTAATATTGTGCTCTGTTTTACGGAGCCGCTGTCGTTTATAGCAAAGGTCTGCAATGTCCTGTTACCTTTTGGATGTTATTACCTGCTAATGACACTATCGAGAAATTGCGGTAAAATGCTTTGGATTTTGTTCCTGTTTCTCTTTTTCGGAGCGTTCCAGATTGTGTTGCTCTATCTGTTCGGGCAGTCCATTATTGCTGTCGATATGTTTCTGAACCTGGTGACCACCAATTCGAGCGAAGCTATGGAACTGCTTGGCAATCTGACGCCTGCCATTGTCGTTGTGGTGATACTGTATATACCGGCTTTGGTGTTGGCTACCATTTCAATCGTCCGAAAACGAATGTTATCGGCAGCGTTTATCCGCAGAGAACGTAAAAGGGCTTTCGTCGTCTTCGGAGTCTCCCTTCTCAGCCTTGCCGGGGCATACGTACAGGATCCCGGCTATGAACTGAAATCGGACTTATACCCTTTGAATGTCTGTTATAACGTAGGGCTTGCTTTTCAGCGGACTGCCTTGACGCAGAACTATCACCACACTTCCAAAGACTTTACCTTCCATGCCCAAGCTACGCATCCGGAGGAGAAAAAAGAGGTGTACGTGATGGTAGTGGGCGAAACCTCCCGTGCATTAAACTGGCAACTGTATGGCTATGAACGGGAAACGAATCCGTTGCTTGTCCAGCAGTCGGGATTGGTTGCTTTCCCGAAAGTGCTGACAGAATCGAATACCACGCATAAAAGTGTGCCTATGTTATTGTCTGACGTTACTGCTTGCAGTTATGACTCTATTTACCATCGGAAAGGAATCATTACTGCCTTTAAAGAAGCGGGCTTCCGGACAGCTTTTTTCTCTAACCAACGTTTTAATCATTCTTTCATCGACTTTTTCGGAAGGGAAGCCGATACCTTTGATTTTATAAAAGAGGATTCGTTGGATTTTTCCTATAATCCTTCTGACAATGAACTCTTGAAATTGGTAGAGCAGGAACTGGCCAAAGGTGCAAAAAAACAATTTATCGTCCTTCACACCTATGGTTCTCATTTTAACTATCGGGAACGTTATCCGTCGGGAGACGCTTTCTTTACACCGGACTATCCGGTTGAGGCGGAAAGGAAATTTCGGGATAATCTGGTAAATGCATACGATAACTCTGTCCGTTACACGGACAGCTTATTGGCACGCCTTATCGGTATGTTGGAGAATCAAGGTACAGATGCAGCCTTGATTTATACATCCGATCACGGAGAAGATATTTTTGACGACCCCCGTCATCTTTTCCTCCATGCCTCACCTGTACCGTCCTATTATCAGCTTCATATTCCGTTTCTTATCTGGATGTCCGACAGTTATCGGGAAGCCTATCCCGAACACTGGGAAGCTGTGACGGCTAATAAAGAAAAGAATATTTCCTCCAGCAGTTCCTTCTTTCCGACGATGCTGGACTTGGGAGGAATAAAAACTCCTTACCGGGATGATTCGCAATCTGTGGCAACCCCTCTTTATAAAATGAGGCCGAGAGTCTATCTGAACGACCATAACGAACCTCGTCCGTTGGATGATTTAGGGATGAAGAAACAGGACTTCCATATGTTGGAAAAACAGGAAATCAACACCTAAACTTAATACTTGCTAAAATTTTCATCCAAAAGACAGATTGGCGTGTTATTTGCAATATGATGTATGAACGATTAAATTCATAAAACATGGCCTATATAGATTATTACAAGATTCTTGGAGTTGACAAGAGTGCTTCACAAGATGATATCAAAAAGGCTTTTCGTAAGTTGGCCCGGAAGTATCATCCTGACTTGAATCCTAACGACCCTAGTGCAAAGGATAAGTTTCAGGAAATCAATGAAGCCAATGAGGTACTGAGTGACCCTGAGAAACGTAAAAAGTATGATGAGTACGGAGAACATTGGAAGCATGCTGATGAATTCGAAGCACAGAAACGAGCGCAGCAACAGGCCGGAGGCTTTGGTGGTGCGGGCGGCTTTGGCGGATTCGGTGGCGGAGGACAAGGTTTCTCCGATGGTAACGGAACATATTGGTATAGCTCCGATGGAGAAGGCTTTTCCGGAGGTAACGCCAGTGGCTTCTCTGACTTCTTCGAGTCGATGTTCGGCCACAGGGGAGGCAAGGGACAAGGTGCTGCGGGATTCCGTGGACAGGACTTTAATGCGGAGCTTCATCTGTCGCTTCGTGATGCTGCTCAGACGCATAAACAGATATTGACCGTCAACGGTAAACAGGTACGTATCACTATTCCTGCCGGTGTAGCCGACGGTCAGGTGATTAAGCTGAAGGGCTACGGAGCCGAAGGTATCAACGGGGGACCTGCAGGCGACTTGTACATTACATTTGTCATTGCCGAAGATCCTGTTTTCAAACGCTTGGGCGACGACCTGTATGTTGATGTGGAAATAGATCTCTACACTGCCGTATTGGGAGGTGAGAAGATAGTCGACACTTTGGACAGTAAAGTGAAACTGAAGATAAAGCCGGAAACACAGAACGGTACGAAAGTACGCTTGAAAGGAAAAGGATTCCCGGTTTATAAGAAGGAAGGACAATTCGGTGACCTGATTGTTACCTATTCCGTTAAGATTCCTACGAATTTGACGGATGCACAGAAGGAATTGTTCCGTCAATTACAGAGTATGAACTAAAATGAATGAGTACCATGCAGACCGAATTAATTATTGTCAGTGAATACTGTCACAAATGTCATATTGAGCCTTCATTCATTGAATTGTTGGAAGAAGGCGGTTTAATTAACGTACACACTGAAGGTAGTGAACATTATCTGCTCGTGTCTGAACTTCCGGACGTGGAACGTTATAGCAGGATGTATTATGACTTGTCCATTAATATGGAAGGCATTGACGCCATTCATCACTTGTTGGAAAGAATGGAGGAGATGAAACGCGAAATGGACTCACTCCGTAAGCAGCTTACGCTATACCGCAAACGGGAAATAGAAGATACTGACCGGTAGAAAAATAGAGCCTCTGTTTGTACTAAACAGAGGCTTCATTTATAGTAAACAGAGGCTCTGATTCACTCAATCAGAGCCTCTGTTTTAATAAGACTGTTCCGGGAGAATATGACTATCGGAGATATGTACAGATTTCTTCCAGATAGTGCGCATCAATATCATCGAAACTATCCAATGAATCACTGTCAATATCCAGCACTCCGATCACGTTCCCTTCTTTCATCATCGGTACAACTATTTCCGATTTGGAATCGGAACTGCATGCAATGTGGCCGGGAAATTGTTCTACATCAGGAACAATCAGCGTATGTGCTTCTTTCCAGGCCGTGCCGCAAACTCCTCTGCCAAAACGGATACGAGTGCAGGCGATAGGCCCTTGAAACGGACCTAGCACAAGCTCATCGCCTTTCACCAGATAAAAGCCTACCCAGAAGAAATTGAAAGTCTGCTTTAATGCGGCGGAAAGATTCGCAAGATTGGCTATGAAATCCGTTTCCGTACTTATTAATGCGTATAACTGCGGGAGTAGTTCACGATACTTTTCCTCCTTGCTTCCCGCGTTGATTGATAAATTTTCTGCCATATCGGTTGTTACTTGATTTGATTTAATATACTTGGATCTTTTATCTTGTCGTCTTCTGCAAAGAAGATAATCTTCGTCAGTATTTCAGCCGTTTTCGGGTCCTCATCCACAAATGGCAGGAACAAGCGTCCGCGGTTTTGTGAATGTACCGGGAGAACGGCAATCTGTGCGCCTCCTTCCTGATGAATCACACCGCTTCCCAAGTGAATGTTGTACTTGCCCAGCTTGCCCTCGATACGGACAAAGTTGCCTTCCACCTTCACATTGTTGAAATGGAACAACGGCATTGTCAGTTCCACCAATACGCTACGCATTTCGATCGTAGAGTGACTGGTTTCCGGATCTACACTTCCGGCGTGCGCCACGCTTACGGCAAGGTCTACATCCCTCATTACTTCGGAGAACACAACGGGAGGAATCTCCGAAATCTTCATGGGCTTATAATCCTTCCGGTTGTAGAAACAAACATATTCCAACGTAGGAGCTTCGATGTCGGCAGGCGAGAACCAATCGGCCATTGCGTAAATATTGGCAATGATATTCTCTTTGTAATAGATCTTTTGAAGTCCGTCCTCATAGTCGGCTACCCAACGACGTCCCTTCAGTACGGCAATTGTTTTCTGCGGTTGAATCTGGTTGCCGGCGTAGCGGCGGGATTGTGTTGCTTCCGCCTCTTCGGAAGTAGGAACGTAGAGCTCGCGGAACACCTGTTTGAAAGGTTGGCGGATTGCTTTATCGAACAGGAATTTCTGATATGCGTGCCAGTTGCCGCTTGCATACAAGTCGGTGGGGTGGGCGATGCGTAACTCGTCTTTCGCTTTTAACGGGAGGCAGACGGCGTTTGCCGTCACCAGCAATCCGTCAGTGTAGAAACCTGTTTGTCCGTTACAGATAAAGACCAGATGTTTCAGCAACGGCCATATAACGGGATTTTGCATCAGCTTGCGCAACTCGCTTTCTTCAAAACGGGTACAGTCTTCCATTGCTTGCTCCAGCATAATGCGCGAACGGGTATACTGGTCTTTCAGCTTCTTATGCACCGCTTTCAGTTCTTCTACATACGGATGTTTTTTCAGTTTGGCGGGCATACTGTTGAGCTCTTTGCCCGCTTTGATCTGCTTGATCTCTGACTTGCCTTCTTCGCTGACTTGCACGTATACTTCCACACCGTCTATCTCTTTGGGAGTCAGGTAAGGGAGCAGTTCTTTAATCAGCTCCGTTTCCATGCTCCATGTCAGGCGGGTGACGTCTCCGTAGCCGGAATTACGTGCAAGGTTTTGCAGTGCGATGCTGACGGCTTTCTTTTCGCTTTCCTGTCTTTGTGCACCGAATTCCTTGCTTTCTTTCAAGAACTTTTGCAGGTATTGGTAACGTTCCAGCAATTCCTTGTCTGCTTTGCGTCCCAATGGGATCAGTCCGTAACTCATCAACAAATCCTTGTTCCGTTTGGCAATGATTTCCTTCTTTACATCTGCCGCCTTTACCGTGCCGCTGGTTGCATCGGCAAACTTGCGGGCACGGGTGTGGCTGTTGCTGCATGAAATATATTTGGCGGCATTGTAGACTACTTCAAAGCGTTGTTTGCCAATAGTCTTGAATGCATCTTTGAACCAGTCAATATCAAATGCGCCTTCCCGGAGGTCTTCCACATCAATCGGGGTATAGCGGGCGATAATCGCTTTCTTTTTGTCATCGCAGGTCTCATTGGTATGGGCATGGAAATAATAAGCCGCGCTTGTCAGTCCCTTCCAATTGATCGCCTTCTCGGTAAGTTCTATCCATTGCGGGGCGAACATGGCAGCTTCTACCAGTCGTTCATTGCTGATTTCAGCCTGTTTTGCAAGCTTTTTCAGTTGGGCACTGGTGTCTGTCGGCAGTGGATAGCAGGCGTGGAGCAGGCTGCTCAATACTCCGCGTTTCGTATTGTTCCAGTTATAGCTGTCGCGAATGAAGGTATCTTTGCCGAATGCCTGCAGGATGCCGATGAACGTTTTGGCTCCGTAGACATAAGACAATTCTTCGGCAAGACTGGTTACCTGCGTTTCGGAATCTCCCCGTTTCAATTCTATTTCCAGAATCCTGTCGACCACCTTTTGTGCCAGTGAACGGAACAGAGAGAAGTCGATTCCTTTGATATCGGCATACCTTTCTTTCTCTTTACTGAAACGGAAATTGTCATTCAATACTTTTGTGATAGCCTCTACGCGGCTGGGGGAGTTGACACGTCCCATCATTTCCCGGTAAACTTCTTCGGCCGGAATTAATCCCAGCATCCATGCTCGGGCGAAGTCCGTAGCCTGGAGGTAAGAGTCCGTTTCTTCCAGTTCGGGTGTATGCTCCATGTAATTGGTGAGCTTGTAGAGCTGGTAGCGTACGGTGAAGTAGCGGACGAACAGATCATCGCTGATCGGCTTTTGAGGTATTTCGAGCCAGAAGTTCACAAACTTGTTGTTGTGTATCGGGTAAACGATTTGTTTCTTTCCGTATTCCATTTTATCCCTGAGCCATGCGTGCTTGTTGGTATATTGACGGAAAATGTTTTCTGTATTCAGCAATGGCAATAATTGGAGAAGCATATTGACGGATAACTGTTGATAGGCAGCTTCATCCCTGTATTCATGAGCCAGTGCTTCGATGATATCGTTAATCTGATCGTAATATGTCAGCTTGCGGAGTTCTTTTTGCAGCCCGCGATAGACGACACCTGTATACATCCGGTTGATAAGCGGATCGAAGCTATTGGCCGATTTCTGGTCTGCTTTTCTGTCTTCCTCATCTTCCTCGTCATAATCGTCTTCATCCTGGGGAGTTCCTGTCGATGCAAGCATGAAGCTCATCATCAGTAATTTGTCATAACTGCCTATCTCTTCTTCATAGAAGGCTTTCCAAAGTTCCGGACGTCCGAGTCCGCTCAATCCTCCGTAGTTACTCCAGTTTATCAAGACACTATTGCCTATCAGGCACGCTTCCCCGTAGCTATTCTTAAACTCCGCGTTCTTATATGTTTCAATGTATTTATTCAGCTTCTTGAAGATGAGCTTTGCCCTTCCGAAGCAGATAAGTTCAAATGTTTTTCTCACATTGAATCCTTTGTCCGGAGTGATTTCCGGCAGGTTGACTTCCAGGGCAGGGTCGTACAGTCCGAAACCGTTCTCTTTCGTGTAGTGCTGTGTGACTGTCTTTTCCGTTCCGTCGCCAATCAGAGACTCTATCAATACCTTTTCCTTGGCGTTCGGTTTTCGGATTTCTTTGACAACAGGAAGAAGTTCCTGATAGATATCCTGTAGAAATTCTGTATTATGGATAGTCTTCATCATATCCAGACCGGCCAGACGGCGTTCCAATACCTTATCTGTCAGTAAGCGGCGGATACTGTCTGCCAGTTGTTCTTTCGGCTGTTTCATCAGCAGATTGATAGCGTTAATACGCATCTCGCTGTATTTGAATCGTAACAATTCCTCTACCTTCAGGTTCTGTTCGGGTGATAAAGTCATATCGGACAATACTTTATAAGCTTCGTCGCGTACATCTACCGAACGGTCACCGAGTGATTGAAGTACGTATTCTTCTTGTAATTGGCTGGTGGGAGGATTCAGTACAATGCCGATATATCCTGCTCTCATATAAGTTTCCAGAGTAGGCAGATAAGCACAGAGATCGTCCCTTAATGCCGAGTCATGCAGCATCCAGGTGATGTATGCCATTTTGAGTACAATGTCCGAACGGGTGAGGAATGCACTTTCCCAGAAGAATATGTACGGAGAGTAAGTCTCTTTGGCAGAGATTGACTGATAGACTTGTTTCAGGTATTCATAGTGGCGGACCGCTTCTTCTTTTGTTTCGAAGTAGTCGATAAGTTGCGGACCTTCTTGATAATTGCCGTACCGGCTGAGATGGATCCCGTTCATATAGAGAGGAAGAATGGATGCAACCACCGAAGGTTCGTTGTGCCATACTTCCAGCGCTTCTTTGCTGATGCGATGGTTCATCCCTGTATATTGCGTGCAACGCAGGAAATAGAGGAGAGTTTCTACCTGATATTTAGCACCTTCTTTGATGATTTGCGGTATAAGTGCCTGAATGTCTTCCGTATTATAGAATCCGATACTCCATAATGCCAGGTAAAGCTTGGTTGTGTCTTTGCTTTGGAGAGCCTCGCGGGCGTCCTCTTGATTATTCAGGAAATGCCGGATGAGTTCTACATATTTATTGGTGATACGGTCACTGCTGTCCTGTTCGCCGATACCTGTACTGACTGCTATGCCGCGTTTCACGGAAGCAAAGCGTTGAAGTCCGTTGTCGTAGATAATGGAAAATAGGTAGAGGTAGCTTTCGGGACAGCCTTCGTCCATTGTCTCTACGATAGCTTGCCGGAGTCCTTCTTGCAGTTTGGCAGCCAACAATAACTTCCCTTCCAGTTCGAGCAACGGACGGTATCCGCTGGCAGCGATAGCTTGAAGGTGTCCCTGATTCAGACGGTTGGCATTGTTTTCGCTGGTCAGCACGTTTTGCAAGTACTCAATGACGGTGGCATTTCCTTCCGCTATTTGGGCAGCCATCCAACTCTGGCAACTCATAGCGTCTTTGATTGTTTCTATTTCTTCCGGTGTTCTTCCTCCGTTGAGTATGGCCTGTTCGTTAAACCCGGTTGCACGTAGTTTCAGAAACTGGGTCAGTGCATCTGTCACATGGTTGAGATGCAGGGTCGGGTCAACCGAACGTTGTGAACGTCGTGAATACCCACAAGTATACGGGCAACGGGCCTTGATTTTCAAGTAAGTATGAAACAGCCCGGCATATTCGTCCCCCAATAAGTAGAGAAGTAGTTTATTTAGTTTTCCGTCAAAAAGATGGGCGACATTCCTGATACTTTCCTCTCGGATGATTTCGGTGATACAAGGCTCCAATTGCTCGCCATACGTCCCGTAACGGGTATCCATATCAAGATATTGAATGAATACATCGAAGAGAACAGCCGTTTCTTTATCCAGCTTTTTTTTATTCTTTATTAATTTGTCCACATACGGGATGATTCGTTTATTCAAATCTTCATTGTAAATGATTCTCATGATTATCTGTTTTTTTGGGGTTATTATAGATACTTACCATAATCTTCCCGATAGCATAGTCAGTCGGATAAAGGTCAGTGTAGTTTCTTCTTTTAATACAACAGGAGAAGAAAGCCCGCCTGCTTCCGTGTCATCTATAAAGATACGGAAAATTCCGTCCTCATAAGATTGCAGCGCATTGACGATTGCTTCAGTTTCTGCGGCCGGTCTGCCGTTATAGTTTACTTCGAAGCCTACCTTTCCGGAGGCAGCCTTGTCCTCAACTTCTTCCCGAGTGAGATATTGCAATACTTCACTCTGTTGCATGCGATCGTTATATTCGCTTACTTGCCAGCTGACAATACTTGCAATCAACTCCTGCACATTGGTGGGAGGAACAGAAAAGTCGACGGGCAGCTTTTCAATGCAGCACTTTCGCTTTCCCAGTTGTTTTACTTGAATGTATACTCTCATTGTTTACTTTATTTGGTTATTTGAATGCTTGATACAATAGCTTCCAAGTCTGCTTGTGCTTCCTTGTCGTAGACAAGCATTACTATGGAAAAGACTCTTAGTTGATCTTCCTGGAAATAACGTAATGCAATTTGCTGTACGTCATGCCCTGGCTCATCGGGAGCTCCGATATGCAATGGATTCGAGGTCTGTGTCATAGACAGGCCGTTGATCGTTACGTTGCTTTGTTTATAATCCTCCGAAGGCTCTCCATTTGCATTTCTCGGGAGCAGGAGTGTCAGTTCTTTTACGCGTTCAAACTCTTTCCGTGTGTCATAGGTAAGCGCGACGGCAGTTAATTGGTTTCCTCCATTGACGAGCATTAGAAAAGGAGGTTCCGCAGTGGGAGTCAGTCCTCGCGCACCTGTTATCTTATGCCAGTTTGTAGGATATTGGCAACTGAAATTTGTTGTTGCATCATAGAAAGAAAGCCATGTGTCATTGTTGCCGACAGGGGTATAAGGTGGCATTTGCAGGGTGGACGACTTGCTTGGCGTATTCGTTGCAGGCTGGTTGTCATTTTCCTCTTCCAGTTCACCGTTAAGATAAGCTTCCACGATTCCGCTTTCCCATTCCTTACGTATTTCCCGATATGTTGAAGGGATGTTCTGGCAAAGTCCGAGGAAACTGAACAGGAAGATTCCGAAGATCCCCAGTTCCCCTACAATAGAAATAGTTCTTTGTGCATCCTTCTTCTCAAATCTGTAACTGATTACATAAATGATTCCCAAAAGAAAACCACTGAGCAATCCACCGATATGTGCGGCATTATCGATTCCTGCTTTCATGCCATATACCAGATTGTAGCCTACGAAAAGAAGGATACTAATTAATAATGCTTTCCGTTGTGCTCTCGGGATGTGGTGAAAAAGGAGGAAAGCCAGAAAGATGCCGTAAAGTCCGAAGATCGCTCCTGAAGCTCCGGCACTGATTGTTTCGGCGTGCATATAAAGACTGAAGGCTGCCGAACAAACCCCGGTGAGCAGATAGGAGATGAACATACGCCGCGTTCCTATCAGGTCCTCCAACCAAAGTCCGATATACATGAAAGCATACATATTCATCAGCAAGTGGAAAGCGCCGATATGTATGAAGTTGCAGGTTATGGCGCGCCACCAATCTCCGGTAAGGGTTAGCGGTCCAAAATCAGCCCCCCATTTCAGTAAGGCCAGTGTGGAAGGTTCCAGGATTCCCACTCCGAAAGCCACCATTAAGATAAAGATCAGAAGATTAAGGTCCATTAGGATAGGAGTCGCTATAAATCCTTTCCGGGGAATGAAGAAACTGATAAAGGATGATTTCTTTTCTATTTCTTTGAGATATGCTTCTTCTTCCTCGGTCAACGGCCGGTTAAAATCATCTTCCAGTTTTTTGGCTTTTTGCTCTAATTCTTCCGGAGAAAGAGTTGATTTTATTTCTTCCATTGCCTTCTGCAAACTTTGGATGTTTTTTCTGTTCTTGCCATAGTCTACCAGTTGCATGGCAATGCTTTGACTGCGAACAGATATTTCTCCGTCACTTCCTTCCTGAATAGAGACTGTAATTTCCTCTCCATGGGATTTTATACTCATAGGGACATCAAAACGGACACCTTCAAGAGTGAGTTCTTCAATATTCCATTCTAACTTTTGAGAAGCTTCAAGGGCTAAAATCAGAATTTGTGTGTTTGATAAGCCAGCAAATTGTAGTGTGTCCTCATGTAAAGGCCTGAGTCTAAATGCCATATTATTCTCTTTTAATTGTTGTAAATGATTGCCTATTTCCTGACAGACAAATGTATGGAATAATAATGAGAAAAAGTAGAAATAAGTGGGCTATATTTTTATAGATATAGAGAAACTTAATTGGGTGAGACATAGCCGGTTCGAACGAAGGGGAGGGGATATCAAACAGAAAGGGCCGGATTTGTCCGCCCGAATACGTAAAGATTATCATATTCGGGCAGGCAAATCCAGCCCTTGCGTTGTATAATATTCTGTTACTTCTTATAGAAAGCCAAGTCTTCTTTATCGAAGTTGCTGATAAAGTTAGCATGTTTTTCCACTTCTGCTTCCGCATAGTTCAGATATACGTGTGCAGATTTAGAGAACAGTTCGGAAGATCTGCTTGCATCCTGAATCAGCAGGTGAGACATGATGATGTCGGCAGCCATTTCCATTAATCTGCGGGCTGTGAAGTCGAGCAGTTCCTGATCTTGTGCTTCTTTCACTGCGTTGGTACTTGCTTCGAACTTATCTGCCATTTTTTTCAGACGAGACATCAGCGGTTCCATTTCCGGTGAGCAGGGGATAGCCTCGAACTCGCGTATAGTAGCGATGTAAGAGCCATTCGTTACGTAACGGATAGCGGCTACGGTCTGCAACTGAGTTGTACCTTCGTAGATACTGGTGATACGTGCGTCGCGGTAGATGCGTTGGCAAGCATATTCCATCATGAAGCCCGAGCCACCATGTATCTGTATACAGTCGTAAGCATTCTGGTTGGCATATTCGGAGTTCATACCTTTGGCAAGCGGAGTGAAGCTGTCGGCCAGTTTGGCGTATTTCTTCTGTTCTTGACGTTCTTCCGGAGTCAGTTTACGTTCGCGGGCGATGTCATCCAGTGCTTTGTAGATGTCTACGTAGCGTGCTGTTTGATACAGCAGTGCACGTCCTGCATCCAACTTACCCTTCATGATGGCAAGCATATCATAAACAGCCGGGAATTCGATAATTGCCTTTCCGAACTGTTTGCGGTCTTTGGCATAAGCCAATCCTTCGTTGTAAGCAGCTTGGCTCAATCCTACCGATTGTGCGGCAATACCCAGACGGGCACCGTTCATCAACGCCATTACATATTTAATCAAGCCAAGCTTACGGTCACCGCAAAGTTCAGCTTTTGCATTCTTGTATACCAGTTCGCAAGTAGGAGAACCGTGGATACCTAGTTTGTTTTCGATACGACGGACATTAACTCCCCCCTGACGCTTGTCATAGATGAACATAGACAAACCGCGACCGTCTCTGGTTCCTTCTTCCGAACGTGCCAGTACGAGGTGGATATCCGCGTCACCGTTAGTAATGAAGCGTTTTACACCGTTCAGCAACCAGCAGCCGTCTTTTTCGCTGTAAGTCGCTTTCAGCATGACCGACTGAAGGTCGGAGCCTGCATCCGGTTCCGTCAAGTCCATAGACATTGTTTCGCCTTGGCAGATGCGAGGGATGAAACGGCTGTGTTGGTCGGCATTACCGAATTCGTATAATGTTTCGATGCAGTCCTGCAATGACCAGATGTTGCCGAAACCGGCATCAGCAGCCGCTACGATTTCTGCACACATGGTGTACGGAGTAATCGGGAAGTTCAGTCCACCGAACTGACGGGGCATGGTCATACCGTTCAAGCCGGCTTTCACCATGGCGTCGAGGTTCTGTTTCGTACCCGAAGCATATTCTACACGTCCGTTGGCGCAGTGAGGACCTTCTTCGTCAACGCCTTCTGCGTTGGCAGCAATGATTTCTCCTGTGATTTCTCCTGTGATCTCCAGTACTTTGTCGTAAGAGTCTACGGCATCTTCGAAGTCCAGCGGAGCATAATCGAATTCATCTTTATCTCTGTAATTGCGTTCTTTCAGTTCGCAAATACGCTTCATCATCGGATTGTTCAAGTGATATTTGAGTTCCGGTATGTCTGTATAATAATTAGCCATTGTTCCTTACTTACTATTTTGTTTATAATACTTAATCATCTTCGGTACAACTTCTTCAATCGTTCCGTTGATTACATAATCGGCAATCGTGTTGATCGGAGCGTCCGGGTCGTTGTTGATAGAGATGATGATACCACTTTCCTGCATACCGGCGATATGCTGAATCTGTCCGGAGATACCGCAGGCAATGTAAAGTTTTGGACGAACCGTGACACCTGTCTGTCCAATCTGACGGTCGTGCTCTGCATAACCTGCATCCACAGCGGCACGGCTGGCACCTACTTCAGCATGAAGTTCTTTAGCTAGGTCGAACAGCAAGTCGAAGTTTTCTTTCGAACCTACACCGTAACCGCCGGCTACGATAATCGGAGAACCTTTCAGGTTGTTCTTGGCTTTTTCCACATGGCGTTCGATTACCTTCACTACATAATCCGTGTCGGCAACGTATTTCTTCACGTCGTGGCGGATCACTTCTCCCTGATAAGTCGGGGAGAGGATTTCTTTCTTCATCACACCTTCGCGAACGGTTGCCATTTGCGGGCGGTGTTCCGGGTTTACAATCGTTGCAACGATGTTGCCGCCGAATGCCGGACGGATCTGATACAACAGGTTTTTATAAACTTTGCCTTCTTTCTTGTCTTCGTGGTCACCGATTTCCAGAGAAGTACAGTCGGCAGTCAGTCCGCTGGTCAAAGCGGAAGAAACACGCGGGCCGAGGTCGCGACCGATAACGGTGGCACCCATGAGGCAGATTTGTGGTTGTTCTTCTTTGAAAAGGTTCACCAGGATAGCGGTGTGAGGGAGTGAAGTATAAGGATAAAGTCCTTCTCCGTCGAAAACGTGGAGTTTGTCTACTCCGTAAGGAAGGATTTGTTTTTCAATATCTTTGAGGCCTGTTCCGGCAACCACAGCTTCGAGCTGACAGTTCAACTGGTTGGCTAACGAACGACCTTTGGTCAGAAGTTCAAGGCTAACGTCTGCTACGTTACCTTCTTCTATTTCGCAATATACAAATAAGTTATTCATGATTATCCGATAGTATGGTTAGCTAACAGTTCAACAATCAGGTCTTCCACGTCACGGTCGCTGCCGCTAATGGTTTTGCTCTCTTTAGCCTGGAACACGATGTTCTGAATGGCTTTCACTTTTGTCGGCGAACCGGACAGACCACATTGTGCGAGGTCACCGTTTACGTCGGCTACGCTCCATTCTACCAGATTCAGGTAGTCGCGTTTGTCATACAGGTCAGTATAATCAAGGTTACCTTGCTGTTTTTCGGTAACAGTTTTGGCATGTTTGTACTTCTGCACCAGTTTCGCGTTGCGCGGACGGCAAGGAGCTGCCGAGCCGTTGACAGTAATCACGATAGGCAACGGGCCCTCTACGGTTTCAACACCACCGTCGATGTGGCGTTTCACTGTAATCTTGTCTTTACCTACTTCCAGAATTTCTTCTGCGTATGTGATTTGGGTCAATCCCAACTTTTCTGCTACCTGCGGACCTACTTGCGCCGTATCCCCGTCGATAGCCTGACGACCACCAATAATAATGTCACAGTTACCTATTTTGCGGATAGCAGTAGCCAGCGCGTAAGAAGTAGCCAGTGTATCTGCACCGGCGAAAGCACGGTCGGTCAGCAAGTAACCGTTATCTGCACCACGGAAAAGTCCTTCACGAATAATGTCGGCAGCACGACCCGGTCCCATTGTCAGAATGGTAACGGTAGAGCCTGGATGGGCATCTTTCAGTCGAAGAGCTTGCTCGAGAGCATTCAAGTCTTCGGGATTGAAGATAGCGGGGAGTGCCGCACGGTTAATGGTTCCGTCGGCTTTCATGGCATCCTTCCCAACATTACGTGTGTCGGGAACTTGTTTTGCCAATACAACAATTTTCAAACTCATGTTATTAATTTTAGTATTAGTATTTCTACAAGTAGGTAGTAGCCAGTAGTCAAGTAGTAATCTCTTGCTATTCAAACTATCCGGTTAACTATCAGCGTGCAAATTTACGCAAACACTTGGTTCTGACAAGAAATCCGAGTAAAAAATGCACAGGTTTAAGGATTTTGAGCAAAAGAAGAAGGATTTTTATAGATTTGGTTGGGGGGTGAAAGTATATTTATTGAATTTGTTCTTGCTCGATATTACTACTGCTTTTCTGGCAAGTTGCTTATTTGCAGAGTGGTTAAGCAGGACTTTATAGGAAAGGAAACCGGTATAGTACTGTCGGAATGCCGGTATAGTACTGTTAGAGTGCCTTCATCTTTAGTTTGTCACGGCCGTGGCGAGGTAACTATATCGGTATCCCGACAGAACAATACTTATTGGTTAACAGAAGTATAGCGGTTGTATAACGTATGTTTAAAGGGGGCTTGTCACGGAAGGTAAGTAAAGCCGGACGGACAGTAACTATGAGGGAGTAATAAAATCATAGGCTGACAATAAAATGTATAAGATAATATTGCCAGCCTATTGTCAGGGCTTATCGTCAGTGTCTAATGGAAATCAATATGCTAAGAATAGAAATGATGGTCTGACAATAAGAACTGCTAAATTTGTATGTAAGTATAAAATTCTTTTTTTATGTTATTGTATACCGATCTCGGCCAATCCTAATGGTTCTCCGTCATGTATCATCCTCGTTGCTTTCAGCTGGACATAGCGGGCTTTGAGTGGGGTGAAGTAGACAGATTGCAGGATCGGGTTATTCTTTATATTAGAAAATTCGTCTTTTGCTACCACTTGATTGACAGCATTGCTATCCATACCGACAGATATTTCGTATGCGGCGATTACACCTTTATTATATTCGCTTTGGTCGGGAAGATAATGGAATGAAGTAATCGTACGTTCTTCTCCCAAGTCGATTAACAGTGTGTTTCCATTGACGAAACAGGCCGTTTGGTCATTCTTGTCCATGCATTTTTGTGCTTCTTCTGTGTCTACTCCGCTGAGAGTGAACGGGAAACTCTTCAGTTCTTCCGCTTTTGCAGAATATGTATCGGAAGTTGCTCCTGCGTAGAATGCTTCGATGTTATTGATGCAGAGACATGCACGTGAATCCGTGAAACGGACACGGAGCTTATCGGTCGTGATCGTTTCGAAACGGAGGAGACGTTTGTAACCAACGGTTGTTGTCTCTTCATTGAGCTTCACGGGAAGCCATTCACCTTCCTGGTTATATTCTACTACGAATGATTTCACACGTTGTCCCAGAGGGATATATTCCTGTAACATCATTCTATTGATCTTCTCCGGTTGAGGCAAGTCAAATTCAATAGTGGCGGAAGTTACATCATCGTTGGTAGCCCAATAAGTATCATAGTCGTTGTCTGTGACAGCTTTAGCGGAGAATGCTTTTCCCCGTTCGTCCGATGCTTTGGGGGAAAGGCCGGCCAGCAGATTCTTTTCTAATTGTTTCTGTATGTTCTTATGGAAGTTAACGGCGTTGGCGGAGTCTGTCGGATGAATGAGTCCGTCACGGTCTACGGGGAAGTTCAGCAATAACGTTGCGTTATGTCCTACGCTACGGTAATACAAGTCGGTCAGTTCGTCCACTGTTTTCACACGGCCGTCTTCTTCCGGATGATAGAACCAACCCGGACGGATAGAAACGTCACACTCGGCTGCCACCCATTGATTACCGTCAGCATGGCCGTATTGCAGTTCGCGATAGTTGGGATAACCGGGATAAACTTCTCCGGCACGGAGGAAAGACCAGTTGGTGGCTCCGGCAAATCCTTTCTCGTTTCCGACCCAACGGCAACCGGGTCCCCCATCGGAGAAAATAACTGCTTGCGGTTGCAGTTCGTCAATCATTTTATAGGCTCGCGGATAGTTGTAATATGTTTTGCGGTCGATAGTACGTGAATCTTTCGCTCCGCCATACCAGCCATCGCCTCCGTTGGCGCCGTCGAACCAGATTTCAAAGACATCACCGTAGTTGGTCAGTAGTTCATGGAGTTGTTTATAGAAATAATCTACATATTCGGGAGTTCCGTAATTAGCTTGGTGTCTGTCCCAGGGGGATAGGTAAACGGCGAATTTGATACCATATTTTTTGCAGGCGTCCGATAACTCGCGCACAATGTCTCCTTGTCCATTCTTATAGGGAGTGTTGCGGATACAATACTCTGTCAGTTGGGTAGGCCACAGGCAGAAACCGTCGTGATGTTTGGCAGTGAGGATTACTCCTTTCATGCCCGATTCTACAAAGGTCTTTACCCATTGCTCACAGTCGAGCTTCGCAGGGTTGAATGTTTTAGGATCGGAGTCTCCGTATCCCCATTCACGGTCGTTAAAAGTGTTAAGTCCGAAATGTACAAAAGCGTAGGTTTCCATTTTCTGCCATTCCACTTGTTTGGCTTCGGGAACGGGTAAGATTGCTTCCGGAGCTTTTACCGGATTGCAGGCACTCAATAAAAGAGAAGTAATTCCTGCGCAAAGAATCAAGGGGTGTTTTTTCATGGGGGTAATTATTAGTGATTTATTAATAAATATGTCTTGCTATAAACTAAGTCCGAAAACGAAATAGACTTGTTCTTCGTAGGGATTGGCTATCAGTTTTCCGAAAATAGGAAGGGAGAAGCCGGAAGTGATCTTTAACTCTTTGGTTGCGGATAATCCGATGTTGACAACATTGAACTTGTTAGAGTAGAAACCTTCCCACGGTGTGAAGCCGGCTTCAATACTCATATCGACATCTTTCACACTAAAGGGATAGCTTAGCTCGCAATAACTGGACCAGGCGCGTTTATCGTTTTCCCGGTAATCATTGCCGGCAAACGTTGTATACCAGCTGACGGAAAGCGGGAACTTTTCACTAAATATATATCCGGCTCCGACTTCGAAAGTATGTCCGGTGGAGTGTGAACTGTAATTGAAATATTTGAAAGGTTCTTCTTCTGTCTGGGTAAAATAGTTGTTAGCATAAAGGGTTAGATTCTTATATTCATATTCTAGCGACAAGTCAATCTCATTGTTTTTGTTGCGAAACTCTGTTGAACCCCAGGCATAAACTGTCAGTCCCTTCCAATTAAGACCTAGTGTTGGCTGGATACAGGCATTGCCCGAGTCTATTCCCCGCCAAATGTAACTACTGACAAAATCGGCATTTACAAAAACTTCTTGTGCTTGTGCAAAGGCTGTACAACATAAGATTGCAATAAGTACGATTTGCTTTTTCATTTTATCGAGTTGTTCTTCCTAATTTACGGGTGACAAATATACGGAATATATGGCTGATTAGTAACAAATGAAACAAAAAAAACGGCTGCATTGAGCAGCCGTTCCTTTATTAATGTGTAAATAATAAGAGTTATTTAGAATGTGACGTCCATTTTCAGCACAAAAGTACGGGGAGCAGCTACTGCCATTGGGCGGTAACTGTATTCTTTATTAAACAAGTTGTTTACCATAAACTGGAAAGCAACTTCTTTCGTTGCTTTTACACCGAAACGGAAGTCAACGGTTGCATAATCTGTGTTATGCTTCTTCCAGTAGGTAGCGAGTGTTTCTCCTTTTGAATAACCGAAAAGGATACCGCGTACATAATCCATTAAGTCGTTTTGTGTTTTAGAACGCTCGTCCAGCATCAGATAATCCACTGCAAGGATTTTGCTTTTCCATGCCACATTGGCACCCACATTGATGCGTTTCCACTGGAAGTCTACCGTTGTTTTGAAACTATGTTTCGGACGATATTTCAGATACTTACCCGTATTTGATTTCTCTTTCATCTGAAGCGGGTCGGTATACAGTCCTTCTACAGCATTGCGTTCCTGGTAATCCGCGTCACGCGGTTCGGTATATACATATCCCAGATTATAGAATAATTTTGTGTTCTTGTTGAAGTTATATACACCGTTTGTTGAAATCTCCACTCCATAGATCTGTGCTTTCGATACATTATGGAATTGAGCTCCGATACCGAAGCCCTTGCCGTCTGTCAACATCTGAAATACATCGCCAATACTATTTATCATCGTATTGTTTGCATTATTGAATAGGCCGAACTGGAATTCTACCATATCTTTATATTGAGTATAGAATCCGGCAATATCGACAAATCCCTGGAAGTTACCGATCTTGTATCCTTGCTTGAAACCTAATTCTGCATTAAATCCTTTCTCAGGTTTAATGTTCGGATTCGGATAAACACCGACTCCGCCAATGTCTTTACGGAGATATTTCTCATTGATAGACGGGTTGCGGTAACCTTGTCCGAAGCTGGCGCGGATAAAACTGTAATCGGCTAATTGATAATTCAATCCGGCACGGAAAACGGGGCGGAACGGAATTTTTGTTCCGAATACCTTTGTTTCTGCTTCGCGGCGGTGGTTGTTTACGCGGTAGTATTCGGCACGTACGCCTGCGGATACACTCAAACGATCCCAAAAACGTTGGTCATATTGGAAGAAGAGGGCTGCATTATCACTTTTGTACACTTCATCCATTACAGCAGAGTCATAACGGATGTGTTCGAAAGTCATTCCCGTAGTGATCTGTGCGCCACCGTTCCATTTCTTGTTGAACTGATAGTCGAGATAATAGTCAAAGTTCTTGTCTGTTTGAGTTTTCGGGTTGAGTCGAGACGGATTGATAACATTAGACAGCCACGGTACGAGATCGCTTGGCAATTGTCCGTTCTGTATTCCGCTAAGATCAGGCAGCCCGTTATCCATAACCCATGAGATAAGGTCGCAATAATCGGCAGTTGTTGCATTGGGAAAGATGTTTCCCAGTGAAGTGAATGCACCGTTCATGGCATCATCCAGATTGCCGTTGATAATTCCCGAACCGATACCGACCAATGCGGGGTATAGTGAGCTGTAATCGCCGTTTACGATATTTTTAATCGTATTCGCATCGGTTCCCATGTTTCCCAGAATATCTGTGATAGATGAACCTTCGGTTGGGCGGACGATATTATCTGCGCTATAATAAAAACGTCCTTTGATTTTATGTGAAGTTCCGTTTTCCGGGTTTACATAATTGATAAACGGGTCGATATGGAAGTTGTTTTCTTCGCGTCCCATATTGGTGAAAGGAGAAGGCTTGTATACTTCGGTCGGTGAACGCCAGATAAAGAAGTCCCCGTATTGATTGGAAAGGAAGTCTACATTAAAACCATAATTCAGAATTTTCAGTCCCATATCCGGTTGGTGATAGGTCAAACTGCCACCCATGCGGAAACGTTTGTTATATCCTTGCTGACGGTATCCTTCATCGGTGAAAAGATTGATCCCTCCACTAATGTCGAAATTACCGATACGACGGGAGTGGGAGAGGTCGAAACCTTCGTAAATCGGATTCCGTACTCCACTTAGGAGACTGCCACGCAGAATAGGTTTTACTGCATATTTATCATCTTTCCAGAAATTCTTATCGCTCCATTGGTATTCATCATTCTCTGCATCACCGTAGATGCCTACGTATGTGCTGAACCGTGTCTTGGGCGTTAAACCCGGGCGTGCGGTACGAATATTGATAATACCATTCAATGCTGAGGAACCGTATAGCACAGAAGAAGCTCCTTTGATAACTTCCACCTGTTCTACATTTTCCAAAGGTACGGTGTTCCAGTTGATTTCTCCTGTTTTCGGGTTCAGTGTACTCATTCCGTCTACCAGAATCTGGCTACGTGCACCTACACCGTAAGTCCACCCGCTGCCACCACGCATGGAAGGCTGCTTGTCTACAATGTCAACCCCCGGCAGGGTACGGAGGGTAGATGAAATATCTGTCGGTGCCTGGCGGGCAATGTCACCGGATTTCACCACATCCATAGAAACTGTTACATCACTTAGCTTCTGTTCGAAGCGTCCAGCACTCACTACCACTTCTTCCAGCAGTTTAGTGCTCTCTTTCATATAGACGTCTTTGGTGACTACTTCGCGTTTATTGATAACGATAGGCATCAGTACATCATCATAGCCTACATAACTGAATACGAGGTCGACTCCACCTTCGGGAAGTTTGATTTCATATTCTCCGTTAATATTGGATACTACTCCCTGATTGCCGTGGAGCTTGTAGGTAACAGCTGCTCCGACCAACGGTTCGTTGGTCTTGGCGTCGTATATATGTCCTTTCAGTGTTTGGGCAAAGCTTGTCCCAAAACAAGTAAGGCAGATTAATAAAGTTAGTATATATATTTTCTTCATTGTTTCTTACGTTTTATTTATTCGGAACAAGTTCTAAACCAAACTCTATTCTCTCAGGAGATAGAAAAGCTTCTGAAATACCATTTAAGAATGCTGAAATTATAAATCCCAGCCCTTGCATATCCTCCGGAAGCATACTAACTATTAGCGGACTAAGATCTGGTAGTAATTTAGCTATGGGAGTAAATCCTTCTTTATCTAAGTAAATATAAGTATGTCCTTCTTTTGAAGTAACCTGCATCGGGATTCCGGTAGTTAACCAATTGAAAATAGCGTTGAAGGAAGTGTCGTTGACATTGACCAAGAATCCAAGTGTTTCATTGTTTAAACTTTGATTAAGTGTGGTTAGCAATTCTTTCACTTTCATGGCATCCATTTGAGATACAGCATCAATGATAGCATTGATTATGTTCACATCCATATATGTATCGCTGCTGCTGGCTATTGAGGAAATGATATTAGCTAAGTTTAATTTTAATATTAACTTACCGTCTTTTTGAAACCAAGTAGCAAACCCTTTTGGAGAAGGGATATACTTACGGTCAGCAATGTTGGGAGTAATCATCTCCTGTGTTAATGGAGTTTCTAGAAATCCAAAAATAACGTCTATATCTACTCCTGACAACGGATCATTTGAATAGGAAGCCGTTACATTTCCGTCTGCTCCTAAAGTGATGTCTTGCAGAACTTGTGGCAAAATGTAACTTACTATATTTTGGATTCCATTACCCCATGTTTGGGTTGTAGCTCCGCTTTCTGTAGCTTCTACATCTGCATGGAAATAGCATGACGCATTTAATACTTGGCCATCAACCTCCTGCCATGTATATTCATTTCCCCAAGTGTCACCAACTAATATTTTTTTTACGCCGTTAACGACTTCGGGTAACTTATAAGTATTTGCCCACAAATCGGCATTACCCATTTGGATATTGGATATGTTTAAGGTGAGTTTTCCTTTTGTTACACGTCCTTCGTATCTAAAAGTAGTCAATGTTTCATTTCCCATACCATTACCGGAAAAAGAGTATCCTTCTGTATCTCCGGAAAGGGGAATGGATGTAATCTTTATTGCCTTTTCTCCCGGAAGAATATCGTAGAGAGTAATGATAGCAGTTTCTCCTGTAACAGTACTGAAATCAACAGATTTCCCGTTCATTGCATCACCGTTGTATGTAAGAACTAAATTGGGATTAGGATTCGAAATCTTGTTTGAATAATTGGCTGTCACGTCTACTGGAGCCGGTCCATAGTGGTCTTCGTCACAAGATGTTAAGAATGCGGATATTACGGTAAGGAAGCTTATGAATAAGATAGATAATTTTTTCATCGTTTTTTATTTTAAAATGATTTATTTTTGGATAGTAAGGTCTACGCCGATTTCCATTTTGTCGAATAATGCTACAACCTCATCTAAGTTTGTTTTTAATAAAATATCAATGATATTGATAAATGGAGTTAGTGTCTCTTTTTTTAAATAGATATAAGTATGATCTTTTGTAGCCTGACTAATACCCATTGGAATACCATTTCTCATCCATGAAAGTAAAGTTACAAAAGTGTTATCATCCATTTTTAAAATATAGGTGATTATCTCATTGTTTAAAATCATGTTGAGCGTACTTAATGCTAGCTTCAATCGGGCAGGGTCCGATTTTAAAAGAGCTTCGCTGATACCTGCAATAAGTTGGGGATCAATTTGCTGACCGTTATTCTCGGCGATGAGTGAAATAATGGCTGGTATGTTCAATTGTACTACAAATGCCTTATCACCCGTCTGATTCCAGTAGGCCAAACCTTTCGGGGAAGAAACATAAGTACGTTGGCCGATTAATCCACGGAATTCTGCATCCGTCTTACCTGCATTAGCCACCTCCATGATCTCTTTCATGTCTATGGGACTTGTGGTGTAGTTGGCAGTAACAATACCATCTTTTTCTAATGTAATATTCTTTAGTACATACGGAAAGAGTACATCTAATATATTAGTTGCCATTTGCTGCATTTGCAAAACGATAGGAGCAATGGATTCGGCTCCTTCTTTCGTTGTAATATTCACATAGCTTGCTCCACTATTACGAATGGTTGCTTCTTCATTTGTAGTATGTGAATATGCAGGAAATGCATAAGTATGAGCCAGATTATTGGCATGAGCCATTGTGACATCCAGTGAGAGTTTCATTGCTTTTGGAGTAATGATTCCATTATACTTCACCGTTACTCCCCCCATCGTGATATTCGTTCCGCTAAAGGTATAGGCATCTTTTTCTCCGTTTTCATTAAGCTTGATGCGACTGATAGGAGTAGTAACTTCTCCCGGGATAATTCCGTTTAGTGTCAGTGTTCCCGTTTCACTATCTTCCGTTTTGAAACTGGCAGTCTTTCCGATTAGTTTCTCGCCGCTGTAAGTTAAATCCAGTGTATACGGCTTGATGTACGAGCCATATTCCTGGCTGATTTCTCCCGGCCAAAATAACTTGTCGTTATAGGTTTCTTCACATGATGTAAAGAAAAATACTGCGCAAGCTACACAAAATAGTTTTCGTAAGTTTTTCATTCTTTTTTGTTTTTATTGCGTAATTAATAAAACTTTGCAAAGTTCGGCTAACATCTATTAATTTACAAGGTCTGTTTTTATGAATTAATGTTCTATTTTTAATTATACGGAGAAAAATGATATAAAAGCATTTGAATTAATGTTCTATTTTTAATGTAATATGTTCTTCTTTTAAGAAACATAGTGAAGAATGGAATAAGATAGAACAAGACAAGGTATATGTATATAAAAGAACGGCGTCCCACACATTTCGCGTGTAAGAAACCGTTCTTATTTTTTCCTACTTCTAACTAAGAAAAGAGCCTTTTTAGAATATCACATCCATTTTAAGGTTTATTTAGATTCTCTACATGTATTTACAGGCAACTTTGTAAGTTGTGAAATTCGTCACTGATTGATGTACTGTCGTTGAAATATGTCCTTTGGTCGATTGTTTTTGTATGAAAGGAGTGTCGGTTTTATCTTTGTTTCTGCTAACATGGAACAATGAGGCATGGAAAGAGTGCGCAAGCAACAATTATTGGAACAAAGCATTTACGGAGTAATCTGGAGTGTTATTTTCTTTCTTCCGTTGATCGGAGAATATTTTGCCGTAAGTGGTGGACTTGAGAAAGAAGAAGTTCGCACGCTTGTACGTGACTCCTGGTTGGGAATTCTTCCTTTTTTTATGCTTTTTCTGTTGAATAACTATGTGCTGGTTCCTTATTTCCTTTTTAAAAAAAAATATTGGCAATATACACTTTCTTTAGTTTTTGCAATAGGTGTTATTTTTTTGATTGTTCCGTTTCCGATGAAAGGGCGTTTCCCGAAAGAATTCAGACAGGAGCCTGTGTATCATTCAGCAAAGGAAAGCCGACGGAATCAGATTATTGAAATGAGAGAAAAGGCGCGGAAGAAAGAGACGGCTAATTGGGAACTACCGGACCAGGTGAAATATCCCGTGGAAAAGTTTCAACGTCCGGAGGCTCTCCTTAAACCTGTTCCGTTTCCTTATCCTCCTATCACAGTTCGCTATCTTATTCATTTTATGATTGCCTTTCTTATGGTAGGATTTAATATAGCCATTAAACTTTTCTTCAAGTCTTTTCGTGATGAAGAAATGTTGAAGGAACTGGAACACCAGCGCTTGCAGTCCGAATTGCAATATCTGAAGTATCAGATAAACCCGCATTTTTTTATGAATACGCTGAATAATATCCACGCATTGGTAGATATTGATACGGGGAAGGCGAAAAGTACGATTGTAGAGCTTTCCAAACTGATGCGTTATGTGCTGTATGAGGCTAGTAACAAAACAATTCTTCTTAAACGGGAGGTTCAGTTTCTGGAGAATTATATTGCCATAATGGGATTGCGCTATACTGATAAAGTCTCCATTGAAATGAAGTTTCCCATCGAAGTTCCTGAAGTACAGATACCTCCTTTGCTTTTTATTTCTTTTGTGGAGAACGCTTTCAAGCATGGGGTCAGTTACCGGAATGATTCTTTCGTCCGTGTCATCGTGCAACAAGAGGAGGGAAACCGATTGACTTTCCGCTGTACGAATAGCAATAACGGAAGGGCTGACGAACAACACCACGGCATCGGGCTGGATAATATCCGTAAGCGGCTAAGACTTCTGTTCGGTAATGATTATACGCTTTCTATCACACAGGATAAGAATAAATTTGATGTATTACTTATTATACCTTTATTATAATGAAATGTTTAGCAATTGACGACGAACCGTTGGCATTGGCACAGTTATCGGATTATATATCCCGCGTCCCTTTCCTGTCGTTAGTGAAACCTTGTCAGGATGCGTTTGAGGCAATGAAGGTATTGTCCGACGAAGATGTCGACCTGATATTTGTAGATATCAATATGCCCGATTTGAACGGGCTGGATTTTATCCGTTCTTTGATAAGTCCTCCGCTGGTGATTTTCACTACCGCTTATTCCGAATATGCGGTGGACGGCTTCAAGTTGGATGCGGTGGATTATCTGTTGAAACCATTTGAGTTTCAGGACTTACTGAAGGCGGCGGATAAGGCCCGCAAACAGTTTGAATATAAATTGTTGGAGCAACAGAGTGAACTGGGAAATGCTTCGCAGGTAAAAGGCGATTCGTTGTTTGTGAAAAGCGATTGCAGGGTAGTCCGCATCGATATTAATAATATCCGCTATATAGAAGGTATGAGCGAATACGTCCGTATTTTTGTGGAGGGGGAGAACAAGCCTGTCATCACACTTGCCAGTCTTCAGAAAATGGAAGAACGGCTTCCCGCACATTTCATGCGTGTGCATCGTTCTTATATTGTCAACTTGCGTAAGATTACCGAAATCTCCCGTCTCCGTATTATCTTCGATAAGAATACGTACATCCCTGTGGGTGATAATTACAAAGAACGGTTTACGGAATTTATCAGTAAGCTAAGCTTCTCTTAAACATTGGTCATGCTTTATCCGATGCGGTATGTTGTCCGGAAAATAACTACTTAAAAATAAAAGTCTCAGAAGCTATTTATAGCTAATGAGACTTTTATTTTAAGAAGTGGAGATACTCCTTTTATTTGATTCCCAGTTTTTTAGCAATTTCTTTAGGCAGTGCGTCTTTGTGTACAAGGATATTCATCGTTTTGTAAGCGACGAATGCTTTGGAAGCATACCATATACCGTTGTATTTACCTGATTTACCCCAAGAATTTTTTACCATGAAATATTCTTTTCCGTTCTGGTCTTTAGCGATACCGTAAATCACCATTCCGTGGTCGTCGGTAGTTTCCCAGTTGTCGAATGCCACCTGGCGCATTTCCTGAGTGACGTCAATTTCCGGATGTGGTTTAGTTGTCATTATTTGACGTTTGTTGGCAGTGGTCAGGCCAGTCCAACGGGCCATATCCGAACCGGAAAGTTCAGATTCTTTGTTTATATCCGGCATTACGGCAATACCATCACGTGTGAACCCTTGTTCACTGACGTCACTACCCCATGCAAAAGTATATCCCTTCTTCACTGCATTATCCATTACAGCCATAAACTCGTCGATAGGCAAGTTGTAGGAGAGGCCATTGCGCCAGTTGTCCTGAATCTCGATAGCAAATTGAGAATAGAACGGGTGATGTGTATAGGAAGTCAATGAAACATAGTCGTCCGGATTCAGTCCCAGTGATTCGGCAAAAGTTTTCGGTGTATATTCCTTTCCTTTATAAGTGAAGTTTTCAGGACATTTTCCTAAGTATGTGTCATAAATGGCTGCCAGACCGTTCTTCCATACCGGAGTCAGTTTACTTAGTTTACCTTTAGCGATAGCATTAATGTAGCCGGAAGCAACAGCGTCCAATTCGTTGTGTACCGGCAGAGTATCGCCGTACATGATTCCCGGCATTACTTCCTGTGGAACGATACCGTAATTTTTGATGCAGTACATCACATCATAGAAACTTCCTCCCGGCGAGAAAGAACTGTCACCGTGATAACGTACATAATTGGCTCCACGGTCTTGCATCGTTTTGTGTACCACAAACATTTCAGCCAGATCATATTCGCCTTTGCCTAAACGTAGCAATTCTGATTCAACGAATCCGAGAGTTGAGAAACTCCAGCAAGTGCTCGAACGGTTTTGGTTCTTGATTGAAGTAATCGGATTTTCTTTCACTGTCGTGAAAACGAAGCCCTCTTCGGGTTTTGCGTCTTGTGCCATTGTGCTCAGGCTGAATAGGCCTAGAGCAGCGATAAGGATACTCTTTTTCATTCTTATGACATTAATATTAAATTTGTTTTGGTTACAAAGATAGAGAATCCTTGGGGTAATTCCATATTCCTGTATACAATTTGCATAAAAAAAGAATAAAAAATAGTGTATATTCTATTTTTTCATGAACAAAAAGCGGAAAGAGAATTATTTCCAATTCACTTTCCGCTTTTTATTTATTTTATTTTAATTCCGAGATTCTCTAAATCATGACGGGTAACAGTATAGTTTTCTCCGGTTTTCATGCGTCTCATGACTAATTTCCCTACCTTTTTGGCATCCTCTTTTTCCATGAAAGGCTTTTTCCCCGAAATGGCGGGAATAAAAGGCTGGAATATGGTTATATGGTTGTTGTAGGATATTTGATAACCGTATCCTCCGTTTACTTCGATTATTTCGATCGAATAATGCGTGTCGGAGGTGGCTGCTACGGAAAACGCCAGGCAAATGGCAGCTGTTAATATTCTTGCAACAAAGAGCCGGCTGCTGTTTTTCTTAGTCATCTTCTTCCCATTCATACGGATGTAATTCCCAAGTATCGTCATAATAGTATCCACTGCTTCCTCCGGTAGTTATGATACCCCGTTTGCCGGTAGAGAAACAAATCGCTTTTGTGCGTGCACTTCCTTCGAAAGGGGTATAGTCAAAATCATCTTCCGTGTCACTACTACGCCATAAATCTGTGTCGGGATCATATATCCAGTAGTTATTTCGTAGGCTTGAACCGGATGTCTGCCCTAAAGTGATATAAGCCTGGCCGTCTATAACAAAAGCGCAGCCGTATGTCCGGGTGATTGAATTATAATCATCATCATAATCATCACTGCTGTCATTCTTGATTTCGCGGAGACGGGTCCATTTATTTTCTTCACTCTTGCTGGGATCGAATTTCCAGAAGTCGGTAACATCCTGACCGTTGTTGGTTCCTCCTACGATGTAAGCTACATTGTCGATGATAAAGGATAAGCCGCCGGTTCTTTTCTGACCGCCGAATCCGTTTACAATGCTCCACTGGCTGCCTGAAGGGGCTGTCGGGTCGAAACGATAAAAATCCTTTGTCTGTTTATCGTCTTTGGATTGTCCGGTTCCCACATAACCGTAGTTACCGATAGTGAAGGCTATTGCATTGATTCGCGCATCTCCGGGATAATCATCCATTTGTCTCCATTCATTTGTTGCCGGGTCATATTCCCATGTGTCTTTTAGATATGCGTATCCTCCGGTATGCATCGGATCATCATCTTTATATACGGTGTATCCGGTGGTCACATATCCTTTCGAGCCTACTGCGAATCCGGCAGCGCCATTCCGGGCTGTTGCATCGTCGGGCATATCTTTGCATTGTGTCCACCAGTCATTATCAATATTGTATTCCCAACAGTCTTTTTCCCGTTGATCTTTTCCCCGATATCCTCCGCATAAGTACCCCCGGTTACCTATCACAAATCCGGCTGCATCCTCTCTTGCCCTTCCATCGAAGTCGGAACGGCGATACCACACTCCTAATGTGTCATCATCATCATCCGAACATGAGAAAATTGATAGCATAGCTACCGACACTAATAATAGTTGTAGTTTTTTCATTATTTCCATTCGTTTTATTACATTTTAAACTTGGCGCAAATGTAGCTATCAATGCGTTTTGAGAAAAAAGTTATCGACAAACAGCTTTATTTCCTCTATCTAAAAAATGCGAGTCTATAAATAGCGGGTAATAGTCGATAAATTTTGGGGATATTTTCCTAAAGGGGTTCCTTTGCAACTCAAAAATAAGATTCGTTATGAGACTATTTATTACACTTTTTTATTCTTTACTGTTGTTTTGTATCCTATTCTCTTGCAGGGATGAATCCTCTTCCATTGGGGCTAAATGGGTGGATAGTTCTTTTATGAATGCTGTAACAGATACGTGTACAGTAACGTTAAGTACTTTGCTAAGTGACTCTTTGGCAACTTCGGGAGATACGGTTTGCCAGATCGGGCGATATAAAGACAATCTATATGGAGAAATTAAGACTTCGTTTTATGCGGAATATGAAGTACCTTCTCATTCTCTTAATGAAACAACTGAATATCAGTTTGACTCTATTACCTTCAAATGGTATTCTTCAGGGAATTATCTGGGCGATACACTGGTTTATCATCGTATTGAGTTATTTAGTCTGTCACAAGGAATCTCATTGGAAGATAATGGTTACCTTTTTAATAAGACCAATGTTAATTATAACCGGAATAATCTTCTTGCTACTCTTTCTATACGTCCTACTCCCGGACACCGTAACGAGATGCATGAATTACGTCTGCCTGACGAATGGGGAAAAAAATGGTTTAATCTGATGTTGGAAGATGAAGAATGTATGGAATCGCAGGAGCGTTTCCGCGCTTTTTTTAAAGGAATAGCTTTTATACCCGATGAAAATGGGACGTGCATTAACGGCTTTCAGGTGAATGATTCCAGTTTTTGTCTGACTCTTTATTATCATGAACTCAAAGAAAAGCCTACGGAACAGACTTTAGTGTTTAAGGCCAGCAGTTCATTGAATTATACAAAGGTGGAACACGACCGTACCGGTACTCCCATAGAATCTCTCAGAGCCGGTACTGATTATAATCTTTTTTCTTCTGAAAGTGATCATCAGGTGTATCTGCAAGGATTGACCGGTATGTATATCAATCTTGAATTTCCGCATCTGAATAATCTGAACCAGAAAGGGAGGCTTGTCTCCATTGAAAGTGCGGTACTTAAACTCTATCCTATAAAAGGTACTTATAACGGAAAATATCCGTTGCCGAAATCATTGACTCTCTATACGGCAGACCAGAACAATTCAACCCAAAGTGTCATAACGGACCTTTCCGGAAATTCCGTACAAACAGGAAATCTGGTAGAAGACAATGTCTATTATGAGGATACTCATTATTCATTTGATATTACCTCGTTCATTCAGAATAATCTGGGGACGGCAGGACAGAGCCGCGAAAAATTACAGTTGTTTCTCTCCGACAATGATTTTTATAACACAGTTCAGGGAGTCATTTTCGGAGATAGTAAACATCCCGTGAATGACCATAATAATAATGTATCTCTCACTATTTATTACAAGACATATACGAAATGAAAAGAAAAGTTCTATCTATTTTCATATTAAGTGCAAACTTATTGAATCTTACTGCTCAAAACATGACGAACTCTCCGGCTTCTATGTTCGGACTGGGTGAATTGTCTACCGGAGAAGGAGGAATCTATTCCGGTATGGGGGGAGTTGGTATCGCATTGCGGGGAGAAAATGCTTATAATAGTGCGAACCCGGCTTCTTTGACGGGATTGATGCCGCAGTATTTTTTCTTCGATTTGGGAGTTAGCGGAGCGTATGAAAAGTATTCACAGTCCGGTGCAAACAATCATTCTTTTAATGGTAATCTTAATAATTTGGGTGCTGGGTTTCGTATTGCTCCCCGGTGGTATGGGGCTATTTTTATGGCTCCTGTCAGTAGTGTGGGGTATGCCATATCGCTCGAGCAGGATGTGGCGGGTACAAATGGCGAGACTGTGACTTCACTTTTTCAAGGGGAAGGCGGATTATCCAAAGTTGGAATCAGCGTTGCTCATCAGTTGTGGAAAGGGCTTTCGCTGGGAGCTAACTTTTCTTATGTGGGTGGTACTATTACGCAATCGGAGAGTCAGGGAAGTGCTACGGAAACAAACAATTCGTATAAACATACAGTGTATGTTGATTTTGGATTACAGTATACTTATGAGATAGAGCGTGACCGTTCGTTGGTAGCGGGTGCTGTATATGGATATTCCCAGGATTTGCTTCAAGACAACGATCATTCGGTAAGTAGTAGCAGTAGTAGTGGGAGTATTACAGAAAAAGGTAAGAAGTATCGTACCTGCTTACCGCAGTTTTTCGGAGTAGGGGTATCTTATAATACGTTGCGTTGGATGGCTTCCGCCGATTATAAGTTTGTTGACTGGAGTCGGTTGGAGTCTTCTCGTTCTAGTGTTAGTTTTCATAACCAGCACCGTTTGATGTTGGGAGGGAGTTATACATTAGGGAATCCCTATCGGAAACCTGTACGTCTGTTACTCGGGGCTGGAATAGGGAATTCGTATCTTTCTATTCAGAATAAGACGACAACTAATTATTATCTCAGTACCGGAATTAATTTTGAATACCGTAGCCGCAGTACGCTTTCGTTAGGGGTAAAATATACAGATCAATTTAAGGTAAGTTCAGGGAGGTTTCAAGGACAGAAACTGGCTTTCTTCCTGAATATCACTTTCTCGGAAAAGACTTACAGAGCTAAATTAAAATAAAATAGATAATAGTATAAGGGTATCCTTTGGGGATACCCTCTTCTTCATTATTTATTGTCTTTAGGTGTTACTACGTAATCTTCTTTAATAAATTCGTCGTATACACGCTTCGGATGATCAAATGCTGCTGTTCCGTTTCTCTGTTCATTGAAGTTTTCCCGTCGGAATTGTTTCAGTTTCAGATTGTCTTCAGCATATTCTCTTAATTTTTTATGTTCACGTCCATAGAGTGAACTTTCGGTTACGTCAGAATCAAGCAAGCTTTCCTTAGGGGTAATGGTTGGTAAGAGTACTTGTTCCAGTAGGCCACGATAAGCCCCGTTATATTCACACCATACAATATCGTTAGCGACAAATATACGGTAGGAGTACTTTGACCATGCGGTTTTAATCTCAATGGATTTGGCATAGATTTCAATGGTTGCTTCTGAGCCATACGCTTGGTCACGGATCACAACGGTCGTCCGACCGCTAAGTTCTTCTTTCACGGAAGTTTGCCATTTTCCGGAATTCATGATTTCTTCAATAATTTCCGGCAACTTTTCTTTAATCTCAAACTGTATTCTCATGGTGCTTGCCTGCGGGCAGGACTTTTTTATAATTTCCTCCTTAAAACAATTAAGCTAGCCTAAAGTTACGTAGATTGAAGCAAAAAAGCAAGGTTTTGTTTAAATATTTGCTATTTTTGCCAAATGTTCTGCCTTTTTTGTTTGTTTTTATAATATATATGCAACAAACAGTAATAAAACGGGGTATGTAAAGAGAGTGATAAATATAAAATTGGGAAGATTAAGATGAAGAACTTGAAAATTGATGAATCTACAGGGTTGGTGTTGGAGGGCGGGGGAATGCGCGGAGTATTTACTTGCGGCGTGCTTGATTATTTTATGGATCATGATATCCGGTTTCCTTATGCGATAGGAGTTTCTGCCGGTGCGTGCAACGGGCTGTCCTATGCATCGCGCCAACGAGGACGTGCTAAATACAGTAATATTGACTTGTTGGAGAAATACAATTATATCGGTCTGAAACATCTGCTTAAAAAACGGAATATTCTCGATTTCGATCTGTTGTTCAATGAGTTTCCGGAACATATTCTTCCTTATGATTACGAAACTTATTTCGCTTCTTCGGAACGTTTCGTTATGGTAACTACCAATTGTATCACAGGGGAAGCTAACTATTTTGAAGAAAAGAAAGATAAACGCCGGGTGATAGACATTGTCCGTGCGTCTAGTAGTCTGCCTTTTGTATGTCCTATTACTTATGTAGATAATATTCCCATGCTTGATGGGGGAATTGTAGATTCTATTCCTTTGCAAAGAGCGATTGCTGATGGTTATACGAGAAATGTCGTAGTACTTACCCGCAACCGGGGATACCGGAAAGATTCAAAAGATATTCGTGTCCCTTCGTTTGTATACCGGAAATATCCTAAACTCCGTGAAGCACTCAGCCGCCGTTGTGCTGTCTACAATGAACAGTTGGAAATGGTTGAGAAAATGGAGGATGAAGGAAAGATTTTCGTTATCCGTCCGCAGAATCCTGTGATGGTAGATCGTATTGAACGGGATGTGCAGAAACTGACAGAATTTTATGAGGAAGGGTACGAATGTGCAAGAAATTTGGTCGAAAAATAAACAGATTCTTACATCTCTATAGCTTTATTTTTTAGATGAAAGAAGTAAGTTACTTATACTGTTCGGCAGCCGCTACTTTGAAGCTCACTATTTCTGCTTTGCTTCCGGAATTTTTAGTTACTCTTACCAGATCATCGAAGAAAGTATTCTATTAGCTGGCATAAGCAGAAGAATAAAGCTTTGTCTCAAAAGTAGGAAAATAAATTCAGGTATGCGAAGAGAGGGATAGCTTCATTGCGATGTGACAGGCAAAAAAGAAAATGTTCAGGACTTGCATCAAAAGTGATACCCTTTGAAACAAAGTTGATAGACGGAGGTGAAGATATGACCTATTTTTGCCTCCGTCAATTTTGATTAGATACTTGTATAAAACAAAATACTTTGTTACCATGAAAACAACCTCTTGGATGAAATTATGTAAAGGTGCGGTACTTGCATTGGCGGTCTCTTACGGACTGATTTATTGCCATACGAATAAAAGCAAATTTATGTTGGAACAGAAAGGAGACAGCCTGACTCTCATTCACATCACCAATCCTACTAATTATATATTGCTTCCGATCGAAGAGGCAGCGGAAGAAAGCCGGGTTCGTCTGGACATAGGAGATGCAGCGGATACAGATATGGATATTCGGCTTGCACAGACTAAAGTAGACTATTGGGTTCCGTTTGTCCTACCTGCTGATGCTAAAACTGTAACAGTACGTGTACAAAAGAGCCTTGGAGATGCTCTTTGCTGGAAAGAAATGAAATTATCCGATACATTCGATCCGTCCCATACAGATAAGTTTCGCCCTGTATATCACCATGCTCCCCTTTATGGTTGGATGAATAATGCGAACGGGCTGGTTTATGAAGATGAAGAATATCATTTATATTATCAGTATAATCCTTATGGTTCTAAATGGGGGAATATGCATTGGGGGCATTCGATAAGCAAAGATTTGATGCATTGGGAACATTTGGCACCTGCTATAGTTCGTGATACGTTGGGACATATATTTTCTGGCAGTTCTATTGTTGATCAGGAAAATGTGGCAGGTTACGGTACAGGTACCATATTAGCTTTTTATACTTCTGCCAGCGATAAAAACGGGCAGATTCAATGTCTCGCTTATAGCAATGATAACGGTCGCACATTTACCAAATATGATAAGAATCCGATTTTGCGTTCTTCCGATAGAAGGAAAGATTTTCGTGATCCGAAGGTATTCTGGTATGCTCCGGGAAATAAATGGATAATGATTGTTGCTGCCGATAAAGAGATGCGTTTCTATGATTCAGAAGATCTGAAAGACTGGAATTATATGAGTAGCTTTGGTGAAGGTTATGGCGTACAGCCTTGTCAGTTTGAGTGTCCGGATATGGTAGAGTTACCGGTAGACGGTGATACGGAACATAAGAAATGGGCATTGATTGTCAATGTAAATCCCGGCTGTTATTTCGGAGGCAGTGCGACCCAATATTTCATAGGTGATTTTGACGGAACAAGATTTATTTGTGATAGCAAACCGGATGTTACGAAATGGTTGGACTGGGGAAAAGACCATTATGCGACAGTTTCCTTTTCGAATATGGGAAGACGTGTGATTGTAGTGCCTTGGATGAGTAATTGGCAATATTGTAATAATGTCCCAACCAAACCGTTTCGTGGCGTCAACGCCTTGCCGCGTGAACTGGGACTTTATACGCAAAGCGGTGACATTTATCTTTCTGCAGCTCCGGTAGCGGAAGTGAAAAATCTAAGGAAAGAGACAAAAGAAATTCCTGCTTTTACCGTTGCAAATGATTATCATATTGAATCTTTATTACCGGATAATGAAGGTGCTTACGAACTTTCATTAGACATTACGGCAGAAAAAGCTGAAATTATTGGATTCAGCCTGTTCAATGATAAAGGTGAGAAGGTGGATATTTACTTTAATCTTCCTGAAAGAAAACTGGTAATGGATCGTACAAAGAGCGGTATCGTAGATTTTGGCAAAAACAGTGTGACACATGAGATAGAGGTACACGACCGTCGGAAAACGACTTCTATCAACTACATTGATGATTTTGCATTAGCTACATGGGCACCTGTCCGAAAAGAGAATAAGTACCGACTGGATATTTTCGTAGATAAATGTTCGGTAGAGATCTTTTTGAACGAAGGAAAGATAGCGATGAGCAATCTTGTTTTCCCGACAGAGCCATACAATCGTATGTGTTTTTACAGCAAGGGCGGGACATTCAAAGTCGATACTTTTAAAGTACATAGATTAAGCCTATGACAAGGAGAAACACCTCTGAAATCCCATAAAATAAGGAGGTATGCAACAAATATTACAGCCTTTGAAACATTTTTTTTAGCCGATTGACATAAATCAACCGTAATTTGCAACAGCGATAAAGAGAATATTCGTACTTTTAAATTAATAACATTAAACTAATGCTCAGTATTATGAAGAACAAAAAAATTCTTTGTAGTGTTTGTTTCCTGTTTGCTTTCGTGTCAGTCCTTTGGGGGCAAAACATAACGGTAAAGGGAAATGTGACTTCCAAGACGGACGGGCAACCGATTATCGGTGCTTCCGTGGTGCAAAACGATTCGAAATCAACAGGGACTATTACAGACTTGGACGGTAACTTTACTATTAGTGTACCGAAGAATGCATCATTAGCTATCTCTTATATAGGATATAAAGAAGTGATTATTGCAGCAAAACCTTCGTTGAAGATAGTAATGGAAGAAGATTCCAAGATGATTGATGAAGTGGTTGTGACAGGTTATATGGCTGAGAAGAAAGCCAGCCTGACAGGTTCGGTAGCTGTGGTGAAGATGAAAGAAGTGGCTGATATTCCCACAGGTAATGTGATGTCGGGCTTGCAGGGTCGTGTAGCCGGTATGAATGTAACAACCGATGGTAAACCCGGTGGTGGAAACACGGATACTAAGTTGCGCGGTATTACTACCATTAATAATTCTTCCCCTCTTTATGTGATAGATGGCATTCAGACACATGACAATGTCGCTTCAATTATTTCTTCCAATGATGTCGAATCCATTCAGGTGCTGAAAGATGCGGCCTCTGCAGCGATCTATGGTGCGCAGGCCGCCAACGGTGTCATTATCATTACCACAAAGCGTGCTAAGGAAGGTGATGTGAAAGTGAGTTTTGATATGTCACTCACTGCCCAGACTTTTGCCGGTGGTGTTGATATGCTCGATGCTTACCAATGGGGAGATGTTTATTGGCAAGCCTATAAAAACACTTACGGAACTCATCCGAACAGTGTAGTGTATGGAAATGGGGAAAAAGCCCAGTTGCAGGAATATTATTTCGACCAGAACGGAGTCAAAATAAAATCGGGTAACACCGATTGGGCAAAGGAGATATTCGGTACGGCTTTGATGCAGAATTACAACCTTTCTCTCTCTAAGGGATTCAAAGACGGTAATGTAGCTCTTACTATAAACTATATGAATCAGGATGGTCTTTGTCGCAACACTGACTATGAACGTTTTAATTCTCGCCTGGCTTCTAATTTCCGCTTTGTTGATGGCAAAGTACGTGTGGGTGAAAGCATTTCCGTGAACCACTGGTTGGAACATCTCAATCCGTCCGGTATAGAAGAACTTGTGATTGCCCAGCATCCTGCTATTCCTGTGTATGATGAAAACGGAGGATATGCCGGTGGTTACGTAGACATATTGGGGGATAAGCCGAATGCCGTTCGCTTGACAGATAACGAAGCTGATAACCGTCATAAAAGCTGGCGTATCTTTGGCAGTGCTTATTTGGAAGTAGAGCCAATTAAAAACCTGGTATTGAAGAGTCAGTTTGGATTGAACTACACTACCGGTTTCAACTCAACCTTCGTCCCGAAGTGGAGCGAAGCCGATCGTAAGGTCGATATAAATGAGCTGACTGTGCGGCAGGATAATAGTGTGCAGTGGGTATGGTCGAATACCGCCAATTATAGCATAGAATTAGGAAAGAACAATATCAGTGCTGTGATAGGAACCGAGGCCAAGAAAGAAAACGGTGAACATTTGCAGGGGTATGGTCGCGGATTGGTGATAGAAGACCTCGACTATCGCTATCTGGACACAGTGACCGAAGGAAAAAGTGTGAGTAACAATGCTTCCACTTATGCTATGGTTTCTTACTTCGGTAAGGTGAACTATGCGTTCGATGATAAGTACCTGATATCAGGAACGGTACGCCGTGATGCTTCCTCACGTTTCGGTAAAGGTAACAATTCAGCAATCTTTCCTTCGGTATCAGCCGGCTGGAGAGTTTCACGCGAGAAATTTATGGAACGTACACAAAGTTGGCTGTCAGACCTTAAACTGCGTGCATCATGGGGTATTAATGGTAACGACCAGATTGACAATAATGCTACATACAATCTCTATTACACCAATATGTCCAATGGTTCCTACAATTTCAACGGCGACGGGGCGACGGTGGTACCCGGCGTACAGAAAGACCGTTCGGGCAACAACGATTTGAAGTGGGAGGAAACCAAACAATTGAATTTCGGTATTGATGCAGCCTTCTTTGACGCTCGTTTGGGGGTGACTCTGGACTATTTTCAAAAGAAAACCACTGATATGTTAATTCAGAAACCATATATCGGTGTGATCGGTGAAGGTGGTTATAAATGGTATAATGCTGCCAGTATGGATAATAACGGTGTAGAAGCGACTTTGACCTGGCGGGACGAAATAAAGGACTTCAAATATGATATCTCATTCAACCTCTCTTATTACAAAAATAAGATAACCGAACTTCCGGATGTCATCAAATACACTTGGGGAGGTGGTAACGGTGTGGATAAGACTATTGTAGGACAGCCTTTCGGTTCATGGATGTCATATAAAGCCGATGGCATATTCAAAACCAAACAAGAGGTATATGAATACCTGAGCAAGTATGATGTGCAGATTGGTGCTCCCGGCGTAGGACGTATTCGTTATAAGGATCTTAATGGTGACAACATCATCAATACTGCCGATATGGACTGGCAAGGCAGCGACCAGCCTAAGTTTATCGGTGGTCTGAACATAGGTGCATCCTACAAAGGGTTTGATCTTTCCGTATTCTTCAACGGTATGATTCGCGATGCATGGAATAACTCAAAGTTCTATACGGATCTTTTCCAAGGCTGGACGGGCAATCACTCTACACGTCTGATTGATGCAATGAATGCTTGGAATGTATATGAGCAAACCGGAGTCTACAATTGTAATATCCCTGCACTGACGGTGGTTGATAATAACGTGGAAACACGCAGTTCTACTTTCTTTATCGAAGATGGTTCTTATGTGAAGTTGAAGACTTTGACACTGGGCTACACCTTCCCCGATAAGTGGATTAAGAAAGCACGTCTTTCTAATTTGCGTGTATATCTGCAAGCGCAGAATGTCTTCACGCTGACTAATTATACTGGTGCCGACCCTGAAGGATTGGGCTATCCATATCCTCAGCCTCGTACCTACACATTCGGTCTATCACTTGGTTTTTAATCTTTTATCCTAAATACAGAACATTATGAATTTGAAATATATCCTTGCGGCAGGTGTTGTGGCACTATTGGCCGGTTGTGATGAGAGTCGTTTTCTTGATACTAAACCTCAGGGTACACTCAATGACGATTTGTTGTCGTCGGCTGAAGGTGTGGAACTTCTGGTCACTTCGGCTTACGCCGGGCTGAAAGGTCCCAATCGTGATATGCACTGGGTACCGATGACCAATTGGACGTATGGTGAAGTACGTTCGGACAATGCCTATAAAGGTGGCGGTGGTGTAAACGATGGTGACTTTTGTACACTGCTTGAAACTTTTAAGATAGATGCTACATGGGCTAATGCCGATGAAAAATGGTTTCAACTTTATTGTTGCTTGCAACGTTGCAACAGTGCATTGAGAGTCATGAATACACTTGATGAGAACACCTTGCCGGTACTTAAGAGCCGTAAAGCTGAAATGAAAGTGATTCGTGCACATTTTTTCTTCGAACTGGTCCGCCTTTTCAAACAAGTACCTTACTTTGACGAAAACGTGGATATTGATGATTATAAATACATCCCCAACAATCAGTTTACCCGCGAAGAACTTCTTGGCAAGATTGCGCAGGAGTTTCTTGACGCCGCTAACGACTTGCCTGACACTCAATCCCAAATAGGCCGTATCACCAAGAACATAGCATACGCATACGCTGCCAAAGCCAAACTTTATCAAGCTTACCAACAAGATGAGAATAATCAGGTCATTGCTGTCGACAAACAGTTGCTTGCTGAAGTAGCGGCTCTTTGTGATAAAGTAGGTGCGCAAGGGAAGGCGTATGATCTTTTGAATGACTTTCAGAAGCTCGACCAACTGGAATATGAAAATGGGGTAGAGTCTGTGTTTGCCGTACAATATTCGATGGATGATGAAACCGAAGGTGCCGGAAACATAAATTGGAGCAACCTGCTCAATGCCCCCAAAGGTCCTTACGGTGGCGACGGATTCTTCCTGCCCAGTCAGAATCTGATAAACGCGTATAAGACAGATGCCTATGGACTGCCTTTGTTTGATACCTTCAACAACAGTGATTATGGAACGTACGAAGGGAATGAGCTCACTAACGTTGAGGCAACAGTAGATCCCCGTCTGGATTTTGTTACCGGTCGTCCGGGCATTACCTGGAAAACTTACACAGTTGAGCCTTGCAAAGCAAACTGGATACGTAACAGTGGCGAATATGGCTTTAACTGCACCAAGCGCTTTTACATCTCGCCTGAAAGTGAAGATATGTTCCAGGGGTGGCCTTGGGGAGCCTCTCATCTTAACTGGCAGATAATCCGCTATGCTGATGTATTATTGTGGAAGGCTGAAGCCTTGATAGAGATTGGCGAAGCTGCCGGACTGGAAGAAGCCCGCAAGATTATTAACCGTATTCGTCTGCGTGCCAAGAATAGTCCTTATGTGAAGGACTTTAAGCATCCCGAACAAAATGCGGCCAATTACCTGATAGGCGAATATCCGGCTGAAGGTTGGAATCAGGACTTTGCCCGCAAAGCATTACGTTGGGAACGTCGCATGGAGTTTGCCATGGAAGGTGACCGTTTCTTCGATCTGGTACGTTGGGGGATTGCTGAGGAAACCATGAACAGTTATATCGTTGTGGAGCAAAACAAGCGTGTTTATTATCGCGGTACCCGCTTCATCGGTGGCAGGGATGAATACTTACCCATTCCCAATGCACAATATAATTTCTCTGAAGGTACTTATGTACAAAACCCCGGATATGGTAAGTTTAACTAATATAAACTCCTTAAATATAGATATGATGAAAATAAAAAGATACTTGATGAGCGCCTTCTGCCTGTGTATGTTCACGGCTTGCGATAGTGATGACAATAACCTGTTGTGTTATGGTACCCATACTGACATCGAAGGTGATGTTACTGCATTCGGAGCTGTTGGCGATGGAAAGACCGACTGTTCGAAAGCTATAAATAGTGCAATAGCCTCGTTGCCCGCCGAAGGGGGAGTATTGGTGATTCCCGAAGGTGATTTTGTACTTGACGCTCCCATTGTAATCAATAAGCATAATGTGACGATCAAGGGATTGAATCCCGGTATGCGCAGCAATATTGACGTGAATGGAATAAATGACCTCTTGGGTCCTGGCGGTGGAAGTAAATTGGTGGCGCGTAATGCCGAGGCTGCCATAAAAGTGGAGACGGGCATGAAAGGCGTAAAGATTATGAACCTGATGGTGTCAGGCGGCACGGAAGCCAAGAACATCGGCATACACTTTGCCGGCGCGACCGATAATGGAATGCTTTCTAATATTATCGGTATAAATTTGCATACCGGTGTTAAGATAGAACAGGCAAAAAATATGCAGATAGTCAATTGCTGGGTATGCGAACTCCCTAATAGTATCGAGTTGATTGGCGGTGAAAATATTGTTGTGAAGAACTGCCAATTGGGTGCTCAACCTACGGGGATTACTTGCAAGGTGCAGGAAGTGAACAAACTTTCGTTCATCAATAATCAGGTTTATCCCGACGGACGTGAAAATCTGGTACTTGACGCTTGTAATAATTGTGTGATTGAGGGCAACAATTTCAAGAGCTACTATAATGGTATTCTGGTGTTGAACGGTAATGATAATACGGTGAATAAGAACATCTTCTGGCTTACGGGAGCTGTTCAGAACCAGCTGCTCGACCACGGCGATGACTTTGGCATCATCAACGTAAAGGGCAACAATAATATGGTTGCATCCAATAGCTTGTCGTGCGAATGGGCTTATGCCGGTGCTGTGACTGTAAATGCCGTACAGGGAACCGGTAACGTGTTCAAGAATTGCTTTGTTGACAACTTGGAGAGCTATCGGGTATTTCTGGTGAACGCACAAACCGAAGTCTCCAATTGTGTATCATCCGATAAGGTGAGCATAGTAGAATAACCTCCCTATCATATACCATTATTAATATAATAACACCATGAAGATAAATAAATTCTTAATAAGCGGACTGCTCTTTATATTGGGCACATCTTGCAGCAATGACGATAACTATACGCTTTGTGATGAATGTAACGGTCAGAAGATAATAGATATAACCCAGTTCGGGCTTCCGACTGATGGCTCTACCGATTGTGCCGACCTCATCAATGCCATAATAGCCGACCTTCCGCCCGAGGGAGGTACGATACTTATTCCCGAAGGAACGTTCCGTTTGGATAGTCCCATTCAGCTCACCCGCAATTTCGTGACGCTGAAAGGCGTGAATGACGACGTCGCTGCTACTGCTGCCGATGCCCGGGAAAGTCGCCTGATACTGGGAAATGCCGAATATGCATTACACGTTGCCCCTGTTACCGATATAGACGGACGTAAGAACCGTATCAGCGGTGTGGAGGTAAACGGACTTACACTTGTGGGAAAGGCCGATCATCAGGGAACCGGAATCTTTGTCGAGCACGATAACGATCGCCTGCACTTCTTCAACATCAGAATGGAGAATATGTACCAGGGTATTAAACTCCAGGGATGTGATGCCATTACATTGGCTCGGATAGATGCAACCGACGCAGTGAATGGTATTGAAATGAACGGCGGCATACAGAATATGGTGACCAACTCCCTCTTCGGATCAGCGCAGGGCGGTGTGGCGGCGCGTATCTCCGGTGAAAGTAATCTGATATTTTCTCACAACAAACTGACGGCGGAAGATGACCGTTGTGCCAGCTTTACAGGTTGCAGCCGGGTGAATATCTCGGATAATGAATTTACAGGAAACAAAATGACCTTCTTTGATATAAGCGGGCAAAACAATCTGATAAGTGACAACGTGTTCACCGTAAGCAGGAGCGATAATCAACTCAATGGCAAAGAGGCGGACTATGGAGTGATTCATGTGAAAGGAGAATATAACCACTTCACGTCGAACACCATTCATGCGGATTGGAGTGACGGTATAGAAAACCCCGTGACTGTGAATGCTGCGGAAGGGGAAAATAACCGTTTCGCAAGTTTCACGATAGAAAATACGAACAGCAATCAAGTCTTTTATGTCAGCGAATCGTCCGAAGTGATAGATTGCGGAGTGACAGAAGAAAATATAAAGGTGAAACCGTCTGAAGCGCAGGACTTGACGAACGCAGCTTATGTGATAACGTATGACACTCCCGAAGAGATAGAAGATGATGATGAAAAGGCCTCCTATACATGGTTCAAGAAACAGTTTGTAAATGGCAAAGTCATTACTGCCGCTGCATTGGCTGGCGAGGATCTTTCTGCTTATGATGTTATTTGGGTACATATAGACCGTGTGGGTATTGGAGCCGGCTGGGACAAGTTACCTTTGTCTGCCGATGCGGTTGCCGCGTTGACAACCTATTATAAGAATGGTGGAAACCTGTTCCTGAGCAATCATGCGACTCAGTTGGTTGTACCTTTGGGACGTACCGAACGGGCTCCCAGAATATTTGGAGACGGTGAAGGCGGATCAGGTGCAGACATTTGGACGATTAATGCCAATATCGGAATGGAGTATGACCATCGCTCGCATCCTGCTTTTACCGGTATGGTTACTTCCGACCAATTCCCTCACGAAACATTCCCGTTGATCGGTCCCGGACAGCGTGAAGACCATAACTGTATGTGGGATTTGAATTCTTATGGTTTCCCCGGCCTTTACCCCAATGCAGGAAATGTGGTGAAAGCGTTTGAAGAGGAAAATAACGCTACCGTTTTGGCAACATGGGGTCATGTGACGGACTATTGTTGTGCCGGAATGGTGGAATTTGCCCCGACAACGGAATATCAAGGAACTTGCATCGCTCTCGGACTGGCTGCTTACGAATGGAACCAGAATAGTAATCTGAACGTTTATCAGGATAATATCATGCTCATGACGAAGAACATATTGCATTATCTAAGCGCTAAGAAATAGGCAGGTAACATTTTTTCTATCTTTTGAAACAAAAGTGATAGGTGTAGCTATCCGTTACGCCTATCTTTGCATTGTGACAAATGAAAGGCTATGAATACTAATAATTAATCTAATACCATATTGATATGAATGTATTATTCTCGTTTAAACAGTTACGGACCTTATTGGCAATGCTGGCTATGATGATTTTCTCATTTCCGGACGCTGTTGCCGACGCACCTTCCTTGATAATCAAGGACCTGGGCGAAGGGCATTGTCTGGTACAGATAAACACGAACCAACGATATTTGCTTCTCCCCGTTGAGGAGGTGATGCCTGATGTGCGTGTCAGCATGATCGTTAATAATAAAGAGGTGAAGGCTGCGGACGTTCGTCTGGCGGTGAACAGAGTGGACTATTTCGTTCCGCTGGACCTTTCGGGCTATACCGGCAAAAACGTACTATTGAAGTTTAAGTTGGGCTCGAACGACCCTGTACGGGGCAAACTTTCTGTTGTTTGCTGCAAGGAGATGAAGTTGGCCGACACCTTCGATACCGGCAACCGCGAAAAGTTCCGTCCCACCTATCACTTCTCACCTCTTTACGGTTGGATGAACGACCCCAATGGAATGGTATACAAGGATGGCGAATACCACCTTTTCTACCAATACAACCCTTACGGCTCCAAATGGGGAAATATGAGCTGGGGACATGCTATCAGCAAAGACCTCGTAAACTGGCAACATCTCCCCGTAGCCATTGCGCCCGATGCATTGGGAACTATCTTCAGCGGTTCGGCTGTTGTCGATACCGATAACACTGCCGGTTTCGGTGCGGGAGCTATCATCGCCATTTATACGCAAAACAGCGACCGGCAAGTACAAAGCATTGCTTACAGTACCGACAACGGACGCACTTTCACCTGCTATGAGAACAATCCCGTACTGACATCCGATGCACGTGACTTCCGCGACCCGAAAGTCTTTTGGCATAAAGAAACCCGGCGCTGGATTATGATATTGGCAGTAGGACAGGAGATGCAGATTTTTTCTTCTCCCAATCTGAAAGACTGGACGTACGAAAGCAGTTTCGGAGAAGGCCAGGGCGCACATGGTGGCGTATGGGAATGTTCCGATTTGTTTGAACTTCCGGTAGAAGGGACGAATGAAAAGAAGTGGGTGTTGCTTTGTAATTTGAATCCCGGCGGTCCGTTCGGAGGAAGTGCCACTCAATATTTTGTAGGAACCTTCAACGGAAAAGAATTTGTAAACGAATCTCCCTCCAAAACCAAATGGATGGACTGGGGAAAAGACCATTATGCAACCGTGACTTGGAGCGATGCTCCCGACAACCGCCGTATCGCTATTGCATGGATGAGCAACTGGCAATATGCCAACGATGTTCCGACTTCCCAATACCGCAGTCCGAACTCCGTTCCCCGCGATTTGGGTCTCTTTACCGTCGGCGGTGAGACTTATCTTCAATCTGCCCCATCTCCCGAATTGCAGAAACTGCGTGACATCTCAAAGAAACGTTCGTTCAGAGTGAACGGAACACGTACGGTAAAAGAAATGATTCCGGTCAACGAAGGCGCTTACGAAATAGAACTGTCTATCAAGAACCTGCATGCGGACGTTATCGGCTTCCGTCTTTACAATGACAAGGGCGAAGAAGTGGATATGCAATATGATATGAAAGAGAATAGATTCTCTATGGACCGTCGTAAAAGTGGTGATGTCGGCTTCAACGAGAATTTCCCGGCACTGACGTGGACAGCTGTTGAAAGCGGTAAGAATGAGCTGAAGCTTCATTTGTTTGTAGATAAATCAAGCGTGGAAGCATTTGGTGACGGTGGGCGTTTCGCAATGACCAATCAGGTCTTCCCTTCGGAACCTTACAATCACATCGATTTTTACAGCAAAGGCGGAGCCTACAAGGTAGACTCGTTTATCGTCTACCGGTTGAAGCAATAAGCTTCTGCCATTTAATCTATGCGCTCTTTTCCTGATTCCCTACGGCAGAGTATGTCTACCCCTACGGATTAGTACACTGAAGGCAACGGTATACTTCTGTCAGGCTTACGGTATTAATACCTCACCACGGCCGTGGTAACTTCTCTCCACAGCCATGAAGAGATCTCTCCACAGCCATGGAAAGAATTCGTCACGGCCGTGGCGAACCAACATTACCGTAGCTTTCATCCTATTATATCAGTATGAAACATCAACTGTATAAGCGGTAAACGGGTTTATTCCCGTAGGGGCGGACCGGTTAAGCCATAAGGACACAGAATTTATAAAATAATAGATATAACAATGGAAAACAGTAAAAACTCTTCTCTCTCCAAACTGATCCCGGTGATGCTATGTTTCTTTGCCATGGGATTCGTTGACTTGGTAGGCATTGCTTCCAATTATGTAAAGGCAGACCTCGGCCTGTCGGACTCACAAGCAAACATCTTCCCTTCACTCGTCTTTTTTTGGTTCCTGATTTTCTCCGTACCGACAGGGATGTTGATGAGCCGTATCGGTCAGAAGAAAACCGTATTGCTCAGTCTGCTCGTGACATTCGCTTCATTATTGTTGCCGGTTTTTGGTGACAGTTATATGTTGATGTTGATTTCCTTCTCTCTGTTGGGAATCGGAAATGCGTTGATGCAGACTTCTCTGAACCCGTTGCTCTCCAATATCGTGCGTGGTGACCGCTTGGCGAGCAGCCTGACTTTCGGACAATTCGTAAAGGCGATTGCTTCTTTTCTGGCACCATACATTGCCATGTGGGGAGCGACGCAAGCTATTCCGTCTTTCGATTTGGGCTGGCGGATTCTTTTCCCGGTTTATATGATAGTGGCCGTTGTCGCCATTCTTCTGCTCAACGCCACGCAGATTGAAGAAGAAAAGGAAGAAGGCAAACCGTCTACTTTCGGACAATGCCTTGCCTTGCTCGGCAAGCCGTTTATCCTGCTTTGCTTTGTCGGTATCATGTGTCATGTCGGTATCGACGTGGGCACAAACACTACCGCCCCGAAGATTTTAATGGAGCGCATCGGAATGGGATTGGATGATGCAGCTTTTGCAACGAGTCTTTATTTCATTTTCCGTACGGCAGGGTGTTTCCTCGGATCTTTCATATTGCGCAAGATGTCCGCGAAGTCTTTCTTCGCTGTCAGTGTTATTATGATGTTGGCAGCCATGATTGGCTTGTTTATCTTCCACGAAAAGGCAATCATTTATGTTTGTATCGCTTTGATAGGTTTTGGCAACTCGAATGTGTTCTCCGTTATCTTCTCGCAGGCATTGCTTTATTTGCCGGGTAAGAAAAACGAAGTTTCCGGTCTGATGATTATGGGACTTTTCGGCGGAACGGTGTTCCCGCTGGCTATGGGAGTGGCTTCGGACACTTCAATGGGGCAGAACGGCGCAATTGCCGTCATGACTGTCGGTGTACTTTATTTGCTGTTTTATACGTTCCGTATCAGAAAATAATTTTATATTTGAGAATCAATTAAACTCTGTTTATCATGAATAATATAATAGTAGGAATGGGTGAAGCGCTTTGGGACGTGTTGCCCGAAGGAAAGAAAATAGGCGGTGCTCCGGCAAACTTCGCTTATCATGTTTCACAATTCGGCTTTGACAGCCGTGTGGTCAGTGCAGTGGGCAATGACGAACTGGGTGACGAGATCATGTCGGTATTCAAGGAAAAGAAACTGAATACTCAGATTGAACGGGTAGATTATCCTACGGGTACAGTACAAGTGACACTGGACGCTGAAGGGGTGCCTTGCTATGAAATTAAGGAAGGTGTAGCCTGGGATAACATTCCTTTCACGGACGAACTGAAACGTTTGGCGCTGAACACACGTGCCGTTTGTTTCGGATCACTGGCACAGCGCAACGAAGCAAGCCGTGCCACTATCAATCGTTTCTTGGATACAATGCCCGAGATAGATGGACAATTAAAGATATTCGACATCAATCTCCGTCAGGACTTCTACACCAAAGAAGTGTTGCGTGACTCTTTCCAACGTTGTAATGTCTTGAAGATAAACGATGAAGAACTGGTGACTATCAGTCGTATGTTCGGTTATCCGGGCATTGACTTGCAGGATAAGTGCTGGATTCTGTTAGCTAAATACAACCTGAAAATGCTGATTCTGACTTGCGGCATCAATGGCAGCTATGTATTTACTCCGGGGGTTGTTTCCTTCCAGGAGACTCCGAAAGTCCCCGTGGCCGATACGGTAGGTGCAGGTGATTCCTTTACGGCTGCCTTCTGTGCTTCCATATTGAATGGAAAGCCGGTGCCCGAAGCACACAAACTGGCTGTGGAAGTCTCTGCTTACGTTTGTACGCAGAGCGGGGCGATGCCGGAACTGCCGCAGGTGTTGAAAGACAGACTATTATAATCCTATTTTACATATTGGCAGATTGAATCAGTATCTGTTATCTATGTAGAACCTCTCAAAGTTAAATGTTATGCTTTGAGAGGTTCTGTTTTGATAACGTATGCTTTGAAAAAGCAAGCTACTGGCGGTAAAATGAGATTAACGGATATAACAGATATGGAGAACTTTTTCCGTCTTATTCAATCTGTTCTTTGTGTTCTTTTGAAAGAAAACCATTATCTTTATCCCGATATAGAATAGGATTTTGTATGGTAAGAGGTACGATGAAGAAAGAAAAGCACAGTGCTATGAGATATTTTCGTTGGACGGCAATACTGCTTTGCCTTATTGGGATAACGGCGTGTCGGCAGGATACTCCCCGTTTTCGTATCGGTGTGGCGCAATGTAGTGATGATTCGTGGCGACATAAGATGAATGATGAGATACTTCGTGAAGCGATGTTCTATGATGGTGTATCTGTCGAGATACGTTCTGCCGGTGATGATAACCGCAGACAGGCGGAAGATATTCATTACTTTATGGATAAGGGAGTGGATTTGCTGATCATCTCAGCTAATGAGGCTGCCCCCATGACTCCAATTGTTGAGGAGGCTTACCGGAAAGGAATTCCGGTCATCACGGTCGACCGGAAAATTCTTTCGGATAAATATACTGCTTATATTGGTGCGGATAATTATGAAATCGGTCGTGCGGTAGGCAATTATATCGCTTCCCGCCTGAAAGGGAAAGGTAATATCGTTGAACTGACTGGGTTAAGTGGCTCGACTCCCGCCATGGAACGTCATCAGGGATTTATGGCTGCTATCAGTCATTTTCCCGAGATAAAGCTGATTGATAAAGCAGATGCGGCTTGGGAGCGTGGGCCGGCAGAAGTAGAAATGGACAGTATGCTTCGACGTCACTCGAAGATTGATGCTGTGTATGCGCATAATGACCGAATAGCTCCGGGAGCTTATCAGGCCGCCAAAAAAGCCGGACGGGAAAAAGAAATGATTTTTGTAGGCATTGACGCCCTGCCTGGTAAGGGAAATGGTCTGGAACTCGTGCTCGATAGTGTATTGGACGCGACTTTCATTTATCCTACCAATGGAGATAAAGTACTGCAACTGGCAATGAACATTCTCGAAAAGAAATCTTATCCTCGCGAAACGGTGATGAATACGGCTGTTGTCGACCGTACCAATGCGCATATCATGCAACTTCAGACTACTCATATTTCAGAACTCGACCAAAAAATCGAAACACTGAACGGACGTATCAGTGGTTATCTTTCAAGGGTAGCTACCCAGCAGGTTATCATGTATGGAAGTTTGTTGATTCTGTTATTGGTGGCCGGATTGCTACTTGTCGTTTATAAATCTCTCCGTTCCAAGAACCGGTTGAATAGGGAATTATCAGAACAGAAGAAGCAACTCGAAGAACAGCGGGATAAATTGGAGGAACAGCGTGACCAACTGATTCAACTGTCGCATCAACTGGAAGAAGCGACTCATGCCAAACTGGTTTTCTTTACGAATATCTCTCATGATTTCCGTACCCCTCTGACTTTGGTTGCTGATCCTGTGGAACAATTATTGGCAGACAGAACGCTGACCGGAGACCAGCACCGGATGTTGTTGCTCATTCAGCGTAACGTAAATATTCTCTTGCGCTTGGTCAATCAGATTCTGGACTTCCGTAAATATGAGAACGGAAAAATGGAATATACTCCTGTTTCGGTAGATATCCTTTCTTCTTTTGAAGGGTGGAATGAATCTTTCCAGACGGCAGCCCGTAAGAAGCATATCCATTTCTCTTTCGATAATATGCCGGATTCGAATTATCATACACAAGCCGATGTGGAGAAGTTGGAACGGATTTATTTTAATCTTCTGTCGAACGCTTTTAAGTTTACGCCGGAAAATGGAAAAGTTGCCGTCCGTTTGTCCACCTTGACAAAAGATGATAGCCGTTGGATTCGTTTTACTGTATCTAATACTGGTTCGATGATTTCTGCCGAACATATTCGTAATATTTTTGATCGTTTTTATAAAATAGATATGCATCATGCCGGTTCGGGAATAGGATTGGCTTTAGTAAAGGCTTTCGTCGAACTGCACGGTGGAACTATATCAGTGGAAAGTGATGAAAAGCAAGGAACTGTTTTTACTGTCGATTTACCGGTACGGACCTGCGAAGTATCTTCTTTGGAAGATTCTTCCGCAACCTCTGTTTCCGAAGTATCTCCCTTGAATAACGCTGTGCCCGTTGAAGAAGAGGAACTGGAGAAGAACTATGATTCTTCCAAACCTTCTGTACTTATCATTGATGATAATGCGGATATTCGTCTGTATGTTCATGGATTACTTCATGCAGACTATGCTGTCATTGAAGCGGCAGATGGTTCGGAGGGTATCCGCAAAGCTATGAAATATGTCCCGGATTTGATTATCTCCGATGTAATGATGCCCGGTATTGACGGCGTTGAATGTTGCCGCCGTCTGAAAAGCGAACTGCAAACATGCCATATTCCTGTTATCTTATTAACAGCCTGTTCTTTAGATGAACAGAGGATTCAAGGGTACGACGGTGGTGCGGATTCTTATATCTCCAAACCTTTCAGTTCTCAATTACTGTTGGCACGTGTTCGTAATCTGATAGATTCGCATCGCCGTCTGAAACAATTCTTTGGTGACGGACAGGCATTGGCGAAAGAAGATGTTTGTGATATGGACAAGGAATTTGTAGAGAAATTCAAAGCTTTGATTGATGAGAAGATGGGAGATTCCGGTTTGAACGTAGAAGATTTGGGCAAAGATATGGGGTTGAGCCGCGTACAGCTTTATCGTAAGATAAAATCCTTGACTAATTATTCTCCTAATGAATTACTCCGTATTGCCCGTCTAAAGAAAGCCGCGTCTCTGCTTGCTTCATCGGATATGACAGTGTCGGAGATTGGTTATGAAGTCGGTTTCAGTTCCCCTTCTTATTTTGCCAAATGTTATAAAGAACTGTTTGGGGAGAGCCCGACAGATTTATTAAAGAGAAAAGGATAAAACAAGATAGTTTACGTCGAAATATAATAAGAAAGTCCGCCTCCCAATAATGGTAAACTTACCCATTATTGGGAGGCGGACTTTCTTATTTGTATGAGTTAGTAATGAATCAATAGATTGTCGTCAGCATTTCCTTGGTTATACCAGTTCTGTTCATTCTTGCCACCACTTTGTGCCCATTTGGCAAAACCTTTATAGGCTTTCAGGAAATCACCTTTTTCAATGGTGTGTGCTACATTTCCCGGTACTCTTAATCCCCAGATCAGACGTTCGTTACTATAATAGTAGTTATCGTCTTCTTCCTCTCCATCTTCATATATCGGATATAAATTTTTGTCATTGAATGGGTATTGGTAAGCTATTGGTTCAATACCGTTCATGTGTATTTCCGTTCCGTTATCATTACGTTTTAGATATAAATCAAACTCGTCGTCTTCTAATATATCATCTATTTCTTTTGGTTCTTTGAGTTTAATTTCAATAATAATTTCAGGCAGATCTTCCTCCTTGGTTACTAAAGCATTCCTCTCTGTATTGAAGTATTTACTTCCACGTCTATCTAAGTTTTGAACTAAAGGAGTGCAATCAATGATGAGATTACCTTTTGGATTCTTATTGTCAATTAGGTTAACTTCAATTTCTTCTCCTGTTTTATAATGACTCATCATAACGCTTTCGATGTTTTTGTTTTTTATTTTTTTGAGCCTCAAATAAGGATTATAGGGGAATACGCCTCCGACGGCTTTTAAACATAGACCTATCGCTATGTACTTACTTTCGTATTCATCTTTTTCTTTTGCTTTGCTTACTTCAAATAGTACTTGATAATTTGCCACAAAATCATTGAAATCATAATCACCGAGTGAAGGAAATTGGTCTTCAAACATAATTGTTCCCCAACCTTTTTTAGGATGATAAACGACTCCTCGCTCTTTATCATATTTTATATCATCTTCTATATTATAATCATCATCTTTTTTATTGTTATCGCGTGTGATAGCACGAGTCGGATTAGCTTCAATGGCATCAGGGATATTAAGTGTGTAGCTACCATTAGCATTTACGGCTACAGATTTAGTAATCATTTTACCGCTTTTACTTTGGTATTGGGCATATATAGTTTTTACGTAAGTCGGAAGACTTAAAGGTAAATTAATAGCCTTATTATATACCGGGATAGTTGCTACTTTTTCATCTTTACTACATTTTTCATCTAGAAATAATGAAACTTTAGTCTGTGTGTTGGCAATAGTCGTTCCTTTAGTGACTTGAGTTAAATTCCACTGAAAGTCTTCCGGAATGTTGAGATCGGTCATTTTGATTTCTTTCTCAGATTGCTTACTTTCATCATAAAGGTTCTTCTCGCAGGAACTGAAAGCGAATGCTCCCAATAAACAGGTTGCAAATAGGATATTTTTCTTTTTCATAACAGAGTAGTTTGCTTTGTTAGTAACTTTATTGTTTTACCGTGGCAAATTTCGTAATAATTTGTAGATAAAGCAAGAAAAGTTGCAAATATTGTATGATGCAAACTAATTATTTGCAAATTCTTTTCTTTTTATCTAGCTTTGGGGAACGAAATCAGTAGAAACCTGGGCAATGAAAGATTATAAAGTAGATAAAGCGAGTCTGTCTGAAACCTTCTGCCGGGAAGTGTATCAGGTGGTGTGTGAGATTCCGTTGGGTAAAGTTTCCACCTATGGAAGTATTGCTGCGTTACTGGGGATGCCTCAATGTTCCCGTATGGTAGGACGTGCTTTGAAGCAAGTGCCGGATAATGTTTCCACTCCTTGCCATAGAGTAGTCAATGCATCAGGACGTCTTGTTCCCGGTTGGGAAGAACAAAAACAAATCCTATTGGAAGAGGGAGTTTCTTTCAAACAAAATGGGTGTGTAGACCTGAAAAAGCACCTTTGGAATTACTCCGTTTCTGAATAAAATTTGTATCTTTAATCTATTTTGCCTATCTTTGTCGAAATAATATGCAAAAACAGGCTGTCATTCATATATAAAAATACTGTTTTTACTGTTCATTGAGAGGATAATCTTACCAAATTCTATTCCTTTTAAACTACTCAGTCTGTTTTTTAATCATTTAAAACTCATAAGGTTGCCATGTTATCATGTAATGTGGCCGAACCAAGCGAACTTTCAACTTGTTTATCATTGGTGAGAATGGTAGGCGCGACAGTTGAAAACAAAACAAATATTATAATCTAAACCAATATATTATTATATGAGCAAAATAGAAATAAAGGATTTATATCTCATTTTCGGTAATGAGAAACAGAAAGCTCTCAAGATGCTGAAAGAAGATAAAAGTAAATCGGAGATCCTAAAAGATACCGGGTGTACAGTAGGAGTGAAAAATGCTAATATTTCAATTAACGAAGGAGAATTTTTTGTGATAATGGGGCTCTCCGGCAGTGGGAAATCGACATTACTGCGTTGTATTAATCGTCTGATACGTCCCACTTCGGGACAAGTACTTGTGAATGGAATAGATATATCCAAGGTGTCTGAAAAAGAATTGTTGCAAGTCCGGCGTAAAGAACTGGCAATGGTATTTCAAAACTTTGGTCTGTTACCCCACCGTTCTGTATTACATAATATAGCGTTCGGTCTCGAACTTCAAGGAGTGAAGAAAGAGGAGCGAGAAAAGAAAGCCATGGAAAGTATGAAACTCGTTGGATTGAAAGGCTACGAGAACCAAATGGTAGGCGAACTTTCCGGCGGGATGCAGCAACGTGTCGGACTGGCTCGTGCCTTAGCCAATAATCCCGAAGTTCTTTTAATGGATGAGGCTTTCTCTGCTCTTGACCCCTTGATTCGTGTACAGATGCAGGATGAACTTCTCGCCTTGCAATCAAAGATGAAAAAGACTATTGTCTTTATCACCCACGACCTGAGTGAAGCGATTAAACTGGGCGACCGTATTGCTATCATGAAAGATGGAGAAGTAGTACAAATAGGAACTTCGGAAGAGATTCTGACCGAACCGGCCAACGATTATGTAGCCCGCTTTGTAGAGAACGTTGACAGGAGTAAAATTATCACCGCTTCATCTTTGATGATTGACAAACCATTGGTAGCCCGTCTGAAAAAAGAAGGTCCCGAAGTCTTGATTCGTAAAATGCGTGCGAAGAATATAACAGTACTTCCCGTCATAGATGCCGACGATAAACTGGTAGGTGAAGTACGCTTGAACGACCTGTTGAAACTGCGTAACAAACAGGAAAAATCTATCGAAACGGTTGTGCGTACGGAAGTCCATTCTGTATTGTGTGATACGGTACTGGAAGATATTCTCCCCCTGATGACAAAGAGCAATTCACCCGTTTGGGTAATTGACGAAACCCGTGAGTTCCTGGGCACTATTCCGTTATCATCCTTAATCATCGAAGTAACGGGGAAAGATAAAGAAGAAATAAACGAAATAATTCAAAACGCAATAGACTTATGATCAATATAGGACAATATATAGAGAGTGCCATTAATTGGATGATGGTACATTTTTCTACTTTTTTTGATGCCGTGAATTCAGGCATCGGTAGTTTCATTATAGGATTTCAACATGTACTTTTCGGAATACCTTTTTATATAACTATCCTGGCGCTTGCTGTCGCAGCATGGATGAAGGCCGGGCGTGGAACGGCTATCTTTACCGTATTAGGCTTGTTGCTTATCTATGGAATGGGATTTTGGGAAGCAACTATGCAAACGCTTGCTCTCGTTTTGTCGTCTACTTGCTTGGCTCTGGTTGTCGGCGTGCCTTTAGGGATATGGACGGCGAACAGTCCGCGTGCAGATAAAATACTTCGTCCCGTTCTCGATCTGATGCAGACTATGCCTGCTTTTGTCTACCTGATTCCCGCTGTCCTTTTCTTCGGCTTGGGAGCAGTTCCGGGAGTGTTTGCGACTATCATTTTCGCCATGCCGCCCGTAGTTCGTCTTACCGGACTGGGAATCCGGCAAGTCCCTAAAAATGTAGTGGAAGCTTCCCGGTCATTCGGGGCTACCCGCTGGCAGCTACTTTATAAAGTACAGCTTCCTCTGGCATTACCTACTATTTTGACCGGAGTAAATCAAACGATAATGATGTCACTTTCCATGGTCGTAATCGCTGCCATGATTGCTGCCGGTGGTTTAGGGGAAATCGTCTTGAAAGGTATTACCCAAATGAAAATCGGTTTGGGATTTGAAGGTGGTATAGCGGTGGTTATCTTGGCTATCATCTTAGACCGTATTACCCAAGGTATGGCAGGACGAAAAAACAAGAAAGACTAAAAACAGAAAGGAACGAAAATGAGAATATATAAATTAGTAGGAATAGTATTGTCCGCCCTGCTTTTACTGGTTTCCTGTACGAATTCGGACGTAGATAAAAAGAAAGTGAAAATAGCTTATGCCAATTGGTTGGAAGGTATTGCCATGAGTCACTTGGCTAAGGTGGTACTGGAAGAACAAGGTTACAAAGTCGAATTGCAAAACGCAGACCTTGCTCCGATTTTCGTATCTATGTCAGGAAAGAAATCAGATGTCTTTTTGGATGCTTGGTTGCCGATAACGATGAAAGATTACTTGAACCAATACGGAGATAGCCTTGAATTCTTGGGTGAGGTTTATGGAGAAGCACGTGTCGGACTGGTCGTACCACAATATGTTACCATTAATTCCATAGACGAACTGGCAGCCAATAAAGACCGTTTTTCTTCTGAAATAGTAGGAATCGATGCCGGTGCAGGAATTATGAAAACCGCAGATAAGGCGATCTCTGCTTACGGACTTGACGGATACACTCTTATGACTTCAAGTAGCTCAACTATGCTGGCGTCTCTGAAGAAAGCAATGGATAAAGGAGAATGGATTGTTATTACAGGCTGGACACCACATTGGATGTTTGACCAGTTTGATTTGAAATTTCTGAATGATCCGAAGAAAGTATATGGTGACCTTGAAGAGATACATGCTGTTGCTTGGAAAGGATTCAGTGAGAAAGACCCGTTTGCTGCTGAATTCTTTGCAAATATCAAATTGACGACGGAAGAACTTAGTTCTTTTATGACAGCTATGAAAGACGCCCGCATGAACGAAGAAGAAATAGCGCGTAAGTGGAGAAAAGAACATCGTGAATTGGTCGACAGTTGGATTCCGAAATCAAAGAATAAATAAGAAGAATTCAATAAACCAAATAAGGTCGGTACTGATTTCTATTCAGAGCCGGTTTAAATAAAAATGGGAGCCGTGCATTGAGCAGGCTCCCATTTTTATATGTATCAGAGTGTGATTAATTATTCAGCACCCCAGTTTTCTCTAGCCAGACGTTTGTAGCTGTTGTAACGCCATTTAGCGTTTTCTTCAGCAGCTTTGAACAGTTCTTCAGCTTCAGTAGGATATTGTTTCATTACAGAAGCGTAACGAACTTCACCCTTCAAGAAACCTTGGAAATCTTCCCAGTTCGGTTCTTTGCTATCCAACTGGAACGGATTCTTACCTTCTGCTTCCAAAGCCGGGTTGTAACGCCACAAGTGCCAGTAACCGCACTTAACAGCCTTTTCTTCTTCTTCCTGGCTCTTACCCATACCGGCTTTCAGACCGTGGTTGATACACGGAGCGTAAGCGATAATCAAAGATGGTCCGGGATATGCTTCTGCTTCGCGGATAGCTTTCAGAGTTTGAGCCTGGTCAGCACCCATAGCAATCTGAGCAACATATACGTAACCGTAAGTAGTAGCCATCAGACCAAGGTCTTTCTTACGAACGCGCTTACCAGCAGCAGCAAACTTAGCGATAGCACCCACCGGAGTAGCCTTAGAAGACTGACCACCTGTGTTAGAGTAAACCTCAGTATCCAGAACGAGGATGTTAACATCCTTACCTGATGCGATTACATGGTCAAGACCACCGTAACCGATATCGTAAGAAGCACCGTCACCACCGATAATCCACTGGCTGCGTTTAACAAGATATTGTTGCAGTTCTGCGATTTGTTTGCAGTGATTACATTTATCTTTGTTAGCTTCGACAACCGGGATAATCTTAGCTGCCAATTCTTTCGTCTTGTCAGCATCCAGCATATTGTTGATCCATTCAGCGAACAGTTCTTTCACGTCAGCAGGAGTGCAGTCGGCAGCAATAGCTTCGTTCATAACCTTCACGATACGTGCACGCATCTTTTCGTTAGCCAGTTCCATACCCAGACCGAATTCGCAGAAGTCTTCGAACAGTGAGTTAGCCCAAGCAGGACCGTGACCGTTTTCGTTCTTAGTATAAGGAGTAGAAGGAACAGAACCGGAGTAGATAGAAGAACATCCGGTAGCGTTAGCAACCATTTCGCGGTCACCGAACAACTGAGAAATCAGCTTCACGTACGGAGTTTCACCACAACCGGAGCAAGCACCTGAGAACTCGAACAACGGAGTAGCGAACTGAGAGTTCTTCACGTTAGACTTGATGTCAACCAAGTGTTGTTTAGTCTTCACGTTATTAGCGCAGTATTCCCAATTAGCAGCTTCAGCCAATTGGCTTTCAAGATGTTTCATGGTCAATGCTTTGCCACCCTTCTTCGGATTACCCGGACAGATGTCAGCACAGTTTCCGCAACCCAGACAGTCGAGAACATCAACTTGGATACGGAATGTCATACCGTCGAATACTTTACCTACTGCTTTCAGTTGTTCGAACTGAGCACCCTTCTGTTCTTCTGCATCGAGAACGAACGGACGGATAGAAGCGTGAGGACAAACGTATGCACACTTGTTACATTGGATACAGTTTTCAGGATTCCATTCGGGAACAAATGCAGCAACACCACGTTTTTCGTATTTAGCAGTACCTTGATACCAAGTACCGTCTTCGATACCCTTGAATGCAGATACTGGCAGCAAATCACCGTCTTGTGCATTGATCGGACGAACTACTTCATTGATGAATGCAGGGTCGTTGTTTTCAACTTTTGCATCATCCGGCAAGTTAGCCCATGCAGGGTCAACAGTCAGCTGTTTGTATTCACCACCACGGTCAACGGCAGCATAGTTCTTGTTGACAACGTCTTCACCCTTCTTGCCGTAAGACTTAACGATGAATTTTTTCATCTGCTCAACAGCTTGTTCTACAGGGATTACACCTGTGATACGGAAGAATGCGGATTGAAGGATAGTGTTGGTACGGTTGCCCAAACCAATTTCCAGTGCAATCTGAGTTGCGTTGATATAATATACAGAAATGTTGTTCTGTGCGAAATACTTCTTAACCTTGTTCGGCAAGTTCTTAGCCAGTTCATCACCTTCCCAAATAGTGTTCAGCAAGAAAGAACCGTTCTTACGCAAACCACGTGTTACGTCGTACATGTGCAGGTAAGCCTGAACATGACAAGCAACGAAGTTCGGAGTGTTTACCAAGTAAGTAGAACGGATAGGAGTATCACCGAAACGCAAGTGAGAACAAGTGAACCCACCTGACTTCTTGGAGTCATAAGAGAAGTAAGCTTGACAGTGTTTGTCGGTGTTGTCACCGATAATCTTAACAGAGTTCTTGTTGGCACCTACCGTACCGTCAGCACCCAAACCGTAGAATTTAGCTTCGAACATACCTTCGCCGCCCAAAGCGATTTCTTCTTTCTGAGGGAGAGAAGTGAAAGTAACATCGTCTACGATACCGATAGTGAAGTGGTTCTTCGGCATCGGCATAGCCAGGTTTTCGAATACTGAAAGGATCTGTGCAGGAGTAGTGTCCTTAGAACCCAGACCGTAGCGACCGCCAACGATAACCGGAGCGTTTTCTGCACCGTAGAAGCAGTCTTTAACGTCAAGATACAAAGGCTCGCCGTTAGCACCCGGTTCTTTAGTACGGTCAAGAACTGCAATAGTCTTAGCAGTCTTAGGTACAGCAGCCAGGAAGTGTTTAGCAGAGAACGGACGATACAAGTGTACGGCAACCATACCCACTTTTTCACCGTTTGCTACCAAGTAGTCGATAGCTTCGCGTGCAGCTTCCGTTACAGAACCCATAGCGATAATTACGCGTTCTGCATCTTCTGCTCCGTAGTAATCAAACAAACCGTATTTGCGACCTGTAATCTTAGAAATTTCATTCATGTATTCTTCTACGATAGCGGGAACTGCTTCATAGTAGTTGTTGCATGATTCACGATGTTGGAAGAAGTGGTCGGGGTTTTCAGCCATACCACGGGCTACCGGATTCATCGGATTCAGTGCGCGGGCACGGAATTCAGCCAAAGCTTCCTGATCAATCAGCGGAGCAAGATCTTCGTTTTCCAACATTTCGATCTTCTGGATTTCGTGAGAAGTACGGAAACCATCGAAGAAGTTCATGAAAGGAACGCGTGACTTGATAGTAGACAGGTGAGCAACACCGGCCAAATCCATAACTTCCTGTACAGAACCTTCAGCCAACATAGCAAAGCCAGTCTGACGAGCTGACATAACATCCTGATGGTCACCGAAGATACACAATGCGTGAGAAGCCAATGTACGCGCTGATACATGGAATACGCATGGCAAGAATTCACCGGCAATTTTGTACATGTTAGGGATCATCAGGAGAAGACCCTGAGAAGCAGTGTAAGTAGTAGTCAACGCACCAGCCTGGAGAGAACCGTGAACTGCACCGGCAGCACCGCCTTCAGATTGCATTTCCTGCACCAATACTGTTTCGCCGAAGATGTTCTTACGTCCTGCGGCAGCCCATTCGTCTACGTACTCAGCCATAGTCGAAGAAGGAGTGATCGGATAGATAGCTGCTACTTCAGAGAACATATACGAGATATGTGCTGCAGCTTGGTTACCGTCACAAGTGATGAATTTCTTCTGTTTAGTCATAACTAAATTAAATATTTAAGTAAATAAATCTTTGTTAGTATAAAAAGCCGAACATCCAGAGAGGTATCTGGTTGCCTCGACCTATTTCCGCCTTTTGCAACGCGTACGTCACATCCGGGTTATTTTTTATTTTTGTACCTTCCGGGCAAATTTTGAACGGCATTACTTCATCCACCATAAAAGAGGCATTTTTGTCTCCTTTATGTATTTTATGGTCTTTCCATAAGGAGTTGGCAAAGAAAGTCTCAAGTACATCCTGTTCCTCCACCTTTACCGGATAAATCGAATACATCAAGTTTGAGTTGTGCATCATAATCTTTGACGGTTTTTTGGGAAATTCTTCTCCTTTCGGATAAACCAGATTAATGAGACGTGCATCTGCCAGATACTTGATGTAATTCATCACCGTTGCGCGGGATGTCTGTATGTCGCTTGCCAGTTGGCTGACGTTTGGAGCTTTCGGACCGTCGACAGCCAACAAATATAGTAATTTTTTTATCTTTGAAAGATATTTCAGCTCAATTTGTTTGATAAGCAGGATATCTACTTCCACCATCATGTTCATTGTCTTCAGCAGATTCTCCGAAAAGTTACGCTTTTCGAGGAAGAAGGGGTAGAATCCATGATGCAGGTAATCCTGAAAGTAATCCAGCGGACGTACTTTGGAAAGCACTCCTTTGGCAATCTGTTCGTGTGTACTGAGAATCTCTTCGAGACTGTACGCCCGGAATTTCATACCTGTTTGCAGGTTCAGAAATTCGCGGAAAGAGAATCCGCGAAGATTATAGCTTTTCGCAATATCACGCAATTCGAGGTTTTCTTCTTTCAGCCGCATCACGGACGAACCGGTGAATACGATTTTCAGGTTCGGATAACGGTCGTAGCACATACGGAGTTCTTTGCTCCATTCGGGATGCTTAAACACTTGGTCGATCAGCAGAACTTTTCCGCCACGTTTCTGAAACTCGTTGGCAAAGTCTACGATGCTATGCCCCGAGAAATAGAAATTGTTCATGTTGATGAACAGACAGGAACGGTCGGTTCCGAATTTCTCTTTGGCGTATTGGAGAAGGAAAGTGGTTTTTCCTACGCCACGTGTCCCTTTGATACCAATCAGGCGGTCACTCCAGTCAATCTCGTCCATAAGATCGCGGCGAACGGGGGCATTGGTGTGCTCAACAAGGTAAGCGTGTGTGCGATAGAATGATTCCATTTCAGTTCTTTGTTTTTCGGGTGGCAAATATAGTGCTTTTTTTAGGATTTGCAAAGTAGAGATAGCAAAAATGTGCTTTTAAATACAACTTTCTCTTTATTGTGAAGATTCCTGTTTATTTCCTGTATATATTTGCAGAATAAAGCATTGATTGCATTTGGTATGGCTAAAAAGACTCTTTATATATTCAATCCGGAGCATGATTTGGCGTTGGCAAGTGGTGAAACGAATTATATGCCGCCGGCTTCTGCCAGGCGTATGGCTTCCGAACTGGCTTTGCTTCCTGTGTGGTATGCGGAACGGGGAAGTGCGGTGCTGGCTTCTTCTGCTTATAATCTCGATTATTTGAAGCGGATGCAGGAGTTGTTGGATATTCCGGTCTATTTAATGACGGAACCGGAATTGGCTGCCGAACCGGCATTGGATATCCGTCCTTGGGGGTGGGATGCGGCTTTACGGAAACGACTTTCAGGACTGGGAGTGGATGAATCCCTACTTCCTTCCATGCAACAAATAAGTGTATGGCGGGAGTACTCTCACCGTTCTAAGTCCGTATCGTTACTTCCTGAACTACAGTTGAATGAACATTTCTGTGGAGAATCTTATTATCTGAAAACGCCGGAAGAATGGAAATCTTTCGTGGAAGAACGGGAAGGGTGTTTGTTGAAAGCTCCGCTTTCGGGAAGTGGGAAAGGGTTAAACTGGTGCAAAGGTACATTTACTCCTTTTATCTCCGGTTGGTGCACGCGTGTGGCTGCTTTACAGGGAGGGGTTATTGCGGAACCCATATATAATAAGGTAGAGGATTTTGCTTTGGAGTTTTATTCTGACGGGGCAGGTGAAGTGACGTTTGCCGGATATTCTCTTTTCCGTACCGGAAAGAGTGGAATGTATGAAGGAAACTACTTGCTCTCTAATGAGGCAATCCGGGGGAAACTTTCACAATACGTACCTTTAGGGGCTTTGACGGACTTGGAGAGTCGTTTGAAGTGTGAGCTTTCTAAGTCGGTAAGCTCTGTTTATAAAGGTTATCTGGGAGTTGATATGATGATTTGCCGGTTCCCGGAAAATGAAAAAACAGCTTTTCGGATTCATCCTTGCGTAGAAATAAATCTGCGCATGAATATGGGAGTCATGACGCGTTTCCTGTATGACTGCTATGTACATCCGGATTCAGCAGGATGTTCGGGAATTGATTATCATCCCTCGGAGGGGGAAGCTTTGAAGGAACATGAACGGATGTCGGCCACTTATCCGTTGGAAATCAGGGAGGGGAAAGTGTGCTCCGGCTATTTACCTTTGGTGCCTGTCCATAAGAGAAGCTGTTACCGGGCGTGGATGTTGGTTGCTCCGACTCATTGAAAAAGGAATGGTGTGGGCTTGGTTGTTTTTGATATAGGATTCATCCCATTGGTTACCTGAGATTGTTAAATTTTCATTTATCGTTAGTAGAGTATTTTATTTAAGCTATCTTTGTTCATATTTATAGTCAAAATAATTATATTATATGAAAACACAAAGAATAAAAACACTTCTTCTTTTTCTGTCAATGATACCATTTATAGGTATTTATGCTCAATCAATATACTACGTTTCCCCTCACGCATCATCGGGGGGAGATGGTAGTCAGTCGGCTCCTTTTCATTCAATTCACGAAGCTGTCGAAAAAGCCCGAAAGGATCAAAATAGCACTACAATTTACTTGCGGGAGGGGAAATATGTTTTAGATAAGCCCTTGATGCTGACTTCTGATGATGGAAATGATTCGAAAGAATTGATAATAAAGAATTATCCCGGAGAGAAAACCGTACTGTCGAGTGGGATTGTACTGGACTTGAAATGGGAGAAATATAAAAACGGTATCATGCGGGCTGTAGTGAAAGGAAGTCCGGTTATGGATATGCTTTTCGTAAATGGAGAATTGAAATCTATGGCACGTTACCCTAATTATGATGAAAAAGCTGTTCGTTTTAATGGCACATCTGCTTTGGCAACAGCCCCGGAACGAGTAAAAAAATGGAAATGCCCGGAAGGGGGATACCTTCATGCCATGCATAAACATGATTGGGGTGATTTTCATTATCGTATTACAGGCAAAAATGAAAAGGGAGAGTTACAGCTGGAAGGTGGTTGGCAGAATAACCGTCCTATGGGAATCCATAATGAAAACAGGATGGTGGAGAATATCTTTGAAGAATTGGATGCTCCGGGAGAATGGTACTATGATAAAAAAGAAGGCTGGTTGTATTACTATCCTTTACCTGATGAAAAAATAAACGAACTGACGTTTGAGACCCCGCAACTTAAAAACTTGATTGAGTTTGCGGGAACTTCATCCGAGCCGGTGAAGAACATAACGATTCAAGGAATTGAGCTGACACAAACGATACGGACCTTTATGGAACAGTATGAGCCTCTGCTCCGCTCGGACTGGACAATATATCGGGGAGGAACCGTTGTTTTCAGGGGAACGGAAAAATGTGCTCTGCGTGATTGTTATATCCATAACGTAGGAGGGAATGGTGTCTTTTTTGATAAATATAATCGCTATTCGGCAGTGACCGGTTCTTATCTGACTTCTATCGGAGCCAGTGCCATTTGCTTCGTCGGGGATGTGGCGGGAGTACGTTCGCCGAGTTTTAGGTATGGGAAATTTGTTCCTTTGGATAAAATGGATTATACGAAAGGGCCTCAGAATGACAATCATCCTGCTTATTGCGAGGTCTCTGATAACTTGATATGTACAATCGGTTTGTTTGAAAAGCAGATTACCGGAGTGGAGCTTTCCATGTGTCGCAACATAACGGTAAGTCATAACAGTATTTACAATACTCCCCGTGCCGGAATTAATATCAGCGAAGGCACATGGGGAGGACATATTATCGAATACAATGACATTTTTAATACCGTGAAGGAAACAGGTGACCATGGAACTATCAACTCCTGGGGGCGTGACCGTTTCTGGCATCCGAATTATAATATAATGACGCAAATAACGAATGAAAAGCCTGCGTTGATTTTGGCAGACGTGGTCGAACCTATCATTATCCGCCATAATCGTTTGCGTTGTGATAGAGGATGGGATATAGACTTGGACGATGGTTCCAGTAATTACCAAATTTACAATAATCTTTGTTTGAATGGCGGCATTAAATTGCGTGAAGGGTTTTATCGGACTGTTGAGAATAATATTATCGTCAATAATACGCTTCACCCGCATTTGTGGTTTAAAAATAGCGGAGATGTCTTTTCACGTAACATTGTAATGACCAAATATAAACCTATAAGTGTGCGTGGTTGGGGTAGAGAGGTAGATTATAACATATTTGCAGACAGTTTGGCGTATCTTGCAGCTCGCCAACTTGGTGGGGATGCTCATTCTATAGTAACCACAGTCAAGTTTATGGATGCTGCGAAAGGTAATTTTAATGTAGCTGACGATTCTGAAGTCGTAACCAAAGGAGGATTCCGTAATTTTCCGATGAATAATTTCGGAGTGCTGTCTTCTCGTTTGAAACGGTTGGCTGCAAGTCCTGTGATGCCCGTTCCGCTTGTGGCAGGTCATGCAACGGATACTAAAACGATGTTTTGGAAAGGGGTAACGTTTAAGAATTTGGATACATTGGAGGAACGTTCTGCTACGGGTATGGATACGGAACGGGGAGTTTATGTCGTTTCTGTAGATGTCTTAGGTAGTAATCAAGTCCGAGATTTTATTGCTTCGAATGATGTTATTCTTAGTGTAAATGGAAAGCCGGTCAATAATTTGGATGATATGGAGGAGGCGTTGAAGCATGTGGATACAAGTAAAAAGGCAGAGCTTGTTATTTTCAGAAATCAGAAGGAACATAAAGTTGTTATTCCTCTTTGATTTTTATCCATGTTTTTACTTATTACATAATGAAATAAATGTCTGTCATATCTATCATTAATTCTAATATTCTTCTAATTATCAGAGAAATAAGTATGATAGATGCCTTCTATTAGGGGGTATCTATCATACTTTTACTGCAAAAAACAGGGTATCTGTCATAGATAAGGCAACTGGATAAAGGTCGCGTAAGCTGGCTTGTTTTTATTGTAATGGACCCGCATAAATCCGATTATCATGGCTTAATAATCCGCTTTGAAAGGCGTTAAATTTATAGCCCACAGCTGTGTGACGTACAGCCTCCATACGTGTGCTGTACGGTTTGCATGCGTGGGCTGTACAGCCTGCGTCTGTGGGCTATAAAAAGACTGATACTCCAACCGGATTATTAAGCTGCAAAATACGGGTTATCTTACTGTAAAACGTGCATTCTTATGCCTTATGTAGTATTTAATCCGGTTCTTTGCTCCTGGGTAGGGGGGAAGTTATTTCTGTGCTGCTGTACTTTCATTCCCGTAACGGTCTACGGCTGTAACGGCAAAATGCTTTTTGGCATTCCAAGGCAGGATAGGGGCGTAGATATAACTTGTCTCTCTGATATTCTGTGCAACAATATTTTCCGGCCGACTGGTGTCTACCGGATATTCATTCGATGCATAAATAATGTACATCGGATTATTACGTGGATCATTGTCGGTAGCGGCCTGCCATTTCAATTCCGTATATCCACTGTCGATAGTCCTTACTTTCAGTTCGGACGGAGCTGTGGGCGGAACATTGTCCAACCAGGGCATCGGTGGCTGTAAAGCCGGGTATGCGTAGAAGTTCTCGATTAGTTCATCATAGATGCCTTGAGTGTTCTCCATGAGATATTTTACCCGGTAGTGGCCTTCACCCGCCATTTTATGATTCCGGATGAAGTTTATTTGACGGTCTATCTCGTCCCGTGTCCATTTACCTTCGTCGGGATGAAGGAAATAGATGCCGAGCCCCGGAATAACTTGTCGTCCGTTGCTTTGCTCCTGCCAGTCAAGGGCAAAAGGATAGAAACTGTTTCCCTGAAAATACATCATTGGATATATCTGGTCCATAATACCTTCGCCAAGCCAGCCTTGCGGGTCTTGATAAACAGTGAAGAAAGCGTTCCACCCACGGGAAGGATAACGCGAAGTGTCCCGGTATTTCCCAACCGGACTGGCGCTGAGCTTCACCCAAGGCTTCATTGCTTTTACACCTTTATATATATAACGTACAATTTCAGAAATATTATCCCGCCGCCACTGGTCCAGTGTACGCCCTTTCCCGTATCGGCGGAAATCATATTTGTCGGGAAAGAGAGGGGCATTCTCCGGATAACGCAGATAATCGAAATGTACCCCGTCTATATCATAACGGCTCACGACTTCCCGTACCAGTTTCATCAAATATTCTTTAGTTCCCGGATGTCCAGGATTAAGGAAATATTCGTTCTTGTAAGGTACGCAAATATCTTTCATCCGCTTGGTGACGGACCGGTTGCCGAGCGAGGCAACGTGTTTCCTGTTTCCCAACGGAATAGTTACCATCCAGGCGTGGCATTCCATACCCCGCTTGTGGCATTCTTCAATGGCAAAAGCGAGCGGATCATAACCGGGATTTCCGCCGGATTTCCCTGTCAGGATAGAATTAAAAGGTTCGATAGACGAAGGATATAACACATCCCCGCGTGTGCGTGTCTGAAACAGGACAGTATTGAAATTGGCAGCCTTCAGTTTATCGAGGATATCCACCAATTCTTCCTTTTGCTTGCGGATACTTTGAGGACTGACAGCACGTGTGCGGGGCCAGTCGAGACCATACAACGCTGTGAGCCATGCGGCGCGAACTTCATGTTTGGGCTGCGCTGCCACGGAGAGGAAAGGAAACAAAAGTGAAAGAATGAGAATAGATAGGCGCATATTCTTTATTTTTTGTTTTAAATCCCTGCAAAGTTAGTAAAAGTGTCGGTAATGTTGGGCTGTTTCGTGAGATTATGTTACATTTGCCAAGCTAAAAAAACGACACACTATGATAACATTTACTCTATGCCTACTGGCGTTGATAGTAGGCTATTTTACGTATGGACGTTTGATGGAACGCGTCTTTGGTCCCGACGACCGTAAAACACCGGCTCTGACCAAGGCTGATGGAGTAGACTATATTCCATTGCCGACCTGGAAGATTTTTATGATTCAGTTCCTTAATATTGCCGGACTAGGTCCGATATTCGGTGCAATAATGGGAGCTAAATTCGGTAGTTCTTCTTATTTATGGATTGTGTTGGGAAGTATTTTTGCCGGGGCGGTGCACGATTATTTTGCCGGAATGCTTTCCTTGCGTCATGAGGGCGAGAGTTTGCCGGAAATTATCGGACGCTATTTGGGACTTACGACGAAACAGATAATGAGAGGTTTCACCGTTATCCTGATGATTTTGGTCGGTTCGGTTTTTGTGGCCGGTCCTGCGGGATTGCTGGCGAAACTGACGCCGGAAAGTCTGGATGCTACGTTCTGGATTATCGTTGTGTTTGCGTATTATATTTTGGCTACATTGTTGCCTGTAGATAAGATTATAGGTAAGATATATCCGTTGTTTGCAATTGCCTTGTTGTTTATGGCTGTGGGGATTCTCGTCATGCTTTATGTGAATCATCCCGCTTTGCCGGAACTGTGGGACGGACTGCAAAATACGAACCCGGAGGCGAGTGAACTTCCTATCTTTCCGATAATGTTTGTGAGTATTGCTTGTGGTGCAATTTCCGGTTTCCATGCTACACAAAGTCCTTTAATGGCTCGTTGCATGACTTCGGAACGTCATGGGCGTCCGGTGTTCTACGGTGCAATGATAACCGAAGGCATCGTTGCACTGATTTGGGCTGCCGCCGCTACTTACTTTTTCCATGAGAATGGGATGGAAGAAAGTAATGCTTCCGTCATAGTAGATGCAATCACAAAAGAGTGGCTGGGAACAATCGGGGGTGTGCTTGCTATCTTGGGAGTGATTGCTGCTCCGATTACTTCGGGCGATACGGCTTTCCGTTCTGCCCGTCTGATTGTGGCGGATTTCCTGGGCTTGGAACAAAAGAGTATGCGTCGTCGTTTATACATCTGTATTCCGATGTTCGTGGCGGCTATCGGTTTACTTCTGTATAGCCTGCGTGATGCGAACGGATTTAATATGATCTGGCGTTATTTTGCCTGGGCCAACCAGACATTGGCTGTGTTTACCCTCTGGGCAATAACGGTTTATCTGGCGGTATCCAAGAAACCGTATGTCATTACTTTGATACCTGCCTTGTTTATGACAAGTGTGTGTTCTACTTATATATGTATTGCTCCTGAAGGTTTGGGACTGTCGCACGCAATCTCTTATTACATCGGTGTAGGATGTGTGGTGGTTGCTATTGTGTGGTTCTTTGTCTGGCTGAGCAAGCAGAAAACAAGAAAATTATCAGAATGAAGAAAATAAAAAGATCAACGGGAGTTGCACTTGCATTCCTTATTTATGTATCCGTGACGGCGGCTTATCTGTTACCCCGCAATACGGAAGTGAGCCAGACGGAAAAGTATCTGACGGTGGCGGGTTCTTATGTCATTGTCCTGCTTCTTTGGCTTGTCCTCCGCAAAAAGGAACAGATGCGTGAACGCCGTAAAAAAGACGAACAATCTATTCACTTAAAAAAGTAAGTTTATGAAGAAATTAGCTTTAGCTATTTGTCTGCTGTTGGCATCAATAGCTGCACAGGCACAATTTGAGAAAGGAACTATGATTCTAAATCCTTCCGTTACAGGGTTGGACTTTTCTTACAGTAAAAATGATGATGCTAAATTTGGGATCGGCGCGCAAGCCGGTACATTTCTGGCAGACGGTTTTGCATTAATGGTAAATGCAGGAGCTGACTGGTCACAACCGGTAGATATATATACATTAGGTACGGGAGCACGTTGTTATTTTAATACTACAGGTGTTTATATCGGTGGTGGCCTCGATTGGGAACGCAGACGTTATAAAGGTGGCGGTCATAACAACGATTGGGGATTGGGTATCGAAGCCGGATATGCTTATTTCCTGTCGCGGACAGTAACTATCGAACCGGCTGTTTATTATAAATGGCGTTTTGATGACTCCGATAATTCACGTTTCGGCATTAAAGTAGGATTCGGATTCTACTTTTAAATAATTTGAGAATGGAGAGTGGAGAGTTATTGCGCTATATTTGCTGCAAAACATCTCTCAACTCTCCATTTCTGACTCTTGACTTATTTCAGCTTTTCTTTCAGGAACTGACCCGTATAGCTTGCTCCGCAAGCGGCTACTTCTTCCGGAGTACCTACCGCTACAATGTTCCCACCTTTATCTCCACCTTCCGGGCCGAGGTCAATCACATAATCGGCACATTTGATAACATCCATATTATGCTCGATGATTACGATGCTATGTCCACGGCGGATCAAGGCGTCAAAAGCATCCAGAAGTTTACGGATGTCGTGGAAATGCAAACCTGTCGTCGGTTCGTCAAAGATAAACAGAGTCGGGTCGGCTTTCTCCTGACTCAGATAGAATGCTAGTTTCACACGCTGGTTCTCACCACCGGAAAGAGTGGAAGAAGATTGGCCTAGTTTGATATACCCGAGTCCTACATCCTGCAACGGGAGTAGCTTTTTTACAATTTTCTTCTGTCCGTGTTCATTGAAGAATTCAATCGCCTGGTTCACGGTCATTTCCAGTACATCAAAGATGTTCTTGTCGTGGAATTTCACTTCCAGTGTGTCGGATTTGAAACGTTTCCCGTGGCAGGATTCACATTCCAGAACGAGGTCTGCCATGAACTGCATTTCTACGGTAATGGTGCCTTCACCCTTACATTCTTCGCAACGTCCGCCTTCACTGTTGAAACTGAAGAAACCGGCGGTATATCCCATTTGTTTGGCGAGTGGCTGCTCCGACCATAGCTTGCGGATTTCGTCATAAGCCTTGATATATGTCACGGGATTGGAACGGGATGATTTGCCGATCGGATTCTGGTCTACAAATTCTACATTCCGTAAGTCGCGCAGACTGCCTCCGATAGATGAAAATTCTCCCGGACGGTCACTGCATTCGTCCAACTCACGCTTCAATGCCCGGAAGAAAATATCACGTACCAGCGTGCTTTTCCCGGAACCGGAAACGCCGGTAACCACTGTCATTACATTCAGCGGGAAGCGGACGTCTACTCCTTTCAGGTTATTCTCGCGTGCACCTTTCAGTTCAATATAATTATTCCACGGACGGCGATGTTGGGGGACGGGAATTTCTTCTTCTCCCAAAAGATAGCGGACGGTATAACTGTTGCTTCCTTTTTTGAGGTCTTTCATGTCACCCTGATAGACGACTTCTCCTCCCAGACGTCCGGCGTTGGGACCGATGTCAATAATATAATCTGCTGCACGAATGATTTCCTCGTCATGTTCTACAACTACTACCGTGTTACCGAGTTGTTGCAGTTGGCGCAGCACATTAATCAGGCGGTCGGTGTCACGGCTGTGCAGACCGATACTGGGTTCGTCGAGGATATAGAGGCTACCTACAAGACTGCTTCCCAGTGATGTCGCCAGATTGATACGCTGGCTTTCTCCACCCGACAGGGAGTTACTGAGCCGGTTCAGTGTCAGATACCTCAGACCTACATCAATCAGGAAACGGATACGGCTGTTTATTTCCATCAGAATCCGGCGGGCTACATTACTGTCGTGCTCGTTCAGTTCCAAGTGATCGAAGAACTGCTTTAATTCGGAAATAGGCAGGTCTACCAGTTCGGAAATATTCTTTCCTCCTACGCGTACATAGCCGGCTTCCGGTTTCAGACGGGTACCGTGGCATTTCGGGCAAAGTGTTTTTCCGCGATACCGGGCAAGCATCACACGATATTGTATCTTATATTGATTTTCTTCAAGCATCTTGAAGAAGTCATTAATACCGTGGAAATATTGGTTTCCTTCCCAAAGCAACCGGCGCTGTTTGTCCGTCAGTTCATAATAAGGAGTGAAAATCGGGAAGTCGAATTTCTCCGCATTGTGGATCAGCTCTTCTTTCCATTCTCCCATTTTTTCACCGCGCCAACATACGATCGCTCCTTCATAAACAGATAAAGAACGGTCGGGAACCACCAAATGCTCATCTATACCGATAACTTTGCCGAAGCCCTCACAGGTGGGGCAGGCACCGATCGGGGAGTTGAATGAAAACATCTGGTCATTGGGTTCTTCAAAAGTGATACCGTCTGCTTCGAACTTTGTGCTGAAGGAGAATAGTTGTGTTGTTCCGTCCGGCAGGTAAAAGCGTAGCATACAGGTTCCGTCGCCTTCGTACATGGCTGTTTCGGCAGAGTCGGTGAGGCGGCTGATAGCATCTTTGGTGTCGGCTACTGCCATACGGTCTACCAGCAGATAAACTTCGTCGCCTGCTACGGGCTTGTATTCATCAATACGTTTCATCTCACCGTTCACTTCGATACGGTTGAATCCCTGTTTGAGGTCTATTTCCAGTTGCTGTTGCAGGCTGCGGTCTTCACGCAGGTGGATAGGGGTCAGTACGGTGTATCTTGTCCCTTCCGGGTGTGATAGCATACAGTTGATGATGTCTTCCGTCGAATGTTTCTTCACTTCCTGTCCGCTTACAGGGCTGTATGTCCTCCCTACACGGGAGTACAGCAAACGGAGATATTCATAAATTTCTGTGGAAGTTCCTACGGTGGAACGGGGATTGCGGCTGTTTACTTTCTGTTCTATGGCAATCGCAGGCGGGATGCCTTTGATAAAATCGCATTCCGGTTTGCTCATTCGTCCGAGAAACTGGCGTGCGTAGCTACTTAGGCTTTCTACGTAGCGGCGTTGTCCTTCTGCGTAGAGGGTGTCAAAAGCGAGAGATGATTTTCCTGAACCTGATAATCCGGTGATGACAACAAGTTTGTTGCGTGGAATATCTACATCGATGTTTTTTAGGTTGTTTACTCGTGCGCCTTTGATCGAAATATAGTTATTTTCTGACATAAAATGCTCCTTGTTTTATGGTAGTCGGCAAAGTTAGCGAATTTATCGGGAGTTTGTATTATCTTTGCGTCACATTATTACGATTTAAGAATATTATGAAGCTGAAAAACTATCTTTTACTTTTGGCTCTTCTTCTGGCTGTGGGAGTGAGGGCACAGGTGCCGACGGGCGACAAATATCCCAAACGTGAGTTTCGTGCTGCATGGATACAGGCTGTCAACGGACAGTTTCGCGGTGTTCCCACAGAACGACTGAAACAAACACTGATTAGCCAGTTGAATTCGCTTCAAGGGGCGGGTATTAATGCGATTATCTTTCAAGTGCGTCCCGAAGCGGATGCGTTGTATGCTTCGCAACATGAACCGTGGAGCCGTTTTCTGACAGGGACACAAGGACAAATGCCTTCGCCTATGTGGGACCCGATGCAGTTTATGATTGAGGAATGCCGGAAACGGAATATGGAGTTTCATGCCTGGATTAATCCTTATCGGGTGAAAACCTCCCTGAAGAACCAGTTGGCGCCGGAACATATATATAATCAGCATCCGGAATGGTTTGTTACTTATGGAGACCAATTGTACTTCGACCCGGCACTTCCCGAGAGTCGTGAATATATCTGTAAGATCGTGACGGATATTGTGTCCCGCTATGATGTGGACGCTATCCACATGGATGACTATTTCTATCCTTATCCTATTAAGGGAGTCGATTTTCCCGATAACGCAAGTTTTGCCCGTTATGGCGGAGGCTTTACTAACAAGGCGGACTGGAGACGTAGTAATGTGAATGTGTTGATTAAGAAATTGCACGAAACCATTCGGGGGGTGAAGCCGTGGGTAAAGTTCGGAATCAGTCCGTTCGGAATCTATCGTAATCAGAAAAGTGACCCGTTGGGAAGTAATACCAATGGCTTGCAGAATTATGACGATCTGTATGCTGATGTTCTGCTCTGGGCGCGTGAAGGCTGGATTGATTATAATATTCCGCAGATTTACTGGGAAATCGGTCATAAGGCGGCCGACTATGAGACATTGGTGAAGTGGTGGGCTACGCATTCGGAGAACCGTCCGTTATTTATCGGCCAGTCAGTGACAAATACGATTCAGCACGCTGACCCGCAGAATCCTTCTATGAATCAGCTTCCCCGGAAAATGGCTTTACAGCGTGCTTATCAGACGATTGGCGGTAGTTGTCAATGGTATGCGGCAGCTGTTGTTGAAAATCAGGGAAGATATCGCGATGCGCTGGTTTCGGAATATCACAAATATCCGGCATTAATCCCCGTATTCGACTTTATGGATGATAAGGCTCCGGACAAGGTGCGCAAGATGAAGAAAATATGGACTGAAGACGGCTATGTGCTTTTCTGGACTGCTCCGAAAGCTGAAACGGAAATGGATAAGGCTGTGCAATATGTGGTCTATCGTTTTGGCAGAAAAGAAAAGGTGAATCTTGACGACCCTTCACATATTGTTGCTATCACCCGTAATCCTTTCTACAAACTTCCATACGAAACAGGAAAAACAAAGTACCGCTATGTGGTGACTGCGTTAGACCGTCTTCATAATGAATCGAAGTCGGTTAGCAAGAAAGTAAAACTGTGATAAAAGTAAAACTGTAATAAGTGAAGAATAGAAAAAGAGGCTGACTAACAATTCAGTAGTATCTTCAATTCTCCTCCTTCGGGAAGGAGGAGTCCCCGTAGGGGGAGGTGGTAGGAAAATACATAAGTCGTTTATTTTCAATATTGTGTATCCGCCTACCACCCCAGCAATTAATAAAGCAATAATCCTGCAATGCCACAGGCTATAATCGTTAATATAGGATTAGCTTTATATTTTCTGGTTCCGATGAAAGCGACTAGAAAGATGATAATACTGATAACGAATGAGTAAGTGTCAGTTGTCGGTGAACCGAAATTTTCTACATTCATCAATACCAGTGCGGCGGAAGCCAACAGGCCGACAACTGCGGGACGCAGTCCGCTAAATATGGATTCTACTACCGGATGTTTCTGATATTTCAGGAAGAATTTGCTAATGGTCAGCATCAAGATGAAGGAGGGGAGGACTACAGCAAAGGTAGCAATGACCGATCCCACGACACTCCCCGTAGAGGTGAATCCGACGTACGTAGCCGCATTAATCCCGATAGGTCCCGGTGTCATTTGGCTGATTGCAACAATATCCGTGAACTCCTGCGAGCTCACCCAACCATAACGGGTTACTACTTCCCCTTGAATCATGGAGAGCATCGCATAACCTCCTCCAAATCCAAAGAGCCCGATCTTAAAAAACGTATAGAATAACTGAAGATAGATCATCTCTTTTTAATTTTTTACCATGAATCTTGAATAATGAACAGGGAATGATAACTCTCGACTCTCCATTCTCAACTTTCTACTTTTCTAAATTTTCCCCAAAGGAAGCCTCCCACTCCCGCAGCAATAATAATCCAGATAGGCGAGAACCCCAATAGCCAGATCAGCAGTGCCGAAACAACAGGAATCCACAGGTTGTGGCGGTTGATTTTAGCGGACCGGCCCATTGTGAAAGTCGGGGCGGCAATAAGTGCCACTACCGCCGGTCGGATTCCTTTGAAGATGCGTTCCACAATCGGGTTGTCTTTAAAACTATGGAAAAATAGAGCAATCGCCAATATAATGATGAAGGAAGGCAAAATTGTTCCTAATGCTGTGATAATACTTCCTCGGATACCACGCAACTTGTATCCTATAAAGATAGAAATATTGACTGCCAAAATGCCCGGAGCAGATTGGGAGATAGCCAGCAGGTCGATAAAATCTTCCTGCGCAATCCATTTCCGCTTCGTAACAATTTCATTCTCAATAAGCGGCACCATTGCGTACCCTCCTCCGATAGTAAAGGCGCCTATTTTAAAAAAAATTCCAAATGATTCGAGATAGATGTTCATTCTTTCTTTTCTCCTCCTTTCTTGTTTGTTCTCTTTTCTTTGCCGTATTGGCTGGGACTTACGTTAAAATGCTTCTTGAATACTTCACGGAAGTATTTCGCATCACTGAATCCTGTCATTTCTGCTATTTCTGTTATGCTATGTGTGTTCTCTTTCAACAACTGCACGGCATACTTCAACCGGATCAGACGGATATAATCTCCCGGAGCCTGGTCGGTCAATGCCCTGAGTTTGTTGTAGAAACTTGTACGGCTCATGCCTACCAGGTTGCAAAGTACATCTACGGTAAGGGCCGGGTTATCTATATTGTCTTTTATATGCTTTTTGACGTTGGCAATAAACTTCCAGTCAATGTCCTGTGAGCAGTTGATGCATTCGTCATCTTCTTCCTCATCATCCAGCTCCAGATTGGCATACTTACTGCGCAAAAGAGCACGGTTAGTCAGCAGATTGTCGACAGTCGCTTTTAATATACCTATATTAAACGGTTTCAAGATGTATTCGTCGGCACCGATTTTAAGTCCGGACAAGATATCTTTCTCATTATTCAGAGCTGTCAGCAGGATAACCGGAATGTGCGATGTCTCTATGTTGTTTTTGAGTTCCTTGCATAATTCGTCTCCCCGCATTTCCGGCATCATAATATCAGAGATAACCAACTCCGGTTTGTATTCGGGGATGATCGTCAACGCTTCTTTTCCGTTGGAACACGTTTGTACAGTATATTCTTCTGATAATGTCTGCAACAGATAGTTGCGTAATTCATCGTTATCCTCCACAATCAGAATCCGCCGGTGTTCGCCGTTCAACTTCTTATGTGCGTTTTCGTATATTTCGGGTGAGGGAGCAGGTACATTGCTTAGGGTTCTGTTTTCCTGACGTTGTTTGCTCAGTGTTGCCAGATGTGCCTTACGGAAACGCTTGCTGTCTTTCGGGAAAGATACCTTGATAACCGAACCTTGATTTTCCACACTCGACAAATTAATCTTACCTTTATGCAGCCGCACTAATTTCCAAACAAGCATCAGTCCGATCCCGCTACCCGTCACTTTGGAGTTGATTGCATTGCTGCCACGGAAATGCAGCTTGAACAGTTTTTTCTGTTCGCTGGCCGGAATTCCGATTCCTGTATCCCTGACTTCGACGCTCCACGAGTCTGTATTGTCGGACACGAAAATCTGTACATTACCGTTTTCCGGAGTGTACTTCAAGGCGTTCGAGATTATGTTTTTCAGGATTGATTCCATTTTTTCCTTATCAAACCATACATTCATATACCTGAAATTACTTTCGTGGGTGAAGTTGATATGTTTGATATTGGCGTACTGCTGGAAAGCATTATATATTTCGGTTGTAAATGTGTTCAGTTCATGTTCCGAAATATATAGTTCGGAGGAATATACGTCCGCCCTCTCGAAGTTTATTAGATTGGTGGTGAGACGTAGCAGGGCATTTACATTCCGTAATGCAGTATTCATATTGGATATTCCTTCCTTGCTTAGTTCTTCTTTTTCACGAAGATCTTCCAGTGGCGCTTTGATAAGCGTCAACGGAGTACGGATGTCGTGTGCAGTGTTGATAAAGAAATGAATCTTTTCGTCGGACACTTTACGTTGTTTCCTTAGGATCAGAATACGTAATGAGACAGCAGCGATAAAGACAAGGATAACGATATAGAGCAACATTGCCCAAACGGTCAGCCAAAAAGGCTGGGCGATGATAATATCTATACTCCTTTCTTCGAGCATAATACGCTGGTCCTCATTGGAGATAGCGCGTACCCTTAACGTATATTTTCCCGGTGCGAGGTTAGTATAACGGATTGTGTTTTCTGTCCCCGGTTTGCTCCATTCTTCGTAAAAGCCTTCCAGTTTCCAGGAATAAAGGACATTAGAAGGATAGTCATAGTTGATAGAAGAAACCTGTAACGAGAAAATATTCTGGTTATATTTTAATTTCAGCTCTTTCGTATTGTTGATACTTGCCTTTAGCGGGGAATTTTTGTCTCCCGGGTAGATCGTTTGATAAAACAGTTTGAAATCGCTGAATATCATTTTGGAAGAATAGGTTCTGGGCAGTTTCATGTCTTTATTGAACTCTACTGCCCCGTTCGAACTTCCGAAAATAAAGTTATTGTTCTTTCGCAGGGTACCGGACAATGCATTGAAATGTGTGGTCATAAGTCCCATTTCTTTTGTCCAGTTGTGAAATGTTTTTTGGTTAGGATAAAAGCTGGTCAGACCGTTTTCCGTGCTAAGCAAAATATCTTCGTCAGTGTCTGAAAGCAAGGTATAGATATTGTTGGAAATCAATGCGCAATTTCCCGTATGATAATGAGTGAACAGTTTGGTGTGAGGATCGTAAATTAATAATCCGGAGCCACTGGTTCCTATATATAGCGATCCTTTCTTGGTCTGGTATAAAGAATATATATAGTTTGATTCTACGGGAAGTTTGATACGTTCATATTTACCCGATTCTTTATCCAATAAAAACAATCCGGTCGCACTGCCTATCCACATACTTTTGGCATCGCGTTCGAGAATTGCAGTAATGGAGTTCAGTCCGTGGTACAGTTGTATATTTTTAGTGTGTACATTGATACGTTTCAGATTATAAAATCCTCCGCTCCAGATATTTCCTTGTGAGTCTTTACGGATATCACGTATATACTTATCCGGGCGTATGTTCTCATATGCATACGAAGCCGGAGTAAAATAGCTGACATTGGAAGATCTCTTGTCTATCTGATAAATGCCGGAGAAGTATCCGCCGGCCCAGACAACTCCGGGAAGCACTTCGCACAGGGTAGTGAAAATATGACTTCTGCTATCCTGGTTCTTCTCAAAAGAACTGAGGAAGGAACGCCATTGTCCGGTCTTGGAATTTAAGAGACTGATTCCATTATTGGTTCCGAACCATAAGTCACCGTCACTGTCTTCGATAATCGAATTAACCTGGTCGTTTATCAAAGACTGTCTGTTGCCGATAGAATGCTTGATCCATTTATAGCTGGAATAGCGATTATTCTGTACGGTGATTCCGATAGGGTAGTTCGCTAACCATATCCGTTCTTCTTCATCTATATAAAGATCATTGATACTGTTGCCGTTCATGCCGTTATTACTGTTGTAATCAGCAATAATGTAAGGCTCCATCTGATAGGTTTCAACATTCATTTTATGTACACCGCCGCCATCTGACGCTATCAACAATTCTTTGGCGTTTAAGGGCTTGATTCGTGTAATGCTGATATCTTTCAGACTATGTGGAGGTTGTGTGACGGACTTGGTCGACATATCATAGATGAGCACTCCCCGTTGGAAAGTTCCGATAAACAATTTACGAATCTTTGTGTCGAAATGTAGATCGAGTATTTGTGCTTTCACATTCTCTAGCTTGTCGCAGTGAATAAGTTCCAGTGTGTTGTTTTCCAACTTGGCATAGTGGATTCCCATTTCCGTGCCAATGAAGTAATGTGTGTCGTCAATCTGTTCGATGTCATTGATTTCTTCACTGATGTCATTCTTTATGTGAGTGACTTCTCCTGTATCCGTGTTATAAATAAAGATAGTTTCCTCATTACACAACCAGATATGTTTGCTCTGATCGAGCCATGCGAAACTTACCGGAGCCGGCAAATCACGGAAGTTCTCTATGGGCAGTTTATATACGAGTGTGAAGCAGTCATGGATCTGGTCATACCGGAATATCTTTCCTTTTTTCCCGATTTCCCATAATACGTCTTCCTTATCAATATATAGCCAATTGAGGTTCAGTAGCGAATTAACCTCTACGTCACCGTCCATTAGTTTGTATCGTTTGAAATCTTTTCCATTGTATCTGTCAATACCTTCATGGGTGAGGAACCACATATATCCGGTTCTGTCTTTCTGGATATAGTAAACTCGCCGGTTGCTTAGCCCATCTTCCACTCCAATATATTGGTACGTCTGAGCGATACAGGTTAGAGGAAACAATAAGATTAGAAAAATCCATTTTTTCATATAAATAGGACTTTTAAGGGTTATTGAATCTTGTTCTGAGGGGGAAAGTTTGACAAAATTAAGAAGATTTTTCGACACTACAAAATTTTGGAGTAAGGATTACGTCGTACTTGAATTGAAGCGGATGAGGAGCTTTTTCAGCTATTTGTATTTAGTGCTTATTTGTGGAACTTTAGTTGTATATAAACGAATTTAGGTAGTAGGAATATTGGGATAAACTAAAAGGCTGGTACTTTTTGGGAAGTACCAGCCTTAAAAAATATAAAGCAATTATTTATCTCACCTTTTCTTCAATCCACTTGCGGGCATTGACAAATGCTTCAATCCACGGAGTTACCTGATCGCTGTTTTTGCGGTCTGCCGGATAACAACCGTTCTGCCATGGGAAGATAGCGCGTTCCAAGTGAGGCATCATAGCCAGATGACGGCCGTCGGCGCTGGCAAGTCCGGCGATAGAATAGTCGGAACCGTTCGGGTTTCCGGGATATTCGTCATAGCTGTATTTTGCCACTACATTATATTTGTCTTCATCGTAAGGCAGAGAGAATTTTCCTTCTCCGTGAGCTACCCAGATACCTAGTTTGCTACCGCTCAATGAACCGAACATAACGCTGCGGTTGGTAGGGATAGTCAGGCCGACAAAGGTAGACTCGAATTTATGGGAATCATTGTGAAGCATCTTACCTTTCTTTTTGTGTTCAGGATTGATAAGTCCAAGCTCCATCATCAACTGGCAACCGTTACAGATACCCAGTGACAATGTATCTTCACGAGCATAGAATTTATCGAGTGCTTCTTTTGCCTTTTCGTTGAACAAGAAACCGCCTGCCCAGCCTTTGGCTGAACCAAGTACGTCGGAGTTGGAGAAACCGCCGCAATAAACGATCATGTTTACGTCTTCCAGTGTTTCACGTCCGCTGATAAGGTCGGTCATTGTCACATCTTTCACGTCAAAACCTGCCAAATAGAGTGAATAAGCCATTTCGCGTTCGCCGTTCGTTCCTTTTTCGCGGATGATAGCTGCGCGGACACCGCTCGGAGTACGACGGTCCGGAGTAATACCGTATTGAGAAAGTTTGCCTTTGAATTCTGGCATGAAAGCAAATTCAACTGGCTGCATCTTGTAGTTTTCAAAACGTTTTTTGGCGCAACCGTTCATGGACTGTTTGCGGTCGAGCAGGTAAGAAGAAGAATACCATACATCACGCATATAGTCGATACCGAATTGGTAGGTAGCGTCTCCTTTGGATACGAGGATGTGGCGTTCGTCGGTAGGTTTACCCAACTTCAGGTAGCCTACGCCTGCGTCTTCCAGAATCTTCTTCACCTCTTCTTTGTGCTTGTCGCTGACCTGGATAACAATACCCGGATTTTCTGCAAACAGAATCTTGACAATATCCTGTTCCTTCATCTTGTCGAGGCTGATTTCCATACCGCCTTCCACATTGGCGAAGCACATTTCGAGCAATGTAGTGATCAGACCACCGGCAGAAATATCATGTCCGGCAAGAATCAATCCTTTGTTTACCAGTTCCTGTACGGCAAGGAAAGCATCGCGGAAATACTCTGCGTCTTGTACGCAAGGCACATCGTCACCCACTTTGCCCAATGACTGTGCAAAGGCGGAACCGCCGAGCTTCAGTTCGTCGAAGCTGAAGTCAATATGATAAAGAGTTGTTTTTTCGTTGTTTACCAATACCGGAGATACAACCTTCTTCACGTCGGAAACTTCGCCGCCTGCCGATACAATTACTGTTCCCGGAGAAATTACTTTTTCGCCGTTCGGATACTTCTGCGTCATAGACAGAGAATCTTTTCCGGTAGGAACGTTGATTTGCAGGGCGCAGCAGAAGTTGCTCAATGCTTTCACGGCAGTGTAGAGACGAGCGTCTTCACCTTCCTGTGAACGGCAAGGCCACATCCAGTTGGCAGACAGGGAGATGCTGTCCATGCCCTCTGCCATAGGAGCCCAGACAAGGTTAGTCAGTGCTTCGGATACAGAAAGTATAGAACCGGCAGCCGGATCGGCCAATGCTGCTTGCGGAGCGTGTCCGATAGAGGTAGCAATACCTTTCTCGCCACGGTAGTCGAGTGCTACGACACCACAGTCGCTCAACGGCAATTGAAGTTCACCTTGGCATTGCTGACGGGCTACTTTACCTGTTACCGAACGGTCTACTTTATTGGTCAGCCAATCCTTGCAAGCCACTGCTTCGAGCTGCAATACATTGGTCAGGTATTCATGCAGTTGAGACAATTCGTATTTCGGCATTTCATAATGACGTTCTACGGTTTTGTCTATCATATATGTCTTGGGAGATGAACCGAACATCTGTTCTACGGCAAGATCGAACGGACGTACACCGTCAGCTTGTTGGAAAGCAAAGCGGTGGTCGCCTGTCGTTTCTCCGACTACGTACATCGGGGCACGTTCACGTTCTGCAATCTTGCGCACATGTTCGATAGCTTCTTCTTTGATAAGAAGTCCCATACGTTCCTGGCTTTCATTGGCGATGATTTCTTTGGCAGACAGCGTTTTGTCACCGATAGGCAACTTGCTCATGTCGATCAGACCGCCGCATTCTTCCACCAATTCCGACAGACAGTTGACGTGACCTGCCGAACCATGGTCATGAATAGAAACAACCGGATTCACATCTTCTTCACAAAGGGCACGGACTACGTTGTTGGCACGTTTCTGCATTTCTGCATTCGCACGTTGCACGGCGTTCAACTCGATACCACTACTGTAACGACCGGTATCTACTGAAGATACGGAACCGCCGCCAAGTCCGATTCGGTAGTTGTCACCACCGATAACGACTACTTTGTTTCCGGCTTCCGGTGCGCCTTTCAGACAGTCGCGCTGTGTACCGTAGCCTACACCTCCGGCAAGCATGATAACTTTGTCATAGCCGTAAACCTCATTGTTCTCTGTATGTTCGAAAGTCAGTACCGAACCGCAGATCAGCGGCTGGCCGAACTTGTTTCCGAAATCGGAAGCGCCATTGGACGCCTTAATCAGAATCTGTTCCGGAGTCTGGTACAACCATTTGCGTACCGGAAGGATTTCTTCCCATTCGCGGCCTTCGTCTGTGCGTGGGTAAGAAGTCATGTAGACAGCAGTACCTGCAATCGGCCATGAACCTTTACCGCCACCCATACGGTCACGAATTTCACCGCCTGTACCGGTAGAAGCACCGTTGAACGGCTCTACGGTTGTCGGGAAATTGTGAGTTTCCGCTTTTAGCGAGATAACACTCTTGATGTCCTTGATCTGGAAGAAATCAGGTTTTGAGTGGTCTGCCGGAGCAAACTGTTCAACAACCGGACCTTCTGCAAAGGCTACATTGTCTTTATAAGCAGAAATGATTTTATTCGGATTTTCTTGTGTAGTCTTTTTAATCATCTGAAACAAGGAGGATTCCTGTTCCACACCGTCGATGATGAACGTTCCGCCGAAGATCTTGTGACGGCAGTGCTCGGAGTTGATTTGTGCAAAACCGAAAACTTCGGAATCGGTCAGTTTGCGTCCGAGGTCGTTTTCTACTTTTTTCAAGTAGTCCATTTCTTCTTTTGAAAGAGCAAGGCCTTCTTTTTCGTTGTAGTCCTCAAGGTCTTCGATGTAGATAATTGGTTCCGGTTGGCGGTTGGTAGTGAATACGTTTTGGTCGAGTCCTTTGTACATGCGTTGCAGCATCGGGTCGTGGTCGGCGTTTTCATCCTTTACGGGAAAATACTCCTCGATGCGGGTGATACCTTCGAGTCCCATGTTTTGGGTGATTTCTACTGCATTCGTACTCCAGGGAGTAATCATTTCACGGCGTGGACCGACGAAACAGCCTTTCAGGTTTTCTTCACTTTCCGTCACGGCTTCTCCAAAAAGCCAGCAGAGTTTATTACTTTCGTCCGGGGTGAGCTGATGATTGCTCTCTACGGCAATCACGCTCTTGGAAGGGGTTCTGAAAAAAAGAATCATGTTGTATATTTACGATTTTACGATTTTACGATTTACGATTGAAGTTTCTACGGGAGAAACTCTTCTCTTTTTCTGTGGTGCAAAGATAAGCAAATTCGTTGGTGGTGAGAAATAAAACGGAAATAAATATCTTGTCGGCTTTCCTTTTTATGGGCCGACTTATTTTTGCGTTGCGATGAATTAATATCGGTTTCTTATGGATTTATTTGTTGTATACCTAAAAACTGTTCCTGATGTTGCAACCATTTATTCGTCTGACAGCTGTCAGACGAATAAATTAATACCTACGGGCTGCTAGTTCTCTGTGTACAAAGATTTAGCTTTTAGGGATAAAGGGAATAATTTGCGCTGTCCGCGTTTTCGAAGTCTTATTTTAAATTTCTCCTGCTTCATGAATTAGGGATGATTCGTTGGAAAAAACGTTAATATCCTATTCTCATATCACAAAAAAGTGCGATATTTGCGGAATGATTCAGATAGAGACAATATTCGATATATTAGTTAAAGGCTTTATTATTGGCGTTGTTGTGTCCGCACCTCTCGGTCCGGTGGGCGTATTATGCATCCAAAGGACTTTGAATAAGGGGCGTTGGTACGGATTTGTGACAGGCCTGGGAGCCTCTTTGAGCGATATAGCTTACGCTCTGCTTACGGGTTATGGCATGAGCTTCGTTTCCGATTATATTAATAAAGGAAGTTTTTATCTGCAATTGCTCGGCAGCGTTATGTTGCTTGTTTTCGGAATTTATACCTTTCGCAGTAATCCGGTAAATTCTATCCGTCCGGCTTCGTCCAATAAGGGATCTTATTTTCATAATTTTATAACTGCATTTTTCGTCACTCTTTCTAACCCTTTAATCATATTCCTGTTCATCGGACTTTTTGCCCGTTTTGCCTTTGTACAACAGGGCGTTTTAGTCTTTGAAGAGATAACGGGATATTTTGCTATCGCTGCCGGCGCATTGACTTGGTGGCTCGGAATCACTTACTTTGTGAACAAGGTACGTACTAAGTTCAATCTGCGTGGCATTTGGATACTGAATCGTGTCATTGGAAGCATTGTGATGTTGGTATCTGTAGCTGGATTGATTTATACTTTGTTGGGAGAGTCAATTTATTAGGAGATAACATTATGAATCAAATAGCTCAACAACTGAAAGAGAGAAACATTGCCGAATATCTTATATATATGTGGCAGGAAGAAGACCTCATCCGTGCCAATCATTGTGAACCGGAAGAACTGGAGACTAATGTGATTGTCCGTTATCCGGAGGACCAGCGTGCTGCCATGAGAGAGTGGTATGGCAATCTGATAACGATGATGAGTGAAGAAGGGGTACGTGAGAAAGGACATTTACAGATCAATAAGAATGTTATTCTCAACCTGACAGAGTTGCATAATGCTTTATCTTCTTCTCCTAAATTCCCTTTTTACAGTGCTGCCTATTTCAAGGCATTGCCATTTATTGTAGAGCTACGGACTAAGAACGGGAAAAAGGAGGAACCGGAACTGGAAACGTGCTTTGAAGCGTTGTACGGTGTGCTCTTACTACGTTTGCAAAAGAAGCCGATCAGTGAAGGGACGGCGAAAGCGATAGAGGCTATCAGTAGTTTTCTTTCTATGCTGGCAAACTATTATGATAAAGACCGTAAAGGTGAATTAAAACTTGATGAATAAATGAGAATTTTAGTAACGGGTGCCGACGGTCAGCTTGGCAACGAAATGCAAGTACTTGCAAAAGAGAATCCACAACATACGTATTATTTCACAGATGTGCAGGAACTGGACATCTGTGATAAACAAGCTGTATGGGCTTATATTGCGGAAAAGAGAATAGAATTGATTGTGAATTGTGCAGCTTACACGGCGGTAGATAAAGCGGAAGATAACCCGGAACTGGCCTATAAGTTGAATTGTGAAGCGGCGAAAGAGTTGGCAAGTGCTGCACAATTTAATGGTGCAGCAATGATACAGGTTTCTACCGATTATGTGTTTGACGGCACTGCCCACATTCCTTATACGGAAGATTGTGACCCTTGTCCGGATTCTGTATATGGCACTACTAAGCTGGAAGGAGAATATGATGTGATGAATTATTGTGAGAAAGCGGTAGTTATCCGTACCGCATGGCTCTATTCCACTTTCGGCAATAATTTCGTAAAGACAATGATTCGTTTAGGGAAAGAACGTGACAGTCTGGGAGTGGTTTTCGACCAGATCGGAACGCCCACTTATGCCAATGACCTCGCTCAAGCTATCTATACCATTATAAATAAAGGTATAGTTCGCGGCATCTATCATTTCAGCAATGAAGGTGTTTGCTCATGGTATGATTTTACGGTGGCTATCCATCGCTTGGCAGGAATTACTTCATGTAAAGTGAAACCTCTGCACACGGCAGAATATCCGGCGAAGGCGAACCGTCCTGCATATTCCGTACTGGATAAGACAAAGATAAAAACAACGTTCGGCATCGAAATCCCTCATTGGGAGGAAAGCCTCAAAAGATGCATTGACACCTTATAATATATATGGCAGATAATACAGAAATACAGAGACGGCGAACGTTCGCCATTATTGCGCATCCGGATGCGGGTAAGACATCATTGACGGAAAAGCTGCTGCTTTTCGGTGGTCAGATTCAGGTGGCGGGTGCTGTAAAAAGTAATAAGATTAAGAAAACGGCTACATCCGACTGGATGGAGATTGAGAAACAGCGTGGTATCTCGGTGACGACTTCTGTAATGGAATTTGATTATCGGGATTACAAGATTAACATCCTTGATACTCCGGGTCACCAGGACTTTGCCGAAGATACATATCGTACACTGACTGCGGTAGATAGCGTTATCATCGTGGTCGACGGTGCGAAAGGTGTGGAAACCCAGACACGGAAATTGATGGAAGTGTGCCGCATGAGAAAGACTCCGGTAATTATTTTCGTTAATAAGATGGACCGTGAAGGTAAAGATCCTTTCGACTTGCTGGATGAACTGGAGGAAGAACTGATGATTCAGGTACGTCCTTTGTCCTGGCCGATTGAGCAGGGAGCACGTTTCAAGGGAGTATACAATATATATGAGCAGAAATTGGACTTGTATCAACCGTCTAAACAAATGGTGACGGAAAAGGTGGAAGTCGATATACATACGGAGGAACTGGATCAGCAGATTGGAAAGCCGTTGGCAGACAAATTGCGTGGTGATCTGGAACTGATTGAAGGCGTTTATCCCGAACTTGATGTCGAGTCTTATTTGGCAGGAGATTGCGCACCGGTATTCTTCGGTTCTGCACTGAATAACTTTGGTGTGCAGGAACTGTTAAACTGCTTTGTGGAGATTGCTCCGAGCCCTCGTCCTGTACAAGCGGAAGAACGTGAAGTAAAACCGGACGAACCTAAGTTCACCGGATTTATCTTCAAGATTACAGCCAATATCGATCCGAACCACCGTTCATGTGTTGCTTTCTGTAAGATTTGTTCCGGTAAGTTTGTGCGCAATGCACCTTATCAGCACGTCCGCCACGGGAAGACGATGCGCTTTTCGTCGCCTACTCAGTTTATGGCACAGCGTAAAACAACGATTGATGAGGCCTATGCCGGCGATATTATCGGTTTGCCGGATAACGGTACTTTCAAGATTGGCGATACGCTGACGGAAGGTGAGATATTGCATTTCCGTGGCTTACCCAGTTTCTCACCGGAGATGTTCAAGTACATTGAGAACGCAGATCCGATGAAACAGAAGCAGTTGGCGAAAGGTATCGACCAGTTGATGGACGAAGGTGTGGCACAGTTGTTTGTCAATCAGTTCAATGGACGTAAGATTATCGGTACGGTGGGACAGTTGCAGTTTGAGGTAATTCAGTATCGTTTGTTGAACGAGTATAATGCATCTTGTCGTTGGGAGCCGGTAAGTCTGTATAAGGCTTGTTGGGTGGAAAGTGATGATCCGGCAGAGTTGGAAGCTTTCAAGAAACGTAAATATCAGTATATGGCAAAGGATAGAGAGGGACGCGATGTGTTCCTTGCCGACTCCGGTTATGTACTTCAAATGGCTCAAATGGATTTTAAACACATAAAATTCCATTTTACAAGTGAATTTTAATCGCTGTTTTATAGAATTTAACTAAAAGAAAGGGTAAAAACGAAAGAAACATATCTCATATAAATGAGAGGGGAGGGAAATGAATACATTATTCTGGAGTAAGATTCAGCGGGGGGATGAAGGAGCATTCCGGCAGCTTTATGAGCAATATGCAGATTTGCTGTATGGATATGGCATGAAGATAGCCGGTGATGATGATTTGGTCACAGATGCGATACAGACGTTGTTCGTATATATCTTTGAAAAAAGAGAAACCTGTGCTGTGCCTCAATCTATATCTGCCTATCTGTGTGTGTCGTTGAGACATATCATAGTCAATGAATTGAAGAAAGAGAATGGTGGTATATTCAGATCGTTGGACGATGTAGATACGAATGAATATAAGTTTGATCTCGAAATCGACATTGAAACGGCGATTATCCGCTCTGAATTAGAAAGAGAACAATTAAAAGTCTTGCAGAGAGAAATTAATAACCTGACGAAGCAACAGCGGGAAGTGTTATATCTGAAGTATTATAAGAAGATGAGTTCAGATGAGATTGCGCAGGTAATGGGATTGACTTCCCGTACCGTATATAACACGACTCACACGGCAATATCCAGGTTAAGAGAGCAGTTGAGTAAAACTTTCCTGCTTGCGGTGGGAGCTAATTTATGGATTTTTAATTGATGTGAGGCATGGAGGATAATACGGAACTTTTAGAAAAATATATCGAAGAAGGTAAGCTTCCTCTGAAAGGCGAGTTGTTTTCCCGTAAGGCGAAGATTGCTGAGAAGTTGAGGTTGTATCGTGAAGAAAGTCGTCGGATTACTGTAAGCCGCCAACGGAAACGGGGAGGTGAAAGGTCGGCAGCCCTGTATTGGGGAATAGCGGCTATGTTTATTGTTCTTTTGGGAATAGGTGGTTACTATTTCTCAGAGGAAAAACTAGTAACGGAAACTACGGCAATGGATTATGAACTGCCGGATGGCAGTAAAGTAAAGCTGATGGGAAACTCTTCTCTGTCTTATAATCGCGTCACATGGTTTTGGGAACGTAAACTTCAACTATTGGGAAAAGCTTTGTTTAAAGTGACTCCCGGAAAGACTTTTACGGTTCAGACCGAAGCCGGAGACGTTTCAGTGCTCGGAACCAAATTCCTGGTGGTACAACAAGGAAAGAAAATGCTTGTAAACTGTGAAGAGGGCAGCGTGAAAGTTGCGACGCCGGTGGGACAACGGACATTGACTGCAGGACAGAGTGTTCGGTGTGACGAAACTAAGATAGTACCTGTGGAAAGAAAGGTACCAACACCGGAAGCCGAATACCCGGAAGTTCTGGGCTATGAAGACGACCCACTGATTAATGTAGTGGCGGATATCGAACAAATATTCAAATTGACAGTTATCGGGCATGAGAAATGTGAAGGGCTGACTTATAGTGGAACGGTTCTGACTAGAGACTTGAATGCGACGTTGGAAAATGTCTTCGGTTCTTCCGGAATCGGTTATCAACTTCGAGAGAAAGAAATTATTTTAGAATAAAAAAGAGGCTGAATTCAGCCTCTTTTTTATTTAAATCGATTTTTTTTCGTTTTTTCTTGGTAAAAATGGAGTAAAGGCTTCTCTTCCTAATATAAGTACTCTATGAATAGTAAGATTAAGATTAGAAAAGAATTTGAGTTGCTGTGAGACTAACATGAAAAAAGTCAAAACAAACAATAGATTTTGGTAGCAGAATGAGTAACTACCAAAAATAGTGAGTCGGAAATGGTTCCCTCGCCGGAAGTTATAGTTGTTGAATTAGCTTAGTTTTCCGACTAAAAAGGCTGGGTTGAATTTTAGAAGGTTTACAACCCAGTCTGACACTAATTTTTTTAGAAAGCCGATGAGGCCAGAATGTTGTATTTATGTTGTGACCGGTTTTCTTCTGGTAGTTTGATAGGTTAAGAAGGTATGAAACCAGAAGTAGGGCTAAACCGGGTTGTTATCAGTCAGTGCATTTATTTAATAATTGTTTTATCCAAGGTGTGAGAGAAGCAGGAGGGAGTTTCTCTCATACCATTTGCTTTTATATGCCGAGGACATTTTGTTGTCAATCCTATCCCAAACTTGCGGTTTTATACTTTATTATCCCTTTCTTAATTAATTTTATAATAAAAAAATGGTATTTTCGGACGCTTTTTAGACAAACGGCTTAAATTACTAATAGTTTATTATATGGAAAATATCGAAACAGCGATTCTGCTGATGGTGGTCGGAATGGCTACCGTATTTGTTATTCTGCTGATTGTGATTTATTTAGGTAAATTGCTGATTACTTTAGTCAACAAGTATGCTCCCGAAGAAGTGGCTCCTGCCAAACAGGAAACGCCGAGAGGTCCTGCGCCTATTCCGGGGAATATCTTGGCTGCCATTACTGCGGCCGTGAATGTTGTGACACAAGGTAAGGGAAAGGTCACCAAAGTAGAAAAGTTATAATTAATCAAGTATATCATTATCATTGAAAGACATGAAAAGAGAAGTAAAGTTTAGTTTGGTATTCCGAGATATGTGGCAGTCAGCCGGAAAATATGTACCTCGTGTAGACCAACTCGTGAAGGTAGCTCCTGCCATTATTGAAATGGGCTGTTTTGCCCGTGTAGAAACTAATGGCGGAGGTTTTGAACAGGTAAATTTATTGTTTGGCGAAAACCCGAATAGAGCCGTGCGCGAATGGACAAAGCCATTTCACGAAGCAGGCATTCAAACCCATATGCTCGACCGCGCACTGAACGGACTCCGGATGAGCCCCGTTCCGGCGGATGTCCGCAAATTGTTCTACAAAGTGAAGAAAGCGCAAGGTACAGATATCACCCGTACATTCTGCGGATTGAATGATGTACGCAACATTGCTCCTTCCATTACATACGCCAAAGAGGCAGGAATGATTTCACAATGCTCGCTTTGTATCACTCATTCGCCCATTCATACTGTAGAGTACTACACCAATATGGCGTTGGAACTTATCAAATTGGGGGCGGACGAGATTTGTATCAAAGATATGGCAGGCATCGGTCGCCCCGTTTCATTGGGCAAGATTGTGGCGAATATCAAAGCGGCACATCCCGAAATACCTGTACAGTATCATAGTCATGCAGGTCCTGGATTTAATATGGCAAGTATTCTTGAGGTATGCGAAGCCGGTTGTGATTATATTGACGTAGGTATGGAACCACTTTCATGGGGTACAGGACATGCCGACCTGCTGAGTGTTCAGGCTATGCTGAAGGATGCCGGTTATCAGGTGCCGGAAATCAATATGGAAGCCTATATGAAGGTGCGTGGCATGATTCAAGAGTTTATGGACGATTTCCTCGGATTGTACATCAGCCCGAAAAACCGTCTGATGAATTCTCTGCTTATCGCTCCTGGACTTCCCGGCGGTATGATGGGTAGTTTAATGGCAGACCTCGAAACGAATCTGGAATCTATCAACAAATATAAGGCAAAGCATAATCTGCCGTTTATGACGCAAGACCAGCTTCTGATTAAGTTGTTCGACGAAGTTGCCTATGTATGGCCTCGTGTCGGTTATCCTCCGTTGGTGACTCCGTTCAGCCAGTATGTGAAGAACCTTGCCATGATGAATGTGATGGCTATGGAGAAAGGCAAAGACCGTTGGGGAATGATTGCCGATGATATTTGGGATATGATTCTGGGGAAAGCCGGACGTTTGCCGGGCAAACTTGCTCCCGAAATCATCGAAAAGGCCGAGCGCGAAGGTCGCAAATTCTTCGAAGGAAATCCGCAGGACAACTATCCGGATTCTCTCGACAAGTACCGCAAGTTGATGAAAGAAAATAAGTGGGAAGTGGGCGAAGATGACGAGGAACTCTTCGAGTACGCCATGCATCCGGCTCAATACGAAGCTTATAAGAGTGGAAAAGCGAAAGAGGACTTCCTGGAAGACGTTGCAAAACGCCGTGCAGAGAAAGATAAGTCTCCTGAAGAAGATGCAAAACCAAAGACATTGACTGTACAGGTAGACGGACAGGCTTACCGTGTGACCGTAGCTTATGGCGATGCCGAACTTCCTGCTACACCTGCTGCCGCTGCCGCACCGGCAGGAGAGGGACAGGATGTTCTTTCTCCGCTTGAGGGTAAATTCTTTTTAGTGAAGAATGCGCAGGAAACTGCTATGAAAGTAGGTGACGTGGTGAAAGAAGGTGATGTGCTGTGCTATGTGGAAGCAATGAAAACTTATAACGCCATTCGTGCAGAATTTGGTGGTACAATTACTGCTATCTGCGCTAACCCGGGAGACACTGTTTCAGAAGATGATGTATTAATGAAGATAGGATAATGAACGAGATATTTGAGAACTTATATGAGATGACTGCGTTCAGCAATATCATTGCCGAACCGCAGTTCCTGATAATGTATGCTATCGCGTTTGTCCTGCTTTATCTGGGTATCAAGAAACAGTACGAACCGTTGTTGCTTGTCCCTATCGCTTTCGGTGTGTTGCTTGCCAACTTTCCCGGTGGTGATATGGGAGTGATTCAGGCAGACGAGAATGGCATGGTAATGATAAACGGAGTGATGAAGAACATTTGGGAAATGCCTTTGCATGACATTGCCCATGAATTGGGACTGATGAACTTCATTTATTATATGTTGATTAAAACCGGCTTCTTGCCTCCGATTATCTTTATGGGTGTCGGTGCATTAACGGACTTCGGGCCGATGTTGCGTAATCTGCGTCTTTCTATTTTCGGTGCTGCCGCACAACTCGGTATCTTTACCGTACTGTTGGTATCTATCTTAATGGGATTCACTCCGAAAGAAGCAGCTTCTCTCGGTATCATCGGTGGTGCGGATGGCCCTACGGCTATCTTCACAACGATCAAACTGGCTCCTCATCTGTTGGGCCCGATTGCTATTGCCGCTTATTCTTATATGGCATTGGTTCCGGTGATTATTCCGTTGGTGGTGAAACTTCTTTGTTCTAAGAAAGAGTTGAGTATCAATATGAAAGAGCAGGAGAAGAAATATCCTTCAAAGACCGAAATTAAGAATTTGCGTGTATTGAAGATAATTTTCCCGATTGTAGTAACTACGGTTGTAGCGCTTTTCGTGCCGAGTGCAGTACCTTTGATTGGTATGTTGATGTTCGGTAACCTGGTGAAAGAGATCGGAAGTAATACTTTCCGTTTGTTCGATGCAGCTTCTAATAGTATCATGAATGCCGCCACTATCTTCTTAGGATTATCAGTGGGTGCTACAATGACTACAGAAGCTTTCCTGAACTGGACAACAATCGGTATCGTTATAGGTGGTTTCCTTGCATTCGCCCTTTCTATTACAGGTGGTATTTTGTTTGTGAAACTGGTGAATCTCTTTTCCAAAAAGAAGATCAATCCTCTTATTGGTGCAACCGGATTGAGTGCTGTTCCAATGGCAAGCCGTGTGGCGAATGAGATTGCTTTGAAGTACGACTCCAAGAATCACGTCTTGCAGTATTGTATGGCAAGTAACATCTCCGGAGTAATCGGTTCTGCCGTGGCTGCGGGTGTGTTGATTTCCTTCCTTGCATAATAAAAGAACAACCGGCTTTAGAGATAAGAATCCGGAGATATGGGCAGAGTTATGCTCGTATCTCCGGATTTACTTTTTTGATTTGCTTTCTATTGTTTACAATACTGTTTTCAGACTATTTATTCACTGATAACCTTTCTATATTCAGCTATCGCCATTTTCTCCGACAAATATGCGTTAATTAGATTTGTGTGTGCCTGTGTCCACGATAACTGCGCCGAGAGAACATCCACCATACTTGCTTTACCTTCATTATAAGAGAAGGTAACTAAATCAAGATTTTCATTAGCCAGATTCATGTTCTCTGTTGCAGTTTTCACCTGATATTCCGTTTCCGTCAGTTTAGTCAATGCACCGGACAATTCTTCGTTGATATTATCCGTTATATAACTTTGTTGCAGTTTCTGTATTCCGATGTATGCTTTCTGCTGGCGGTTTGTTTTGAAACGGGCTCCCCAGCGGAAAATAGGAATATTCAGATTAATGCCGACAATAGGATTGAAAGATACGTCATATCCAAGGTTAGGCGTTCCCGTTGCCCAGCCGCCGCTAAAATACATATTTAGTTGAGGGTTAAACTGGCTGAGAGCGGCTTTACGTTGCGCTTGACTTTTCATGATATTTACTTGCGTACTTTCGTAATCAGCGCGCCGTTGCAATACATTTTCCAACGACAGAATCTGTACGGGGGTAAAAGCTGTGTCAATCGAAGAAAGACTGTCTACGGGAGCATTAGGTTCCATACCCATGAGGATATTCAACTTTTGCAATGCTAACGTATAATTCTGACGGGCCTTGATATATTGTAGTTCAGCTTCTTTTAAGCGGGTGGAAATCATCAGTAAGTCTGTACGGCTAATCATTCCATCGTTAAAACGGTCCTGAATGATGTTATATTGCTGTTTGACGATGCTTTGATATTTGTCTGCTGCCTGTAACATAGCTTGTGAAGCGGAGGCATTCCAATAAACAGCATCGCTCTGATAATGAATCTGGTCCAAAGTTAGTTCCTCGTTCAGTTGATTCAGCTTCTCATCCGCTTTCGCAATCTTATGTTGAGCGTTAAGGGCACCACCTGTATAGAGAGGTTGAGAGACGACAAACACCCCTTGATAAGTGTGGTTCCGATATTCTCCCAGCGGTTCGTTCCATGCTTTTAGGTCGCTCATATTCAGAGTACCGTCCGCATTTACGTCTATTTTGGGTAAGAATCCCGTATGAGCTATCTTTCGTGCTTCCGCACTTGCCATTGTCTTTAGTTTTTGTTGTTTCAATATCTGGCTGTAAGCCTCCACTTTGTCGCGATAGGCTTCCCGGCTGAGATAAGGTTGTTGCGCCCGGGCAGTGAAGCCGAGAAGCAACAGTGATATAATTATAAATTGAGTTTTCATTTTATCCATTATAAATAGTAAATTCCCATTTAATCCTTAATCCGTTGAATGGCACAATAAGCCACCGGCAACACAAACAGTGTCAGTATCGAAGCTACCAGCAAACCTCCCATGATAGTGGCTGCCATTCCGCCGAACATCGCATCGAACAGCAACGGCAACATACCCAGAATCGTTGTCCCCGATGCCATTGCTACAGGAACGATACGGCTCGTTGTGGCACTAACCACCGCATCAAGCGGCTTCTTTCCCATCTTAGCTTCCAAATCAATCTGTTCCACAAGTACGATTGCATTCTTGATATTCATGCCGATTAATCCGAGTAATCCGAGGATAGAGAAAAAGTCGAATGATTTGCCAAGTAATAGCAATCCTAACACGATACCGATGAATATCAACGGTAACATCAGCAAAATCACTGTCGGTTTACGATATGTCTTGAATAGGAACAGTAGCGTAACAAACATCAAAAAGAACGTCAACGGAAGATTCTTGGCTAATGCTTCGTTGGATTCTACCTGGCTTTCCTGTTCTCCGAAATATTTCATCGTATATCCTTCCGGAACTTTAATCTCCTTTTGTACCTGCGACCACACTTGGTTGAAGGCTGCAATCGCATTTACTCCGCGGCGCGGGTCACATTGTGCCATCATCACCATTTGTCGGTTGTAATCTTTCACATTAGAGAACCGGTATTGAAAATCAAAATCCGACACTACTTGTTCCAGGCTTGTTGTCTCGTTTCCCGTGCCGAACACCGGAAGCGTGCGTAAGTCATTGATACGGAACGAATCCACCGTATTATCCTTTAGCAGAATAGGGAGCACCTGATCGCCCTGACGGTATTCTCCCAACGTCATTCCCGTTGTACCAATCTGGATACTTTGTGCCATTCCCTGTCGGGATACTCCCAACGGTTGTGCACGTTCCGGACTATACACAGGTTTCCATACCGGAATCTTGTTCCCCCACGAATTGCGGATATTAATCAAATCCGGATTCCGGTGCATAATCTCCAACGCTTGGTTGGTTAGTGCCACAAGCGTATCTGTATTCGGCCCTATAAAACCGATCTCAATAGCAGCGTCTACGGCAGGGGATAATTTGAACAGGCTCGTCCGGGTAATCGCATTCGGATAATTCGCTTTCATATATCCGTCGAAATTCTCCTCATATTCCTTCGTATATTTACTGTCCGTCAGTTCTACCAGTACATTGGCGAAGTTCGGTTTCGGTCCTACTGAAGTAGATGCCAGATAATATCTCAATGGTGTGCTTCCGAAAGTAATTGATACTTTCTTTACTTCCGGCTGTTGTACCAAATGTTCTTCCACCGATTTCATCTCTTTCACCACATCGTTGATACTATACCCGTCCGGGTAGAATACGTCTGCACGGAAATAAGGTTTGTCCAAAGAAGGGAAAAAGTTTTGTGGCATCGTCCCCATGATGACGAGTGAGATGATGAAAAGTGCTACCATAGAACCCAGCGTCAACACCTTGCGGCGGATCAGCGTCCGGAGAATAGAAGCAAACTTATGATAGAAAGGCTTGTCATATGGGTCTTTTGCATCGCCGTTCGCCTTGGCTTTCAGGATAAAATTACCGAATACGGTCGTCTGTGTCAATGCAAGTATCCAACTCAATCCCAGCGAAATGGCGAGTACCACAAACAACGGCTTCACGATTTCCGCTACCGAAGACGGGGCCAGATAAAGTGGCAGGAATGAACAGATAGCAATGAAAGTGGCTCCGAGTAATCCCCATTGCGGTCCTGTGGCACCGTCTATCAATGCCTTTCGCCTGTTTACTCCACGAGCAATGGCAATCTGTGCATTATCCGTCACCACAATGGCATTGTCTACCAGCATACCCATTGCGATAATGAATCCCGCCAGCGACGTACGATTCAGTCCGACACCAAAGAAAGACATGATAAGTAGTGTACCTCCGATAGAAAATATCAGCGATGAGCCAATCAGGACACCGGCACGAAGTCCCATTACCAGCATGATAATCACAATTACAATTAAGATGGACTCAATCAGATTGATGATAAATCCGTTATTGGCTTCGTTGGCTATTTCGTTTTCCAGATAAAGACTTTGCAATTCCAGTCCTACGGGCATAAGCGGGAGTAGTTCACTCAGTTTGGCTTTTACGTTTTCACCTGTCTGCACTACGTCCCGTTGCGGGTCGGTAGAGACACCGATACCGATAGCACGTTTTCCGTTTACGTGCATGATATTGGAAGGAGGATCGAGATAGCCCTTTTCGATAACGGCAATATCTCCCAACTTCACCTGTCCCGCTTTCGTGGTGATAACCTGATTGCGGATATCATCTATGGTCGTATACATACCATTAGCAGTTACCCGTAGCTGTTGTTCCCCTGCGCGGATTTCTCCGGTGTTGATAATCTGGTTTTGTGATTGCAGCAGGCTGGCGAGCTGTTTCGGGTCGATGCCCATGCCTACCAGTTTATTGGTCGAGATGAAGATATTTACTACCTCTGTCTGTACTCCGAACAGTGCCACTTTCATCACACCGTCGGCAGTGACGACTTGTGTTTTAATCCGTTCCGCCCAGTTTCGCATCTCGTCGTAGGAGAAACCATCATCGGCCGTCAGACCGTAATAGATACCGAATACATCGCCGAAATCGTCCGACACAGTCGGCGTAGATGCACCACTCGGCAACTGCGGTTGTATATTGAGTACCTTCCTACGTAGCTCGTCCCACTTTTGCGGAATGGAACTTGCCGATAGTGACGGTTGCAATTCAAATGTGATTTTGGAAAGCCCGTACATAGATTCCGATTTAATCTTGTACACACCACTCATACTTTGTATTTCGCGAGAGATAGGCTCTGTTATCAGACGTTCCACTTCTGCCGGCTCGGCTCCCGGATAACGGGTCATGATAACCGCTGACTTGATGACGAAGGGAGCATCTTCTTTCTTCCCTAGCTTTCCGAAGGAAGAAATCCCTCCGATAAGCAACACAGCAAGAAAGAAATAGATAATCTTCGTGTTGTCTAATGAATATTTGGCTAAGTTCATTTCTCTATATCTTTTACGTTTTCCCCTTCTACTAACTGATATACTCCGGCAATAACAATTTTCTCTTCCGGTTTCAACCCTTTGGAGATAAGTACCTGTGCTTCTCCGGTAGGTGCGTTAACAGTCACTTCTCGTTTGTGTACCTTGTTGTCTTCCACCACCCAGACGTACATCTTCTTTCCTTCGCTTTCACCGAACACGGCGCTTAACGGGATAATTGTCCAACTATCCTGTACCAACGGGCCTACATCTGCCGTGAAACGGATACTGCACGTAAATCCCGGTTTCACTGCATATAAATCCCGGTCGAAAGACGGGTCATCAATAGTAATACTGACCGGAATCCCCGTTCCGTCTGTCGAGATATCAAGATATTCTTCAAGCTTTGCCTGGAAAACATGTCCTTTGAATGTGTCGAACTCTACTAGAAAACGCGGGTCTTTGGTGCGGAGCAGGTAAAGGTAAGCGTCGGGAATTGTAAACTTGATGCGCAGATTGTGTGTATTGACCAACTGCACGATACCTTCACCCGAGTTGACACGCTGATAATTTTCCACAAGACGTTTTTCGATGGAACCATCGAAGGGAGCCGTCAATTTAGTGTCGCGCATATTATTGACGGATAACTCATATTCTGATTTCGCTTTCTGGTAATTAGCCAGGCTGATTTCATATTCCTGAACCGATATGGCTTGGCGGGAGAGGAGGCGCTTGTTGCGTTCCACTTGTGCGGCAGCCGTCTCATACGCCGATTTGGTAGCGGCATATTGCAGGGCGATGTCCCTGGGGTCGATAGCTGCAATCAATTGTCCCTTCTTTACTTTCTCGCCTTCTATGACAGGCAGGTTGATGATTTGTCCGCTGACCCGGAATGCCAGCTTCACATACTCCACGGCTTCTACAATACCCGAAAAATCTTTTCTGATGATCGATCTTGACTCTACAATCGTGGTTTTCACCGGACGGGCCGTTATAACACTCGTTTCTTTTTTTTGTCCGCAGCCCGCTAATAGGACGGCTACTGCGAGCATAAATCCATATTTCTTTTTCATACAGCACACTGATGTTTAGAGTTTTTGCGTTGATTCGTTTCTCTTTTTTAAAGAGAGTAAACAACTTACAAGTGTTTATGTTCAGGATTTGTGTGCTTTTCGTTGATTGTCGCTACAAGTTGGATTCTTAATTTGTTTTATTGGGGAGTGCGGTAAAATAGAGGCTCTGTTTGAGGAAAATAGAGTGTCTGTTTGTGGCAGTTGGAGCGTCTGTTTACATCAAACAGAGCCTCTGTTTTGGGGAGAGTTCATGTGTTCTCTAGAGACAGGCTGAAAGGGGTGGGGTTGATATGAGAATAGTATTTTTATTTCCGTCTTCTTGTCGGTTTTCCTGAGAAGATAGTCAATTCAAAAATCGTAAATATGATTTCTGTTGTTGTATATCCGTCGAGAGTGTATTCCAAATTCTCATCTTCGGAGAAATACTTGAGGTAAACGGTTGGCACACCCATATAAAAGTCAAGAAAAAGATAAGAAGTATAGTTATAAATGCCCAAGTCGGCAAATTTGTTTAAAATGTCATTGTTAAAAACAGTACACCATCCTGTTTGGGTTTCGAATCCCGACATTTCGAATCTGCGATGCTCTTTCATAAATTTGTCTTTGTCCACATGCCTTAATTGTTGCTGCAATTCGTCACCAAAAGAAAGGCGTTGTCCGATAAGGTTAAAAACTTCCTCCTTTGTCATTTGTTTTAAGTTAGTTATTTCCATTTTTGTTTATTAATTCTGTAAAGGTACTTCCTTTATTTTGTAATAAACGGAATCCGGACATTTTTCTTTTATTTATTTTTCGGCTGATAGTCCTGAAAACTTCCGGATATATTGTTGCCAGTGTAATGTCTCAAAACGAAAAAGAGGAAATTCCTTTCGGAATCTCCTCTTTTTCATCTTACAAGAAAGACTAATTATTTCTTCTTACGGTCACCGTAACGGCTCATGAACTTATCAACACGTCCTGCAGTGTCTACCAATGTAGATTTACCAGTATAGAACGGGTGAGAAGTGTTTGAGATTTCAATCTTCAGCAACGGATAAGTTTCACCTTCGAATTCGATGGTTTCTTTAGTTGCTACAGTTGATTTAGATAAAAACATGTCACCATTTGACATATCTTTAAATACTACCGGACGGTATGATTCTGGATGAAGGCCTTTTTTCATTTCAGTATCTGTTTTTTTAATTTATATTCTGTTACTATTTTGGTAAGAAATAGTGTAATGGTCATTTTCAGAGCGCAAAGATAATGCTTTTATATGAAATAGAAAAAGAATTCTTTTAAAATTTATAATATATAGCTTCGAATTACTGATTTACTGTGTATTGTTTGGGGGCACTGAACTTGTTCTGATGCTATGACGATAAATTAAACTGATTGCTAGCTCGACATTACAATATAATGTCATTGTGTCTTCCTGCTAAAAAAATACGGTTCTATTTAAACCTTTTTCTGCTATATTTTCCTTTCCGATGTTCGTTATTCGGGGGATAATGCTTACTTTTGCGTAGAATTTTTATTCACTAACAATAAACTTTAAACAAAATGGTAAATTACAAAGATTTAGGATTGGTAAACACAAAAGAAATGTTTGCTAAGGCTATCAAAGGTGGATATGCTATCCCAGCATTCAACTTCAACAATATGGAACAGATGCAGGCTATCATCAAGGCTGCTGTTGAAACTAAATCTCCTGTGATTCTTCAGGTTTCTAAAGGTGCTCGTCAGTATGCTAACGCTACTTTGTTGCGTTACATGGCTCAGGGTGCTGTAGAATATGCTAAAGAATTAGGCTGTGCACATCCCGAAATCGTTCTTCATCTTGACCACGGAGATACTTTTGAAACTTGTAAATCTTGCATCGACTCAGGTTTTTCTTCAGTGATGATTGACGGTTCTCATCTTCCTTACGAAGAAAACGTAGCACTGACTAAGAAGGTAGTTGATTACGCTCACCAGTTTGATGTAACTGTAGAAGGCGAACTTGGCGTATTGGCAGGTGTTGAAGACGAAGTTTCTTCTGATCACCACACATATACTGACCCTGAAGAAGTAATTGATTTCGCTACTCGCACTGGTTGCGACTCTTTGGCTATCTCAATCGGTACTTCTCATGGTGCTTACAAATTTACTCCGGAACAGTGTCACATCGATCCGGCTACTGGTCGTATGGTTCCTCCTCCGTTGGCTTTCGAAGTATTGGATGCTGTTATGGAAAAACTTCCGGGATTCCCTATCGTTCTTCACGGTTCATCTTCAGTTCCTGAAGAAGAAGTTGAAACGATCAACAAATACGGTGGTGCTTTGAAAGCTGCTATTGGTATCCCTGAAGAAGAATTGCGTAAGGCTGCTAAGTCTGCAGTTTGCAAAATCAACATCGACTCAGACTCTCGTCTGGCTATGACTGCTGCTATCCGCAAGACTTTTGCTGAAAAACCGGCAGAATTTGACCCACGTAAGTATCTTGGTCCGGCTCGCGACAACATGGAAAAACTGTATAAGCACAAAATCCTTAACGTGCTCGGTTCTGACAACAAGTTGGCACAGTAATCTTCGGATTATTTCATAAATAAAAAGAAAGGCTGCTTCCGGTTGACGGTGGCAGCCTTTTTAGTTAGTGGTAAAACGCTGATTTTATTCTTTCTTTGTAGTCTCAGGATTTCCATTCTGAAAGAAATCCTCTATTTTCTGTTTGCTTTTCAGGTCTTTCAGCCAGTTGTCAGCAGCGTTATAATAATTGGTTATTCCTAAAACGAGTTCTCCCTTTTCATTCAGTTTCGCCTGTTCTGCTTTCTCATCTTTGGGACGTGTTTTTAGAAATGCTTCCAGGTAGCGTTCTGTGCTTTTTCTGTCTTTTAAGGCGAAAAAGGAAAGGTGTGCCATGTCATATAGTAATTTATGATTTTGTCTGTCGTATTTCTGATACCGTTCTTTTATAGACGCTAATTGTTCTTTATACATTTGCGCCATTTTATAACAGTCAGTCATGCCTATATAAAGGCGTACCATGCTGCTGTCTTTCGGTATTGACAAATTGATAGCTTGTTCCAGATACTCTACTCCTTGTTTCTTCCATGAAGTCTTGGCACAGGAACGTCCGAGGTAATAGAGGAGGTTTACATTCTCCGGATCATATTTCCGGGCAGCTTCCAGAAAATCATGTGCTTCATAATATCTTTCAATGGCATAATAACTGATACCGAGATAGTAACAGGTATGGAAGGTACTGTCTCCCTGGTTTACCAGGTACTGATAACGGCGGATTGCGGTTGGATAATCCTGTTTTAGACAGTACGCCAAAGCATTCTGGCGATTGACGGCAATGTTGGTGGTATCAATCTTCCGGTATTTCTCTGTTGCTTCTATTGCTTCGTCATAGTAAGAGGCTGCTATATTGATTGCCCCTAATTTGGCGGCGGCAAGATAGTCGGCGGGATATTTTTCCTGAATATTGTAGTAGCAACCCGCGGCAGGCAGAAGTTCATTCATACCTTCGAAACTCTGTGCTTGCAAATGCAGGGCGATAGCAGAACTGTCTTTTTCTGTCATTAGGCTGCTTTCACCCAATGCTTCGCGGAACTTTTGTTGGGCGAGAAGCAGGTTGATATACTGTATGCGTACATATTTATTCTCCGGAGTGAGGTCGAGCACTTTTTCATAATATGCTGATGCTTGCTTATATTTGGCAAGGGTGCGGCAACATTCGGCGGCCTCAATCAGTGCGCGAGTGTTAGTGCTATCCTTGCCTATGATTTCCTGATAGGTGGAAAGTGCTTCCGCGTTCAGTCCAAGGCTACGCAGGGCTTTGCCTTTCTGTAGCAATAGGGGAGTGGCGGGCTTTTTTTGTGCAATGAGCGAGAGTGCCGTTTCGTAGTCGTAACTTGCCATAGCCTCTTGGATAGGGTCAGTCTGCTGTGCCATTAATAGGGTGGTGGAACAGAGCAGGAGTAGTAGAAGTATCCGTTTCATAAATTGTAATTTTAGTGTGTCGTTTATAAAGCGCAAGTTACTAAAATTATTGTACTTACGAAATATTCGTAATATGTTTCAGATAGATTAACGTATCGATAACACAGGATAACATAACAGAGAATATGACATAAAGAAAAGAAGAACAATAAAAAATGCCCCTTTCCGCAGAAAGAGGCATTTTCGTAGAGAAGAATTCTACTTTTATAGTTTAAGACATGCCGAATGGAAATCCGGCAGGGCATCTTATCTCTACATTAAGAATCCTAACAGGATACCGGCGGCAACAGCCGAACCGATTACACCTGCTACGTTCGGACCCATAGCGTGCATTAACAGGTAATTGGTCGGATCGTATTCCAAACCGATAACTTGTGAGATACGTGCCGAGTCGGGAACAGCAGATACACCTGCATTACCGATCAACGGATTAATCTTGTTGTCCTTCTTCAAGAAGAGGTTGAAGAGCTTAACGAACAGTACGCCGGATGCAGTTGCAATGATGAATGACAAAGCACCGAGGGCGAAAATCTTGATAGAGTCGAAAGTGAGGAACTCGGACGCTTGCGTAGAAGCACCTACTGTAAGACCTAACAGGATAGTAATCGTATCAATCAGCGGACCGCTGGCAGTGTTTGCCAAACGGCGTGTTACACCACTTTCTTTCAACAAGTTACCGAAGAACAGCATACCCAACAAAGGCAAACCGGAAGGAACCAGGAAGCAAGTCAGTAACAAACCGATAATCGGGAATATTACTTTCTCTGTGTGAGAAACAGCACGCGGCGGTTTCATGCGGATTACGCGTTCGTGTTTTGTGGTGAGCAGACGCATGATAGGCGGCTGTATCACCGGGACCAACGCCATATAGGAATAGGCAGACACCGCAATAGCTCCCATTAAGTTAGGGGCCAGTTTGGATGAAAGGAAGATAGCCGTCGGACCGTCTGCACCACCGATGATACCGATAGCACCGGCCTGCATCGGGTCAAATCCCATTTCCAATGCAATCATGTAAGCACCGAAGATACCAAATTGTGCGGCTGCACCGATTAGCATCAGCTTCGGGTTAGAGATAAGTGCAGAGAAGTCGGTCATGGCGCCGATACCCAAAAAGATGAGCGGCGGATACCAGCCGGACGTCACTCCCTGATACAATATGTTCAATACTGAACCTTCTTCATAGATGCCGACTTTCAGTCCCGCATCCATGTTGAAAGGTATATTACCGATCAGAATACCGAATCCGATAGGAATCAGCAGCATTGGCTCGAATTCTTTGGCTATAGCCAGATAAATAAAGAACAGGCCAATAAGGAGCATAACGACGTGTCCTCCTGTTGCGTTGGCAAATCCTGTATACGTCCAGAAATCGGCAAGGTTGTTTCCTAAAAAGTTTATAAAATCTCCCATATTATTCAATAATTACGAGGTCATTACCTTCAAGGACAGAATCTCCCTTGTTTACGTTGATAGCGGTAATCTTACCGTCTTTGTCTGCATTGATATTGTTTTCCATTTTCATGGCTTCCAATATAATAATGGTTTGTCCTTTCTTCACTGTGTCGCCTACGTTCACTTTTATGTCGAGTATAACACCCGGTAGCGGAGATTTGACACCTGATTTTCCGGTAGACTGTGCAGCCGGTTTCACTACCGGTGTGGTAGGAGCAGCCGGAGAGTTCGGCAATGGGCGTACTACCGGTTTTGCAGGTGCCGCCTTCGGCTGTTTTTCCATTTCTACTTTATAGTGCGTACCGTTCACTTCTACATGAGCGATATTGTCTTCGATATCTCCAATGGTCACTTTATATGAGTTACCGTTGATTTTGTATTTATATTCTTTCATCGTTTTATCTTTTTAAGGGTTGACTTACTTTTTGGGAGTTTCACGCAAGGTGTAAATCTTCGAACTCCACGGTGAATAGCTACGTTTCACACGAGTGATAGTCAGTACCGTTTCTTCTACGTCGTGTACCTCATCTTGCATTTCGTGCAATGCCATAGAAATTGCGGCATAAACTTCGCCCGGAGCTTGTGACAGTTCTTTGGCTGTTTCCTTGTCGATACCTTTTGACTTCATCGTATTGCGTTTGCTCAAGTTCACGGCTACTTTACCTACAATCTTGAAAGAGATATAAAGAAGTATCAATCCGCAGAATACTACACTCATCGCCGAGATAGACATACCGATACCTACAGAGTCATGTTCTTCGAACTTCTCCATTTTAGCATTGCTGTCGAGCGTCTTGTTATTCGTACTTGGAGTCACATATTTGTCACTACTTCCACCTTTTACTTCCCAATTTGCCGCTCCGTCACTTATACGTGCGTATGATTGGTTAGGACCCAGAACTCCTGCCGGTACTACAATCTGATCAAGTAGCTTCTTGCCGGAATCGAATAAGCCAATCCAGTTGGCAGTCTCAGGGTTCAATTTGCAACTTGTGTGAAAGGTACCACGGTTAGGTTCACCATCCGCCCAGAATAGAGCATGCTGGCGGGGTTTAACTAACGTTAGTACATCACCTTTAGGGATAAAATAGGTAACTGTATCACCCGGCTGATTGCTTACTTTCAGTAAACATCCCGCCAAGTCTGCGCTACCGTATGATTTGTTGAATACTTCGATCCATGCGCTGTGCAGTCCGTAATCATCCTGAAAATTACTTTGATTGTCTATCAGGACTTCGTTCAGCATTAGCTTACTGTTTGTCTTTTTCTCTCCGCAAGAGGTCAGTCCAACCAGTAACAGCAAAGAAAGGAATATTCCAATTTTGGTTTTGCTCATAATCTTTCTTGTTTTAATGTGAAAAGTTGGATTACAATGGAATATTGCCATGCTTCTTAGCCGGGTTAGTCAGCTTCTTAGTCTGCAACTGCTGTAAAGCGCGGATAACGCGGAAACGTGTGTTACGCGGTTCAATCACATCGTCAATGTACCCGTATTTCGCTGCGTTATAAGGATTGGCAAACAGTTTCGTGTATTCTGCTTCTTTTTCTGCAAGGAACTGAGCCGGGTTTTCCTGTTCTTTTGCTTCGCGTGCGTACAACACTTCTACTGCACCTGCACCACCCATTACAGCAATTTCGGCTGTCGGCCATGCGTAGTTCATATCACCACGGAGTTGCTTACAGCTCATCACGATGTGAGAGCCACCGTAAGACTTACGCAGAGTGATAGTTACCTTAGGTACAGTAGCTTCACCATAAGCATACAGCAATTTGGCGCCATGGAGGATAACGCCGTTATACTCCTGACCTGTTCCCGGAAGGAATCCCGGTACGTCTACCAATGATACGATAGGAATATTGAAGGCATCGCAGAAACGTACGAAACGTGCGCCCTTGCGGGAAGCGTTACTATCTAGTACACCTGCCAGGAACTTCGGCTGGTTGGCTACGATACCTACGGACTGACCGTTGAAACGTGCGAAACCGATAATGATGTTCTTTGCATAGTCTTTTTGGATTTCGAGGAATTCGCCGCCGTCTACGATCGCACCGATTACTTCGTACATATCGTATGGTTTGTTGGGGCTGTCAGGGATAATATCGTTCAAAGAATCTTCCAGACGGTCGATTGGATCTGAACAATCCACATAAGGAGCTTCTTCAAGATTATTTTGAGGAATATAGCTCAATAGCTTGCGAATCAGCGCCAGACCTTCTTCTTCTGTCTGAGCGGTGAAGTGAGTCACACCCGATTTAGTAGAGTGTACGCTTGCGCCGCCGAGGTTTTCCTGGCTTACATCTTCACCTGTAACGGTTTTCACGACTTTCGGTCCGGTGAGGAACATATAAGAAGTACCTTCCATCATCAGCGTGAAGTCTGTCAGAGCCGGAGAATAAACGGCACCACCGGCACAAGGGCCAAAGATACCTGATATCTGCGGGATCACACCGGATGCAAGAATATTGCGTTGGAAGATTTCTGCGTAACCTGCCAAAGCGTTGATTCCCTCTTGGATACGTGCACCACCCGAGTCATTGATACCGATACATGGAGCACCCATTTTCATAGCTTGATCCATGATTTTACAAATTTTCTGTGACATGGTTTCCGACAACGAACCGGCGGAAACAGTGAAGTCCTGAGCGAATACATACACCAGACGTCCGTCGATCGTACCGCAACCGGTCACTACACCGTCACCCGGATAGTGTTTCTTTTCCATGCCGAAGTTCGTGCATCTGTGCTCAACGAACATGTCCATTTCTTCGAAACTACCTTCATCCAGCAACATAGCCAGACGCTCGCGCGCTGTGTATTTCCCTTTTTCGTGTTGCTTCGCAATTGCTTTTTCACCGCCTCCGATACGTGCTACGGCACGGCGTTCAATAAGCTCTTTAATTTTTTCAAGTTGATTACTCATGAGTTCTTGTTGGTTTTAGAGTTTATAGATTAATGTTCGCAGAGTTCTGTCAACACACCCAGAGTTGATTTTGGGTGAAGGAAAGCGATGTTCAAACCTTCGGCACCTTTGCGCGGAGCTTTGTCGATTAGGCGGATTTCCTTGCTTTCTGCTTCTGCCAAGGCATTGGCTACACCATCTTCCACGGCAAATGCAACGTGATGAACACCTGCACCTTTGTTCTCAATGAACTTAGCAATAGTGCTCTCGGGGCAAGTGGGCTCCAACAGTTCGATTTTGGTTTCGCCTACTTTCAAGAAAGCAGTTCTTACTTTCTGGTCTTCTACTGTTTCAATGTTGTAACACTTCAGACCTAATACATTTTCGTAGTAAGGAAGGGCTTCTTCAATGCTTTTTACAGCAATGCCCAGATGTTCAATGTGTGAAATCTTCATAACTATACTTTTTTATTTGGTTTTAATTATGTGCTTATACGGCATAAAACAGCACAAAGAAAGACAATTCTTACCTAATAAAGAAATTTTTCAGCATTTAATTATTGGGATATAAAGTATAAAAAATGGTAGGGAGGGAGCATGAAGAATGGTTTTGTAATCTGGAGATTGCATTTAAACGTAAAATTTGACCATTAACTTATTCAGCCAAGGCCAACTGACGCGGAACCAACGTCGGGTACTGCTTTGTTTTCCTCCGAAGCGGAGTACGAAATCGCGATAACCATGCCGACGGAAAGGAAGTCCCACATCCATGAACTCCAGATGGTGGAAACCTCGTTCGTGAGCATCCTCCAGAGCTTTCCAAACGGCGAGTACGCCCGGGTATTGCAGTGCATACGTCTTTCGCATTCCTCCCGAAAACCAGAGGAAAGCATTGTCTCCTGAGTAAATGCATACAGAGCCGCCGATAATCTTTTCTTTGTAGCGGACAATAAATATTTTAGCTTGCTTTCCCTTGATGAGCATATTGTTCATGTGGCGGAAAAAGTCATTGGCAGGGAAATACCGGCGTATGCGGGAAGAGTAAACCTTATGCAGCATACGTGAAAAATCACGTATCTCGTCTGTGGTGTGCGCTTCTTCTACTTTGGCTCCATTTTTAAGCCCTTTTTTTATCTGGCGGAGACGTGACGGGCTGAAACGGTCTTCCGCTTTTTTCGAACTATGTAACGAATTGCGTACCCGTAACCAGTTGACCGGAAAATAGTCGTTGTTCCGGAAAGAACGGTAACCGAACATAGAGTTGTCCAGATTGCGGAATTCGATAAGGATACAGGTACGGGATGCCTCTTGCGTGAGATGTTCCAACATTTCGCCGAACACTTCTTCCTCTCTTTCCCTGATGTTCGGAAGCGAATCTTTCTGTTCGGCCGTAAATGTCTTTTCCAGGAATTCACCTTCTCCATATACCACACATTGTTTCACAAGACAGGAAGGAAGCCATTTTTTAGTTTTGCGGATCGCTGCCAAGAGCCGTGCCACAGGTTTTCCGTCTTCTGTTGCCACTATCAGTAAGGGCGAGTAACCGGGCGTTGCTTCGTATATTTGAAACAACTCCTTGGAATGGAATGTGTTATTTCCCGGCAGGTCAGGAATATCCTTTCCGTGGTAATATGTAGTTAGTTTAAGTGGCATGTGGGACAAATTTACACTTTTTATTTTTCATTCAACAAAAAAACGGAGATTTTGTTGGCGACCTTTAAAACGAACAGTCTATTTTTCTTGCGTAATATTTCTATTTTTTATCTGATTTTCGTTACTTTTGCGTATTGGCAAACACTTTAAAAGAAGCAATTTATGTTAGAAGAAATATTGGCTTACAACAAAAAATTCGTAGAGGACAAGGGATATGAAGCGTATATTACAAATAAGTATCCTGATAAGAAGATTGCTATTCTTTCCTGTATGGACACTCGTTTGACAGCTTTACTGCCTGCTGCGCTGGGAATTAAAAACGGCGATGTGAAAATGATAAAAAATGCGGGAGGCGTCATTTCCCATCCTTTCGGTAGTGTGATTCGTAGTCTGCTCGTGGCTATTTTTGAGTTGGGAGTGGAGGAAATTATAGTGATTGCGCACTCCGACTGCGGCGCTTGCCATATGCATAGCGAAGAAATGTTGGAGAAGATGAAGGCAAGGGGCATTAATCCTGATTATATCGACATGATGCGTTTTTGCGGGGTCGACTTTCATTCATGGCTGGACGGCTTCGAAGATACAGAGAAGTCGGTAAGAGGAACGGTTGATTTTATTGTGCATCATCCTTTGATTCCGGTGGATGTGAAGGTATACGGATTCATTATTGATTCTACAACCGGAGAATTGACGCGGATTGTGTGAAAAGGACAAAAAAAGAAGGCAACTCTTTGTCAGTTGCCTTTATCTTTTTACGGTTATATACTTTCTTTGACTGGTGCACCCTTTTGTGACAAATAGGGTGTCCGTACATCTCAATTTCCGCCTCACGGCTTGCTTTACGATTCGCTTTAATGTAATCGTCCTGTGTAATTCGCTTTTTCATGATGATATTGTTTATCGTTGCAAAGATACTGTTTTTATTTCCTATTACGCTCGGTTTGCACTATCTTTGCATACATTAATTAAATGAAACCGGAAATAATATGGAAAATTTCAGTGAATTGATAAAGAATCGTCGCAGTATGCGCAAGTTCACCGATGAAGAACTGACACAGGATGAGGTTGTAACATTGATGAAAGCAGCTTTGATGTCACCTTCTTCCAAGCGCAGCAATAGCTGGCAGTTTGTAGTGATTGATGATAAGGAAATGCTGAAAGAATTGTCTCATTGCAAGGAACAGGCTTCTTCTTTTATTGCAGATGCGGCTTTGGCTATTGTGGTAATGGCTGACCCATTGGCAAGCGATGTATGGATTGAAGATGCTGCTATTGCTTCTATTATGATACAGTTGCAGGCGGAAGACCTCGGGTTGGGCAGTTGCTGGGTGCAGGTACGTGAGCGTTTCACGGCAACCGGAATGCCTTCCGAGGAGTTTGTGCATGGAATTCTTGATATACCTTTGCAGCTTCAGGTACTTTCTGTCATTGCGGTCGGCCATAAGGGGATGGAACGCAAACCTTTCAATGAAGAACATCTCCAATGGGAGAAAATCCATATCAATAAGTTCGGAGGAAAATAACAATGGGAGCTGCCAAAGCAAATAATAGTAAAGATACTTATCTCGCGACTGCCGTTACCTTTATGGTGATCGGTGCACTTTTTCTGATTGATAAACTGATTCATTTTTCTTCTATCGGTTTGCCCTGGGTGATGAATAAGGATAATATGTTGCTGTATGCTGCTGCCTGTTTCCTTATTTTCAAACGCGATAAATCAATAGGTCTTGTGTTGCTGGGACTTTGGCTGGTGATGAATATCGGTTTGGTGATGTCATTGCTTGGTTCATTGTCCGGTTATTTGTTGCCATTGACATTGCTTATCATCGGTATAATCTTATATTGGTTTGCAAAACGCTGAAAAAACGATGAAAAGAAGTATAGAAGATACCCCGGTTGTATTTATCGGTGCCGGGAACCTGGCTACCAATTTGGCAAAAGCACTTTACTACAAAGGTTTTCGCATTGTGCAAGTATATAGTCGGACAGAAGAGTCCGCCCGTGCGCTGGCGGAGAAAGTAGAGGCGGATTATACGACTGACTTACAGGAAATATCAAAAGACGCCAAACTCTATATCGTATCCCTGAAAGATGCGGCTTTTGTAGAATTATTGCCGCAGATAACGGAAGATAAACAAAAATCTTTACTGGTTCATACGGCGGGGAGCATCCCTATGAGTGTCTGGGAAGGTCATGCAGAACGTTATGGAGTATTTTATCCGATGCAGACATTCAGTAAACAGCGTGAAGTTGACTTTCAGGAAGTGCCTTTCTTTATTGAAGCGAAAAGGGCGGAGGATACGGAACTATTGAAAGCGATTGCCTCGACCCTCTCTGAGAAAGTGTACGAAGCTGATTCAGAACAACGCAAAAGCCTTCATTTGGCAGCCGTCTTTATCTGTAATTTCACAAATCACATGTATGCGCTGGCTGCCGATTTGCTCGAAAAATATAATTTACCTTTCGAAGTGATGCTTCCGTTGATTGATGAGACTGCACGTAAAGTACACGAACTGGCTCCGCGTGATGCGCAGACCGGACCGGCTGTACGCTACGATGAAAATGTGATGAGTAATCATCTTGCGATGTTGGTGGACTCTCCGGCGTTGCAGGAAATTTATAAATTAATGAGTAAGAGTATCCATGAGCACCATAAATTATGATTTATCACGCATCAAGGCACTGGCTTTTGATGTGGACGGTGTGTTGAGTTCGACAACCGTACCGTTGCATCCTTCCGGGGAACCGATGCGTACTGTGAATATCAAGGACGGATATGCCATTCAATTGGCAGTGAAAAAGGGGATCCGTATTGCTATCATTACCGGTGGGCGGACGGAGGCCGTCCGTATCCGTTTTGCCGGACTGGGCGTGACGGACTTATACATGGGTTCTGCGGTGAAAATACACGACTATCGTGCTTTCCGTGATAAGTATGGACTTGCTGATGATGAAATCCTGTATATGGGGGATGATGTGCCCGATATAGCAGTAATGCGTGAATGTGGCTTGCCTTGTTGTCCGAAAGATGCCGTACCGGAAGTAAAAGCGGTGGCGAAATACATTTCTTATGCGGAGGGGGGGCATGGCTGCGGACGCGATGTAGTGGAGCAGGTCCTGAAAGCTCATGGAATATGGTTGACGGATGATGCCTTCGGCTGGTAAGAGAACTGTCAATTGTAAATCATTCAATTTTTTAATCGTAACTAAAATCATGCTTAGCAATTTAAAGAAATATCAGCTTATATTGGCTTCCAATTCTCCCCGTCGGAAAGAATTAATGTCTGGGTTGGGAGTGGAATATGTCGTCAGGACATTGCCTGACGTGGATGAATCATATCCTGAAACTTTGGTGGGAGCTGCAATTCCCGAATATATATCGCGTGAAAAAGCGGATGCTTATCGTTCTATGATGAAGCCCGGCGAGTTATTGATTACGGCCGATACCATTGTATGGCTGGAGGGGAAAGTGCTCGGTAAGCCGGAAGGTAGGGAAGGAGCGGTGGAAATGCTGCGTGCTCTTTCCGGGAAGTCGCATCAGGTTTTCACAGGTGTCTGTCTAACGACAACCGAATGGCAAAAAAGCTTCACGGCAGCTTCCGATGTGCTGTTTGATGTACTGTCCGAAGACGAAATCCAGTACTATGTTGACCGTTATCAGCCAATGGATAAAGCAGGAGCCTATGGTGTTCAGGAATGGATCGGATATATTGGAGTGAAGTCTATTTCCGGTAGCTTCTATAATATAATGGGACTCCCCATACAGAAGTTGTATGGGGAGTTGAAAAAGTTATAATAAATCCAGCATTAACGGAATATCCTCTTCTCGAATACCTTGTTTGAGAAGGGGTTCTTCGTCTTTATGAAACATTTCGAGGAATCTTTCTCGCGTTCCACAGGCTGTAATTGCCTTTCCATAGAGAACAGCCGCTTTCTGAATATTTCCCATTACCCAGGCAACATGTCCTGCATTCATATAATCAATAGCTAACGGTTTATGCTCGATGATCTTTTCATAATACTTCATCGCCTGCTCATACTTCAAGCTGATGAATGAACACCAGCCGATACCGCGCCATGCTTTCACACAGTTACTCTCGATAAAATCCAGTTTGAAGAAATAGTTCAGTGCTTCTTCATACTGCCCGAGTTCGGCCAGGCAACTACCGATATAGAAAACTGCAGTTGAAGCTTCGGGGGTAGCTTCTTCCACCTTTTTATAATAAGTAAGGGCTGCCTCATAATTCCGGTTCAGCCGGTAGCAGGTAGCCAGGTGACGGTTATTCCATATATTATCCGGTTTCAGCGTATCAGCTTTTAGATAGGCTTCGATAGCTTCCGCATATCTTTTTCTTTTTTGCAGAGCATATCCGAATTTTTGGAAATATTCTGCACCTTCTCCCTCAAATCCTCCGATTTCAATCAATTCTTTATAAATGTCGATAGCCTCATCCCAACGTTCCTTTGAAAGATAAAAATCAGCAATAGGAAACAATTCTTCTTCACAATATAGTAGATTGTCGAGTGCGGGAACATGATGAAGGTCGAGTTTTTCTTTGAAAATATCACGAAATTCATTCCGGCGCACACTAAGTTTGAAGAAACGGTACAGGTCGTGCAGGTATTGATTGCTCGCTGTTCCCGGGCGTGCGTTGAATTTCTTCATAGTTTCGGCGTTCGACTTTTCCGCCAGTTCTGCTACCTGCTGTTCGTTGAGTTGGCTCAACATCATTTCCTGTTGCATTTTAGGCAGTTGGTGAATGGTGAAAAAGAGCGAATATTTATCGCTATTACTGAAAAAGCCCGATTGGAGAATTAAGTCAAGCAAACTGCTTCCTTCGTTCCCTACTTGTTTCAGTGCCTTGAGTACATTGGACTGTTGCTTGCTGAACGGATAAAACCAGTTCTGTACCTCACGAAAAAACGGATAACTTTTCAGAGAAGAAAAAGTGCTCATATACACATCGGCTCCTTCCAGCTGGAGTTCGTTCATTTCGCGCAGCTTGTCTCCCAGTCCGGATTGTTCGAAGGCATCTTCCCAGTCCGGGTTCTTGTCATCGTTTTCTTCATCGTTTTCCTCAAAACCGAATCTAATGTTCTTCATGGAAGAAACATTTTTCAGCATCTCGGGAATAATCTCTTCCCTCATCTTCTTATCAATCTTCTCCGTTTCCTGACATAACAGCATTTGGCGGTAGATACGGGCAACATCTTCCCGGAAAGAAGGAATTTCGTCCATAAGGTCGACCCTCTTGATAAGTTCTGGGTAATAAAGAAGCCGGGTTCTGTGAATGTAGAAGATGAATATGACACCAACCAATGCCCGTTGGCTGACATTGACATCTTTATGACGGTAAGCATCCAGTAGCCACATGATTTTACGTAAGTCAAAACATTCCATTACGCTCAGTGTGACAGCACTGACAAATAAACATAAGTCGTCGGGTAAAAGCAATTCCGAACCCAACATGGATTTTGCGTCTTCTTCGTCTTCAGAAGTCCACGAACTGTTTGTCCATGTTCTTACAAACATGAATTTAAGAGTGTTCTCATGCCGTTGCAGCACTTCATCCATTTTAGCATCGGAGAGTAATCCGCTGATTGCTAAGTCATCATTAAAAGATTCAAGTATATGAAGTATTTTTTTTAGGCCATATTCTGCCAAATCTGCCGGTTCGGGTGTACGACGTACTTCGTGATAATATTTTGATGAAGCGTTGTCCAGCATGAGTAGGCGTGACTGGTCGGCAATACTCCATGTGTCCGCCACCAACTTTTGGTATAGGTTCCACCGCTCGGGATCGTTGGCTCCCTGTTTCATGTATTCCAACATATACTTGTAAGAAGTCTGCAATTGTTCTAGACGGGTACGTAAATCCCAGTCGGGACATTGCCAAAGCAACGATTCCAGCTGCATCAAGGCCTCCTTGAGTCTTTTTTCTTCAAGTAAGGTACGTATATATGCGTATTGTTCATTAATCGTTTTCTCGTTCATCATAATTCAATTATTTGTTTTTTCCAATCCAGGTCAGGCGTTTCCATAAACCTTCGAAGGGACCATGTTTATAGTGACGGAGCCACCACGAACAAAATACCATTTGTAATATAACAAAAAGAATGCCAAAAAAGAAACTATAAGTGATTCCTAAATAGCGTCCCAGTTCGAATCCCCAATGATAGAACAAAAGAGAACCGAAAATTGATTGCCCCAAATAGTTAGTTAAACTCATTTTACCATAAGATGTGAAACGCATGAAAAAGCTGCGGTCTTTTACGTGATAGAAGGTGAGCAGCAATCCTGTTACCAATAACACCATAAAACTAAGACTGCTGAATGAGCTTAGTATGAGCTGTAAGGGTACGAGGATAGCACTTCTCTCGATAAATTCCGGTAACATATTGTTGAGCCCGTAGATAGGGAAGAAGCAGAGTAGGGCGATAGCCAGTGCTTTCAGCCACAGGCGCTCGTTCTGTTCGCTGTATAGGAAATATTTCCGGCGTCCGATAAGCATACCGAACAGGAATAATCCCGGAGTTTGCAGGATGCGTCCGTGTTCCAATGCCCAAGTCATGTTGGCAAGTTGTCCTTCCCACATATTCATGCGGATGGTTTCGAGGAAGGTTCCGTTCTTCTGTACATCGAAAGCTATGCCGAAATAATAACGTGCCAGACTTTCACCTGCCACATAGTCAGGATTACATAAAGCATAGATTAATTTTGCCCAGTCGATAGGTTGCAGGATCAGCAGGGTGGCAAAGATGACGACGATACGGTCGCTCATGCGGCAGAATATCGGAAGAATAATACCGAGGATAGCATACATGGTTAATATTTCTCCGGTAAAGAAAGCAGCATTGAACTGTCCGATGATAAAAAGGATAAATAGCCTCCATAGGAAACGGAGCCGGAAGTCCTTTCCTTTGCGTTGTTGATTATTATCCTGAATATAAAAACTAAAGCCGAAAAGTAGGGCGAATACTGCATACGCCTTATTACTGAACGTGAAGAATAATCCCCTCCAAATAGCTTGGTCGGTAAAGTTCATCCATTCAAAAGGTACTTTCTCCGGAAAAGAATAAAAATTGAAGTGTTCAATACTGTGTAAAAGGATGATTCCCATTACGGCAAGTCCTCTTAGTACGTCGGCCACGTCTACTCGGGCGTTGGGTTCGGCGATTTTGTGTTCCATGATTTCCAGTCTTTCTTTTATAGGTTTATTATATGATGATTCTCCATAATACTTGCAACTTAAAATCTGACCTGTACCTGTGCCTGTATCAGGTTAGAATCTTTCTGTCCGTTTCCTTTTTTGTCACAAAAAGTGTATTGTGCCTGCAAGCGGCATCTGGGGTAGAACCAGTATTGCACACCGGCAATGTAGTTGTTTTGTTTGAAATCTGCCGCTTTATTAGGATTAAAATAATCAAACGAAGCGATAAAGTCGAGGTTTCGTGCGAAACACACACTTCCTGTTGCATAGAATCCTTCACTTTTTACGTTCCGGTCCTTGCCGCCGAGATATTCGGTACGCAGATTGAAACGGGAAGTGGTAACAACCCCTCCTGCGCTCCAACGCTTTTTGGCATAGTTCTCTCCCGTTTTGATTCCGGTATATTCGGAATCGGCTATTGCGTGTCCGGTTCCCCGGATAAACGATCCGCCCACGGATAGCCATTCCAAGGGATAAATCATAAGATTCCCGACAACATCTTTCTGGCTGTTCTTATCCTTTGTATTTAGCCCTTGTCCGTTCATCACGGCAACTTTATATTGTAGGAAGTCGTGGAATAGTTTACCATGAATCATCATGCCGATGTCTCTACCCGAAGTCATGCCGTAACATTTGTCACTGCCGCTGACGCCTGCCAGATAACAGACGGATTGGGAATAACAGTTGATTAGCTCTACCGTAGTAGGAGATAATTCATTTTCAATCGTATAAGGAACTTTAAATTCTCCGATACGTGCGGTAAGTCCGGGAAGAAACTGATAATCTGTGTACACTTCGAGCAGCATACCACCGTTGTAAAAGTCGTACATAAAATCACAAGTCCAGCGTTTGGTGATTTTTCCGTGTGCCATGAAAATAATTCGTTTGATATCGAATGTATTGTCCGGTTTGGCTGCATCATCGTACGTATATCCCAACTGGGCATATCCGGCCAGGCTGATACGTTCTTTCAGTGTGTTGACAACTTGGTTCAGTGATGTTTTTTCTTGTGCAATAAGGGACTTTTGTATACCCGGCATGCTTGATAGCAAGATAATTGAAAGTAAGAGTGTTTTTCGCATGGGATTAATTTAGTTGTTATTGAATGGTGGTTGATACTGTGTGAATATAAGTTGTGTCTATCAGATTGCTTTCCGAGTACGTTTGGGGTATCCGGTGATTTGCTTTCAGCCACTGGGTTGCTTTTTCTATGGCTTCTGCCGAAGGTCGTGTTGCTTTCCGATAGGTAGGGAGGGCGATCAGTCCGGTTAGATTCTCTGGTACACCGATTTCCATTAATACTTGTTTCCACTCTGATTGCGGATGCATTTTTATATGGTTTACTCCCAAGTTATACCCCGTAATGAGCAGTTCGATTTCTTTTCGTTTCTCTTGGAGAGCTTTTCGGGAAAAAGCGGTGGCGATAAATTCAATTCCCAGTTCCTGCGTACTTATTAATGATTTGTTCTTGCTGTTCATGGCGATAGAAGCGGCAGGGGCAGGCAAGAAAGAAGCATCAATCTGGTTATACTGTAACATTTGCAGGCGGAGGGGAAGTTGACTGATTTCCGGTTTGTTTGTCTCTGCATACTTGATTCCCGCTTTGTTTAATAGTTGGTCGGTCGCATATTCGACAACGGTATTGCGGGATACGGCTATATTTTTCTCTATAAGTTGTTCCGGTTGGTTGATACGGCTTTCTTTAGAGACGATAAAGCAGAGATAGCCGTCATTCTTAAAGATAAAGCCCAACTCCGTATGATGAATAGCTTGTAGTGTTATCGCACTGGGGTAATCAGTTACCATACCATCCATTTGTCCGGTTTGGAAAACGGCGTCACGGTCGTTGGCAGAATTGAATGGGAGAATAGTTAAGTCCAATCCTAATGAGTCATAAATACCTTCGGAGCGGGCAATGTAAAAAGGTAACCCTTCGAGTGTAGGCATCATACCCAATGTGAGTGGTTTCAGTTCGGATAGAGGCAAAAAAAGACTATCTCCTTTTTTACTCTGACAGGAGCAAAGGAAGAAAAGGATGAAACAAAAGAGTAGTATCGGTCTTTTCATACCTCATTTTTATGAATGAGGGCAACTCTTTTCACAAAGAACTGCCCTCTTATTTAACCATTGTAAAAAAATTAGCTATTATAAATTTTCTTATTCTTGAATAGCAGCAATACCCGGAAGAACTTTTCCTTCGATGGCTTCAAGCAATGCACCACCACCGGTAGAAACATAAGAAACACCGCTAGCCAGACCGAACTTGTTAACACAAGCTACAGAGTCACCACCGCCAACGAGTGAGAATGCACCGTTCTTCGTTGCTTCAACGATTGCTTCACCTACTGCACGTGAACCGTGAGTAAAGTTATCGAATTCAAATACACCTGTCGGACCGTTCCAAAGGATAGTCTTAGACTCTTTGATAACGTTAGCGAAGATTTCTTCAGTTTTAGGACCGATATCAAGGCCTTCCCAACCATCAGGAATTTCGTCAACCGGACAGAATTTAGTATTTGCATCATTAGAGAAAGCGTCAGCAATTTTAGCGTCAACAGCCAATATCAGGTTCACACCTTTTTCTTTTGCTTTCTTCATCAAATCCAAAGCCAGGTCAAGTTTGTCGTCCTCACAGATAGAGATACCGATTTTGCCACCCATTGCTTTAGTAAATGTATATGTCATACCACCTGCGATAATCAGGTTGTCCACTTTGCTCAACAGATTTTCGATGATTTCGATTTTAGAAGAAACTTTAGAGCCACCCATGATAGCAGTGAACGGACGTTTGATGTCGTTCAATACTTTATCAACAGCCTTCACTTCTTTCTCCATTAAGTAACCGAACATCTTGTTGTTAACGTCAAAATATTTAGCGATCAATGCAGTAGAAGCGTGAGCGCGGTGAGCTGTACCGAACGCGTCGTTTACGTAACAGTCGGCATAAGAAGCCAATTTCTTGGTAAATTCTTTCTGGCTTTCTTTTACAGCTTTTTTAGCAGCCGCTTTTTCTTCGTCTGTTGCATCTTCTGCCAACCCTCTTGGTTTACCTTCTTCTTCAGCATAGAAGCGGAGGTTTTCGAGCAACAGAACTTCTCCCGGTTGCAGAGCGGCAGCTTTAACAGCAGCTTCTTCGCCCATGCAGTCGTTAGCGAACTGAACTTCAACACCCAGCAATTCAGACAGATGCTTGATGATATGTTTCAAAGAGAATTTATCGGCAACACCTTTCGGACGGCCCAGGTGAGAACCGATGATGATGCTACCGCCGTCAGCCAGAATCTTCTTCAGAGTAGGAAGAGCTGCACGCATACGGGTGTCATCTGTAATGTTGAAGTTTTCGTCCAGGGGTACATTGAAGTCCACGCGAACAAATGCCTTTTTACCGGCAAAATTGAATTTGTCAATTGTCTGCATAATACTCTATTTTTATTTAAAAGTGTTTTAAAGATTTTCTTTTAGAACGCCTGCAAAGTTACTATTTATTTCGTTTCTCTGCTATTAAAACGTTATTTATTCTTGGCTTTTGGTGCCTCTTTCGTTACTTTATAGGTGTTACAGAAATATTTGCACATCATTTGCAAACCGCAGGTGTCACATTTTGGGGTGCGTGCCTGGCAAACATAACGGCCGTGCAGGATAAGCCAGTGGTGTGCTATGGGAACCAGTTTCTCCGGGATATTCTTCATCAGTTCCTTTTCCACACTGAACGGGGTGGTACAACTGTCCGGCACTAGTCCGATGCGGTGACTGACGCGGAACACATGGGTATCCACTGCCATTGCCGCTTTATGAAATACAACCGATTGTATTACATTGGCTGTTTTCCTTCCTACACCGGGCAATTTTATTAAATCTTCCATATTGTCGGGAACTTGACTATTAAACTCATTTACCAACATTTTAGCCATGCCGACCAAATGTTTAGCTTTATTGTTCGGATAAGATACACTCCGGATATATTCGAATACCACTTCCGGGGTGGTAGCCGCCAACGCTTCCGGAGTAGGAAAATCCCGATACAAAGGCGGAGTGATGATATTCACCCGTTTATCCGTACATTGTGCGGAAAGGATAACAGCAATCAGTAGTTCGTACGGATTGTTGTAATGCAGTTCTGTTTCGGCTACTGGCACATTTTCCTGAAACCAAGCGATTACTTTCTCATAACGTTCTTTCTTTCTCATCGTAATTTGTTTTTATGATAATGAGGCGTTACTTTAATTTTGAAATAAATGGCGGAGACTACCGTCAGACAGGCACCGAAAAGGTAGGCTTTGTCAAACGTGCTGATTTCGGCGATATATCCTCCCGTCAGCATACCGATACCGATTCCCACATCCCAGGAGGTCAGGTAAGTGGAAGTTGCTGTTCCTCGCTGACTGTTGGGGGCAAGGTTGACGAACAAGGTATTGAAAGCCGGAAACATGATTCCGAATCCGATGCCCATTAATAAAGCGATTCCGAAAAACAGAATCGTACAGGCTGTGTCGCTCCATTGAATCAGATACACGCAGCCTGCGAGCAGGAAGAAGCTGAACACTACTAAATATAATCCCGCTGCTATCACTTGTGTGATTCTTCCTCGATCTACCAGCTTTCCCGAAAAGATACGGGAGATAGCCATGCCGACTGCCATAAAGGTAAAGAAGAATCCGGTTTGTGTGTGTAGTCCTATCTGTCGGGCATACATAGCGACATAGTTGGTTGTCATCCCATAAGGAATGGAAAGTAGCAACAAGCTAAGTCCCGCAGGCATTCCTTTCAGCAAGATAAAACGATCGAGCGAAATCGGCTCACGCTTTACAGGAGGCTTATAAGGTGTCTTTACCAGACTGGCTGATAAAAATCCTAATATACATGCTCCGAATGCGTAACAGAATATTGTTGCAAATGAGACTCCGGCGTCATGCAGAAAAAGTCCGAACATCGGTCCGATAGACATTGCCGTATTATTGGTTAAACCATAATATCCCAATCCTTCCCCTCTGCGCGAAGAAGGCATAATGTCGATTACTACTGTATTTCCGCCTACGGTAACCATTCCGAAAGAGACACCGTGAATGATGCGGAACATAATAAATAAGGTAAGAGAACCTGCAATCAGATATCCGCCGAACATCATCATAAATATGAAATATGCGAAAAGATAGAGAGGTTTACGGGCAAAGGTATCGAGCAGATAACCGGAAAATGGGCGGATACAGAGTGCTGCTACCGTATAGCAGGAAAGAACAATACCAATAGTAGAATTTCCCGCCTGGAAGAACTCGGACAGATAGAACGGCAAAACAGGGATTAGCAACCAAAAACCGAAGTAGAGCAAAAAGTTGGCTGCCAAGATGAAACAATAACTGGAAGTAGTGAGTCTATCCTTCATAATTGGAGAAGTTAAGAATGGAGAGTTGAGAGTTAAGGGTTAGCTACATTATTCTGCATAGCCACTCTCAATTCTCAACTCTCAACTCTCAACCTGTTTTTAGTATGCGCTCTCGAATTCTTTCAAGAAGCGTGTGTCGTTTTCGGAGAACATACGGAGATCTTTCACCTGATATTTCAGGTTTGTGATACGTTCGATACCCATACCGAGAGCATAACCGCTGTATACTTTGCTGTCAATGCCGTTGGATTCAAGTACGTTCGGGTCTACCATACCGCAACCGAGGATTTCCACCCAACCGGTATGCTTGCAGAACGGGCAACCTTTACCACCGCAGATGTTACAACTGATATCCATTTCAGCACTGGGTTCTGTAAAGGGGAAGTATGACGGACGCAGGCGAATCTTAGTATCTGCACCGAACATCTCTTTAGCGAAAAGCAGCAATACCTGTTTCAAGTCGGTGAATGATACATCTTTGTCTACATACAGAGCTTCTACCTGGTGGAAGAAACAGTGCGCACGGTAGCTGATTGCTTCGTTACGGTATACACGTCCCGGACAGATGATGCGGATAGGAGGCTGTGACGTTTCCATAACGCGGGTCTGTACGGAAGAAGTATGTGTACGTAATACAACATCTGGGTGAGCCTCGATGAAGAAAGTATCCTGCATATCGCGTGCCGGATGATCTTCGGCAAAGTTCAGTGCCGAGAATACGTGCCAGTCATCTTCTATTTCCGGTCCTTCAGCGATGCTGAATCCCAAACGGGCGAAGATGTCGATAATTTCATTTTTTACAATGGTAAGCGGGTGACGTGTACCGAGTTCGACGGGATAAGCCGAGCGCGTCAAATCCAATCCGTCACAACCGTTGTCCTGACTTTCAAACAGTTCTTTCAGTGCGTTGATTTTATCCTGCGCTTTTGTTTTCAGTTCATTCAGTCTCATGCCGACTTCTTTTTTCTGTTCGGCAGCTACGTTACGGAAATCCGCCATTAAGTCATTAATGGCTCCCTTCTTGCTAAGGTATTTGATGCGGAGAGCTTCAAGTTCTTCGGCATTGGAGGCATGCAAAGCCTCTACCTCTTTCAGAAGTTGTTCAATCTTAGCTATCATATTTTTGATGTATTGTTATTCAGTTTCTTAGTAAAAACCGTGCAAAGATATAATTTTATCACGAACCATCGAAATAATTTGTATCTTTGTTGCCGATACGCATTGAAAATCCGGCAACTTATGAAAAAGATTGTTTTCTTTATTCTACTTTTGACCTTATCTTTTCGTCTTACGGCACAGATTGATTATCTGGAGCCGGTGAAACCTTTCACTACTTACACAGGCGAATTGGGCGAATATTATCGCAATGTATTTTCTTTATTGAACACAGGCTTTCAGCAACAACCGTATGCTCGTTTTGTAGCAATTCCTTCTTTCTCGCCCGAGTATGCCATGTCGGTAGAGAAGAAGGGTGGGCGTTATTGTTTGGTTTCGAACACATTGTCGCGTACCTATTGGCAAGCAGAGAAAGGAACAGTGACGGTAGATACGAGATCGGTGGTTATCAGTTCGTCCCTTTATCAGTCTTTGGGTGCCATTTTTCGTACGGTGACGAGTCAGGTGCAGGATTTGGACGGTTCTACGGCAGGTTTGGACGGAGTCGTTTATTATTTCACTTCGACGGATGCGAAAGGTACAAATCAGATGGGACGTAAGTGGTCCCCGAAAAAAGGTTCTTTAATGGATCGTCTTGTGTTGGTCTGTCAGTCGGCTTATATGTTATCCAGAGGAGAAGATATTTCGGAACAGGCGGTGGCGGAAGAAGCTGCTGCTTTATTGAAGGAGTTGCAACAGCGCACTAAGGAGCAACCGGATGCTTATAAGAAACCGATGTATGTCGGAATTTATCAGGTGGGGCCTCAGCAGAGGTCGCTTTCCGGCAAACAGATAGAAGAACTTGCTCATTTGTCCGGCACTACTCCGGAAGAATATATTGCAGATCAAATGGTTTATCCGGCAAATCTTTTAGCCAAGAATATATCGGGATATGCTTTGTGTGAGTTTACGATTGATAAGGAAGGAGTGATTCTGCGTCCTCATATTTTGAAAGCTACTCATTCCGAGTTTGCCGAGGAGGCTCTTCGTATTGTAAAGGGAATGCCGAAATGGTCGCCGGCACTGGCGGGAGGAAAGCCGACGGATAGTAACTATACGCTTTATATTCCTTTCCGTCCAAAGTTATATAAGCCATAGGAAAATGCGTTTACGTTCCTTTCAGGAGATAAGCATTTGAAAAACATTTAGTTTTATGAAGAGTTTTTTATTTACCATATTTCATTGTTGCAAAACGAATTATCCTCAATTTATATTTGTTTACGAATACGGCCAACAAATTAAAAAACATAGAAAGTAAGATAATACATATAATAGCGGCAAAGACATAGGTGGTATCGTATAAGCCACTTGCTTTTAGAATGATATATCCTAAACCAGCTTCAGAGGCTATAAATTCGCCAATGAATGCTCCCAAAACACAGAAGCCGGCATTCAGTTTGAGTGATTGGATAACCCAGTCCAGTGAGGCTGGGAATGAGAGCATCCAAAAGCGTTGTTTGTTGGTAGCATGATTGATTTTGAAAAAAGTATCGTCACTTTCAGAGATTTTGCTTGCTCCTTCATAGGTTTGAAAAGCAGTAATAAAAACAGTAGAGAGGAATGCCAATACAATTTTCATTTTCAATCCGGTTCCAAACCAAATAATCATTAGAGGAGCCAATGCGAAAGTAGGAATTGAACTAAGTGCTATTATATAAGGATGAGTTATTTTCGAGCATTTTGGAAAATAGACTAAAATAAAACCTATAATACATCCAATGAATAGCCCAAACAGCAATCCGACAAATGATTCATAAGCAGTTATGAATGTATGATATGGCAGGTCGCCAGATACCGTTTTCTCATATAACAATGTTATTATTCTCACAGGGGAAGAAAACATGGTTGAAAAGCCTGACTGAAATTTGGCATATGCTTCCCAAGCAATCAGTAAAACAGCCAATGGTAACCATTGTAATATTTTATTTCTCATATTTCAAATTCTCAACGATTTCAAAAAAAAGTTTTTTATATTCGCTTGTGTCTATTCTTTCGTCAGGGGAAAGTGAGCAATATTCTTTAGTGGGCTTTATTTCTAATAATTCAGTTGGACTTCTCATAATTAGAATACGGTCGCTTAAAAGCAATGCCTGATCAATATTATGGGTGATAAAGATCATTGTTTTATTACTCTTGATGAGGTATTCCCATATATAGAGTTTAATACTGTTCAGTGCATTAATATCAATGGCGTTAAAAGGTTCATCAAGCAAAAATAATGAAGCGTCGGTGAGTAGAGTTTGTAACAATCCGATCCGTTGTTTCATTCCTCCGGAGAGTTCTTTGGGGAACTTGTTTAGAGCTTCCGTTTCTATGTTGAATAAGTCTAGTATTTCTTTGGCAGCCTGCTTCTGTATGTTGTCAACAGGTATTCCCCGCAGTTCACAAGCAAGAAAAGTGTTCTCCCACGCTGTCCTATAAGGCAATAATGTGACATCCTGCATCAAATAGGCTATATTCTTATTCGATTTCTTGATTTCTCCTTTAGAAGGTAGTAAAACTCCGGCAATAAGATTCAGCAATGTCGTTTTTCCGCAACCGCTATTGCCGACAATAGATACAATATCTCCTCTATCAATATAAAGATTTAAATTAGAAAATACTGTATGTTTGTTATTGTAGGCAAACCCTACATTTTGTAGTTCAATCATCATAACGACTCGTTTTTTTCAACTTAGGGAATACCCCCAGACTAGTTAGGATACCCCATATTAAAGATAATGCACCAAATATCAATAGTTCGTTAAAAAATCGCCAAGCCTAAGCGGCTATGGCAGTAAATAAAATGAGTTCTTTGAAAAGTTTGTCAATAACTTGCATGTCCGGTTTAATCCCGAACACGCAAATAAATCGTTCAAGCATATAAGCATTGTGTATGAATGACTTGCAAGAGGATATGGAATAGGCTATTCCGAGCCTCTTGCATGCCGCTTTGGCCAAGTTGACAGCAGCAAGCGATGCATTGAAGTGAAAATCCAACTTTCTGAAGTCAGTTGACTGGCAGTTGGTGATTCCTGCATGCTGCTTTCCATCTCTAAAGCAAAATTCCAATAGGAATCTGGTCCTGTAATAATCCAGCACTTCGCGTCCATCCATGGAATCGTCTGTAGAGAAATAGAGCTGCCACTTGTCTGTCCTCCCGTCCATCGGATACCAGATGGTTAAGGAAACATACCTTTTGAGAGCTTTTGCATATACCCTCAATCCGTATAGCTTTCCTTTGTTCACCTCGTATTCCTTGCACCGGGTCAAATCCAATTTGGCAAAGTCAATTCTGCCGTCAAACCACTTGGGATGGCCCCGTTTTCCTGTTTTCTTTTCCAATGTCGGATAGTACAGGATTACATCGTTCCTGAAGCGGCTGATGATATGGAAATCGCTCTCACACATAGGCGTTATGAATGTTTCCTTGGAAAAGAATGCGTCTGCAACCACTGTTTTGGATAGGCTCTGTAGCTTGTCTTTTCTACTGATTAGATAGCTGCTGTACCAGTCAACCAGATTCTTGCCCATGTTATCCAAGGTCTTGCAATCCGGCGTCTGAATGGAACCTAAAGTCATGCATTCGTGGTTGTCGATGTCAATGACTCCGATGCCCAAGATTTCCAATCCTCGTTTATAATCCCCTGCACAGCCTGACCAGAAGTAACCAATCCAAGGTGTCTTCTTGCCTGATTTGGGGATATAGGAAGGATCGATGGCGATGGCTTTTCTTCTACCTGTGAGATGCTTGCTGATGATAGAATCGTTGAACGCAAACCAGTCGAATGTCTCATTCTCAAAAAGATTACGGTAGGTCTGTTCCGAAAAACGTCCATACCTGCCCAACTGGAGGAAGTTTATACGATCTGGAATGGCCATGAATAATTTCATTGCATCCATGAACGTTTTTTCAAAAGGTTTTTGTATATTCACGACTGATTTGAGAGCCGACAGGCACTCAGATTGGTATTGCATAAGGAGTGTTTCTTTAGTCATAATCAGAAGAGTTGAGAAACTTCTAATTTACTAAAAAATAACGAATTATGCAATACTCTTTTCCCTTTATTATCAACAGGTTAGCACTTCTTTCAGCACATTTCTTTATGCTTAACCATTCGTTTTTGACAACAGTTCAATGACCTCTTTAGTGTTTTTGAACCGACTTCTGCCGGTTCTATTGTTTAACTTTTAATTTTCCGGTAAAAATTTACCGAAGTATTGAAATATTAAACCGACATTCGATATGTAATCATGATTATTGTTATAAAAAGTCTGGTATACCACATACCCTACAACACATACAAATAAAATAAAGCACAGGATATACCAAAAATCCTTTTTCATGAAAAACAAAATCTTATTCTTCAGTTTTCTGATCAAATGATATGGTATTTCTTTGTCAAAAGTATTGCAATCTACTCCAAAATCCTCAACAATCTTTCTTTCTGCAGTGTGTGCAGGATTTTTGAAGAACATTTTTTGATATATACCTGCAACATATGCTTCATTCTCATTGGGTCTGGTTGGCGAGTTGTGCTCCCTCATATATTCAAATATATTTATCCCATGCGAAAGGTAATAATTTACTGTTTTTTTCCAATCAGAAAATGAGATATCGGTAGTCATCGGATATAGATGATCACTGTTAATAATTGATATAATGATTTCTGTTTTTTCTTTTTGAATATTTTCGTCAGGCATCCGATAACTATCAATCTCATCACTGATTTTATAACATACTTCTGTGGCTATTTCAGGTGATGAATATATAATAAAAATGGCTTTCTGAATAGCTTCCAAAACAAGTGCCAGTATGTCCTCGTACTGCTTACATATATATCTGCTGGTTATAATAGTTGTAGCTATGCTTTCATCATTATTATTCGCCATATGGCTGTAAATACATCTACTGAAGGACCAACAATTTCAGAAGTAGCTGTTAATTTCTTGCCATCTACAACCCAAGTCATATCTTTGATTTCAGCCTGTTTAGCTACATAAGCAAAGGTCAGTTCTACGTCAGCACTAACAGCTGTTCCACTAACAGGAAGATAGTGAATCTTAATCGTCATTTTACCTTCCTTCTTTGCGATAATTGTATTCTTATCTTTATCAAATGTTGCGTCGACCTTAGCAGCTTCCTTCTCAGTAACTTCATAATAGTAAGCTACCACCTTATCTAATTCACTGTTAAACAGTTCATCCAAATTATAGCTCTTCTGATAAGTCAAGGCTTCGTCAGGAGCAGTAAACTCGACTTTTGGTTGCTCTTGTTCTGTAGCAGCTTTAGCCGCAACCTTTACGTCATATCCGGAAATGATTTCATTGCCCCATGCATCTTTTGTTGTAAGAGCATAAGCAGTATTCTCCTTCAAAGCATCCAATTCTGTATCAGTTACTTCATTTGCAAATCTAAGAGTCAGATCATAAATACCTTTGTTAGCAGTAGGTTTTTCTTCTTCTGCACGAGTCAAAGCATCTACACTTAAATTATCTGCAATATTAGCTACTACAAAACTGGTATTACCTTTAGAATCTGTCAGACCGATTTCATAAGCTTGAATATCCGCTGCTTTCAAATTCACCGGATTAATCAAAGCATGGATTATACTACCACCTCTGGCAATAAGCAAATCACCTTTCTTCTTAAATTTCTTGTTTCCATTAAATTCAATATCTTTCCCTGCTACTCCATAGTACAAAGTAGCTTCAGCATGTGTAGAGCTTAAATCAACAGTACCTTCCGCTGTTACACCGAGCACACTCATACCAGTGATACGAGCAGATTTCGGCATAGAAACCTTTTCCCATTCTCCTGTTTCCTTATTGAGAATATTCAATACCCAAACCAATGGATTGTTAGCATCAGCACTTACATAGATATCTGTAGCAGCTTTAACATTTGTTTTCACAGCTTTTTCTGCTTCCGCATCCCAAACCATCCAATATCCGTCTTCAGAAATTTGCGGTGCATATCCATCTTTACCCGGAGTTCCTACTCCCGCATCACCTTTTTTACCTTCAGCACAAATACCTAGGTCCCTGTCATTGACAATCCAGTTCTTTGTTACCGGATCAATCTTGATTGTCGTTGGAGTAGCATCCTTACCGCTTGTGATAGAATAACTTTTATTATCATTAAAAGTTATCTTAAATCCACCGGTAATGTCTTCAACATTAGTTACCCATTTACCTTCTTTTACAAAACTCTGCAACTTGGCGATGTCGGCTTTGTTTGCGTCAATCTGTGTTTGTAGATTGTCGATGTCATCATCGTAGTCCTTACAGCCTACATAGGTGACAGTAGAAAGTGCCAACGCCCCGAAGAACATCACTTTTACAAATTTTCTTTTCATAACTACTTAAAAATTACATTAATAATATATTATTAAACACTAAGTTTCAATAATAGACAACCCGTTACTTTGTAGGTAACGGGGAAACCTTTGTTCCTGCTCTTTTGGAGTAGTCAATACAGAAAAATGATACGATAGATTATGAAAGTTCTTTACCCCTGCTTCTGACGAGCGGCAGAGGGGAGGAAAATCTTTGGCATAATTTAGAGGTTAACAAAGCCCTAAAATAAAGAATCCGCGTGTTTTATCTATCCTAGTTCTGTTTTTGAGTAGTTTATTGGAAAAAATGTTTGATTTCGTTTGGTTGTTTTAAGAAATATGCTCATATTTGCACCGGAATTTCTCCCCGTTACCTACAAAGTAACAGGATAATAATCAGGTATTTAATCCTATTACTGAGCGCTTTATAAAATCGAGAACTTGTTTATTTGCTTCATCAATTTTTTTGCTTCGGAAAGGCTTGAGGTATGTTTCCGTTACAGTGATAGACGAATGTCCCATAGCTTCGGAAATAATACCCGGATGAATTTCGCAATAATAAGCCGTCGTAGCCCAAGTGTGGCGGGCGGTGTACGAGCTTAATTTATCGCCTAGTCCTAATAACTCTCCCAGCAACATTAGTTGTTGATTAAAGCTGCGCAACGCCAACTGATATTCCCGATACGCTTCTTTTGTTCCTTCACGGCTTTCCAAAAAAGGAAAGAGATAAGGAGAAAAAGAATCGCGGTTCATGTATTTCTTTACCAGAATCATTGCTTCCGGAGTTAACGTCACCGACAGGGGACGGCCTGTTTTACGCCGACGATACGTGATCACATTATCACGCAAATCACTCTTGCGTAGATAAGCAAGATCGACAAACGGCATACCTCGAAGTAGAAACATAAGAATGAAAAATTCTTGTGCACGGCGCATATTCGAAGATGCACCCGAAGATTGTGACAATTTGCAAAAGACCCTTTTCATATCTTCATTACCCAAAGCCCGTTTATGGTCGGCACGAGTTCCCGTATACACCGAACGGAACAGATGCGGGACGTATGGTGCCCGACGAAGATCGACGGCACGATTGTAAACGGCACGAAAAGTGCGCAGATAGGTAGAAACCGTATTCCAACTACACCCACGACTACGAAGATAAACTTCGAACCCTTTTAACCACTCTGAAGTTACCTCATTGAAGGCAAAATCATCTTTCCCACGATAAGCAATAATGGCATTGAGACTGCTGCGATAGACATGAGCAGTTCCAAAGTTTCCCTCCATTTGTAGCCCACGGGCTACTTGCTTCATAAATCCTAATACTTTTGACATCTCACGATTGTTTTTTGATTAATTCGACAATAAAGATACAAGTATTCTCATTAATATGGCTGGTTTTGTGCCAGGATTTAATAAAGGTATTGTTTCTTTAAAAGGAAGAAGTCGTTCCTCGGTGAGAAACAGGTCGTTTCTTTTAAAGGAACAGGGGCTTGGTTTTAAACCCAAAATAGATGCAAATAAGATGTTGAATATCAAGATGCTGTGTTATGGCTGATTTGGGCCGATACATATATGTTTGTTAGGGAGAATAAAAATGATTAAAACTAAGAACTTTTTGCCTGTTTTATTGTCTTGTTTCTATAACCTATTAAAATAGAGAAGATATGGATGATATGATTAACAGACACGATTCGATTGCCGAAGAGAATATCGAACCGAATGGCCGTCCGGCTAAAAATCAGTTTGAAGAATGGAGCAGTGAAGTAACTGACCGTGCAGATAATGTTTTCAAAGATGATACGAAAGACGGTCCTATCAAGAACCGCAAGAAACGTATAAAAGAAATGGATGAAGTAATCAAAAAGGACCTTGAATAAAGGTCCTTTTTTTATTTGGTGGGTATAAAATGTAGTAAAGCCACTTCATATAAGTAAATCAAAAAAAAGAGTAACTCGTTGCCGAATTACTCTTTTGAAGAAGTGGAGCGTATCGGACTATAGCTTTGACCACAATTGCTTTGGATTAATTTTGTATACTATTGTAGATCAGTAATGTATGTGGCGAATTGCATCTTTTTATAGCACATAAAATCATGTACGCTCAAAAAAAGGGGAGTAGAAATAGACGCTTACTCCCCACGATTTTTTCTTTCTAAATTTGCTCCAAACTAACAAATAAAGTAGTAAGATATATGATGGGAATTAGTCACAGTTGTAGAGCTTTTCTACACAAGAACGGACAGGTTATGATTCGCGTCAGATGGAATAACAGGAAGTGTGAAGTTGGCTTTTCTGTAGGTTGCAATGCTGATCTTGAAAAATGGGATAATGAGAACCAGAGAGTCAGATACAACACTACTCATAAAGTTGGTGGAAAGGTATATGTTGCCCGTGATATTAATAATCGCATTTCTCAATTTTTGGAATGTATTGAAGAATCTTTCACAGAGTATGGTGTACATTCCCAAATCCCTACCACAAAAGAGTTGGTTAATGAGAAGCTGGGGAGAATAGAAAAGGAGATAGTAGTAGTTGGTTCAATAGAGAGAGAAAAATCTTTTCGTGAAATTTTCAATGATTTCTTAGAAGTTTGTTCTATAGAAAGAAGTTGGAGTGAATCTGTACATCACAAATATGTTCAAGTATGGAATCAATTAAATAGCTGTGATCCAGACATTTCTCTAGTGATACTTGATGAGAATAAAATGACAGAATTAAAAAAATGCTACGTGAAGAATGGATATCGTAATCGTACCACTGTAAAACAATTCAGAATATTAAAATCTTTTCTTAGATGGATTGCTGCCAATGGTTATCCTGTAGGACAAGGAGTACTCAACTGTAAGGTAAACTTAACTGTGACTAAAAAAGAAGTTACTTTTCTGAAATATAAAGAATTACTCCATTTTGCATCTTTCCAATTTCCTAAAAGTAAAGAGTACTTAGATAGAGCTAGATATATATATTATCCAGAGTTTTAATAATGCTTCTTTTCAATTCATGATAAATGTTGAATCCCATAATGCTTAATTGCTTGGACGTAATTGATAATTCTAGGGTACTTGGTTAGTCAATATCTTAAAATCTTTAGCAAACCAATCTGCTGATTTAGTTTTGTTGTAAAACTAAGATGGTCAAGGTAATCAATGAAAGCTTGCCATTTACTGCTGTCTATGCTTCCTAAATTGAAAGGAAATCCACTATTTAAATTATTTATACGAATCAGCAGTTGACAATCATCTACCTTTTTGCTTGTTAAAACGTTATTATTAAGTTAATTATCTCATTAATTATTTCTCAATCTTATTGATAATCAGTATATTATAATAATAAAGTCCTCGTTGTTCTAATAATGATTCTCAAGGAGAAAGAATTAAAACTTATAAAAATATATATGTATATCTGCGATGTTTACGAGTCTTCACTCAAATTCTACTACCAGAAGTTCAGTAATAACAATCATCCTTTTGCCAAGGAATACCTGCTTTCATGGTTCCTCGACTTGTCTTCTTCTTACCAAGCATTCAATTATAGATTGATTTTGATGCCAGAAGCAATTAGGGAACTTGTCTGGCTGTTAATTCATTCAAACCTCAAGATTGTGGCAGTATGAAATCATTAGTCGACCCAATGCCTATCATTACTTGCTCGGGAAAGAACAGAGCAGGAAAGATGTCCACTGAGATTACTTCCAGAGGATATTATTCGACAAAAAACGTATATTACTTCGGACTAAAACTCCATGTAGTGGCTTTCCGTAGAAAAGGAATTATACCTTTTTTCTTGAAATGCTTATACTTTCCGCTGCGGATGAAAATGACTCAACTGTATTGTATTCAAAAGAGTAAGGTGTGGGAAATCAGAACAATAGAGAAATATATGCCGATAAAATATATTCAGATATACTATTCTATAAAGAGACGCAAGAATGCAAAAAACTTTCGTTATTTACTCCTGTAAAAGCTATCAAAGGAGAATCACCTGAAATAACCAAAAGGGAGAAAGTGGCAAGAGACTTGTTTTCAACGGCAGTTTCTAAAGTCAGACAACCCATTGAATAATTGTTCAACTGGTTGAATGAAAAAACAAATATTCAAAGAGCGATGAAGGTCAGATCTACATCTGGGCTTCTAGTACACACGATGGGAAAAATAGCCATCACATTGATTACCCTAATTTTTAACTAATGAATCAAATATAGATTCGCATTATTTATACTTTCGGTATAATATATGGCTACATTGTGACTGTCATAATATAGGCGAAGTTCTTGCCGAGTAGTATCAAAACTTATTCCTATTTGATGCCAATCTCCCTCGTTTAGGGTGTTTTTTCTACAGTTGGTCGGTAATCATGTTGTACTCCATTTCTATTGCTTACAGATAGCATGTAGGAACCATTTTTTGAGTGGTTAATAGTTATCCTTTATTTTTATTGGAATTAAATTTTTTATTACTTAATAACGCTTTTGCTCCTAGATGGTATTTCGAACTACTTTTCGTTCAGAGATGAGAAAAAAAGAAACGCTTGCCTGATTATTCAATTGATTCAGTTCAATTCTATGTCTATAGGTGGCATTAATTTCCAATAGACAAAGCTTTGTCTGAAGTTCCGGTGATATATCGGTAGGGATCATTATATTCATCAGGGATTCCAAATTCGATGTTGGTCTGTTGTGTGGAATGAATTTGGTTGTTTCTTGTGGGACCATAAATAATTCCTTGTTTTTTCCAACGTGTCAGGAAATACTCTAATGATTTTCGGAAACGGACGTAATCTTTTTGTATTGGGAGCGTCCAAAAAACTTCTGCATATGCACCTATGCGAGGGTAAATATGATAGTTCATACTTTCTACAGTGGGGATCCATTCTCCCCACATCTGACAACTGGCTCCGAGAATTTGAGGAACTAAATGTACTGGGAAGTTTTCCGGTACAGGCTTGAATTCATAGGCACGTTGCAATGAAATAGGTTTGAACTCGTATGTCGCTTGTAAAGAATCATATTCATAACTATAATTTAAGTAGGTAAAATTGTTGTAAGAGTTGACTATATGCTGCCCTTGTTCGGCAGCACGTTGCAGTATGTCGGAATCTCCTTTCCAAAATTGTACGATAGTACCTGGTGCTAAACGTTCGGTTCCTTCTTTATCTCCGCTTTGAAAGTGGTGTAGTTTTTCGCCTGTAATGTCATTCCACCCCATCATACGCCACCCCTTTTGAGCAATTACTTTCGACATTTGGTTTGTGAACCATACTTGTATGTCGGAAGCGGAAGAAAATCCTTTTTCTTGAATAAATTTTTGGACAGAAGATGATGCATTCCATTGGTCATACCGAACTTCATCTCCACCAATATGTAATATTCCCGAGGAAAATAACGTGGTCACTTCATCTATGACATCATTAAGAAAATTCAAAACTTTCGGATCTGTAACATTGAACACGTCGTATTGAACTCCGAAATTGCAGGGTACTTTTATTTCTTTTCCTGTTGCACTTAACCAAGGATAAGCTGCAATAGCAGCAGCACTGTGACCGGGCATTTCAATTTCAGGAATAATAGTTATATGTCGTTCGGAAGCATATTTTATAATACTACGGATTTGTGTCTGGGTATAGAATCCGCCATGTGGCTTGCCGTCGTAATGGTGACTTTCGTACCATTCCATTTGGGTAGAGTCGCGAAATGCTCCGATTTCCGTGAGACGAGGGTATTTTTTTATTTCAATGCGCCAACCTTGATCATCGGTCAGGTGCCATTGAAACACATTCATCTTTAGCAAAGCCATTTCATCCAGAATTTGCTTTACTACCTTTTCTCCTTTAAAATAACGTCCTTCGTCCAACATAAATGAACGCCACGAAAGTGCAGGATAGTCAGTTATGGTCAATTTTGGGATTATCCATTTTCCTGCTTCCGATTTGATAAGTTGGCGCAACGACTGAATGCCGTAAAATATGCCCGTTGCCATTTGGGCGCGGATAGTTATTTTCATGTCAGTTACTTCCAACTGATAGGCTTCTTTTTCTTCCTGCATGAAGGAAGCATCGTAGCAAAGAGAAATATCAGCTTTGGAAGGTTTTACTATTTGGGATTTTAATCCGAAGTCTTCTGTGAGTACCTCTTGCAGTTTCTTCAGTTCTTGTGTAAAAAGCGGATCTGCTCCTATTTTTACGTTGTCTGTTAGATTATAGTTACCTTGTTTTATTGATACTTGTTGTGGATATGGAATAAGAAGAAGGTTCCTCTCGGTAGCCTTTCCTGAGATACATATTAATAACATTGTAACGCATATAAATAATACTTTTTTCATGGCTAAATAGATTTAAATAAGAAAAATTGAGGACGTGCGTAAATGCGGAAGTCACGAACTATTCCCGTTAAAAATGCGCCTTCACGTGAAGGTAGGCGGATAGATTTTATTTTATATATTTCATTCATGTCAATGATTATACAGTGTGGATGATGTCCCGGTTTATTTGGACTCGTATGCCAAAAAGAAGAAATGTCGCTATCTATTAGATTTTCAGCTATGCCAATATTTTTATCTGTTTGTTCATTATCAGCGTATACAATTCTGCAATAAAATAGGGACCACCTTTTTGGTATCGATCTACAATCTTAAAATATCATCTCCTAAGACTCCATTGATAGCAGGAAATACTCCCTCAAGATGACCGGCTTCTATTTGCCCTCCTCTGTCACATGTGAGAAGTGGAATGTCGAATCCTGCTTTTTGAATCATATTTTTTAAAGCACTCAGATATATCTTATCATCGCCATAAGAACCATATTCATTCTCCAATTGTACCATGAGGATGTTGTCCCCTCGGTTAATAGTTTGTGAAGATAGTTCTTCTCCCAATCGCATAATATACCTTTCACATGCTTTTAAAAAGTGTTCATTTCTACTTCGGAAAACCATACCTTCTTCATTTAAGAGCCTATAAGGATATCCTCCAAAGTCCCATTCCGCACATACATAGAGGCCTGGACGTAATAATACATAAAGACTTTCTTCTTGTGTCAATTTTATAAAATGAGATAAATCAGCTTGACCTTTGAAGTCAAAAATATCTGGTTGCCTTTTATGAAAATTCCCCAAAACGTAAGTAGATATGGTATTTAATCCCATTGCTTTTGTTCTTTTCAAACGGTCTCTCCAATATTCGTGAGGAATACACGAATAATGCATTTCACCACAAATCAGTTGTGTCCTTTTTCCAACAATGAGGAAAGAACCATTTTCTATTTTAAAACGTTGCTGGGCTGATGTTAATTCGCAACATAGTATAAACACTATTAGAAAGAATACTTTTATCAATTTCATATTTTAAATAAAAAGCTTAATCACTTTTGAAGTATTATGGAATGATTGCTGGATTGTAAAATATACTTTTGCAATATTTTTTAATACTTATTTCTTTTAAGTTGTTGTTATATAATGTAATTTTGCGATACAAAGTTAGAAATACACTATGGTTATATGTGTTATTTTTTGATATATCTTTTTATAAATTTGATACAATATGAAAAACTCTGAAAAATACCTTTTACACTACCTGACTGCTAATTATTCAAATACTGCTAAATGGGGGATTTTATGTACTACAGTGGGATATCAGATTGTGGCCCCACGTTGTCATTATCCATTGTCTATACATCCAGACAATTATAACTTTAAGAGATATGGTAGGATACTTCATGAATATCAATTTGTCTATATTGTAGCAGGGAGTGGGTATTTCACTTCTGATTCTTGTGCAACTACCAAAGTATCTGCAGGTACGATAATTATGTTGTTTCCAGGCGAGCGACATACCTACCGACCGGATGCAAATACAGGTTGGACTGAATATTGGGTGGGTTTTAAAGGGGATGGAGCAGATGAATGGATACGTAATGGTTATTTTTCCCCTTCAACTCCCTTGTTGAATATCGGTATTAGTCAATCTATTCTTGAGCTCTATACAAATATTCTTGAAGTTGTTGAGGAAGAACGTACCGGATATGCAGTTTTTATTGCGAGTATTATATGCCATATGTTGGGAGAAGTGTATTATAAAAGTCAATGCCGGATTAATACTTCTGTTTTGGATAAAATAAATCTGGCAAGAATTATGATGCGGAAAAACTTACATACGAATAAGACATCGGAAGCAATAGCAACAGATTTAGGAGTTAGTTATTCATGGTTTAGGAAAGCTTTCAAAGAGAACATCGGAATTTCACCTGCTCAATATCAATTGCAACTTAAATTGAGTAAGGCCAAGGAGCTTCTTACAAATACGGATGATTCCATATCGGAGATTGCTTATCAATTAGGATTCGATAGTGTTAGCCATTTTTCTTTGTTTTTTAAGACAAAAGAGGGGGTTACGGCAAGTGAGTTCAAAAAATATGCAAGACCTAAATATTGATTAGGGATATTCCAAAAATAACTGAAATAAGGGGATCAGATAGAACTTTAACATTTTTGAAGTCAGGCTTATTTAATATGTTTTACAAAGTAGTTTTACTTATTAATGAGATATGCAGAATTTGCAAGACTTCGTATGTCGAACGTTCTAGTTACATATCATATTGGATAATGGCTACGAGACAGTAAGTGATGATAGTCACGCTAATCTGTATTCGGACAGCGTTCTCAGCGGTTCCCTGAAAAATCTTTATCTTGAGGTGTTGCTTCAGCCATTTGAAGCACAGTTCGACTAATCACCTTTTATAAAGATTGGCAACATTGAGTGTGGATAAGTGTTTGGTGTCTATCGGGAAAGTGAATCATGTTCATCTTCTTCATCACAGAAGCGGACGAACTTGAATGTTTCAGACCGGAGTTTTGGATAAGAAATATACTTAAGAATTAGTTAGAATACTTTATTATATGTATCATTATAGTATAAAAATCAAATAAAGGTTCTTCTTCAAATTTGGTGATAATCTTTTTTTATTTCTTAGCCTCACCTCTTTTTCCTCACGGTCAAGGAATTGTTCCCCAGTGAGAAACTGTAATTTTCCCGGTATATAAAAAGAAAATCCCCGAAAATAGGGGATTATTCCATAATTTCAGATTCAGTCTTGGCTACGATAATCTACAACAAGCTGGTATCTCTGAAGATGTTGGTTCATTGACGGTCTTTCTATATACGGCCGGCAAGGGGGCTTCCTGTCCTTATTGCGGACATTTCAGTCACTAATTGCACAGTTGCTACTCCCAACATATTCAGGATTTTGAAGTTTACGATCATACTTTGGAGTTAGTCATAAGGGTTGGTAAATATTATTGTGACAATGTTTCTTGTCTGCAAAAAATATTCTGCGAACCATTGTCTTTTCTGGTTCGTCGGTATGGTAGACGGAGCTATCTTGTTGAGGAACGCATCAGATCGATAAGCTTGAAACTTACCTTCCGAAAGGTTTCTTTTCTTTTGCAATTGTTTCATATAACGGTCAGTAGCTCTTCCTGCTTACGCATCCTACAACAGTACGGGCAACATAATCTTCTAATGCATAATAAAAAGTATTGATGTGGGTATTGATGATTTTGCCTATAAAAAAGGTAAGGATTATATGGGGGTGGTCGTAGGCCAGATGACACCTATTGCTTTGTTAGAGGATAGAAGCGGAGAAGCACTTGATAACTGGCTCATCTGGAATCCTCAAATACAATATATGATGAGAGACCGTGGAAGATGTTTCACAGAGTCTATAAACAGAATAATCCCCGGTGTTACACAAATCTGCGACCGGTTTCATCTAATCAAGAATATGACGGATACGATGATACCGGAAATAGAGAAAATAATTCGTCAGACCAAGTAAAAGCTCAAATATGAATATCCTGACAGAGATACGGCTTCTTCGTTAATTCTCCAGAACATATTTACCATGGGAGATGCCCGACACAGAGAAGAATTGAGGATATACAGGGAAAGTCTGAATTTAAAAATGCAGGGGATGATCATTGAGCATACAGCCACACATTTGGGCAAGAAAAGCTGCTACATTTATAAGAACATTCACAACAGAAGAATAGGAGCATACTTGAATGGGAAACAGAAGACTGCTCTTAAATATGTATCCGAACTGGTTACAATCATTAGTGCGGATTGTATTAACCGGAAAATATTGGCAAAAAATGGGGAGTAAAATCAGTGGGGCACTTATTGGAAGGATAGCATCTGGCTTGCGAAGAATGTATCACCAAAAGAGGAAGGAAGTCAAGGAGCATAATGAGAGAATTGAAAACAGAAGTAAAATACAGAGAGTTTCACAGAATCAGATATGCCAATACATTCTAAAGGGAAAATCGGATAATTCTAAACTAGCGGAACTGTATAAGTCCTCACCATAGATTAAAGAATTTTTAAACGTATGTACGAATTTCAGAGGTATGATCAATGGGAATACTTATGATAAGGATATTAGAAAATAGATTGAAAAAGCGAATGCAACACGTAACATGGCACTGACGAACTTTGCATATGGTATTGAAAAAAGACAGGGAGACAGTACAGGCAGTCATTGATGTCCCCTTCAGTAACGGATTACTGGGAGACCAGTGAATAAAATTAAAGCGGTCAAAAGACAAATGTTCAACAAAGCCGGAATAAAACTACTAAGAGCTAAGATTCTGCATTCATAATAAGAGGAATACCACCAAATTTGAAGAAGCCCCCGATGTAATATCAAAAAAATATGAGTGAATAAAAAATACATGTACGGTCAGAATCATAAATTAATATATCATTTTCATAAACACAATGCGTATATGATTGCGTAATTTTGCATTATTAATTATTTATATCAATATTAACCTTGCTAAAATTTAAGATTATGGGCACGTGAAAAGCAATTAAAAAAATCTACTTAAATGAAGTACTCGCATTTTTAATATACCGGTATTATTTATAGCGTTAACTTTTATATCTATTAATTTTAAGCTATTGAATATGAAAAAAAAACATTATTTAGTTACGTTGTTTGTAACGTTGCTTGTTCTCTTCGCCATTTCGTGCGGAGATGACAATGAAAATGCTAATGATACTCAGCCTCCCATGATTGAGTTTCTTGGCGAGGAACTTGAAGGGTTGCCTGGTGAAACCGTGAATATTAAGGCTAAAGTGACGGATGATGCTGGTATTAACTATATTCAGATTGAATGTGCAGAGTTTGAATTTAGTGAAAGAATTCCTTTTAGCGATCAGAATTATATTACAGAATATGACTTGATACAAGCTGTGATTATTCCTGGAAATGTAGAAAGAGGTTCTGTGGGTGAAGTAAAGGTTGTTGTTTATGATCATTCGGGTAAATCGAAAACTGAAATACTGAATGTATTGGTTACACCTGAAGCTCCTCGTCTTGAAATCAGACAGGAAATGGGTTTTAATATTGTATTGAATGGTGGTGTCGCTCACGTCGATAATAATGATGTAACATTCAGTGTTGCAGATAATTTGGTATTACCTGTTAGCCTTATCATGGAAAGTAATAGGACGAAATTAAAGACTCTCACAGTGAAAGGCACGGCATTGGGTATTGATGAAACAATTGATTTAACCGCTATAGCAACGGACGAAGGACGCCATGTTGAATTTACTAAAGATTATCCGATAAGTACAAGCGGTGATTTGGACAAAAAACAGGTTGTATTTACGCTGACGGATGAAGACGGAAATACAGCTAAATATGATCCAATGGTTTCTGTCAAATCGACTTTTGCAGAGCATAATCAGAAACACACTAAGATATTTACGTTGGATACTTCAATTGATTTAAGTAAAGTTGTGTTTGGACTTCCGATGCTGGCGGAAAAGAAGAGTGTGGAAAGCTATAAGTTTACAGCTTCTTATTTTGCTCCGGTGACTAATACAAGAATTATCTTTGTAAGTAGTAAGGATCCAGAGACTCAAGTAAAGTATGGAATTAGTAATGATGGACAGTATATCATAAAGTCAGATAATCCGAATCCGATTATATTGGAGAATGTGGGACATTACGAAATAACTTTTGATTTGCTTATGGGTACTTACGAGATAAAAGCTTTGGATAAAAAGGCTTCGCAATTTGAAGAAATGTATTTTGTTTTTGCTTGGGAGGATTATCCGCCAATGTCGCAGTTTGACTCTGAGAATGCTCCTGCAGTTTGGACGATTGATTATAATTTATCTCGAAGTGGTGTTGATGTATCTTTTGGTAAAGGTGGCGCTGAATGGATTGTAGCTACAGGTGATGATAATCATGATCCGGAAATATGGTTGCTTAAAGAAGATAAAGACAAGTATCCAGGAGCGTGGTTTTTTGATACAACTTTAAATGATAAGATGTATGGAAACTGCCATATTGTCTTTGATAATTTCTTAATGAGGGCTTATGCCATTCAAAAATAGTTCTAACCTCTATTAAATAACAGGATTCCGTAACATTCATCGATGATGTATATGACCTATCAATGTTGCGAGAGTTCAACAAAACCTTATTCATATTATGAAATTTAATATTATTCGAATATTGCTAATTACTTGCTTACTATCATCACAGGTAGGGATATGGGCACAGACCAAAAGCATTACGGGAACAGTCTGCGATACAAATGGAGAAATGATTATTGGAGCTAATGTGACCGTTAAAGGAACTACAAAAGGTACTATTACCAATGTCTATGGTATTTATACTGTGAGTGCTACTCCGAAAGATATAATTGAGATATCCTTTATCGGATATAAAAGTGTACAGAAAAAGGTTGGCAACAGAGGAATTATCAATGTAGTACTGGAAGAAGATAGTAAAATGCTGGATGACGTGGTGGTTGTCGGTTATGGTACGACGAAGCGGGCAAACCTTGCCGGAGCAGTAGCTACTGCCGACCAGAAAGCATTTCAGTCTAAACCTTCAGCTACACCGATTAATGCGCTTCAGGGATTAATCCCCGGATTAGTCGTTAATAGAAGTAACGGTCAGGGAAGCCGTCCCGGTGACGAAGCTACTTTTAGTGTTCGTGATGTCTCTTCTGTAAATGGCGGTTCGCCTTTGGTACTTATTGATGGTGCAGAGGGAAATATAAATTTTTTGAATCCTAATGATATTGAGAGTGTCTCCGTATTGAAAGATGCTCAAGCCTCTATCTATGGTAATCGTGCTGCTAATGGGGTTGTATTGGTCACTACGAAATCTGCTGCAAAAGGTAAGGTGAAAGTTGATTTTAATGCTTACTATGCTTTTAAAACACCTGGAAGGGTAAAAGAGAAAGTAAACTTGCTTCAGTTTGCCGAAATGGACAGAGAAGCTTGTTCCGACGGTTCGGATAATCCTGTATACTCTGAAGATGAGTTGGACTTGATTCGTGAAAATAGTGATAAGGTAGTGATGGGTGGGTATCTTGGTTTTGCTAAGCATTATCAGTATCATGACTGGACGAAATCTCTTTTGGGAAAAAGCTCAGGGCTGCAAAATTACTCTTTGAATGTATCTGGGGGAACAGACAGATATAACTTTTATGTATCTGGCTTCTATCAGTCGGAAGATTCTCCTTTAAAATTTGGTCACGATGATAGTAAACGTTATTCACTGCGTGTGAAAAATGAAGTGAAGGTTCTAGAAAACCTTTTGTTCCATTCCAATATTTCATATACGGCACATGATCATGATTTTTCTTCAGCTATCGGCACTGCTTTGGCATGGGGGTATAGACAACCACCTTGGGCACCGCTTTATACTCCGTCTGGTAAATTTTATTCTTGGCAAGGATATGGTAATCCAGCACAAGAACTGGAAGAAGGAGGAAATACCCTTTATGCCAACGCTATTACTACTTTCAATTTTGCATTGGACTGGAATATTTTACCTGAACTGAAAATTTCTGGACAGGCTATCCTGAGAAGACAGGTAAATGATGATACCACTAATGGAGGAAAATATGCTCAATGGAATTGGGATGATTCGCTGAATAGATATAATACGACTGAAAATTGGGCTTCAAGAGCTTTCTCTAAACAATGGTACCGTAACTATAATGTTTATGCGGAATATCATAAACTATTCGCTGAGAAACATGATTTGAAGGTCATGGCGGGTGCACAACATGAAGAATTCTCTTATGATACTTTCTCGGCTACGCGTAAGAATTTTACAAGTGATAATTTTAATCTGGCATTAGGTAGTTCGAAGGATCAGGAAACAGGTGCTGCCACTTGGGCGGAAACGTTGCGCTCTGTGTACGGTCGTTTGAGTTATGTATACAATGACCGTTATATTGTTGAGATTAATGGCCGGTATGATGGAACTTCTCGTTTTGCTCCAGGACATCGTTGGGGATTATTTACAGGATATTCTGCTGCCTGGCGTCTGTCTGAAGAAGATTTTATTAAAGATTTGAACATTTTTGACCAGTTAAAAATAAGAGGTTCCTGGGGGCAAATGGGTAATTGTCAGGGGGGGATCGGACGTTATGACTATATTCCGATTATTAACATCAGTTCGGATTGGCCTTATCCATTCAACAAAGAGGAGAAGAGTCAGCAGGCATCTTCCAACATGGTCTCTTTGGCACGTACTTGGGAGAAACTGGAAGTAACAAATATCGGACTGGACATAGCAATACTTAATAATCGTTTGAGCGCCAGCGTAGACTGGTTCTATAAGAAAAATAAAAATATGTTGATTGCTGTAGATTATCCGAGTCTGTTGGGTGCGACTGCTCCGGCATCCAATAACGGTTCTCTTGAAGTGAAAGGTTGGGAAGTTTCTTTGGCATGGAGAGATAAGGTGAATGATTTTTCCTATAGTGTCCGTGGTAATATTTCTGATTCTCGCAATAAGGTTACTAATTTGGGTGGATTTTCCGGACTGCGCTCGGGCTTAATATCAAATATTCAGGGTTATTCTACCAATGCATATTTTGGGTATCAATCAGGAGGAATTATTCGAGACGAAGCTACTTTGCGCGAGTATAAAAAAATGAAGGGAGTTCCGGATAATCTGCGTGTGGGTGATATGATGTATCTGGATCTCGACGGTGATGGAGCGATTACTGCGACGGGTGATCCTAAACGTGGATATCAGGGTGATCTTGTGTACTTAGGTACCAGTAATCCCCGTTATAATTTCGGTTTGAATATCGATATGGAATGGAAGGGGTTTGATCTAAGCATTTTTTTTCAAGGAGTGGCCAAACGTAAAGTTGTACAAGACGGAGAACCTTTGATACCTTTCTATCCTGACTGGCATTATCCATTGTCCGAATTCTATCATAATACTTGGTCTGCTGACCGTCCGAATGCTAAATATCCGATATTGACTCATGACGATGACCGTAACTTATGGAACTATCGTACATCGGATAACCTGTTGGTGAATGCGGCTTATGTACGTTTAAAGAATTTACAGTTTGGTTATACCATTCCTCGCTTTTTGACTCAGAAAATAAAGGTAGATCGTTTGAGAGTTTATTTTAGCGGAAATGACTTGTTTGAAATTGATAATATTCCTTTCAAATATGATCCTGAAGATAATGGGAATTATTCTGGGTATCCGTTTATGCGTTATTTCTCGTTTGGTGTAAATCTTAATTTTTAATTGATTATGAAAAAGAATATATTTTATAGTTTTATAGTGGCTATACTATTGTCTTCCTGCCAAGGAATGGATCTGATGCCCGCAGATAAAATGTCGGATGGTGACTATTGGCTGACGGAAAATGATTTTAAAATTTATGCGAATGGCTTATATCCTTCTTTAATGAAATTTAATGGGGATGATAATTTAGCCCAATATGATCAGAAAGCGGATTTGTCAACTTCTTATTTTGGATTTAACAGTGTGAGTAATGGTCGTTGGTTGCCATCGGAGAGTGATGGAGTATGGGATGATTGTTATGCATATCTACGCAAGATTCATATTTTATTGGAGCATGTCGATGCCTTGCATACTACTGATCCAAAGATTCTTCGATACAAAGGAGAAGCGTTGTTCTTCCGGGCATACCAGTATTTTAAGTTGCTCAATCGTTTTGGAGATGTCCCTTTAGTTACACATTCTTTGGATATTGATTCTCCTGAACTGTTTATGGAACGTACGCCCCGTAAAGAGGTAGAAGATGCCATCTTGCAGGATTTGTATGATGCTTCACTATTATTACCAAAGAAGTCTGAAATGGCAGTAGCCGAAACCGGACGTATAACCAGTGGGGCAGCCGTGGCTTTCAGGGCAAGAGTAGCACTGTATGCCGGAACCTGGGCTATAAATCATAAACATCGTAGTGATGGACTGGCATTATTGGGGATTGCCAAAGAATGTGCCCGGCAACTTATTTTCGACAAACCGGAATATGATTTATACTACGAAGCGTCATTAGGTGCGGATTCATATCGTAAATTGTTTTTGGAAGATGGTGATAATTCGTGCGAGTCTGTTCTTGATTATCAGTATGCTAAGAACATGAAAGGAACTTTCCATGATATGGCTGATAAGGTTAGCGCTGGTTATCTTTTGGCAACCAAGAAGTTTGCCGATATGTTTTTGGATAAGAATGGTGTTCCTATTGATAATGTAGAAACGTGTTTCCAGGGTTATGAAAGTGTGCAATCGGAATATGAAGACCGTGATCCGCGTATGACTTGTGTCTTGCAGGTGCCTGGCCGTAAATATATTTATGTTAGTCAACATGGTGTGGCTACTGAATGTCCGGTTAGTTTTATGGGTATTTGCTCTACAAATACCGGATATCGTGTGTGGAAGTATATCAGTGAACTACCTGATATTTATCATGTAGGGGCTTATTACAATGCCCACATTATCCGTTTTGCAGAAGTCCTGTTGATTTATGCAGAAGCTACCTATGAGCTGGAAGGCGAGATTAGTGATAATGATTTGAACAACTCTATTAACCGTATCCGTAAACGTGTAGGAATGCCGGATTTAACTAATGAGTTTGTTACAAAGTATGGCTTGGATATGCGTGAGGAGATCCGTCGGGAACGTACGATTGAACTCTGTTTTGAAGCCAACCGGTATGATGACCTTCGTCGTTGGAAAACAGCTGAAGTAGAGATGCCGCTACCGTTGAAAGGCGTAAAGTTCTCTAATTATGCAGACGAGAATGAAGAATTGAGTCCATCTTTGGATAGTGACGGATTTGTAATAACCGAAGATAACCGTAAGTTCCGTCCGGGACGTGATTATCTAGCCCCATTGCCTACCAAACAGATAAATATGAGCAACGGTCGACTAAAGCAAAATCCGGGTTGGTAAGTAGAATCTGATTGAGTATATTTGAATGCCTCTCCTTTGAACTTTTCCCCTTTTTAACAGAAGGACGAAGGAGGGGGATTCAATAAAACAAATAAACTTTTATATGATGAACCGATTTTTTATAGTTCTGATTTTTGCTTTTTCCTTGAGTTCACTTTTGGGAATACAAGCAACTGAAGGAAAATGGATCGCCCCTTCCGATGCCAATCATCCCAATACGTGGATGACTTTCCGGAAAGACATTATCTTGCCAAAACGTCCGGAGAAGGCGGTTGCACAGATTGCCGTGGATAGTAAGTATTGGCTTTGGATTAACGGACAACTTGCTGTTTTTGAAGGAGGAGTGAAGCGTGGACCGACTCCGAAGGACACCTATTACGATGAGGTGGACTTAGCCCCTTTCTTGCAAAAAGGGAAAAATCAGATAGCTATATTGGTCTGGTATTTCGGTAAAGAGGGCTTTTCGCACAAGAGTAGCGGACAAGCTGGATTGCTATTTAATTTAGAAAGTAAGAAATTTGTTTTGGGTAGTGATGAAACGTGGCTTTGCCGGATTCATCCTGCTTATGGGAGTGCGGATGCACCTTATCCTAATTTTCGTTTACCGGAATCGAACATTCGTTTTGATGCTCGTAAGGATATGACGGGGTGGCAGACAACTGAATGTCCGGAAACGCTGGGATTTAGTAACGCACTGGTGTTAGGAACATGGGGAGAAGCTCCTTACAATAAACTTATAAAACGTCCTATTCCGCAATGGAAAGACTTCGGTATACGTTCTTTTGAGTCTATGCGCAGATTGAAAGGAGAACAACAGGATACACTGATTGCCTTGTTACCCTATAATTTACAGATGACTCCAATATTGGAAATAACGGACCCTGTAGGGGGAAACTGCATCGGCATTTATACGGATAATACATATGCAGCGGGAGATATTAATCTGAGAGCTGAGTATATTACTCGTCGAGGTCGGCAATCTTATGAATCACTAGGCTGGCTGAATGGACATGAGGTTTATTTTATTCTGCCTAAAGGTATCGAAGTTAATGGATTGAAATATCGTGAAACGGGCTATAATACAGAAATGACCGGAAGTTTTAGCTGTGATAATGATTTTGTGAATCGTTTTTGGAAGAAGGCCTTGCGAACCCTTTATGTTAACATGCGCGATACGTATTTTGATTGTCCGGAACGTGAACGTGCGCAATGGTGGGGTGACGAAGTGATTTTAATGGGAGAGTGCTTTTACACTTGTTCATCTTCCGTTTATGCTTTGATGAGTAAGGGCATCAAGGAGTTGATTGCTTGGCAACATTCTGATGGAGCACTTTCTTCACCGATTCCGGCGGGTAATTATGATAGTGAATTGCCGGGACAGATGTTAGCCAGTATCGGATATTATGGCTTTTGGAATTATTATATGAATACCGGTGATCGCGAAACGATAGCGCAGGTTTATCCGGGAGTGAAACGCTATTTGGAGTTATGGACATTGGATAGCACGGGGTTAACAAATTTCCGTGGAGGCAGTTGGACTTGGGGGGATTGGGGAGAACAACGGGATATTCGGCTTATCTTTGCCGGTTGGCATTACTTGGCCTTAAAAGGTGCTCGGCAAATGGCACAACTTTTGGGAGAAACAACTGATGCTAATAATTACAGTCGGCAGATGAACAAGGTGAAAGAGGGGTATAATCGTTGCTGGAACGGATATGCGTACAGGCATCCAGAGTATAATGATTGTACGGACGATCGCGTACAGGCCCTGGCTGTTGTTTCCGGTATTGCTGAACAAGATAAATATCCGTATATCATTGACTTGTTTAAGAAGCAATTCTATGCTAGTCCGTACATGGAGAAATATGTTATGGAAGCACTCTTTGTAATGGGTGAGGGCAAGTATGCTATGGAACGTATGCAAAAACGTTTTGCTCCTATGGTGAACCATCCTTTCTATACCACCTTGTTTGAAGGCTGGGATATCGGTCCCAATGGTTTCGGTGGCGGAACTGTAAATCATGCCTGGAGTGGTGGTCCTCTGATTGTCATTGCCCGTTATGTCTGTGGTATAGAGCCCTTGGATGCAGCTTATAAAACATTTCGTATAGCACCGGATGATACCTATTTGCATCAGGCGGCTATCACCATACCTACTATAGCCGGTGAGATACGTTCTTCTTTTGAATCGTCGGATAAAGATTTTAAAATGGAAATAACGGTTCCTAAGAATACACAAGCTATTCTGCAACTGCCAAATTCGGTAAATGGAGAGGTTCGTGTGAATGGTAAGGTTCTCTCAGAACAGGGCTGTGCTTTATCTGCCGGAACATATACCATATTAGCAAAAAAAATAGATAAATTTAAAAATTTAAAACCATGAAGAAAATGAGTATATTTCTTTGCTTTTCATTCCTGCTTTTACCTTTTGCAGGATGTTCAGATAGTGATAACGGTACAGGTGAAAGTAGTGGAGGCGATGGAGTTTCCCTAGAAGATATTAGAGTCATTCCATTGCCACAATTTATAAGTTATGGACGTGGAGCATTTGCAGTAGATAAAGATGTTACAATCAGTTGCACAGCGGCAATAGAAGATGAAGCCACTTTGTTGGCAGGTTATTTAAAAGAAGATCACGGTATGGAACCGGTGGTCAGTAAGGATAAGACAGATGCTACCATTCAGTTAGTAATAGATCCGGCGTTGACGGTGAAGGCCGAAGGCGGATATCGGATAGAAGTTGCCAATAACAAAATCGTGTTAACGGCTAAAGATAATTTGGGGATCTTTTACGGATCACAAACTGTTCGGCAATTGATTGCGTTGCAGGGCAATTTATTTGTGGTACGTGAAGTTAGTATCTCAGACTATCCTGTTTTTTCATGGCGTTCGGTGATGCTTGACGAAGCTCGTTATTTCAAAGGGAAAGAAGCTGTGAAGACGCTTCTTTATGAAATGGCACGCTTGAAGATGAACACCTTTCATTGGCATCTGACGGATGATCAGGGCTGGCGTATTGAAATAAAGAAATATCCTAAATTGATTGAAGTCGGTTCTAAACGTAAATGCTCCGGTTTGGGTTGGGAATGGGAAAATGATCAATTTGATAATATTCCTCAGGCTGGTCACTATACTCAAGAGGATATCAAGGAGATCGTGGCTTATGCCAAGAAATTGAATATAACGATTGTTCCGGAAATAGAGATTCTGACGCATAGCTCTGCAGCAATTGCTTCCTATCCTCAGTTGGGAACCACTAAAAAACAGATAGAGGTGGAATGCAGAATGGGGGTGTTTAGTGAAATAATTGATGTCTCGGATGATTTCGCTATACAATTTATGCATGATGTGCTGGATGAGGTGATGGCTTTGTTCCCGGGTGAATATATTCATATTGGTGGTGACGAAGCACACGGAAATCATTGGGCTAACTCGCAGTCTATTAGGAGCCTGAAAAATAGTCTGGGCATTACGGAAAATTTTGAATTACAGATTTGGTATTTCAATCAGATAAACCTTAATTCCGCAACACTTTGATTTAACTTTATTTATAAGTTCCTGAGCAACAAAAAGTTGCTCAGGATTTTGCCATGTCAGATTTTTCACTTATCTTAGTGTTGCAAATCAAAACAAGCGTAAATCGTAACAAGACATGGCAAAGGTACAAATAAAATCTGAAAAACTCACACCTTTTGGAGGAATTTTTTCAATCATGGAGCAATTTGACTCCATGCTTTCACCTATTATCGACCAGACACTTGGTCAGAGATGCCGCAGTATCATCGGATACCAGTACAGCGAAATTATTCGTTCTCTGATGAGCGTATACTTCTGTGGCGGTTCATGCGTGGAGGATGTAACATCGCATCTGATGCGTCATCTCTCGTATCATCCGACCTTGCGCACATGCAGCTCTGATACCATCCTCAGAGCCATCAAGGAACTGACACAGGAAAACATCTCATATACTTCCGATAAGGGCAAGACCTATGATTTCAATACGGCAGACAAGCTCAACGCCTTGCTTATAAAAGCCTTGGTTTCCACTGGTGAACTGAATGAGGTGGAAACCTACGATGTTGATTTCGACCATCAGTTCCTTGAAACAGAGAAGTATGATGCAAAACCGACATACAAGAAGTTCCTCGGCTACAGACCTGGCGTATATGTCATCGGTGACATGATTGTCTATGTCGAGAACAGCGATGGCAACACAAATGTGCGCTTTTATCAGGCTGAGACCCACAAGAGATTCTTTGCCCTACTGGAAGCCAACAGCATCCGTGTGAATCGCTTCAGAGCCGACTGTGGTTCGTGCTCGAAGGAAATTGTCAGTGAGATAGAGAAGCATTGCACGCACTTCTACATCCGCGCCAACAGATGCAGTTCGCTCTACGATGACTTGTTTTCACTGAGGGGATGGAAGACGGAGGAAATCAACGGCATCCAGTTTGAACTCAATTCCATTCTTGTTGAGAAATGGGAAGGCAAGTGCTATCGTCTTGTCATTCAGAGACAAAAGCGCATGGATGGAGAGCTTGACTTGTGGGAAGGTGAATACACCTACAGATCCATTCTTACCAACGATTATGACTCATCAACAAGAGACATCGTCGAATTTTACAACAAGCGTGGGGGCAAAGAGCGTATATTCGATGATATGAACAACGGATTCGGCTGGAACAGGCTCCCCAAGTCGTTCATGTCAGAGAACACTGTATTCCTTCTGCTTACGGCATTGATACACAATTTCTATAAGACCATCATTAGCAAGCTTGACACCAAGGCTTTCGGGCTCAAGGAAACGAGTCGCATAAAGGCTTTTGTCTTCAGCTTCATCTCCGTACCTGCCAAGTGGATCATGACAGCAAGGCAATACGTGCTGAATATCTATACTGAAAACCGGGCTTATGCAAGACCTTTCAAAACTGGATTCGGATAAAGTCCGTTCCTTATGGTTTTAATCTGCGTATTGCCTCAAGTCGCATTGTGGGGTAAGGGGAAGGTATGCACAAATCGGACAAAATTCACGCTCATACTATCATGATGCATAGTGTTCAAGCTCTTTACTGCAATTGAGATTGCCATTGAGATTGCTTGCGGATTTTAGGATAAATAAATATCTGAATGAAAAAGGACGAAAAATGATGGGTTGGAGTGACATGGCAGGCCCCGTAGGAGTTGCCTCTAAGATGGCGGTAGATATGCCTGGAGCTATCTCTCAATATTGGGCAGGTTCGGTAGATGTCTTGAATCATTCGTTAAGATTAGGCTTTAAAGTCGTGCAGTCGCACACGGATTTTGCTTATTTCAATGCAGGGCTACAGAATGCCTATCTAACAAGTTGTATTCCGGAAAGAGTAGATGCTACTAAAGTAAAGAATATAATTGGTTTTGAGGCTTCTTGCTGGAGTGAATGGGATTCAACATTGGAAAAAACATTTGACCATATCTTTCCCCGTATTGCAGCTTATGCCGAGACGGCTTGGAGCAAGCAATCGGCAAAAGATTACACAAACTTTAAGTATCGTTTGTCTCCGATGTGGGATTTATGGAAGGCACGCGGTATTTATGTCGGAGGAATGGATGAGAAAAACTATCCGGGACCCGGTTGGTGAGGAAAAAAGGGAGAACTGAATATTATATAATGTAAAAGTATACGACCATGAAAACCGTAAATGCAGTATACTTTCGGCGAAGGACTATCTAATGAAAGAATCCTTGAAGGCATGGTCAAGCCTTTCGCAAGTTAATCTTTTAATACTAAAATTACATATAAGTATGAAAATGAATCTCCATTGTTTTGCGAATCTTATTTCAATAATGATTCTCGAGCTTTTCTCAAATAGCGGACTGATAAACGCAACCGAATTCGGAAAACGTACTGACGCATTGGAAGCATCAGCCTGGAACGAATCCAAATGGATTTCCGCAGTAGATGCCCCTGTAGTGAAAGGACATAACAACGGTCGCGCAGCCGATGGCGCGAGTTGGTTCGTGTCCACCGTGAAAAACGAACAGAAAATTGTCTCCGCCAAGTGGATGACCGCTGGACTAGGAGTTTACGAGTTATATGTGAATGGGAAACCCGTAGGCGGGGAATTCCTGAAACCGGGCTTCACACACTATGCCAAGACTAAACGTTCTTTCACCTATGATATTACAGACATCATCCGTACCAAGCCAAACGCCGAGAATATGCTCTCCGTACAGGTGACGCCGGGATGGTGGGGTGACAAAATCATAACCCCCGGAGGATATGACGGCATGATAGGTAAGAAATGTGCCTTCCGTGGTGTACTGGAACTGACTTTCTCTGACGGAAACAAGAAGCGTTACGGTACTGATCTTAAAAACTGGAAGGCCGGAATTGCCGGTCCGGTGAAACATGCCGGTATCTTTGACGGAGAAGAGTACGATGCACGCGAACCGATGGGTTACGAATGTGTGGACAAACTCTCCACACCCGAAGAGAACACCGAATTCTCCGGTGATATCCTGCCTTCGGACGGGGCGGAAGTCTATCTGCGTACAGATCTCGCCCTCGCTCCTGTCAAAGCATACGTTTGGAAGAATGTAGAAGGAGCAAAGGAGAATGAGTTTGGTAAGGTGATTATCGCCCGTGAGTTCGCATCGGGTACGGAGATGACCGTAAGTCCGGGAGAGACATTAGTGGTGGACTTCGGACAAAATTGTGCCAGCGTACCTTCTTTCGTATTCAAAGCTGCCGAAGGAACAGTGCTGACCTGCCTTCCCGCGGAATTGCTCAATGACGGCAACGGCGCCAAGATTCGTGGAATGGATGGTCCGGAAGGAAGTTGCCACCGTGAAAATCTGCGCATCCCCCACACTGGTATCCGTCTGGATTATACCTTTGCTAGCGGAGATAACTATGTGGCCTATTATCCTCACTGCACCTTCTTCGGTTACCGCTATGTCTCCATAACTTCCACTGGGAATGTTGCCATCAAGTCGTTGAAGTCCATTCCCGTTACTTCCATCGCAAAGGAACTGGAAACCGGCACTATCACTACAGGCAACGACCTTGTGAACAAGCTCATCTCCAATACTTATTGGGGGCAGCTATCCAACTATCTGTCTATACCCACCGACTGTCCGCAACGCGACGAGCGCCTGGGATGGACAGCAGACACACAAGTGTTTGCCGAAACCGGTACGTTCTTTGCTAACACTATGAAGTTCTTCCACAAGTGGATGCGTGACATGCGCGACACCCAGAACAGTTTGGGCGGATTTCCCGGAGTGGCTCCCTTGGCACAATACGGCGATGAGAAAATGCGTTTGGGTTGGGCCGATGCCGGAATCATTGTGCCTTGGACGGTATGGAAACAATTTGGTGACACGCAAATCATTGAGGAGAACTGGAACGCTATGGATTTGTTTATGAACTACATCAACGATACAAAGTATAACCACGAGACCCTCTGCGGGGAGAACGGTAACTACCAATGGGCCGACTGGTTGAGCTACGAACCGCTGGAAAGTTGTAGCGGACTGGCTTTCTCTCCCCAAGGTCCGCTTCCTGATGCCGTCAGCTACTGGAACTACTTGAGCGCTTCCTATTGGGTGATAGATGCTTCCATGATGCGGGATATGGCTGCCGCCACGGGGCGCGATGCTGCCAAGTACCAGCAAATGTCTGATTCGGCAAAGGCATACATCAAAGAGAATTTCCTCAATGAGGACGGTACCTTCAAAACCGCCATTCTCAACACTATGCAAACTCCTGCCTTGTTCGCCCTGAAGAACCAGCTTTTGGAAGGCGAAGCCAAAGCGAAGATGATAGACCGCCTGCGCAAAAACTTCGCACAACACGATCTTTGCTTGCAGACCGGATTCCTAGGCACATCTATCCTTATGGCCACCCTTACGGAGAATGGCATGGAAGACATTGCCTATGAACTCCTCTTTCAACGTAAGAACCCAAGCTGGCTATATTCTGTGGACAATGGAGCCACCACCATTTGGGAGCGGTGGAACAGCTATATGATAGACAAAGGAATGGGACCACGCGGCATGAACAGTTTCAATCATTATGCCTACGGATGCGTATGTGAATGGATTTGGGAAACCGTTGCCGGCATCGCAGCCGATCCCGCCACCCCTGGCTTCAAGCATATCATTATGAAGCCTATTCCGGACAAGCGGTTAGGACACGTGACTGCCGAATACCGTTCCGTCTCCGGACTCATCAAGAGTGCCTGGAAATATGAGGGGGACACCTGGATTTGGGAATTTACCATTCCTAAGGGCGTTATCGCTACCGTAATCCTTCCCGGAGAGATGAAGTCAAAGGAGTATGTAAGTGGAACTTACAAGGTGACCAAATAGTTTCTCATGTAGAATTTTATATTAAGAGGTTTTATAAAAATACTTGTTAATGAAAATGAGGTTGTCTAACAAGTGCCGAAAAAAGAAATCTCTGTCAGAGTTCAGTTCAGAAGGGGGTGAAATCGTTGAGAAGAGCCTTGTTAGACAGTCTTAAATTTTTTAATTTGGGTATTATGACACACATTCTTTTCTCTCGTTTTGGCAAAATGTATGTCTATGTATTTATTTATTATTTGGTAACTATGTACAATCTTACAGCTTAATTCTTGTTGAAATATTTTGTTATAATATAAAGTTTTTATATAGATATGTAATTAAAAAAGTCGGAAGATTTAAGAGCAAAACAATTATAAATATATTCTTTTGTATATGACTACCTAAGTTTATAAATATTTCATTGAATAATAGACATATAGCGATAAAAGTATTAAATTTATAGTGTCTAATTATAGAGTTTAAACGATTACCGCTATGTTCCCAAAATTTAAAGTTACGGAAAATCTTTGGAATAACCGAGGAAAGAGGTTGAAATGTCACTGAAATGGTTATCATTAAAGCGTTTACAGTGCCAAATGAAGCCAACCGCAAAAAACGGGAAACGCAAAGAAAAGCAGTTCTATGAAGCAGAACGGTTTTCAAATCGTTACCCGAAACGGGATGCATTTTTAACGCTCCCTGCAATGATTGCGCCGTTCTGCACCGATTTGCTTATCAAGGTCTAACTCGTTGAGTAATAACTTTGCAAACAAAAAAACGAGTATGGCAAGAAGTACATTCAAAGTGCTGTTCTACGTGAACGGCAGCAAGGAGAGAAACGGCATTGTCCCCATCATGGGACGAGTGACAATCAACGGGACTGTGGCGCAGTTCAGTTGCAAGCAGAGTGTCCCGAAAGCGCTTTGGGACATCAAGGGCAACCGAGCCAAAGGCAAGAGCAAGGAGGCACGGGACATCAACCTCGCTTTGGACAACATCAAGGCGCAAATCATCAAGCACTACCAACGCCTGTCCGACCGTGAAGCGTTCGTTACGGCAGAAATGGTGCGTAATGCCTATCAGGGTATCGGTAGCGAGTACGAGACACTACTCAAAGCATTCGACCGTGAAAACGAGATGTTCAAGAAGCGTGTCGGCAAAGACAGGGTAATGGCAACCTACCACTCACGAGTGAGGGCGAGAAACCATGTGGCAGCGTTCATCAAGTCTTTCTACAGACGGACGGATATGTCCATGCTGGAGATTACGCCCGACTTCATCAAGGAGTTCGCAGCCTACCTCTCAACAGAAGCAGGACTGCACAATGGGACGATATGGGAAAAGTGCATGTGGCTGAAAGGCGTTGTCATGCGTGCGCACTTCAACGGACTGATACCGAGAAATCCGTTTGCCCAGTTCCATATCAGCCCGAATGTGAAGGAACGTGAATACCTGACGGAAGACGAGCTGAAAGCGTTGATGACGCACGAGTTCGGGGATGCAAAGCTGTCCTATATCCGTGATATTTTCGTCTTCGCCAGCTTCACCGCCCTCTCTTTCGTGGACATCAAGGAACTGACCAATGACAACATCGTGGAAGTGAACGGTGAGAAGTGGATATTATCGAAACGGCACAAGACGAAAGTGCCGTTCCAAGTGAAACTGCTGGATATACCCTTGCAGATAATAGAGCGTTACCGCCCCTTGCAGGTAGATAATCTCGTGTTCCCCAATCTCAACTACTGGTCTATCTGCAAACCGCTGAAAAAGGTGATGAAAGAGTGCGGGATAACAAAAGACATCTCGTTCCATTGCTCAAGACATGGGTTCGCAACCCTTGCTTTGAGTATGGGTATGCCGATTGAAAGCGTGAGCCGTGTTTTGGGGCATACGAACATAGTCACGACCCAAATCTACGCCAAAATCACAACACAGAAATTGGATAACGACCTTACCATGCTCGGCAACAGACTGAACCAATCGTTTAACAATATATCAATGGCAGGACAATGAAAAGGAATATCATCAAAATCACAGAACACGGTACGATAACTATACCGAGTGAAACGGTATGGATGAGCGAAGCGGAACTTGTCTGCCTGTTCGGGGTTATTGCCCCAACCGTCCGTGCAGCAATCAAAGCAGTCTATAAAAGCGGAATACTGAAAGTGCATGAAGCGCAACGGTATATCCACCTATCGGACAAAATCAGTATGGATGTTTACAGCCTTGAAATGGTTGTCGCCCTTGCTTTCCGCATCCGTTCATACGGAGCGAAACGAGTACGCAATGCCATACTTGAAAGGCTGTACTTGCGAAAAGAGAAAACAAGCATCTTCTTTTCGCTGGGCAATAGAATGGAAATATCTAAATATCAAGCATAAAGTATATTGATATGACGACATGAAGTAATGAAACCGATGCGTATTCCCATTGCCGACAATTCATTTACACGAGTGTTTGAATAGGCGCATTGCCATTCATTCATACGAATGCGACAATCCCGAAGAAGTACCCCTCTATAACGGTTGTTTCTTCGGGAATTTTTGTTGTTATACTCCCTAACAGGCTGAAAGTTTTTCATCCCGTGTGTTTTTTGCGCCATTCTGCGGTGATTTGCGTATCAAGGTTTCAAGCAACCCTCTCTAATTTTGCATACTATTATTTATCAACCATTTAAGCGTATGAACAATGAGTAAATCAGACATCAGCAAGGAGGAGTTTATCCGAGTGGGTACGACCCTCTACAAGTTAGTGAACCAGCCCCGACTGAACGGTAGCTACGTGAAGAAACGAATCGTGTGGAACAATGAGACCCTGCGGCAGGACTATGGCAAGCACTATCTCGCCACCGTGCCGAAGTATGACGGCTTCTGCACGGTTCCCGACCACGTGAATTACCGTCCGATAGTGGACAAGTTCCTGAACCTCTATGAACCGATAGATCACAAGCCGATGGAGGGTGATTTTCCCTCTATCCGTTCGTTGGTGAAGCACATCTTCGGGGAACAATACGAGTTGGGGATGGACTATCTGCAACTGCTATACCTGCAACCTATTCAAAAACTGCCAATCCTGCTATTGGTATCGGAAGAACGGAACACAGGCAAAAGCACGTTCCTGAACTTTCTGAAAGCCCTGTTTCAGAACAACGTGACATTCAATACCAACGAGGATTTCCGCAGCCAGTTCAATTCCGATTGGTCCGGCAAGCTGCTTATCGTGGTGGATGAAGTATTACTTAGCCGCAGGGAGGACAGCGAACGGTTGAAGAACCTCAGTACCACGTTGTCCTATAAGGTGGAAGCCAAAGGCAAAGACCGTGATGAGATAGCGTTCTTTGCCAAGTTCGTGCTGTGTTCCAACAACGAGTATCTGCCCGTCATCATAGACGCAGGGGAAACTCGCTATTGGGTGCGGAAGATAGACCGCTTGCAGTCCGATGATACCGACTTCCTGCAAAAGCTGAAAGCGGAGATACCTGCTTTCCTCTACCATTTACAGCACAGGCAACTATCCACCGAGAAAGAAAGCCGTATGTGGTTTGCCCCGTCACTGCTGCATACCGAAGCCTTGCGGAAGATTATCCGCAGCAACCGCAACAGATTGGAGATAGAAATGTGCGAACTTATACTTGACATCATGGCAAGTACGGGAATTGACACTTTCTCTTTTTGCTGCAACGACATGCTCACGTTGTTGGCAAACTCGTATGTCAAGGCGGAGATGTACCAAGTGAGGAAAGTGTTGCAGGAGTGTTGGAAGCTCACGCCTGCCCACAACACCCTCACATATACCACCTACCAAGTGGACTATAATCGGAAATGTCGTTACTCTCCACTTCGCAGGACAGGAAGATATTACACCGTGACAAGAGCTTTTTTAGAAACACTATGATTATTTCGATGAAATGATGAATAAGTATATAAAATCATTGGAATACAGTATGTTATTTTCTCATCAACTTTTCATCAAAGACATTTTGCTGATGAAAAGAGAAAGAAACCACCAATATCCTTTCTCTTTCGGTAAATGTTTTGATGAAAGTATGATGAGAGGCTATTGTATTGATATACAATAAGAATATTATTTCATTCATCAAATCATCACTTTATCAACCATCATCAAATCCGTAGAAATATACATTATGAACATCCAAGAAGCAAAAACAATCAAGCTGGCAGACTATCTGCAAAGTTTGGGCTACAGCCCCGTCAAGCAGCAGGGCAAAAGCCTTTGGTACAAATCCCCGTTCAGGGAGGAAACGGAAGCCTCGTTCAAGATAAACACCGAACTCAACCAATGGTACGACTTCGGAACAGGCAATGGCGGCAACATCATCGCTTTGACACAGGAGCTTTACGGTTCGGACTATGTGCCTTACCTGCTTGGCAAGATTGCGGAACAAGCACCGCACGTCCGTCCCGTGTCTTTCTCTTTTCGTCAGCAGGCATCCGAACCGAGTTTCCAACATTTGGAGGTGAGAGAACTCACTCACCCTGCATTGCTCCGTTACTTGCAGGAGCGTGGAATAAACACCGCATTGGCACGGGCTGAATGTAAGGAACTGCACTTCGTCCATAACGACAAACCCTATTTCGCCATCGGGTTCCCGAATGTGGCAGGAGGCTATGAGGTACGCAACCGTTTCTTTAAGGGTTGCATCGCACCGAAGGACATCAGCCATATCCGACAATCGGGAGAGCCGAGAGAGAAATGTCTCGTGTTCGAGGGGATGACGGACTATCTTTCATTCCTCACCTTGCGGATGAAGAACTGCCCGACCATGCCCAACCTTGACGGGCAGGATTACGTTATTCTCAATTCCGTTTCCAATGTATGCAAAGCCATAGACGTGCTGCACGGGTATGAGCGCGTACACTGTCTGCTTGACAATGACGAGGCAGGGCGGAAAGCGTATTGGGAACTGGCAGGAGAGTTTGCCGGACGTATCAGGGACTTTTCCCAAAACTACAACGGGCACAAAGACCTGAACGACTACCTGTGCGGTAAGCCCTTGTCCCAATCGGCGGAGCCGATGAAACAGGAGAGGCAAGTCCAATCCGCAAGGCGGATGATGCAGCCACCGAAAAAGCGGGGGCTGAAGATGTAAGAAGAGGATGCTTGCAGCGACACGGATATTTGCCAACGGAAAATACCGTAGCTTATTAGGGAATTTGTCCGAGCCGCATTGCAAGCAACGCTGAAAATCCCCCAATAAGCCAAAGAGGTTGCACCTCTCTGGACACTCCCAACCAACGGCAAAAGCCGTGCAAAAGTAAATCATCAACCATTGTTTCACAAGTTAAAAAGAAAGGATTATATATGGGCTATGCAGTATTGCACATGGAGAAGACAAGCGGAACGGATGCCGCTATGTCAGCGCACATAGAGCGCACCATCAAACCGAAGAATGCCGATGAGAGCAGGACGCACCTCAATCGGGAACTGATAACATTTCCTGACGGAGTGGAGAACAGGACACAATCCATACAGCACCGGTTGGACACCGCAGGACTGACACGCAAAATCGGCAACAACCAAGTGAGGGCAATCCGTGTCCTGCTCACGGGGACGCACGAGGATATGGAACGCATCACCAACGAGGGCAGACTTGATGAGTGGTGCGATGACAATCTGAAATACCTTGCCGACACATTCGGCAGGGAGAATATCGTGTCGGCAGTCCTGCACATGGACGAGCAGACACCACACATACACGCCACCCTTGTCCCGATAGTCAAGGGAGAGCGCAAGCGCAAGAAGAAGGAGGAACAGGTTAAGAAGCGATACCGCAAGAAACCGACCGATACAGCCCGATTGTGTGCCGATGAGATTATGACACGTGCCAAGCTCAAATCCTATCAGGACACCTATGCCCAAGCCATGAGCGGTTATGGGTTACAGCGTGGCATTGACGGCTCGGAAGCGAAGCATATCACCACACGGCAGTATTACCGTGACCTGATGCAGCAGACGGAACAGTTACGAACAGACATCGGACAACTCCAAGACCGTAAGGAAACGGTACAGGAGGAACTCAGGCGAGCCAAGAAAGAAATTCAGACCGAGAAACTGAAAGGGGCAGCCACAACCGCAGCCACCAACATAGCCGAAAGTGTCGGTTCTCTTTTCGGAAGTAACAAGGTCAAGGCTTTGGAAAGAGAAAACTCATCATTGCATCAAACAGTAGCCATGCACGAGGAAACCATCGAAACGCTGCAAACCCAGCTACAGACCATGCAGGCAGGCCACAGACGTCAACTGTTGGATATGCAACAGAAGCATATCAAGGAGTTGCAGGTAAGAGATACCGAACATAAGAAAGAGGCATCAAGGCTTACCGCCTTGTTGAACAAGACATTGAAATGGTTTCCGCAAATAAAGGGTATGCTCAATCTCGAAAGGTTATGCCTTGCCGTAGGTTTCAGCCAAGAGCAGACTGCAACATTGCTGACAGGCAAACCTGTTGAGTATAGCGGTGAACTGTATTCGGAAGAACATAAGCGGAAATTCATGGCAAATGATGTCAAAGCCAAAGTGTTCTCTGACAATGGTAGGCTTGTCCTTACGATAAACTTGCGACCTATCGGGGATTGGTTTAAGGAACAGTTTGAGAAATTGCAGCAAAGGATACACCGACCTGTATCGCCTCCAAGGAAAGACAGGGGAATGAAATTGTAGCCACATGACTTCTTTTCATTCAGGTTAAGCACTTTGTATATGACAGCACAAGGTTTTCTGCGGAAAATGCTGTAATTTTGTAGGCGTTAGAGTAATACAAAAAATCATATGAAGAAGTGGCAAAGAATATTGGGTATAATTTCGATAGCTATATTGATATTGGCTCATATCATTGTACTATTGAATTATTGCCATTTAGCGGAACAGGCTAGAGTATGGTGTGCGGAAATCACACAAGAGTCATTCTTCGATTGCCTCTACATGAGCAATATCCATTTTGGGGGTTATTATATTCTTTCACTGCTTGATTGTATTGTGATAATATCCCTTTTTATTTGTCTTTGGCGGAAAGGAGGTAAGCAATGAAATTCTATAAACTATCGCATGAGTTAAAGAGTGGCAAGAAATATCCTAACATCTTTTACAGCTTCTCAAAAATCATAAAAATATGAAGATTAAAACTTTATTTAAGACAATTTTTTGCGCAGGATTAGTTTTATCTCTTGTTTTGTATCTATGCTATTTGTACGGTAACTATATAGAAGAAACACAGGCGCCTATCACTGATTACACATATAATGGATTTGAGGAAAAAAGTAACTATAAGAGTTCAAATATAATTCTTATAACCTACAAATCAAAACAATATGTATTACATACGGGAGATCGAGTCTTAGACAAGATAAAGTCTGGGGATTTTCCTAAATTATACTATTCTTCAAAAACTGATTATCTTTTTTTTGAAGGAGATTACTTACCTGTAGGTTATGCCAAAGCTGCTTTATTGTTCACTTTTGTCTTTCCGATTATTGGTACACTAATATGGAGAAAAGAACTTAATAATGATATTCGCACAATGTAAAATGTCAAGGGCAACATGACGACATCCATTTACGACATGGGCGACCGCCGCACGGAGATTAACCACCCGGCAAGCCGGAAATTTAATTCAAATAACGAGTGAAATCTATATTATAGAATGAAACTGACCAATAAACGGTTTTGGGAATTTGAAGCAATAGTGCTGATATGTACAATCATCTGCATATTTACATTGTGGATGGAACATTGGTTGGAGTTATTGGGTTTAGCATCCTTGGGATTTTGTTGCCTTATGCTTGTTGGCGGAGTTGTGGCATGGAAACTATATAAAGGCAATCAATGGTGGAAATTGGCAGTGTATATATTTCTGATTACAACGGCGATTCTTGTCACTGTGCTATTCAGTTTTGTATGGAATTGGAATGGCAATGGCGAACGCCCTGCGAATATTCCTCCCGACGAAGGGTGTTATATCACCGCTAATGAACTGGTAGGAATCATAATGCTGTTATGGACAATATTTGCCCCGATGCTCTCTTGTGTCATTTCATATATTGCCAAGCGATTATTATGTAAAAACAAAGAGATTAAGAATGATATTTCAGGCAAAGTAACGAAACAATGAGAAGAAAGAATACTTATGGATAGTTTCAAGATTGACATATTTGAAAAAGAAACACAACGGAAATTTCCCCCATACAAGACATTGACAATGGAGGATAGTAACATCGTATTGAGAGAACTTTCATCACATTGTTACTCGGACGTTTCAGATTTTAATAAGATTCAAACAGCAAGTGAATTAGTCAAAGATATAGATGCCACATCAGAAGACTTTCATGTGATTAGATTGTTTGCAGATACTCAACCACCTAATGAAATCATAGTTATATGGAGCAATGAAAGTGCGATTGATATTTTTAACTATACGGACTTTTGTAACTGTTTTGAGTATATTTGGTATCCATCATCTGACGACATTTTGATTACAAGTGATATTGGGAATGTTATGTATTTGATTCGGCATGATGGAGTAATATTTCGAATTATTCCGCAAGGTTAATCTGATACTTAATAAAAATGGTGTATAATACATGATTTTGAATATAGCCAGAGAGAGAAGAAATCATATCGAAGATTTATGTGCCTTTGAAAGAAATGTATTACCTTTGTGGCATATACGAGTTGCCAAGAAAGCATATCAAAGCAGAATACAGCAACAAGAACGGTTGGCAACTCATTACCTCAAAATCGGGTAATCTACCCAAAGTCCTTATTATAAAGGGATAAGGGTTATATTCCAAAATTACCCAAATTTATTGTATGGCAGATGATTTATGCAAGGAATTTGCATTGCAACAGAAAAAATATATGGTTGAAAACAAGAACTGCAAGCACCGGAATAAGCTGAACCGTATGAGCGATACGGAAATAATGGTTATTCTTATCCTGTTTCATTCTAGAGGTTTCAGATGCTTCAAGCATTATTATAAGGAATATGTCTGCAAGCATTTGAAGGGTATGTTTCCTCAATGTGTATTTTACAACCGTTTTGTGGAATTGGAAAAGGAGGTACTACTTCCACTGACTATTTTTATAGGATGTGAGGATATTTTGGTGGAAAAATGTGTGGGTTGGACGGATTGCACCAATGTGTTTTTGGCCGACCCGTGGAGTGCGGAACGTTTCGTGAATCTCGTCCGGATTATATCCAGAATGTGACTTTTAGAAACTGTATCGTATTGGAGACACCTACATTGTATGATAACAAGGAAGGGGATGAGGGCTGGAGAGGAGGATGTGCGGCTATTAATCATGTGTTGGCATATACGAGGAACTTGGCGGTGGGGTGGACGGATGTCTGACATTCCGTTCGAGAATATACAATTTGAGAACTTGTATGGCGGACGACCAATTGCTGTGGAGATAGTAAGTGACGGTAAAGATACGGGAAGTTTGTCCAAAGTTGTCTTTCGGAATATAACTTTTACAGACGACAAATATCTGCCTGCTCAAGTGCGGAGAGTGAGTCGTGAGTTTCCTTTGCGGAATGTGGTATTTGATAATGTCATGTTTAACGGAAGACAGATAAAGAAGGCTGATTGTAGAAAATATCTGTTTGTCAATCCATATATAGAGAATTTACAATTTAAATAAATACAAATTACCATGAAAAAACTATTAACAACTTTATTGTTTGGAAGCTTTTTTTCGGCTTGTGCTGAAAGACAACCGGTTCCTGCCATTCCATCAGATCCGGAAATAGAAGGAAAAATAGAGAAACTGCTTAAAGGCATGACCCTTGAAGAGAAGATTGGCCAAATGTGTGAACTGACCATTGGGGCAGTGACAGATAAAAACGATAATAAATTGAGTGAAGCGTTACTGGATACGGTGATTGGTAAATATAGGGTAGGTTCGTTACTGAATATTCCCTTCGGAGTCAGCCAAAAAAAGGAAGTATTCGCAGAAGTGATCACACAGATTCAAAAGAAATCTTTGGAAGAAATTGGGATTCCATGTATTTATGGTTTGGATCAGATTCACGGGGCTTCATATACACAAGACGCTACTTATTTTCCTCAAGGCATCAATATGGCGGCTGCTTTTAATAGGGAACTAACTAGGTATTGTGCGGAGATTACGGCTTACGAGACTCGCGCTTGTTGTGTACCATGGACGTTTGCTCCTGTAATGGATCTCGGGCGCGATCCTCGTTGGCCGCGTATGTGGGAGAGTTTCGGGGAAGATGCCTATGTGAATGCGCAAATGGCTGTGCAGGCTGTACGTGGTTTGCAGGGGGATAATCTGAATAAAGTGGATGAATATCATATTTCTTCCTGTATCAAGCATTTTATGGGATATGGGGTTCCTGTATCCGGTAAAGACCGTACCCCTTCTTCTATTACCGATATTGACTTGCGTGAGAAGCACTTTGCTCCTTTCAAGGCGGCGATCCGTGCGGGTGCGTTGTCATTGATGGTCAATTCCGCCAATAATAACGGGGTGGCGTTTCATGCCAATAAAGAGCTACTGACAGGCTGGTTGAAGGAGGACTTGAACTGGGATGGAATGATTGTGACCGATTGGAATGATATTGATAATCTGTATTTTCGCGATCATATTGCAAGCAGCAAGAAAGATGCTATCAGATTGGCTGTAAATGCGGGTATTGATATGGCAATGATTCCTTCGGAAGAACAACAGTTTTGTATCGACTTGAAGGAATTGGTTGAGGAAGGGGCTGTATCAATGAAACGTATTGACGATGCCGTGCGGCGTGTGCTACGTTTGAAATTCCGTTTGGGATTGTTTGAGAATCCTTACTGGGATATTCGGAAATATGACAAGTTTGGAAGTCGGGAGTTTGCAGAAGTGGCATTGCAGGCTGCCAGGGAGTCGGAGGTCTTGTTGAAAAACGAAGGAGAACTTTTGCCTTTACGTAAGGGAACGAAGATATTGTTGGCAGGTCCGAACGCCAATGCTATGCGTTGTCTCAACGGAGGATGGTCTTACAGTTGGCAGGGAGAGTTGGCGGATGAATTTGCGCAGGCTTATAATACTATCTATGAAGCATTATGCAACAAGTTTGGTACGGAAAACATTATCTATGAACCGGGAGTGACGTATGTTGCTGATCCTAATGATAACTGGTGGAAAGAAAATTGTCCAGAGATTGGAAAGGCAGTTACTGCTGCCGGTAGGGCGGATGTGATAATAGCTTGTATAGGAGAGAATACGTATTGTGAGACTCCGGGAAATCTGAATGACTTGAATCTTTCTTCCAATCAGAAAGAGTTAGTGAGAAGGCTTGCGACAACAGGAAAGCCGGTAATATTGGTTCTGAACGAAGGACGGCCGCGTATTATTCATGAGATAGAACCTTTGGCAAAAGCGGTGGTTCATATTATGTTGCCGGGAAATTACGGAGGAGATGCATTGGCTGACTTGATTGCTGGAGATGTGAACTTCAGCGGTAAATTGCCTTTTACATATCCGAAATTCATCAATTCGCTTGCTACGTATGATTATAAGCCGTGTGAACAGATGGGACCTATGGAAGGGGAGTATAATTATGATGCGGTCATGGATGTTCAATGGCCCTTTGGATATGGATTAAGTTATACGTCCTATGAGTATAGTAATTTTAAAGTGAATCGTACGACTTTCAATGCGGATGATGAACTGATATTTGAAGTGGATGTAAAGAACGTGGGAGAAAGAGCAGGTAAGGAAACGGTCCTGTTGTATTCTAGTGATTTGGCAGCTAGTGTTTCACCAGATGTGATCCGTCTTCGTTATTTTGAGAAAGTTGAATTACAATCGGGTGAAACAAAGAAGGTTGTTATGAAGTTGAAGGGAAGCGACCTGGCTTTTGTCGGTCAGGATAGAAAATGGCGGTTGGAGCAAGGACGTTTCCGCATGAAATGTGGTAGTGAGATACTGTATATAGACTGTGAAGAAGACAAAATTTGGGATACTCCCAATATTGACTAAGCAGAAACAGTATAAAGAAACTGATTGCAATAAGTGTAATATCCGTTGTTATAGCTGCGTACAATACTTTAGAAAGGGTGGAGGATTATAGGAATGTAATTCCTCTATCACATGAAATAGTAATGGTAGCTGGGAATCCTTTTGTTATTGAAAAAGATACCCGCATTCTTTATCTTGAAGATAATATTCTTTTAGAAAGGAACACACAATTCCTTGCCGGATACATTAAAGAAGCGACAGGAAGGCGGTTAAAAGTGGAATCCGGACAGGATGTGAATGACAAGAATATGATTATATGAGGATGTAAATTAAACTGTGTCAGCAAAATTAATATTTTATTTTTTGCTGACACAGTTTAATTTACATCCTCTATATTTCAGTTCAAAAAAATGCGTAAAAATATTCCAGAAGAATTATGGCAAATGAGTGAGCAAAGAGAATTGTATGTTGTATAATATTGTATCTACACAGTAGACGTGTAATTTTAGCATGGACTTCTAAATAGAATTATTAATTCGATCGATATTTATATTCTTAAGTATTTGAGGGGCTTTATATTCTAAAAAGTACTTTACTCTTTGGAATTACAAGGCATTTTGTTTGCCTTTGTGTTAATCAATATATTGAATATGAATAATAGTAATAATAATCAGATAATTCGTTTTGACTGGGCGATGAAACGTCTGCTCCGGAATAAGGCAAACTTTAGTGTACTTGAAGGTTTGCTTACTACGTTGCCGGGTGAGAAGATTGTTATTCAGAAACTCCTTGAAAGTGAAAGTAATCAGGAGGATAAGTTTGACAAGTAGATATGCTTGCCGAGAATTCTAAGGATGAGCTTGTCTTGATCGAGGTACAGGATAATAATGAATATGCTTACTTCCAGCGTATGTTGTTCGGTACTTCTAAAAGTATATAAATAGAGGAGAGAGTTATGACAAGGTACGTAAAGTATATAGTATTAATATCGTCTATTTCTCATTAGGTCATGGGACGGACTTCGTATATCATGGAAAGACAGAATTCAGGGGTATTTATCAAGGGGATATTTTAGAACTGACTCCATTTCAAAAGCAAACATTCAAGGTGGATACAGTTAGTCAGTTGTATCCTGAATACTATATCTTAAAGGTAAATGGCTTTAATCAGATAGCCAAGAGTCCGTTGGAAGAATGGATTTACTATTTGAATACAGGTGAGATTCCTTCTAGTGCTACAGCTCTAGAGCTTGAAGAGGCACGGGAGAGATTGAAGTTGGATAGCATGACTAAGGATGAATTGGTGGCTTATTATCGTCACTTGGATAATATAGTAATTCTGCGTGATAATATCTATACCGAACGAGAAGAAGGAAGGGCGGAAGGGCGTGAAGAGGCTAATTGGGATAATGCTCGTAATCTGAAAAAAACTGGGAGTAGCTATTGATATAATTTCACAAGCTACGGGATTGTCTAAAGAGGAAATAGAAAAGTTATAGGGTAAATCTTGAATAAGTTATTGATTGAGGGGACATACAGTTTACTGTGCATTCCCTTTTTTATTGCTGTTCGAAATAGAGATGATGAGAACGAAAAAAGGAATTTTAGTTTAATTTGTTAGGAAATGGGGGATGAATAGAGTTAAAGTAATATAAGTATAGTGCTTTCTGAGTGGGGAGTAAAGCCATTAGTGAAAAAGAAAAAGCTCTGAAAATCAGAGATTTAAATCTTTTGTAAGTGGAGCGTATCGGACTCGAACCGATCACCTTAACACTGCCAGTGTTACGCTCTAGCCAGATGAGCTAACGCCCCTTCTTTAATCTTATATGATAACGTTTGTAAACGAATCTTTTTTGTTGGTGCAAATATAATGCAATATTCTGAAATAATTGCTATGTTTGCGGTAAATAATAGTTTAAAATAAAGAAATGCTGATTTATAATACGACTTTTCAGGTGGATGACGACGTTCACGATAATTTTCTGATTTGGATTAAAGAATCCTATATTCCCGAAGTACAGAAGCATGGTGCATTGAAGACGCCGCGTATCTGCCGGATATTGAGCCACCGGGAGGAAGGAAGTGCTTACTCCTTGCAGTGGGAGGTAGAGAGTAGTGGGTTGCTGCACCGCTGGCATCTGGAACAGGGAGTGCGCCTGAATGATGAACTTACAAAAATATTTAAGGATAAGGTGATTGGTTTTCCGACATTAATGGAGGTGATAGAGTGATTCAACCGGTAAAAGAAAAGATAATCCTGGGTATTGACCCCGGTACTACGATCATGGGATATGGGATCTTGAGAATAAAAGGAACCAAGCCCGAAATGGTTGCAATGGGGATTATCGACTTGCGTAAATTTGCCAATCACTATCTGAAACTACGTCATATTCATGAGCGTGTATTGAGTATCATTGAAAGCTATCTGCCTGACGAACTGGCTATTGAAGCACCATTCTTCGGCAAAAACGTGCAGTCGATGTTGAAGTTGGGGCGTGCGCAGGGAGTAGCAATGGCAGTGGCCCTAAGCCGTGACATACCAATCACCGAGTATGCTCCTTTGAAAATTAAAATGGCTATTACCGGAAACGGACAGGCCTCGAAAGAGCAAGTGGCGGATATGTTGCAGCGAATGCTTCACTTTTCGAAAGAAGATATGCCTACTTTCATGGATGCGACAGACGGTTTGGCGGCCGCATATTGCCATTTTCTACAAATGGGACGACCGGCATTGGAAAAAGGATATAATAGTTGGAAAGATTACATAGCAAAGAACCCGGATAAGGTGAAATAATTGAGGATATAAGTTCTATGCTATAAGTTTATAGGTGCGATAAAGCACTATACATCAAAGGAAAGGGTTAAGATGAAGATGGGAACTAATTATTTAGCAATACTGGGAGTAACTACGATGACAACAGTGATGAGTTGTTCTTCTGCAAAAAAGGAATACGCTTCTTATGAACTCTATCCCGTTCGTTCGGGGAATCTTGTCGAAATGGAGTATGCTCCGGGGGCTACCAGGTTTACGCTTTGGGCGCCTACGGCTGATGAGGTACGCCTGATGCTTTATGATGCAGGGGAAGGTGGTCATGCTTACGAAACGGAGAAAATGGAACCTGCTGAAGACGGAACATGGACGGTGACCGTAGACAAAGATTTGCTGGGTAAATTCTACACCTTCAATGTGAAGATTGATGATAAATGGCAAGGAGATACACCGGGTATTAACGCTCGTGCTGTCGGAGTAAATGGCAAGCGTGCTGCTATTATCGACTGGAAATCGACCCAGCCGGAAGGGTGGGAGAGTGACCGGCGCCCTACCCTGAAATCTGCTGCCGATATGATTATCTACGAAATGCATCATCGTGATTTCTCGTCGGATTCTACTTCGGGGGTAAAGAACAAAGGAAAATATCTTGCCTTGACCGAACGAGGAACCATGAATGCTGATAAACGTCTGACAGGGATCGACCATTTGAGAGAACTGGGGATCACGCATGTACATCTGCTTCCTTCTTATGATTATGCTTCCGTAGACGAGACGAAGTTGGAAGAAAACCACTATAACTGGGGATATGATCCGCTGAATTATAACGTGCCGGATGGTTCTTATTCGACCGACCCTTATCAGCCTGCGGTTCGTGTGAAGGAGTTCAAACAAATGGTACAGGCATTACATCAGGCAGGTATCCGAGTGATAATGGACGTAGTGTACAACCATACGTTCAATACGATAGAGAGTAACTTTGAACGTACCGCTCCCGGTTACTTTTATCGCCGGAAAGAAGATGGTTCTCTGGCAAATGGCTCGGGATGCGGCAATGAGACTGCAAGTGAACGTCCTATGATGCGTAAATTTATGATAGAATCTGTCCTTTACTGGATTAATGAATATCATATTGACGGCTTCCGCTTTGACCTCATGGGAATACACGACATCGAGACGATGAACGAAATCAGGAAAGCTGTCAACAAGATTGATCCTACTATTTGCATTTATGGAGAAGGCTGGGCTGCTGAAGCTCCTCAATATCCGGCGGATTCGTTGGCCATGAAAGGAAATGTTGCCCGTATGCCGGATATCGCTGTCTTTTCGGATGAACTGCGTGATGGGCTTTGCGGACCTGTATGGGAAAAAGATAAAGGTGCGTTTCTTGCCGGTGTTCCGGGAGGAGAGGCGAGTGTAAAGTTTGGTATTGTGGGTGCGATTGAACATCCGCAAGTGCGCTGTGATTCGGTGAATTATAGCCGGCAACCTTGGGCGAAGCAACCTACACAGATGATTAGTTATGTTTCCTGTCATGACGGATTATGCCTTGTTGACCGAATAAAGGCAAGTATGCCGGGAATTACTCCCGAACAGTTGGTCCGTCTGGATAAATTGGCGCAAACGGTGGTCTTTACTTCACAAGGTATTCCTTTTATTTATGCTGGCGAGGAAGTGATGCGTGATAAGAAAGGAGTGGACAACAGCTACAAGAGTCCGGATGCGGTAAACGCTATTGACTGGCGGCGCAAAACTACGAATGAGGATGTTTTCACCTATTATAAGCGTTTGATTGACTTGCGTAAATCTCATCCCGCCTTCCGTATGGGAGACGCGGAAATGGTTCGGAGACATTTGGAATTCCTGCCTGTCGAGGGGAACAATCTGATTGCGTTCCTTTTGAAGGAGTATGCGAACGGTGACCGTTGGGAAGATATTATCGTTGCTTTCAACTCCCGCACTACTCCCGCACGTCTGGAAGTACCTGCCGGCAAATATACGGTAGTATGTAAGGACGGTGTGATAGATGTTCGCGGACTTGGGACGCAAACCGGACCGGAAGTAATTGTTCCCGGCCAGTCTGCACTGATTATGTATAAATAGATAAAAATAAAAGAATATGAGCCAAAATACATTCAGCATGGCGGGGGGCGTAGCACGCAACCCGCTTGTGCGTTTAGCCAAACCCGTCACGGCAACTATCGGGGCAGACGAACATATAGCCATTGTAGGACCGAACGGTAGTGGTAAAAGCCTTTTTGTAGATACGCTGATCGGTAAATATCCGCTGCGTGAAGGAGCGCTGCAATATGATTTTTCTCCTTCTGCTACTCAGACCGTTTATGATAATGTAAAATACATCGCTTTTCGTGATACCTATGGAGCTGCCGACGCCAATTACTACTATCAGCAACGTTGGAATGCCCATGACCAGGATGAGGCTCCCGATGTCCGCGAAATGCTGGGCGAGATCAAGGACGAGCAACTGAAAAACGAATTATTCGACCTTTTCCGTATCGAGCCTCTTCTGGATAAGAAGATTATCCTTCTTTCCAGTGGGGAATTACGCAAATTCCAGCTCACAAAGATCCTGCTGACTGCTCCCCGTGTTCTGATTATGGATAACCCGTTTATCGGACTGGATGCTCCTACACGCGAATTGCTTTTCTCTTTGCTCGATCGTCTGACGAAGATGTCGTCGGTACAGATAATTCTGGTGCTTTCCATGTTGGATGATATTCCTTCCTTCATTACCCATGTCATTCCCGTTGACAAAATGGAAGTCTTTCCGAAAATGGAACGTGAAGTCTATTTGGATGCTTTCCGTTCAAGAGATACGGTCGTTCCTTTTGACGATTTACAACAACGTATTATTGATTTGCCTTACAACGGCAATAATTACGATGCCGACGAGGTGGTGAAACTAAACAAAGTCAGTATCCGCTATGGTGACCGTACTATTCTGAAAGAACTCGATTGGACTGTGCATCGTGGGGAGAAATGGGCATTGAGTGGAGAAAACGGCGCAGGCAAATCAACCTTGCTGAGTCTTGTTTGTGCGGATAATCCCCAATCGTATGCCTGTGATATCAGCCTGTTCGGACGAAAAAGAGGAACCGGGGAGAGTATCTGGGAAATTAAGAAACACATCGGCTACGTCAGTCCGGAGATGCATCGTGCTTACCTTAAAAACCTGCCGGCTATTGAGATTGTAGCAAGCGGTTTACATGATAGTATCGGGTTGTACAGACGTCCGCAACCGGAGCAGATGGATATTTGTGAATGGTGGATGGATGTATTCGGTATCGCAGCATTGAAAGATAAAGCATTCCTGCAACTTTCCAGTGGCGAGCAACGGCTGGCTCTGCTGGCACGTGCTTTCGTCAAAGATCCGGAACTGTTGATTTTGGATGAACCGCTTCACGGACTTGATACTTACAACCGTCGCCGGGTGAAGAAGGTGATTGAAGCCTTCTGCCAACGTAAAGATAAAACGATGATTATGGTGACACATTATGAATCGGAGCTTCCGGGCACGATAACAGACCGCATTTTCCTGAAAAGAAATTAGATGGTACACCGTTCAAGTTTGGTTTCTAATCTTCTTTTATGAATTGATTATTCTATTCATTTATATAAGTTATTAACTAAGGTTTTTCTCAAACCATTCTCACTATGATGAGAAAAAAATCTCATCATAGTGAGAACTTTTTCTCATTACTATGAGAATTTTTTCTCGTCATGGTGAGAATAATCCCTGCCCTGAATGTATCGTAACGGGGGTTCTGGAAGTAAATTGTGAACCTGCTTTCCGGGTTAGCCGAGTGGATGTGTAAACCAGAAACAGGAACCCTTTCCGGGTTCCGAATCTACTCCGATCTTTCCTCCGAGTTGTGTGATGATACTCTGGCAGATAGAAAGACCGAGACCGGTGCCGGGAATAAAATTATTGAGTTTGACAAAACGGTTGAATACAGCCGTTTGCTTTTCCGGTTCGATTCCTATACCCGTATCCTCTACGGAGAATTTCGCTTCTTTTCCTTTTATTTGGTAACTGATGGTTATACTCCCTTCGGAGGTAAATTTTAACGCATTGACTACGAAGTTTGATAATACTTGGTAAAGCCTACTTTTATCGCTGGTGAGTTGCAAATCGGGCAGATCGGGAGACAGGCGGAGTTCCACCTGCGGGGAGGTTCGCATCTGCATTGCTTGGTATAATTCATTGCATAACCGTTTGGCGTTCACTTTCTCGAAGGTAAAGTCAAAAGTTCCAGCTTCGATTTTTGACAAGTCGAGAATATCGGAAATAAGTTGTAGCAGGCGTTTGTTGTTCTCTTCGATGATGGTGACATACTGCAGTTTCTCTTCCGGATTGTCCGCCTCTTGCAGCATACTCGAAAAACCGACAATCGCATTGAGCGGTGTACGTATCTCGTGGCTCATATTGGCAAGGAAGGCAGACTTTAGCCGGTCGGATTCTTCTGCTTTCTCTTTAGCTTGAATGAGCATTCGTTCCGTTTCTTTCAGTTGGGTGATATCAAAGTTGATGCACAACATTTCGATGATATTATCCTGTGGGAGATAATTCCGGACCAACACATTCACGCGTGTCCACGTATAGTTTCCGTCAGCTCTGCGAATACGCATATCACGACATAATTTGCTACTTTCCCCTTTAATGACCTTATCCAGAAAATCAAGCATTACAGCCCGGTCTTCGGGGTGGAAGTGGGAGTGTATGCCGATGATTTCCGGTAGTGGGGTACCTTCTTCCTCTCCTATATTCCTGTACCAGCTGCTCAGGGCATAACCGTCCCGGCTCAAAGCGTCGAAATGGGCATAACCAACTTTGGCATAGTCGCCTACCAGGTCGAAGAAATTTTTGAACTCCTGAATCTTATTATAAGCAATGGTATTTTCGGTCTTGTCTACGTTAATCACCAAGTAATTGATCGGCTCATGATTATGGTCGTACAGCGTAGTTACTTTGGTTGTTAAATCTATACTGCCTCCCGAACTTTGTGACTGGTAGTATCCGTTTATCTTGGAAAATTCATAGCAGAATGTAAAGTCGGCGTCTTCATTATTTCTGAGTTTCTGTTTGATCTCTTCCGGAAGCAGGGGATTCTCGAACAGATTAACTCCCAAGACATCTTCTTTGCTGGCTATATGAAACATTTCCAGTTCCTTCTTGTTAAGGTCGATCAGGAGCCCGTCTTTATTGTATAATTCGATGCCTACGGGGATATTTTTATAGATATTATGCAGAATGCGTTCACTGTTCTGCAATGCCTGGTAAGCGGACGCCATATGTGGTCCGTCTTGTGTTTCGGCTATGCCATATATCTTGGTGTTTCCTGCCTCGTCTGTTTCCTGGTAACATATCTTGCTGCGTATCCATACACCCCCTTTAGGAGTATCGAGCAGATATACTTCTTCAATCGTCTGCTGTAATTCATCGAAAGAGTGGGAAGTGGTGTGTTGCTGGTCTTCCCTCAGAATCCGCTTGTTGAAATCATTGAAACTAATAATACCCTCCTCGTCGAGACCGAGAAGTTGGGCTATGAAGCCGGAGCATTTGTAACACTCTGTTTTTACATCTGCCTCCCACCAGCCGATGTTGGCTTTATTCATTAATTTCCGTAGGAAGATGTCTTCTCTGTGTGTGTCTGTTTCAGGCATTTTACAGTTTGTTCTGAAGGTTAAAAATTTGTTTAATATGTAAAAGTAGTCATTTTTGTCGGATTCCTGCTAATAAACCACCATTTTTAGGTATTGATAACTCCTTATTCTTTCGTGAACTTTGTGGAGAAATAAAATGTTCTATATATAATGCGTAGATATAAAAAGAAAGGAGATCATTAAGAATGAAAAAAATAGTATTACTTCGTCACGGAGAGAGTGTATGGAACAAGGAAAATCGTTTCACCGGCTGGACGGATGTAGACCTTACGGAAAAAGGAGTTGCCGAAGCCGAGAAGGCAGGGGAGACGCTGAGAGAATATGGCTTCAATTTCGATAAAGCCTATACTTCCTATCTGAAACGTGCAGTGAAAACTCTGAACTGCGTGCTTGATAAGATGAATCTCGACTGGATTCCCGTGGAAAAGAACTGGCGCCTGAATGAGAAGCATTATGGAGAGTTACAAGGGCTGAATAAAGCGGAAACCGCCGGGAAGTATGGGGAGGAACAAGTGCTTGTATGGCGCCGCAGCTATGACATTGCTCCTAATCCGCTTGCAGAGAATGACCTTAGAAATCCACGTTTCGACTATCGATATCACGAGATACCCGATGCTGAACTGCCCCGTACCGAATCATTGAAGGATACCATTGAACGTATTATGCCTTATTGGGAATCAAATATATTTCCTGCATTGAAAACTGCCCATACTTTACTGGTGGTAGCTCACGGTAATAGTTTGAGGGGGATTATCAAACATCTGAAACATATTTCGGATGAAGATATTATAAAACTGAACCTGCCTACTGCCGTGCCTTATGTGTTTGAGTTCGACGAGAATCTTAATGTAGCTAATGACTACTTTCTGGGTAATCCCGAAGAAATCAGAAAATTAATGGAGGCAGTAGCCAACCAGGGAAAGAAAAAATAGAATAAAGTTATACATTAAAAAAATGAAGTTATGAATAAAGTTATAGAATTATTAGGAGATAAATCCTGTTATTATTTGGATCACACCTGTAAAACCATCGATAAATCGCTGATTCACATTCCCTCTCCCGATACAATAGATAAAATCTGGTTGGATTCAGATCGTAATATAAAGGTATTGAATAGCCTTCAGTCTCTCTTGGGGCATGGCCGATTGGCAAATACCGGATATGTGTCCATTCTTCCTGTCGATCAGGATATCGAGCATACTGCCGGGGCTTCTTTTGCTCCGAACCCGATCTATTTCGACCCGGAGAATATCGTGAAACTGGCTATTGAAGGCGGCTGCAACGCCGTGGCTTCCACTTTCGGAATCCTGGGTTCCGTAGCGCGTAAGTATGCCCATAAGATACCTTTCGTTGTGAAGTTGAATCATAATGAACTGCTTTCTTATCCGAACAGCTTCGACCAAGTGTTGTTTGGCACCGTGAAGGAGGCATGGAACATGGGGGCAGTAGCTGTCGGAGCCACTATCTATTTCGGTTCGGAACAGAGCCGCCGTCAGTTGGTAGAGATTGCCGAGGCGTTTGAATATGCGCACGAACTGGGTATGGCAACCATTCTGTGGTGCTATCTGCGTAACAATGATTTCAAAAAAGGAGCAATAGATTATCACTCTGCTGCCGACCTGACCGGACAGGCTGACCGCCTGGGTGTGACCATTAAGGCGGATATTGTGAAGCAGAAACTTCCGACGAATAACGGCGGCTTTAAAGCTATCGGCTTCGGCAAGGTGGACGAACGTATGTACACCGAACTGGCGACTGACCACCCGATTGACCTTTGCCGTTATCAGGTTGCTAATGGCTACATGGGGCGTGTAGGACTGATTAATTCCGGTGGGGAATCTCACGGAACTTCCGATTTGCGTGATGCCGTCATTACTGCCGTAGTGAATAAGCGTGCCGGAGGTATGGGACTGATTAGCGGACGTAAGGCTTTCCAGAAACCGATGAATAAAGGGGTAGAATTATTGAATGCTATCCAGGATGTTTATCTTGATCCGTCAATAACGATCGCTTGATACGGTTGTGAATGGAAATAATTTCTTATCTTTGACTATTAGATAGTTAACCATTAAAAAAATAAGAGTATGAAGTTTTTTATTGACACAGCCAATTTGGAGCAGATTAAGGAGGCACATGACCTCGGTGTACTTGACGGAGTGACTACCAACCCTTCGCTCATGGCGAAAGAAGGTATTAAGGGAACACAGAACCAGCGTGACCATTATGTCAAGATATGTAATATCGTCAACGGTGATGTGAGTGCTGAGGTGATAGCGACCGATTATGAAGGGATGATTCGCGAAGGCGAGGAGCTGGCGGCGCTTAATCCGCATATCGTAGTGAAAGTGCCTTGTATTGCCGACGGTATCAAAGCCATCAAGTATTTCACGGAGAAAGGAATACGCACGAACTGTACGCTGGTCTTTTCGGTGGGACAGGCGTTGCTGGCGGCTAAAGCCGGGGCAACTTATGTATCTCCTTTCGTCGGCCGTCTGGATGATATTTGTGAAGATGGGATAGGACTTGTCGGGGATATTGTACGTATGTACCGCACGTATGATTACAAGACACAAGTGCTGGCAGCTTCTATCCGTAATACGAAGCACATTATCGAATGTGTGGAAGTGGGGGCGGATGTTGCTACTTGCCCGTTGAGTGCCATTAAGGGATTGTTGAATCATCCGTTGACGGATTCGGGACTGAAAAAATTCCTGGAAGACTATAAAAAAGTCAACGGTTGAGAGTAGACAAGGCTCAATATATAGAACAAACGGTGAACATCAGGCAGTTCGTTGCTGCACAGTGTTCACCGTTTTTTATTTTTTAGTTGTCGGATGGCTATTCGTTTTTCTTTTCCTGTTTCCGCTTTTCCTTATACTGTGTCGGCGTTTCGCCTGTATATTGTTTGAAAGCCGTACTGAAATAGCGGGAAGTAGTAAACCCGACTTTCTCGGCGATTTCCGTAAATGACAGTTCCGTGCCAGTCATTAATGTGATCGCTTTCTCCATTCTGAATTTGTTAATATAATCATTGGCCCCCATATCGGTAAGAGCTTTTAGCTTGTTATAGAGCGAAGCCCGGCTCATGCCGATTTCTTTGCAGACCAAAGCGACATCCAGATTACTGTTATCCAGATTTTCCTGGATAATCTTATTCATTTTGAGTAAGAATGTTTCGTCCGCCTGACTGAACGTGCTCTCTTCCGGGGCAGGAATCAAGCCGGCATTCAGATACCTTTTCTTGGTATGTTCGCGGTTTTTCAACCGGTTGCGGATGAGTTCCATTAACATTTCTATTTCAAAAGGCTTGGTGAGATAGGCGTCCGCTCCGTTTTTGTAACCGCTCAGCTGGCTTTGTTTATCATCTCTTGCCGTCAGCAGGATGATAGGGATGTGGCTGATAGTAATATCCTCTTTGATGTTTTTACACAATTCATATCCGTTCATTCGCGGCATCATTACATCACTGACGATGATATCCGGAGTATGGCTCTTGATAAGTTGAAGGGCTTCTACACCGTCTGCAGCAATTACGATCCGCTTGAAATATTCTCCTAATGATTTTTTTAGGAAGTCTGTCAGGTCGGAATTGTCGTCCACTACCAGAATACTGTAAGGGGTCGTGTCGAAATTGTCCTCATCAGGAATCTGTTCATTGTCATTGTCGCCTATCAGTTCGTTCAGATATGCCTTAGGCTGGCAGATAATTTCTTCGGTCTTTTGCTTCAGTGGCAGTTCAAAGAAGAAAGTTGCACCTGCTTCCTGATTGTTGCGGGCACCGATAGAACCACCATGCAGCTCAACCAGAATCTTGGAATAAGATAATCCGATTCCCGTTCCGCTTTGTTCTCCTGTCCCTTGATAGAAACGGGTAAAGAGTTTCCGGGTGTCTACTTGATGCAATCCGTTTCCCTGGTCGATTATGGAAATACGTATTCTGCTTTCTTCTGAAAGTAATTCGGAGGTAATTGTAATTTCTGTATTTTCAGGACTATGTTTGAGCGCGTTGATAAGCAGGTTGCTTAAAATAGTCTCGCACTTGTCCTTATCGAAACTGACAGTTTCAATCCGTGGGTCGAGCTCATAACGGATTCGCACATTTTTGGCTTCACCTTCACTGATAAAGTCTTGTGATACGTCCTCAATCCATTTATTGAGCGGATGAGGCTGTATCTGCATTTTACTTTCTCCGACTTCCATTTTACGCACATCAAGCACCATGTTAATTAGGTTCTTCATACGTTGTGACTGTCTGTAAATAGCTTTCAGGGGAAGGTATTGATGATCTTCGGAGGAGAGTGATTTCAATATTCTGCTAAGTGGAGCGTGTATCAGTGTCAACGGTGTACGAAGCTCGTGGCTGATATTGATAAGGAAGCGTACTTTTTCTTCATACACTTGTTGCTCGTGCTCTTTCATAGCCCATTTGAGCTTTTCCTCTTTGCGTTTCAAGGTTCTTCGGAAAGTCTCTATAATAACGGCGACAACGAAAACTGCGCAACTGAGGATGAACCACCATGTACGATACCAGGGAGGAAGAATCGTTAACTCCAGTACTTCTTGGTTAGGAATCCAACTACCGTCTTTGGCCGTACAGGAAGCCATGATTTTATAACTGCCCGGTGGCAGTGAGCGTATAGCCAGTTCAGGGTTGTAGGATTCGATTTGTTGGTCATTCAACCCTTCTATCTGGTATTTATATACTTTTTGGCGGAAAATGTCTTCCTCTTTCGACATGATTCGGATAGTAATATTGCTGTTCCAAGGAGCGGAGATACCTTTCGGATTACCGCTTAACTTATCGTTGACGGATTCTCCGTTGATAATGACATTTGACAATTGGAGTTGTGGAAGTTCGGAGGTGGTCAGCGGGAGCTTGCTGTTGATATGAAGCAAGCCTTTTACACCGCCCATGTAGATATCTCCCTGCATACTTAATAATTGAGGCTTGGAAAGATATTCGTTTAGAATAGCTCCATCCGACTCTCCGAATAGGACAAACTTCTTTTCTTTGATCAACCAGGCAAAGAGCATACTGTCGGCTCCTATCCATACTTTTCCCTGCTGGTCGCATACGAGTAGAGTAATTTCGCCGAACAGGGAAGTCGGTATCAGAGTCTTTGTCTTGGTTCCGGGATGATAATGTATCAATCCGTAATTGCTCCCGATCCAGAAGTGCCCTTCTTTATCCCGTGAAACGGAGTTGATAACAGTATCTTTCCGGCAAGAGTACAATGCTTTCAACCGGTTTGTACGGTTATCCAGTTCGTAGATGTGTTTTGTATCATTTATATAAGTATAATCCTGATAATTGCCAATAGGTAAAAGGGTACCGATGATATCTTGCCCTTCCTGCTCGGTAGCAATATTGAAAGTCTGTTCTTTCAGATTGTATTTATAAACATGATCTCCCAGGAATAATATGCTGTGAGGCGTGTTTTGTAGTAAATTCACGGCTTTTCCCCGGTTACAGAGACGGGTGTTCGTTTCATTATCGACAATGGTGAAGGGATGTTTTTCTCCTGTTGCCGGATTGAAAATGAATACTCCCTGCGAGAAAAGGGAAATTAATAATTTACCGGGAGTAAACGGACAGATAGAGGCTACTTTGTCTTCCCAAGTCGAAGGGTAATGGGCGAATTTCTCCGTAAACGGGTTAAAGCTGTTTATGCCTCCTCCGTCCGTACCTATCCAGATCCGGTTTTCGGATTCCTGAAAAAGGCTCAAAACAGTGGAGTTGCTTAATCCGCGGTCGTTGCCGGGCAATACATCTTTATATGTTTTCATAGAAACTTCCCGGATGCTGATTAATCCGTTTCGGATGCTGCCTGCCCACATATTATTATTCCGGTCGTTATAAAGACATAAGATCGAATTGGCAGGAAGTGAATAGTTATCTCTTCCGGGGATGTGTTCCAATAGGGAAAATTGTCCCGTTTCCGGGTCAAGGATATTGATGCCTCCTCCGTCTGTTCCAATCCATATCTGCCCTTCCCGTTCGGCGAGGCTTAATACAACATTGTTGCTCAGAGAAGAATTGCGGGTGGTATAGGTGGCTAGCAGTTTTCCGTCGCGGGTCAGGCAATTCAAGCCTCCGTTGTAAGGTGCCACCCATATCCTTTTCTGTGAATCGATGAATATATTCATGATTTCTTTTCCGCAATCGAAAGGGGGAGGGTTATATTTTCCGGTTTTTAAGTCGAGTAGTAGTAAGCCCTGCCACCGACTACAACAGAGCAGGGTATGTTCATCCCAAAGGGTCAGCAGGGTGACATTGTAATTCGGTTCCCGCTCAAATGATTGCAAGAGGCGTAAGGAAGCATCCTGATAATTATAGAAAAAGATTTTATTTTTTGAACCGAACAAGACGCCGCCTTTTGTCAGGCAAACTGAATAAACGATAATGTTATTTCCCGACTCATTCGTTGGTATGAAGAAGTCATCACTCTGCCGTCGATAGCGCGCCACTCCTTTGTCCGTCAGAATCCAGATATTGTTTTGTTCGTCTTCTATCATCTGATAGATAAAATTATGTGGAATGGAATGAGGATCATCGGCCTGATGAACATATTTTTTGAGTTCATGCCCGTCGTATCGTCCCAGCCCGGAACGGGTTCCAATCCATACAAAGCCTTGTTCATCCGTCAGGATACAGCGCACGGTGGAAGGTAGTCCGTCTTTCAGGGAGATTTGTTTATAGTAATAATGTCCGGCTTGAAGGGGGAGAAGGCCGGTAAACTGTATGATAAATGCTACGCATAGTAGTACCAATATGTTTTTTCTCATGAAATCAGGTCAGTTTAACTGAAACAAAGATAATGTATTCGGATGAATATTACTTAAATCAGCTCTCTTATTTTTTAGTTTTTATCCCTATCTTTGCTCGAAAATATACGATTATGATTACCGAAGAACTACAAAAACTTTATCTGGCATATACGGGAGTTCCCGCCGAGAATATAACAGAATTACCTTCTTCCGGCTCCAATCGCCGTTATTTCCGGTTGGCGGGGGTGCAAACATTGATCGGAGTTTATGGAACCTGTATCGATGAGAATGAGGCTTTTCTTTATATGGCGGCCCATTTCCGCAGATGCGGTTTGCCTATTCCTGAGATTCACATCGTGTCGGAAGATAAAACCTATTATCTGCAAGAAGATTTAGGAGACACTTTGTTGTTTCATGCCATAGAGAAAGGACGTGCCACGAGTGTCTTTTCCGAAGATGAAAAAGAACTGCTTCGAAAGACGATTCGCCTGCTGCCCGCTATCCAGTTTGCCGGGGCGGACGGATTTGATTTCTCCCGTTGCTATCCCCAGCCGGAGTTTAACCAACGTTCTATCCTTTGGGACCTGAATTACTTTAAATACTGTTTTCTCAAGGCTACCGGCATGGAGTTTCAAGAGGATAAACTGGAAGATGATTTCCAGAAGATGAGCGATGTTCTGCTTCGTAGTTCTTCTGCCACTTTTATGTATCGTGACTTCCAAAGTCGTAATGTGATGATTAAAGACGGCGAACCATGGTTTATTGATTTTCAGGGCGGACGTAAGGGACCGTTCTATTATGACATTGCTTCTTTCTTATGGCAGGCAAAAGCAAAATATCCTGATAGTCTCCGTCAGGAACTGCTGCAAGAATATATTGAAGCACTCCGCAAATACCAACCAATTGACGAACCTTATTTTTATAGCCAGCTTCGCCATTTTGTACTTTTCCGTACTTTGCAAGTGCTTGGAGCCTATGGCTTTCGTGGCTACTTCGAAAAGAAGCCCCATTTTATCCAGAGTGTTCCTTATGCTATCGGGAACCTGCGCGAACTGTTGAAAGAGGAATATCCGGAATATCCGTATCTCTGTAAAGTACTGCGTGAACTGACCGGGCTGAAACAATTTACGGACGATCTGAAAAAGCGCCAGCTCACAGTCAAAGTCATGAGTTTTGCTTATAAGAAAGGGATTCCTGACGATCCGACAGGCAATGGGGGCGGCTATGTTTTTGATTGCCGCGCTGTAAATAATCCCGGAAAATATGAACGTTACAAACCTTTTACCGGACTGGATGAACCGGTGATTACCTTCCTCGAAGAAGACGGAGAGATCCTTCGTTTTCTCGATCATGTTTATGCCTTGGTGGATGCTTCTGTGAAACGATATATGGAACGGGGATTTAGTAATTTATCTGTTTGTTTTGGCTGCACCGGAGGGCAACATCGTTCTGTTTATTCCGCCCAGCATTTGGCGGAGCACCTTAATAAGAAATTCGGAGTAAAAGTAGAATTGGTGCATCGTGAACAGAATATAGAACGTACGTTTGAAGCAACTATATAGAAGACTAATGAAAGCTATGATATTTGCTGCCGGTTTGGGCAGCCGGCTGAAACCGTTGACCGACTCTATGCCGAAAGCCCTTGTTCCCATAGCCGGACGTCCGATGCTGGAACATGTTATCCTGAAACTGAAAGCATCCGGTTTCACCGAAATTGTGATTAATATTCACCATTTCGGTGAACAGATACTCGATTTTCTGAAAGCTAATGATAATTTCGGACTTACCATACATATTTCCGACGAGCGTGAACAGTTGCTTGATACGGGAGGAGGAGTCAGGAAAGCCTGTACTTTCTTTGAACATTCCGATGAGCCTTTTTTAGTGCATAATGTCGATATTCTTTCGGATGTGGACCTAAAGGAATTATACGACTATCATTTACAAAACGGCAGTGTGGCTACTTTGTTGGCCAGTCGGCGTAAAACTTCACGTTATCTGCTTTTTGATACGGACAGGAGGCTTTGCGGCTGGATTAATAAAGACACGGGACAAGTGAAGCCGGAAGGCTTTCGACCGGATGAATCACGTTATCAGGAATATGCATTCAGTGGTATTCATGTTCTTTCACCTGCTATTTTCCGCTTGTTGGATGTTCCTTGTTGGGAAGGCAAATTCTCTATTATGGATTTTTATCTTGCTACCTGCCGGCAGGTGGAGTTTTCCGGTTATCTGGTAGAAGATTTGCGACTCATTGATATCGGTAAGCCTGAAACACTGGCTAAGGCCGAAGGCTTTTGTTCCGGAACACTACATAGCGATGCCTAATGGGGCCAAACAGCTCTGTTTTTAGCATGAAACACAATATTTCAATAAGATGCGCAAAGATAACGTAACCATGTTAAAAATCAAATAGTTATAAAACATCTTTTTTCAGCGAGGCCGGAAAAGGAAGCAAGAAAAAGCATATTGGGGCGGGAGTTACGTTACCAAATCGTAACTCAGTCCAAACGCCTCAAATCGAATCCTAATAGACTATATTACAGTTGTTTGCACACTTCTGCATAACCTTGAATAGCTCAACAGTAATTAAATTTGTGACTAAAAAAAGTTGAGTTATGAAAAGTACATTCAAAGTATTATTTTACGTAAAGAAACAGTCTGTAAAAAACGGAAAGGCACCGGTTATGGGCCGTATCACCATCAATGGAACCCAAGCCGGTTTCAGTTGTAAGAAAGAAGTGTCCCTCGCTTTGTGGGACGTCAAAACCAACCGGGCCAAAGGCAAGTCCGAGGAGGCCCGTACACTCAATCAGGAGCTTGACAATATCAAGGCGCAAATCACCAGGCACTACCAGTACATCTGCGACCACGACAGTTTTGTCACGGCCAAGAAAGTCTATAACCGCTATGTCGGTTTCTCAGAGGAATGCCACACCCTTATGAATCTTTTCAGGGAACAGCTGGAATCGTATAAAAAGAAAATCGGCATAGAGAAAGCCGAAAGCACCTACCGCGGTCTGGTTGCCGACTACAAGAATCTCCTGCTTTTCATGAAAAGCAAGAAGAATACGGAGGATATTGTTATCGAAGAACTTGAGAAATCATTCATTGAGGATTACTACAACTGGATGCTCGGTACCTGTGCTTTGGCGAACTCCACTGCCTTCGGGCGTGTCAATACCCTGAAATGGCTGATGTATATCGCGCAGGAAAAAGGCTGGATACGGGTCCATCCGTTCGCATCATTCGAGTGTATGCCCGAATACAAGAGGCGCTCCTTCCTTTCAGAAGAGGAACTGCAAAGGATTATCCGTATAGAACTGAGATACAAACGCCAGCGTGCCATACGCGACATGTTCCTGTTCATGTGTTTCACCGGTCTTTCCTACGCAGACCTGAAAACTATAACCTACGATAATATCCATACCGACTCCGACGGCGGTACATGGCTGATGGGCAACCGTATAAAAACGGGAGTGGCGTATGTCGTAAAATTGTTGCCCATTGCCATCGAGCTGATTGAAAAATACCGGGGTACGGATGAAAAGAAAGACTCCCCCGAATGTGTCTTTCCGGTAGGCGAATACAATGCCATGCGGCTCAGTCTTGGAATCATAGGCAGGAAATGCAACTGCCGGGTAGAGGTCACCCCGCACATCGGACGCCACACGTTTGCCGTTCTGGCCATACTCAAGGGGATGCCGTTGGAAACCCTTCAGAAAGTGTTGGGGCATAAGTCCATCCTCTCCACGCAGGTTTATGCCGAACTGATTAACCCGAAGGTAGGCGAGGACACCGACAGGATTTGCGAGAAAATCGGTCACGTTTACAAACTTGCCATGTAACACGACAATAAAAAAAGCGTCCTTCGGCCTATCGGCTTCCGGACGCTTTTTTATTACCTACTTGTCTATTTTCTGAACCGTCTGAAATCCCTGTAATTCTTTTTCAACACTTCGTACAGTGCACTCTCCGGATAGAGCAGTTTCCCCCCGATAGTGGTATAAGGTACCAGCCTTTCATCCCTCAGCGTCTGCAACGTCCGTCGTGAGATATGCAGCAGGGCGCACACCTCATCCCCCGTCATGTAATGCTCGTCCGCAACCGTCGGGCGTATCCGTGCCGTAGCCTCTTCCACCGCTTTCCCCGCTTTCTTTATCCATCCGGCCAGTTCCTTGAACTCTTCCGAATCCCTTGTGATAATCTCCGCCATGCCTTACTTCCTTTTGATTGGTCCGTTTTCCAGTATCTCCCGAATATCCGTTTCCCGGTAGAAGAATTTCCCCCCTACGTTCGAGTGGGGGATTAGCCCGTTGTCCCGATAGTTTTGCAGGCACCGTTTCGATATGCCCAGAGCCAGACATACGTCCTGCGCATCCATTCACTTGTCCGGTGCAGGCGGGGCAATCTTTTTCTGGAAGTCGCCCATCTGTACGGCCAGCGTGCTGACCAGCTTTCTCAACTCCTGATACGCGCTTGTTTCAATAATTGTCAGTTCCATACTAAAATTCTTTTTAAGTTTCTGAATATGCGGCAAAGTAAGGCACATTTCCACATCCTGCAAAGCCCCCGGACTTAAAGTCACCCGTTGGCGTGCATTGTCTCCCCTTTAAATATACAAAATGTTAAAAAACTCCCCCAAAACATTGCCGTACCGCCCTTTCCGCCTATATTTAGGCAAATCAAAAACCTTCAAAGCCCATGCGTCTGAACTTTACCATACGTGACTGTGCCGACAGCAACCGCCCCAAAGTCCATGACTACGTAGCCATGCTGCGCCGAATCCTTACCCAATATCCCCATGCGGAGTTTGTATTCCAGTTTGCCCCCGACGGCATATTGTCCTTCTACGGCGAATTTCTGCCCGATATAAAGGGGATTGCCGCTGAAATGTGCTGGTGCGTCATCGACTGTGATACCGACGGTTATATACAGACTGGCACTGCCTGCCATACCATGATAGGGGTGGAGATCACCTGCCGTCAGACGCGGACCGGCTGGTGAGCCGACAGGATAGAGGAAAAATTTCTGGTAGGCGATGTTCCCGACCATTTCTATCCCCTTGTCACCGATTTCCGTCCCCCCATCCGTACTTTCGGTTTCCACAGCTATTACCTGCACGATTATTCCCCCGTTTCCCGTCAGGACTTCGCCCACACGCCCGACGAGTTTCAGCGCCGGGTCACCAACCTTGTCTCCAGATTCAAAAGCGGTGAAGCCTCAGATTGCGTGGCCTACTTCATGGCGATAGCCTTTGCACGCACTCCCGAACTCACCAGCCGCCGTGCCGACTTCACCCTTATGATAATCCCCGCATCCACCAACGAAAGGCACGAGCTCCGCTTCAGGAATTTCAGCGTTGAGTTTACCGGCCTGCTGCGCATCGCCAACGGTTACGACGCCATCACCGTTACCCGTGACCGGGAAGAGTACAAGGGACAGCATTACAAGAACAAGACCGACAATCTCCATTTTGCCGGAGCCGCCATCCGTGGCCGCCACATCCTGTTGTTCGACGATTTGCTGACTACCGGTGCCGGACTTTCCCAAGTCAGCCGCAAACTGCTCGCTTGCGGTGCCCTCCCCGTCACCGGCCTCTTTCTTGCCAGGACCCTGCCTCCCGAAGACGAATATGATTTTCTGCCCGTGGAGGAAGCCCCTGCCACAGAATAAAAGAGAAGGGCCCGTCACCCGCATCCATGCGGCAACGGGCCTTCCATTCCCTTATCTGTTTTCCACATAATCCTACATCTTCATGCCTTTGCTTTTCCGTACAGCCGCCTTCTCCTTCATGTCCGCTTTCTGCCGTATTTCCGGAAAGTGCTCCTTCAACAGTTTCCCTGCCAGTTTCTTCGCCCTCTCCTGCATCTCATCATACACGTCCCATCTGTTCCGGCCCAGCTGCTTGTTTTCTATCTTTTCAAATTTTTCATGGAAACTGAACTCATCGGGGTATTCATCCACCACTCCGTCTCTCGGATAGCCCTTGTCCACGATATACAGCAGTGTCATCCGGTCATAATTATACGGGCTCCGCGTCAGTCCCAGTCCCTTGTCCGCATCAGTCAGCCTGTAATAGTTCTCCCATGTGGGGGTAAGGTCATAGGTCTCACTGTCCGTTGCGTTTTTCAGTACCGACCTGTCCTGATACGCCCGCCTTATCGTTTCCTCGTCTCCCCACCAGCCGAAACGGTCATGGCAACGGTTCACTTTCCCTTCCATCAGCGAGGGCCATCCCCTCAGTTCATGGATTGCCAGGGATTTCACCGCAAACTCCGGGGCAAAGAAGTCATTCTCTATGTATTTATACATGTAATCACTATATTGTATCTCTCCGACTATGTCCCTGCTGAACAGCAGCACCCCCTTGTCCGTCTCAACGCCCGTATAATACGTGTTCCCATGTTTCAAATCATCCAGCATCTCCGCCATCACTTCGGGTGGTGCGGACTTTATCTCCCGCCACATCTCCGGCGTAAGCCGCCGGGTATAGTTCTCGTCCCTTGACAGCGGGTCCATGTCCTTTCACAGGCAATACACCACTTCCGACAGACGCAGGTATCTATGCAGCTTGATACCATGTCCGTCCATCGCCTTTTCCAGCCTTTGCAGATAATCATCATTGTTCCCTTCCCGCAAACGCGGTACAATCCCCATATCAGGCACGTTATAGTACATCATGCCCATAACGGGCATTTCCGTTTCCTTCAGTGCCTTTTCCACATCTTCCAGCATAAACTCCAGAAAGCCTTCCTCGCCCGTACCTTTCATGCTGACATGCACCGGCTTGAAATGTCCGTCCACTGTGACATACACACTGCCACCGTTCATATTCTCTTTTTCCATCCGCCAAAAATTTAAATGTTCATTCTTTGTCCTTTTCCCTTTGCCGGAATCCGCACCCTCATTTCCACGTTCGGGAACCGCACGTTGTCCGGCCTTGCCACCAGTGACGAGACTATCCGCTCCTGCTCTCCCGTCAGCGGTACGGGCTGCCGTTGCAGGTTTCTCAGCCTGTTGAAGTTCCTCAGCGTAGGTGCCATGTCGCAACATGCCACACAAATCCCGTATCTCACCATATCCGAAGAAACCGTCTGTCCATCACCGATTTTAGCCCGGTATGCGGCATCCAGCGGAGCCACTTCATAAAACCTCAGACTTCTGGGTTTCCGCTTGCCGTCAAAAAAACGTTCGGCCAGCCCGCTCAGAAACGCATCCAGCATCTCCGCCATCACTTCGGGTGGTGCGGACTTTATCTCCCGCCACATCTCCGGCGTAAGCCGCCGGGTATAGTTCTCGTCCCTTGACAGCGGGTCCATGTCCTTTCACAGGCAATACACCACTTCCGACAGACGCAGGTATCTATGCAGCTTGATACCATGTCCGTCCATCGCCTTTTCCAGCCTTTGCAGATAATCATCATTGTTCCCTTCCCGCAAACGCGGTACAATCCCCATATCAGGCACGTTATAGTACATCATGCCCATAACGGGCATTTCCGTTTCCTTCAGTGCCTTTTCCACATCTTCCAGCATAAACTCCAGAAAGCCTTCCTCGCCCGTACCTTTCATGCTGACATGCACCGGCTTGAAATGTCCGTCCACTGTGACATACACACTGCCACCGTTCATATTCTCTTTTTCCATCCGCCAAAAATTTAAATGTTCATTCTTTGTCCTTTTCCCTTTGCCGGAATCCGCACCCTCATTTCCACGTTCGGGAACCGCACGTTGTCCGGCCTTGCCACCAGTGACGAGACTATCCGCTCCTGCTCTCCCGTCAGCGGTACGGGCTGCCGTTGCAGGTTTCTCAGCCTGTTGAAGTTCCTCAGCGTAGGTGCCATGTCGCAACATGCCACACAAATCCCGTATCTCACCATATCCGAAGAAACCGTCTGTCCATCACCGATTTTAGCCCGGTATGCGGCATCCAGCGGAGCCACTTCATAAAACCTCAGACTTCTGGGTTTCCGCTTGCCGTCAAAAAAACGTTCGGCCAGCCCGCTCAGAAACGCATCCAGCATCCTGTCCCCGCCGTCCGTCTTGTCAAACAGCAATACCTTCCCCCCGTATTCCACCGCCATGCAGGTGGGGAAAGCCGCCAGCCCGCTGCGTATCACATCCCCGTCCATTCCGAAACGGTGTCCCAGGCGCCTGTAATCCTCGTTTTCCAGCAAGGCCGTATGTTCCGCCGATGATGACAGATGCTCAATCCCCCTTTCCTCGCAGAATGCCGCATCCCGGAGCCTCACCACTCCCGACGGATGTATCCTTTCCCGTACCAGCACCGGACAGAGCCGTTCCAGATAATCCGTATTGTCCGTACCGAGTATGGGAGGAATCATGCCTTTGTCCTTAAAATCGAAACGGAACATTCAGTGGTCGGGAACAAATCTCCGTCCTGCCGTATGAAACCTCACGTTGTTGCCGATGTAACGGGAGAATCCCTCTTCCCCCTGCCCGCGCATACTCAGATACACGGGTTTGTAGAAAGCGTCCAGTGTCATGTACAGGCTGCCGCTTTCCACCGCCTGCATTTTCCTTTCTTCCATAAACTCTATAGGATTAATTGTTTCTTCTCTTTCTTCTGCGGAGCGATGGGGGCGGCGTGCCTCGCCTGCCGTTGTCTGTCAGAAGGCTTTTGTCCCGGCATTTCCTGCCTGCGGCATGTCTCCGGTGAGTTGCCGGTCTTCACCTCTTCCGAATGCGGACGCGACATCGGATGTGACTTTTCCATACTTCCGGTCCGGCTTATCCGTGCGCCCAGCCTGAACTCCCCATCCGTGATATGGAACTCCGATTGCAGCAAGTCCGCCGCCATCTCCCTTGCCTCTTTCTGCAAGGCCGCATAGCCGAAGTCGTGTGCCGACAGAGGCGCGTTCATCCGTGCCTTCATGCTGTCTTCCAGCTTCTCCGCCAGTTCCTTGAACTCATACTCATAGCTGAAAGGATGCACCTTGTCTGCCGCAACAATCCCGGCGTACCCGTTTTCCGAAATGTACAGCAATGCCGCCACGTCATAGTTTCGGGGCGAGATGCCCAGCCCGAACTCCCTTGTCAGCCGGTCAAAATTATGGAAATCGGGCCGCAGGTCGAACTTCTCCCTGCACACACCGCCGTCCAGAACGCTTCTGTCCGCGAACTTGTCGGGAGCAAAGCTCACCACCGATCTGCGCAATTGTGCGTCCGTACTCCGCAAATCCGCTTTGGACAGTTTTTCGATGCAGTTGTCCGCCAGCTCCGCCACCCGTTTGGTGGGCAGATCCATCTCGTATATCCGCAGAGTTTCGGGTACTTTGGCCACGTTGAAGAAGCCGTCGGCCAGATGTTGCAGATAGCTGTTGCGTGCCTTCATTCCTTTCGGGGTGTCCGAGAACAGCATCACTCCCTCTTCGGTGGCCACTGCATACACCCGGTTTCCCGTTTCGGAAAATTCCGTTGCCGCAGCTTTCCGTCTGTCCGGTTTCCGGGCAATGCGGTTCCAAATATTATTAAGGATTGACATAGCCTTGTTTTTTTAGATGTGAATAACCGGCGCAAAGAAAGCCGTTCGCCCGCCAATCCGCAATACCGCGCACATGCAAGTCGTCCATTGGCGGCTGTTGGCGTGTGGCCCTTACGCCAGCCGTGCGTCCAGCATCCGGTTGTAGCTCCTGCGCAGGGAGTCGATGAACGGGGTGGTGTCCGTACAACGGTCAAAGACCTTGCCGCGCTTGGTGTACAGCGCATTGATTTTCAGATGGAACACTTCCTCGAAGACGCGGATGACATCCACTATTTTCAATTCCCGGCCTTCCGTCGTACCTACCGCGCCGGCTGCCATCAGTGCGGCCACCAGTTCAATCAGGTCGCTGTCCGTACCGTTCCATGTCAGTGTGACGGAAGTTCTCTTCCCGTTTCCATGTACCGCCTCAGCCTTGAATCCGGTGGACGTGCCGCCATGACGGAGCATCTCCTTCAGCATTTCCGCTTCCGCATCCAGCAGCGCCAATGTCTTGCCGATGAACACGTCATAGAGAATATGGCGGCAGCCTTCCGTCATTCCGTCGCAGGCCTGCCGCATGAAGGCCAGTTCTATTTTCGTATAATTCAGCCGCCGTAGTTGTCCCACGAGGTCGCCTTCCGGTGAAAGTGCGGCAAGGCGGTCCACAAAGTCGTCATAGGCGGCAGGCAATTCACCAGCCGCAGGTCCGGCACCGTTTATATAAGAGGCAAACAAATCGAAAAGGGAGGTTTCCACCAATGTCTTCATCGTATCATATTTTTAGGTTTTACAATTCAGTGCTCCATTCATCCTGCCGGAATAGGAACAAAGGCTATGCCTGAAGAGAGATATTCATAAAATACTTATAATAAGCCATATAAAAAGTCTCCAAAACGGTGTGTACAGGAAAACATTGTGTACCGGACATGATGTGTCCGAATTTCGGACATATTCTAATCCAGACGGTACTTCTTCAGTTTCAGGTAAAGCGTGCTCCGGCTGATACCCAGCAGTCTAGCTGCCGCCTTTTTGTCATTGCCCGTCGCCCCCAATGCCTTCAGAATAGTTGCCCGTTCCGCCCGTTCGTCATTAAGTGAATACACTTCCGGTTGTCTGTCTTTACCGGGCAGGCCTATTTCCGTGGCGGTTATCCAGCCGTCTTTCGCCAGCAGGGTCGCCCGCCTGACAACCGTTCTCAGCTCCCGTATGTTTCCCGGCCACGGATAAGCCTTCAGCCGTTTCTGTGCCTCGCGATCAAAGCCTTTCACGTTCCTTTCCAGCTCCCGGTTGGCGGCATCCAGCATGAACTCCGCCAACGGTATAATGTCTTCGGGACACTCTGCCAGCAGTGGTACATGCAGCGGAAACTCGTTCAGACGGTGGAACAGGTCTTCCCTGAACCGTCCTTCGGCTATCGCCTTTTCCAGATTCTCATTGGTGGCGGCCACCAACCGGATGTCCGTTTGCATTTCTTCCCTGCCGCCTACGGGCCGGTAACGCTTTTCCTGCAACGCACGCAACAGCGACCTCTGCACCTCGGCATTCAGATTACCCACTTCGTCCAAAAACAGTGTCCCGCGGTTGGCGGCGGCAAACATGCCTGTCTTGTGTTCCGTTGCTCCGGTAAAGGCACCCTTCACATGGCCGAACAACTCCGATGCCGCCAGTTCCTTCGGAAGCACTCCGCAATCTACCGCTATGAAAGGCGCGTCTGCCCGTCCGCTCAATGCGTGTACCTGCCGGGCCACATACTCCTTTCCTGTTCCTGATGCACCACGTATCAGTACGGACAAGCTGTCGGCAGGAGCCACCACACGCACAATGTTCTGAAGTTTCACCGCCAGAGGACTTTTGCCAACGTAGAAAGCCCGTTCTTTAACTTTCTTTCTATTTCTACGGTTCAACAGTCCACGGATGATACCGAGTACCTTTTCCGTCTGAATAGGTTTGGGTAGATAGTCTGCGGCACCTCTCTTCACCGCTTCCACCGCACCGGGGATATCTCCGTAACCCGTCATGATAAGGAAAGGCATACGATAGCCCTGCGCCTTCATCCATTCTAATAGTTCCACACCGTTACTGTCGTTCAGGCGAAAATCCGACAATAGCAAATCCACCTTATGGCCTTCCAAAAAGACCTTCGCTGAATCTACCGATAATACATAACGGGCATTGATACCGTTTTTCACCAGCCAGTTTGTGGTGGTACGCGCATACACGCGGTCATCTTCCACTACCAATACGGTTTCCATATGTTTTTTCCTTTATTTTTTTTGCTTTCTCTACGGCCTGTTCCACGGCCTCAATCAGTTTTTCTATTCTTTCGTCCGATATCCCGCCCCATTTTTCAGGAGGCATGGAGGCCATTCCCTTCAGTTCACTTCGGGGAATGTTTATACGGATCATTTCCCAGAGTGGTGCGGCTTTGTGTATGATACTTCCCAACTTCACATAGTTTCTCATGGAGAAAGCATCCCGCATTCCGGAAAGTTCCTCCGTGGTGTCTTCTATAAAAATATCTAGCATTTCCTCAACATATTCCTCACCTTCCATGATAGCCGTAATATCCAATCTGTCCATTTGTGAAACTGCCGCCAGCAGATCCTCCTCAGAGAAAGGCTTATATAGGCAGCCTGCAAAACCTTCGGAAAGATACTTCTCCTTGTTGCCGGAATGTGCCGTGACGGCTATGATCGGAATCTCCTTTGCCTGGGGAATATCCGAGCCTCTCAACAGTTCAAGGACTGAGAAGCCATCAGCACCGGGCATCTGTATGTCGGTCAGCAGGAAGTCGTACTCCTGTCTTTTCAGGCAGTCCGCTAGATTCCGGACATCCGTGCAGCAGTCACAGTGAATCCGGTTGCGAGAAAGCATCTCCCGGGTAATCTCCAGCTGGATGCGGTTGTCGTCAATGACCAGCACGTGAATGCCAACGGGCAGTTCTCTGGGGGTAAGCATCTTCTCTTCTGGATGGGCGCACTGTTCGGCCGGTGGCACGGGAAGGAAAACGGAGAAGCGGCTGCCTTCACTGGGGACGCTCTCCACTTCCACACGGCCCTGCATTTCAGATACGAGCCGGACCGTGATCGCCAGTCCCAGCCCGAATCCGGGAATGTTACGTGCGCTATCCAGCCTTTCGAACGCTCCGAATATCCGTTCTCTTTCTTTTGCGTTTATTCCCACACCGGTATCCCGGACAACAATGCGGAGATTTCCCGGCCGGTATTCCGCCTCAAGACGCACCTCCCCGTGGAACGTGAACTTCAGAGCGTTGGACAGCAGGTTGCCGGCTATCTGCCGGATATGCGAGCTGTCACAGCAGACAATGGCGTCTAAACCGGAGAAGGACGCGGTGAATGCCAGATCCTTCTGCAGGGCGGCAAGACGGTGGCTGTCCGCTATTTCCTCGAATAGGGCTTCAAGGTTGAAGACCGTGTTATTGGAACGGACCCCGCTTTCATCCAGCTGGTGGTATTCCATCAGTGTGTTTACCAGGCCGAGCATGTAATCGGACGAGTGCAGGATGTTGTCCAGATAGTCGGTCCTACGGCTGACATCGTTTTCCGAGGGCATCAATTCCGCACAGCCCCTAATGGCCGCCAGTGGGGTACGCAGGTCATGGGCCACCGAAGCCATCAGCTCCTTGCGTGAGCGGAGCAGTTCCCTATTCCGCTTGTCGGACTGTTCAAGCTTCCTCTCGTATCGGATACGGTGGTTCAGGTCTCGATGTACGACGGTGTACAGCATGATTGCCAGCAGGGAGACGGACAAGGCAAGGCCGGCTACCATATAGTAGGAGTTGTCCCGCTCAAGGATGAAGGCCCGGTAGCGTTCAGTAAAACGCTCATTGTTCTCCCGCTCGAATTCAGAGACCATGCTGTTCATTCTTTCGTTTAGTTCCACGCTGCCGATGTATAAGCTGTCCATCTGTACCAGCAGCCGTTCCTGTCTTTCAGTCTGTTCCAGAATGATCCTTTCATTCAGGGAATGGAGCATGCGTGTTGTTATCCCAGTTGGAGAAGTGGCGGACAGAGACTGCCGTTTACGTTCTGCCTCTTCCCGCTGTTGCAGGTAAGCGGATTTGTTCTCTTTTCTACGGAAGATATTCCAAATATTTCCTTTCTTTTTGGGGGAATCTTCCGCTCCAGTACTCGGAATCATCACATTTTCCTTTTGCTGCACAGTTTGTTTCCGAGCTGTTGAGACAATGGACGGGATACTTTCCTGCACAATGTCACCTATACCCTGCAGTTCCTTGAAAGTATGCATCGCCTTGGAAAGAAGTAGTTCCTTATTCCAAAGAAGAAGACACAACGAGTCGATATGTTTTTTCTGTAACGGAGTATGGACATATTCTTTCAGAAATTGCAGATTGTCACAGACCCTATGGCATTTGCGGCTGTATTCTCTCAGGTCGTCATCATCCCATGTGACGGCAGTCTCCGCATGGGTGGAGAGGTCCAGTAGGCCGATGTAGCTATTTTCCGTCAGACGGTGTATCGCCACCAGCTCCTTTTCCTCCTTGCGCAACGTATGTCTTAACATCTGCTCCTGACGGAACTGATAGACAATGAAGGCCGACAGCAGGACCAAAATGGCATAACCCAGAAATATTTTTAACTTTAACCACATGATTATGAATCATCCGAACCTATAAATCAATTATTGGCCCGTGCCAATAATATACATATAAAAAATAATCCCTACCTAGGTTTTAGTGCAACTTATGTAAGGATTATTTGAAAAATATTTAATAGATTATTTCAAGTTCTTCAGGTCTCTCAGAACAGTTTTATCAGTTATTTCAATAATACTGATGGCGTAGCCACCACCTGCCACAGCTTTCATCTTTAAAGCCGATTTGGCAGTAACAATACCTTTACGAATGCCATAAGATTGCGGATTGTTCCGATAATGCGCATCTTTACCATCTTCATAAACAGTTGCAATGTATTTCTTGTCATTGTCAAGAAAATCAAGTTTCAGCGTGGATAAATGTCCTTCTTCACCACTGGTACAACCTATGAACCAATTATTTGAACCTTTTGCTTTACGTGCCGCTACAATATAGCGTCCTGGTTCGGCTTCCAGATATTTACTCTCATCCCAATCCACGGGCACATCCTTGATAAACTGGAAAGCATCCATGAACCGTTCGTAGTTTTCTGGTATATCGGCTGCCATTTGGAGCGGACTATACATGGTGACATAAAGCGCGAGTTGGCGGGCAAGTGTGGAGTTCACGTGTGATTTACTATTTGGATTGAGTTTACTCATATCCATTTCAAAGATTCCCGGAGTGTAATCCATAGGACCACCTTGCAGGCGGGTAAACGGTAAGACGGTAGTATGAAACGGCTTGTTTCCGCTGAATGCCTCATATTCCGTACCACGAGCAGATTCGTTGCCAATCAAGTTAGGATATGTACGGCACAACCCGGTAGGACGTACGGCCTCATGTGCGTTTACCATGATATGGTGTTTGGCAGCCTCGGTTACGGCATATAGATAGTGGTTATTCAACCATTGTCCATAATGATGTTCGCCACGCGGAATCATATTGCCCACATATCCACTCTTTACAGCATTATATCCATAATCGTTCATCAATTGATAAGCAGCTTCCATATGACGTTCATAGTTACGGATAGAAGCCGATGTTTCATGATGCATCATTAGTTTCACCCCTTTAGACTGGGCATACTCGTTCAGCATCTTGATATCAAAATCCGGGTAAGGAGTCACAAAGTCAAACACGTAATCTTTGGAATGGCCAAACCAGTCTTCCCACCCGATATTCCATCCTTCCACCAACACTTGGTCGAATCCATGCTTAGCAGCAAAGTCTATGTATTTTTTTACGTTCTCATTATTAGCCGGGTGTTGTCCGTTGGGCTTGACCTTGTTATAATCCGTTTCTCCTAATCTCACAGAAGGTACATCCCAGGTATATGCCCAAGGCTTTCCACCGGCAATCATTTCCCACCATACACCGATATATTTCACCGGTTTAATCCAGGAGGTATCTTTGTATTTGCAAGGTTCATTCAAATTCAAGATAAGGTTTGAAGCAAGAATATCGCGTGCATCATCACTCACCATGACAGTACGCCAGGGAGTACGGCAAGGAGTCTGCATATAAGCCATATTTCCTTGTGCATCAGGAGTAAGTTGCGAAGTAAATACAAAATTCTTGTCATCTAGGACTAAATGCATGCAAGAATAATCCACCAAAGCAGCCTCATGCAGGTTGATGTAAAGACCTTCGGCTGTCTTCATCTGCAAGGAAGTCTGTACGCCTGTGGATGAAAAAATACTTTGCGACAGGTTCCCGTCAACAGCACTGCTCAGCAAACTACGAATTTCTGACAGTTTCGACTCGGTATAGTCATATTCTTGTGTATCATAATCTCCCGGAATCCACCAAGCTGTATGATCACCGGTCATGGCAAATTGAGTATGTTCTTTTTTTACAACGAAGTAGGGCAAATATTGTTGCGAAGGGAACTCATAGCGGAATCCCACGCCGTCATCATACACACGAAAACGGAGATTCATGAAGCGTCCGTTCGATGGTTTCTCCAATTCCACAAAAAGTTCATTATAGCGGTTACGGATATGACTGTTTTCTCCCCATACAGGTTCCCAAGTCTCATCAAAAGTCGATGTAGATGTATTATTTATCCGGAAAGAATCCATTAATGAATTTTCTTCGTTCAATTCAATCCCTAGTGTACTAGGCTTTATCACAGGAATGCCCTTATAAGTTACCTGATAAGTCGGGATTCCTCTCTCATTTATTGAAAACTCAAGTGTAATATTGCCCGACGGAGAAGAGATGCTTTCTGCTTTTGCCATAAAGCACGATAAAAGCAGAAAGGCTGCTATTATTATTTTCATAACTATCTTTCTTTTTATAAATTCATTTATTTGGAATAAACGACACGGACCTTTACTTCGGTTGTACAGTCAGTGCAAGGTATATCAATGTTCGTACATTTTCTTTTTACGTCATAAGAATAATTAGAAGTTTCCACTCCATTCACTTTTACCGCTACAGGTTGCGTCGTATTATAGATGCGAAAAGTATATGAACGAGCATTGACACCGTTCGTATAAATTCCCTGACGAGGAGTAATGACATATTCTCCTTTATTATTTTTGAATGATTGTCTTAAGATTGTTGTTGCAAAAACGGTACTATAATCATTATTATCACCATCATCTTCATACAATACCCCCTCACCCTTGCAACCTGACACGAAGTTTAAAATCAAATGTCCGGGACGTTCTGTCACATTCATTACAGTAGGAGGATTATAAGGAATAATTGCACCTTGTTTAAAAAAATACGGAATTTGCTCCTGCGTAAAACACATTGTTTTTCTGCACGGTCCTTCAATCAATTCATCTGTAGCCACACTCCACCATTTCCCCTCAGGAAACCAGATTTCTTTTGAACTGATACCATCTTCCAAAGCCGGTTCTGTTATCGGAGCTACTAAAATGTCGTTTCCAAAGAAATATTCACCTTCATATTTATATGCCTCTTCACTTTCAGGGTATTCATAGTAAAGTGGACGGCACATACCTATACCTGTATCAAATGTCTCACGAGCCATTGTATATATATAAGGGAAGAGTGCGTAACGAAGTTTTACGGCATCGCGTAACTTAGGAAAATTGGGAAATTTCCATATACGCCGTTCTATCCGGCTGTCATCAGTGGCATGACTGCGGAATATAGGGGTAAACACTCCAAACTGAATCCAGCGAAGCATTAGTTCCGGGTCATTTACAATTTTTTCATCGGTAAACGCATGGCCTCCAAGGTCATGTCCCCAGAAAGCGTATCCTACATTTGATGCGGTGGAAGTAAAGTACGGCTCAAATGCGAGAGTCGGGAAATTTATAAGGGCATCTCCCGAAAAACCAATTTGGTAACGATGGCTCCCTAATCCTCCCCAACGATGAAAGATTACAGGTCGGCGGTCAGGCCTGTTTTTAACCATATCATTGTAAAACACATGATTGCACCAGAATGTCTGTCCAAGACCGGGAGTATATGGACTCGTAAGATGTTGTTGCCAGTCGAGCCACCAGAAATCCACACCTTCAGATTCATGGTCACGGATTACGTTGTCAAAGAATGACTTTGTAAAATCCGGATAATCAAGATACCAGGCAATTTTGCCGTTACTACCATATTTACCGCCAAGTTCCCTACTCATTGCTTTGTAATAGGATGGAGATTCGATACTGTCAATGCCATCTGCCGGATGGAGATTTAAAGCGATTTTGTAACCGTTGTCATGGATTTCCTGAAGAAGTTTAGTCGGTTCAGGTATTAAGTTGGTATTCCAAGACCAGCCGGTCCAACCTCCGATATTCTCCGACTCACTTGATGCCTTGCCATTCCAATGCCAATCCATATCAAGAATCATTACGTCGGTAGGGATATCGTTCTTCTTAATTTCTCGCATAATCTCCCGATAGTCATCGGCTGAATATGAATAGTAACGGCTATACCAATAGCCGAAAACGTATGCCGGTGGTAAAGGAATTTTACCGGCTATTTTGGTAAAATCTCCGATAGCTTTCTTATATTCATTGCCATAGCCCATAAAATACAGGTCAATAGCCTGAGGGTCATTACGATATGCCCACCAGTCATATCCAACCTCCGGATTTGGCTCAAGTGCAAATGAGTGACTCCCGTCAGCACGTGTTGCTTCCCATGAATCATCTATTACAGCCCAACCGGATCGGGATATTAATCCGTTTTCCAATTCACTCCGTTTATTGTCTCCATTGCTACCGTCAAGAGTCCGACAAGTCCCTTTAAGGTTTAGCGGATCTTTTTTCCCTGGATACCAAAGTGTTTCACAGCCATGGTTTTCAATGGTAATAGTGAGGTTTTCCGGAGATGCCGGACTTGTTTTCGGATTGGTTCCTTTTCGGTATTTGAGTTTTACTTTATCAGTCTGGATATACAAGAATCGGTCATCTTCTTTTTTCTTGAAATCTACCAATTCAAGATTACGGTTGACAACTGTAAATGTAGGACGGTCTTCGAACATGCCTTTTTCACTATATTCTATACGAATCATTTCTGGAGTCAGTACTGTGAAGCGTGCATTGCCACATATAACCACTGCCTTGGAATTTGCTATCGGATTATTATTGTCAACTGTAGCTCGAACAAATGGTGCCATGTTTAGCATCACCGCCAATCCTATCCACTTCATTATTCTTTTTTTATTCATATAAATGTACTGTTATTAAATTATTTGGTCAGTTTCAAAACCTTGCAAGCCCGCGGCCCTAATTCAACACTCAATTTAGATGCTTTGCCTTCGTCTTTGTGTTTCCACAAGTCGCGTACGCTTACTTCTCCTTCTATACCAATCTCCGAAAGATGTAGTTCATATGTTTTCTGTTCATTGTCGCGGTTGAAAAGTCCTACTATATAATCACCGTTAGACATCTGTCCGTACCAAATCTGGTTCTTTTCAGTGTCGGTCACGTCACCCGAAAGAGGCTTTCCTACGAATCTGTCGGCATTCAGTGCCAACATTTCCTCATTCTGATAAAATTTCAGGTTATCTCCTACGGTATTATGTCGGTCAGCTACCGTTACCGGCCCTCCTGCTATCAACTGCAAAGAAATAACCGACTCTTTTTCCGCATCAGTATTAAAGGTATTAAGACGGATAAAATCGCCATCAGGAATTACTTGATTACGTCCTGTTACTTTCGACCAATATATAAATCCATCAAACATATTCATGCTGTTGGGCCAGCCTTCATACACTTTGCCTCGGCTATCGTCAGAAAAATGGTTCCATCCACCTTGACCTGTATCTGCTACAATACGCACCATATTACCATATTTCCTTTCCAACTCGGCATTATTTTTAAGATGTGGCATAACCAATGAAGTAAAAATACCATAGCGAGTGGCCGAAATACAGATATACTCCAATGCCTTTTCATAACATTCTCTTCCATAGCCTCTGCCCACAAGTCCATTTCCCCAACTGGCTTCCATGCCACGGTCAAATCCATCTTCATACCAACTGAGAAAATCCATACGAATATATTCTACTCCTAATTCCTTATAATGTTTGAAAAAGCCGTCAATATATTCTTTTGCTCCTTTATGGGTAGCAACCACATAAGTAAAGAACTTATCCGGCTCGTCCGGATGCGCTACAACATCACTCTCGGCATCATACTTCAATTGTCCCAATGTAATGTTATTGGTATTCTGAATGGGAGTTTCATCTTTTCCGTGTAACCACAACGGGTTATCATACACACCTAGTTTCAACCCTTTTGCCTTACATTTAGCTACAAGATCTTTCAAATACATGCTACCATATTTGTCCATGTAGCCGTATTCGTTCTTTTCACAAAGCATAGGAATAAATCCATCCGTACAAAGCATATCATAACCATAAGGTTTCAGATTCTCGGCAACCCAGTCAATAGCTTTGTCCCACTCTTCTGCATTCATATCCATTTGATATTCAGGAATACCATTATCAGCCATCTCCATACAAAACTCATATACACTCCAATAGAGTGGGGCTTTGAATTTATGGATATTGCTAATATCCACCTCTTCGTCATAATCCGGCACTTCCACTTCATCATCGGGAATCATATCCGGAGTCCACCCTGTTCCTTCGTCCTTACAGCTTGTGGAAGTAAATATTCCTATCATCAACAAGCAAAACAATGTTATTTTCTTATATTCCATACTACTTTTTCATTTCTAAGCGAGTGCGGAATTAAATTGTCCGCACTCGTAGGATTACTAATTTTTCTTTTCAAATTTAATCTTATTAGTCAATACATTCAGTTCTACACGATACTGACCGGCTTCACTTTCTTCCACTTTCCACTGGTAGTCATTACCATTCGGTTGAACCAACTGCACATCAGTCATGTTAAGAGAAGCTTTTCCGTCTTCTCCCGCCTGCTTGGGCATATAACAAGTGATCGCCCAACTTCCATCTACATTTATCGGACATTTAAAGCTACCAGCTTTTAATTCTCCTTCCCAATAGAATGTTCCTTTATCAACATTGAAATCATAAACGAAAGCTTCCTTCCCTTGCTCCCAACCGGCAGGAGTTGCATCACCTAACATCCATATCTCTTTGCAGGGCAGATCATCAGGAATGCTCTGTAACAGCTTGAAGTCAATAGTCATGGTGTACATGTTCAGTGTCACCCGGTAGTTGCCTTCTTTGGTAATGTTCCATTTGTAGTCATGTCCCTGTATACCGGCCTCGATGCGTTCCATACGATTATCTCCAAATTCATGCGTTCCGTTTTCTATTGGCATCAGCCATGCTACATTCCAGTCTTCTTTCAGTTCCAATGGAAATTTCATATCTCCGGTTTTCAGGAGACCTTCATAATAGAAAGCCACTTGGTTGACTGGATCTTTCGTCAGTTTTGTGGAACTCATGATGTTCCAACCTGCAGGGGTTGCTTCTCCTACCATCCAAACATCATTATAGTCGGTAGTCGGGTAATCTGCATTCAATGTTCCGGCTTCAATGTTCAATTTCAACACATAAAATCCTGCTTTATTAATGGTAAAGGGGGTTTCATTACCGGTTTCATGCTCATTAAAGACCACACTGCCGTCGGCACCCTGTGTATACGAAGGTGACTGTCCGGTGGTATTCAAAATAAACTTGTAGTCACCTTCTTTCATCACCCCGTACCAGGTATATACCTCTTCCGATATCTCTTCTGTCATTTTAAGCGCATTGGCCGGGTCAGTAGCTCCTTCAAGTGCTGTTCCCATGACATAGATGTCGTATGGCTGTATTTCATACCCCACTGCGTCAAAACGTACAGTTGATAGTTCCGGTTTCACATAGCAGTCGGTCTCTTCTATTTCTGCGATAATTTCAGCTTCCAATGTTACTCTTTCACCGGGTTCTATTTTCCATTTCGTCAATAATGCGTTCATTTTTTTATGGGTAAAGCTTACACTGTGCTCGCCGGCCGGAATTCTCATTTTGTCAATAGAAGTGCCGAAATCATTGTCAGCAATGTCCAACTTAAAATAGTAAGTCACTTTAGAGTCCAAAGGGGCATTGGTTACCTCATTCCATGAAAAAGTAACAGCCTCCTCCTTTCCAAATTTCTGATTCAATTCTACATATTCATTCGATACTTGCAAGTGCATGGTATCATCGGGACGCTCAATACTATAACGTATATCTTCATCCTTACAGCCTACTATCAAACAAGAAAGCATGGCAAGTAAAAAAAAGATTTTATTTTTCATTTTGCTTGATTTTATGGGAATTATCTCCAAAATGGAAGTTGTCGCAGATTCTCGTTTTTATCCATTTCACTTTGATGGATAGGGAACCAATAATAAGCAGGATTATACACACGTTTCTGATAAGGTGTACGTACATAAAAAGCCTCAGCGTCTTTTCCGCTATAATTCATTCCGTACATATCTCCATTCAGCTTTTTTTCAGCTTCTTTCCAACGGCGCAAATCGTCATAACGCACCCCTTCTCCACAAAGCTCGACACGGCGTTCGGCACGAATAATCTTACGCACAGTCTCTTGATTATCGTCCACATGGATATTCTGGGCATCACTATTACCAAACGTATAAGTACGAATACCAGCACGTGTACGAATTTTATTCACATAGTTCAAAGCTTCCTCGCGAACTGTACGTTCATCTTTATACTCATTCAATGCCTCGGCATAATTCAAAAATGCTTCTCCCAAGCGGTAAACAATACCGGGACGATACTGGTAATTGTTCTCTTTAACATTCGTCTTAGGAGACACCCGTTTACGGATAAGATAACCATTTTGAGGCGCATCGTGCGTATGCGGATTGTCTTTCTGCCCGTTAAAAAACTCAAATTTACGTTTCTCGGTAGGGAAATAAGAGTTATTAAAAGCTACGGATACATAGAAGCGCGGTTCACGATTACAATACATATTATATGTACCTGCATAAGTAACAGCTCCTCCATTTACTTCTTCGTCCCAGATTGTATTATCAAGTTTTACGTCCGATTCGGAAAATCCCTCTTCATTCGAACCGTCATAAGGAAGTCCGTCTTGCATAAAGAAAGCATCGACCAAAGATTGAGTTACCCCTAACCCGCCGCTACCGCCACTGGCAGCCGGTGTTGCATGTTTTTCGTATGAACCATAATCAGAGCTTGGACGCGCAAACAGAATTTCGGTGTTCCCTTCATCAAAACGCTTCAAAAACAAGTTCTGATAAGACATAAACGGATCAATCTCTCCATTTGCATTTTCTTCAACATAAAGCTTATATCCGGCTTTATCAGCCTCATCAATCAATAGTTTACACGCTTCTACTGCATTTTTCCAACGTGTCGGGTCATAAACGGTACTGAAAAGATTTTCACCCTTCTCATTTTTGAAATCCGCATAATCCGTATTCCCATTTACCAATGGACTGGCAGCAAAAAGTAACATACGTGCACGCACTGCCAAACACATAATACTGGTAACACGCCCATACTTTCGCGCTTCAGTATATTTAGGAGGTAGTATCATAGAAGCCTCAAGCATTTCCTTGTCAGCCCAATCTATCACAGTGTAATAAGGAGCCTGTCCTTTCATCAAGTCCGACAGTACAAAATCTGTTGGAGCAATATAATCAGGATCAAACGGAACAGCTCCATAAGTATTGGCAAGCAAGTAATAATAATAGGCTTTCATGAATTTGCACTCCGTTTTCATATACTCTACTTCTTTTGCACTTATACCCTGTGCTGGTAGTGGGTGTATGTTCTCAAGGAAAATATTAGCCTCCCGAATACATTGCGGAAGAAGCTTCCAGTAATTTCCTTCCCAATCACTGTTAGGTGTCCATTCACCCAATATATAAGGAATGACTTTCCAACCCCACTGCCGCCAACGTTCGGACGGAGTCAGATCGTCAGCTAGGACTTCCCAACCCAATGTGTTAGTATAACCCCAATAAGGATCGGGTATAGCCGAGTAGACATTGGCAAGCCAACCCTCAATACGGGTTTTGTCTTCAAAGACCAAAGGAAGAGTTAATTCTGTATCAGTTTCTTTGTCAAGATAGTCAACACAAGACATCAATGAAGTTGTGACTATAAATCCTATAAGAATATTTTTTATAAATTTCATTGTTCTTTTTCTTTAGTTCATTCTACATTAAAAATTTACTTCTACCCCCAACATCAAAGAACGCATGGACGGATATTTTAAACCATCAGAGGTGGCCAGTTCCGGGTCCCATAATTTGAACTTGGAAATGTAGAACAAGTTATTCCCACTGGCAAAGAATCGGATACTCTTCGCGCTAATTTTATTAACGACATTCTTAGGTAGGCTGTAGCCTATTTCAAGTGTTTTCAAACGGAGGAAACTCATATTTTTCTTCCAGAAAGTCGAGGCACGGTTATTGTTCGTATTAGTACTCTGAGAAAGACGTGGCCAAAAAACGTCCTGAGAAGGATTTTCTTCAGTCCAGCAGTCTGTATAGTTGGTATAGACATTACCTAATACACCGGCTCCGCTACCGGGAATGAAATAATCCGACCCACCGATAATACGGTAAGTGTCACCACTTCCTTGGAAGAAGAAACTCATATCCCAATTACGGAAATTGATATTTCCGCCAAACCCATAAACGATTCTCGGGTCAGTAGTACTACCAATATAGCCTTCGTCAGCACTAGTTATATAGCCATCGTTATTCATGTCACGATATTTGATATCGCCCGGACGCACTTCACCGCCCAGTTGTGGAACAGGAATTCCTTCTTTCAGCTTTCCATCTACGAAATCATCATCGGTATAAAGTCCTAAGGCTTGCAGCCCCCACAGCGTATTGATTGAATGCCCGGTAATAGAACGATAAGTTCCTTTGACTGATTCTGGTTCGTCTCGTTCGATGATTGTATTCTTAGCATAAGTAAAAGTTCCTCTTACGCTGATATTACAATCCTTATTGATTCGCTTATTGTAATTCAGTGACAGATCGATACCTTTGTTGTCCACCTTGCCATAGTTGGCATATGGATTGTTGATAAACCCGGTTTGGGTAGGAATGGTGGCACGTTGCATGAAAATGCTGGTCCTGCGTTCTTTAAATAGATCGAGTTGAAAATCGAGTTCATTCCAAAGACCTATTTCTATACCTATATTCGTTTTAAGCGCTTTCTCCCAGGTCAGGTTTCCTACACCGACTTCTCCTTCCTGCACACCGTCACGATAAGTATCTCCTGTATATCCCCAATTGTAACCATTAGCTTTTGAATTGATGGTTGTGATATAGGCGAAACGGCGTCCACCGATATTGTCATTTCCTACCGTTCCCACAGAGGCACGGAGTTTCAGTTTACTTATCACATTGCGTATAGGTTCCATGAATTGCTCCTCACTAACGAGCCACCCCAAGGCGATGGAAGGGAAAAAGCCAAAACGCTTGCCTTTCGCAAAGTTTTCCGAACCATTATATCCAAAGTTGAATTCAGAAATATAGCGGCGGTCAAATGTATATGAAAAACGTCCTGCAATACCTTGTGTCCGGTTCGGCTGTATATCGCCCCAATCATAGCTGCGTTGATTATACAAAAGAAGTGCATCTACCATGTGTCTGTTATTAAACGTCTGATTATAACTGAGTGCCGCTTCCAAATAAACGCTCTGGTTACCGTAATTTGCATTACTGGAATGGTCAAGAAACTCACTTCCGTATTTCAAGATGCTATGTACTAGTTCACCTTCATCATTGCGTGATTTTGCTACGCTATAATAGTCCGGCTCCTTACCACGTGTCACAAAGTTCTCATTATATGTATCAAATGCAAAAGTGAGCTTAGCTTTTAGTCCCGGAGTTATCATTTTAAGGTTCTGCTCAACAGCAAACAAAGATTCTAGTTTGCTTCGTCCGCTACGGTAGTAACCGTTCTGTGTACTGATAGCCCAAGGATTAGGACGGTTGCTACTGGCAATAGGAATAGTCCCATCTGAATAAACAGCGGGGTGTACAAAAGGAGGCGTTTCAAAAGCAGCACTGAAAACTTCATCCGTACCACTGCGACTTTTATGTAGATTCTGTAAGTAACCACCTACATTAAAACGAACTAGGGTAGTTTTTGTCAAGTCTAGATCTACATTTGCCCGTATGTTGTAACGGTTCAACTTGCTTTGGGTATCATAAGGCAAACTCTTATCGGAAGCCATAATTCCATTTTCATGATAAAGAGATGCTGTAAGAGAATAACGGAGTATTTCTGTTCCACCACTTACTGTAAGATTGGCACGAGTGGAAGTCGCGTAATCTTTGGTAATGGCGTCTATCCAGTCTACATCCGGATATAAATCTTTGTCGTAGCCATAATAGGTTTTAAGTATCTGGTCCTTTGTAAACATACGTTTATTGGGATCACTTTCCAGAGAATTGAGTAAACTCATATATTCAGCGGCTCCAATAAACTCAGGAAGTTTGGTGGGAGCCTGAATGGACTGCTCTACACGTACATTAACAGAAGGAGCGGATATCGTTCCTCTTTTTGTATTGATAATAATGACCCCATTCGCTCCACGTACGCCATACATAGCACTGGCTGAAGCATCTTTCAAAACAGAAAAAGATTCAATTTCAGCAGGATCAAGATCATTTAAGCTACGTTCTACACCATCTACCAATACTAATGGAGAAGTATTTCCACTGAAAGAAGCAATGCCTCGAATCCAGAAATTTGAGTTATCATATCCGGGTTCGCCAGATGGCTGTACTGCAATCACACCCGCTAACTGTCCGGCCAGATTATTACTCATGGAACGGGATGAACCGACTTGCAACTTGGTAGGTTCTATAGTTTGTACCGAACCAATAACTGAAAGTTTCTTTTGATTACCATAACCTACTACCACAACCTCATCCAAAGCTTCTACATCTTCTTCTAGTATAATATTGAAGTTGATTTCATTTCCAACCACGATTTCTTTAGACTTGAAACCTATGTAAGTTATATTTAATACACTCTGTTTATTCGGTACCTCAATATAGAAGTGACCATCCACATCAGTTATAGCCCCTCCTGGCTCATTTTTGACTGTCACATTAACACCTGGAAGTGGAGATTTCTCTTTATCAAGTACGGTTCCACTAATTCGGATACCTTTTACTTGCTGTTGGACAATAATACTTTCTGCCATAGACTCGTCAGCATAAACTGGAAAGAATCCTATCCACAAAAATAGTGGCGCCAGAATAGTAGTTTTTACTTTCATAGTTTTTTAAATTAAAAGATTAACGTCATTGATTACAATATAACAGCCTATTAAGCAGAACGACATATCGCGGGTCTGGATACTTGTTGGCTATTCGAATTATTACCCTTTGTTTTCTAGTTAGATTGTTCTTTTGCATACATAATATAAGATTTTAAAGTTGATAAAAAAGTATAAATTACAAACTATCTCTTTCTTGGGAAAAGAGACAACGCAAAAATATCAGATAAGAAATACTAATTATGAATCAAAGAGTGAAAAAGTAGTGATTTATATCAATGGAAAATGTATAATCTACTGTATATTAGTAATATAAAAACGTGTAGTAAAACTAAAAAAGTAGTAAAAATATAAGTGTAAAATAAGAATATTCTGAATCGTAAACTTCTATTAGTCTTTTGACTTTCCAATTTTCATTACCTCTTGTTCTAGTAGGTTACGGTCACCAGCGGCCTTATTTCGAACTTTCGTGCGGTAATTATAAATGGTGGTTACAGAATAGCGTAGAAACTGAGCAATCTTCACGCTATCACTAATACCCAAGCGTATCAATGCAAAGATGCGTAACTCTGTATTCATCCGTTCACCGGTTTTCAAGGATATTTGCTCATCATTGGTAAGCAAGGCATTGAAATCCTCCACAAAAGTAGGGAACATTTGCAGGAAAGTATTGTCAAAATTCGCATAGAATTCCTTCAATTCCCCCTCTATAAATTTGGAAGACTTGATGTTCTTGTAGAGTTCTTCCACATTCCCAGTAGCAGCAATCTTACCTAATGACCGGCGGTAATTGTCCATCTTCTCCAAATATACCGAACACTGATCCATATATCGACCAATATACTCCTCTTTCAGATAAGAATTCTCTGCAATACTGTGGTTAGCCTCCTTAAGCTTGTGCATCGAAAGGTGAAGTTCTTCATTCAGTTCTTTTAACCGCTTGTTGGTGTCAATCACTTCTTTGCGAGCGACAGCCAACCTCTTCATCTGTTTATATACATAAAATATGGCAAGCAATAGAAAAAATGAAAGCATGCTGATAGATGCCAATGTCCATTTCATTTGTTCCTGCTGTTTCTCTGTCTTTTGTTGGTAAGCATCGTTAATGATGGGAAATATCTCCAAAATCTCCAATTTGCGCAACCGAGCATTACAAGCTGCGGCATCTTCCATACATATCTTTACATAAGAATAGGCACGCTCGATATCCCCCTCTTGATAAAGCAATATGGCTAGCTTACGCAAAGAAATGTATTCCCGGACAGCGGTTGTCATATCTGCTATGGCAGAAACAATCAGAAATTCTTTTTCTTTTTCTTTATCCCCTTTCAGACGATAGGACTCTGATAAAGTATAGGCACAAATTGCAACATCATGTTCATATTCCTTCTGCTGGGCTAAATAATCTGTCAGTAAGCAAATGGCTTTATCGTATTCATTGCGTACATTATACTGGTCGGACTGAATCAAGGTATGTATCAAAAGGTTATCCTTATTGACTAGTAGCAATGAATCACGATATTTGTCCGTAAGTTCCGTATAAAGTTTCCTTTCATACTTTGTAACTGCATAGTCAGCCATAAGTCCATAGATTGTGCGATAGATATGATAATAATAGGGACGGAGGTTTTTCGACAACCGTTCTGCATGAATATTTCGCATCAAATCCATTGCTTCCTTATACATGCCTGTCATTCCCAAGACATCAGCTTTATTCATACGGGCATTATCTATATATTCTCGGTTTCCAAGACGCATAGCTATCTGTTCCCTCTCCTCAGCCACATAAAATGCTGAATCCGTATTGAATGAACGATATTCATCCAATAATGCACCAAGAATGGCAAAATGCTCTTCCTCCGATATTAACTGTAACAACTGCCTTCTCAGTTTTGCCAGTCTCAACTCTTTTTGTTCCATATATATAGGACGTTTCTTTATCGACTGATCTAATTTCAGCAATAAAGAATCGACTCGGTTACTGTCTATAGCATAAACATAACATATGCCAACGATGCAAAAACACCAAAATACAACTATACTTTTCATAGCTTAACATATCAATCAAAAACTCCATATTTGAAAGTTTTTACGCAAAAGTAACTAAAATACAAAAGAATTTATCTCCTTTATATGAATTATTTTAATATTCATACAGTATATGTTCACACATTATTTAGTCTAAAAAATAATACTATAGCGTATTGCGATGGCTTTATTTAACAATTTATTACCAAAGCCATATCTGTTAAACTTATAACATAGAATTATTAATATGTTTTACTCTGACAATAAATGTATTTTCCAAAAATTATATTGAGCTGTGATAAATACGATAGTTATGCTTGTTTAAACAGACTACGAATCCTGCCATATTTCAATTCTCTTTTTCCCATATAACGATTTTCCCGTTTTTATTTATCCCGTCAGTAGCTCCACCTTGCGTGGTTCAGGGTGCGAAGCTACGTACGGGGCCCCTAAAAATCTGCAAGCCCGCTTCGCGCCCTGCGGGTTTTGGCGAAAATTTTTCAATCCGTCCAGCCGGGCGGTTGAAAATTTTTCACCAAAAGCCTTGCATATTTTCTCCCCGTCCGTATCTGCCCCCTGAAACGAGCAAGGTGAAGCCACCGACAAGGCATAAAAAAAAAGTCAATGTTATGAAAAAGAGAATTGAAATACAGCAGGATTGGAAACGAGGCTTCGGCTCCGCTCCAACCGGCATTAAAAATTGGGTGAAGTGGTCGCTGGGCGGCTTCGTGGTCTATGTGGCGGTACGTTTCGTGTGTGCCTTTTTGGGTGGTGTGGCGATTGGTTTGGGTGGTATGCTGCCCATGTTGGCAGTTTTGGCGGTGGTAGTCTTCCTCATCCGTGCCTTGTGGTGCATCCTTTCCGCTTTCCTTTCCCTTTGCGTGCTCGCTCTTTTCATCCTTGTTCTTTGCGTGATACTCTGAAACGAAATATTAATCATTAAAACAACTCATTATGAACAAAGTACATTTATTGGGAGCTAACAGAAGTTACGACAGAGACGTTCAGACCGTTTTAGTCAACCAAGTGGTAGTATTGGAAGGCTACAGCTATGACAGCTATGTTGTGTATGAAGTAACCCGTGACAAGTGGGGAATAACCTATCATCTTGTCAATTTGCGGACATACGAATTCGATACTTCTGACCTTATCCGCCCGTTGTCGGAGAAATTCGGGATAGGCATCTATTACGATGATGCGAACCCCAGGTTTTTAGATCCGTTGGAAACAGCCGCTTTACTCATCAAGGCAAAAGAGAAGAAAGCCGAAGAAGAAAAGAAAGCGAAGGAAGCAAGAGAGGAATACGAACGTATCGCCAAAATCGGTACGGAGCGTTTGCGCCCCCTTGTCCCGACGGATGCAAAGGCGGTCATTATCGGCACACTACGGGTAAACGAGTGCGACAGCTATACGGACTATTACGACTACAGTATAGCAAGAACCGTCATTTTAGGCTTTTCCAAGCATACACGCAACCTCTTTTCGGAAATGCGCAAGCATGCCGCCAATTTTGAGGGAACGGCCTATTTGGTGGAATATAACGCAGATTACGAACACCGTGAAAATTACAGCATGGGAGACGGCATGTATCTGGGCAGGAACAAGTACAGCGGTTGGACGGTTGAGAAAGAGCCTATCTGTGACCTTGAAAAGTTCATAGAACGGTATGCGCACACCGCAGGGGATGAAGCCAACCTTTGCATGAAAGCACCGCAGAGGGAAACCGAAGCGCAACAGCCGACAGCAACCGCAGACCTTTCAGCCCTCAGTCTTGAAATCGTGGAATACAGCGAAAAGGCGATTGCCGTATTCGGTGACACCAAACCGATAAAGGAAGTTCTGAAAGACTTGAACGGTCTGTTCCGTGCGAACCTCACCTATAAGGGCGAAAGGCGTGCAGGGTGGATATATTCCAAGAAGCAGGAGCAGAAAGTAAGGGAAGCACTCGCCACGTGCATCCGCGTATGACAGCATGAACGGCAGGGCGGAACAATCCGCCCCGCCTATCAAAGAACCCATAAAAAGTAACGACATGAGAACGGAAACAAGAACATACACCCTCTATCGGATAACCGAGTTATCCGAGGAAGCCAAGGAAAAGGCGCATGGCGAATGGTTATGCAATCGATACTTTTACGGTTGGACTTACGAGAACCGCCAAACCCTTGATGCCTTTTGCGAACGCTTCGGTATCGTGTGCCGTAATTGGAGATATGACGCATGTAATTATAGCTATGACTACCGCAGCAGGCAGGAAGACTGCATAGACAGCCTGAGCGGTTGGCGGTTGGTGGCCTATCTGATGAACAACCATTGGAACGACTTATACACCCGAAAATATTTTTGGAACGGAAGGAAAGGGAGAGAAAGCAGGATATTTGTAGATACCTGTTGTCCCCTTACAGGCTATTGTATTGATAACGATATTCTCGATCCGATTTATCGGTTCTTGAAATCCCCCACCGAGAATGTCACGTTTGACAACCTTATGGACGAATGTCTCGACAGCTTTTTCCGTGCTTGTCGGGATGATATGGAGAGCACCCAGACTTTGGAATACTTCACGGAAGAAAGTAACGCCAACGGTTGGGAATACCTTTCAGACGGAAAACTATTCAATTAATTATCAACATTTAAAAACTTACCATTATGAAGACGAACAAAAAAGTACAGAAGAACAACGTACAGAAATCAGAGAAAGAAACAGCAGTAAAAGTAACCGCTTTGGCAATCATCCCGAAGCCGATGAAGTTACTCACATCGCAGAACATGCCCACGGCTACCGAAGTGACGGAAACACCCGAAGCAGCAACAGCCGTACCCGAAATGGCAACCGTTCCCACCGTTACGGAAGAAGCACCGCAGCAAGCCGTGTTCAAGACACCGCTTGCAACGGCCACAGCCGAAACAGACCTTGATATTACCACCGTACACCCAAGCGCAAACAACCACCGCAAGACGTTCAAAGACGCATCATTGCAGGAACTCGCGGAAAGCATTCGGGAAGTGGGAATCTTGCAGGCCATTGCGGTACGCCCACGCACGGAAGGCGGTTATGAAATCATATACGGTGAACGCCGTTACCGTGCCTCATTGCTTGCAGGAGCAAAGACCATAAAGGCAACCATATATAACAATGTGACGGACGATGAAGCGGAAGACATGTCGTTAAGCGAGAACTTGCAGCGTGAGCAGGTACGCCCCACTGAAGAAGCAAAAGCGTTCAAGCGGTTGCTTGAAAAGGGCAGATATGACATGTATTCACTGACCGCCCGTTTCGGACGGAGCGAGAAATATATCTATACCCGATTGAAACTGAACGAACTCTATGCGCCTATCGGTGAACTGTTGGACAATGAAACAATCACTGTCAGCGTAGCCGAGGAGATAAGCACCTATGAACCCGATATACAAAAGGACGTGTACGAGAAGCACCTCAAAGAGGGGAACGGTGAGGATTGGACGGGATATACATTGAACCTCTTCAAAAGGTACTTTGAAAAATGCTATACCACCGACCTTGGGCAATACAAGTTCGACAAGACGGAATGCAAGACATGCGTACACAACGCAGCCAATTACAACCTCTTTGCCGAGCATAACGGGTGCGGACACTGCACCAACCGCAAATGTCTGGAAGCCAAGAACGCAGCCCATGTGGCAAAAGAGACGGAGAAACTTTTGAAATCCGATCCGAAGCTGGTTGTCGCACGCCCCTACTACGGAAGCCGTAACGATATGGCACTACAGAAATTGGACAGAAAAGGGCATGAAATCAAGGAACTTGACTACAACGTATCGGCAAGGGAATTCCCCAAAGCACCCGAAGCACCGAAGAAAGAGCAGTTCACCCAAACGAAAGAGTACGAACAGGCGGTGCAGACATTTGAGCGCAGAAACGAGGAATATGCCCGAAAGGTGGAGGAACTTGACCGCATGAAGGAGGAAGGCAGGATAAAGACCTATGTAAAGGTAGGGCAGACAGAACCCGAACTCTGCTACGTGGAGATAAACAGGAAGGAAACCGCCCCCGTCACTATCGGGACATTGCAGGAAAGGGACAAGCGTTTCAAACAGCTTTCCATCGAAAAGACTGTTGCCGATACGAAAAAGATTGTCCGGGAGAACGACTATCCCGAAAGCCCGTTCACGCAGTACGAAGACGGTATGGTCTATTTTGCCATGCTTGCCCAACTTCAAAGGAGACATTTCCCGCTTTTCGGCATCAAGGACCAGCCTTTCGCATTGGACGAGAAACAGCGGATGAAAATTGTAGCCAAACTGACGGACGCACAAAAGACGGTAATCAAACGGGACTTCATCAGCCACTTCCTTTGTGAGAACGGGCACGGGGACAACAACGCATCCAAGCTGTTAAGGGACTTCGCAAACATGCACTTTCCCGACCAGTACGGACTTACCAAAGCCACCCACGAGGAAGAATATCAGAAACGGCATGAACGTTTGGAAGAAAGGATAAAGGAAATGAAGAAAGCGGAAAAGAAAGCTGCCAGGGAAGCCGAAAAACAGCAGACGACAGAAAAGACGGAGAAGAAGACCACCGCCCCGAAAACAGAGAAGCCCGAAAGCGGAAAAGCCGCCTGACCCCAAGCGGAAAGCATGTGCCGGAAACAACATCCGGCACATCTTTTTCACCGCCCCAAGAGAACAGAGGGCAGGGCCGGACGACCCCACCCACACCGCCACCGTAAAACCTTTTAAAATATCAGCGAATGAAATATATAAGAATGTTCCCGGACGTGGAGTATTCCACCGACAGGGATTTTTTCCTTGAAAATCAGATTGTCTGCATTGTAAGCCGGGAGGGCACGAAGTTTTGCAGCCTGATAGAGAACCGTCTGTTCATGCGTTCCCAAGGCCGCCATATCAGTAAGCGGATGCAACTGCATATCATGTGTGAAATCCACGAGGACATCTGCCGCTTTCGCTATGGCGGCGAGCCCGTGGAATGACCTGCCACACCCCACACCTGAATATCGCTTTTTAAAAAAGTCGGGCAATCCCTATGCGATTGCCCGACTTTTTTCTATTTTTGCAGGGTTGAATCAAAAAAGAAAGTTATAAGATTAAAGAATTTGAATGATAACATATTAGAATAGCTTTTAGCTGTTTATTCCCGGACACGAAACGACCAATTTTAATGCAGGAGAATAAACGAGCGGGGTCCTTGTCATACACTAATGGCACGGACTTAACTCGTCTCCTGCGAGGCGCTTGGTCGTGCCTGTGTTCGGACTTGTTAAGTTCCGTGCTTTTTTTCGGCACTTGACAGCAATTACGGACAAAGTATTAATAAAAAACTCATAAAAATGTACGACAAGAATGTTGCCGTCATCGGCTGTACCATTGAAAAGACAACAAAATACGACCAGTTCAGAGAAGATAAAATCCGTATGGAACTTTACCGTGTTATCCTTGCGCTTTATGGTGAAGGATACCGCACGTTCACCTGCAATCTGAATACCTATATCGGATTATTGGCGGCTGATACGGTTATCATACTCCGTAAAGCGGACAAATGCCCGGACATACGCCTTTCAGCCATTATCACCGGCATACGCTATCCCAAAGATACCGACAAGGTGTATTGCGCCTTGTATGACGACCTGATAAAGCAGGCGGACAGCAAAGAGACGCTTCCGGAAAAAGAGAGTTTCGGCAATATGCTTGCCGGCAGCCATATCGTCTGTTATTACGATGACCTTTCCAATGAAATGCAGCGGATACGCACATCCGGCACTCCTTATATCAATATCCGTCAAAGGATATAGGCGGCAGACTTTACGGCAGTTTACAACAGCTTTTCCAGCCGTTCAATCCGCTTTTCGGTGGACGGATGCGTACTCATGATATATTCGGTGAAAGTCGGACGCTCACCGTAAACGTCTTCCGTCTTTTTCAACCGACGGAGGAAAGAAAGCAATCCTTCGCCGCAACCATATTTAACTGCATAGGCATCACAACGGTACTCGGCATATTTATTGATATTCACGTCAGTTATCCGGCTGATACCGTATATAATCCGGTGAAGCAGTTTGTAAACGGCCCACCATAACTTCGCTATGAGTTCACCCACAAGGCCCAAAGCCGGAACCAATGCGAACACCATGCTGCCAATTATCCCGAATATCAGAGCCGGAATAAGAAATATACCATAAAGGCAGCGGTAACCGAACGACTCCATCGAGAATAAAAGCACCTGATAGACAAAGTCGTAATGGGAGATATGTCCTACTTCATGGCTAATGACACCCTTCAGTTCCTCATCCGAAGTTGCGGCGAGTACTCCGCCCGTCAGTCCTATCGTATTGAAACCGAATGCGGCGGCATTTACCCGTGCATCATTGTTACGATAAAGTTTCAGTTTCCGGTTCATACCCATTTCTGAAAGTAACCGTTCCAGTCTCATGCGATCGGAACTGTTCAAAGGACGGTATCCTTCTTTTCTGCGTAGCACCCACACATTTAGCGGAGAAATGGAATAAAGGATGAATAACAGCAAAAGATAATACGGTAACGTATTGACTAAATACGGAATCACCCCCTCATCAAACAGCCCCGGTATATATGCCGGCCATATATGGCGCAAGATTGAAAGTAGCAATGCGTAAAATACCGTAATAAAGACAAAATTCACTATCGTGACATAAGCCAGCAGCAACAGCTTGCTGATGATACGGAATATTCTGAGTGTTGTTTTCATGCGTATATGATTGAACTATTAACTTCCGGCTAAATATAAAAACAAATTTTGTGCAATCCGGAACAATTACTTATTCATTTGTTTTCATTAAGCAAATTTCATAAAACAAAGACGACAGGTTTCCCCACCGTCTTTCTTGATAGATAATGGTAGCAGTTATTCCTTTGCCGTAGTGTTTTCTAAATCGAACGTCACCGTCATTTCTCTTTCCCTGCCAAAATTATCCCGGACAAAGAATTTCAGTTCCGAACGTCTGGCGCTTGTCGAACGGTAAAAGAGGGTGAATATCTGCCTGACCGGATTTTCCGTATCCAGTCCCGGCACCTCTGCCAGCGGCCTCACTTCCCGGTTCACAAGTTTTATGCCTTCACTATCGGACACTTCTCCCTTGCCTTCCATCTGAATGTAACCTATTTCATACTCCGCCTTCTCATAGTCCCCTTCACGGTCAAGATAAAAGCGTATCTCCACCGTTTCACCCGTTGCAATCTGCTTTTGCAGATACCATGACGAGAGGCTGAAATCATAATCCTGCCGGATGTCTATTTCATCGTTACAAGAACTGAAGACCAGCGCCGCAAGCAGTGCGCCTATACATTTATATAATACGTTTTTCATTTTTTGTTTCTCCTTTCTCTTTTTATTAGTTAATAATAAGGCGAACGCCCAATCCTATCTGGGTATGGAAGTTACCCGCATCCGTTCCGAAGAGCGCCCTTTCCTTTACCTGCATCAGCAGGATAATCCGGTCTGTCAGCCAGACATCGAAAGCCGCAGTCAGACCGCCGCCATAAATAAAGCAGTCACCGTTTGTCACCGCCGCTCCGTCAGGAAGCAGGGAGGTTCCCCAGTTGACTGTCTCGAAGCCGCCCAAAACGGAAAGTCCGATACGGAAACAGACGTTCCGGCCCTTGTCCGACAATACGGGAATAAAGTAACCGAGTTCCCCCGTGAACTGCGCTTTGGGTATTGCCTTATTTTCGTAGGTGTACTCCTTTATCTGATAATCCAGACCATACAGCCAGTAGGTACGGTTACGGTTGGTATGTGTAAAGGCCAGCGAGGTGAAGTAGTGGCGTTCGCCGCCACTCTTCCATGAAAGGAAATGATTCACCCCGCCCGATATGAACTGTATGCCTGTCTGTCCCGGCAGGTCACGCTGTGCGTGTGCTTCGCCCGCAAAGAGCGACAATACGGTAACTGTCAGTATGAATAGTATTCTTTGCATATACATTATATTATATATAGGTTATTATTTCAGATGCAGTTCACTGATTGGTTTTGCCGCCACAAGGTCTGTGTTCTCTATGCGGAACGACTGGTGACGGGCACCGCCCTTTTCGTAAACCTCCACCACGAGCAGCTTGTCATCCGGCAGGGTGAGCTTGGGCAGCACGAATATACCCCGCACCGTGGCTTTCCCGTCCACCGTTGTCAGGCGGTTGTATGTCCTTACAGGTTCTATGAAGTTCTCCTGCATGGCCGTGCGCTTGGCTACTTTCTTGTCCACCACTTTGAAACGGATATAGTCGATGTCGAACGATATATCCGAACTGTTGCGCAGGGAAGTATGCAGGTACAGCAGGTCATTGTTGATATAAAGCCCTTTGAGCAATGTCTGTATGCCGTACTTCTTGCAACCGATATGCCTGATGTCCCTTTTGTTCTTCTTATACAGCGTGTACATGATACGGTTCACCACCAGCGGTGTCTCCCCGCCGAGTTCTTTCAGCTTCACGAACATGCGGTCGCCCGCAATCCCGCCTTCGGGATTGTCCCGGAGCCAGTCTTCCATCTCAATGGAAAGCCAGGCCGGTTCGTCCTTATAAACCACATAAAAAGAATAGAAACAACCGTCGGCAGTGATGACGGAGAAGTTCGTTTCCCCTTCAAAACCTTTCACCGCCGCCTTGATGCGTACCACATTTTCCGCTCCCGTGGCCTTGTCCGCTATGATGTCGAACGAGCCCAAATCCACATATTTCACTTCGGAAGGGAAAAGAATATGTACGGTTTTCTGAAAAGTCACCTCAATCTTATGCGGTGAGATAATCTGGTTGGTGGGGAAAATCTTTGTTTCCACCGGTTCCTGCGCCTTTACCGACAATACGGTTAAAAGCATGACTAATGATAAAATAATTCTTGTCTTCATCTGATTACTGCTTTTTGGATATTAATAAAAGTTGATAATTCGCTTTCACGGACACTTTCACCTCACGCATCTTTGTGGCCAGATATTGTGATCCGCCGCCAAGCACGCCCCTTGTCACGTCCATGACGAGTTGTTGCGAGGCACTGCGTGCGAACGAGATGCTTGTTCCGAAACTGCCCCCGATATTGGCGGCGGCTTCTTTCATGGCGGTACGTTCTGCGGTATTCGGAACGAAAAGTCCGGCCTGCCCGTCCATATCGTAAGCCGTTAGTTCCACCGGCAGGATATTCCCGCCGCTCTCTATGGAGTTTACTGTGACTGCCATCCGTTGTCCTTCGATACGCACCGTACCATATAGCGGAGTATTGGCAGGTACAAGCACACCGCCCACTTGCAGTGGTTCCAGCAACCGGAACTTCAGTCATGCTCCGGTGGTCACTGTCTGGTCTTCGGCCACGCAGGCACGTATCGTATTGGCTCCGGCAAGCTGTCCGCCGCCCACGGCAGTGGCAAAACCGTAATTGCGGGGTATCGTGTCGGGTACCGGAGGTACGGCCAGTGACGAAACCACATTCTTCGTAGCACGTCCGGCAGCTATGGCGGCAGGATTGCCGGATGAACCGCCCGTAACGCCCGCAGGCTGTATGTTTTTCACCTGTCCGCCCGTCTGTCCGGGGAAATAGCGTGCTGCCATCTCATACGACTTTTCCATCAGTTCCAGCGGGTCTTGTCCTTTCCGTTCGCGTTCCAGCTTTTCGTTAAGCTCCTTCACCTGCCGTTCCAGTTCGTCCACCCTCGGACTCTCCTTCGGTTCCTGATAGAACGAGGTGATCTGCCTTGAAATCTGCCGCTGTTTTTCTCTGGACTCCCGGATAGCATCCGCTTTCGGTACATCTTCTTCCGGTTTCAGCCCGTCCGTTGTGTCCGGTGTCAGATAGCCCCCGGCCATGTCCTGCAAGGTTCTCACTTTTTCTTGCCTGCGTTTCTTCATCTCTTCCAGTTCGTAAGCCTTCTGTTTGTCGGCCATCGTCTCGGGTGCGATAGCGTCGGGTATCGTCGTATTGATACCCGCCATTCCTTCCACCGTTTCGGGCGCGTCCGGTTTGAAGATAAACCAGATGAACCCGGCACAGAGCAGGGAGAGGAATGCCACTACGCCATAGAATTTCAATTTCTCTGCGGTCTTGCCGCCTGACTTCTTTTCGGATGCGGGTTCCACCTTCTGCGCTTCCCGCTGTTTTTCTTTCTCTTCTTTTTTATTGGATTGTGTCATTGAATGAATGTTTTAAAGGTTTGATACTGTCCGTTTGGGGTAGCACAACCCTGTGGATGTGCTGTACCTCAATCGGATATTGGTCCGTTCCGCAAAAAACGCCTGCGATGTAGGCGAGGTCAACGGCGGCAAACAGGCCGAGCAGATAAAGGATAATCAACCTTTGCTGCCGGTAACTTAACCGTTCCCACCTTTTGCGGAGCTTGCTCACATAGCGGCCCTTCCTTGTTCCGAACTTCCGAAGGGCCTTTTTAACGGGATTATCTCTCATACTGGCCGATGTCTTTGTTTTCTACAATCGTGAAACCTTCTATCAGGAATCCCTGCGGGTTGTTGTCGCTCCGGGTCACGTTCCTCAAACGGCAGGTGGTGACAAGTGACCTTTCAGTGACGCTGCTTGACCGGATGATGTGCTGGCGGCTATAGGTTTTCATTTCGTACGGATAACTGTTGAAATTCCCCTGTATGCTGTCCACCGTCAGCGTTTGTGAGATGTTTCCCGCTATCATCCGGTTAAAATACCCTTTCTCCTGCAAGTTCCGGTAATATCCGATAGCACTTTCATCCGAAAGGTAGAGGGCACGCCCCACATTGCTTTCAATGGCATCCTTGTCCGGTGAGAGTGTAAAAAACAGTTCGTGAAAACGTCTGATATGTTCCCGTGCCTCTACCGGACGGTTTTGTTGCGCATCCTGCGAGAGAGCCAGCATCAGCGATTTTCCGTTGTCCAATACATAAATCTTCTGCCGTTGGGCCTCCGCAAAGTCATAAGCCTTTCATACGGCAAAGACCGTTATCAGTGTGCACGCCCCTAAGAATACCATCCCGAACAACCGGAGTTGGCGGAATGACGTCTCGATGTTTTTTAATGACTTAAATTCCATGTCTTTATTCTATTTTTATTTTAATGTTATACAATTATTGATGCACGGTTAGAACATTTTCTTGATACGCCCGGCTACCGTTCCACCCACAGCACCGCCTACCGCCGCCGCACCGCTTCCGGCCATTTTCCCGGCTCCGTTGGCCTTCTGCCCGTAAGCTCCGGCACCGCCCGCCTGAATAATCCACGATGAAACGGTGGGGACACAGAAGTAACCGATGATGCCTATAATCATAAAAATGCAATAGACACTGTTGGAGGCATCCGGTATGAATGTCGGGTCCTGCATCTGCTTGATGTCCTGCTGCAACATCAGTATCTGTATGCGTGAGAGGATAGCCCCGAACAAGTCACCCACGGGCAGCCACAGATAGATGCAGATATACCGGGACAGCCATGTGGTGAGCGTACTCTGGAATCCGTCATAGACGGCCAGCGCAAAGGAGATTGGCCCCAATATGGACAGCACAATCAGAAAGAAGGTTCTCAGCGTGTCTATCAGCAGCGATGCCGACTGAAAGAAGAGTTCCAGTAGCTCCCGAAACCATTGCCTCACCTTTTCCCCCATATCGTACACCGCCTTCTGCCCGTACATGTTAATCATTGTGTCCATATCGCCCAGCGACCAGCCAAGCTCATCTATTTTCTTGTCAAACTCCTCGTCACTTACCAGAAAAGCCTTTGCCGGGTCACGCAACATCGCCTGCCGTTCCAGTTCATCCTTCTCTTCCTGATACTTCTTCATGTCAAAGGTTTGCTGTTCAACCAGCGAGGAAGTCGCGTTGCATACGGGAGAGAGTATCCCGTTGATAGTGCCCAGAACCATGCTCGGAAAGAACATGATGCAAAGACCGAGTACGAAAGGCCGAAGCAACGGGAACACGTCTATCGGCTCTGCCCGTGAAAGGGATTGCCATACCCGGTATGCTACATAGAACAACGCTCCGAGGCCGGCCACTCCCTTCGCTACCGAAGCCATATCTTCACATAACGGCATCATTTCATCATACAGCGAACGCAGAAGCTCGTGCAGGTTTGTCCAGTCTATTGATAACAATAACATAGTCTTCTTGATTGATTTAATGGATGAATGATTACCAGTAACGCTGGTCGTGTGTCCCGTACAGGGCGAGTACCCGTGCGGCATCCCCCTTCTTCTTGCTGCGCAGGTACGATACCCCGATATTCTTGCGGGTATAGTACCATGTCAGGTTCTTGTATTCCAGCACCTCGCCGTATATCCGGTTGATGATGTCCAGCCGTTCCTTGTCGGTCATCGAGAGTCCGGTTGCCGTAGTCACTTCCTTCAAATCCAGCAGCAGGTCGCTGCTTTCCTTGAGCAACTTGTTATACCCGAAGGCGATAGCCGAGAGCTCTTCCACTGTGAAGTTCGGATCGCCCGTCATCGTATTGAAATTCGTCACGTAGATGTCGCTGATGTCACCCACCAACAGAATGGTTTGCTGTACTTTACGGGCACCTTTTACAAGGTCATGCACCGATTTCAAGGCATCGTAATAGGCCTTTCCCTGCTCGTAAATCTTTACAGTTTCCTGAAAGTTGCTCCACATGTTCTGTGCCGTTGTGGAAGTCTGTACGATTTCATTGGCCGAGTTCACGATGCTTTGCGCGAAATTGCTGGGGTCGAAAACCGCCCACTGTGCCCTGACCGTCACCGAAAGGGACAGCAGGGTCATCAGTAGAATTGTCATTTTCTTTTTCATGCGTCTATCTCCTTTCTTTAGTTAGTAAATGCCGGCTGTCATCGTCACGGGCGAACAGACCGTAACTGCCGAACAGCAGCACCTCGCTGCCTGAAAAATACCCGATGCATCCGGCATCCCTGTTCCCGTGCAGGAAAAGGTCATCACCGCCGCGCAGCGGGATATTGATTTCAACGTAGGCCCTTTCTCCGATGAACAGCGTGCCCTTGTATCCTTTGAAGCCGTCCGTCACCCGGTTCGATTTACGGATAGTTAGTGTCGATTCGCCTTCCTTGTTCATTCAGTGCCCGCAGATGCGGTCATGTTCCAGTTCTTTTCTCATCTCCCCAATCAGGTTCAGCAGGTCCAGATTGGTCAGGGTCGCGTCTCCGAGCGCTTCCCTGCATTGGTTTAATAAATCTTTCTTACTCATTGTATTTTATGGATTAAAGGATTACTTGTTTTCCTGCCGTTTGCTTTCGGCAAGCTGTTTGATTGCTAACTCTATATTGCCTCCCAGCTTTTCAGTCAGCCGAGTAAGTTCCAGTTTTTCAGACTCTTCGGTCGTGTAGCACAGATACTCTTCACCCGAAACTTCTGTTGCGTACACTGCACTCTGCGTGCCGCCGAGTCCTATCCAGACCTCTTTGTACCTGCGGTTTGCCGCATTGGCAAGATTGATAGACAGTATCTGCGCCCGTTCCTTGTCCGTCAGTCCGAGCAAGTTCTGTATCTGGTCGAACTTATTCTGATACTTTCGTTGGTCAAGCAGTATCTTGCAGTCGGAATTATTGATAATCGTCTCCTTCACAATCGGACTCGATATGATGTCGTCCACTTCCTGCGTCACGACTACCGCTTCGCCGAAGAATTTTCTGACCGTTTTAAAGAGATAGCGGATATAGGAAGCCATCCCTTCACGGGCGATTGCCTTTCATGCCTCTTCAATTAATATCATCTTGCGGATACCCTGCAAACGTCTCATTTTATTTATGAAAGTCTCCATAATAATGATAGTCACCACCGGAAAAAGTATGGGATTATCTTTCACGACATCCAGCTCGAATACGATAAACCGTTTATTCAATAAATCCAGTTCCTTGTCCGAGTTCAGCAGATACCCGTATTCACCGTTCTTGTAATAGGGTTCCAGTACATTCAGAAAACCGTCCACGTCGAAATCCTTCTCACGCACATTCTTGTCCACCAGCACCTTGCGGTAGTCCTTCCTCACAAATTCATAGAACGAATTGAAATTGGGCTTGATTTTCCGGTTTTTCTTTATCTTCTCGATATACAGGCTGACTGCATTCGATAGCGCCACCTCTTCCGAACGTCGGGGCGGTTCATCCTCTCTTTTCCATAAGGTCAGAATCAGCGTCTTGATGCTGTCCCGCTTCTCGATGTCATACTGGTTATCTTGTGTAAAAAACGGATTGAACGAAATCGGATCATCTTCCTTATAGGTGAAATAAACTCCATCGTCCCCGCCTGTTTTCTGATGAATCAGGTCGCACAGTCCCTTGTATGAATTTCCGGTATCAACAAGCAAGATATGCGTACCTTGTTCCCAATACTGTCTCACAAGGTGGTTGGTGAAAAAGCTCTTTCCGCTGCCCGACGGGCCGAGGATGAACTTGTTCCGGTTGGTCACCACCCCTTTTTTCATGGGTAAATCCGAAATGTCAAGGAAGACGGGCTTTCCCGTCAGCCGGTCCACCATGCGCAGGCCGAAAGGAGAGAGCGAGTTCCGGTAGCAGGTTTCCGCAGTGAAGAAGCATAAGGCTTGTTCGGTAAACGTGTAGAAACTCTCTTCCGAAGGGAAGTCCGCCTCATTTCCCGGTATGCCCGCCCAATAGAGTACCGGCAAGTCGGTGGTGTTATGGTGCGGTGTACATTCCATCAGCGCCAGTGCGCTGCCCACGTCATTCTTCGCCCGCCGCAGCTCGTCCCCGTTTTCGGCCCACGCGATAATGTTGCAATGGCAGCGGACGGATTGCAGCCCGTTGGTGTGCGCCACGTTCAAGTATTCATCCAGCCATTCCTTGTTTATCTGGTTGCTCCGGCTGTAGCGTGAAAGCGACTGCATGTTCTTCGCCATCTTCTCAAAACGGGCGAGGTTCTCGCTGCTGTCGTCTATGAATATTCACTGGTTGTAGATATGGTCGCAGGGCAGCATGATACCCACGGGCGAGGCATAGCTCAGACGGCAGTCCGAGCGGTCCGTGGAAAGACGTTCATAACGTCCGTCAGTCCGCACCTTTCCCGGCAGGTCGTCGAGGTCGGAAAGGGTATGCAGACAGAGCCGTTTGTCGCCGATACGCATCTCGTCCGGGTTCAACTGCATGTCTTGTAGCATGACGCTTCCGTCCGTCGATAAGGTCAGGTACCTCTCGATGATGCCCGGTTCGTTTTCCGTTCCCGTTATCTCTTCCGTGGTCAGCCGTTCCAGTCGCACTAGCCCGCCGTCATTAACAATACTCTCGAACTGTCCCACCGACTCCATGAAACGCTCCATTGTCTCTTTGTCCTGTATCTCTTTCGGCACCAGAAACTTCCGACACAGCGTATTCCAGTTGCTTTGCTGCCGGGAGCGTTCTTTAGTGGTCTTGGTGAGAAACAGGTAGCAGGTGTGGTTGAGATAGGGCCGTTCGTTGAAATGCCGTTCAAAACTGCGGGAGAGGAAGCTCAGGTCGTCTTTCCCGGTGTCGGGTCTGTATTTCTCCGTGATGAAAATATCCTGCTTGTGGATGATTGAATAGTTCGGCAATACCTTAATTGCCTTGGCTCATGTGGCGTGCATCGCCTCATATTCCGTGGATGATACCGAAAATACTTCCGGCAGTGTCACCCGGAAAGCCACCGTTATGTCAGCGTCCTTGCTGACGATGCAGCCGTGTTCCACCGCCATGACGGGGAATTTGCTTTCCAGTGTGGATGTTGTCAATGTACTTCTCATAATTTACGATTGTTGTTTTTTAATCAGACGTGTGATACGTTTCCGTGAGATGATCCGTCGGGGATGCTGCCGGGCGGCAAGGAGCTTCATCAGTCCGTGGCTACCAAACTGCTTGTTCAGCGAGAAGGTCAGCCAGACTATTGCCGTGGCCGCCGATACCCCGAAACCGATACATACCCATTGCCCGATGCCCGCCGTGTACATGATGACGAACACCACGAACACGGCAAGCAGCCCGAAAGCAAAAATAAAAAGGTATTGGGCACGGAGTCCCTTAAATTCCACCTCACGCCCCACACCTTTGTTTATTTCAAAATCAGACATAAGTTGTGCCTTTGAATTGTTTTTAGAGGAAGAACGACCTCAGAATAGTGGCGGCTACTATCAGGAAGATACAGGCTCCAAACCAGCTGCTCGCAGTTTTCGAGGTATCCGGATCGCCCGAACTGAACTTCTGATAGACCTTGACGCCCCCAATCAAACCGATAATGGCACCCACCGCGTACACCAGTTTCGTCCCCGGATCAAAATATCCCGTCACTAATTGCGTGGCTTCCGTGATGCCCGCCTGTCCGTTCCCTTGTGCCATTGCCGCACCCGCTGCCGCCAGTACGGCCAGCATCATAATCAATCTTTTCTGTTTCATTAATTTCCGTGATTTTTTTAAGTGAATAAAAATCCACGGGCTGCCCCCTTTCACTATCCCCATAAGGCAGCCGTGGCCGTTTATGGTTTAATGGTTCAGGGGGTAAGTTCCGGCAGGTAATCAGCCGGAGTCAAAATACATCTCTCGCATGGTTACATGATTGAATGGTGAAACTTCATTGTTAATTCTCTCCCCGGGATGAAGATCTGAATCATCCCGAATCGTAATAGCCTTTTGTTCTCATTGTCTTCTGCGTTTTAAATGTTTAACCGGCCTTCTTCAGATAGGCTCCGCACTTGAAACCTTTGCGGGGCATATAGTTCTCAAAGGAGGAGGATTTGAACAGCCACATCCGGTTTGCCCACCGGGCAAGGTCACGCTCGTACTGCGTGGGCACCCGTTCATTCCCATAATCCCGGAAAGGAATCACAAAGGGGGTGATACCCAGTTCCCTCAGTGTGTTCAGCCGGAACAGGTCCTGCTCGATGGTCGAATTGAAACCTACCAGCACATAGCAGGTTATCTTGTAAGGCTTCACGTACTTTACCATTTCTTTCAGGCGGTCCGTCAGGTCAAGTTGCGGCAGGTCCCATGCGATATGGATGTTCTGCTTCATCCTGAGCCTGTTCAGATGCCAGGCCTGTTCCTCGTCCATAATCCTAACATCCACGCCGTGCAGCTTTACGGGCTGGCCCGCTTTCATCAGATAGCTTACCGCACTCCTTCACTGCGGGTTCGCAAAGAAATTGTTGTCCAGCACCTCTATCCAGTTTCCTTTCGGGTTTAGCTCCACCGGTTCCACTGCCCGGATATATCCCTCTTTTTCACGGACAAGGCAGAAAGGACACTTGCGGATGCAGCCTCTTGAAAAGAATTGGAGGGAGAACGGGTAATCAGGGTATATGGAATAGTCCATCATCCGGCTGTTCTCCACGGCTTCGGGAAGCCTGCCGGCAATGTCATACCCGGTGCCGCCCCCTATCACTTCACCCGCATCCAGCAGGTTATAGTCATAATCAGGCGTGAAGGTGAACACCTTGCTTGCCAATACCTTGTCATACCGCTGCGCCGGTGAGGCCCATTCCACCCGGTGTCCCTTTGCTTTGTTATAAGCGGAAAGGCGCATCAGTGCGAAATTGGGGAAGTTATGCCCGTCCACATCTACTAATCCTATGTTCATACGGATAATGATTAATGGTGAATAATTCGTATTGTCTTTTCGGGTAAGGGACTGGCATGTCATCCCGAATCGTAATAGCCTTTTGTCATGGCCGTATTGTTTGATGGTTATGTACTAAAAGAAATTCTCTCTGTTTTCGGGTAATCCGTTTTTCCGGATCAAGCCGTATCAAAATAACCTTTTGTCATCGTTACCTCCTTTTTTAAATTGGTTAGTCACTGTCTGGAGCAGCCCCGCCCATTCGCTCGGCATCATCCAGAAATTTGCTGATACGGCTGTCGCTGCCGTTGATACTTGCCAATATTGAACGTTCAATCCGCGTATCCTTGATATGGTGGATAGCCTTCAACAGAGACAGCCGTCTGCCTGCCGGAATATCCTTGCCGTTACACAGGTCGATAATCAAGTCTATCTCTTCCGGCCCTATGCCGGGTGCCTCTGAATAATCCTCACGGGCACAGTTCAAATCTTCCAGTTCCTCATTCAACTCGTCCGTATCCACCCCGTCACCGTTTCCGGTTTCACCGTCATCGCTTTCATGCCCGGCGGAACTGTCACCCCCGGAGGCCCGCCACTCTTCCACACGCTTGTCCTGGAATAAATCGGGAATACGTTCAGGTTGAACCTGTGCACTCCTGCGGGGGGATGTCTTTTCGTTTCCACCGGCAAAAGTAGAGGCATTTTCAGTTCCTGCAATAGCTCCGGAACCGCTGGCGTTCATTGGCGGCTGTTGGCGTGTCCCGTAGCTTCTTGTGACGACAAGGCTGTCCGTCTCAGGCTGTTTTTCCACCGTTTGTTCACTGTTTTTCTCCGCTGTCTTTTCCATGGGCTTCATCTCCGCCTTGACGGGTGGAAGCTCTTTCTCCTGCGTTTTCACGACTGCCGGAGTCTCTTTCCTGCCCGTTTTCCCTTTCGCCCGTCCGCGTCCCTTCTTCCGCTCCTCTTTCACCGGATCGAACCAGCCTGCCGCACTCCGCAGGGCTTTCGCCATGCGGCAGCGTGCCTTCCCGAAACATATCTCGCCAAGCTGCCCCCTAAACAGGAACTTGTCCATGAACAGATAGGCGAACAGCAGCCAGAACAGAACCGCTCCGGCTTCATAACATGACCGTATATCCATAGCTTAAAATATTTTGTTGTAACTCTTCTGGCAGTATGCCTTCACCTCATCCGAATGTTTCTCGAAATGTTCCCGCAATACATTGTCAATGTAATTGCCCACCGTCAACTGCCGTTTACCGGCAATGCCGACAATGACCGATATTTTCTGATGCAGTTCCTTGTCTATATAGACACCCTGCCTGCCTTCACATTTGTAAGGGGTGAGGAATCTCCGCATAAATTCGGCCAGTGCGGCTTTCAGCGTTTTAGATGCGGCCTTTTCCGGCATCTCTTCCGCCTCAAATTCCGTCTTTGTTTCTTCTGCCGTTTCCCTGTCCGTTTCCCCTTTTTGGGGAACAGACGGTGTAACCCTTTCCGGCGGGCTACCCGCCATCAGGCTGCGCAGGTAGGCTTCATCCACCGGATTCTGTTCACTCGTTTTCTTTACCATGACTATACGATTTTGATTGTCCGCATGATTTCATCCATAAGCGCATCGAAGCCGCACTCCTTCGTAAAGCCCGCATCCGGTGCAAACAGGGTGCTCCGGTAAACCGGGCCGCCCGTAATGGCGAGGTCTTTGGTGAAGTTACTGCGCACGGGAATACGGGTTTTGAGACAGTCCAGTCCCAAGAGGGAGAAACCTTGCTGGTAAATGTCATACAAAACGGTGCGTTCCCTGCGGTCCACCATATTCCAGAACATACACAAGGCTTTCAAATTGGAGATACCGGTCTTTATCAGGCGGTCATTGACAGTCGTGGCAAAATTCAGCGTACTTTCCAGCACAAGGCGGTCTGCCTTTATCGGTACGAACAGGTAATCGAGCGCACTGATTGTGGCAATCACCCCGTCACTGCCCATTGTTCCGGGCAGGTCGAACAGTACCACGTCATAATGCACGTCCGCCTTTTCCTCAAACGCCCTTCAGTCCGTCATACAATCCGCAGGGGTACTGCCGATAACCGGATAAGCCTTCTTCTTCAACCGCCCGGCCTGTTCCACCAAAAGATTTTGATAGGCGGGTGTGGTCTTTACCACTTCCATATCCCGCTTTTTCTGTTTGATGATTGAATGCTGCGGATAGTCACAATCCACTATCGCCACATTCAGACCTTTCACATAATGCAGTCACGATGCCGCATAAATCGCAAAGGTTGATTTACCCACGCCGCCCTTCTGGGAGGCGAACGAAACGAACACGGTTTTCTTTCTCTTTTCCATTGTTACTGATTTAAATGAATAAATTGATTTATAGACAGTCGGATGAACAGCCACCTGTCTTTTCGGCTGTCTGTCCGGTTACTCATTCTGTTATCTGTTTGTCTGATTAGCTATATAGTTATTTAATTATGCAGCTACTTAGCTATCCGGCTATCTGTTTATATAGCTATTCAATTATATAGCTATGTACATATCCAGACAGCTATTCACATGTCTGATTGCATAGCCATTTATCCGAATATCTGTTTATCCGTCTATACATTTATATATATGTATAGCCATATATCCGGATAAATGCCTGTCTGAATATCTACTTGATTGCATATCCGTTTATCCGTTTAAACAGCTATCCGGCTACAAATAAACCTCAAAAAGAGCATCCATGAAGTACACCCGGTTTCAAAGTCATTCATTGGCGGGTGTTGGCGTGATACGCCATGATGCACGGACAGAAAAAACTATCTACCTTTGTTGCCGGGAGAGCGCAGCCCGTTCTCGATAAGAGAACGTCAGACAATCCTTCAGACCTTTAATCCGGCACAGCCGGATTTTAATATGCGCCAGCATATAGCGAGGTGTACTTTGAGGCCCTCACTTGAAGTTCAGGCCCTCAAAGTCTCGTCCGAAAGGTCTTTCAGGGGTGGCGGTTCTCCCAAGTCGAACCTTCTAAAATATTCATGTCATGAAGAAAAGGATGCTTGTAAGCAATGAAAAGGGGCACAAGGTGCTCGCAGACCTACGGGTGCATCGCCACTCAGTGCGGTTGAACAGTGAGGAAAATGAAAAATTCCTCACGATGTTTGAACAATCGGGTATGAAGAACAAGGCCGAATTTATCTTCGCCCGTATCTTCGGCTGAGAGTTCAAGGTGGTGAAGATTGACAAGGAAGCGCAGGAATATTATGCCCAGCTCACCGCTTTCTATCAGCAGTTCCGCCGTATCGGGAATAACTATAACCAATGTGTAAAGGTCATTCATACCATTTATGGAGAAAAGAAATCGCTTGCGTTTCTCTACAAACTTGCCGAAGAAACCCGTAAACTGGAAGAAGTATGCAGACAGGTTATCGAACTGACAAAGCGGTACGAAAAGGAGTATCTCACTAAAAAGGAATAACGTCATGGTGCCGAATATCACATCCGGCAGTTCATTCTATGGAGTGATTGCCTATAATAAGATAAAGATGAACGACGGTACGGCAAAGGTATTGTGACATCCTAAAATAGCAGTGGACACTTCCGGCAATGTGCCGATTGGAAACTGCGTGCAGGCTTTCAAGCCTTATATCGCACTCAACTCGCACGTCCGGAAACCGGTTATCCACATCTCCCTGAATCCTTCCCCGAAAGACATTCTTTCAAAAGAACAAATGACCGTATTGGCGCAGGAGTTCATGGAAAAGTTCGGTTACGGGAACCAGCCCTATATCGTATGGCTACACGAAGACATAGACCGTAAACACATGCACATCGTTTCGGTACGCATCAACGAGAAGGGAGAAAAGATAGACCACAACCGGGAGGCTATCCGGGCACAGAATATCTGTCGGGATATGGAAGTGAAGTACGGCCTTCATCCCACACTCGGAGAACACAGTGAAAGGGAATTACTATCCTTGCAAAAAGTGGATTATCCGAAAGGTGACGTGAAAGCGCAGGTGAAGCATACTGCCCGTACTTTACTGGAATGTTACAATTGCCATTCGCTTGCCGAATACAACACCCTTCTGAATCTGTATAATGTCACTGTTTACGAAGTCAGGGGAAGCGTGGACGAAAAGGAATACCACGGCATCATGTACGGAGCTTTGGACGATGACGGGCAGCAGGCGGGAACGCCTTTCAAGTCCAGCAAGTTCGGAAAGGCATTCGGTTATGAAGCACTGCAAAAGAAGTTTGCCGCCTCTACTGAAAAGGTAAAGAAGGACAAACTTGCAGAACGGACAAGGCTGGAAGTCATCAAAGTCATGCAGGACATCGGCACGAAAGATGATTTCGCCCGGAGGTTGAAAGAGGCGGATATAGAGGTGGTTTACCGTATCAATCCCGAAGGACGTCTGTACGGCATCACCTTCATAGACCATACCAGCCGAACAGTGCTTAACGGCTCGCGTCTGGGCAAGGCCTTTTCAGCCAATGTATTCAACGAACTGTTCAATAATCCGGATGCGGACCGTACAAAGCTGATACCGCCACCGGAGCAAGATACGCCCCGGCAGGCACGGGAAACGGATGCGGAAGAAAGACAGGAAAGGGAGGAATACTGGCAGCAGGAAAATCGAGGCAACTATCAGAGTGAACCGTCCAGCAGTCTGATTGATACGTCCGCACTCGGTGTCATTGACATTTTCTCCGTACTCATGGAAGATGACCATACGCACGAGTACATCGATCCGGCCTTCCGCTTCAGGCGCAAGAAAAAGAAGAAGCGCAGGCGCAGGTTATAATATAATAATGTATAGAAGAAGTCTAATTTTAACAGTTACAATTATGCAGAATGAAGATGATTTAAGAGGTCTTGCCAAAGTCACGGACTTTATGCGGGCCATCAGTTTTTTATTTTTGGCGATACACATCTATTGGTTTTGTTACGGCTGGCTCCACGAAATGGGCTGGACGCTTGATATTGTGGATAAGATATTGTCCAATTTCCAGCGTACCACCGGACTATTTTCATCTTTGCTTTACACCAAACTGTTTTGTGTCCTCTTCCTCGGTCTGTCCTGCATGGGCAACAAGGGAGTGAAGAAGCATGAAATCACATGAAGGCAGATAACTATTGCGGCCATAGCTGGTAGCATACTCTTTTTCCTGAACTGGTGGTTGCTGTCCATTGACGCATCATCCGGTGTGTGCGTCATACTTTATACCACGACATTGGTCGGTGGTTTCTTCTGCCTGTTGGCATCCGGTTTATGGATTAGCCGTCTGTTGAAGAACAATTTATTGGAGGACGTTTTCAATACAGAGAATGAATCGTTCATGCAGGAAACACGCCTTATGGAAAATGAATATTCCGTCAATCTGCCGACCAGGTTCTGGTACAGAGGGAAAACTTACAACGGATTTATCAACCTTGTTAATATTTTTCGAGCGACAATGGTATTGGGAACACCGGGCAGCGGGAAGTCCTATGCCATTGTCAACCAATTTATAAAGCAGACTATAGAGAAATCCTACGCGCTCTATATATATGATTTTAAGTTTGACGACCTGTCGGTTATCGCTTACAACCATCTGCTCAAGTACAGACACCGCTATAAGGTTCCACCTAAATTTTATGTTATCAATTTTGATAACCCACGCAAGAGCCACCGCTGCAATCCGCTGGCACCGGAACTGATGACGGATATTTCAGATGCTTACGAATCATCGTACACCATCATGCTTAACCTCAATAAGTCGTGGGTGCAGAAGCAGGGGGACTTCTTCGTGGAATCCCCGATTGTCCTGTTTACGGCGATAATATGGTTTTTAAAAATCTATGAAGACGGCAAGTATTGTACATTTCCCCATGCGATAGAACTATTGAACAAAAGGTACGAGGATGTATTCACCATTCTGACAAGCTATCCCGAACTTGAGAACTATCTGAGTCCGTTCATTGACGCATGGAAAGGCGGAGCGAGTGAGCAGCTCCAGGGCCAGATAGCGAGTGCTAAAATCCCGTTATCCAGACTGATAAGTCCGCAACTCTATTGGGTAATGTCCGGCAGTGACTTTACGCTGGATATTAATAATCCCAAAGAACCGAAAGTATTATGTGTGGGCAACAATCCCGACAGAATTTCCATTTATGGTGCGGCGTTAGGACTTTATAACTCCCGTATTGTAAAGCTGATAAACAAGAAGAAACAACTGAAAAGTTGTGTGATTATTGACGAGCTACCGACCATCTTCTTTAAAGGGCTGGATAATCTGATTGCCACGGCACGAAGCAACAAAGTGGCGGTTGTGTTAGGTTTTCAGGATTTCAGCCAGTTAAAACGTGACTATGGTGACAAAGAGGCCGCCGTTATCATGTCAACTGTGGGCAATGTATTCAGTGGTCAGGTAGTAGGTGAAACGGCTAAAACCTTGTCGGAAAGGTTCGGGAAAATCCTGCAAAAGCGGGAGTCTATGAGTATCAACCGTAACGATACGTCCACTTCCATCAGTACGCAACTGGATAGCCTGATACCTGCCAGTAAAATCAGTACACTTTCACAAGGTATGTTTGTCGGTGCCGTAGCAGACAACTTCGGAGAGACAATCGAGCAGAAGATTTTCCATGCGCAGATAGTGGTGGATAATGATGCGGTACAGAAAGAGATGGCGGCCTACCAACCCATACCCGAAATCAGCAGTTTTCTGGACGAGAACGGCAATGATACAATGGAGCAACAGATACAGGCTAACTACCGACAAATCAAACAGGATATTGTGGAACTTGTAGAGAACGAGCTAATCCGCATAGAGAATGATCCGGAACTCAAACACTTGTTAGGTGGTGATGAAGGCGTACAGACGACATCCTAAAACGGATAGTATGATATCAAATATTACAATTCCGAAGGCATATAGTCTTCGGAATTATTTCATAAGAATTTCAACAATTCTTCTCCATTCATCTCCTGTCAAGTTTGATTTTTTCGGTTTAAAATTATCCCAATCAGATGCCGATAATCCTTTGATTTTTTTTCTTAGAGAGGAATAGGAGAAATTTTTTAAGTCTCCATCTATAATATTTGCTAAACTAAATGATAAAGACCGTGGAATTCCCAGCATTCTTAATGCTAATGGTTTTTCACTATCTACTCCATAGTAAACTAATGAAGGAATGTAGGAATCCTGAATTTCATCTTGATTGCCTTTTACTATGCCTTCTAAAGCGCTCAATCCCCATGAAGTCTTGAAACGTATGTCATTCATCTTTTTCATAAACTCAGTCATACGTTCATCATCTTTCAAAGTCTTATAACTGGGATGAATTAAAGAAATAGAATTAAGTTTATCTCCTTTAACCCAAGCTGTTACCATTTTAGCTATTAGCTCTGGACTGAAAGGAGCCTCTTTAGAATCTGTTCCTAAATTTGTTTCTTTCAGTGTAGCTATCACTTTAATTTTTTCTGTAAGATTAGAATTGTCTCGTTTATTAAACATGACATTCGGTTGCCATCCTGCTAAATTAGCAATAATATCATTTTGTGATTTCTCTCGCATTATTTTCAAAACAGACGGAACTGAGAAACCTGTTTTATCTGCAAACTGTAATGCACCTAAAGTTCCACTGTATTTTAATTCAATAGATTGATATATACTTTTGCATAGTTGGACAAATCTTTCTTTTTGTTCTTCAGTCTCAAGTAGGTAATATTGCAATGAATCCTTAAACAAATCCTCAACTTCCATTGCATACGTATTTTGTCCAGTAGTAAGTAAATGCACAAAATATTGAAACAACGGAGAAAATGATGAATACTCTCTGACCAAATCATAAATGCCATTTTCTTTCGACAAATAAGAACGTACACTATTTTCATTAATAAAAAGTTCGGCTAATACACTTGCCAGTTCATCAGAACTCCTTTGAATAATACCTTTAAAAACATCCTCACTTTTAGAGGTATGAAAGGGCATTATTATTTTCCCGAAATTATCAACTAAAGTTCTACCAGCTCTTCCTGCTATATTCCAAAAATCATTGGAAGAGAGAACAGTATCCCCTTTTCTATAATCATCAAAGAAAACAGAAGACACAGGAAAGTTTACTCCTTCCGCTATGGTAGTAGTGGCACAGACATATTTTATTTGCTTTTCACGAATCAAATATTCAATCAAAAGTTTGGCCTCGTCTGACAATCCAGCATGATGAATAGCTATTCCTTTTGATAAATATTTTGTTAAGGTCGTTTCTTTCCCTATCTCATCGTCAATGTATTTTCTAACTAATGCTATTTCCTCCGTCTCTGCAAATGAATTCATCAGATTATAGATGAATCCCGCTCTCTTATTGGCTGTACCTCTACCATAACAAAGAATTAGCTGCGTTTTTCCTGTTTCCGCAAAATGCTTACTGGCAAATTCAAGAATACGGTCCTTTTCCGAACTACTTTGCAATTTATACGGATTATTGAAAGCCCCTTTTGTTTCACTTTTAAAAGATGTATCATAAGCTGATGCCAATAATTCATATTTTATTTCATCAATATGTTTAGTCTTATGATTTTTTAAACCAATAAGCAACTTTTCTGCCGGCTTCCAGTCTATTTGAATAGTATTGCCACCCCCCAACCATTCAGCCATGACATCTTTTTTACCATGCAGAAAAGGAGAAAGCAACATAAATTTGGCATTAGGCCTTTCTCGTTTTAGGATAGCCATTAGCAACTCTAATCTTGCACCACGTTGACCATTCCCAATAGTATGTGCCTCATCTATGATAAATAAAGAAATATCATTAACAGAAGGATGTTTTCTCCTGATTAGTAAATCAAGCTTTTCTGGAGTAGATACTAAAATATCTATCTTGTCACAAGTTAGAAACTCATTTTCTGTAGGGTCTATTTCTATGGCAGAAGATGTCTTTTCGACACAAATTCCTAAATCTGATAAATCTGATTTTAAATCATAATAGACTTGATTGACTAATGCACGAGAAGGTACTACGTATATAATTTTCGCGTCTGATCGCAAAGACTTTGTTACGATAATATTAAATTCTGCCAATAATGTTTTACCGGCACTTGTAGGCATTTGAAGTATTGTAGCATTGGCATATACATCTAACATTTTTTGAGCAAGAGCATTACGTTGAGAAGGAAGCAGTTCAAGAATTCCACTTTGGCTTTTTTTCTCACATAATAATCTAATCTTATCTTGGAATGCCGTATGAGACCAAATTGAATTTTGACAAATGGACTTCAAATCGTTAGAGATGATTTTAATAATATCTTTCAAACGATTTTGTGTATTCCCCAAAAGTTTATCTGCCATATCTATATGGACTCGAATGACATTCTCAATACGTTTAGGATATGAATAGCCGTCTATCAGATAGTGTGCCGTTTCCACAACTGCTTTTGAGGTATGGTACAATGCTAAAAGAGACAAGGCTTCCTTTACCTCTTCTTTATATTGAAAATTTTGAAGATAATTTTCCTCGAATTTTTCTTGCTCTGATTGTAATTCCGTAATAGTTTGCAATGCTTGCTTAACATCTACAAAACCATTATCTTTTCTTATAAGAAGAATAAGTGCATATAGAATTTTGGAAAGGACTCGACCTTTCCAATCTTCTGTAATAATAATATTATCCGAATAAAATTGTTTAAGATTTATACGCGCAGATATCGTGTTATCATCTTTTAATGCAATACTGGACAATAGAAAATAATATAATAGTGTGTTATCGACTTCATCTATGCCTGCTATTTTTTCAAATAATGAAAGATAATTCGAATCTTCTATTTTTATGGCAAGCAGTAACTTATAAGCATATTCCAAATTCTTGGTATTTTTACTCTCCTCAGATAAAGATAGAGTTGAATAAAGAACAGCTAAGCGAACAAGAATTTCTTGTTCGTTATTTGATATGCCAAGATTATAATCATATATTTCAGAAAGCCAATACGCATCTGCACTCTTTTCCAATAAAGAGCGTATTGATTCATCTTGTATTAAGCTATCTAAAATCTGACGGTTCATTGTTTAATAGTCTTTTGTACTTCCTTATAAAATAAATCAACAGTTTCACTTATCGTTTTTTGTGTGAATGATAAAACAACAAAATGAACGTCATTTGGATTAAAATCGGAGACATTAGTTTGCATCTTACCATAATCTTTTTCACCACAGCAAGTAAAATCCCGTATTAACGTGCAACCAAAAGTTAAAGTATATTTATCTGTTTGTCCTGTTTTCATGCAAAGTACAGCACAAGCAAAAGTCATAAAATCTTCAGCACCTAATTTACGGCAATAATCTGATAATTTTTGTATTACCATTGGTAAGTCATCGTGATGTTTTTTTTGAGACTTATAAATAGAGTCCTCTGTCATATGTACAACATCCGGTGGAGTTTTTCTTTGTTCTGATACTTTTGCTTCTCCCAAAAGTATATTGAATAATCCATTATCAATGCGATAACCAATAGCATCTAAACTACGTCCAGGTAATTGCGCGAGTTCTCTTGATGATATGTTTTTTAAAGGAATAATAAAGCGTTTATCTTCACCAATTTTTTCCTCAAAATAGTAAGTCATCAATAATTCACCTAAATCACTTCTATATATATCATTCAAAATAGTAGGAGCCAACCCTTGTTCGCGTTTCAAATCTACAGCTACTGCATTCTCTTTTATTACTTGCTTTAGTTTTTCTACATTAAAGCCACAATCACTTAATTGAGAACTATCTAACGAATCTATATTTACGTTTGTTGTTTCAGAACGTTGATTAATATATCGTTCTGAAAACTTTTCGATAAATTTATCAAAAACTTTAACGTCAAGCTGTACAAATTCGGGCATAAGCATGGATTTTGAGCAAAAGTATATAAAATACATGGAAACGCAAAAGAATAAATGTGGAATAAGACATGAATGAATACGATTTTCAAAAAAGAGAAGTCTAAAAGAAAAAAGATAATAAGAGGTAAAACGCCAATATACGCCAACCACCGCCAATCATTTTTCATATCCTCAAAATAGCAATATGCTATTAACTAATATCCTACATTCGCACCGACGGGCCAAAGTTTACCCGGTATTGATTAATTATTGTATCACTTAAACTATTGATTTTATGGCTAAGAAAAAACAAGAGCAACAAGAGCAGAGTCAGGACGAACATGTAATGGCAGTCCTTGACAAGAGAACAAACAAGACCGCAGTCATCTCCAAGATGAACGAGCAGGACGGCAGCATCGAAGTCGTACCGCCGGACAAAAAGAACAACAGCAGTTTCCTCAAACTGGACCGTACCACACCTCTGGAACTGTTCTTCACGAATTTCAAGAACCAGTATCAAAATCCCACAAGTTTCAGTTTTTTCCTTGTTCCTCTCGTCATGTTGGACAAGGTGCTGAACGCGGTCATCCAGATCCGGAAAGGGGAAGACCCCGGACCGGAAGGCAAGAAGATGGTGGAGAACTGCGAACTCAACGACGAGGGACGTATCGCCAAACTGGCCCGGCGGTATAAGTTTGATGAACACCAGCTGCCGTGGAAAGACCTGAACGCCCTCGGTCTTGACAAGGAGACACTGTTCAGCAACCATTGCATGGGAGAACTCCTCAAAGGCAGGATCACTTCCACCGCCTTGCCCATCAGCAAGGAGATAAACGGGGAGAGGAAAGATTTGGGCGAGGCCTGCTTCATGTGCGTGAAGGGTGCGGACGGCAAGGTGGAACTCAAGACACTCACCCGTATGGACAAACCCCAATATGACTTGCCCGTCTATAAAGGCGTGTTCACGGATGAAGAGAAGAATAAACTGGCGGAAACGGGTACGCTGGGAGGGATCAAGGAGATAAAGGACACGCTTACCGGAAATGTCTGCAAATGCTATGTCAGTTTCCACGAGTCCACCAACCGTATCATCACCATGCCCGTGGACGCCATCAAAATTCCGGACTACATTTATGGGAAGAGACTGGACGACAAGCAGAAACAGATACTTGCTTCGGGTGGCGAAGTCCCCATCAATGACATACAGCGCAAGAACGACACCATGCTTTCCGGTGTGGCCTATGTTGACCCGACCATAAGGGACATCGCATTCAGACAGTCCGACAAGCAGCTGAAAGTCAACGATACGATTTTAGGAGCCAAGATCACCCCCGAACAGAAAAAGATACTGGAGAATCACGGCATGGTATTCATCGAAAACATGCGCAATCCCAAGACCAGACAGCTGTTCTCGGATGATGTACGTTTCAGCAACAAGAGCAACAACCTGCTCATAGGGCGCAATGCCCGTGAATACAAACCTGTGGTTGAAAACCAGAAAAACGACAGGAAAAAGGAGACAAGACAGACGGTCCGTCATGTCGTATCTCCCAAACCGCAGGCCAGAAAGAGCAGCCTCTCGTTCTCGTAATCCGGCAGCGGGCGGAACGTTTACCGAATCCATATACCCGGTTTCCTCTCAGGTTACCGGGTATGTCGCAAATTATTTCCCCATTTAAATTCCAATGACAACAGATGATGATTACACAACATGATAACAACGGAGAATTGTCCTATTTTGAGACGGCTCTCCTTTTTTATTTGAAAGAAAGTCACCCGCACATAGCCGGAAACAAGGCATTCATCCGGGAGCGTGCGGACAGTGCCGCAGAGGCTTACGAACATGCCATACGTGAGGGCTTATCCGTTGCGCAGGCTTTGGAACTGGCTGACACGGTTCTCTATCAGGACTTGCGCTTTTCCCGGTTCGATACGGTTTTCGAGGCCGTATCGGAGTGGTTTCCCGAAATACTGCCTGAAGAACGGAGGGATTTCTGCCTGAAGGTATTGCCGCCCGCAGAGGCGGTATTCGGCAAATACCCCATAGACGACAGGTTTGAATCATCCCCGTCCTATCATACACTTACCGTTGAACTTACAGGTTTCATACAATCCTATATAGAACGATATGGCATATAACAGACGACAACATCTGGCGGACAACATAGCCGCACTTGAGCTGGTATTCATGCGTCCGGAGTTCTGCATCACGGAAGAGGGGCGCAAGGTCTTGAACGGTTATTCGGGTTTCGGAGGGCTGAAGTGCATCCTGAATCCGGCGGAGAAAGACACGGACATAGAAAAATGAAGGACAGACAGGGAGCTGTTTCCCCAGGTCCGGCTGCTGCATGAACTTCTGCGTGAGTATTCCAAAGACGAAAAAGAGTACAAGGCATACGTCCAAAGCCTTAAAAGTTCCGTCCTCACAGCCTTTTACACACCCGAGCCGGTGGTAACGGCCATGCAGGAAGCACTGCTGGTACCGGAAATCCGTCCGGAACGTTTTCTTGACCCTTCCGCCGGAACGGGCATGTTCATCAGCACTCTGAAGGATGTTCCCGAAATCCATTGCTTCGAGAAGGACAGGCTGACGGGAAGGATACTCTCATCCCTCTATCCGGAAAGCAGGGTGACCATAGACGGTTTCCAGTCCATACAGCCCTATTATAACAACTACTTCGACGTGGTCTCATCCAATATCCCGTTTGGAAATACCAGAGTTTATGACCGGGATTTTGACCGGAGTGAAGACGCCGTGCGTAAATTCTCACTTGCCGCCGTACACAACTATTTCTTTCTCAAAGGCATGGATACGCTGCGTGAAGGCGGGATACTGGCCTACATCACGACCTCGGGTGTCATGGACTCGCCACAGAACTGCCCCGTCAGGGAGTGGCTGGTAAACCATGCCAACCTGGTTTCCGCCATCCGTCTGCCGGACAATCTGTTTACCGATGCGGGTACGGAAGTGGGCAGCGACCTGATTGTGTTGCAGAAGAACACCCGAAAATCGGAACTGACCGAAAAGGAGCGGAACTTTATCGAGACCCGCATCATATCCGGCGGTATCCATATCAACAACAGCTATGCCGGTCTGGACCATATCGTCCATACTTCCGTATCCATGGGCAAGAATATGTACGGACAACCGGCCATGAATTTTATTCATGAAGAAGGTGTCGGTGCCATTTCCGAACATCTCAGGCAGTTATTGGCGCAAGATGTGGAGGACCATCTTGACCGGAAACTTTATGATGACAATCTATCCCGCTCAAACAATTCCACCATCCTCAAAACGGAGTTTGAGACACTATTGGAAACAGCAGGAGAGACAGAACGGCAGAAGGTACAGGAAGAAAGACCCGCACAGCTCTATGAACCCATGCTCAACCTGTTTGCCACCTATGCGGATGAAGAGCAAGCGGAGGTGCAGGTGGTAGAAAGCCGGCCTTCGCCAGGCCGGGCACCGTCGGCATCCCGCAAAAAGAAAGGGGATGAACCGGAAATGTTCAATCTCTTCTCCCAAGAGAACATGTACGATGAAGCCGCCACGCAGGAAGACATGACCGGGGAACGGGCGGCAGCGGAAGCCAGATGGCAGGAGCGCAGACAAAAAATCGAGGAAGAGCGGAAGAAGGAAATGGAACCACGTCCGTTTACCGGAGAGATACGTCCCGAATACAAGAACGGCTCTCTCGTGAAAGCCGGTGAGCAATACGGGTATTTGCAGGGAGTGGGCACTCCCGAAGTACAGTTCCATCCGCTCAGGCTGACTGTCACCCAGCAATACCGGGCCGCCTACTACATCCCCCTTCGGGAAGCCTACCACAATCTCTACAATGCGGAAGCCGAAACGGAAACCGAACAGCCGGAACTAAGGGAGGAACTGAACCGGCAGTATGACCGTTTCCACCGCATGTTCAGGGAACTGAACGGAAAGGACAACGCCAAGTTCCTGCTGATGGATGCAGGAGGACGGGAAATGCTCTCATTGGAACGTTCCGTCGACGGGAAGATACAGAAGGCGGACATATTCACCGTGCCCGTATCGTTCAACGCCAACGAGGTGACGCATGTGGACACTCCGCAGGAAGCCCTTGCGGCATCCCTGAACAAGTTCGGCGAGGTCAATCTGGAATATATGGAGAATCTCTGCGACATCGGCAGACAGGAATTGCTCGAACAGCTGGAAGAGCGCATCTTCTACAATCCTATGATGAAGAGCCATGAAATCAAGGACCGCTTCATTGCGGGCAATGTAATAGCCAAAGCCGAATGGATAGAGAACTACCTGAAAGACCATCCCGATGATGATGCAGGCAAAAAATCATTGGAGGCCCTGCGGAAAGCCATACCGGAGCCTATAAGTTTTGAACAGCTTGACTTCAACCTGGGAGAACGGTGGATACCCATGTCCGTATATGAAGAGTTCGCCGGATACCTCTTCGAGACAAAGGCCCGTATCCATTATACGGAATCCATCGACGAGTTCAGCGTGAGCTTCGAGAGCAGCAACGCGAACATCACCGACAGATATTACGTGAAAGGGGAAAAGAGAGGCTATTACGGCGATGACCTGCTGAAACATGCGCTGCACAACACCGTCCCCGACATAACCAAGACCGTTCAGGACAAGGAGGGCAATGACATAAAGGTACGTGACGCGGAGGCCATCCAGCTTGCCGACACCAAAATCAACGAGATACGCTCCGCCTTCACCGGCTGGCTGAACGAGCAGCTGCCCGAGTTCAAACAGAACCTTGCGGACATGTACAACCGCAAGTTCAACTGTTATGTACGTCCCGATTACGACGGCTCCCTACAGAGTTTCCCGTTCCTTGACCTGAAAGGGCTGGGCATACCGTCCCTGTACGACAGCCAGAAGAACGCCGTCTGGATGCTGAAGATGAACGGCGGCGGGATAATCGACCATCAGGTAGGTACAGGCAAGACCCTCATCATGTGCGTGGCCGCCTTTGAGATGAAGCGTCTCGGACTGGCGAACAAGCCGATGATTATCGGACTCAAGAGCAATGTGCATGACATAGCCGACACGTTCAGGAGAGCCTATCCGAACGCCAGAGTGCTGTATCCGGGCAGGGAGGACTTCACGCCGGAGAAACGTGTCGGAATATTCCATGACATCAAGAACAATAACTGGGACTGTATCATCCTGACACACGACCAGTTCGGAAAAATACCCCAGTCCCCCGAAATACAGCAGGAAATATATACGCAGGAAATAGAGAGTATCGAAGAGAATCTCGCCGTATTCGAGCAGCAGGGCAATGAAGTGACCGGCTGGATAAAGAAAGGGTTGGAAAGAAGGAAGGAGAATCTGGAGGCCAAACTTGAAAAGCTGGAACAGGATATAAAGGACCGGACGGACGACGTGACCGATTTCAGGCAAATGGGCATCGACCACCTCTTCGTTGACGAATCGCACAATTTCAAGAACCTGATGTTCAATACACGCCATGCAAGAGTTTCCGGTCTGGGCAACCCCGAAGGAAGCATGAAGGCCATGAACATGCTTTTCGCCATCCGCACCATCCAGGAGCGTACGGGCAGGGACTTGGGGGCCACTTTCCTCTCCGGCACGACCATCTCCAACAGTCTGACCGAACTCTATCTCCTTTTCAAATATCTCCGTCCGAAGGAAATGGAGCGGCAGGGGATTACCTGCTTTGACGGCTGGGCCGCAGTCTATGCGAAGAAAAGCACGGACTTTGAATTTTCAGTGACCAACCAGGTGGTGCAGAAAGAGCGTTTCCGCTATTTTATCAAGGTGCCGGAACTCGCCAATTTCTATGCGGAGATAACCGATTATAAGACCGCTGAAGACGTGGGGGTTGACAGGCCGGAACTCAACGAGCAACTCTATCACATACCGCCCACTCCCCAGCAGGAGGTTTTCATTCAAAAACTGATAAAGTTCGCCGAAACCGGGGATGCGACCTACATAGACAGGGAGCCTCTGTCCGAAGCGGAGGAGAAGGCACAGATGCTGATCGCCACCAACTACTCGAACAAGATGTCGCTTGACATGCGGCTGATAGACCAGCAGTACGGTGACAGTCCGGGAAACAAGGCGTCCCATTGTGCGGCCAAGATTGCGGAGTATTACTACAAATATCTCGACCAGAAAGGCACACAGTTCGTATTCTCGGACCTGAGCACTTATAAGCCGGACCAGTGGAACATCTACAGTGAAATCAGACGCAAGCTCGTGGAAGACCATAATATCCCGGAGAAACAGATAAGGTTCATCCAAGAGGCGAACAGCGACAACGCGCGCAAGGAACTGTTCAGGGACATGAACTCGGGCCGCATCCGTTTCCTTTTCGGTTCCACACAGAAACTGGGCACGGGTGTCAACGCGCAGGAACGTGCCGTGGCCATCCATCATCTGGACATACCCTGAAGGCCGTCCGACCTGGAACAGCGCAACGGACGCGCGGTGAGAAAAGGCAATATCATCGCCAAGCAGTACGCCGGCAACAAGGTGGACTGCTATATCTATGCGGTGGAGAAGTCACTGGACAGCTACAAGTTCAACCTGCTGCAAAACAAGCAGGTGTTCATCAACCAGCTCAAAAGCCGCAATCTGGCCGCCCGTACCATTGACGAGGGGGCGATTGACGAAAACGGAGGCGGCAGTTTCAGCGAATACGTGGCCATCCTTTCAGGCAACGACGACCTGCTGGAAAAGGCGAAGCTGGACAAGAAACTGGCGGTCCTCGAAAGCGAGAGGCAGGCATTCCACCGTAACAAGGGAAACGCGAAAGGCAAGCTGAATGAAAGGACTTCGGGAATAGAAAAAAACAATGCCTTTATCGGGCGTTTCACCAGGGACTGGGAATATTTCAACAAGGTGGCCCCCGCAGATGCGAAAACCGGACTCCGTCCCAATCCCCTGAAACTGGACGGTGTGGACTCGGACAATATCGAGGTACTCGGCAACCGGCTTGCCGCAATCAACCGGAATGCCCGGACGGAGGATGACTATATGAAAATCGGGACCCTGTTCGATTTCCGTATCCTTGTCCGTACCGAAAGGACCTGTGAGGGGGACATGCAGGCTTTGCAGAACAAGTTCATGGTCGAGGGGCTGGACGGCATCAAATATACCTACAACAACGGTTATATTGCCAAAGACCCGAAACTGGCCGTCACGAACTTCATCAATGCGCTGGAACGCATTCCCGCCATGATAGAGAAACGGGAGAAGGAGAACGCGGAGCTGTCGAAGGACATCCCGGTCCTTCAGGAGATTGTGGCGGCCTCATGGCCCAAGGATGCGGAAATCAAACGGCTGAATGAAGAGCTTGCCACGCTGAACCGGAAAATACAGCTTGCCATAAAGCCGGCAGGCGGGCATGAAGACGGAACGGATGACGGACCGGAACAGTCACAGAAAGCAAGGCACGTCCCCCCAATGAAAATTGCCGCCCCGTCAAACGGGCTGAAAAAAATATCCTAAGTTTCCTGCGGCACATTGCGGCAACTCCAGAAGCTGCGCTTCCGCAGTCTGCCGCAAAGAGCCGCTTTTCAGGAAAGGACAAAGGTATGGCCGGCATCCGGATAAATCCGGCCTGCCGGCCATACCCTTGTCTGTAAAGGGAAGAAAGCCATTCCGTCATTCCTCTTCCTCAAAGGAAAGGCTCTCCACCTGTCTGTTAATAACCTTCCAGTCAATGGAATCCTTCAGATTGATTATATCCACAATCGAATAATGCCTGGTCCCGTTCTCCTCTTCCGCAAAATGCAGACGCCCGCTCAGACGCTGTTTCTCAATCTCTGCCGGGTCGAGGTTTATCAGTTCACAAACCTCATCGGGCAGCATGGAGAGCTCGACACTGTTGTCCTCGCAGATATGTTGCAGCACGGCCAGCATGTTGAGGGACTTCTTGTAACTTCTCACGAGTGCGGCGAACGAGCCGCTTTCAACCTTAATCATCTTTTTCATAACCTTTTATTTTTAGAGTGTTCTTCTTTTTCCAGCAGCATGGCACGCAGCACGTCCGAACGGCGGTAGTAAATCTTCCCCTTGTCACGGTGGAAAGGCAACGAACCGTCATTGCGGCGTCTAAGAAGTGTCCTGTCGGACATCTTGGTAAGCAGGCGCACGCCTTTTGAATCCAGTATCTCGCTGTCGGGCAAGTTATGTATGGCAGGAGCTAATAGCTTCTCAATGTTGGTTACTTTGGCGAGTATGGCACTGAGCATGTGGGTCATCTGCCCACCCGGTGCAGTTCTTCTGTTGTTCATAATGACCTTGTTTTTATTGTTACGGTGCAATATTACGGAGATATTATAAGGCCATTGGTTACTCAACCGTTGAGCAACCGCCAAAAAAAGACAGGAAACGACAAGTCGGGACAAAAAAATAGCCGGGAGGCACTGTTCCCGGCTGTTTTACGACAAGCAAGCATCAACAGGTACACATTTTACCATTAACGCTTTGACACGCTTTAACAATCAGAATAATACAAGAAATAAACAAGAAAATATTTTGTTATATTCCAAATTTTGCCTATTTTTGTATGTGAGTTATTTGAAACTATGCAAAGCAGTGTAACCCGAAGCAGGACTTCCATATCTAAATCGTTACCTGCATCTTTTATACTCTCTATATTTATTTTATCCTCAGAGAGTTACATCGAAATATTTTGTTTTATGCCTTGAAACAAAAGATTTGCGTAAATTTACCCGGTTGAACGAACTATATTGTAAACTACGCAAATCTTGCTGTATGGAAAATAGATATCATCAGACTTTGGTAAATGAGATAACGGATAAATTGTTACATAATATTTTTTAATGATTTATCTGTAGGATTGGAATTATACGATAGAGCTGGTCTCATGATAGATATTAACCATTCTCGGTTGAAATTACTGGGAGGCAAAGAAAAAAAGATCTTTTAGGACGTAATTTGTTCAATCATACGGCTTTTTCTGATGAAATAAAGCAGCAAATTAAAAAAGGAGAAAGCCGTCCTCCTCTTTCATCTGAAAAGTAGACCAGACCACTATTTTCTTATTTCTTTTTTTGATTCAAAAAATGTTCAAAGATGTCTATTGTATTATTATTAATCGATGAAATGGGTGGTTTTAGACAAATTTGGAAAAAACATAGCTGTTTTTAAACACTTCACTTTAAACTACGTCTTTATATTTGCAATGAATTTCAACGAAAGGGAATTCAGAAAAAACTTTTTAATCTTTAATTTAATAACTTATAAAAATGACTTCTATGAAGAACCTATTGAAAGTTTTTCTAATGTGTTTCATTACGTTATTTGCTTTTGCAGGGCAAATGATGGGACAACAAAAGACCATTACAGGTAGGGTAGTGGATGCTCTTAATGAGGGTATGCCTGGTGTTAATGTACAAGTAAAAGGTACTACCTCAGGAACAATAACTAATATTGATGGCGATTTTTCAATTTCCGTACCTAATACAAAGTCTGTATTAGTATTTACTTTTATTGGATATGTGAAGCAGGAAGTTGCTGTGGGAAACCAAACAAAACTGAACATTCAAATGAAAGATGATACACAGAGTTTGGATGAAGTCGTGGTAGTTGCTTATGGAACAGCTCGTAAAGGTGATTTGACAGGAGCACTGACAACGATGAGACCAGATGCGAATGAAGCTGCAAAAGCCGTTTCCATAGATAATCTGTTGGAAGGAAAAGTTGCCGGTCTAGTCGTGAGCACGGCTTCTTCCAATCCGGGAGCTGCTTCGTCCATTACGATTCGTGGAGCTAGTTCGTTGCGAGGTGATAATCAGCCTCTTTATGTCATTGATAATATTCCGCAAGCTTCAACTGGAGAATTTTCTTCTTCGGGTATTAGCGGAGACTTTCAGATTGCTCAAGATCCGCTGTCATCATTGAACCCTGCCGATATAGAGGATATTACGATATTGAAAGACGCATCCTCTACTGCTATTTACGGTTCTCGTGGTGCGAACGGTGTTATATTGATAACTACTAAAAAAGGTAAGGAGGGCAAAGCTAAAGTGAATGCTTCGGCTACTTTTACTATTGCTAATGCAAGCAGGTTGTTAGAGATGATGAATTTAGAGGAATATGCTGCTTATCATAATTCAAGAATTACGGATGGCAAAGTGCCTTTCCATATTGTTGGAGATGAGGTGAGATATGTATTTAATGGAGCTTACGATAAATATGATCCTGCTGATCCTGAAACTTATAATGTAGTAAATTATCGTAACTGGCAGAAAGAAATCTATACTTCTGCTTTTTCTCAGAACTACTCTTTATCAGTAAATGGTGGTGCAGGTAAGACAACTTATTATATTTCCGCTAATTTTAAAGATATTAATGGTACTGTGAAGCAGACCGGTTTGAAGCAAGGAGACTTGCGTGCAAATTTGAGTGCACAGCTTTCCAAATCTGTAGATTTAAACATGGCGTTAAGCGGATCCTTGCGACAGAATAATATGATGGCAGGTGGTAATACTCTTGGCGGTGCTACTGGTGCTATTTCACGTACTGCTCTTGATTATGCTCCTTTCGAATTGCCGGAGAATGACCCGTCTTTTACAAATGAAAATAAAACGAATGTGTTCAGCTGGCTGAATGATTATGTGGACTTGACAGATGATAAAACTTTTAAAGCTAGTTTGAATCTGAATTGGAAAATAAATAAGTTTTTCACTTATAGTCTTCGTGCAGGTGGTAATATCAATACGAATGATCGCAAACGATGGTATGGAATGCAATTGTATCAAGGAATGAATAATCAGGGTTATCTGGCAACCTCTAATCTTTCAAAAAGTAATTATTCAGTAGAAAATATAGTGAACTATAATACGAAACTTGGTAGTGTAGGTACATTGGCTGCAACAGTCGGTATGACTTATGATGATTATAATTTTCTAAATAAAAATGTGATTGGAAAGAACTTTACGATGTTTGAGTTTCGTGAGAATGGAATGCATATGGCAGGTGATGTAATTACGTCGCAACCTATACAAAAAGATTATCAGTTACTTTCTTATTTGGGACGAGTTAATGTTAGTTTGCTTGATAAATATTTGATTACAGCTTCTTTGCGTGCCGATGGTTCCAGTAAGTTTGCGAAAAATAATCGTTGGGGATATTTCCCTTCTGCATCCATAGCTTGGCGTATGGAACAAGAAGAATTTTTGAAAGATGTTTCATGGCTGAATCAATTGAAGTTGCGTTTCAGCTATGGTGCAACCGGAAATCAAAGTATTGATCCTTATACTACTTTTTCGATGTATGGACAAGGATCTGGTGAAATCTCATATGCGGATGGAACAGGAAATAAAACGACTGCAATGGTGGTGACCAACTTGTCAAACAGTAGTTTGAAATGGGAAAAAACATCTTCATGGAATGTCGGATTGGACTTTGGTTTGTTTAATTCCCGTTTGAGTGGTACCTTGGATATCTATCAGAAGAAAACAACAGATTTGCTTATTTCAAGGAATTTGCCGGGATCAGCTGGATTTAGTTCTACTTATTACAATCAAGGTTCATTGAATAATAAAGGTGTTGAATTTTCTTTGAATGCACAAGTCATTGACAGTTCATCTTGGAAATGGTCTGTAAGTGGTAATATAGGTGTCAATAGGAATGAAATTTCAGATTTAGGTTTGTTGCCTGCTGATTTTGGATGCTTGGGTGAGAGAGTTGGGTATTATGGTAATAGTTTAGGGGATCATTTTGGTGTAGGGCATATTTTCTTGGCAGGTGAAGCTCCGGGATTATTTTATGGTTATGTGACTCAAGGGATTGTCCAAAAGGAAGATATAACAGAAAATGGAATTAAGTACATTAAACAAGATGGAAGTGTGGGATATTACCAAACGGTGAATAAAACGACTCCGGTAGCCGGTGACGTGAAGTATGTGGATAGAAATGGAGATGGTGTAGTGGATGACAATGATCGCGATATTATTGGTAACCCGAATCCTGATTTTACTTATGGTTTTCAGACTAAAGTATCTTGGAAATCCTTGTCGTTGTCTGCATCCTTTAATGGGGTACAGGGTAGGGATATTTTAAATGTAGGTAATCGTTACAATAACACTCCGGGAACTAAATCGAATAATGTGACGCGTAAAGCGTTCCAAAATATGTGGACGGATGAGAATCCAAGTAATTTATATCCGAAATCAACATTTGTCGTACAAAATATGGTGATGGATCGTTATGTGGAAGATGGCAGTTATTTACGTTGTTCTGATATTACACTGAGTTATGTACTTCCTGCCAAATGGACGAATAAGATTGGTATAAAGAATACATCTGTTTATGCTTCTGTAAAAAATGCGTTTGTGATAACAGATTATAGTGGTTATGATCCTGAAGTAAATAGTTTTGCTTTTGACGGTTTACGTCCGGGTGTTGATATGAACTCATATCCGACTCCTCGTTCATTTGTTTTTGGCTTAAATTTAACATTCTAATTTCTAAAATCACGAAGACATGAAAAGATTTAAATATTATATTTTATTATTGGCGTCAGTTGGCTGTTTCTCAGCCTGTACCTCTTGGTTGGATGAAGATCCGGTCTATTCTCAGAATAATGCAGTTGTTTTTTCATCAAGGAGTAATGCCGAATTGGCTCTGCTGGGATGTTATGGATATATGACGACAACAGGGGCGTATGGACAAATGTGGCAGGAACTGCCTATCATAGCTTCCGGATTTGCTTTCGGACAGCGTACTGCTTCTACGGCAATTTCATTGGAGGCTGTACCTAGTGATGACTTGATTCCTATAGCCTGGAATGGGATGTATAAAGTGGTGACTGAAGTAAATGCTTTTTTGGAAAGTCTGGACAAAAGCAGTTTGAGCGATACAGATAAGGTACAAATGGGAGGGGAGGCTAAATTCTTGAGAGGATTAGCTTATTATAATTTGGTTTCTTTGTTTGGTGATGTGCCATTAAAAACGGCTGCCTCTTCATCGGATGGTATTTCTGTACCTCGTTCTCCTCAAGCTGAGGTTCTGGCTTTGGTAGTTCAGGATATGAAAGATGCTATGGCTATTGATAGTAAGATTGTAGACGGGCGTGCGAATTCATGGGCTGCAAAAGCTTTTTTAGGTAAGGTTTATTATAAAATGGCGTGTCTGGGTATTGACGAAACTGCAAATTGGACGAATGCCAAGAATATGTTTGACGATGTTTATGAAGCTCATATTTTCGATCTTGAACCTAAATTCGGAGATTTGTTTGGTGATTATGTGACCGGATCAAAGGAGGCTATTTTTCAGTTGAATTTTACAACTTCTTCTACCGTTTGCTTTAATCGTGCAAGTAATCGTTTTGCTCCTCCGCAGGCTACTACGGGAATTTCTTGGGGAACTTATAAAGCGTCTAAAGCTGCTTATGATTTACATGAAGGTACTTATCCGGGAGATCCTCGAATTAATGAGACATTTTTGACTCGCTGGAGAAACCGTAGCGGTAACAACCAGGCTAATCCAAAGCCGACTGTGGGAGATGTACTTTCACCTAATGACTCTACTTACTTGTATCCTTATTTTGCATATGTAAATGGTGATATTGACGAGTATGTGATGAAGAATGGTGTTGCTACCAAAGAAAAAAAGAAATATGTAGGAAAGTTGCCTTATAAAGCATTCATTGATCCCAAGAACCCTACTATTGAGACTATTGAAAATTATGCTTCAACGCATGGCGTTACATTGGAAAATGTAGCTATCACCAAATGTTTAAAAGAAGTTTTTGTAAAAACCGGATCTCAAAATGCTTGGCCATGTTTTCAGAAGTTATATGATCAGAATCAGGTAGGTACAGCGAGCCATAAAAACTTAATGGTTTACCGTTATGCTGAAATGTTATTGTTGATGGCAGATGTGTACAATGAATTGGGGGACACTCCTAAAGCCATATCATTAGCAAAAGAAGTTCTAAATCGTGCACGTAACTCGGGTATGAAAGTTTCTGCTCAGCCGGCTGACTGGCCGACATCCTTGAATCAGGAAGAAGTAAGACAGAAATTGTTTTTTGAGCGTATCATAGAACTTTGCGGTGAGCCCGGAATGTATGAAATGCCTCGTATTCGTGGGACAAAGTATTTTAAGATGGCTTTGGAGTTACATAATAATCATGAAATAACGATAGCATCTGACGCATTGTATCCTGCTAGTTCTAATGCTTGGTTAGATCGTATTTATAATGGTACAAGAGGATTGACGGATGAATTTTTGAAAAAGAATTTGTTATTGCCAATTCCTAGTAGCGAGATTGACGCCAATCCGGCCCTTACTACTTCAGACAATAATTTTGGCTATACGAATTAAGCAGAAGCTTAAACCCCTTAAATGACCTGATAAATTTCCGGATGCGGGGGATATTTGTCCTGGCATCCGGAATTTAGGGTTATAATCAGTCCTTTTGAACATTTATGGAAATAAAATGGCGATAAATGGAAGTCGATTATTAATCAAAAAACTTATTTTTGCCGATGATGAATTCTTCGTTTACTTAATTTATTATATATGAAAAATCTACAATCCGGACTATTTTACTCTTTGACTGGCGTTACCGCCGTAACTTCCCTTGTTTCTTGTTCAATCAAACAAAAGCCTGTGGAGCAGAAACCACTGAATATCGTCTACATAATGACAGACGATCACACAGCACAAATGATGAGCTGTTACGACACACGCTACATGGAAACACCGAATCTTGACCGCATTGCTGCCGACGGTGTACGTTTTACCCAAAGCTTTGTTGCCAATTCTTTAAGTGGTCCCAGTCGCGCCTGTATGATAACAGGAAAGCATAGTTGCGCCAATAAATTCTATGATAATACCACTTGCGTATTTGACAGTTCGCAACAGACTTTCCCGAAGCTGTTGCAGAGAATCGGCTATCAGACAGCATTGGTGGGTAAATGGCATCTTGAAAGCCTGCCCTCCGGCTTTGATTACTGGCAGATAGTCCCCGGACAAGGTGACTACTACAATCCGGATTTCATTACGCAAAATAATGACACTATTCAAAAACATGGGTATCTTACGAACCTTATTACTGATGATGCTATCGACTGGATAGAGAATAAACGCAACCCGGAGAAACCTTTCTGTCTTTTGATACATCACAAGGCAATTCACCGTAACTGGCTGGCAGATACTTGTAATTTGGCTTTGTATGAAGATAAAACCTTCCCGTTACCGGATAATTTCTTTGACGATTATGAAGGTCGTCCCGCTGCCGCTGCACAAGAAATGAGCATTGTAAAGGATATGGACATGATTTATGACCTCAAAATGCTCCGTCCTGATAAAAAATCCCGTTTGAAATCCTTGTATGAGAAATATATCGGTCGTATGGATGAAGCGCAACGTGCCGCATGGGACAGGTTTTACACTCCGATTATAGATGATTTCTATAAACAGAGTCTTCAGGGTAAGGAACTTGCCAATTGGAAATTCCAGCGTTATATGCGTGATTACATGAAGACTGTAAAATCACTGGATGACAATGTTGGTCGCGTACTCGATTACTTGAAAGAGAAAGGTTTACTGGATAACACACTTGTAGTCTACACTTCCGATCAGGGATTCTATATGGGCGAACACGGTTGGTTTGACAAACGTTTCATGTACGAAGAATCTATGCGTACACCGCTTGTCATGCGTCTGCCGAAAGGATTCGACCGCAGAGGTGACATCACCGAAATGGTTCAAAACATTGACTATGCACCTACTTTCCTCGAACTGGCGGGAGCAGAGATACCTTCCGATATTCAAGGTGTATCTCTTGTGCCTTTGTTGAAAGGTGAACATCCGAAAGACTGGCGGAAAGCTCTTTACTATCATTTCTATGAATATCCTGCTGAACACATGGTGAAACGTCATTACGGTGTACGCACAGACCGCTATAAACTGATTCATTTCTATAATGATATCAACTGGTGGGAACTATATGACCTGCAAGCTGATCCGTCGGAAATGCACAATCTCTACGGACAACCAGAATACGAACCGGTGGTGAAGGAGTTGAAAGAAGAAATGCTGAAACTTCAGGAGCAATACAATGATCCTGTCCGTTTCTCACCGGAACGTGACAAGGAATAAATCCAATGTACATACATCATGAAAAAATATATCTTAATCATTCTCATTCTGCTTTCGCCATTGCCGGTGTTTTTGCAGGCTGATAACTTAACATCCCCTTTTAATTCAATAGTTCCACGCCCGGCACAAATTACGCCGGGTAGTGGTAGCTTTATCTTTTCTGCAAAAACTACATTTGCAGTAGAAAATCAGGAACAGGCCACAATTGCTCACAACTTTATCGATTTGTTTGTCCATGCTGCCGGGATAACCCCCATGTTAAATGTCGGGAGCAAGGAGGGGCAAGTCCTTTTCGTGACAGATTCTTCTTTAAAAACTGAAGCGTATCTGTTAAAGGTTACGCCGGAACAGATACTTATTAAAGCTTCGGATACAAAGGGCTTTTTTTATGCATTACAATCTATCCGCCAACTTCTGCCTGCTGCCATAGAATCGGGACAACCGGTAAAGAATGTCGCGTGGAGTGTTCCGGCAGTGACAATTCAGGATGAACCTCGTTTTGGTTTCCGGGGATTACTGTTGGATCCGGTACGTTGTTTTATTCCTAAAGAAAATGTACTGCGGATTATCGACTGTATGGCGATGCTGAAAATCAATAAACTTCATTTTCATCTGACAGATGATAACGGTTGGCGGATTGAAATCAAGAAATATCCTCGTTTAACGGAAGTCGGTGCATGGAGGGTAGACCGTACGGATGTGCCTTTCCACTCACGCCGTAACCCGAAACGGGGAGAACCAACGCCGATAGGCGGTTTCTACACACAGGAAGATATCAGGGAAATAGTGGCTTATGCCGCTGACAGGCAGATTGAAGTTATTCCCGAGATCGATGTACCGGCACATAGTAATGCGGCGCTTGCTGCATATCCTCAACTTGCCTGTCCGGTCGTGAAAGACTTTATCGGTGTACTTCCCGGATTGGGAGGACGGAACTCAGAGATTATTTATTGTGCGGGAAACGATAGTGTATTTACCTTTCTGCAAGATATTTTCGATGAAATTCTGACACTTTTCCCTTCCCGCTATATTCATGTTGGGGGAGATGAGGCACGAAAGACGAACTGGGAAAAATGCCCGCTTTGTCAGAAGCGGATGAAAAAGCAGCATTTGACTAATGAAGAAGATTTACAGGGCTACTTTATGAAGCGTATCAGTGATTATCTGCGTAAAAAAGGACGTGAAGTGATTGGTTGGGACGAGTTGACAAACAGTTCTTTTCTTCCCGAAGAGTCTATTATACTTGGTTGGCAGGGAATGGGAACGGCTGCCCTGAAAGCTGCCGAAAAGGGACATCGATTTATTATGACTCCGGCACGTATCATGTATCTGATCCGTTATCAGGGACCTCAATGGTTTGAACCGGTAACATATTTCGGAAACAATACACTGAAAGATGTTTTTGACTACGAGCCTGTGCAGAAGGATTGGAAACCGGAATATGAATCTTTATTAATGGGCATACAAGCTTGTATGTGGACAGAATTTTGTAATAAGCCGGAAGACGTGGATTATCTCTTGTTTCCTCGTCTGGCTGCTCTGGCAGAAGTAGCATGGACGCCCACGGGCACAAAAGATTGGTCCGGTTTCTTGAAACGGATGGATGTATATAATGCACATTTGGCGGAAAAAGGGATTGTTTATGCCCGTTCGATGTATAATATCCAGCAAACGGTGACACCGGTGAACGGACATCTGGAGGTGAATCTGGAATGTCTCCGTCCGGATGTGGAAATTCGCTATACGCTGAATGGCAGTAACCCGGCGATGTCCTCACATCGTTATGACGGACCTATCCGTGTGACAAAAACGCAAATGGTGAAAGCCGCCACCTTTATGGACGGCAAGCAAATGGGAGAAATCCTGGACTTGCAGCTTACATGGAACAAAGCTACGGCAAAACCATTGCTTGGTAATAAGAAAAATGAAATGTTATTAGTCAACGGATTGCGGGGAAGCCTGAAATATACTGATTTCGAATGGTGTAACTGGAGCCGGAATGATTCAATTTCTTTCACCATAGATTTGCTTGGTAAGGAAAAATTGAATAAATTTGCCATTGGTTGCATTACGAATTATGGAATGGGAGTGCATAAACCGAAAATGATCCGTGTGGAAGTTTCCGATGATAACCGGACATACTGTGCCATAGGGGAGTTGAACTTTTCTTTGGAAGAAATTTATAAGGAAGGAACTTTTAGAAATGATTACTCGCTGGATATGGGTGGCGTATCTGCCCGTTATGTACGTGTGACGGCGAAAGGAGCAGGGATATGCCCTAAAGATCATGTCCGTCCCGATCAGGAAGCAAGAATCTATTTTGATGAAGTAATGATAGAATAAGAGTCTAGTCGTTAAAAATAATAATTATGAACATTAGCTTAAAGAAACGAACCTTTTTAATCTTATTGGCAGGACTGACTGCTACCTTCGCTTCGGCGCAGGAACAACCGTTGCCCGAATGGCAGAGCCAGTATGCGGTAGGACTGAATAAACTCGCTCCTCATACCTATGTATGGCCTTACGCCAATGCTTCCGATATTGAAAAACCGGGCGGATACGAACAGTCTCCTTTTTATATGACCCTGAACGGAAAATGGAAATTCCATTGGGTGAAGAATCCCGATAACCGTCCGAAGGACTTTTATCAGCCTTCTTATTATACCGGAGGTTGGGCGGACATCAATGTTCCCGGCAATTGGGAACGTCAAGGGTATGGTACAGCTATCTACGTCAACGAAACGTATGAGTTTGACGACAAAATGTTCAACTTTAAGAAGAATCCGCCGTTGGTCCCTTATGCAGAAAATGAAGTCGGCTCATACCGCCGCACATTTAAAGTGCCTGCCGACTGGAAAGGACGTCGGGTAGTACTTTGCTGTGAAGGTGTTATCTCTTTCTATTACGTATGGGTGAACGGGAAACTGCTCGGATATAACCAAGGCTCGAAAACGAATGCCGAATGGGATATCACGGATGTCTTGAACGATGGAGAGAATGTAGTGGCTTTGGAGGTATACCGTTGGAGTGCGGGTGCTTATCTCGAATGCCAGGATATGTGGCGTTTGAGTGGTATCGAACGTGATGTTTACTTGTACAGTACTCCCAAACAGTACATTGCCGACTATAAATTGAATGCTTCTTTGGATAAAGATAGATACAAAGACGGTATCTTCGGACTGGAAGTAACTGTGGAAGGACCTTCTTCTACTACCGGTTCTATTGCGTATACATTGAAAGATGATTCGGGTAAAGCTGTCTTGCAGGACGCTATTCAAATTAAATCCCGCGGATTAAGTAATTTCATAGCATTTGATGAAAAGAAGATTCCGAATGTGAAAGCCTGGGATGCGGAACATCCCCACCTTTATACACTCGTGCTCGAACTGAAAGACGACCAAGGTAAAGTCACTGAACTGACCGGATGTGAAGTTGGTTTCCGTACCTCGGAAATCAAGGATGGACGTTTCTGTATCAACGGCGTTCCGGTATTGGTAAAGGGAACCAACCGCCACGAACATTCGCAACTCGGACGTACGGTAAGTAAGGAACTAATGGAACTGGATATCAAACTGATGAAACAACATAACATCAACCTTGTTCGGAACTCACATTATCCTACCCATCCTTACTGGTATCAGCTTTGTGACCGTTACGGATTGTATATGATTGATGAAGCCAATATTGAATCTCACGGTATGGGCTACGGTCCCGCCTCCCTTGCCAAAGACAGTACTTGGCTGACAGCCCACATGGACCGTACACACCGGATGTACGAACGTTCCAAGAATCATCCGGCCATAGTTATCTGGTCGTTAGGAAATGAAGCTGGCAACGGTATTAACTTCGAACGTACTTATGATTGGCTGAAATCTGTAGAAAAGACCCGCCCCGTGCAGTATGAACGTGCCGAACTGAATTATAATACGGATATTTACTGCCGTATGTACCGTAGCGTAGACGAAATAAAAGCGTATGTAGCGAAGAAAGACATTTACCGTCCTTTCATCCTTTGTGAATACCTGCATGCAATGGGTAACAGTTGCGGCGGCCTGAAGGAATATTGGGATGTCTTCGAAAGCGAGCCTATGGCACAAGGCGGTAACGTATGGGACTGGGTAGACCAATCTTTCCGCGAAATAGACAAGAGCGGGAAATGGTACTGGACTTACGGTGGTGATTATGGTCCGCAAGGAATTCCCAGTTTCGGTAATTTCTGTTGTAACGGCTTGGTCGGTGCCGACCGTGAACCACATCCGCATCTGCTCGAAGTGAAGAAAGTGTATCAGAATATAAAGACCACTTTACTTGACCGGAAGAACATGAAACTTCGTATCAAGAACTGGTACGATTTCTCTAATCTGAATGAATATATATTCCATTGGAATGTAACAACCGATAGTGGAGAGAAACTGGCAGAAGGGACTAAAGTGCTGGATTGCGAACCGCACGCTACCATAGATATACAGTTGGGTAATGTGATTCTTTCGAAAAAGGACCGTGAGGCTTATCTGAACGTTAGCTGGACCCGCAAAGAGGATTCCCCGATGATAGATAAAGACTGGGAAGTGGCTTATGACCAGTTTGTACTTTCCGGCAATAAGAATTCTACGGCTCATCGTCCGCAAAAAGCAGGTGAAACAACATTTACCGTTGATAAAAAAACAGGAGCTCTGACTTCGTTGAGTCTGAACGGCAAAGAGCTGTTATCTACTCCATTGACATTAAGTCTTTTCCGTCCGGCTACGGATAATGATAACCGTGATAGAAACGGAGCACGTCTGTGGCGTAAAGCAGGACTGGATAATATTACCCAGAAAGCCCTATCACTGAAAGAAGGCAAATCCTCAACAACTGCCCGTGTTGAAATACTCAACGCGAAAGGACAGAAAGTTGGTACGGCTGACTTCATCTATGCACTGGATAAGAATGGCGCATTGAAAGTGAGCACTACTTTCGAACCGGATACAGCACTTGTGAAATCAATAGCTCGCTTGGGGGTAACGTTCCGCGTGGCTGATATGTATGACCAAGTTTCCTATTTGGGACGTGGTGACAATGAAACGTATGCCGACCGTAACCAATCCGGTAGAATCGGACTGTATCAGACAACCCCCGAACGTATGTTCCACTATTATGTCACTCCGCAATCCACGGGTAATCGTACTGATGTACGATGGGCGAAGTTTACGGATCACTCCGGTGCAGGTATCTTTGTCGAGTCAAACCGTGCTTTCCAGTTTAGTATCATTCCTTTCTCGGATGTGTTATTAGAGAAAGCCCGTCATATCAATGACCTGAAACGTGATGGAATGTTGACCGTGCACTTGGATGCAGAGCAGGCTGGTGTAGGAACAGCTACTTGTGGTCCCGGTGTATTGCCGCAATATTTGGTTCCGTTGAAGAAACAGCACTTTGAATTTACCCTTTATCCGGTAAAATAAGTGTTGAACCAATAGGTTATTAGATTATATATAATAGGTGTGGATTTTACTGGCTTTTCTGAATATTGTCAGAAATGTTCTATGAAAGTAGTGAAATTCACACCTTTACGTTATCTTTGCACTATCAGTATTAATTAAATTTTATATCATGAACAAACTACTGACCGCAGTATTATTATCCTCTGTCATAACATTGAGTGTTCAGGCACAAAAGGCAGAAGAATATTATGTGAAGCATGTTGAATTTCCCCCGAACGCGACTCTTGAACAGAAAGTAGATATGGCGGCGCGCCTGATACCTACTCCCCAACAGTTATCCTGGCAACAAATGGAACTGACCGCTTTTCTCCATTTCGGTATCAACACTTTTACCGGACGCGAATGGGGAGACGGAAAAGAAGATCCTGCACTTTTCAACCCTTCGGAACTGGATGCCGAACAATGGGTGCGCAGCCTTAAAGATGCCGGATTTAAAATGGTGCTTCTGACGGCGAAACACCACGATGGATTCTGCCTTTGGCCTACGGCCACCACCAAACATTCCGTAGCCTCTTCTCCTTGGAAGAACGGACAAGGAGACGTTGTGAAAGAACTCCGGAAAGCCTGCGATAAGTATGGAATGAAGTTCGGAGTCTATCTCTCTCCGTGGGACAGAAACGCGGAATGTTATGGAGATTCTCCCCGATATAATGAGTTTTTTATCCGCCAGTTGACGGAACTGCTGACCAATTACGGTGAAGTGCACGAAGTCTGGTTCGACGGTGCGAATGGAGAAGGACCGAACGGAAAGAAACAAGTATATGACTGGGACGCTTTCTATAAAACGATTCAACGCCTGCAACCCAAAGCTGTTATGGCAATTATGGGCGATGATGTGCGTTGGGTAGGAAATGAGAAAGGACTGGGACGTGAAACAGAATGGAATGCCACTGTGCTCACTCCGGGAATTTATGCCCGTTCGGCGGAAAACAACAAGCGCCTGGGTGTCTTTAGTAAAGCGGCGGACTTAGGAAGCCGTAAGATGTTGGAGAAGGCCACGGAGCTGTTCTGGTATCCGTCGGAAGTGGATGTGTCTATCCGTCCGGGGTGGTTCTATCATGAGGCGGAAGATAGCAAAGTAAAGTCTTTGAAACATCTGTCGGATATCTATTTCCGGTCGGTAGGCTATAATTCCGTGCTCTTGTTGAATATTCCTCCCAATCGTAAAGGCTTGATAAGTGAGGCGGATGTGAATCGTCTGAAAGAATTTGCAGCTTACCGCCAACAGATATTTGCTGACAACCGGGTGAAAAAAGGAAGAAACTACTGGAATGCCACTTCGGGTAGTGAAGCTGTTTATTCCTTGAAGCCGAAGTCGGAAATCAATGTTGTAATGCTTCAGGAAGATATAACGAAAGGGCAGAGGGTAGAGGCTTTTACCGTTGAGGCTCTGACGGATAACGGTTGGAAAGAAGTTGGTAAAGGCACGACAATCGGATATAAGCGTATGCTGCGTTTTCCGGCGGTAAAAGCCGGCAGGCTGCGGGTGAAGATTGATGAATGTCGTCTGACTGCTCACATTAATCAAGTGGCTGCTTATTATGCGCCTCCTTTGCAGGCAACCGTTCAGGGTGAAGATTGGAACAACCTGCCCCGTACCGGTTGGAAACAGGTCGCTGCTTCGCCGTTGACGATTGACTTGGGCAAGTCGGTGACATTGACCAGTTTTACCTATGCTCCATTGAAAGCGGAAGCAAAACCTACAATGGCTTTCCGTTATAAATTCTTTGTGAGTGCGGACGGCAAGAACTGGAAGGAAGTTCCTACCAACGGTGAGTTCAGTAATATTATGCATAACCCGTTGCCGCAGACCGTTGCTTTCGGTCAGAAAGTGCAGGCACGCTATATTAAGTTGGAGGCTACTACGCCTACCGCAACAACCGCAAAAGTGGAAATGAATGAAATAGGAGTGAAGATAACCCCCTGACGGAGTTGTCATCATTGAAAGATATGCTTAGAGAGTAGCAGTGAGGACTGGCGGTCTTGATTTCTCGTGAATCAGACGCCAGTCTTTTTTTTATTAAACCAAATGAACCTTTTACTGTTATTAATTAAAAAAGACAGAAGTTATGCTAGTAGTAGATTTAGGAAAGTGGATGAACAAAATCCTGATAGATTGGGGAATAGACCCGAAGGTAGCTGATCGTTTTGATGAAACTATTATTGCTTTGCTGATGATAGCGATTGCTATCGGTCTGAATTATCTGTGTCAGGCGATTCTTATAGGAGGAATGAAGCAATACACCCGTCGGAAACCACATCTTTGGAACACGTTGTTGATGAAGCGTAAGGTGTTTCATAATCTGATTCATACGATCCCGGCTTTTCTGGTTTATGCTTTGCTGCCAATGGCTTTTGTTCGTGGCAAGGATTTATTGCTTATTTCCCAGAAAGCTTGTGCCGTTTACATCATCTTTTCTTTGTTGTTGGCAGTTAATGGGATTTTGCTGATGATAATGGACATTTACGATGGAAAGGAGTCGATGAAGAACCGCCCGATGAAGGGATTCATTCAGGTGTTGCAGGTACTTTTGTTCTTTGTCGGAGGAATTGTAATTATTGCTATTATCGTGAATAAGTCTCCGGCCAGCCTGTTTGCCGGATTAGGTGCTTCGGCAGCTATTCTGATGTTGGTGTTCAAGGATTCCATATTGGGTTTTGTAGCAGGCATTCAGCTGTCTGCCAATGATATGGTTCGTCCCGGAGACTGGATTACGCTTCCTTCCGGCGCAGCTAATGGTACGGTGCAGGAGATTACGTTGAATACAGTCAAAATTCAGAACTTCGATAATACGATCTCTACCGTTCCGCCTTATACTCTGGTCAGCAGCCCCTTTCAGAACTGGCGGGGAATGGTGCAATCGGGAGGACGAAGGGTGATGAAGAATATAACCCTGGACTTGACTACCCTCCAATTCTGTACGCCGGAAATGCTCGACCGTTATCGAAAAGAAATACCTTTAATGGCAGATTATCAACCCGAGGCAGGAGTCGTGCCTACCAATTCGCAGGTTTACCGTGTGTATATTGAACGGTATTTGTGTAGTTTGCCTGTGGTGAATCAGGATTTGGACTTAATTATCAGTCAGAAGGAAGCCACGATGTATGGTGTGCCTATTCAGGTATATTTCTTTTCCCGCAATAAGGTCTGGAAAGAATATGAACGTATCCAGTCAGATATCTTCGACCATTTACTGGCAATGGTTCCTAAGTTCGATTTGAAGGTTTATCAGTATTCGGATTGAATGATTATATTCTCAAAGTATTCTCACCATGATGAGAAAAAAATCTCATCATGGTGAGAATTTTTTCTCATTACGATGAGAATTTTTTCTCGCTATGGTGAGAATAATCCCTTGTCTGAGGTATGCTGGGATGAGGTTTATGGTCTTAATTAATAAAGAATCAGATTAAAATCGACATAGATTGGCAGATGATCGCTAATACCCCCCTGATATTTCATTCCTTTATAGGTGCGGAAAGGTTCCTTATCGCCATATTTCTTATCTTCGGTCAATAGAAAAGGGAGGTTGGAAACGGTTGCTTTGTTTTCGCTTGTGGAAAAACTGTTTGCTGGGTTAAGTAGAGAACCGGATACAATTAGGTGATCGAGTAATTCCCATTCTCCCCGATATTTGTATGAACCGAAATTTTTGGATTGGGCTTTTCGGGCAAGTAAATGGTAAAGCTTTAAAGGAGAAGGAGCAGTTGGCGAAGGAGATTCTGCTTCCAGTATTTTCTGAATAGATTTATTGGTCGGATAGTCATTGAAATCTCCCATAATGATAATTTGTGGATGAAGCCGTATGTTGAGAATACTGTCAGCCTCTGTGTACAGTATTCGGGCTGCATGAAGGCGGTACGGTTCGGATTCTTTTGCTCCGCCGGAACGACTTGGCAAGTGGCAGACAAATACGTCCAGTGTGTCTCCGGTCAGTAGCAAACCACTGACGTGCAACAAATCTCTCGTGGGGCGAAACTGTTTCAGGGGCGGAATAGAGACAGAACGGAAAGACAAGAGCTTGAATAAATCCCGTTGATAGAGCAATGCTACGTCAATGCCTCTTAAATCGGGAGAGTCGGTCATGACATAGCGGTAATTCAATTCCTTTAAAGGAGAACGGCGGGTGAGGTCGCGAAGTACCGTATCATTTTCTACCTCACATAACCCGACTAATGCCGGAGGTTCCCATTCGCCGACGGCAGTAATGACACGCGCCATATCAGTCAGCTTTTTCTTGTATCTGGTGTAATTCCAATGACGGAGGGCATCGGGAAGAAACTCACGGTCGTTTTTCAACGAATCATGATGTATGTCGAATAGGTTTTCTACATTCCAACTTACAACTCTGAAACGGATTTGTTGTGCAAAGGAGAGGGTGCAGAAGCCCATAACAAAAAAGATTATGGCCATAGCTGCTCTTTTTCTGCTACGACCACAATCTCCTTTTTTATAGTGGCTTATCTGTCTGTTACTTTTTGGCAGGTACATGTGCCAGAATATCCAACAGATGTTTCCAGAATTTCTCTACGGTAGGGATAAGCATCCGTTCGTCAGGAGAGTGAACTCCTGTCAAGGTCGGGCCGAAAGAAATCATATCGAGCGTCGGATACTTGTCGAGGAACAGACCGCATTCCAGTCCGGCATGAATCGCCTTTATTTTGGCATCTACACCGAATAGACGTTTGTATGATTCGGCAGCTACTTCTAGGATAGCTGAATGTGGGTTCGGTTTCCAGCCCGGATAACCTTCACCGAAGGTAACATTGGCTCCTGCCAGTTGGAAAGCGGAGCGGACAGTATTTGCCATATCGTCGCGTGCGGACAGGATAGAACTGCGTTGGCTGGTTTCGATACGGATGACATTGTTCGGTTTCATCTTGACAGAAGCCAGATTAGTAGATGTTTCTACCAGTCCGGGGATGTCCTGGCTCATGGCATAAACACCGTGAGGGGCTGCATACAGAGCTTTCAGCAGACGGGCGGTGGTATCCTGATCGATAGCTGTTTTACGGGGAGTTTCCGATTCAAGGACTAGTCGCAAGTCCGGTTCGGTAACGGATAACTCGTTTTCTACTTCGCTGGTGAAGATATTCAGTTCGGTGCGGACGTCATGTTTGGCGTCTTCGGGAACCGCGCAGATTGCGTATGCTTCGCGAGGAATGGCGTTGCGCAGGTTACCGCCGTTGATTTCGCAGAGGTACAGGTCATGTCTGGTAGCCATGCGGGTGAGGAAGCGGTTCAGTATTTTGTTGGCATTGCCTCGTCCGAGGTGGATGTCACCACCGGAATGTCCTCCTTTCAATCCTTTCACTTCTACTTTGAAGAAGAAATATCCGGCGGGAACTTCAACCTCTTTATAAGTAAACTCTGCAACGGAATCGATACCTCCGGCGCATCCGATAAAGATCTCTCCTTCATCTTCCGAGTCGAGATTAAGCAGGATGTCACCACTCATGAAACCTTCTTTCAGGGCGAAAGCTCCAGTGAGTCCGGTTTCCTCGTCTACGGTAAACAGGCATTCCAGCGGACCGTGCTCAATGCTATCGTCGGCCAGAATAGCCAGTTCGGTGGCTACGCCGATACCGTTGTCGGCTCCAAGGGTGGTACCTTTCGCTTTCAACCATTCACCGTCAATTTCTGTTTCAATGGGGTCGGTGAGGAAGTCGTGTTGAACGTCGTTGTTCTTTTCACACACCATGTCGATATGCGATTGCAGTACGACAGTTTGCAGGTTTTCTTTTCCCGGAGTAGCGGGTTTCTTGATAAGTACGTTACCGGCTTCGTCCACTTTGGTTTCCAGGTTATGTTTTGCTCCGAATGCCTTCAGGTAAGCAATCATTTTTTCTTCCTTCTTCGAAGGGCGGGGCACCTGGCAGATTTCTTCGAAATACTTGAATACGCCGGCCGGCTTCAAATCTTTTTTTTCCATGCTGTTTCTATTTTATAATAGGAATAGAAGAGTGGTTTTGGCTTCTTCTATTGCTAAATATGGTTAATTTGATTGGCTTATCTGAACTCATATCTCATTAAAGCCTATCTTTGCACTCACAAAATTAATAGAAATGGTTGAGACTATACTGATAACTTTGTTAATAGTTGCTATTTCCCTGGTATTATTAGGGGTGAAAGTATTCTTTACGAAGGGAGGGAAGTTCCCGAACGGTCATGTGAGTGGGAATAAAGCGCTGCGTAAGAAAGGGATTGGGTGTGCACAGTCTCAAGATCGCGAAGCACAGAAGAAGCCACGTTTTTCTATTGATGAGTTGGAAAAAGCCTTGAACGATAGTATGAATTAAATTATTAAAAACAATACACTTATTAAATTATGAATAGAATGAACTACCTCATGAACGGTTTGGCTGCTCTTGCGTTTATTGTTTTATTTTCACAATGTGCCGGCAAAACTGACAATCAAACTTCAACAACTCCGGCTCAGGTGAATGCCGAACTGTCAGGAATGAAAATCGCCTATGTTGAAATAGATTCGCTATTAGCTAAATATAACTTCTGTATTGACTTGAATGAGGCAATGGTGAAGAAGAGCGAAAACGTTCGTATGACACTGAATCAGAAAGCTACTGCTTTGAATAAGGAAAAACAAGACTTCCAGAAGAAGTATGAAAACGGTGCTTTCCTGTCACAGGATAGAGCTCAACAAGAATACAATCGTTTGGCTAAGATGGAACAAGACTTGCAAGAGTTGAGTAACAAACTTCAAAACGGTTTAATGGAAGAAAACAATAAGAACAGTTTGCTGTTCCGTGATTCTATCAATGCTTTCTTGAAAGAATATAATAAGACACATGGATATAGCTTGATTTTCAGTAATACAGGTTTTGATAATCTGCTTTATGCTGATAGCGCGTTCAATATCACAAAAGAAATCGTAGACGGGTTGAATGCAAGATATTCACCTGCTGCTAATAAGTAACTTTTTTTAGCTTTTCTCTTATAAAAGAGATTTCATTGTTTATATTAGAAATATGTAAATTATAATGTTCCTGTTCTAGGCTGTGAAGTTTTGGACAGGTTTTTTTATGCCCTTTCCTTTTCTTCTTCCTGTGGAATACGGAAGGCGGTGTAGAGTTCGAGTATGGCAGCAATAGTGAGGCAGGCAATCCATTCATTGCCTCGTGTGGTAAACATGAAAGCACCAGTCAGTATAAGAGCGAGTGCTCCGAATATCTGCTGAACACGGAGACGTTTCAGTGTCTTGCTTTTCCCTTTTACCGGGGTGTTTACTTGTGCCAGTGCAATGAATCCGGCTCCAATAGTATATATGTAGGGTGCATAAATCCAGCCTGTAATGAATACGGCTGCTCCTGTGAGGGCCATTACGGCGCCTACGCCAAAGAGGGCGGGTACTAGTTGCTTCATTCTTTAATCTTCAAAAACGTAAATATCTTCATTGGGTTTCTTCATCAGATACTTTTCGCGGGCGATCTGTTCGATAGCATCCGGATTGGTACTTATTTCATTAAGGCGCTTGGTATTCTCTTCGTAATCCGCCCGGTACTTTTCTATTTCTTCTTTCAACTGGCTGATCTCCCGTTCGTATCCAAGACGGCGAAGCAGGCTGTTTTCATCCAAAAAAACGATAATGACAGCAAATGCGACGATAGTGATAAGATACTTGCGTCGGCATATAAATTCCCAGATACTGATTAGTTTACCCATAATTAATCTTTTTAATCTCCGCAAAGATAAAACTAATAACTTAAAAACTTATCGCTTCTGCTTCAAAACTTCTCTCTCTATCCCTTATTACTTATCACTTTTTTGTGTACATTTGCAAGCAAAGCAAAAATAGAGAAAATCCCGGATATGGAAAACTATATTGTATCGGCCCGTAAATACCGTCCCTCCACGTTCGAATCGGTGGTAGGACAGCGGGCGCTGACCACTACGCTAAAAAATGCAATTGCTACTCAGAAACTTGCTCATGCGTATTTATTTTGCGGACCGCGTGGGGTAGGAAAGACTACTTGTGCACGTATCTTCGCCAAAACAATCAACTGCATGACACCTACTGCCGACGGTGAAGCTTGCAACCAGTGTGAATCTTGTGTTGCCTTCAACGAGCAGCGGTCGTATAATATCCATGAGCTTGATGCAGCCTCCAACAACTCGGTGGACGATATTCGTCAGCTGGTGGAGCAGGTGCGTATTCCGCCACAGATTGGCAAGTATAAGGTTTATATCATCGACGAGGTACACATGCTTTCGGCTTCTGCATTCAATGCGTTTCTGAAAACGCTGGAAGAACCTCCCCGTCATGCTATTTTCATCTTGGCCACGACGGAGAAGCATAAAATTCTTCCGACCATTCTTTCCCGTTGTCAGATTTATGATTTCAATCGTATCAGTGTGGAAGATACGGTGAATCATCTTTCGTATGTTGCTTCGAAAGAAGGAATCTCAGCAGAGCCGGAAGCACTGAACGTGATTGCCATGAAAGCAGATGGAGGTATGCGCGACGCATTGTCTATCTTCGACCAGGTGGTGAGTTTTACCGGAGGAAATATCACGTATAAAAGCGTGATTGACAACCTGAATGTACTTGATTACGAATATTATTTCCGTTTGACGGATTGCTTTCTTGCCAATAAAGTGAGTGATGCATTGTTGCTTTTCAACGATGTGTTGAATAAGGGATTCGATGGAAGTCACTTTATAACCGGATTGTCTTCTCACTTTCGCGATTTGTTGGTAGGCAAAGATCCGGTAACACTTCCTTTGCTTGAGGTGGGAGCGAGTATCCGCCAACGTTATCAGGAACAGGCGCAGAAATGCCCGTTGCCTTTCTTGTATAAGGCGATGAAGCTCTGTAACGAATGTGATTTGAATTACCGCATCAGCAAGAACAAGCGTTTGCTGGTAGAACTGACCTTGATACAGGTTGCGCAGCTTACCACCGAGGGGGATGATGTGAGTGGTGGGCGTAGCCCTAAACAGACTATAAAACCCGTGTTCTCACAACCTGCCGCCGCTCAGCCGTCGCAGGTAGCTTCCGCTTCATCTGTACAGCAGGCTCCTGTTCATTCGTCACCGGCTTCGGTTACTGCTAATGTCACTCCCAACAGGCAGCCGCAGATGGCTACGACGGCAAGGCCTGTATCGCCTTCTGCTACGAATACGACTTCATCCGCTCCTTTGCCGGGCGCAGGAATTCCTTCGGTTGCCAAAGAGGAACGAAAGGTTCCGGTGATGAAGATGTCCAGCTTGGGCGTATCTATCAAGAATCCGCAGCGCGATCAGGCCGCGCAGAATGCAACTGTAGCTCATGTTCCCAGAGTACAGCAACCGGAACAAGACTCTAACTTCAATGAACGGGATTTGAATTATTATTGGCAGGAGTATGCAGGTCAGTTGCCGAAAGAGCAGGTGGCTATCGCAAAACGCATGCAGGTGCTTCGTCCGGTGTTGCTCAATAACTCTACCACTTTTGAAATTGTAGTGGATAATGAGATTGCTGCAAAGGACTTTACGGCATTGATTCCTGAGTTGCAGGATTATCTCCGTGTCCGGTTGAAGAATAGTAAAGTGGTGATGACGGTACGGGTAAGTGCACCGACAGAAACGGTTCGTGCAGTAGGTCGTGTGGAGAAGTTCCAGATGATGTCTCAAAAGAATCAGGCATTGATGCAGTTGAAAGAAGAATTCGGATTGGAACTGTATTAGTTTCGGGTAAGAAATTCCCGCTTCCTTTTTCTGCAAGACAAGAATAGAAATGACAAACGCCGGCAGACTTGCAGTGTTCTCACTCAAGTCTACCGACGTTTATTTTTAGTGTAATCGGTTGTTCATACGGTCCTCATATCCATCTCCCGGTCTTCTTTCCGGCATTACGATCCATAGGATGATATATATGATGATTCCGGCAAAAGCGGTGAAGATTGTTGCTAATACATAGACGATTCTTAATAGGGTGGGATCCCAGCCGAAATAATCGGCGATTCCGGCACATACCCCTGCAACCATTCGGTTACCGGCGGAAGCTCTGGTTAATTTTTTGTTATTTTCCATAATATACTGTTTTTGTATAAGAAAAAAGCTCCGAATATTACTACTCGAAGCTTTCATCAATTACTCTTATTGTTGGGGTGGAAGACCGGACTCGAACCGGCGACATTCAGAACCACAATCTGACGCTCTAACCAACTGAACTACATCCACCATGTCTGCGTTTCTCTAACGCGGTGCAAAGATAGATATTATCTTTAAATCTCCAAAGAATTCTATTACTTTTTTTTATAAAAAGTGTATTCTTTTATTCCCCGATTGTGCTTGCTGAAAAGGGATCGCGCATCATTCGTGAAGATTTTCAACGAGTTACGGGCTTTTAAAGGAACTAACTCTATCGGTAAGTTTACCGGAAGTAATTGGTGATTTTTTTTCTCAGATTGAACCGGTCGTGCTGTCCATACTAAGCTATACTCGCAGTTGTTGAGGCGGACGGTACTATCCTTTACCAGTTCCATTTTTACCATGAGTCCGCCGTCGGTACGGCGGGCGGACATATTGGAAATATAATTTCCCAAAGAATATACGACAAGATGTTTGTCATTTGTCAGGCTATCCGTACGGACTTCAATTGGTTGGACAACGTGCGGATGTGAACCAATGACATGGTCTACTCCTTTTTGAAGAAGCCAGCCGGCAAGGAACTTTTGCTCTTTATCAGGAAGGGATTGATATTCGATTCCCCAATGCATACAGGCGATAATGGCATCCGGATGCAGTGTCTTGCTCACTTCGATGTCTTTGGCGATAATAGCCGTATCAATATAGTTCACGATATTGGGAGGAGTAACGGCGATTCCGTTGGTTCCATACGTATAGTTGAGCAGGGCGATACGGAATCCGTTCTTTTCTAACAGGAGCGGATATTTCTTTTCGCGTTCTTCGGCATTGGTGTACGTACCGGCATGAGGGATATTCAGAGAGTCGATCAGAAGAATAGTACGTTCCAATCCTGATCTTCCGCGGTCGAGACTGTGGTTGTTGGCTGTCACCAGTACGTTGAAACCGGCGTCGTGAATGGCGGTGAGGAATTCGTCGGGTGCGCTGAAAGCAGGATAACCTTTATAGGGCTTTCCACCCAAAGTAACTTCCAGATTGGCTATGGCAAGATCTACACTCCCAATTTCTTCTTTCACGTATTCAAAGCAAGCGGAGTAATCATAAGTCCCTGTTGCGGTACGCGCAGCATTGATCTGTCCTTGATGTTGCATGAGATCGCCTACGAAAAGAAGCCGCAAGGTGTCGGCAGACATGATGCTGTCGGGTGTCGACAGAGTATCAGATAAGGTATTAATAGAATCTCTCCTTGCCTGCGACCGGGAGGTGCAGGACAGGGAGAGAAATAAAATCATCAGAAACAGTGCATGTCTCATTGATAAATGGCTTTCTTACCGGCTAAAAGTGTATTTTTCATTAACGATACTATCGTCATCGGACCAACGCCACCCGGTACGGGGGTGATGTAAGAGCATTTTGGCGCTACTTCGTCGAACTTCACGTCACCGGTCAGCTTGAATCCGGATTTCTTGGTTGCATCCGGCACACGGGTAGTACCTACATCAATTACGACTGCACCTTCTTTTACCATTTCAGCCTTCACAAAGTTGGGCTGTCCCAAAGCGGCAATGATAATGTCGGCTTCCTGACATTCTTTTATCAGGTCTTTGCTACGGCTGTGACATACGGTGACAGTTGCGTCTCCCGGATAAGCCTTCTGCATCATCAGGGCAGCCATAGGCTTGCCGACGATATTGCTTCGGCCGAGTACGACACATTTCTTGCCCGAAGTCTCAATTTTGTAACGCTTCAGTAGTTCGAGGATACCGTTGGGAGTGGCAGATACATAACACGGAAGTCCGATAGACATACGTCCTACATTAATAGGGTGGAATCCGTCTACGTCCTTACGGTAATCAATCGTTTCGATAACTTTCTGTTCGGAGATATGTTTCGGTAACGGGAGTTGGACGATGAATCCGTCTACGTCACTGTCTTCATTCAGTTCACGTACTTTGGCGAGCAGTTCTTCTTCGGTCACGTCGCTTTCGTAGCGGATGAGGGAAGATTTGAACCCACAAACTTCGCAGGCTTTTACTTTGGCGGCTACATAAGTTTCGCTGCCACCGTCGTGTCCCACAAGGATAGCTGCCAGGTGGGGACGTTTACCGCCCTGAGCCACAATTTCGGCTACTTCGGCTGCAATCTCTTGTTTTACTTGTTCGGAAATGGCTTTTCCGTCTATCAGAGTCATATTTTCAGAGTATTTATTGGTGATAGGCAAAAGTAAAATAAATAACTGAACTCTCCAAAAGGATTGTTGTTTTTGTCGGGATACAAAAAAAGCAGAGGCTCTATTTAGGTGAAACAGAGCCTCTGTTTACCCCAAATAGAGCCTCCGTTTGATGCAAATAGAGCCTCTGTTCGGAAACAGGCTAAAAAGGACTTTTTTCCTGATTAGATTTCCATATTCTTATTCGTTAATAGCTGTCCTTTGTACTCTCCGGTCAGTGTGCGGAGGAAGGCTACAATCTTATCTACTTCCTGTTGTGGCAAATCGATGCCCAACTGGTATTTAGCCATTGCACGGACTGCGTCATCCATAGTAGCCATGCTGCCGTCGTGGAAATATGGAGCGGTCAGTTCGATATTCCTCAGACCGGGCACTTTGAAGCGGTGGCGGTCACGTTCTATTTGAGTCTGTTTGAAGCGGCCGTTGTCTTCTTCAGTCATTTCTGCCTGTCGATCGGCAAAGTAATCGTGCTGTACACCTATCAGTTCATAAGATTTCCCTCCCAGGATTTCTCCTACATGGCAGGTTGCGCAATCATACTTCTTGAAAAGTTCGTATCCGGCGATTTCGTTTTCGGTGATTGCATCTTTTTGTCCTTTCAGATAGCGGTCGAAGCGTGAGTTGGGAGTCAACAAAGTCTTTTCAAACTCCTGAATGGCGTCTGTGATATTCTTCTCGCTCAATCCGTCGGCATACACTTCGTTGAATGCGGATACGAAATCTTTGTCTTCAGCCAGTTTATCGATAATCTGATCGAATGATTCGCAAGCCATTTCCACCGGATTCAACGGAGGACCGGCAGCTTGTTCGGCAAGAGTTCCGGCACGGCCATCCCAGAATTGAACGAAATTGTATGCGGCGTTGTATACTGTCGGGGCATTGACGCCACCAAACTGTCCGCCTACACCTTCGGAATATTGTTTGTTGTCCACGCCGCCTGTATCCAACCCGTGGCAACTGGCACATGATACGGTATTGTCAGCAGATAAACGTGTGTCATGATACAACAAATTACCCAGAACGACTTTGCGTACATCCACTGCGATAGAATCGGCAATGGGACGAATGGGTTCGTTGGCAAATTCCGGTGCTACTGTAATGTCCGTATACATTCCCATACGGTGACTTTTTACCCAGTTCAGTGCGACTTCCTTTTTTGCGTCATTGAAGGAAGCCCCCCAATGCACAAGGTAATATTTTGCCTGGGGCATTTTTCCGTCGAGGATCACTTTTTCTATTTTGGCCAGGTCTGCCGGATTGAGGGGCTGTCCTGCTTCCAGATCTGCCTCCATTTGGGTCATGTCGAAGGCACGGTATGCCTTGCTGACGTCTTCCATTACAATTTTTCCGGCCACAGGCATGCTTGCATAGAACGGTAGGTCCGGTGTTGAGGTATGACATCTCAAACATCCTGCATCCGTAATAATCTGCTGCATCTGCGCATTTGCTTCCAGATCGGCAGAAGGTACGCGGTGCATAAGTCGATAAGTGACTGCTAATGCCGCTACCACTACCAACAGTGCCACAATTAGTTTTGTACTTTTCTTCATTTCACATTTGTTTTTTTAGATTAGTTATTACGATTATATAAGTGTACGCTTTGTTGAGCCGCCGGTAAATAATTTACTCCGTACCAGCACATCTGCAAAGCCAGGAAGGACATGATGAGCAACACATAAAGCGTTTTCCGTCCCGTTTTCCGAAAAAGACGGAGGTGTACGTAAAGTAAATACCCTGCCCAAGTGATGACTGCCCAAGTCTCTTTCGGATCCCAGCTCCAATAGTTTCCCCATGCTTCTTTTGCCCAAAGGGAACCTAGCAGCATACCAATGGAGAGGAATGCTATTCCCGCATAAACCAAATTGTCGGCTGTGTGCAAGTATTCTTCCTTATGGCGGAACAACCCGGTCAATGCGATTATAAAAGCACAGCCCAATACAGAGTAAGAGAACATATATACGGTGACATGGGGAATGAACCATATGCTTTGCAGAGCCGGCATTAGTGACTGGTCGTGTATCTCGGGTTTCATCAGATTGATAATGACAAAGACTGTGGCGAGCAGTGCCGAGAAAGAAAGAATCCAACGATACTGCCATCTGATATAAGTCAGTAGTCCGGCTATGCCCATGAAGAAAGAGTACCACAAACGGGTTTCCCCCATAGTGCGTAACGGAGGACGTTGCAGGAAGAGCCATAATCCGGTAATGAATACGGTCAGAACGATAATTCCGCCTGACGTAAAACCGATTGCTGTCTTACTTCTCGTTGACGAGCGAAGGGCAAATACTGCTCCTATCAGCCATAAGCAGATAGATACTGCTGCAAATACATAGAAATTATCCCAGTTTATCATCTGTTTTAGGTCCGTTAATGAATAGAAGAATAGCTCCCGCAAGCATCATCAGGATACCTGCTACTATTATATATTTCCAGGGTTGCTTTACTACCTGCAAGATGCAGTACTCACTCTCGTTGCCTTTCGTTACGTCATAGCCGGTGAGGTAAATATCTTCTCCCAACCGATAGGCGTATGGGTGATTGACCTCAAGTAATGCTTTTTCATTTCCCAGACGTACATTGGCGGCAAAGCGGGAAGGACGCCCGTTCGGGTAGTATTCTACGGCAAAAGAGTTGAGTTCGATTTCATAATCCAAATAATGCGATGCACCGTTCATGTCGAATGCTTCGCGTGATGGCTCACCTTTATATATAGGTATACGTAAAGTCTGTGTGTCACTGCTTCCTAGAAAACCGGCAAATAGAGCCAGCCATAGCCCCGCGTGATTCAGGATGAATCTCCAACGTGCCTGTTTGCGGTAATGATAGGCGTGAATGGTAATCATTGCCAGGTTACTTAATAAGAACAGAAGTATGGCGATGAATATCCAGGAAGTCATAAAGTTATAGCAACCTAAAAAGGCTGGAAGCCCTTCACGCATTTTTGCTTCCGCATCGGATAGTTGAGGGAAAAGACCTATTATCAGGCAACCGCAGATGAGTAATCCGATAGATAGGATACTTGCTTGGGAAGAATAGAGGAATCGGGTAAATTTTGCAATTTTATATTCCTTATACAACATCCATAACAAGAAAAGCCATAGCGCTGCAAAAATAAGATTGAGCGGAAAGGCAAAAAAGGAAACCGGAAAATTTCCCGTAAGTAGTTGCATCGCAACTGCCAGTGAAATATATACCATTACGTAGACGTAGTGCATATTCGTGCTTTTGTTCTGTTATTTTTTGCAAAGTAAACAAATAAAAATGAATATACATATAAAATCTATGTAAAATTGTAATCATTACAATTGAATGACAGAGCTGATGTGATTATAAGGAGAAAATCACATAAAGTAGATGTAGGAAAGGAGAGGAGGGGTTTAAAAAAATAAAGAAAGGAAGCCGGAAGCTTCCTTTCTTTATTAGAATTTGAAACGAAATCTTTTATTTCTTCATCTTAGGCATCATCTTACCCATTTTGCTGCTGGTTACCATTTTCATCATTTTACGAGTCTGGTCGAATTGTTTCAACAGGCGGTTTACTTCCTGAATCGTTGTACCGCTACCTTTCGCGATACGTGTGCGGCGTGAACCGTTCAGGATTTCCGGGTTGGAACGCTCTGCCGGAGTCATGGAGTAGATGATAGCTTCGATACTCTTGAAAGCATTGTCGTCGATATCAATGTCTTTGATTGCTTTTCCTACTCCCGGAATCATGGAAGCAAGGTCTTTCAAATTACCCATTTTCTTGATTTGTGCAATCTGGCTGAGGAAGTCGTTGAAGTCGAATTGATTCTTGGCAATCTTCTTCTGTAAACGTTTAGCTTCTTCTTCGTCGTATTGTTCCTGCGCACGTTCTACCAACGAAACGATGTCACCCATACCGAGGATACGGTCTGCCATACGGGCAGGGTGGAACTGGTCGATCGCGTCCAACTTTTCGCCTGTACCTACAAACTTAATCGGCTTGTTGACTACCGAACGGATAGAAAGCGCCGCACCACCACGGGTATCACCGTCGAGCTTGGTCAGTACCACACCGTTGAAGTCCAGACGTTCATTAAATTCTTTGGCCGTATTCACAGCGTCCTGTCCGGTCATGGAATCAACCACAAACAGAATTTCGTTCGGATTGATTGCTTCCTTGATAGCGGCAATCTCGTTCATCATCTGTTCGTCTACTGCCAGACGTCCGGCTGTATCGACGATTACGAGGTCGTATCCTTTGGCTTTAGCTTCCTGGATAGCGTGTTGCGCGATTTCTACCGGGTTCTTGCTTTCCAGTTCGCAGTACATCGGTACGTCAATTTGCTCTGCCAACACACGCAACTGTTCGATAGCTGCCGGACGGTAAACGTCACAAGCTACCAGTAATGGCTTGCGGTTCTTCTTGGTTTTCAGCATCCGGGCCAGCTTACCGGAGAAGGTAGTCTTACCGGAACCTTGCAAACCTGACATCAGGATTACTGCCGGGCGGGCATCAATATCAACTTCGACAGTCTCGCCACCCATTAACTGGGTCAGTTCGTCGTGCACGATTTTCACCATCAACTGGCTTGGTTTCACTGCTGTAAGTACGTTCTGTCCAAGAGCTTTTTCTTTCACGGTATCTGTGAAATTCTTTGCTACCTTGTAGTTTACGTCGGCATCAAGAAGTGCCTTGCGTACATCTTTCAGCGTTTCCGCCACGTTAATTTCGGTGATTTTGCCTTCACCTTTCAGAATCTTGAATGACCGTTCTAGTCTTTCACTTAAATTATCGAACATAGTTATTTAATTACGAATTAATATTTTGAGCCTGCAAATGTACAAAAATCTCTTGTATTTATATCTTTTTATTCTGCCATTTTGCTTTTTTGAGATAAATATAACTCGTTATCAATAACAAGGTATAGTACACAATCTCAATGGTAAAGCAGATTTCAATCGGTGCTTTGAGCCACATCCCGATGAAAATGATATACGAGCCGTAAATGATAATTGTAATTGTTTCGAGCAGTAAGGCGGCTTGTGTGTTTCCTGTGCCCGAAATACCGTTGAACACAACATTGGCTACCGATGCGATGAGCATGGCGATACAAATCACATAGACTGAAGGGACGGATTCTGCAATCAGTGCTGCCTCACTGGTATAGACGGACAGCAGTAGTTGCGGGAATAGTGCTGTGACTGCTACCAGCCCCAGCATAATAAAGAACGAGAATCTCGCAATTTTATTAATAAGCGGCATTACGTGCTTGATACCTCCCGCACCGATAGCATTACTGACAAGACTGTTTGTGGTGGTTGCCAGTGAATTGACCGGAATCAGCAATACGACGTAGATACTCCGGACTATGTTGGCAATCGCCAGTTCCCGTTGTCCCAGCCGTTCTACGGCAACAAAGAATACGAACCATGTAGCCATTGACAGGAAGTATTGGAGCATGGTGAAGCAGGAAATGCTGAGAATCCGCATCAACAGTGCAGGGTCGAACGAACGCAGACGGTTCAGTCCGTATTTCTTTAAGTCGATAGTGACATATGTGTAGATGAGGAAGAATAGGATAGAGGAGGCTTCGGCCAGTACGGAAGCAATGGCGGCTCCCTTGATACCCATTTCGGGCAGACCGAATTTCCCGAAGATCAGTGCGTAGTCCAGCACGACATTGGTCAATGCCATGACGACTGCGTTAATGGTCAGCACTTTAGTACGTGTGATTCCGATATACAGTGCCCGGAACATAACATTGATGAATGAGAAGAAGAATCCGTAGATACGCCAGTCCAGAAACTCCATTGTCCCTTTGTAGATTGATTCCGAGGAAACCAGCAACCGCATGATGTTGCCGCCGAAAGCCTTGGTGAAACCGAAGAGTAGTAATGCCATTACAAATAGGAACATGACTCCCTGAATCATCACCGGACCTACATCTGTGTAGCGTCCCTCGCCGTTACGTCTCGCAATGACGATTTGCGAACCGGTACTGAATCCGAATGCGATGGTGAATACACATATATAGAATAGTCCGCCCATAGCAGAAGCTCCCAAGGCAACTTCACTTACGTGACCCAGGAACGCCGTATCGGTGACATTGATGACATTTTGTGCCAGCAAGCTGAGTAGTATCGGGTAACTGACACTCCAAATCTGTTTGTTGGTATACATATTAAGCGTTTAAGTTTACATTTTGCAAAGATAGCGCTTTATTCCGAATCGGAAGCGATCGGGTAGGTGAAAACAATTTCCGGACCCTCCGGGGTTTGGGTATTGATTTGATAGGTTCCTCCGAAATGTGTCAGCAATAATTGGTTGATTTCGTGCCGGATGACAGTTTCCTGTGAGACAAAGGTAGTATCTGCCAACGGCGAATTAATGATTTGGAAATGAAGCATTTCATCTTTCCGGCTGAGTATGAAACGGATGACGCGTTCCTGTTTTTGGTCTTGCTGGTATTCATGCGGGTAAACCAGTGTGCTAAGTATCATCTGTGTCAGGCGGGCGGTATCTGTGCGGACGGGCTGTGACTTCGTTTCTGTGTAGAATCGGACTTGGATGCCTGTCGTTTCATTCTTCATACGTGCCATATAACATGCTTCGTTGCATAGTTCGACAGCATCGTAAACTTGTATCTGGAATTTCATCATTTGAGCTTCCAGGCGTGATAAGTCGAGCACATCGTTGACAAGTCTCATTAACTTTTCAGAGCTTTGGTGGATTATGTTCGAATATTCCTTCCTTGTTCCTTCATCAATATTCGGTTCGCACGCTATGAGTTGCGAGAATCCTACTACGTTATTGAGCGGAGTGCGGATGTTATAACTCATGTTCGAAAGAAAGCGGTTCTTTATTTCATTCGTTTCCCGAACGGTTGCGGCGGCTTTGCGGATTTCGTTTTCCGAACGTTTCAATGCCTTTCGTACCATAGCCAGACGGAACATGAAAATGAATAATACAAATAAAACAACGATAATCACAGCCAGAAAGATGAGGCGAATCCGGTTGTTGTGCCGTTGTTGTTCCATATTGATTTTATCCAGTTGATAACTGCTCTTTATTTGTTCCATTTGATTGTTTGCAAGCGACATGGAGGCGGAATCTTTAATGGCAAGTGCCTTCTGATATAGTGGAACGGCCTTTTCGCTATCGCCGGCCTTTACCCATATTTTAGCTTTCACCAATAACTGTTCGGCATAGTCGCTGGCATAGTTGTCTTTCAGCATGACTAATGTGGTGTCGATATAATCTGAGGCTTTTTGATATTCACCGATATATTTGTAATATCTGGCGTAGGTGTCGAAATAAAGTACCTGATACATGAAATAGTTGTTTTCGTTCTGATATTCCTTAGCTTTCACCAGATGTTCATAGGCTCTTTGCGGCTGTTGGGTATTCAGGTAATAATAAGCATAGAACAATTCGTTGAACAGAAATACGTCAGAGAAACCGTCTTTAAGAGAAGGATTTTCCTTGATATGTTTATAGAGTGTGCTTTCGAGTTCTTGCAGGTATTTAAACAGCTTGCTGTTATTCTTCATTTCTTTGGTGACAGATACCAATTGCGACAGTACCGAGATGCGAACTACCGGATTAGCGTCCGGAGCAAGTAGCTTGTAGGCTTCTTCCAGTGCTTTGATGCCTTCCTCCCAACGTTGACTGCCGATGTAGGCATTGCTCAGACACTGATGAGCGGCTACCAGTCCCCGATGATTGTTTTTTTCGAAAGCTTGTTGCTTCATCTTGTTTGCCTCGCTAATGGCACGCTCGTATTCTTCGTTGTAAGTGTACAAGTCGATCTGGAAACGTTTGGCGTCGAAGAAATAATCCCATATATCGGATTTGTGGACGTGTGGTTCCATTTGTGTAATCCATTTCGCTACGCTGTCTGTTTTGTTGTGGTTATAATAGTGCAATAGGTGATAATAGGCTGCCAGTCCTGCGTATTTATCATCCTTCTGAAACAATGCTTCTTTCATTAAAGTGTCCGAGAACAGGATGCATTTAGGATTATTCTGTTCTATTCTTATAATGTTGTTTAAAGCTACAAGACGGGTTGAGTCATGAGGCAGGTTTTGAAACACCTGTATCAAACTGTCCGTGTTCATTTCATAATCGGCTTTTCCGACAAGAAAGCAGCAACAGACTATGTGCAGTAGTATTAATCGTTTCATCTTGTTTCCTCCTTTCCTTGGTCGCTTTTGTCAATAGGATGTGTAAACAAGAAACGTGAACCTTCTTCGTAATCGGGGTCGATCCAGATACTACCTCCCAGCTGTTCGATGATGAGTTGGCAAATCGATAGTCCGAGCCCCGTACCTTGGGCATTTTCATTGAGCTTCTCGAAACGGTTGAATATCTTTTTCTGTTTCTCTTTAGGGATTCCTGTGCCGGTATCGGTGACAGAGAAAAGTGCCGTATCTTCCGTTTGTTGCTCAAGTTGCAGAGTGATAGAGCCTTGTGAGGTGAATTTAGTTGCATTGATAAGCAGGTTGATCAGTACCTGTTGCAGGCGGGCACTATCTGTCAGTAGTTCCAAGGAATCGAGAGGAGTGGAGAAGCGGACGTCTGCATGGGTCTGCTTTATCTTTTCCACCATATCAATGACGTTTCTGCATAGTCCTACTGCATCGCATATTTTGAACTTGAATGTCATCTTTCCAATTTCAAGGCTGGATAAGTCAATCACGTCATTAATCAACTTTAGCAACAGTTCCGAATTTTGCTGGATAATATCATTGCACTGTTTTCTCGTTTCTTCATCAATGGATTCTTCCGTCAGAATGGTGGAAAAGCCGGATAAGGCGTTGAGCGGAGTACGAATCTCATGACTCATGTTAGAGAGAAAAAGGCTTTTAGTGCGAATCGAATTTTCTGCCTGTTTCTTTACTTTTTCTTGTTCTTGTTGCGATTGGATCAGACGTTTGTTGTTCCTTTTGATGCGGAAGATGAAGAATATAATTAAGGAGAGGACAGACAGGATAATAAACCAGCTCCAGTATAAGATTTTCTTTTGCCTGTTTATGTTGTTTAATTCATTCTTGTCAATCTGATAGAGAGTATGCAATTCATTGATCTGGCGCAGATAGCTATTGGCGTCAAGTGAGTCTTTGCGTGCGTTAATCACTTCATATTCCTCACATGCTTCTTCGATACGTCCCATTAATGAAAGAACTTTTGCCCGTTCTTGTGATATCTGTATGTCTTTGTACGAACCGGATTCTTTGACGTATGGCAGTAATTCATCATACGATTGCAATGCCTGGGTATATTCTTTTGCGGCGATATGGTAGGAAGCATATAAGTATTTGATTAACAGAAGAAAATATGGATACGGATGTTTGGCATAGATTCGCTCCATTTTTTGCAGATGTTCCAATGCCGAAGGGAGTTTGTCTGACTGTATCTCATAAAACGCACGGCAACAGGGAAGATAAAAATAGCAAGGTGAATCGGGCCTTTTGTCGCAAAGAGCTTCCAGGTAGTTGATATCTTTCTCAATTCCTGCCATTTGCCGGTTATTGAGCTTAATAAGTATCATTTGAGATAATGCGTTTTTTAAATAGATGTCGGCTTCGGGTATCTGTTGCATAATCTCTATTGCTTCTTCATAAGAACCTATGGCAACTTGTGGTGTTGATGAGCTTAAATATGTATTTCCGATTGCACGTAGTGCAAGAGCTGTTCCTAGCGGGTAGTCTATCTCTTTAGCTTTCTTATACATTGAATTGGCGTTGTCAATAGCCAGGCTGATATTTCCTTCTGTTATTGATGACTGAACCGCCATTGCTTTGAGTTGGAATAAGATGTCGTATCGTTGCTGCTTTTCAAGTTCAGGTGTTAACAGCTTCTCCCATAAGATAATACTGTCTGTGGTGACGCCGGTGTTAAAAGCAAGGTCATACTGAATGAGCGGCTGTAATAAAGACAGACGTTCTGCATTAGTATGTGCAGCGTACAATGTTACCGATATGAATACCGTTATAATTGTAGTAATTATGTGGTGTAAGTTTCTATTCACCGGATGTTTGTTTGCAAGGTTTTATGCAAAAGAAACAAAAAGAGCGAAGACTGACAAGAATCTTCGCTCTTTTTTTCTAATTTATTTTCTTTTGATAATATCACGTGCGCTAGGGCCTTCGTGGTTGGGGTAGCCGGGAGTATGATTTCTGCATCTCGGGTCGGCGTCTACTTTCAGACTGCGGTAATTATCTTTTGACCGGGTGATGTAGTCGTCGAGCATGGCACGGTGTTCTGCAAGAACCTTGGCATATTTGGGATTCTTGGCGAGGTTCTTACGTTCACCCGGGTCGTTCTTCATGTCATAGAGTTCTTCTCCGTTGCCTTCCAAATAATGGGTGTACTTGTATCTGGGGCCACGTACCATACGTCCGGGAGTAACTGTGTATTCATATTCACTATGCCATTCGGATACAACATATGGATGAGTCTTCTTTTGTTTTTCTCCTTTTAATGTCGGTGCGAGGCTGATTCCTGCCTTTTCTGCGGGAACAGGAATGCCGGCCAGGTCACAGAGGGTTGGCAATAAGTCTAGTGTAGGCTGCGTGAGTAAGTGGTCTACCGGTTTTTTCTGATGCTTGATACCGGGACCTGCAAAGATAAATGGTACGTTTGTCATTTCATCATAGAAACTGATGTGCTTGGTCACCATACGGTGTGAAGTCATTCCGTCACCATGGTCGGCAAGGATAACAACGATTGTGTTCTTTCCTGCGGGAGTGGAGTATAATGCTTTCAAAACACTTTCTACTTGTTTGGATACCATTTTTGTATAGTGCTGGAAAGCGGCGATGTAATGGCGGTAATTTTCCTCACTCCAATGGGAGGCTTGCGTCATACGCCGGTGGCTGCAACAGATGTATTGCACCGGGGTAGGTATGTTGTTCCAGTCTTCTACATCGAAATTGTCGGGCAGTTCCGGAAGTGTGCCGCTGACAGGTCGGTCAGTATGTACTCCTTCATTTTCTCCTACGAATCCGCAGATATTATGGGGATTCTGAAAATCGGCAATGCATATGAAAGGTTTTTCCGAAGGATTGCTTAAATAGGAAACAACGTCCTCGCAGGTTCCTACGTCCAGAAAACTATCATTATTGACCGGAAATTCCGGGTCGGTAAATGGCTTTGCTACCGGCTCTTTATGTTTGAATCCTCTTAATGAACCCATATCGTGCGTTTTTCCGAAGTGTACAGCTTCGTAACCGTTTTCCGAAAAAAGGCTTCCTAATGTCGGAACGTTTTCCGGTATAGGTGTATTGATCGGTTCGCTGGAGTTGGAGCGTACGTTAGTTTGATGAGGCATCATGCCACTCCATAAAGCGGCGCGTGACGGTTGGCTGAGGGGGCAGCCTACATAAGCATTGGAAAAGATAACTCCTCTTGAAGCTACTTCGTCAATAGGAAGGGTGCAACCTTGTGTATGACCGTAGGCGCCAACGACGCGTTGTGTAAGATGGTCGCATTGGATAATCAGAAAATTGGGCTTTTCTTGTGCTTGGGCTGCTATGCCGCAAAGAGCCAATCCCATGAAAGGATAAATTGTTTTCATTCTTGGTTAGAATTAAGTGATACTTGATTTTGAAGCAAAAGTAGGAAAAAAGGGAAAGCAAAAAAGGGGGGAATACTTGTTTTGGACGCAAGTGAAAGTTTTTTGTACAAAATTGGAATAAATGACGGGTGATAAAACTATAAACGGTGAACAAACTGCGATTATAACGCATTCTGTTCACCGTTCATTATTTATGGTTTACTGCTAATTAGCTGTTCATGCTCATCAGGAATTCATCGTTGTCTCTGGTTTTTTCCAGACGGTCTTTTACGAAGTCCATTGCTTCGATCGGATTCATGTCGGCAAGATATTTACGGAGAATCCACATACGGTCGAGAGTTGTCTTATCAAGTAACAGATCGTCACGACGAGTACTGGATGCGGTAATGTTGACTGCCGGGAAGATACGTTTGTTGGACAGGTTGCGGTCGAGTTGCAACTCCATGTTACCTGTACCTTTGAATTCTTCGAAGATAACTTCGTCCATTTTAGAACCGGTATCAATCAATGCAGTTGCGATGATTGTCAGTGAACCACCATTCTCGATGTTACGGGCAGCACCAAAGAAACGTTTCGGCTTATGAAGTGCGTTTGCATCCACACCACCGGAAAGTACTTTACCCGATGCAGGAGATACTGTGTTGTATGCACGTGCCAGACGAGTAATAGAATCAAGGAATATAACTACGTCGTGGCCGCATTCTACCAGTCTTTTTGCTTTTTCCAATACGATACCTGCGATTTTCACGTGGCGCTCTGCCGGTTCATCAAAGGTAGAAGCGATAACTTCGGCATTGACGCTGCGCGCCATATCTGTTACTTCTTCCGGACGTTCATCGATAAGCAACATAATCATGTATACTTCCGGATGATTGGCTGCAATGGCATTTGCAATGTCTTTCATTAAAATTGTCTTACCGGTTTTAGGCTGGGCTACGATTAAAGCACGTTGACCTTTACCGATTGGAGCGAAAAGATCTACTACGCGGGCAGACATGGAATCCGAATAACCGCCTTTGCAGAGTTTGAACTTTTCATCCGGGAAAAGCGGCGTCAGGTGTTCGAAAGGAACACGGTCGCGAACGAAAGCGGCGTCACGTCCGTTAATCTTCGATACCTTTACTAACGGGAAATATTTCTCTCCTTCTTTGGGCGGGCGGATAACTCCTTCTACCACGTCACCGGTTTTCAGGCCAAATAACTTGATTTGCGACTGTGATACATAGATATCGTCAGGAGAAGAAAGGTAATTATAATCGGAAGAACGGAGGAATCCGTATCCATCCTGCATAATTTCCAGTACGCCTACTCCATTAAGGATGTCATCGAATTCGTAAGGCTTTTCACGCTCAATAACTTTACGTTCCTGCTGCTGTTGTGGTACCGGAAGATTTTCGTTCGCGTTGTTTGGCTGGGCAGGACGCGGCATCGGTACACGCTGCTGGTTCTGATTTTGGTTATTGTTACGTTGGAAGTTATTATTGTTATTATTATTGGCGTTATTGTTACTATTGCTAGCATTATTATTGCCATTATTGTTGTCACGCGGACGGACAATGCGTGGACGTTGTTGCTGTTGTTGTTGATGAGCCTGTTGTTGTGGCTGTGGTGCTTGTTGTTCGGTAGCAGTTTGTGCCGGTTCAGTTTTGGTGGCTTCGAATTTTCCAAAAAGTTCGGTGGGAAGTTCTATCTTTTCTGAAGGCAGATCTTCGATAGGAATAAAATCATCGTCGTCGGCACCGGATAAGATATTGCTTTCTTCGTCTATAACGGGTTCGGCTTTCTTTTGCGGTTGCGGTTTCACTACTACTTTCTTCTCTTCAGCAGGTTTGTTGGCTTTTGTTTTCTTTTCGGGAGCTTGTGCCGGGACTGCTTTTTCTATTACTTCAGGAGCTTTCTCAGTAACTACTTTATCTTCCGTTACTTTAGGAGTTGCCGGAGTTGCAGTTTTCACGCTTTCAACTTCTTTTTGCTCTGCTGCATCGGCATTTTTACGCGGACGGACAATGCGTGGACGTTGTTGCTGTTGTTGTTGATGAGCCTGTTGTTGTGGCTGTGGTGCTTGTTGTTCGGTAGCAGTTTGTGCCGGTTCAGTTTTGGTGGCTTCGAATTTTCCAAAAAGTTCGGTGGGAAGTTCTATCTTTTCTGAAGGCAGATCTTCGATAGGAATAAAATCATCGTCGTCGGCACCGGATAAGATATTGCTTTCTTCGTCTATAACGGGTTCGGCTTTCTTTTGCGGTTGCGGTTTCACTACTACTTTCTTCTCTTCAGCAGGTTTGTTGGCTTTTGTTTTCTTTTCGGGAGCTTGTGCCGGGACTGCTTTTTCTATTACTTCAGGAGCTTTCTCAGTAACTACTTTATCTTCCGTTACTTTAGGAGTTGCCGGAGTTGCAGTTTTCACGCTTTCAACTTCTTTTTGCTCTGCTGCATCGGCATTTTTACGCGGACGGCCTACTTTACGTTTAGGAGCTGCGGTATTTTCTGCTTTAACTTCAACAGCAGGAGTCTCTTTTTCTTTATTTGCACTTTCCTCTTTTTTAGAAGGCTGTTGTGGCTTGGCAGGAGCAGCTTCTTTGGCTTTCTCAGCTTCTCCTTCCTTGGTTGCGGAAACTACTTTGTTATCTTTCTTGGCAGGCGCTACGCGTGAACGCTTTTTCTTTTGTTCTTCTTTGCGTTCTTCTTTAAGCTTGTCTGCGGCAACTTTCTTTGTGGCTCCGGCGATTGCTTGTTCATCGAGTATTTTGTAAACAAGGTCTTCCTTTTTTAATGAGTCTGTTTTTTTTATGCCTAACTCTTTGGCAATAACTTGAAGTTCCGACAGATCTTTGTCGTTTAATTGGATAATGTTATACATATAGTATGGTAAGTTATTAATATTTCTTTTTTGCTGAATTATGGACAGCATTACTATGACTCTCCGGTCACAGATATGCGAGCATACGTTTTGTTTTTATTATGAATTAGGGATGTATATGTTGAATCGTAGAATGTTTCAACGGGGCAAAGATAATAAATTTTTTTGGTTTCATAAACAATCAAACCTTTTTTTCAACGTAAAAGTGTATCTTTGCTACATAAAAGAAAATAGTATGACAGTAAATGAAGCTCATTTAATTTATTTTTCGCCTACACACACATCAAAACAAGTTGCCGAGGCGATTGTTCACGGAACAGGAATAAAAAATATTCTTCCTGTTAATGTCACTTTGCAGACTACCGGGGAAGCTGTAATTCCTGCATCTGCATTGGCTATTATCGTAGTTCCCGTATATGGAGGCCGTGTAGCTCCTTTGGCAATGGAACGTTTGCAGAATATTCGTGGCTTGGATACACCTACTGTGTTGGTTGTGGTTTATGGCAATCGTGCTTATGAAAAAGCCTTAATGGAATTGGACGCTTTCGCCCTTCCCCACGGATTGAAAGTGATTGCCGGCGCAACTTTTATCGGTGAGCATTCATATAGTACGGATGAACATCCGATTGCTGCCGGACGTCCGAATGATTCGGACCTGGCTCTGGCTACGGAGTTCGGGAAAAAGATCATAGAAAAAATAAAAACGGCTACCGGCCCGGATACTCTTTATCCGATAGATGTTCGTGCTATCAAACGCCCGAGGCAGCCTTTCTTCCCCTTATTTCGTTTTTTGAGGAAGGTTATCAAGTTACGTAAAAGTGGCACACCGCTTCCTCGTACTCCGTGGGTAAAAGATGAGAGTCTGTGTACACATTGTGGGTTGTGTGTGGTTCATTGTCCGGCGGGTGCTATTACAAAAGGCGATGAACTAAATGTAGATGAAACCAAATGCATCAAATGCTGTGCTTGCGTGAAAGTCTGTCCTAGGAATGCAAAAGTGTATGATACTCCTTTTGCGGCTTTATTATCGGATTGTTTCAAGAAGCAGAAACAGCCTCAGACTATTTTGTAAATAACAACGCGTTTCGTTGTTTCATCAATACGGAAGCGGTTATCTATTCGTTCGCCTATCAGCCATGCAATGCGTTCTCCGCAACAGAGCACCCATTGACGCTCTTTCTGACTGATAGAAAATTTGCGGTCGGTCAGGTAATCGCTTATTTTTTTCTTGCCTTTCATTCCGAAAGGAATAAAAGTATCACCGATTTGCCATTTACGGTGATAGATTTCTTCATTCAACTTGTCAGCGTCAAAACATGCTGTTCCTTTTTCCCGTGGAATCTGAAAATTTGACGTGTATTCTTTCTCTTCTTTAATTAATTGAAAAGGGGGGATGTCTTTTTCTTCAGACCGGATTTCTTCCAGTAGCAAAAATTCCCTGTCTTTAATCACTCTCCATTCTTTGCTGGCAAACTGTTTTCCCGATTGTCCATGAAGTGAGTTTGCAATATCTTTGATTTGTGTGGAGTTAAAGCCGAGTGGATGCAGAGTCTCGAATAAAATAGTTTCGGGTACAGCTTCTTTTAACAAATTGCTGATCCGGATTCCTTCTGGTGTGACTATTCTTGCTTTTGTTTTTGCTATACATTTATTGTATATAGTAGCTACATCATTCAGATAATTACTCGTCTCCACCAGACTATTCTTGACGGATGGATTAATCTCCTCCATAAGTGGAAGGAGGTTGAGCCGGATCTTGTTGCGGGTGTATTCATCTTCCAGATTTGTACTATCAGTTACATAATCCTGTTCAATGTTTTGTAAATATTGAATGATCTCTTTGCGGTTGACACAAAGGAGTGGACGTACAATAGCTCCGTTTCGAGGACGGATTCCGAGTAATCCGGTGATTCCTGTGCCACGGATTAGATTGAGCAACATTGTTTCTATACTGTCGTCCTGGTGATGAGCAACGGCAATGACATCGGCCCGGTATTTATTTTTAATTTCTTCAAACCAGTTATAACGGAGTTCCCGCGCTGCCATTTCTATCGAAATATGCTTTTCGGCTGCGTATTGGGTTGTGTTGAAATCAGCGGTATGCAATCGGATGTTGTATTTCAGGCAGAGTTGGCGGACAAATGATTCATCGCGGTTTGATTCCTCGCCGCGTAAATGAAAGTTACAATGTGCGGCTTCGCAGTGATAACCTGCTGTGTGGAGAATACGTAGCAGTGCCACAGAGTCGGCGCCGCCGCTCAATGCTACCAGAATTTTGCTGTCTGATGAAAACAGATGATTCTTTTCTATATATTGTGTAATCCGTTGCTGTATCATGTTTGCAAAGATAATAGTTTCTTGCTTAGTCTTTTGAATTTTTCAGGAACTTCTCCTTCTGTTTCCTCTTTTTCTGATTACCAGATCTTTTTTAGTGAGGAGGTTTTTCGATTAGAAATGACTCTTATTTAAAAACAATCTAAATAATTTGCGTGCTCCGAAGTTATGAATTATCTTTGCCGAAAATTTAGAGAGTTATGCGTTTGTCCGAATTAACAACAGGCGAAAAAGGTGTCATCGTAAAGGTGCTGGGACACGGTGGTTTTCGTAAACGTATCGTGGAGATGGGTTTTATTAAAGGTAAAACCGTTGAAGTTTTATTGAATGCTCCATTGAAAGATCCCATTAAATATAAAGTCTTAGGTTATGAAATTTCTTTGCGTCGTCAGGAAGCTGAGATGATTGAGGTAGTCAGTGAAGAAGAAGCAAAAAAACAAGCCGGCGAAACTATTTATCACGAAGGTTTGCCTGAAGATGTTTCTGTAAAAGAAGAAGATATGAAGCGGTTGGCGTTAGGTAAACGCCGTACCATTAATGTTGCCTTGGTCGGGAATCCGAACTCGGGCAAGACTTCTCTTTTCAATCTGGCTTCCGGTGCCCATGAGCATGTCGGAAATTATAGTGGTGTGACTGTGGATGCCAAAGAAGGGCATTTTGATTTTGAAGGGTATCATTTTCGTATTGTAGATTTGCCGGGGACATATTCGTTATCTGCATACACGCCCGAAGAAATTTATGTCCGTCGTCATATTATAGATGAAACGCCGGATGTGATTATTAATGTAGTAGACTCCTCCAACCTCGAACGGAATTTATATCTTACGACGCAATTGATTGACATGAATGTCCGTATGGTGGTGGCTTTGAATATTTATGACGAATTGGAATCCAGTGGGAATACATTAGACTATCATTTGCTGAGCAAACTGTTTGGAGTACCGATGTTACCTACTGTCAGTAAGAAGAACCGTGGATTGGATACCTTGTTTCATGTCGTAATCAACCTTTATGAAGGCGTCGATTTCTTTGATAAACAGGGGAATATGAATCCGGAAGTATTGAAGGATCTGACCGAATGGCATGATTCTTTGGAGGACCGTAAGAATCATGAAGAGGAACATCTGGAAGATTATGTACGCGAACATAAAAGGACCGAGCGTGTGTTCCGCCATATTCATATCAATCATGGACCTGATTTGGAGAAAGCTATTGAGGCTGTAAAAGAAGAAGTTTCCAAGAATGAGTTCATTCGCCATAAGTACTCTACCCGTTTTCTATCAATAAAATTGTTGGAGAATGATCCGGACATAGAGAGTTTTGTACGTACTTTGCCGAATGCGGAGGAAATCCTGCGTATTCGTGATAAAATGGCCAAACGCGTACAGGATACGATGAATGAAGATTGCGAGTCGGCTATTACGGATGCGAAATATGGTTTTATCAGTGGTGCGCTGAAAGAAACTTTTACTGATAATCATTTGGAACAGGCGCAGACTACAAAAGTGTTGGATTCCATTGTCACTCACCGTATTTGGGGATATCCTATTTTCTTCCTTTTCATGTATCTGATGTTTGAAGGTACTTTTGTGCTCGGGGAATATCCGATGATGGGGATTGAATGGTTGGTGGAACAAATAGGCGATTTGATTCGTAACAATATGACGGATGGCCCGTTGAAAGATATGTTGGTTGACGGCATTGTGGGTGGTGTAGGAGGCGTTATTGTCTTTTTACCAAATATTCTGATTTTGTATTTCTGTATTTCATTAATGGAGGATTCCGGTTATATGGCTCGTGCGGCGTTTATTATGGATAAGATTATGCATAAAATGGGGTTGCACGGAAAATCGTTTATACCTTTGATTATGGGATTCGGATGTAATGTACCTGCTATTATGGCTTCACGTACTATCGAAAACCGGAAAAGTCGTCTCATTACGATGTTGATTAATCCACTTATGTCATGTAGTGCGCGCTTACCTATTTACTTGTTGTTGGTAGGAGCTTTCTTTCCGAACAATGCGAGCTTGGTATTGTTAAGCATCTATGCAATTGGTATTTTTCTGGCTGTGCTGTTAGCACGGTTGTTTAGCAAGTTCTTGGTGAAGGGTGACGATACTCCGTTCGTTATGGAACTCCCGCCGTATCGTATGCCGACTGCGAAATCGATCTTTCGCCATACATGGGAAAAGGGAGCGCAGTATTTGAAAAAAATGGGCGGAATTATTATGGTCGCTTCTGTTATAATTTGGTTTCTGGGATATTATCCGAATCATGATGCATACGAGACAGTTGCCGAGCAACAGGAAAATTCTTATATCGGTCAGTTAGGACGTGCGATAGAGCCGGTGATAGAACCTATGGGGTTTGACTGGAAACTTGGAATTGGCTTGATTTCAGGAGTGGGGGCAAAGGAGCTGGTGGTAAGTACATTGGGAGTGTTGTATGTCGATGATCCGGATGCAGATTCGGTAAGTTTGGCAGAAAGGATTCCGATCACTCCGTTGGTCGCATTCTGTTATATGCTTTTTGTACTGATTTACTTCCCGTGTATTGCGGCATTGGCTGCTATAAAACAGGAGTCCGGTAGTTGGAAATGGGCATTGTTTGCAGCTTGTTATACTACGGTATTGGCTTGGCTTGTATCCTTTGCCGTTTATCAGATTGGAGGATTATTTGTATGATTAATTGGCAGGAATGGGTAGTAGGAGTACTGGTAGTACTCTGTATTGCTCGTATTATATATGGAATCTTTCTTTTTTTTCGTCATACGCGAGAAAATAAAAATCCTTGTGACAGTTGTGTAAGTGGCTGTGAACTAAAGGATATGCTAGAGAAGAAGCGTAAAGAGTGTGGTGTAAAGAAAAAAAGTACAAAGAAAAATTGCTGTGGATAGTTGGTAATTTCAAAATTTGTACTACCTTTGCAACCGCAAACGAGAAAAATGGTTCCTTGGATGAGTGGCTTAGTCAGCGGTCTGCAAAACCGTGTACGGCGGTTCGAATCCGCCAGGAACCTCAAGAAATCCTTGCAACTAACTGAAATTCAGTAAAAGTTGCAAGGATTTTGCTTTTAGGATTAAAAAGAGGATTAATCTCTAATGAAGTTCTGAATCGCCAGATAGAGCGAATCAAGGAGATAGAATAGTTATTCGCTTGCTCGTTTCAGCCTTTCCAAAATTACCTCAACAATACTGTGTTATGCTATCATCTATCCCGAACTTACATTCTTATAAAGCAACGAAACAAATGGGCATCGTTTTTTTTCATTTGTGTAGCGAAAATTGGTTGAATCTATGAATCGTATAAAAGGTATACTTTATGCGGCGGTATCCTCCTCCACTTTTGGGCTGGCTCCGTTTTTTTCTATCACTTTGCTATTAGCCGGTTTTTCGGCTTTCGAGGTACTTTCTTATCGTTGGGGAGTGGCGTCGATTGTATTGATTGTGTTTGGTTGGTTATCCGGTTGCAATTTTCGATTGGCTGGAAAAGATTGGGGAGTTGTTTTTCTGTTGAGTTTGTTGAGAGCCGTTACTTCATTTAGTTTGATTATTGCTTATCAGAATATAGCTAGCGGAGTGGCTTCTACCATACATTTTATGTATCCGTTGGCTGTTGCTTTGGCAATGATGTTTTTCTTCCGGGAGAAGAAGTCTCTCTTGGTGATACTTGCAGTATTGATGTCTTTGCTGGGAGCAGCTTTACTTTCATTGGGAGAGTTGGAGGCGAAAAGTGGAAATACAATGGTTGGTTTGGTTGCTGCCTGTGTTTCTGTTTTTTCATACGCAGGGTATATTGTTGGAGTGCGGACAACGCGAGCCGTACAAATAAACTCTACGGCATTGACTTGTTATGTTATGGGGTTGGGAACTATTTTTTACCTCATAGGCGCCTATTGTACTTCCGGACTTCAACTTGTGTCGGATGGATATACCTGGCTGATTATTCTTGGGCTGGCATTACCGGCTACGGCTATTTCCAATATAACTTTAGTACAAGCTATTAAATATGCCGGACCTACACTGACTTCCATCTTGGGTGCAATGGAACCATTAACGGCTGTTGTAATCGGAGTTTTTGTATTCAAAGAGCTTTTTACTGTGAATAGCGCTGTTGGAATTATACTAATCTTGTTGGCAGTAAGCATAGTAGTGTTTCGCAGACAAAAATCCTGAATGATATAATCAATAAAAGAGGCTGTCTCAAATTTGAGACAACCTCTTTTTATTTGCTCTAAAATGTTTATCTTAGAGCATGTTAATCGATAGCACAAATATACAATTTAAGGAGTATTCTCAAGGCATGGATTCCTTATTTCCTTCCCGTCTTGATGAAAATATTTCTTCGGATGCTCCGGTCAGGCTTGCCAACCAACTCGTTGATGAGTTTGACATCAGTCTGTTGTTATCCACTTATAAAGGTGGTTGTTGTCCTGCTTATTATTCTCGCATGCTTTTGAAAGTGCTGTTCTTCGCCTACCTTCCTCTATTATCAGTTATCCGAAAATCCTTACAGCATTATATCAAGGATATCTATTATAGTCTAAAATATCTGACTCGTAACACTTTTCTATATACTATTCTACCATAATTATTTTTAAATAATAATATTGCCATAATTTCACGAGTTGAACCTACTCCTCCTCCCTTTACCATATTAAACCAAGTAAGAAAGCCACCTCTCGACCAGCAATCTTCAAGAAATATTGTTCCACTTGTGACAAGATTAAAATCAATATACAAATAGTTTCCACCACTTGATTCTACCCTCCGTATCTTAAATTCGTCATTATTAACTAACACTTCTTGATCTTCATACTGCGGATTAGGAAAGAAATCAAGGCTAGCAGTAAATGGGTTAGTATATTGACTTACTTCAAAATTTGGAGTATGTGGTTCAAACTCGAAAGGGGCTGTGGCATCCATATTCAGAAAAACTGGATTTGACCTAATACCCTCAGCATTAAATACTCTCATATAGACTGTCACTTTATTAGTTTTTTGTGTAGGCATAACTCCCCACCAAGGATCAATAGTTTGTGACCAATCCGAAGTCGAGCTTTCACTATCCCTTTTAAGTTTCCATTCATACTGAATATTTTTCAAAAAAGTTTCTGCTTTTGAGTCTATACATCTGGCAGACACCATATAAGCGCTAACTTCCATACGCCATTCAAGGACGAATGGGGGAAACCCAACCATTATCTTCTTATGGAACTTCGTTGTAACATTATTAATAACACAACTGGCGGTAATAGTGATAACACCGTACTTCTTCATCGACAGCGTACCGGTATTGTCTACAGTAGCTACAGACTCATCAGATGTATTCCATGTAATATTGTAATTCATCGTATTATTACGTATGGTGTAACGGCTACCGTCAGTGGCAACTTCTGGACCGTCCACAGTAACCTTCATCTGCTCCAGCATCCAGTCAAGCATAGTAGGCTCGAAAGAAGTATGGTAGGTAGACCCGTCGGTTATATAGAATGCGTCGAACGGGGTATGTTTGGGGCTAGCAGGTGGAAAATTCATCAAATACTTCTTCTCATAATCACTTTGAGTCAGTTCAACCTTACCCTCACCGATATCCAGAGAGCTGACTGTAGGGATAAACATCAGTTTATTCTCAAAATTAGTTGTAAGATTATACCGGGTAAAGAGCTGGACCCATCTTTCGGCCTGGTCACTGCTTATGGCAGCACCATTGGCATTGGACAGTTCATAATAGGAACCGGGCATCTTGTCATAGTTAATCATTGATAAAGGGTAATCCCGCTGATAAGAAAAAACAGTCCGGCGAATCTTGATCATCCAAAGGAACTTCTTCACATAACGAAGATACATGTTGCATACTGAACGACCGTCGTAACCTATTGGGTTTGCCTCAAAATGTAGAAGTAATGTTGAGCTGCCGGGAAGAAAACCAAGCAGGAACACTTGCCAGTCCTGAAGAGCGATACCAAGAACCGAAGCAAAGAAGTTGGGTGCCACAAACTCCATCAAGATATCCGAAAGGATTTTGGTCGAAGCCCTGCCATCGACATATATATAAGGTTTGCGGCAATCAATAACCGGTGTCTGGCCGTTACTTATACTGACGACACGCATCTTGTATCCGTTATCACCCTCTGGATAGCCCATCTTGGTGAGTTCACGCTGCCAAACAGTATGATAGGAGTTGTCTACGTTCCCATTGTCATCAACATAGTTGATAAGCATCTGACGGGCAGCGTTGCTATAAAGCACAGGAGATATCTTGGACTTGAAATCGCCGAGTGCGAGACGTCCTATTATCCATTTGTCGTAGTAGAAACGCAAGATGCCATTCATCCCCTGGAGAATGCCGAGAGGAACATGGGCACCCAAGTGGGGCGTATCCTGACAAAAAAGGAGTGACACATCGTGAATATGAGACAGGTTTTCCATTTCTTTAAGCCCATACCGGGCTATCAGACCGCCCATGCTCTGCCCCATAACGATATTCTTTTCAGTGCAGCCGCAGGAAGCCTTCTCTTGATTGATCAATTCAATTGCGCTCTCGAAAAGTCGGGCATTGGCCTGGATAGAGAGCTTGCTGTCGAAAAGGTCGATGTAGATGATATCGTACTCGCTGCGAAGCTTATTAAAGGCTGCATATCTCTGGCTAAGCCCATTCACAAAGGTATGAAGGTTCGTGTTACCGAATTTTTCGTCACCCATATACGGATTAGCATCATCAACAAATTCCAAGGGGTCAAAACCTTCCATGACAATAAAAGGTTTGGTGAGTTTGCCGGGACTGCCCGTGGAATACAAATAAGATATACGACCGGAAGCTTTTTCACCGTTATAGGGTAAACTGGCCGTAATGTCAACACAACGGTCAGGCTTGAACTTCGCCGCCTCTGTACGGGTGATCACATTATCTGTGATGACCTTCACCAGACTGTGGCTGTACAAATAGCTCCCGTCGGCAAGTCTCACACGCATCTTCAAGTGTTTCACACCGGTAGAGGAATAACTGCCCTGATAGCTGCTGCCGCTGGATACAGAGACATAGCCTCTTCCGTCATCTGCGTCAAACTCAACTTTTCCGCTAGTAACGTTACTTTTCCAGATAGATGCAGGAAAAGAATATGAGATATTACTGCCGTAAAAAACGGTGTCCTGGGCGGAAAAGCCCAGCGTGTACCCGATGGAATAAGGGTTCTGCCAAACACCGTTCACCTCGTTGTCGAAAACCTGCTCATTCTCGTAACGTATAAGATGACTGCTCAATGCGTCTTCACGAATATATGAATACTGGTACAACACGACCCCTATAATCCCCTTACCTCTTCCAGAAAGGGAGTGTTGGGTGGCAAGAACCTCTTCTGCATTGAAAGGCTTGGCACCCACAGAGGAGGAGCGAACGGTACGAAGAAGATTCTCGAAGGCGACACGATCCACATAATTGCTATCATTCAATTCCTTGCCATTATAAATATCCAGATCAGCCAATTCAAAGGCATAGTCACGAAGAAGACCATGAGGAATCTTACTCTTGTCAAGGTGCTGGAACATGTTGTCAAGCCAGTTCCTGACTTCAGGGGTATCTTCAACAAAATGTGATTGCCCTAGTGCCGACATGTAGAATATGCAGCACAACAGAAAAATTATATTTTTCATAATGAGTAGACTTTTTACAAAATATAATCAAATAATCCTGATGTATAGAAAGTTCTATTCCTTTCAATGTTATATCCCTCAAACTTCCCTTCTGTTACTGATGCCTTATATGAAGCCTGTGGAACACGTTTACTCGTAACCTCAGTTTCAAAATTAAATAGACCAAAGATTTCACCTTTATCTACATTAATATTAGTAAACTCAATATACCCTTTGTTTACAATGTCAGTCTTTAGAATAATCTTCTTTTTTCTGATACTTTTAGGGATAAGAGTTGTATCTGAACATTGATAAAGGTACGGAGTTACTTCAATGGACGCTATATAACATTCATCCTCAAAATCAAATGGACCGTTGTTATCAATATGTTCCTTGAAATAATATTTCTCTCCCAATTGCGGTAGTCCCTTTTGAGTGACAGAAATATATATCCTATAATTTCCACCTTCCTTATCATTAATGCCTTTAGCTATATTGAAAGTAAAAGAGCCATCGTCATAATATGAATAGTTCATATGAAAACTTGTCGGAGCTTCAAACATTGTTCTTAGTCCTTCTCCCCTAGCACATTTACCATTTATAATACATTCAACATAGCTGTTATTTTTTAATAATGATTCTACTATATCTTTTTTACAGCCACTGAGTGACGATAATATTAAACATAGTATTGTGATTAGCATTAACTTTGTACTTTTCATTGTAAAGTGTTTAGATCATCAACTATTTTTAGATAATGGACATACAAGCTATCCGGGATAGTAAGATCAATGGCTTCTTCTTTACTCATATTAAGTATATAAGCAGAGTCACGATAAATAATCTGATCCATCAGCATGTTTTCCAAACTAGATTGCTCCTTATGTAGCTTTTCGTCAGGAGTAAGATTTAATTGTGTAGATTTGTCAATTGAAATGCCACTATTGGCATTTTCTACTATGATATCAGAGTCATTACACGATGATACCACCAACATAAATGTTAAGACTAGCACTAGCTTTGTGTTCATTTTCATAGTTGTGTAATTTAATAGTTAAACATTTATTTATGTGAAATATATTATTATGTATAGTCAATTGTCATAAGTCATTATGTATTAGAGGTCTATATTTTTTTAAAAAGAGATTGTTTGTGTAATTTTTAAACATATAATAAAGGTAATAAACTTATTCAATATAAAAAATATTTTAATCACTTTTTTTACTATTAATCATAATGCCATTTAAAAAATCGACTTATAATCAATAAATGTTCTCTTAATATCAACGGATATTATTATAATTGGAAGTTATTAGATATTCACTAAGAGTCAATACTTCCAGAAAAATGTTGTTCTATTCTAGCAGAACTAGTAGTGTTTCGCAGGCAAAAATCCTGAATGATATAATCAATAAAAAAGCTGTTTACCATACGGATAAACAGCTTTTTATTGGTGAGCCTCTTGTCGGATTCGAACCAACGACCCCGAGATTACAAATCACGTGCTCTGGCCAACTGAGCTAAAGAGGCGTTATTTTCTTTTGCGGGTGCAAAGGTATGAAATACTTTTAAAAATGCAAATACATCGTATACTTTTTTTATATTTGCATTCTCACTAATAATTATAAGACAATGAAAAAGAAAATTATGAATGTGTGTGGTGTGGCGTTTGTAGCTGTAAGTCTATTAGCTTGTTCCGGTCAGAAGAAAGGAATGGCTGCCACTGAAATGGCATCGGATAGTACGAAAGTAGTTGGAGACGTGATAACTACTCAAGCAGATAGCACGGGATATATCGTGAAGGTAGGTGAGGCAGCACCAGACTTTACCATAACTCTGACTGACGGTAAGCAGGTGACTTTATCTTCTCTCCGTGGTAAAGTGGTAATGTTGCAGTTCACGGCAAGTTGGTGTGGTGTTTGTCGGAAGGAAATGCCGTTTATAGAGAAGGACATTTGGTTGAAGCATAAAGATAATGCAGACTTTGCCCTGATTGGTATTGACCGTGACGAGCCGCTTGATAAAGTGCTCGCCTTTGCAAAGTCTACCGGAGTCACTTATCCTTTGGGTTTGGATCCCGGTGCAGATATTTTTGCAAAATATGCATTGCGTGAGTCCGGCATAACGCGGAATGTTTTGATAGATAAAGAAGGAAAAATAGTAAAGCTAACCCGTTTGTACAATGAGGAAGAATTTGCTTCACTGGTGCAGACGATTAATGAAATGCTGAAATAGGATAAAGAACATTTCATCAGGTGTATCTCAGGAAGAATCGTAAAACTTTCGTGTACAATAAAAATAGTAACGCTATCACAACAGGATAGCGTTACTATTTTTAGGATATGGCGATACTATCGAAAGAGCATCCCGTCACTATTTTATAAAGAGCATTCTAAACAATGCTAAGCTTAGCCAGATAATCATAATGCTTTCCTTCTTTCACAAGTTCTGCTTTAAAGCCACATTCGGAAGCGTATAGGCTAAGTGTCTGAAAATCTATATATAACCAGTCGAATGTGTCTCCTTTTATACTCTTGTATTGCATCCGGAAATCAATTTCTCCGTAATAGTCTCCGGCTAAGTCGATAACTATGCTGCCGTCTTCTTCTTCGAACAGATATCGTAAGTCGCTGGAATCCATCAATATACATCCGCCGGGGCGGAGGATACGTTTCATTCGTCGGAAAAAATCAGGCATATTGCTTAGTCTGCCGATGATTCCCGAGCCGTTCATAAGCATAAGAATGGTGTCGAATGTTTCTGTGAATGTTTCATCAAAGAGGTTGATAAGACGGGAATCCTTAACTCCTCGTTGCTTCATTACTTCGACAGATAGCGGAGAAATATCAATGGCACAAACCTCTTTTCCCATATCCTGAAGTGCCAGGGCGTGACATCCGCTTCCTGCGCCTACGTCCAGTATTTGTCCTGTGGCCATTTGTAGGGCAGTACGTTCCAGCATGGGCATGGAGGGCATGGAACGGAACAACTCCTTGACAGGAATTTCATCTTCTTCGAATTGAGAAGAAAAAACTCGCAAGCGGTCAGCTCTGTGGAGGTTGAAAAAATCGGAGATAGCAGCCCCCATTGGGTCTTTTTCTGGGATGAGAATTGTTGTTGCCATATTGGTCGTTATGATTGTTTTAGTTGGCAAAGATAAATAAATCCGTAGAAAAGGGTTATCTTTGCTGCCGGAAATATGATACTAATAACTTAATATATGAGTATAGAAGAAGCAATCATGGGTGGAATTGTCTTTAAAGGTAAGAAAGACAAGCCACAGGAAGATGAAAAAGTGAAGACAAAGGCTAAGAAGGCAACATATATTCGTGGGCAACATGGTTCGGGTGCAGCGAAGATGAAAGCTGATATCAGGAAAAAAAGAGCAAATCGACATAAAAAATAAGAATCATATTTGTATTATTTTTGTTTGCTTTTATATAGGAACAGTTATTTTAGGAATATGCTATTTATTTTCGTAGACAATGATAAAAAAGCGGGGCAGGATAATCATCCTGCCCCGCTTTTTTATCATATGAATTATTTCTGCGGAAGTATCTCAATCCAATAATCGTCCGGGTCATTAATGAAATACAGTCCCATGGCGGTATTCTCGAAGCACACGCAACCCATTTCTTTGTGATAGGCACGGACTGCATCATAATCACCTGCTACACGAAAGCAGAGATGACTCTCGTTCTCACCCAACTCATAAGGAGCCGTATGATCTTTCAACCATGTTAATTCCAGAAGAAATCCCGTCTCGTTATCTGTCAGGTAGACGAGGATGAATGAGCCGTCGGAAGCTTCTTTCCGATGATGTTCTTTCAATCCGAGTGCTTTCCCGTAGAAGGCAATACTTCGTTCCAGATCGGTGACGTTGATATTAAAATGGTCAAATCTACTTTTTATTTCCATTGTTGTGATCTACTTTATTTTTTCATTAAGAGCTTCACGATCTCACCGACATAAGTACGGGGTTGACCGGCTTGCGGAGTAGTCTGTGAGGCCAGTTTCTTACATTCAATAACAGCCGAAGGCGTTGTTTGGTTCGGAGCGTAGAGTTTCAGTGCATAACTGTCTGCCTTCTCCATTGCTTCGTAAGACTGGTCGGGGGAAAGCGTGCAGTAAGCAACGGCTTTACCGGACTGATAGCCCAGTGCACCACCGGCATTGGCAGTCATATTTGTCATATTGAATTCGTCTTTTCCGATAGAAATCACTAACTTGCCGCTTCCCATTAAAGCATATACTTCACCCGGAATCTGTTTCAAGTCGATTTCTACATAACCCGGCATATCTGCCGAAGCTTTGCCGACAGGAGTTGCAGGAGTCAGATCGGCGGCAGGAACTGCATTTTGGGCAGGTTCGCCGATTGTCACTTTGATGTCAGTTTTCTTATCTGCACCGCCAATAACAATCGGCCCTGTGGCTGTAACGATCGACGGAGCCTTTTGTTCTTCTTCTTTCTTCTTTTTCTCTATTTTCGGACGGGTATCCGGAGCTCCGAAGGCTACAGCTACATCCATAAATATATCATCGGCAAAGTCTACCGTTTTTCTACGCCATTTTGCCAATCCGCGGACTAACTTAGTCTTTGTTTTATTAAGTGCGTATTTGTCGGTAATCCATTCTTCCGCTTTGTACTTTTCTGTATCACGGTATGTGAAACGGATTTTTTCCAGTTCCACCAGACAGTTGCCGGGTTTGCAGGTAACGGTGATCTGGTAGTTGATTAGCGTACGGTCTAATGAAAGAGCGCTGGAACTGAATACGATCCACTCTTCTCCGATACCGGCAATGGTTCCTTTGTCTTCATCGGCATAGACAACGCGGCTATCAACATTTTGGTTTTCTTTCAGACGTTCGGTCATCCACTTCATGACCGTGTCATAGATTTGTGCCTGACTCATTCCGGGAATCTGAAATTCCTTAGAGAATATAACTTTGCCGTCTACTTCGGGGACAGCTCCCACGAGATACCTGCTGTCGTCTTTTTTTTCTTTTGCTGAATCTGCCTTCATTGCTATCGGCAATGCGAGGAACAGGGTAAGAAACAGGATTGTAAATTTATTCATAATTATTATGTGTTTATTTGGTAATTTCAAAACTTTCGCCCCGATGGGTGATGCTGATAAACCGGCATCCTGCATTTTCGGCGAAATTACGAAGCGCATTACCGCCTTCATAATCTTCACTAAAGTGCATGGGCACAAATATAGTAGTTTTTATTTGTTCGATGAACTGTTTTGCCCCTTTCATATAATCTTTTCCCATTCTCCGGTCCACCGGAAACAGCACTAAATCAATGTCCGGCGCTTTTTCTTTTAAATATTTAACTTCTGCAAGGAAATCTCCGTTTGCTTTTCGTATCTCTTCTTCGGTAGATTCTTCGCTCCAGTGCCAGTTGTTTAAATCGCCGGCATGGAAAACACTCCAATCTTGCAGGTGAATCAAGAATGAACTGCCCACATCCGTCGAACCGAAAGCATCGATGCGGAGCGTCTCGTCCTCATATGTTTCTCCTTTCTTTATATAGATGGCATCTTCGGCCTGGGCACGGTGAGATTTCAGAATGTCTTTAGAGAAAATATAATGGATGTCAGGCCGTTGTTCTTTCCAGGTCAATATTTCGCGGTTGAAATGGTCGGGGTGGAAGTGAGTGGCTAATACATAGAGCTTACCCGGCTTTTGCAAGAGGTAATCATGCACGATTCCCCGGCTATGTTCGGCTTCCGAGGAGTCTTTGTAATAGTCGATAATAACGGTGACGCCTTCTGCTTCGAGGGCGAAACCGCTATGATAAATGTAATCCAGTATCATAAGCTGAATATTTTTGTAGTTGCAATATTACGTATTCTAGTTGAAGTTGCCAAGAAAAATCGACGAAATCAAGGGGCAAGGCGACTGATTTGCCATTCTCCATTCTCTTTCAGGATATACAGAAAACGGTCGTGCAGCCGGTTCGGTCTTCCTTGCCAAAACTCAATCCGGTTGGGGGTGACGGCATATCCGCCCCAGTTGCCGGGCCTTTCCACTTCTTTCCCTATCCAATGGGCGGCTTCTTTCACGAAAGCGCGTATCAGCTGCATCCGGCTCTTGATAGGCCGGCTCTGTGGAGAAATGCGTGCACCAATCCGGCTTTTATAGGGGCGTTTACGGAAATATTCATCTGATTCCTCCGGCGGGACTTTCGTTGCAATTCCTTCTATGTGTACCTGTCTTTCGAGAGCGTGCCAGACAAAAGAGAGCGAGATATGTGGATTCTGTTCCAACTGTTTTCCCTTACGGCTTTCATAATTAGTGTAGAAGATAAACTTCCCGTCATGAAGATCTTTTAACAGTACGGTACGCGTAGAAGGTTTCCCTTCGGGAGACACCGTACCTACAATGACGGCGGTAGGCTCGTCTATTTCCGCGTCAATCGCCTCTTGTAGCCACCGGCTGAAAAGCGAAAGCGGGTCGCCGGGAAGTTCATTTTCCCTCAACCCGCCTTTCGTGTATTCTTGCCGGATATCTGCAATGTTTATTTTTACCATAAGATTATCTGGCATTTAAATTGTTCGTTCATTACATAGGAACTTCGATCAACAGAATATGTGAATCTTTTAATGTCTCCAGTTCGAAGTTGTTAGTATCATAAATCCCCATTCCGTCACGGCGTTTCATGACTTCACCGTCTACAATGATTTCTCCTTCAATCAGAAAGATGTAGACACCCGCATGACTTTGGTGTGTATGGTATCCAAGTTTCTTTCCGGCATCTACTTTGCCGATAGAGAACCAGGCATCTTGCAGAAGGGAAGCGGGAGTGCTTCCGTCGGGCGAAACGATAACTGCCAATTCGTTCGGGCGTTCCAGTTCACTGATATTGAAGTCCTGATAGACAGGGCGTGTGTTCCGTTCTCTCGGCATAATCCAGATCTGGAGAAATTCTACCGGTTCTACGGGACTTGCATTCATTTCGCTGTGGAAGATACCTGTTCCGGCACTCATTGTCTGGATTTCTCCCACGGTGATGATGCGGCTGTTCTTTTTACTGTCACCATGTTGCAGATGTCCTTTCAGTGGAATGGAGACAATTTCCATATTCTTGTGCGGATGCGTCTGGAATCCTTCTCCGGGTGCCACTTTGTCGTCATTCAATACACGAAGTGCACCGAAGTTGATACGGTTGGAATCGAAATATTCATCGAAACTGAAAGTGTGGTAACTATCCAGCCACTCATATTTAGAATGTCCTCTTGTATCTGCTTTATGTATAACTTTCTTCATAATGTTCTCCTTTTTCTTGTTGTTTATATGTCTTATGAACAAAGAGGGTGGGGGAAAGGTTTTATTTCTTCACTTCATTTAGCAAAGGCTTATGGTTGATAAAATCTCTGATATTTTGTAATGTCGTCATTGCGATATTCTCCAGTGCTTCGTGTGTGAAGAAGGCTTGGTGGGAGGTCACAATGACATTGTTGAATGAAAGCAGCCGGGCAAGCACATCGTCGTCGATGATGCGGTCGGACTGGTCTTCGTAGAAATATTCGCTTTCTTCCTCGTACACATCCAGTCCGGCAGAACCGATTTTCTTGTTTTTTAAGCCTTCAATCAAGGCGTTGGTGTGAATCAACTGTCCGCGACCGGTATTGATAATCATCACTCCGTCTTTCATTTTGCTGATAGAGTAGTCATTAATCAGGTATTTGGTAGCTTCGGTAAGCGGACAATGGAGGGAGATGATGTCGGAACTATGGTATAATTCGTCTAATGAAGTATATACGATTTTTTCTTCGCGGGCGAAGTTATAGTCCGGATAAAGGTCGTAGGCCAATATGTTCATGCCGAACCCTTTCAGGATATGGATCAGGATCTTTGCAATCTTTCCCGTGCCGATGATGCCTGCTGTTTTTCCGTGCATATCGAACCCCATGAGTCCGTGAAGGGAAAAGTTTCCATCCTTGGTACGCCAGGAGGCACGGGGAATTTTCCGGTTGAGGGATAGCATGAGAGCTACGGTATATTCGGCAACCGCATAGGGTGAATAGGCGGGGACACGTACCACCGTGATTCCGGCAGCTGCGGCAGCGTTTAAATCTACATTATTAAATCCTGCACACCGCAATGCCAGTAGCTTTACTCCGTTGGAAGCCATGATGCGGAGTACTTCCGCATCGGCAATATCATTGACGAAAATACAAACTGCATCTACCCCTTGTGTCAGTAATACATTGTTTTTATTCAGATGTCCTTTGTAGTAGCGTATCTCAAATCCGAACTCTTTGTTTTTATCAGTGAAAGAAGATTCGTCATAAGGCTTTGTGCCGAAAAATGCAATTGTATAGGCCATAATATTTTTCTGTTTTTATTCTTACATAATAAACACTGAAATAGGGTGAATTGTTTATCCTTTCCTATGTCTTGAATATAAATCGTTTCATTAGAAACTGTTTGTTTTTTCAATTAAAATAGGGGGATTAATGAAAATAAATGCACAATCATACCTTCTATGTGCAATTATATCGTATCTTTGCGCCCGAAATAATTTAAAAAAGATTTAGATGAGAAAAATTTCCTTGATTGGATTTGTGATGTTAATCGTTTCAATTCCAACTTTTGCCGGAGGTCTTCTGACAAATACTAATCAACATGTGGCTTTCCTTAGAATGTTAGCACGCGGTGCTTCCATTGATATTGACGGTGTTTATTCCAATCCTGCCGGTCTGGCTTTCTTGCCGGGCGACGGTCTTTATCTTTCTTTGAACGGACAAAGTGCTTATCAAACGCGTAATATAGATATGACGTTTCCACTGTTCCCGGAAGACGGGCACAGACGTTATTATAAGGGTAAAGCTTCTGCTCCTTTTATTCCTAGTTTCCAAGGTGCTTATAAAAAAGGAGACTGGACTATATCCGGTAGCTTCGCCGTTGGCGGTGGAGGAGGAAAGGCTTCTTTCGATGACGGTTTGGGAATGTTCGATTCAATGGTAATGGGACAGATTTATCAAGCTGCAAGTGGCAAAGTTACTCCTAATATGTACACAATCAATAGTGCAATGGACGGAAGCCAGTTCATTTATGGCGTTCAATTAGGCTTGTCATATAAGGTTAACGATTGGCTGGGTGTTTTTGCCGGTGGACGTATGAACTATTTCAGTGGTGGTTATGAAGGCTTTCTGACTGCGAAAGTGAAAGCAGACTTGCCGGGTATGCCGGCAGGTACGGAATTAGCAGGTATCGAATTGGATTGTGACCAGACAGGTTGGGGAATTACGCCTATTCTTGGAGCCGATGTGAAACTGGGTAAATGGAATATCGGTTTGAAATATGAGTTCATGACAAGCTTGAATCTTGAGAATAAGACCAAGAAAGCGGAAGTTCGTCAGATGGGGAATGTAATGGGGGATGAAGGAAATCCGTTGGCTGATTATAAGGACGGTGTAAATACGCCGAGTGATATTCCTGCTTTATTGACTGCCGCCGTTGGTTATGAAATCCTTCCTACACTTCGTGCAACAGTAGAATATCATCATTTCTTCGATAAGGCTGCCGGTATGGCCAATGACAAGCAGAAAGCTTTGAAACATGGTACACACGAAATTCTACTTGGTGCAGAGTGGGATGTGACTAAACAACTGACGATTAGCGGTGGTTATCAAAATACAGATTATGGATTGGCAGATGATTTCCAGAGCGATATTAGTTTCTCATGCGATTCTTATTCACTTGGTTTTGGTGCCGCAATCAAAATGACGAAGCATTTGACGATGAATGTTGCTTATTTCTGGACAAACTACAAGGACTATAATAAAATGACAGAAACAGCTCTTGGAGCTTCATCAACTACATACAGCCGTACTAATAAGGTGTTCGGTCTTGGTGTAGACTACAAGTTCTAAGATTTCATAATCCGACCTTTATATATAAAGAAGCCGTCTCGGACATTGTCTTGAGGCGGCTTTCTTTATTTTTTGTCTTAGAAAGAATACTGCACCAGCATATTCAACCGGTTTGCATGGCTCGTTGAAGAACTGAAATCACTGCGCCAGCCTCTCAAGTATTCGACACCGACTTGAAGATTACCGCTTACATTCCAAAAAGCATTGGCTACAAGATATTGCCCTTTGCGATACGAATCGGGGTTTGCACTAGGATAGCCGTTTTCAGAGTAAAGTCTGGATAAACTGTACGTTCCGGAGACAAATACATTCGGCGTAATGTTGTACTGCAATCCTGCATACCAACCCAACATTGGAAGAACCTGCATCTTGCCTTCATTGTCAGGGTCGGGAACAAGGTCAACATTCAGATTGCTTAAATCATTCAGATAAGAACCGATCCCTTTACCATAATTGAATTGTCCGTATGCCTGCAATTTCTTTGTGATATTAAACGTTGTAGAGGCTTGCAGGCCGAATCCGGTCTTTGAGTAAGCCTTATCATGCACATTGCTCGAATAAGTCATATTACGGACAATCGCACCTAATTTAATATGGCTGTTGCTGTTCCAGTTGAACTGTGCGGAAGCGGCGAAGTCCGGCATTCGTTGAGTATTGATTGCTACGTCATTGTTGGTCGTGCCGTCTACCGAAGGCATTTCCATAGAAACTCCGAATTTCCAGTTTTTCAGTTTATCGCACATATAACTTAGTTGCGTGGTACGATAGAAAGCTGAACCGTTCGGACCGGCGAAGTCGATAGTAGGAGGCAGGGCCGAAAGGTCCATAAACGAACCGTAGCTGTATCCGATTGTGAAACCGAGGAACTGTGCATAAGCATTTTGCAGTTCGAAGGTCTTTCCGTCGCCACGGAAGTTACTGGCGGTATAAACCACGAAATCACCAAGATGTTTGGTGCGTCCTACCAGTTTGAGAAACAGGGTAGAAGTAGTGATATCCATTTGGAACTGGTTTTTGGCGAAATTACCTTTTCCCGGTCGGCCGATCAATGCCGGATAGAAATCCACATCGTCAACGATTCCATTAAAGTCATACTCTCCCGTAGCACGAACGTAGCCACCGATACCGAGGGCGAATTTTCCCTTTTGGTCGGTAAGCAGGAAGCGAGGCGCGTTCGGGTCATGGAAACGCATCTGCGAACGGTCGTTCATGATACGGATGATTTCATCGCCCGCTTTATCCCGTGAGACAAACATGATCGAATTGGGTTCCTCATCTTCGATGACTATTTTCTTTTGTGCCTGGGCACAGACGGGGAAAACTCCTATCCCCAGTAGCATAGCTACCATTTTAAAGCTTGTTTTCATTATAAGTTAAGTTTTAGGTGAATGCCCAATGAACAACTAAAAAAAGAAATGGTTGAAAGGCCAAAGGAAAAATTGCCAAACTAATCGGAAGAATTGCTATTTATAATGATTCTAAAAAGGCGGATCTTTGTACCGTACCAATTAGATAAAAGAAATACGACGATGGAAAAAGTAGAATTTACTCAAGGAATACTGGCGATGGAATCTGATCTGCATCGCTTTGCATATAAATTAACGTCGGACCGTGACTCTGCCAACGATTTAGTTCAGGATTGCGTATTGCAGGCTTTGGATAACCACGAGAAATTTGCGCATGCCAAGAACTTGAAAGGATGGATGTTTACAATTATGCGCAATATTTTCGTCAACAACTATCGCCGTACCGTCCGCGAGATGAATATTATAGATGATACATATTCTATCAATCAGCAAAGTCTGATAGAAGATGAAGACAGCGACAGATTTGAATTTGCTTATGACATGAAGCAACTGTATCGCGTGATACATTCGATCCCCGAAGATATGAAAGTTCCTTTTCAGATGTTCGTTGCCGGATTTAAGTATAGAGAAATTGCCGAGAAATTAGGATTGCCGATGGGGACAGTGAAAAGCCGTTTGTTCTTTATCCGCAAGCGGTTGAAGGAAGAACTGAAGGACTTCTCCTGATACAGTTCTTTTTAATTGAGTGATGTGTTTTAAGGTCAAAGTGAATGAGCCTTCCTGTCTGAATGCGAAACTGATGGGGAGGCTTGTTTTTTATTTCCGTGTTTCCCCGGCGTATAGAATCTGATAAGAAGAAAGCGATACTTTCAGTTTTATTTTCTATCTTTGCACCCCGAAAGAATTAAAAAGAGACGTATGATGCCGTGAATAACGGTCGTGTATTCTAGAACACCACGTAAAAAACAGGAATTATGAAAGAGAAAGTATCTGTACCCTTTATGCTGCTGGGCATTCTTTTTAATGTGTGCCTCATTGCAGCCAATCTTCTTGAAACGAAAGTAATCCAGATCGGTAGTCTGACCGTAACCGCCGGATTATTGGTTTTTCCTATTTCTTATATTATCAATGATTGCATCGCCGAAGTTTGGGGATTCAAGAAAGCGCGCCTTATCATTTGGAGCGGCTTCGCTATGAATTTCTTTGTTGTTGCTCTTGGGCTGATAGCTGTTGCGATCCCTGCCGCTCCTTTTTGGGAAGGGGAGGAGCATTTCGATTTTGTGTTCGGCATGGCACCCCGTATTGTGGCTGCCAGTTTGATGGCATTCTTGGTTGGTTCATTCCTCAATGCGTATGTGATGAGTAAGATGAAAGTGGCCAGCCGGGGACGGCATTTCTCGGCACGTGCCATTCTGTCGACCCTTGTCGGTGAGACGGCAGACTCGTTGATTTTCTTCCCGGTTGCTTTCGGAGGTATCATTGCGTGGCGGGAATTGCTTATCATGATGTGTATTCAGATCATACTGAAATCCATGTATGAGGTTATTATCCTTCCGGTGACTATCCGTGTAGTGAAAGCCATTAAGAAGATAGACGGTAGCGATGTCTACGACACCGATATTTCTTACAACGTGCTGAAAGTGAAAGATATATAATTGAAATAGAGAACATAACCTTACCCTTTTATAACTTTATGAATATGAATAAAGAAAGCGCATTGGTGGTATTCAGCGGTGGGCAGGACTCGACTACTTGTCTGTTTTGGGCAAAACGTAACTTCAAGAAAGTATATGCTTTGAGTTTTCTGTATGGGCAGAAACATGAGAAGGAAGTAGAGCTGGCGCGAGAGATTGCCCGGAAAGCTGAAGTGGAATTTGATGTGATGGATGTTTCCTTCATCGGAAGCCTGGGACATAACTCATTGACGGATACGAGCATGGTAATGGATCAGGAAAAACCTGCGGATAGTTTTCCGAATACATTCGTGCCGGGACGCAACCTGTTTTTCCTGAGCATAGCGGCTGTCTATGCCCGTGAGCGTGGCATCAATCATCTGATAACGGGAGTTTCCCAAACAGATTTCAGTGGTTATCCCGATTGTCGCGATGCGTTTATCAAGTCTCTCAATGTGACGTTGAACTTGGCTATGGACGAGCAATTTGTAATTCACACTCCGTTGATGTGGATTGATAAGGCCGAGACATGGGCTTTGGCGGATGAACTGGGAGTGCTGGATGTGATACGTCATGAGACATTGACGTGTTATAATGGTATCCCGGGGGATGGTTGCGGACATTGTCCGGCTTGTACGTTGCGCCGGGAAGGATTGGAGAAGTATTTAAAAAGTAAGAATCAATAATATCTCTACATAGAGATTAAAATGCATTTTCTGCTGTCACATCCTGCTGTCACAAGAAAGTTCTCATTTATAAAACGGCCGTAAGTTTCGTTTGGAACACGCTGGGTTAAATTAGTTTCAGCAGCTTGAAACAATAGTTTCATCAGTGAGAAACTACAGTTTCACCGCCTTGAAACTGTAGTTCCAAAGGCTTGAAACTAAAAGTTTCCTATAAGGAAACACTTTGTTTCAAGCCAAGAAACATTCTGAAACCCGTGGGGAACGGATACAGTAGCCGTTGGTTAAGAGTTGAAGGTGATAGGTGATAGATACGGTGATAGGTTGAAAAATGAATCTATCACCACTTAAATGCTTGTTAATAAGATGTTTGGGCCTGTTCGGTGATAGGTGAAAGAGGAAATGCATTTTTTTATCCGGGTAGAGGTTGTAGTTTAACAAGAGTAATGACTGAATTAAAAGACCAACTTTCCTTATTGGGAAGAAAGACCGAGTATAAGCAAGATTATGCTCCTGAAGTACTGGAAGCTTTTGATAATAAGCATCCGGAAAATGACTATTGGGTACGTTTCAACTGCCCGGAGTTCACAAGTCTGTGTCCCATTACCGGACAACCGGACTTTGCCGAAATACGTATCAGCTACATTCCGGAAGTAAAAATGGTAGAAAGTAAAAGTTTGAAACTCTACCTTTTCAGCTTCCGCAATCATGGAGCTTTTCATGAAGATTGTGTAAATATCATCATGAAAGACCTTATTAAACTGATGAACCCCAAATATATCGAAGTCACGGGAATCTTTACTCCGCGTGGAGGCATCTCTATCTATCCGTATGCCAATTACGGTCGTCCGGGAACGAAGTTCGAACAAATGGCGGAACATCGGCTGATGAATCGGGAATAATAAAAAAGGCTTGTCAAACATCGGCATTGCTTATGCGGCACTTCTTGAGGAAATGGATAAAAGGCTGGATGATTTAATGAATGGTTTAATATTGTAGAAGATATTTCGGAAAAATAATCTTGTAGAAGAATACCTGATGTAGTAAAGAAGTTATCTGAAGAATTAGGTGTATATTTACGGAAAAATTATGCTCAACGTCTTTCTTTTAAAGAGACGGGGAAAATCGTTCCTTGGCCGGATGAAGTTCTATAATAAATTATTTAATTCATTAAATTTATGAAACATATTTTTATACTATGGAAAGTACTAATGGTTTGCCTGTTGTTAGCAAATCCGTTAGCGTCTTATGCTGATTTTCAACCTTCTTATTCAACGGCAGGTTTTTATTCGCTGCCCAATACCGGTCGCACGGTGTATGATATGAATCCCGCCTGGCGTTTCTACAAAGGGAAGATAGAAGGTGCCGAACAGAAAAACTTCGATGATAAGAAATGGGATATCGTATCCTTACCTAATGGGATAGAATATCTTCCGGTTGAGGCTAGCGGGTGTATTAATTACCAAGGCGAAATATGGTACCGGAAACATTTCACACCTGATGAAGCCTGGAAGAACAAACAATTGTTTCTTCATTTTGAAGCTATAATGGGGAAATCAAAAATATGGGTTAACGGTAAACTGCTGAAAGAGCATTTCGGAGGCTTTCTGCCTGTTATTGTTGATGTATCTTCTGCCCTGAACTTTGGTGAAGACAATGTGGTCACGGTGTGGGCTGATAATAGTGACGATCCTTCCTATCCTCCCGGTAAGACGCAGGAAACACTGGATTTTGCTTACTTTGGCGGGATCTATCGTGACTGTTGGATGATAGCTCACAACCGCGTATTTATTACCGACCCCAATTATGAAGATGAAGTAGCAGGCGGCGGGCTGTTTGTTTCTTATGATAAAGTGTCGCGGCAATCGGCTTTGGTAAATCTGGATGTGCATATACGTAATACTTCGGGAAAGTTCTTCAGTGGAAAAGTCAGCTATGAACTGTATGACCGTGATAACCGTCTTGTGCTTTCAACAGAGAAACGATTGTCCGTGGGCAATGAGCATGCGGCAAAAGTGGCCTCTCGTATGAAGGTTGACAGTCCTCATCTTTGGTCGCCCGACAGTCCTTATCTCTATCAGTTGCACGTCTATGTGAAGGATAAAGCCGGCAGCATTGTTGACGGATATCGTCGTCGCATTGGTATCCGGAGTGTGGAGTTTAAAGGAAAAGACGGTTTTTGGCTGAACGGTGAACCGTATCCCTATCCGTTGATTGGGGCTAATAGACATCAGGATTATGCTGTGATAGGCAATGCCTTGTCTAATAACCTGCACTGGCGCGATGCAAAGAAATTACGCGATGCAGGGTTGCGTGTTATCCGTAACGCACATTATCCGCAAGATCCTGCTTTTATGGATGCGTGTGATGAGTTGGGACTCTTTGTTATTGTCAATACTCCGGGATGGCAATTCTGGAATGATGAACCTATTTTTGCCCAAAGAGTATATAGTGATATCCGTAATATGGTTCGCCGTGACCGCAATCATCCTTGTGTGTGGATGTGGGAGCCGATTTTAAATGAAACCTGGTATCCGGCAGAGTTTGCTAAAAATGTGGTAGATGTACTGAATGAGGAATATCCTTATCCATATTGTTATGCCGGCTGTGATGTTACGGCACGTGGACACGAACATTTTCCGATCCATTTCACTCATCCGGTAATGGGGGGAGGAGGGGCCTTTAATACGGAGACTTTGAATCCCGATGTTTGTTACTTTACCCGGGAATGGGGAGATAATGTGGATGACTGGTATTCGCATAATTCTCCGAGTCGTGTGAACCGTGTCTGGGGAGAAGTGCCGATGTTGATACAAGCGCAGGGATATGCAAACCCCGATTATAAATATACGTGCTATGATGTACTGTATAGAACTTCCAGACAGCACATGGGAGGTTGTTTGTGGCATTCCTTCGATCATCAGAGGGGATATCATCCCGATCCGTTTTATGGAGGAATTATGGATGCGTTCCGGCAACCGAAGTTCTCTTATTATATGTTCTGTTCGCAACGTCCTGCGGAGGAAAACAAGGAACTGATTGCAGATAGCGGTCCTATGGTGTATATTGCGAATGAGATGACTCCTTTTTCTCCGAAAGATGTTACGGTGTATAGTAACTGTGAAGAAGTTCGTCTGACTTTCTGCAAGAATGGCAAGCAGCATATTTATCATAAACCAATCGATAAGGTCGGAATGCCATCGCCTGTTATAACCTTTAGCGATGTTTTTGATTTTATGTATGATAAGCAATTGTCGCGAGGAAGGAAACAGGCCGATTCGTATCTTTTGGCAGAAGGTCTGATAGCCGGAAAGGTGGTTGCAACACATAAGGTGATGCCGGCCCGCCGCCCCTCTAAAATACTACTTTGGGCGGATGACGAGAAGGTGAGTATGAAAGCGAACGGTTCGGATATCATGACTGTAATAGCTGCTATTGCAGATGATAATGGGAACATCAAACGATTGAATAATTATGAAATAACCTTTGAAATAGAAGGTCCCGGACAACTGATTGCTGACAGTAAGACGTTTACAAATCCGGCTCCGGTTCGTTGGGGAACTGCGCCTGTATTGGTAAGATCTTCTACTGTTCCGGGAGAAATCAAGGTGCGTGCATCCGTGGTATGGCAAGGTAAACATACTCCGGTTTCGGCGGAGTTGATTATTCCGACTTATCAGGCGGAGCATATTTTACTGGCAGATAAAAAGGAACTGGAACGATTGAATTCTGTTTCCGGACAGAAAGCAATGAGCACTGATTTTAAGGGACAGAACGGAAACAACTTGAAGCGACAGCAGAAAGTCAGCCGCTCGAAGTTAAAAGAGGTGGAAAAACAACAAAGTGATTTTGAATGATAATGTAAAAGAATCAATATATAAAGAATAATCTATGAATTTCCCCCAACCATACATTTGGATATTGTAAGATTGGGGGAACTCATTTAATTGGATTTCACTTCTTTTCTCTCTCCATTCGCCTGTACTGCATATATCTTCATGCTATCATTCCAAGGAATGGATGCCGGAATATCAAATGAGAAGAAATTAGAGAAATACATTATCTCACTACCTTTTTTTACTTCAAATGCGACAGCTTCATCACCCGAACTTATTGTAATATGTTGCCCGGAACGGGTATATGTTACATTCTTTGTAATCTTCTGGTCATTCTTGAACTGTGTATAATAGCCTACATCACCTACCTGATATTGTTCAATACCCACATCATTATTCTTTCTGTCTTCAAGATAATAAAATGCATGTTTAGGTGCAGGAAACTGGCTCATGTAGCTCACTGCTTCGGCAATCATGGTTGGTGTCACATTGTAGTTCCATTTACCATACTGTTCAATCTCCACATTATTTACCGGTTCGAGGAATCCCCACATCCTGAAGAATTCAGTCAGATTCTCATTGGCAGCCTTACTTGCCATCTTAGCAAAATGTAACTGACCTGCTCCCGGATTAGATTCAACAATACGATCTTCCCGCAAGAGTTTGAAGAGTTTCTGCCAGAAATCTGTTTTATAGCCACAACGATGATAATAATTCCAAAGTTGCCAGTTCATACGCATATGTATTTCCGTATCCTCATTCTGATGAGTGGCGCTACCCATATTCCACCAAGCTTGTTTATCAACAAAACGGGCTTTTGCCAACGCGCTTAATTCCGATCCTCTCGAACAATATTTTCCCAGTTTAAACAGTATGTAATTTGAGAAAAGATTATTGGATGACTCTGTTGAACCGGGCCAGTTGATAGCACGCTGGTGAATATGTCCTATTTCGTGAGCCGGTCCCCAGGCATTGTCTTTAGCAGCCATCACGTTATCATAAAGCAAAATATTGTTGAGATAAGTATATACGAATCCAATCCTATAATCTGATGCCCACATATAGCTACCTTCCGGAGAGATGGCAAACAAATGATTGTTGACCTGTGACGGACGGACGTCATCAATACCCATCAGTTCCTGTTGCCAACTAATGATATTATCCCAAAGATTAATGGCAGACAGTATATCGTAGGGAACAGCCTGCATCATCTTATCTCGATGGAAGTAGAACATAATTCTTTCACCACGTATGCAGAAATACTTATAAGTAGCTTTATTTATAAGCTCTTTATATTTATCATTAGTCTTATCCGTTTTTACATCAAAGAATCCGCTGACATATCCGCTACCTAAAGGAATATGTATCTTCACAGGTTTTGCATTGACATCCTGCAAGTTAGTGTTATACATAAGGAACAACATTCCTCGCTGTGTAAATCCAAGTTTATTGACTCCTTCTTCAAGGAAACGGGTTTCTCCGCTTGCTGCTGTTTGCACATAGTCGCCGGACTTTTCTTCACCGATGCATTGAATAGACAAACTCTGTCCATGGGTGTCACCTACCAACACAATGACCGAATCTCCGGCTTCCACATAAATACCCGTAGGATTGTCTAAGTTACTGTATCGTTTGGTCATCAGTGTTTCTGCCCATTCCTCTACATTACTGTAAGGGTGATAATCTTGTATACGGAAAGACTTTTCCCATTCGTCATATGTGTTTCTCTTTAATTGAATGGCTATATTGGCAAAATAGCCGGGAAGTGCATTTATCTGTGCATCGGTAGCTTCATCTCTCACCTCCGTACAAGTTATATCTGTAAAAACGCCCAGCAATTGTGCGTCAAGTTTCTTATCCGGATTCTTTTGATAGAACTCCATTTCATCACAACTTACAAAGTCTCCCAAGCCAGAGTGAACCTCAAATTTTATTTTAGTAGCTTTCTTCAAACTCTGAGCAAACACCACACGGCTTGAAGCATTCTGCATCTTAAAATCGAATGAACCGTACTTCGTATATTCGGGAGCATCTTCTGTTGCCGTGTAAATATCCAATTTGCCAAAATTACCATTTCCACTACGGGTGTGATAAATCAAGTAATCTATGTCTTTTGTGCCATCAAAAAAATATTCGAGAGTAACAGGAAAATTAGCCTTTTGATTCCAAATTGAATGATAGGGGGTTCCACCAAACTTGCCATCAAAAGAGTTCTCGATTCCTTGTCCCGGCTGGTGCTCACTATCTTTTCCTCCATTGGGAGATATTTTCAAATCACCTTCTATCTCTACATCCGAAACACCGGAATCTTTAGCATTTTGTGTAACTGAGCATAATGCTCTTATCTTGTCGTCTTTAGTATATATGTAAGTGAATGTGACAGTACGTGTTTCATAATATGGGTTGGCATCTACCGTATATTGGTATTCTTTATCTGTCAGCGCACGGGTGGCAGGAACAGTTTTGATCCAGTCACTGTTTTCCGATTGCTCTATTGTGTATTCTATATTCGAAGTGACAATAATGGAAAGAGGACCTCCAGCCGCATCGATTATCGGATTGGGATTCTTGACAAGGATAGCAGGACCGTACCCTAATTGACGTACTTGAATAGTATAGTTTTGCACAGAACTCTTTAATGTGATTTCTGCAGAGCGTACGTCCGGTTCTTCATTGGCATGTACCAATACTTTTACCGCGGGCGAAGAACCCGACATGTCTTTTGCTGCGACACACCAGTCCTGATTTGATGAGACTACCCATGCGTCTGCGGCCAGATTAGTTTCCACAGGTATTACAAGCGATGATTGTTTTTGATCGAAATCCTGTTGTAAATACTCCTCTTTTATTGTGAATACAGGAGTTTTATCACCCGGTTCATCATCGCTGCAAGCCAGGAACAAAGAAGAAAAGATGAGAGAAGTAATCCCCCATAGTAAGAACAGATATTGCTTCATAAAGTATTGTATCATCAAAAGATTATTCAAAGTTAACCATAAAAGTTAATGAGAGAGAGAAAACATTCTCTCTCTCATTAAAATATTACTTAGGAGAAAAATCAGTCTGTGCTCATCCAGAACTCTGCAAATGCAAAACTGTTTCCTACTGACGTTTTATCTACTTGTACCCGCAAATATTTAAATGGTTTGCCGACGAATACCGGCGATGTATATTTTGCTTTTGTTGCCGTTGGTAGATTTTCTGTAACCGTAGTGATTTTACTGAAGTCAGTACCGTTCAGACTGCCGAGAAGAGTATACTGCAGAGGAGCGCCATTATTGTTGTTATGACGTACTTGATATCCTATTGATACTGCTGTGGATTCTTTCGGCAGAGTAATTTGAATCCAGTGAGGCATTGGTGCTACTCCGCTCCAGTTACTATGGTAATACGTATCTTCTTTTCCGTCGAGCATTTCAGCAATAGAACCTTCATTTGTCGGATCCGGGAAAATACCAATCATATTTTCTTTCAGGTTGACTTTGGTTAATTTGCTTGCATCAGGTACATAAGAGATAGCATATAACGATGTATTTCTTTCTGTGTCGATAACAAATTGTGGTTTAGTGCATGAAGACAAACAAATCGGAAGCACATAATTACCATAACTCAAACCGGTACGGTCTACTTCAATATTTGCCTCTTTTACACTTTCCATATCGTTGGTAAAGTTGACAGTTTTCTCCAGCGTGTAAGCAGTAGAAGGTAACATTGCATAATCACATTCGTTTGCTGCATTATATTCGTCTAACAATTTCGAATCGATCGTTAATTCACAAGAGAAGTCCCATTTGCTTGGAATAGGAATTTCCAACGGCAGAGTGAAATTCATTTTAATAGGGCCGTTGTCCGAGAAAAAGTTTTGAGTATAGCCGCTCTTTGAAAAGAAAACTGTCGGAGTTTGTATATTTGGCTTAATAAAAACCTTTCCTAATTTTGAATTGATAGAGTCCTGTGAATTTTCCAGTTGCAATGGTAGCACATACTCTTCACCGGTATTCAAGGCGGGAAGCCCGTCAATCAGTTCCGTTTTTAGAGTAATATCCATAGTTTTATACAGTTCATTTGCAGCAAAAGTAAATTTTCTATCGCCATTCAATTCATAGCAAGTGGTGGGAATGGCTTTGTATTTTACTCCCTGTTCTGCATTATATATAGCCAATGCAGCATCATCCATCGTTCCTATACTTACTTCCGTCACTGCGTTGAGTTCTGAGCCTCCCTTGTTTATCACAACCTGGTAGTTGGCATCTTCCCCTGTGTTATATACACTTACAGGTATTTCGCCACTATTTCTGAAATAAAGTATAGTACTGAAATCATCCAGAAATTCATCCTTGCCATCTTCGCACGCAGTCTGCGTTAAAAGGAAGGCAGATACGAACGACACTAATAATATATTTTTTCTCATAAATATTTTCTTTTTATTAATAAAGTGGTTTTATGTGTATTTCTCACTACCATCCATAGTTTCTGGTCAGTAATTTATTACGATCCAATTCACGCTGAGAGAACGGATAGAGATAGTGGTTGGATTTAAACACGCGTGTTTCAAATACGGTTCTTTTCCAAAATCCGTCAGGAGTCACTTTCGTATCACTGCCTTCCAGCGGACAGGTTGCATCCATACCATACATTGGACCGTTGTCCGTTTGCTCCGCAATCATCCAAGTACGTGTGTCGAAATAGCGATGTCTTTCAAATGCCAGTTCCACACGACGTTCTTTACGACAAAGTTCAATCAGTTCGTCCACGGAAGCATTGGGATATACACTTGTAATCGGAGTCAATCCCGCACGGTCGCGCAAATCCGCCCATTTTTCCATTGCCAGTTCTTCATATCCTGCCGGCAAAGCAACATTCCTCTTCTTACATTCCAGAACAGATTCGATGAAGTTCAGATACATCTCTCCGAGACGGAATACCGGGAATGTCAGATTACCCCATTGTCCATCACCGGAGTTCAGTGTATGGTCATAAAAACGATTGCACAGGTAACCACTCTTAGGATAGTCGTGGCTCTTGTTACCATTACCTCCTTTGGCAAAAGAGATCATTGTGCTGCCAGCACCATGCAACCAATAGTTACCTCCAAAGAAAACAGTGATATAAAAACGAGGTTCACGATCTTTATACATGTTAGGAGCAGTGATATTGTAGTTCTTAAAGTTGCTCCATCCTTTTGCTGGATATTCCCAGTCTGATTTTTGCAGTTCTTCTTCCTTGCTGTATCCTGAAGCATTGTCTATTATCGGATCACCTGATGCTTCATACCCTATAATAGGATAGCGTCCGTTGTTCATCGCATAAGCATCTACCTGTTGCTGTGTAGGACCTACACCACCGTATGCAGTACCGGGTAGTCCGGTGGGAGCTGTATTTACTCCCCAACTATATCCGCTATTGTAACGGTCTGTCCAGATCAATTCACTATTCCAGTTCACATGGGTGATACCATAATAATCTTCATACGGATCACCGTTACCTGCACGATAAAGTTCGTAATCAGTATCGTCTAACAAGACTTTAGCAGCCTTTGCTGCTTCCAGCCATTTATTGGCATCGTATGTTTGCGGGAAAAGATCCACTCCCGAAAGTTCGGGGAACTTGTCTGTTACCGGGTTCTTTACCGTACGATATAGAGCATTACCGTTGAACAAGTCGCGTGCCGAATAAAGTTTCAGACGTGAAATGACTGCATAACAGGTGCCTTTAGTCGCTAAACCGTATTTACTGGTCGACAGACCCTTCTGAACAGGTACAGCACTACTTTCGGCACATGCAGTAAGTTCACTGACTACATAATTTACACACTCTTCCCATGTGTTACGAGGACGGTATAATTCTTCTGTAGAAGCTGCAAAGTCCAGTAATTCGTCTCCAATCAGGAAAATAGGTCCGTAGTCGCACATCATACTAAAATAGTAGTAGGCACGGGCAAAGCGCGCCTGCCAATACCATTCGTCAAGTTGTTCCTGGGTAGCCAGAGGGTCTGAGCATTTATATACATTCTGCATGAAAATATTACATTCACGGATACCTTTATAGTATTTGTCCATTTTGTAATAAGGTACATTTGAGGCATTCCATGATCCGAAGTTCATAGAACGGTAACCACGGTCATAAGTAATGGTACATTCGTCCGATGCTCCCAAATAGGGCTCATTATCTCCAATGAATCCTCCATTGTAGTTAGGAAGAAATGACATTGCATTGAGCCAATACTGCTTGATCGTATTTCTTGACTCCCAGATTTTTTCGAAAGTCAGTTTTTCGTCTTCTTGCCTGTCGAGGAAATCTTCACATGAAGATAACAACATCGCGCCGGTAGCGAAGCATAACAGATAAAGTGATTTTATTTGAAGTTTCATAAGTTATACAGTTATAAGATTTAGAAATTAGCATTGAAGCCGATAGTGATCACTCGATTCAACGGATAGCCGGAACCTTCTCCTCCACCTTTTTCAGGATCCCACATATCGAATGGAGCAAATGTGAGCAGGTTACTTCCCGACACATAAAAGCGGAAAGACTTAATGAATGTTTTACTTGTCAACGATTTGGGAAGTGTATAACCAATCTCCATATTCTTCAATCGTATGAAAGAACCGTTGCGTTGCCACCATGTGGAAGTTTGAGTGTTGTTAGATGCTCCGGCACCTCCGCTACCATTGCTGAGACGCGGGTAGAGTACATTTGCATTCTGTTCGGGGGTATTAGTGGACATCCATACATTGTTGTATATATTTTCGTTCACAGCCGAACGTTCCAAGTTTCCTGAAGAGAAAAGACTCTTAACTGATGATCCGCTTAAGAAGAAACTTGTGCGAGCCGCTCCTTGAAAGAATACATTGAAATCCCAGTTCTTCCATTGTGCCGTAGCACCGAAACCATACATGATTTCCGGTAAGTTAGTATATCCGATAGCGATTTGGTCTTGAGAGTTGATAACTCCGTCACCATTGATATCCTGATATTTAATATCACCTACACGGTATTCTCCGAAACTTTGTACAGGGCTGTTGTCTATTTCTTCCTGACTCTGGAATAACCCTAAGGCTACGAGTCCGAAAGGCTGCATGGAACCACCTGAACCAAAAGGTTTGCCTATTCTGTTTTGGTATTTATATTCCCAGTCAGGTTCGTCGTTGTTCTTCAATTTGTTACGATTATATGTAAAGTTACCTCTTGCCGTTACATAAACATTACCTATCTTCTGTGAGTATTCGATATTACTATCGAAACCCTGGTTCAGTGTTTCACCGATATTGACATAAGGGATAGTGGAAATACCAACAATGGCAGGCAATCCGGCACGTTGCAGGAAGATTCCGGTACGTTCTTCACGGAAGTAATCGGCCTGTACTTTAACCTTGTTGAATAAAGAGAATTCGATACCGACGTTCAATTTCAGAGCTTCTTCCCAAGATGCGTTTAGGTTTTCAACTTCACCAATACGAATACCATCACCTCCTTGATTGGCACTTTGACCGTATTGCCAGTTTCCTCCTGTTACAATAGAAGATTCATATACCCATCTTCTCTGTCCGCCGATGTCATCATTACCTACTTTACCGTAAGAAGCTTTTAACTTTAACATATCAACAGTGTTAGTTATAGGTTCAAACCACTTCTCGTTAGACATCATCCAACCGATAGCTGCTGCAGGGAAAAAGCCAAAACGATGTCCGCGTGCAAAGTTTTCGGAACCGTTATAACCGACATTTACTTCAGCAAAATATGTATCTTTGAATGCATAAGTAACACGTCCTGCCAAACCTTGGTTTTTATAAGGAAGTGCAGCGTCTCCGCTACCGGCCTGTGTGTTAGTATGTATTTTCTGATTGTATAGTAACAATGCGCCTACACGATGTTTTTCTGCAAACAAACGGTTGTAGTTCAATGAGCCTTCCAAATAACGTGTCATCGTTCCGCTACGTCCGATTGCGAATCCCAAAGACTCACTTCCGGTATGTACGGGGTCCCATTCACCGTCACCATTATTATCGTCATAAATCAGATTGCCTTGGTCGTCTCTCCCACGGGCATGATAGAAAGTCGGTGTTTTGGAGCGGCGTTGCAATGTAGTGTTCCACGCATCCCATGAGAATTTCAAGTTGGCAGTTAATCCCTCCAACGGTTTCCAAAGTTTACCGATATCTTGCGTAACGCCGACAAGTGCTTGTGCCGAGTTCCAGAACTGTTCACGGTATCCGGAGTGAACCAGCATATTCCATGGGTTGAAACCGGAATCGGTAGAAGGTCCTGAAAGTTTTCCATCAGAGTATTCTATCGGGAATGCATTAGGGGAAGCATTGAACGTATATCCCCAAATGTCGTTATCGTTGTCACCAAATCCGGGACCGAACGATTTTTCATAGATATTAGCCAGATTGACATTCAGCACTGTGCTTTTGGTCAGGTTGAGGTCTATATTGGCACGGAAGTTGAATTTGTTGTAATTAATAGATGAATCGTATCCATATATGTTTCCTGCATTTTTGTAGATAGAGCTTTCATTATAGAAAGAGCCTGAAACATAATATTTCACGATGTCTCCACCACCGGTGATACTTAGATTTACTCGTTGATTTTCAGCCATGTCGTCGAACAAAGCATCAAACCAGTCTACATCCGGGTAGAGATCGGGGTCACTATGTTCCCTGTATTTCTGTATGGTTTCGTCCGAATAATACTTGGTTGAAGAAGCTTCATTGTAAAGTTCCGCCCATCTTGCTGAGTCGAGCATCTTCGGACGTTTGGTAGGACTAGTAAAACCAAACTCTGTGCGTACATTGATTGCCGGCTTACCTTCTTCTCCCTTTTTAGTAGTAATCAAGATTACTCCGTTGGCACCTCGTACACCATAAACGGCAGAGGCCGAAGCATCTTTCAGAATGGAGAATGAAGCGATATCGTCTGTATCTACCAGATCAAGATCACGTTCGATGCCATCTACCAGCACTAACGGAGTGGAAGTTCCCTTAAAGGAAGATACACCACGAATGTAGAAATCCGCGGCACTATTTTTGCCGGGCTCTCCCGAACGGGTCATAGCCACAACACCGGATAACTGACCTGCCAACACATTTGAAATTGATGCTCCGGGAACTTTCAGTTTTTTGATGTCTAGCGTTGAGATAGCCCCAACAACACTTTCTTTTTTCTGGCTACCATATCCGACAACAACAACTTCGTCCAATACTTCAGTATCGGGTTGAAGAGTGACATTGATACTCTTTTGGTCTATGATTGCAATTTCCTGCTTCTTCATACCGATATAAGAGAATTCAAGTACTCCACCTACACCTTCTATCGTGATAGAATATTTACCGTCTATATCGGTCACAGCACCTACCGAACTGTTTTTTAGCCAAACAGAAGCTCCAATAATAGGTTCATTGGTATCGCCATCCCTTACTACACCGGTAATAACACGCTTTTGCTTTTTCTGTTGAGTCGATTCAACAATTTTAGTAGTAGATTCTCCTTTCACATCCTTCCATTCCTCTGCTGCAGAGGAAGAAAGCGGACAAAGAAGCAATGACAGAACAGTATACTTCAAATACCGTTGTTTACAAAAAAAATGAAATTGTCTCATGCTTTTTCTTTTAGATTTAACATTTGGTTAATTGTAGATTGAGTTAAAGGTTGAATATGTTCTTGCAGAACTTATTACATGTCTACAACCTCATTATCAAGTTTTTTAGGATGACTCCGATAGTACACGGTTGCATGAGAAACCCTTGTGAAGCGGTCGGATAGAAGATTATGGTACTATTGTTCTACCGAGATAAGCTCCTTAAGTATTGATATTCAATTAATTATCTTAATAATCCATGTAGTATATTATACCTATTTTATATACTAATCACAATAAAATGCTTATTGGGGGATTCGGGAATGACACAAGGCGAAAATATTTTTTTTAATTCATAAAGAAAATAATATGCATTCTTGCGTGTTATTCAAATAAATAGTTATCTTTGCGCATAAAATTTGTTGCCTATTATAAATATAACCTAATTAACCAATGTAATATGATGTGAAAAACAACTCTTAATTTAGAACATGTAATAAGTTCTGCAAGAACTAAATAAACTAACTACTTCTTCCATATATAACAAATACATACTAAATTACTCATTCCCTCATATTTACAAACTATATGATATTCGGCAAATGTCTCTCTTTGGGAATAATTATTGTTGAGTAGAGCGCAGTTTCATATTATCTTAGCTCAGTATTTTAAACCATGAATATTCCTGTATGTATACAGGAAAATCATGAAAGAGGGTAGTACTTCATTCCTCTGTGATTTGTTCGTTAAGTATTACTCATGATGATACGGTCCGCCATTCAGTATCGTCATTGCCCGATAAATCTGCTCCACGAATATTAATCGGATCATCTGATGCGAAAAAGTCATTTTCGACATTGAAATTTTTTCGTTTGCTGCTTGATATACCTTTTCTGAAAATCCATAAGGGCCTCCGATAATGAAAACTAGCCGCTTGTTGACTGTGTTCATTTTTCGTTTCATATAATCGGCAAATTCGAGAGAACGCATCTCTTTTCCATGTTCATCAAGTAATACGATTACGTCTCCCGGTTGGAGTGATTTCAATATTAGTTCTCCTTCTTTTTCTTTCTGCACTTCCATTGAAAGGCTTTTTGTGTTTTTTAGTTCGGGGATTACTTCCATATCAAAAGTAATATAGCGTTTGGTGCGCTGAATATAGTCATTAATGGCAGTTATATAGTGTTGTTCTACGGTTCGTCCAACGACGAGCAGGATTGTTTTCATACGTCTGTTATTCTGATTAATGCACAAAAATAGGCATTTTTTATGTTATTCTGCAATTAATGATTACCTTTGCCTATCATTAGTTGAAAGTTTAAGGCTTTAAACTTCAACTTTAAAGCTTGTATTTATGAAAAAACGAGTGCTTGTAGGAATGACCGCTTTGCTTCTTTCTATCTCGTTGCTTATGGCGCAAGAGATACCGGCAGGAGTGATTACGGCATTTAAAAGAGGAAGTTCGCAAGAGCTGAGTAAGTATATGGGGGGCAAGGTAAACTTGGTGCTCCAGGGTCGCTCGACAAACGTTGACAAGCAGAAAGCAACAGCTATGATGCAAGATTTCTTTACGGAGAATAAAGTCAGCGGATTTAACGTAAATCATCAGGGAAAACGGGATGAATCGAGTTTCATTATTGGTACATTGGCTACTACCAGAGGAAACTTCCGTGTAAACTGCTTCCTGAAGAAAGTGGAGAATCAATATTTAATACATCAAATAAGAATTGACAAAATCAATGAATAAGGAAAAAGAACTGATCGACAAGCTGATCGATCTTGCTTTTGCAGAAGATATAGGGGATGGGGATCATACCACCCTTTCATGTATTCCCGCTACTGCTATGGGAAAATCAAAATTGCTTATCAAAGAGGCCGGTGTGCTGGCAGGTATAGAAGTAGCCAAAGAAATTTTCAATCGTTTCGATCCTACGATGAAAGTCGAGGTATTTATCAACGATGGAACGGAAGTGGAACCGGGTGATGTGGCAATGTTGGTAGAAGGAAAAGTGCAGTCACTACTTCAGACTGAACGCCTGATGCTGAACGTGATGCAACGTATGAGTGGTATAGCGACAATGACCCGCAAATACGCTAAGAAATTGGAAGGTACCCGTACTCATGTGTTAGATACGCGTAAGACAACTCCCGGAATGCGTATCCTCGAAAAAATGGCAGTAAAGATTGGCGGTGGTGTAAATCATCGTATCGGACTTTTCGACATGATTCTCCTGAAAGATAATCACGTGGATTTTGCCGGAGGTATTGATAAAGCTATTACCCGTGCCAAAGAATATTGTAAAGAAAAGGGCAAAGATCTGAAAATCGAAATTGAAGTTCGGAACTTTGATGAACTGCAACAAGTTCTCGACTTGGGTGGTGTGGACCGTATTATGTTTGATAACTTCACTCCTGAAATGACGAAAAAGGCAGTAGAGATGGTAGCAGGTAAATATGAGACCGAATCTTCTGGCGGTATTACTTTTGATACTCTTCGAGACTATGCCGAATGTGGCGTAGACTTTATTTCGGTAGGAGCTTTGACTCATTCGGTGAAAGGGCTGGATATGAGTTTCAAGGCATGCTGATTATAAGCGGTAAACGATAAACAGTAAACGGTGAACGATAAACAGTCAATGGTGAATACTTTGCAGCACGGTAGTGTATAGTGCTGTTCATTGTTTACCGTTTATCGTTCACCTTTTCTTTTTCTCCATTTATTATTTATCGTCTCTTTAACTTCTTTTAGCAATATTCATTGCAGCATTCCTCAAATTCTTGCGTCTAATGGACAAACGACGCAGACATACGTTCGATTTTTAAAAAAGGTAATTGACTTGGAAAACGAGATAGAACTGATAAAGGGCTGTCGGGCAGGAAAGGATTCAGCCCGGAAGGAACTTTACACCCTCTATTCCAAACAGATGCTGGCGGTATGTTTCCGCTATACGGGCGATATGGATGCAGCGCACGATGTATTGCATGATGGTTTCATTAAGATTTTTACCAACTTCTCGTTTCGGGGCGAATCTTCGCTTAGCACATGGATTACCCGGGTAATGGTCACCCAGTCGCTCGATTATTTGCGGCGTGAGAAACGAGTCAGTCAGTTGGTGGTGCATGAAGATGAGCTTCCCGACATACCTGATATATCGGACTCGGGAGGAGGGGCTGGAATCTCAGAGGAACAATTAATGGCTTTTATTGCCGAATTACCGGATGGATGCCGAACCGTTTTCAACCTTTATGTGTTTGAAGAGAAGTCACACAAGGAGATAGCCAAGATGCTTCATATTAAAGAGCACTCGTCTACTTCGCAGTTACACCGGGCCAAGTATTTATTAGCAAAAAGAATTAAAGAGTATAGAAATCATGAAGAAAGAAAATGATGAAATAACCGATCTGTTTCGCACTCGTCTCGCTGATGCCGGGATGAATGTCCGGGACGGCTTCTGGGAAGAACTCTCACAGGAGATTCCTGTGGCTTGCCAGCAACGTCGTCGGTTACTACTCTTCCGTGTAGCAGCTGCGGCATCTGTGTTGCTTGTCTTGGCGGCTTCATCGGCTACCTTCTTATATCTTTCTCCAAAAGAGGAAATGGAAGAAGCATTTACCAAGATAGCCGTGGCGAACGGAGGGCAGTTGGACGGAGATGGAATACGTGTCAATCAACTACCGTTGCCGGTAGAACCAGTGTTGCCGAAACCGGCTCCTAAATCTTATGGAATGTTGTCTCAATACACAGAAGAAGATTCGCTTTCCATTACCTTCTCTATGTCGTTCTCTTTCTCGGCTACGACTTCCACCGGAAATGGAAACCGATATGGAAACCAAGGCCATAATGGCTATTGGCAGGCAACGAATGGTAATACGGAATCATCGGATTCGCGAAAAGAACAATATGAAACGGGCGAATCAGTAGTCCGGAAGATCTCTACAAAGAAAAACCGCTGGGCGATGAAAGCCCAAGTTGGTACGGCACTTCCAGCAGAGGATGGCGTCTATAAAATGCCGGTTTCTGTAGGTGTAACCGTAGAACGGAAATTAAATGATTATCTGGGTATTGAAACCGGATTGCTTTATTCAAATCTTCGCTCGGCAGGGCAGCATTTACATTATCTTGGTATTCCCGTCAAAATTAACGTGACATTGTTGGATACAAAAAAAGTTGACCTTTACGCTACAGTAGGAGGAATTATAGATAAATGCATTGCCGGTGCACCGGACAACAGTTTCAAAGAAGAACCTGTCCAATTGGCTGTGACCGCTGGTATTGGAATTAATTATAAGATAAATGATCGCCTCGCGCTTTTTGCCGAACCGGGTGTTTCTCATCATTTCAAAACTGATTCGAAACTAGCTACGGTACGCACGAAACGGCCGACTAATTTTAATTTGCTTTGCGGACTTCGCATGACGTATTAATCCTTGAAGAAAATGAAAAAAACACTTGTAATGCTGTTGGCTATTTGCCTGATTGTATCCTTTACTGGGTGCGGCAGCGAAGAAATGGATTATAACAATCCGGATGTTACCCTTTTTGTGAAGCAATTGAAGACGGGTACGTATAAGATGAAGAATGACAAAGGAGTGGTGGAGGTCCCTCATTTTACGGAAGAGGATATTCCCGAACTTCTGAACTATGCGGAAGATCTGACTATTATTCCTTCTTTCCCGTCGGTTTATAATATGAATAATGGTAAAATCCGTTTAGGTGAGTGTATGCTTTGGGTGATTGAATCTATTCGTCAAGGTACACCTCCGTCGTTGGGTTGCAAAATGGTGTTGGCTAATGCCGAGAATTATGAAGCACTCTATTTCCTGACAGACGAAGAAGTACTTGATGCTGCCGCTTGCTACCGTCGTTGGTGGGAAGAAAGACAATACCCGAAGACGCGGTGGACGATTGACCCGTGTTACGATGAACCGCTTTGTGGTACAGGGTATCGCTGGTGGTAAAAAAGAGGAGAATCTTCGGGAAATAAAAAAACAATAAAAATGAGGAAACGTTTATTTATATCGGCAGTATCACTGCTGCTGACAGTGGTATGCTATGCCCAGTGGTCTGTACAGGATTCACTCAAATTGCAGAAGCTATTGGAGAGCAGTGAGGAGTTGAAGCTGAATCCGAAAGCAGTTAGGCAGATTGATTTCGGCAGTGCGGTGGGTACTCCCCGGATGTCGGAGGAGAAAAGCTGGATGCTGCCTGACGAATCGCTTCCCGAAGCATTGCCTAAACCAAAGGTAGTTCTTTCTTTGATGCCATATAAGGCTAATACCCGTTTTAATTGGGATCCGGTTTATCAAAAAAAGATAAGGGTGGATAAGAATACATGGCGGGGAGATCCTTTCTATGAGATTCGACAGCAAAGATCGTATACCAACTGGTCACGGAATCCGATGGCAAAAGGTATACGGAAGTCTTTAGAGGAAATACAGGCGAGCGGAGTACGGTTCCGTCAGTTAAGTGAACGTGCCAATGGGATGATGGTGAATTCGGTGGTGACGGATAGTCCTATTCCTTTGTTTGGTGGTAGCGGAGTGTATATCAATGGAGGAACTATTGGAGGACTTGATCTGATGGCTGTCTTTACAAAGAACTTCTGGGATAAGAAAGGAAGAGATCGTCGTGAACGTACGCTGGAAGTTTTGAGAGCTTATGGGGATTCTACCACGGTGTTGATTAATAAACCTATTGAACAGATTATCCGTTGAGGGTGTTTATATAAATGTGCTAATGTCGCGATACGACAATATACTGACTAGGGAACGTTTGTAATTGAATAATTTATATATTTGTATATTGTTGTATTAGCGCATTAGTAATTTAGCTGGTTATTCTAGCCGGTATATTAGTAAATTAGCACATTGATAAATTATTAATTATGAATAGAATTACTTCTCTTCTGGGGATTCAATACCCTATTGTTCAAGGTGGAATGGTATGGTGCAGTGGTTGGAGGCTTGCTTCCGCAGTGAGTAACGCTGGTGGTTTGGGACTGATTGGTGCAGGTTCTATGCATCCGGAGATTTTACGCGAGCATATTCGCAAATGCCGTGTAGCTACAGAGTTTCCTTTTGGTGTGAACATTCCTTTGATGTATCCGCAGATAGAAGAAATCATGAATATTGTGGTAGAAGAGGGAGTGAAGATTATTTTTACTTCTGCCGGGAATCCGAAAACATGGACAGGATGGTTGAAAGAGCGTGGAATTACGGTTGTTCATATCGTTTCTTCTTCCCGTTTTGCTGTGAAGTGTGAGGAGGCCGGGGTAGATGCAGTGGTAGCGGAAGGTTTCGAAGCCGGCGGACATAACGGGCGTGAGGAAACTACTACTTTTTGTTTGATTCCTGCTGTACGTGAAGCAACGACTTTACCTTTGATTGCAGCAGGAGGTATCGCTACGGGAGAAGGAATACTGGCTGCTATGGTATTAGGGGCTGAAGGTGTTCAGATAGGAACTCGTTTTGCATTGACTGATGAGAGTTCTGCAAGTCCGCTATTCAAGGAATATTGTTTGAGTCTGGGTGAGGGGGATACTAAGTTGCTGTTGAAAAAATTAGCTCCGACTCGTCTTGTGAAAAATAGTTTCCGGGAAGCTGTAGAGAAGGCCGAAGATAGTGGAGCTTCCATGGAAGAATTAAGAGCTTTATTGGGACGGGGGCGTGCCCAAAAAGGCATCTTTGAAGGAGATCTTGAAGAAGGAGAACTGGAAATAGGACAAGTATCGTCGATAATTTCCCGTCAGCAGCCTGTGGCGGAGGTCATGAAAGAATTAGTGGAAGCTTGTCAACGGGCAGCGAAAAAAGATTATTTGTAGTTTAATGAGGTTGTGCCGGCATTTTGAAGTGCACCCCAAAAGTTAGACACAACCTCATGTTTTAGAACAGAATGTCGTCTGCGTTGAGATGAATAAGTAGTGCATAGAGTGGTTGTTTATAGACATTCATTGTCCTATTTTTGATTTTCATGCTTTTTCCATAGAGACCCACTCGTGCTATGTTATTATTAAAGGGTTCTGCAAGATCATATCTGAAAGGAAGTACTTTCTTGTTGATTATTTCCTCTTACAAAGGAATGTAAGAGGAGTCTTAGTCTTGATTATTAATGCTGTAATTCTGGATTAGCATCAATAGCAGCCTGTGGAATACGCAATGTATAGCGTGCATCGTCTTTCTCTAAAATATACGTTTTACCATCGATAACTTTTTCAATGCGTGGGCGGGTAGTGCGTCGTAAATCAAACCAACGATGACCTTCGAAAGCGAGTTCTTTAGTACGTTCTTCTTGAATTTCAGCAAGAAGCGCTTCTTGGGACATTACTTCTATTTCATTTTTTTTCAGTGTATAACCTTCCGGGGTATATCGGTTTTCTATAAGCTTTAATAATCGACCACGAGCCTCCGAGAGCTTATTTAAGTGAGCAGCGGCTTCTGCTGCATTCAGATAAATTTCTCCCGTGCGGAAAGAACATGAGAATTGCGTAGAACCGCATTTTAGAACAGGAAAATTACCATTTTTGTCTGCTACGTCAAAGTATTTGTTAGGGCGTAAATCATTTCTGTCATATTTTTCTTTCAGCATAGGTGTGGCTCTAAATGCTTTATCGACATCTTTACATACATATTCATAGGCTGTGATGACCTCTGTTGATTGAAAATCATTGGGAATTTTAGAATTCTCTTTATTAAAATCTTCTAATGATGATTTTTGTGATAAGACCTTTTCTGCACTATTATAAGTTTCTTGCCATTTTCCCATATATAAATATACGCGTGATTCCATAGCATCTACCGATATAGTTGAAAAACGATATGAGTATTGTTTCTCCCACTCTTTGCAATGGATCAATTTACGAGCTGATTCAATATCATTTAAAATCGCTGTATATACTTCACTAACAGTATTACGGGACGGAGTTTTTTCCAAATCAATATCTAACTTTATTGGAATTGCTTTAGTTTCCGGAGCTCCATCTTTTGTATATGGTTGTCCGTAAAGATTCACTAATAGAAAATGCATATATCCTCTAAGTAGATATGCTTCTCCTACAAGTTGATCGATGTCTTCCTGAGTTCCTTCTGTTATTTTATCTCTATTATCTATTATGGCGTTGGCATAATAGATAATGCTATAATAATTGCTCCAAGCAAATTCACGTGTACCGGGAATAGGATTAGAGTCGTTCCATTTCTCAATTTCCGAATAATAGTTTTGATCATATTCATTATCTCTGATTGTCACCTCATCGGTACGAAATTCAGTAACTCCTCTGTCGAAGAGAGGCTGGGAATATGCTTCTGTTAGCAATGCCCGATATTCTGATAGAGTATTTGGAATTACTTTTCCTATAGGTTGGATATCTAAAAAACTGTCACAGGAAGTTATTAATAGGCTTCCCAATAATGCAAAAGTAATATATAATTTCTTAGTCATGCTTATTCTTTTTTAGAAGTTTAGGCTTAAATTGAATGTCACTGATTTTGCAATGGGAGTTGCATACAGATTTCCCATTGATTCAGGGTCCAGATAATTCTTGTAGCTGGAACCGAATACAAATAAGTTACGTGCCTCTACAGCGACGGTTGCTCCGTTGATGTTTATTCTGTTTAGTAACTTTGAAGGAATCTGGTAAGCTAAACGTATATTTTGCAAACGTATATAATTTAACTTTTTGACCCAAATATCTAAGGAGTTGTAAATACGTGGTTGATCAAACAACAAACTATATTCTGCAGGATTAGAAGCAGCTGTCAATATGGCGGGGAATTTTCCATTTTTGTTTTCAGGAGTCCATCTATCCAGAATATCCCGATTGGTATTGCGGCTCGCATCAAATTTTGTCAGACTGTAAGAAGGTGTTGTTTTTACATAAGCCCCAAAATTATAGGAGAAGTTCAAGTTCAATTCCCAACTCTTATAATTAAAGGTATTCATAAATCCTCCGGTATATGGAGCGTCGGATGTTCCTATATAGCTATAGAATTCTCTTTCTTCAAGAGTTGATACTTGAGGAGTATAGATTCCGATTCCCCATTCGTCTATTGCTACTTTATATAAATCTTCAAGAAACATGCTTTTTCCGTTCTTTGCCTTTACGCGAATACGTCCGGTTTCAGAATCAATGCCATCAGTCTTCAAAGCAAAAATAGCTCCGACAGGATAACCTTCAAGACTGGGAGTTTCTTGTGAATCCGGAGTATTAATTTTCAGTACTTTATTTTGGTTATATGCAAAATTGAATGTTGTGTACCATGAAAATTTTTTGGTGGTAATATTGCGTGTTTGCAGATTTATTTCTACTCCTTTATTCTCCATGCTGGCCCAATTAATCGTCATTGTTTCAAATCCGTTTTCTAACGGCAGAAGTTTTTTCCCAATCAGGTCCGTTCCTTTTCTATAGTAATAGTCTACACTTAAATTGATTGCCTGGTTTAATACGGAGAAATCTAATCCAAGGTTATATGAAGCAGTTTTTTCCCAACGTAATTTGCTGTTGGGAGCACCTTCTATTTGGATAGTTTGTTCTTCGTCATATCCGGGTAAGAGTCCTACATTGTCATAGGATCCTACTAGGAATGGTGAAGTAGTTTTATCGATATTTCCTTGCAGACCGTAAGAAAGACGAATTGCCAGGTTATCAATCCATTTGTATCGTTGTATAAAAGGTTCATTGGAGGCGCGCCACATACCACTAATTGAATAAATTGGTAAATAGCGATATTTCTTATCTACTCCGAAAAGGTCAGAGCCATCCATACGTACACTTCCCCCTATCGTATAGCGGCTCATGAATGAATATGAACCTGTAGTATAGAAGGACGCAAAAGCATTTTCTTGATAAGTTTTAGTATGTAGTTTATATTTCTCTGCATCCTTGTCATTTCTGATATTCAGTGGCTTTGTTGTCAATGTTTTGGGATCATAACCATATCCGGCTGTAAATTGAGTGTTATACCAGTTCTTTCTTATTTCAGAACCTGCCATTATTTGAATATCATGGATATCATTGAATGTATTTTTGTATTCTCCTTGTACTTTCCATGTAATTTGAGAAGTCGTAGCATTATTTACAGTATGCATTCCTCCTTTGGGAACAATGTATTGATTTTCGTCATAGCTACTATCTTCGCGTATGTTACGCATATTGAATGTATTTTCTCCTACATATTGTTCCTGAGAAGATTGATCCCATTGAATACCAACTTGAGAACTGAGTTTCCATTGATCGTTAAAACGTAGTTCTGTGTCGAAGATTGAATTGAATGAAGAAATGATTGTTTCATTATCTGTATTTTCTCGTTCTTCAAAGATATTAAATCCACGTTTTAAGTCAGGTTCATCTCCAGGGAGGATATCATAATCATATTGGTAGTTGTGCTCTGCATCATACGGATAAAAATAGGGATTGGCCGTACGAGAGTAGAATACAGGATTGGAATAACCATACTTATCAGATACAAAGTTTTGATTCTTTCGTCTGTTGGCGAAAATAGAGACACCAATTTTTAATATTTTGTTGATTTGATAAGAAGTCTTACTTGTCAGATTGAAACGTGTCATACTAACTCCCGGTACATTACCATTTTCTTTGGAGTAGCCTAATGAGTTGTAATACGTTGTTTTCTCTGTGCCTCCTGAAATACTTATATTGTATTCTTGTGTGAAAGCATCTCTAAATAATATATCATTCCAATCAGTCTGCATCGTTTTTAATTGATTGATAGCATTCTGAGCTTCGGGGGATAATCCCTCCCAACCATTTTGCAGATATTGATTCATTAAATTGTATTTATTCAAAATGGTTGCAACGCCACCTTTGTTGGGATATATGCTTTGATTGTTTTTTAATAATTGTAGTTCTAGATCTACTTTTTCTTGTGAATTTAACAAATTCAGACGGGAAGTGTCTAGATTAGGAGTATAAGTTAATTTCGTGTTGAAATTAATGATTGGTTTTCCTGTTCTTCCACGTTTGGTTGTAACTACGATGACACCATTAGCAGCACGTGCGCCATAAATTGCAGTAGCGGCAGCGTCTTTCAAGATAGTGATACTTTCTATGTCATTTGGACTTAATCCTGCAATAGATGATTGTTGCATATTGACGATATCATTATCTGTTGCATCATCTAATTTAGGAATATCTGTTCCTTCTAAGGGCATACCGTCTAATACCCATAACGGGTCCTGGGTTCCATTTAAAGAAGCCGTTCCCCGAATACGGATACGTGCCGGAGCTCCTGGTGCACCTGAAGTTGTTGTGACGGCTACGCCGGCGATTTGTCCGGTTAGTGCTTGGTCGATACTTTTATTCGCTCCGATCATGGCATCAGATAATTCTACCTTTGCAATAGCTGCCGTTAATTTTCGACGTTCTAATGTCTGGTATCCCGTTACTACCACATCCGCCAGAGCATGTGCCGAAGGTTGTAGTACAATACGGTAGTTTTTTTTATTTCCTTGCAATATAATCGCTTGTTCTTCGAACCCAATATAGCTGCAATGAATACGAGTCACTTTTTCCGGAACGGAAATAGAAAACTTACCGTCAATATCAGTGATAGTACCCAAAGAGGTTTGTGATACTCCGGCTTTTTTCAGATCATCGGCGTGAACATATACAGAAGCACCAATTAGAGGTTCATTGTCTTCACCAGAAATGACAACACCAGTTATCGTGTGGTTGGTAGCACTGGCAAAAACCAGTGCATTCACAAATAAGCATATAATAATGCACAAAAATTTGATTCTCATTAATTGTAAGATAGTTTAATTAACAGGTTTGTTTTACTTGATTCCCAAAGCGGTATTAATACGTAAAATCATATCTTCATAATGATAACGTGTAGCGGTATCGGAAGTCCCCAGACGATTTTGCAATAACTTCTTGATACGCAATAATTCACCACGTTTTACAGAAATGGCATCTGAAATGCGGTTAAGTTGACTTCCGTAAAAATTGAGTACACGTGGAGCACCCATGCGGTCTTCTTGACGAAGTGCACGTTGTTCGGCAGCATAGCAGCTACAGAAAGGAGTGGTATGGTCAAGCAAAAAATGTTCGTTGGCGATCTTCTTGTTGATTTTTACAGCTTCGGGCTCTGCGGCAGCGGTAAGTAATGCATCCAGAAAGTTTTTCTGCAAAGAGCGTTCCATAACGTTAGGGATACCTCCGCGTTCAGTAATACCGAAAATATTTTTGTGGAGTCCGTCCATTAGTTCAACTACCGTGAATGCTTTCTTACCGTTGACGGATTCATTCTCAATCATACGCATTAGGCGGGTATTGCCTAGTAAATCCCAAAGAATATAGGCTTGTGCATTCTTAAGGATTTGAGTGGGTGCATTTTCTTGCTTTCCGATCGGAGTGTTGCGGAGCAGATAAGTATATTGCCCGACTTCCGTATCAAATAACCATTTAGGATATGTCAGGACTTCATCCATTAGGAATTTCAGGGCTGCCTGTTGCTTTTCTTTTTCAACAAATGTGTAGGTTTTCACTCCGTCGCCTACTATGGTGTTTTCAATATAAATACCGCCGATATTGGCAAGTACATGATATAGATAATTGTTCCATTGGTTGATGACGGCATAGTAGAGGCGTGACGCTTCTTCATAAGTCTGTCCCTTTTCTCCGGTAGTAGTCCACTGAAGAATTTGCGGAACGATACGTTTCAAGTTAGCAATGCCAAGTTGTGACGAACGAACCGGGTCGTCTCCCAAATCTTCGTTCTGGGCACGCGGGTCTACGGCGTCACGTACATCTTGTGCCTCACTATATTTGTAAAGACGGTCTGTATGTTTACTCAAGAAATCGAAAAGAATATCCTTTTCTTCTTCCGGAGTATTCTTGCCATACCAGCGATATCCATATTCGATAGCAAACATATCATAAGGACCGATATGCGGGGACAGTACTTTTACACCGTCTCCCGGTTGGGCGATATAATTGAAACGCGCATAATCCATAATAGACGAAGCAGTCGAATTCATTCGGGAAGTGAATGCCGCAGAACGCAATGAGTCTGTTGGGAATGCCCATGAACCCATCATGTTGTGACGTAATCCTAGTGAGTGACCTACCTCATGGCAAGCAACAAAACGAATGGCATCCCCCATTAACGAATCAGGTAATTGTACGCTGCGAGCTTCCGGACAAACAGTTCCTGTCTGAACAGTAATCCATTCACGTACCATAGAAAGTACATTGTGCCACCACATGATATCTGCTTCCAGAATTTCTCCCGAACGAGGGTCGAGTAGGGAAGGTCCCATTGCGTTTTTCTTTTCTGATGCAGCATAAGTCAGTACCGAGTAATTGACGTCATCCATGTCTACATGCATACTGTCTGTGATTTCTTTAGCGATAATTGCATTTTTGAAACCGGCTTTTTCGAAAGCAGTCTGCCAGTCTTCTATTCCTTTCTTTATGTATGACCGCCATTGATAAGGAGTCGAATTATCGATGTAGAACACAATTGGCTTAATAGGTTCTACTGTCTGACCTTTTAGATATGCTTCCCGGTCTTCTGGTTTGGGTTCCATACGCCAACGGGTAATATATTGTTTCTTATCCGTTCCTTGTTGTGCGTCACTGAAACTTAATAACGGATTGGTGAAGTAGCCGACTTTCTGATTGTCGAAACGTCCTGTCATCGGTTTTTCCGGTAATAAAAGAATAGAGGAACTAACTTCCACCGTCACATATACGCTTGTCGTTCCTTCTGTCACTTTAGTGGTCAGCTCAGAAGTTGCTACAACGTTGTTAGGGAAAGATTTGATCGACAAAATACGTGATAAGTTCTTGATAGCGGAAGTCCCTAAATTAATGTTTGTAAAAACATTATTGATACTGGTTTCCGTACCATCGTAAATATCATTCACTTTGATCACCAATGCAGTGGAGTCCTGATTGATAGCTTCTATTTTGAAAGCGGCAATCAGTGGCGAGATAAAATTGTCCTTTACCGAACGGAAGATAGCGTCCGTTTGAGGAGCCAGTGGTAATGGGCGTTGTTGGCGAAACATCAGTTTGCCGGTTGCCTTGTCCCATTCCATACTAACCATTTGGTTCTCGTAGTTCACTCCGCGGTTCACTCCTGCGTCATTCAGTTCGGCAGGTACCCGTTGCAGTTTATTGACAATTAATAAATCACGTCCTAAAAGTGATGTAGGAATTTCAAAATAATAATCGTTCTTTTTTTGATGAACAGCAAACATTCCTTTGGTAATTTTGCTACCTTCCACAAGCTTTTCGTAGTCGCTTTTGGTTTTCTCCTCTTGCTCTGGTTTCTTCTTTCTCTTTTTAAACCAACTCTGATTTTCTGTAGCAGGGATAGTTGCAGATGTTGAGTGTGTTTCTCCACTCATCAATATACATGCAATGACCGCTGCCATTACCTTTACATACATTCTCATTGAGTCCTTTTATGTTTAATTATTATTAAAATCGGGCACAAAAGTACTAATATAAATAACATAATTGCTACAGATTTGCAATGAATATAATAATAAAAAGGATTATTAACTAGTATTTCCGCTTATCATTCCTTTCGGATATTTCGTAGTTTAGTGGGAATAGTGTACATTTGCGGGAGTAAAAAGTGAATGGAATGATGAGACGATATATCACCACTTTGATGTTGGCTTGCTGCATCGGAGGATATGGGCAAGAAAAGAAGCAAGCCACCTTTGTACCACCTTTTGACTTTCCTCTTACATTGAGCGGAAACTTCGGAGAAATCCGTTCTAATCACTTTCACGGCGGATTGGATTTTAAAACGGGAGGAGTAATCGGTAAACCTGTTCGTGCATTGGCAGAAGGCTATATTTCACGTATCCGTGTGACGAATGGTTCGGGCTATGTACTTGATGTCTGCTATCATAACGGTTATTCTACTATCAATCGTCATTTGAGCGGTTTTATTTCCCCTATTGCCGAAAGGGTGGAAAAACTGCAATATGAAAATGAAAACTGGGAAGTAGAGATTATCCCCGAACCGGATGAGTATCCAGTAAAAGCGGGACAACAAATAGCATGGAGTGGAAATACCGGCTATTCATTCGGACCGCATCTTCATTTGGATGTTTTTGAAACGGAGACGGGAGATTATGTAGATCCCATGCCTTTTTTCAAAACGAAAATAAAAGATACGCGTGCTCCGAAAGCGGACGGCATAATGTTTTTTCCTCAACTTGGTAAAGGAGTAGTGGATGGTAAGCAAGAAAATAAAATGATTCTTCCGAACACCGGACGTCCGGTGGAAGCATGGGGTGTGATAGGTACAGGCATCAAGGCGTATGACTATATGGATGGAGTGAGCAATCATTACGGAGTGTATTCTGTAGTGCTTACAGTAGATGAGAAAGAAGTATTCCGCAGTACTGTCGATCGTTTCTCACAAGAAGAAAACCGGATGATTAACTCTTGGACTTGCGGGCAATATATGAAATCCTTCATCGAGCCGGGAAATACATTACGTTTATTAAAGGCATCGAACACTAATCGTGGTTTGGTGACTATTGATGAAGAACGCGATTATCGCTTCTTGTATACTCTGAAGGACGTTTTTGGCAATACTTCTAAATACAGTTTCACGGTTAGGGGGCGAAAACAACCGCTTGAGCCATTGCAACATCGCGAAAAGTATTTCTTTGCGTGGGATAAGGTAAACTATCTGCAAGAGCCGGGTTTGAATCTGGTTGTTCCCAAAGGAATGTTATATGACGATGCCCCCCTTAATTATCAAGTAAAAGCTGATAGCGGTGCTGTTGCGTTTACATATCAGTTAAATGACAAACCGATTCCGCTTCATGCAAGCTGTGAATTGCGTATTGGCTTACGTAGAAAGCCTATAACTGATACTACAAAATATTATGTAGTCCGTGTCACCCCGAGAGGAGGAAAATATAGTGTCGGTGGAAAGTATGAAGACGGATACATGAAGGCATCTATTCGTGAATTGGGAACTTATACGGTTGCCATTGACACAATTCCGCCTGAAATTATTCCTGTTAATAAGAAGCAATGGGGAAGAACCGGAAAGATTATCTATCGTTTGAAGGACAAAGGAACGGGTATTGCATCCTACCGTGGAACGATTGACGGCGAATATGCACTTTTCGGACGACCGAATATTGTGAAATCGTATTGGGAATGTGTACTTGATCCGAAGCGTGTGAAGAAAGGTGGAAAACATATCGTTGAATTTACGGTAACTGATTATTGCGGAAATGAAACCGTATCCCGTGAAAGTTTTATCTGGTAAATTATTAAAAGAAAATCATATATGAAGAAAAGACTTATTTTTTGTGCTGCTCTATTCCTGGCGGCAGTGGCGGATACTTTCGCCTGTACTAATTTAATTGTCGGCAAGAATGCATCGACTGATGGTTCGACTATCGTTTCCTATTCTGCCGACTCGTATGGCCTGTTTGGAGAACTTTATCACTATCCTGCTGCTACATATCCTAAAGGAACCATGTTGAAAGTGTACGAATGGGATACCGGTAAATATTTGGGAGAAATCGAACAGGCACGCCAGACTTACAATGTAGTGGGTAATATGAATGAATATCAAGTTACTATTGGTGAGACAACTTTTGGCGGACGCCCTGAATTGGCTGATTCTACAGGAATTATCGACTATGGAAGTCTGATTTATATTGGTCTGCAACGTTCGCGTACAGCTCGCGAAGCGATTAAGGTGATGACTGATTTGGTACAGCAATACGGTTATTACAGTGAAGGGGAATCTTTTACCATTGCCGACCCGAATGAAATTTGGATTATGGAAATGATTGGTAAAGGTCCCGGTATCCGTGGAGCAGTATGGGTAGCTGTACGTGTGCCGGATGACTGTATCTCGGCTCACGCCAACCAATCACGCATTCATCAGTTCGATATGAACGACAAGGAGAATTGTATATACTCGCCGGATGTCGTATCTTTTGCCCGTGAGAAAGGCTATTTCAGTGGTGTGAATAAGGATTTCAGCTTTGCCAATGCGTATGCACCGTTGGATTTCGGAGCCCGTCGTTTCTGTGAAGCTCGTGTGTGGAGCTATTTCAATAAATTTACAGATAACGGTAAAGATTATCTTCCTTATATAGAAGGAAAGACTAATACTCCAATGCCTCTTTTTGTGAAGCCGAAGCATAAGCTTTCCGTGCAGGATGTAAAAGACATGATGCGTGACCATTATGAAGGTACGCCTCTCGATATTTCCAATGATTTCGGGGCAGGTCTTTACAAGACTCCCTATCGTCTTTCTCCTCTGAATTTCAAAGTAGGCGACCGGGAATATTTCAACGAACGTCCGATTTCCACTCAACAAAGCGGCTTTGTATTTGTGGCGCAGATGCGTGCCAATAAACCCGATCCGATAGGTGGTGTGCTTTGGTTTGGAGTAGATGATGCGAATATGGCGGTGTTCACACCTGTTTATTGCTGTGCAACTAAAGCTCCGGTATGTTACACACGTGTGGACGGAGCTGATTATATCACTTTCTCATGGAATTCGGCTTTCTGGATTTTCAATTGGGTGTCTAATATGGTTTATCCCCGTTACAGTTTGATGATTGATGATGTACGTGCAACTCAAAAAGAACTGGAAACGACTTTCAATAATGCTCAGGAGGGCATAGAAGAAATGGCTGCCAGACTTTTGGCTAAAGATAAGTCTGCTGCAGTTGAATTTTTGACGAATTATACCAATATGACGGCTCAGAGTACTTTCGATACTTGGAAACAATTAGGCACATTCCTGATTGTGAAGTATAACGACGGAGTAGTGAAACGAGTAAAGGACGGTAAGTTTGAACGTAATTCTATCGGACAGCCTGCCGGTGTTATTCGTCCGGGGTATCCGAAAGAATTTCTGGAAGAATATGTGAAGCAGACAGGAAAAAGATATGAAGTGCCGGAATAATAGTTGTTTTAGTTGTTATTAAATCATATATAATGTCCACATCATTTCTGCTTTGCGGGTGATGTGGATTTTTATTATGTTGATAATCAGTAATGTATTTGCCATGTATTTGTCCATTCCAAATATTTGGATTCTTTTCTGCTGCTGCCTATCTTTGCCTTATTCTATTTCAAACACCAACTACTATGCGAATCATCTTTATTATATATTACTTGCTTATCACATTACTCTTTGTTTCTTGCCAAGAGTCATCATCTGTTGAAGTAGAGAGGGAAAAGATAGCCTCTCTGTTACAGAAGGGTGACAGTTGCCGTCAGGTTGGTAATGAGGAAAATTCAATAGCCTTCTATTATCGTTCGTTGGAATTAGCTAAGCAAACGGGAGAACAATCGTTGGAAGCGGCTGCTAGTGATCGTCTCGGAATTGTTTATTTATATCGTGAACTTTATTATGATGCACTCGATTTATTTCGGCAAAGTGCGTCGATTTATGCATTGACGGGAGAAAATATCCGGTTGGCATTGGCATTGCGTAATATAGGGCGTACGAACTTGGTGTTGCATCATTCCGATAGCATAGCCTGTTATTATGAGCAGGCTATTGAGGTGGCTTCCCGCTTGGAAGATAAGAAGTTACTGCATACTATATCCAAAGAACTGGAAGCTATCTATTCAAAGGCGGGATTTTACGATTATTCACCTCGTCTGATGTTGAAGTGTTTGGATAGCGTATCTGATGACGATTTTTCCAATTTGCTTGCAGGGGAGTACTATATCGGTATGAATAATGCCGAAGAAGCGAGAATTTGGTTGAAGAAAGCTGTTCAGACGAGCGATATGTATATATGTTCGAGTGCATATCAGCTTTTATATGAAATTGAGAAGAGAACCAATCATCCGGACACTGCCGTTAAGTATGCCGAATATTATATCCAGTGTAAAGATTCGCTTGATAAACAGATTTCGGTTTCTTCGACGATTCGTGCTTTAGGACAGAATTATGAAAAAGAACGTCTTAAATGGGAGAATCAGCAATTGCAGAATGAGCAACTTCGAAAGCGTATGTATTATTTGATCATTCTGTCAATTTCATGTTGCTTGCTGGTAGTAGGGTTGGTTTTGTATTATCGGGAGAAGTGGAAGAAAGAGAAGGTATTGGCTGGTGTTATGAAACGTTTACGTGACAATGAGCGTCAAATAGAGAATTACACAGCTGTAATAGAAAAGAATAGGCGTATTATCAGTGATTTGAAAGGAACTCAGCAGAAGAATGCGTTACTGTTACATGAAGAAAAGAACAAATCTATAAATTATGAGAATCTGCAACATGAGAATTTGTTGTTGATGAAACAACTGCATATATTGCATTCCGATAGGGAAGGATTGTTACAGCAACTTCAAATGGGAACCAACTCATCTATTTCTTCACAACGGATTACCGCTTTCACACAACTTTGGCTATTGAAAAGTGAACCTTATTATGGAATCATAGAGACACAAGAAGAATGGAACCGATTGTTTGAACTCATTGACCTGTTTTATGGGAATATTTCCGCCAGACTGAATGGTTGTGAGTTATTGAGAGAGCATGACAGAAGAATCTGTTATTTGCTTCATGCCGGGCTTGACAATTCAGCTTTAGGGATATTATTCAATATAGATAATACTTCTGTGACTAAATCCAAGCAACGTATAAAGAAAAAACTGGGATTGGGCCCTAACGATGTGCTGGAAACATTTCTTAATGAGAATAAAAAATAGTATATAGATTGTTTCACTTTAAATATAAAACAGCCATGAAAAGACTATTATTTACCTTTTTAGCTTTATGCCTTGCCGTTGCCGGTTCGGCTCAGTCGGGGCAGATGACTTCCAAACTGCCGACTATTGATATCACTAAGGAATATCCGAAAAAGAAATTAGTATTGCAAGATATTGCAACTGCTGAATACATTCCGCTGGAAACATCGGATAAAGTGTTGCTGGACGGAGTGGCTACTCTGCATTGTTCATTTACCGAACACTATATAACAACGTATAATGCCAATGAAGGGCAAATCTTCGTATTCGACAGAAAAGGGAAAATATGCCATACATTTAATCATAAAGGAGGGAGTGGGGAAGAATACAACTATCCTTTGCAGTTACGCTTGGACGAAAAGGCTAAAGAGTTGTTTCTGCTTGACATATCTAATAAAATACAGGTCTATTCGATAGAGGGAAAATACAAGCGTTCTTTGTCTATCCCCAAAGATGTACGGATTGAAATTATGTACAATTGTGATGAGCAACATTTGTTGGGTTACGATAGTTATATGTTGGATAGAAAAGATAAACAGCCCAATAGTCGTCCCTATTTACTGATTTCGAAAAAGAACGGAGTTGTTTCCCGCCTTCCGGTAACTATCCACAAACGTGTGGGAAAACGCATTTATATTACTCAAGGGGGACAGACGGCTACCGTTTCAATGTCTCTCTATCCGTTAGCAAATAGTGGTTCGGAGTTTATCTTTGCAGATTTGGCAGGTGATACTGTTTATTCTTATTGTAATCATAAGTTGACCCCGTTGTTTGTACGTACTCCGAAAGCAGATGCTTCCGAGCCAAGACTCGTTATGCAATGTTATGCCAAGATTGGGAACTATCTGTTAATGTCGACTGCATTGAAAAAGTATGAACCGGGGAAAACTTCGTTTGATACCAAAGAATTTGTTTATGATACGGTTGAGAAGAAAGTATATGATTTGGAATTTGAGAATCAAGACTATTCGCCCGCCCGTTCAATGCGAATGGGAGGCGTATTATCGGCATTACCTGAAAAATGTGTTTTCGATTCGTGGGATACTGACCGTTTATTGGATATGTTGGAGAAAGGAAAGTTGACGGGAAACTTGAAGAAGGTGGCGGAGAAGATGACAGTAGATGATAATCCTTTACTCATATTGTACAAATTCAAATGAAACGTAGATGAAGATTATATGGTTCTTTTTCTCCTTGTGTCTGCTGGTAGGATGTAAACGTTCGGATGTGGCGGTATCGGTGGAACAAACGTTACCGGTGATAGATTTGAATGCTGCTTATCCTGAAAAGAAACTGGATTTGGCAGAGGTGGCGAGTCCTGAATATATTCCTTTGTATACAGTCGGGGCGGATTCATTAGATAGATATAGTCTGACTTCAGCGAGTGTTTCGCCCCATTGGGTAGTAGCTTATAATTGGCAGCAGACAATTATGGTTTTTGAACGGGCAACCGGAAAACTTCGTTATCGTTTTAATCATCAGGGACAGCAAAAAGAACAATATTATTATATATTCTCGGTGTTTGTAGATGAAGAACGTGAAGAAATATATGTAGTCGGTTCAGTTTTCAAAATCCAGGTTTATAGCCTGTCTGGCAACTATAAGCGTACGTTGAATCTTCCCTATGATATGTCTTTCGAACAGGTGTTTGATTATGATAAAGATTCATTGATTTTTAACGACGGAAGGGAAGATGTAGATAATCCTGTCCAAAAAGGAACTTATTATTATTTAATGTCGAAAACTGACGGAGGAATGCGTCCTTTGCCTTTTCATGTAAAGTATCGTATTACGAACCGCTTTCGCATCCGACTAAGGAATGGAGACAGGCAAGGGGTAATTTCCTGTATGTTTTCCGTAAAGCCATTGTTGAAGAATGGTGATGAAATGATATTATCCGAATTTTCCAATGACACCGTTTTCTCTTATGGGAAAGAAGGAACGAAACCTTTGTTGGTACGTACTCCGGCTCCCCGTTCTACTTTTCCTTTGAAGTTAATGTCAGTTTCAGCTTGTAGCAGGCGTTTTCTGTTTTTGGATGTGATAGAGAAAGTGTATAGACGGAATATCAAGAAGTTGGACGGAGACTCGTTTGTCTACGATTACCGCGAAAAGGAGATCTTTACTCCGGTGTTGGTCAATAGTGATTTTATCCCTGAACTGCCGGTTGAGATAGATAATATGAACGGAAGTTTTCCGAAATATGCCGGTGCGTCTTCTATTCATTCCCGGGAGTTTATGCAGTACTATCGGAGAGGAAATTTACAGGGGCGGGCATGTGAAGCGGCCTCTTGCTTGACAAGAGATGATATTTATGTTTTAGTGCTGTATCATTTTAACTGAATAGAGCCGGTAAATGTATTCTTACGGTTATTATTTTGAGGAAAAATGTAGGATTTATAAACTTATTATTTTACATTTGTGTGCTCAAGAAATAGATAGTAATAATTCATTAACCAATAAACAATAATCGAAATGGAAAATCAGGAACTTATTAAACAGGTCACTGAAAAAGCCGAAAAATGGTTGACCCCGGCATACGATGCTGAAACTCAGGCTGAAGTGAAGCGAATGTTGGAAAACGATGATAAAACCGAATTAATAGAAGCATTCTACAAAGACCTCGAATTTGGTACCGGTGGTTTACGCGGTATCATGGGCGTAGGTAGCAACCGTATGAACATCTATACGGTAGGTGCCGCTACACAAGGTCTTTCTAATTATTTGAAGAAGAATTTTAAAGATCTGCCGCAGATTTCTGTTGTGGTTGGTCATGACTGCCGTAACAACAGCCGTTTGTTTGCGGAGACCTCTGCCAATATTTTCTCTGCCAACGGTATCAAAGTATATCTGTTCGACGATATGCGTCCTACTCCCGAAATGTCTTTCGCTATCCGTCACCTCGGTTGCCAGAGCGGTATCATCCTGACTGCTTCTCACAACCCGAAGGAATATAATGGTTACAAAGCATACTGGGATGACGGTGCGCAAGTACTGGCTCCGCACGATAAAGGTATCATCGACGAAGTAAACGCTATTGCCTCTGCTGCTGATATCAAATTCCAAGGCAATCCGGATTTGATTCAGATTATCGGTGAAGATATAGACAAAGTTTATCTGGACATGGTGAAGACAGTTTCTATTGATCCGGAAGCAATCGCCCGCCACAAAGACATGAAGATTGTTTATACTCCGATTCACGGTACAGGTATGATGTTGATTCCGCGTGCTTTGAAGATGTGGGGATTTGAAAATGTGTTTACTGTTCCCGAACAGATGATTAAGGACGGTAACTTCCCGACTGTCATCTCTCCGAACCCGGAAAATGCCGAAGCTCTTTCTATGGCTGTGAATCTGGCTAAAGAAATTGATGCAGACCTCGTTATGGCTTCCGACCCGGATGCAGACCGTGTAGGTATCGCTTGTAAGGATGATAAAGGTGAATGGGTGCTGATTAACGGTAATCAGACTTGTATGATGTATCTTTACTATATTCTCACTCAATACAAACAACTAGGTAAGATTAAAGGTAATGAGTTCTGTGTGAAGACAATCGTAACTACGGAACTTATCAAGAAGATTGCTGATAAGAATAACATTGAAATGCTCGACTGCTACACCGGATTCAAATGGATTGCACGTGAAATCCGTCTGCGTGAAGGTAAGAAGAAATACATTGGAGGCGGTGAAGAGAGCTATGGTTTCCTTGCCGAAGACTTCGTTCGTGACAAAGACGCGGTATCAGCCTGCTGCTTGATTGCAGAAGTTGCTGCATGGGCAAAAGATAACGGTAAGTCATTGTATCAATTGTTGCTGGATATCTACGTAGAATACGGATTCTCTAAAGAATTTACTGTGAATGTAGTGAAACCGGGCAAGAGTGGTGCTGAAGAAATCAAAGCTATGATGGAAAACTTCCGTGCTAATCCTCCGAAAGAATTGGGTGGTTCGAAAGTGATTCTGAGTAAAGACTATAAGACTTTGAAACAAACAGACGATAAAGGTAATGTAACTGCTATTGATATGCCGGAACCGTCTAATGTCCTGCAATATTTCACAGAAGACGGCAGCAAAGTTTCTGTTCGTCCTTCAGGTACAGAACCGAAGATCAAATTCTATATGGAAGTACAAGGTGAAATGGGTTGCCGTAACTGTTATGCTTCTGCCGAGTCTGCTGCAATGGAAAAGATTGAAGCAGTGAAGAAGTCATTGGGTATCTGATCCTATTTCTTCTGATAGTTCAGAATAAATAATAAATAGCGCCTCCATAGTCTTTTCGAAGATTGTGGAGGCGCTTCTTTATATCTGTCCTGCATCTGTTTCCCACTATTCAAGCCGGTTTAGTACAGTTCTTTCATTTCCTTTGCATTCTTTAAGTCCCCTTTCTAATCATTCTTCCGGGAATCTTGTTGTATTGGCATCATCTCAATTTAAGCACGCAGGCTACGGATATACACACTTTTGTTGATGCTTTAGAGTGATACGCTAAGTTTCATTTTCGTAAGTTGTTCGTTTGTAGTTTGTGTGTATTTCGTGGCCTGCTTTTTGGTTTTATTCTTTTCTAACGGTTACTTTTTTTATTTGCTCCCTATCCAAGTCCATTTATGCCATATCGTCTCCAATGGTCCCTGTTTATGTCCGGACAGCCACCATTTACAGAACTGAACCTGTAAGATACAAAGAACAATACCTATAATCAAGCTTAGAGTATATCCGCAGTAAGGAGCCAGATAAAATCCGAATGGGAAATAGATAATGGCACCCAGAACAGATTGGGAAATATAGTTTGTCAGGCTCATCTTGCCGTAAAAGCGGAGGCTGGAAACAGCTTTTTGAAACTTAGCTTTCTGATACAGTAGGATGAAGGAGGAAATCAATACGATAGTGAACGCGAATTTCTGCCACATATCAAAAGCGGTACCCACTGTCTGTTGAATCAGACTGTTGTCACTCTGCATGATTTGCTCTTTCAAAGAGTAAAGAGGTGCGAAGCTGATAGCAGCAATGATGAGCGCTTTTACCCAAAATTTCAAATGAGATTCGGTGGTGACGAATAACTGTTTGCGTCCGATGTACAAGCCGAATAGGAAAAGTCCGGCAGTTTGTAAGAAACGTCCGGCGCCGATAGCCCAAAACAAACTGGCTTTCTGTCCCAAGGTGACATTACCTATCAGGAATTCCCAGAAGTTTCCACCTTTGGTATAAGCTGCTACTTCAGCATACATCGCTCCGACATTTAAGTCGGGCAGGGTATAGGCAGGATTGAAAAGGCTCATAATGTAGTGGAACCATTCAATCGGTTGTAGTGAGAAGAAGATAGCAGTGATTAAAATAGCTTTGTCACTCCATTTGCGTACGATAAACAGTACGATGCCGACCACAACGAACAGAAGCAACACATCTCCTGCCGGAAAAAAGGCAGCATTGAGAGTAGCAAAGCCTGCAAGCAATACCATTCTCCATAAGAAACGGTAGCCGAAGTCTTTTCCTTTCAACTGCTGGTTGTGCGATTGGATATAGAAAGTGAATCCGAAAAGCAGGGCGAAGATTGCATAAGATTTTCCTGCAAACAATGAGAATGTTGCATTAAATACTCCGGCATCTAAAATGGTAAGCCATTCGGGAGAACTTTCCGGATAGACGGGGAAAATGAAATGCTCCAGGTTATGTACCAGGAGGATAGCCATTACGGCAAAACCTCTGAGAGCGTCTACTACTTCAATTCGTGGTGTTTTTGTTGATAATTCCATGGGGTTGATTTATGATTGTTTTTTTAGTGAATATTCGTTTTACCCATTTGTTGGCAGGCTTTTCAAAATAATAAAAAGAAAGCAGGCTGAGTATAATGGTGATGCAGAGAATGACGGGGACACTTATTGTCCATTGTATCTGCCAATGATAGTGGGCGGACATTCGCATATATGCATCTATGATAAACAAATGTATCAAGTAGAAACTATAACTGATTTCTCCGCCTATGATTAAGAACCGGTTGGATAGCAATCGGGATATGCCTCCCTGTTGTAAGGCGAATATAAGAATGATTAGCGAGACGGGTAACCAGTAATAACAAGAATAGCGATAGACTTTAGGAATGTCTGCGGCGCAGAGGAAGAACAGTAAAAATAAGGCAACGGCTCCTGCCTCTAATAAAGTTCCGGTGGAATAAGAAAGTTTTTTATTACATAATGACCGGTAGAACTGGTAAAGCAGGACACCTACGAAAAAGTCAGGCAGGCGGGTGAATGGATTTACATACCAGTATGCTTTGATTTGCTCCTCGTTGGTCAGATACATGCCTGCCAGCATAATTGGAAGACAGATGAGCAGTGTGATAAACAGGCTTCTTTTGGTATGCAAGAAAGGAACAATCAGAGGAAAGCAGAAATAAAACAACTGTTCGCATCCCAAACTCCACGAAGGACTGTTGAATGAAAAGAAGTAGTCGGCAGAGGGGAAGAACGGTTGTAGGAGAAAGGTGGAGGCGGCAAAGTGTTTTATCCAGTCTGCCGTGCCGCTATATTGAACGTATCCTCCTATGCATACGGCAATTAATAATGTCAGTAAATGCAAGGGATAAATGCGGGCGAGGCGCGCTACCCAAAATGTTCGTTTGGTAGCGGTCTTTTCCAATAACTTCTCCTGATAGTTGTAAGCAATAATAAAACCGCTGAGCACAAAAAAGAAACTGACTCCGACAAACCCTTCTTTAAAGAAATGAGCATCGAAACTTGAATCAATGACGTAGCAGTGCGCCCCAAATACCATTAGGGCAAAGAATATCCGTAAAGAAGTTAATGTGTTAATCACGATACTTATCAGTTTTTTTGTATTCGACTGCAAAAGTAGTGTTTTCTTATGAGATAAAAATTCACATAGATTAAAAAAGAACTTAGGATTCGGAACGCAGACGGCTAAGATGTTGGGGAGTCATGCCAAGAAAGGAAGCTATATACCCCAGTTGGGCACGGTGAATGACATCGGGTTGTTCACGTAAGAGTTGTTCGTAACGTTCCTTAGCCGGAAGATAGAGCCGGTTGATATGGTGCATATCCATATATAGCAGGCATTCCTGATGAATAACCCGTCCCCAGTTGGCAATCTCGATGTTGGTTTCATAAATCCGATTCAAGTCTTCGATACGTATGGCATATAATTCGCAGTCCTCCAACAATTCTACATATTCGTATCCCGGTTCGTCGTGATACAAGTCTTTCATGGCAAAAGTGATATCACCTTCGCGTGAAAACCATATCGTGATTTCTTCGCCGTCGTGTAAACAATAAGACCGGCAAAATCCTTTTTCGATAAAGTAGACGTGACGGTCTGCTACACCACCGCGTATCAGTAAGTGTTTTTTAGGAAGTTCCAGCTTTTCCATGTGACTGAAAAGAACCTCCAGAGAACTGTCCGATACCGGATAATATTGCCGGATACCTTTGATGATGTTTTCCATAGCCGATTATTTGTGAGAGCATTCCAGCCACCAGTCGATCATCTTTCGTGCGAGGCTCAGCTTTCGGGGAAGTTCCGGCAAGTTGTCCCGTGTGTAGAAGTCTCCGGAACTCAGTTCTTCCTCCTGCAACCTGATTTCCCCTCCGGCATAATCTGCAATGAACCCAACCATTAATCCGCTGGGATAAGGCCATGCTTGATTGCCGAAATAGGTGATGTTCGTCACATCCAGTCCCGTTTCCTCTTTCACTTCACGCGCTACGCACTCCTCTAATGTCTCGCCCGTCTCCAGGAATCCGGCTACGAGGCTGTTGAACGTTCCCTTGAAGTTACGGGCATGGACCAGGAGCAATGAATCTTCTTTTCTTACTAAGACGAGAATTGCAGTAGAAATAGAAGGATATACTTCCCGTCCGCATTTCGGGCAACGTTTCATGATGTCCTCTTTCTGTTCCATAGGAGTGCCGCAGGCAGAACAGAAACGACTGTTCCGGTCCCAGTGCAGAATCTCATGCGCTTTTCCTGCTGCCTGATAGTGAGATAGCGGGAGATAATCATAAGAGGCACGAAGTCCGGTCATTACATACTGTGCCGATTCTTCAAAAGGCGAGGAGAGGGAGAAAGACTTACAAGTCTTTCCCTCTAATGTTGTGATAGTATGTACCGTCGTTTTTTCTTTAATAGTGATAGGCGGAATTTCTCCATAAGGAAGAGCAAATGTGCCGTTCTCTTTCTTCTCAAGTAATAGCTGGTCTTTATAAAAGACGAACCACCATGATTGCGTTGTTTTATTCATTTTAATCTTCTTCTTTTGCTTCGCGCTGCGAAGGTATAAAAAACTGTATTGATATTTAATACTTTGTCTGATAAAATGTCAATGGATTAACTTAATACAATACGCTGTTCGATACCGATTTCTCGAATGAAATAATTATCGTGCGAAATGGCTATGACGGTACCTGTATAGTTTCTGATAGTCGCAGTGATGATGTCGATACTCTGTATATCCAGATTGTTGGTCGGCTCGTCCAAAATAAACATATCCGGTGTGTTGTTGCTGATCATCAGGCAGCAGAAAGCGAGCCGCATCTTCTCGCCGCCGCTTAATTTCCGGCAGGACTTGTCCCATTCGGAAGCGGGAAACAAGTAACGGTTCAGGATGATCTTTATTTCATGTTCCGGCAGATTGCGGTTGTTGAAAGCGTAAACCTGTTCAAGGACACTGTTCCGGTCGTCGATGATAGAATACTCCTGATTCAGATAAACATAAGAAAAATCTGCCCGTGTGAGTGTTCCTGTCTGTGGCTGAAGTTGTCCGGTGATGATTTTCAAGAGAGTAGTCTTTCCGCTGCCGTTGGTCCCTTCTATGCGGAGGCGGTCGCCACTCTTTAACTGAAAACTGACGGGAGTTTGCCAAAGCAGTTGTTCCGGCAGGTTATTTTCGGAAGGTTCGTTATCGCTTTGGCTATCGCTGTCGTTCGGAGCAGAATGATAACCGAAGTTGATATCCTTTGCCGTAATTAACGTTTTTCCGGTGTGCAGGGAAGAACCGTTGAAATCTGTTTTAAGCGCAGCCGTTGGAGAGAGAGAACCCCGGAGTTGGTTACGTTCTTCTGTCAGTTTGTCGGCTTTCTCCTGATGCACGCTGTTAAGTTTGCCGGTACTTTTTTCTGATTTTCCCTGCAATGCATTTAGTACAATGCGCGGAACACCTCTTTTAATATTAGCTTTCTCACCGCGTACATTCTGTTTGTCTCTTCGTTCGGCTGTTTCACGGGCTACCTTGCGTGCTATCCGCAGTGCTTTTTCTTTTTCTTCGATACGCTGTTGTAAGGCTTCCCGCATCAGAGTTTTCTGTTCTTTGTAGAATTCGTAGTTTCCGCCATAATAAGTGAGTTGATGTTTCTCCAATTCACATATTTCGGGAAGAAGATTGAGCAGGGTACGGTCATGGCTCACGACCAACAACGTAGAGTGACATTTCTCTACCCAGTCATACAAACGTTGTCGGCCCGACGAATCAAGATGATTGGTCGGTTCGTCCATGAGTATGACAGAGGGATTATGAATATCCATACCTGCCAGAAAAACACGGGTCTTTTCTCCGCCGCTAAGCAAATGCATTGGGTAGGACAGGGGAAACTGCCCTAATCCCCATGAGTCAAGAGCGGCAATGGAACGTTCTTCGATATTCCAATCATCGTCCAACTGGTTAAAATTCTCCGTTGAGGCATCTCCTGTCAGGATAGCTTGCAGGGCTTGTTGCTTGCGGTCTATCCGCAAGGCTTGGGCAATGGTCAGCGAATCATATTGTCCGAAATGTTGGGGGATGTAATAAATGTCGTCCGGGCGGACAATAACGCCGGAAGACGGCGATAGTTGTCCGGCAATAATTTGCAGCAGGGTAGATTTCCCGCAGCCGTTATTACCGACTAATCCCAGTTTCTGTCCTTTACTAATGGCAAAGTTGAGGTCACTGAATAATACTTCTTTATCCGGGTGGATATAGCTGATTTGTTGAATACTTATAGGCATGGTTGTCTATTGGGTTTGAAGTGAAAGAAATAGTGAAAGATAATCACGGGGCAGGGGGCGACAAACACAATACCGGCTAAACAACACGGATTCCGTGATGCTTAACAACGAGGAAAAAGCATATAAGAAAAGTGATGTTTACTTAGAAGTGTTGTCTTACTTGGAAATTCTCATTGCGGTAAGTATATAGTTTAACTTGGGCGCAAAGATAGTACTTTTGGGGAAGAATCCTATTCTATTTCAGTAGAAAAGTTATTTCAGAGGCTCCATTTACTCAATTCAGACCTTCTGTTCTGCTGAATCAGAATCTTTGTCTGCCCTGTTTAGAGGCTCTGTTTCGGTAGTCCGGAACGTGAATGGAGAAGTTTTTCTGAGTTAACGACAAAGTTCTGAGCATTAGGGACTAAAGTTTCTTTCTATTGGTGGTAATCTATAAACGCAACTTGTATTTATAAAAATGAAGCTTTCATTTATAAAAACGCAGGTTGCATTTATAAAAACAAAAGCTTCGTTTATAGTTTATTGTTAGGGTCTGATAAGTTTAGTATTCGTCCGGGATAAGTTTGTGAGTAGGCAAGAGGAAGTTTATTGCTAATCAACTGGTTTATAGTCTATATCTTCCTTTATTTCTTTACCATTCTATTTCTTATATATCGAACAATTCATTCAAGCCTTCACTCATACTAGGATGCGTAAAGATGAAATCCCGCAGGAATGTATAATGTTGTCCTGTTTTCATCGCCATGGCAACGATATTGATTATTTCCGGGGCTTCGGCGCAAAACAGTGTACACTCCATGATCTTTCCGCTATGGTCGTTTACAATTGCTTTCAGCATGCCGTCTGTCTGTTTCAACGTGCGCGAACGTACCACAGAAGTAGCCGGCAAACGGGAAACCTTAAAAGAATATCCTCTTTTCAGTGCTTCTTCTTCGGTAAGTCCGATATGAGCCAACGGCGGGTCGATAAATACGGCATAAGGAACAGGGTCACGATCTCCGATGTCCCGTTTCTTGTCTCCGAAAAGCTGGTCGCGGATGATCCGGAAATCATCTAATGAGAGATAGGTAAACTGCGGTCCGCCTTTCACATCACCCATTGCCCAAACGTGAGGGACGGTTGTGCGTAACTGGTCATTCACCACGATAGCCCCGTGAGCATCCACCCCTATACCTGCTGCTTGCAGGTTCAACCCTTCAATCATAGGCTTTCGCCCGGTTGCGATAAGGATAGCGTCACCGTCTACAAAATAAGGAGTGCCGTCGGATACGTCCGAATAAGTCAGCGTCACACCGTCATTCGTATCATGGATAGACTGTGCACGGGCATTCAGATGAATCTCTATCCCTTTCTTTTCCAACACCTCTTTCACGCTGTTCGCTATATCCTGGTCGTTGCGGGGCATGAACCGGTTGCCTCCTTCGAGAAGGGTAACTTTGCTCCCGAACTCGGCATACATCGAAGCAAATTCCAGTCCGATATATCCTCCGCCCACGATAATCAGGTGTTGAGGCAGCACGATCAAGTCCAAAAGAGTAGTGCTGGTATATACTTTCTGACTCTCCTTAATCCCGTCTATTGCCGGAATAATCGGTGTGGAACCCGTATTGATGAAGATTTCTTTCCCTTGCAGTTCGATATCCCCTTCCGGCAGCGCCACCTTGATGATATTAGCCGAAACGAAAGAACCTTCTCCCGTGTAGACCGTTACATTGGGACGTTTGCTTAACCTTTCATAATTATTGTTTCTTAAGAAAGACGTCAGTCTGTTTTTCCGGCCGATAGCCTGTTTGTATAAGTTCGCCTGTTTCGGATAATCATCGTGATAGAGCAAGGCGGCAATGCCGGCTTCGTGCACGAGCGTTTTCGTCGGGATACAGGCGATGTTGGGACACGTTCCTCCATACATCATGCTTGAACGTTCCACGACGGCAACTTGCCAGCCGCGGTTTGAAAGTTCGGCAGCAAGAGTCTTTCCTGCTTTGCCGAACCCTATAATGATTGCATCATATTGTTTCATAACTTCTTTCATTAACGATTAATATTCAACTATATAACAGTGAGATGAATTATTTGTTTTCGTCGTTTCGAGAAGTTAAGGAATTCAAAAGTAGTGAGGTTAGTCTTTTTTCAATGTTTTGAGTACACGTTGTGACGAGTCGGATAGAAGCACTACTGCACCTGCCAGTATGACGATATCTTTAATCACCAGCCGTCCTGCACCGGACAGTAACGGGAAACCGAATTCTCCGCTCCCCAGGTTGGGTACCCAGACCTCCGGCGTGGTGACGAGGAACGAAAGTGTACCGAGCGTCATGATGATAGCGAGCGAATCGCCCACCAGTCCCACTTTGGGGAAGAAGATGCCCAAGAACACCAGAATACCGATACTCATGATAAGCGCTCCCAGTCCGTAGGAGAAAGTATATGTGTTGTTCGCTTCGTGCCATGCACGGTTTTCGGGTACCAGAGCACCTTCCGGATTCTTGAAGTTTTTGTACTCCGGCGCTTCCTTTGCATAAAAGAAGCTCATGAACGGGCTGTTGGCTACAAACGGAACAATCCCGTCGGCTTCGTAGTGGAAATACTTCAGCCCGCCTATCCATACGAATACGACTAGAATGGCTACACGGATAAACTTGGTACCAAAATTTCTCAGACTTGATGTGAAGGTCAGTAATGCGATAAATTTTTCTTTCATATTGTTGTCGTTTATGAGTTTAACTTACATCGCAAAGGTCGCGCTTTCCTCATAACCTCCAAATGGCAATACTGCCGCATTACTTATCAATTCTTCCCAATCTGCTCATTTCTGAACTGCACGGCACTCTGTCCCGTCATATTTTTGAAGAAACGGCTGAAAGAAGCCTGATCTTCAAACCCCAGAATATCGGCTATCTCTTTGGCACTTTTGCTGCTGTACAGCAGCAGGCGTTTCGCTTCCGCTTCCACCCGTTCATGAATCACACGGAGTGGGGAAGGCAGTTTGCACGTAGAAAAGATATTCGACAGGGTTTTGGGTGATTTGTGCAACATATCGGCATAGTCCTGCACCTGTTTCTTAGTCTTGTAATACTCGTCCACCAGATTGTAGTACTGGCGGACAATCTCGAAGCCGGATTCCTTTTCCCGTGTAATGTCCAACCGGTGACGGGCTATCCGGGTACATTGGATGATAAACCTTTTAAGAAGGATGCGCAGCATTTCTTCCTGAAGGCTGTCCGAAACGGTGAACTCGTTCTCCATGGCTACGGTGATATCGTTCAGTTGCCGGCGTTCCTGCTCGTTGAGGGTGAAGCGGACAAGGTGGGACGAACCGTTGAAGAGGAAACCGCTGCACGACACCTCATGGTCATTGCCGTAGATGCAATAGAAATTACTGTTGAACAGTAAAGTTGTATATTCCCCGTCGATTGATTTGAACTCAAGATGTTGCAGGTGTGTCAGTGAAATCACATCATCCTGCGACATCAGCATTTCCTGGTGGTCGATTTCCACCGTGATACTTCCCTTGCGCACCCATATAAACTTGTAGAGTCCTTTTTCTTTTTGCAGTGTCTTCTCTGTCTGATAAGAATCCGTAAGCGCGAGTGTTCCTTTAAGTTTTGTGTGATATTGTTGCAGCATAATTAATCCTCCATAGCTGATGCGTCAAATGATAACGGAAGTAAGTCGCCTATACTTTTAATTTCGTAGATGCATTCTTTGCCGTAAAGCAGAATGCGGATCGGTTGCCCGTAGCGTTTCTCCGTTTCGAGAATCACCTGGCGGCAGGCACCGCAGGGAGGAATCGGATTATCAATAAAGTCTTTCTCCGTTCTGGCGGCGATAGCAAGTGTGATGACGGGCTGGTCGGGGTATCGGGAGTTGGCATAGAACAGTGTGGTACGTTCCGCGCAGAGTCCCGACGGATATGCGGCATTTTCCTGATTCGTGCCGGACACCACAGTTCCATCGCCCAGCAGTGCGGCTGCACCCACCGAGAAATGCGAATAAGGGACATAGCTGCGTGCGGTTGCTTCCTTGGCAGTGGTCACAAGAGCCCGGTCGGCCTCATTCAACTCATCATATTGATATACTTTAATAATTGCGGTAATTGTGAGGTCTCTCATATACGTTAGGGGATTGGTTTCTACAATTAATGTTACAAAGTTAGGAAAGAGATTGATAATCCCAATTATTTTTCAGATTTTTGTGCCTTATAATCCACATCTGAAATAAAATGGAGAACAAACTGTATAGACTGGTCTTTTTAACTATGGTTTTCTTCTTTGCAGTAGGAGCGCAGGCGCAACGAAGAAATTCCCGTTACGTAGAATATATAAATAAGTATAGTGATCTGGCTGTGGAGCAGATGAAGCTTCATAAGATTCCGGCTAGTATAACGCTGGCGCAGGGATTGTTGGAAAGCGGAGCCGGATATAGCCAGTTGGCACGCAAGAGCAACAACCATTTTGGTATCAAGTGCGGCGGCAGTTGGCGGGGGCGTAGTGTCCGCCATGATGACGATGCGCGTAATGAGTGTTTCCGTGCGTACAGTAATCCGCGTGATTCGTACGAAGACCACTCTGAATTTCTGAGACGCGGAGCCCGCTATGCCTTTCTTTTCAAACTGGATATTACAGACTATAAAGGTTGGGCACGGGGATTGAAGAAAGCCGGATATGCCACCGACCCTTCTTATGCCAACCGTCTGATTACTATCATCGAAGATTATGACCTGTATAAGTACGACCGTAAGGGTGTCTACTCCGAACGTAAGCTAAGGAAAAACCCCTGGTTGATGAATCCGCATCAGATTTACATAGCCAATGATATCGCCTATGTTGTCGCCCGCCACGGAGATACTTTCCAGGATTTGGGCAAGGAATTGGGCATCAGTTGGAAGAAACTCGTGAAGTATAACGACTTGCATCGTGAATATACCTTAATGGAAGGAGACATCATCTATCTGAAATCCAAAAAGAAGAAAGCCTCCAAACCTCATACTGTATATGTGGTGAGGGACGGTGATTCCATGCATGGCATTTCCCAGAAATACGGTATCCGGCTCAAAAACCTGTATAAGATGAATCGTAAGGACGGCGATTATGTCCCCGAAGTGGGCGACCGCCTGCGTCTTCGTTAGGCAGCTTTGAACACGCTTCTTTTCCTTTTTGTAAAAGTTGGACAAAAGGAAAACTAAATGACTCATCCGGATGTTATTATTAGGATAAAACATGATTGGAGTATGAGTCTAAATATTGCAAAAGTTGACAAGAAGCGTGTCGTCATAGTAGGCGGTGGTTTCGGTGGCCTGAAGTTAGCTAATAAGCTGAAGAAATCAGGCTTTCAGGTGGTATTGATTGATAAGAACAATTATCATCAGTTTCCCCCGTTGATTTATCAGGTGGCTTCGGCGGGTATGGAACCTACTTCCATTTCGTTCCCTTTCCGTAAAATTTTCCAGCACCGGAAAGACTTTTATTTCCGAATGGCGGAAGTACGCGCCATTTTCCCGGAAAAGAACATGATACAGACTTCCATTGGGAAAGCCGAATACGATTACCTCGTCTTGGCGGCAGGCACTACCACCAACTTTTTCGGTAATAAGCATATCGAAGAAGAGGCCATGCCGATGAAGAACGTCTCCGAAGCCATGGGACTGCGGAATGCTCTTTTGGCTAATCTCGAACGGGCGTTGACCTGCTCAACCAAACAGGAACAACAGGAACTGCTGAATATCGTCATTGTAGGCGGAGGAGCCACAGGCGTAGAAGTGGCCGGTGTACTTTCGGAAATGAAGAAGTTTGTACTGCCGAACGATTATCCCGATATGCCGGCTAGCCTGATGCATGTCTATCTGGTGGAAGCCGGACCACGGCTGCTTGCCGGAATGTCGGAGGATTCATCCGCTCATGCGGAAAAATTCCTTCGTGAAATGGGAGTGAACATATTGCTGAACAAGCGTGTGGTCGACTATCGCGATCATAAGGTAATGCTAGAAGACGGTAGCGAGATTGCCACTCGTACCTTTATTTGGGTGAGTGGCGTGACTGGTGTTACTTTCGGAAACATGGATGCTTCGTTGATAGGGCGTGGCGGACGTATTAAAGTCGATGAATTTAACCGGGTGGAGGGAATGAAGAACGTCTTTGCCATTGGTGACCAATGTGTGCAGTTTTCTGATAAAGACTACCCCAACGGACATCCTCAACTGGCACAAGTTGCTATCCAGCAGGGTGAACTCCTGGCAAAGAATCTGATGCGTCTTGAAAAAGGAGAGGAGATGAAACCTTTCCATTACCGGAATCTCGGCTCAATGGCAACTGTCGGTCGTAACCGTGCCGTGGCGGAATTTAGTAAGATAAAGACGCAAGGTTGGTTTGCCTGGGTGTTGTGGCTGGTAGTTCATTTGCGTTCTATTCTTGGCGTGCGCAACAAGGTGGTGGTACTACTTAACTGGATATGGAACTATTTCACTTACGACCAGTCCATGCGTATGATTGTCTATGCCCGGAAAGCAAAGGAGATTCGTGACAGGGAGGTCGTTGAAGCGACTACCCACTTAGGAAAAGACCTGCTGCACGAACCGCAACAAAGCGGACAGGAAAAAGCATAATGTCGTCTTATGCGACACACCGTTCTGTTTCTGAACGGTAAATTCGTACAGGGTGTTCGATTTCGGACACCCTTTCTTTTGGGCTACATTCTCTATTTCAGTAGTTTATGATTCTGGCACGGATTTGGTATATATAAGTTCCGAATGAATATAATACATGATAAAATCATAAACAATCAGATATGGACAGAGAAATTCCTAAGGAGGTTCGTCAGAAAGAGCGTAATAAGAAAATCATTCGTTATTCGGCCATAGGAGTGGCAGGAGTTATTGTTGTCAGTGTACTCATCTCTTTGATGAGAGTGGGAGTAGAAGAAAAAGATATTGTTTTCTCTACAGTTGACAAAGGAGTGATCGAAGTCAGTGTCAGTGCGTCGGGAAAGGTGGTTCCTGCTTTTGAAGAGATAATCAATTCGCCTATTAACTCCCGTATCCTTGAAATCTATAAAAAAGGAGGCGATAGCGTGGAGATAGGCACTCCGATTTTGAAACTCGATCTTCAAAGTACGGAAACACAATACCAGAAACTGTTGGATGAAGAACAAATGCGTCGTTATAAACTTGACCAGCTTCGTGTCAACAGCCAGACCAAACTTTCCGATATGGCGATGCAGATCAAGGTTTCAGCCATGAAACTTAGCCGGATGAAGGTGGAACTGCGGAACGAACATTATCTGGACAGTCTCGGGGCAGGAACAACGGATAAAGTCCGTCAGGCGGAACTAAGCTATAATGTTGCCCAGCTCGAATACGAACAACTTCAACAGCAGTTTAAAAATGAACAGGAAGTGGCCGCCGCAGAGTTGAAGGTGCAGGAACTTGATTTCAATATCTTCCGTAAGAGTCTGGCGGAGATGAAGCGTACGTTTGAGGATGCGCAAATCCGTTCTCCCCGAAAAGCTATCCTTACCTTTATTAATAATCAGATTGGTGCACAGATTTCGCAGGGCGAACAAGTGGCAGTCATCTCCGATTTGAGTCATTTCAAAGTGGAAGGCGAGATTGCCGATACGTACGGCGACCGTGTGTCGGCAGGGGGAAAAGCGATTGTGAAAATCGGCAGTGATAAATTGGAAGGAACTGTCAGCAGTGTGACACCGCTTTCCAAGAATGGGGTGATCTCTTTCAGCGTACAGTTGAAGGAGGATAACCACCGCCGTCTGCGTTCCGGATTGAAGACGGATGTCTATGTGATGAATGCCGTGAAAGAAGATGTGATGCGTATTGCCAATGGCTCTTTCTATGTGGGACGCGGTGAATATGAACTGTTTGTCTGCGATTCGGATAGCGAACTGGTCAAACGTAAAGTACAGTTGGGCGATTCCAACTTTGAATATGTAGAAGTGCTGAGCGGGTTGAAACTGGGCGACAGGGTAGTGGTGAGCGATATGAACTCCTATAAAAACAAGAATAAACTGAAACTAAAATAAGGTAGAAGATATGGCTGTCAGGGTATATTTGAAACAAGCGTGGAACTTAATGAAGCAGAATCCGCTTTTCAGCACGCTCTATATTGTAGGAACAGGGATTTCTATCGTTATGACAATGGTAATAGCTATTGTGTATTATGTGCGGTTGGCTCCTGTTTATCCGGAGACGAACAGGATGCGTACATTGGTGGTGAAATCCGCTAAAATGACAAACGATGAGAGTACTCATTCTGCCAATATCAGTTATGCAATGTTGAAAGACTGGTTCTACTCGTTGGAAAGTGCGGAAGTAAGTACCGGAGTGTTTGGTACAAGTTATGCCCGGGTGACAAACGACAAAGAAGAAATTCCGACTTATGCAAGGTATACGGACGAGAACTTTTTCCGTGTCTTTCCTTTGGTCTTTCTGGAGGGGAAGCCATTTACTGAGGCCGATCGCCGTAGCGGTATTCATAATGTAGTACTGACAGATAGTTATGCACAGCAGCTTTTCGGAACAACTAAGGGAGTGGTCGGTAAAAACTTCTTAATGGATTATACCAATGTAAAAGTGGTGGGTGTTGTGAAAAGTGGCAGTTTTCTTACACCGGACTCGTATGCCCAAGTTTATCTTCCTTATAGTTGTCGCGAAGGCTATGATGATGAAGGAAGCCATTGGGCGTTGGGAGGTTATCGTGTCTACATTTTGATGAAGGAATCGAAAAGTGTCACAGATGTACAAGATGAAGTACTGGAACTTGTCCGTAAATTTAATGTATCGGATATGGGTGACGGGTGGAAGCTGGATTTAGTGGGACAACCCGAACTTTATTGGCATAGCACTTTCCGCCTCTGGAGTAATGTCGCTGTCGACTGGGGCAGGGTGATATGGATGTTTGTAGGTATCTTTATGGTATTACTTTTTGTTCCCGCTTTCAATTTGAGCGGCATGATTTCTGCCCGTATGGAACGCCAGTTACCGGATTTGGGTATACGTAAGGCGTTTGGTGCTTCCCGCAGGCGGTTATTGGTACAGATTATCTGGGAAAATCTACTCCTTACAGGCTTGGGAACTCTTCTCGGATTGGTAATAGCTTGGATTGTACTTGCTTTGTCGGGATATGAGATATTCAGTTTATTCGAAGTCTTTCCTAAGTTTCCTCCTAAAGGAGTGAATTTGGGAATGGGAATTGATATGTTTTTTGCTCCGTTAATCTTTGTGGCAGCGGCTCTGTTCTGTTTATTACTGAATCTGATATCAGCGTTAATACCCGCATGGAATGCATTACGCCATCCGATAGTTGAATCTTTGAATGAGTAGAAATAGGGTTATCACCTTATATATAATAGAATTAGATCATTATGTTGAAACTGATATTGAAAAATCTTTGGGCACGGCGAGTCCGGAATGCGTGGTTGCTTGCCGAACTGATACTGGTCACTGTTCTGACCTGGTATATCACTGATCCTCTCTTTGTGTTAAGTTATAATCAGACGTTGCCTTTAGGATACGAACCGGACGGGTTGCTGATTGCTCCTATCCGCAGTTTGCCTTCCACTGCTCCTGATTATAATAAGGAAGAAGCGGATTCTCTTCATACAATGGAAAATATGCATCGTATGTTACGTAAGTTGCGTGATTATCCCGGTGTACAGAATGCTGCTCCTTTGGTGACTTTTGCTTTTCCGGGTTCGGGAGGGAGTTCGTATAATACTTATGCATACGATACATTGGCAATACCGGCGTCCATATCCTACTTTATACCCCATACCGGATTCTTTGAGACTTTTGGTTTCAAAACCTTTGAAGGAAAGACATTGGGAGAATTGGACAATATGGATTATCAGAGAAATGATCTTGTTGTATCTGCTGATTTGTTGCAGATCCTTCCGAAGGTCGGCCGATTGACCGGAAAACGACTGTTTTATAATAGCGATGACGATGAGAAGGATACAACTTTTTTCTCAATAAAAGGAGTCGTGGAGAAAGTGCGTTCCCGTAATTATGAACAAGGTATGTATTCTTTCTTTGAACCGCAATTGAATGTTCGTTCGAAAGAAGTATGGAACGGGGGATCTTTTTTGATTCGTCTGCAACCGGATGTGTCCGAGCAACGTTTTCTGCATGACTTCCGTACTTGGGCATACAGTAATCTGAAAGCCGGTAATCTTTATATACGGGAGGTCTCTACTTACAAGGAACAATTGGATTACTTGGAATATGGCTCCGGTGTTACCAATAAATACCAGATGAATATAATATTAGCGGTTTTCTTTCTTATTAATCTGGCGTTAGGAGTCACCGGTGCTTTCTGGCTCCAAACCCGTAGCCGCCGTGAAGAAGTGGGAATTATGTTGAGCTATGGGGCAGCACCGGGTAATATATGCAGGCTATTAATGGGAGAAGCTGCTATATTGGCTTCGTTTGCCTGGTTGGTGGGGTGTCTGATTTATTTGCAGTATGGACTGGCAGAAGGCAACTGGTATGAACAGGGCTATGTCGTGCCTTCACTTTGGATTAACAATTTCTGGCTGCATTATATAGTAGTGTCACTTATAGTTTATATCATTATTATCGTTGTGGTGTTGCTCGGAGTCTTTATTCCGGCTTACAAGATAAGCAGGATTCCTCCCACCGAAGCCTTGCGTGATGAATAAATGATGAAAGATACGACCGGAAAAAGAGAAAGACAGATTATAATAATAACGATTTTAATACTTACGACTGTGATTAAATTAGTTGACATTAATAAGATTTATCGCACCAATGAGATTGAGACGGTAGCGTTGGAGGATGTAAACCTTACAGTGAATAAAGGAGAGTTCCTGAGCATTATGGGGCCGTCAGGTTGTGGTAAATCCACTTTATTGAACATTATGGGGCTATTGGATACACCAACCGGTGGAAGTATAGAAGTAGCCGGAACAAGAATTGAAAGCATGAAAGATAAGGAACTTGCCGCTTTCCGTAATAAGAAACTGGGATTTGTGTTTCAGTCCTTCCACCTGATAAATTCGCTCAATGTGCTGGATAATGTTGAGTTGCCTTTACTTTATCGTCGTATGAGTAGCAGTGAACGCAAGCGGTTGGCACAGGACGTTTTGGCAAAGGTGGGGTTAAGTCACCGGATGCGTCATTTCCCGTCTCAGCTCTCCGGTGGTCAGTGCCAGCGTGTTGCTGTTGCCCGTGCGATTATCGGCAATCCGGAGATTATCCTTGCTGACGAGCCGACCGGTAACCTGGACTCCAGAATGGGAGCGGAAGTTATGGAACTGCTTCACCGGTTGAATAAGGAAGACGGACGGACGATTGTTATGGTGACGCATAATGAAGAACAGGCAAAACAGACTTCGCGGACAGTTCGTTTCTTTGACGGGCATCAAGTGCAGTAAAAAGTTAAGGCTATTTGCATTGTTTTCAATATAATAACTTATCTTTGTGCGAACAATATTGAAAGAGGTGCAGATCTTTTGCTTATGAAACAACGATATTTCTGTGTGTTTGTAGTTCTGTTTATTGCCGTTCTTTGTCAAGCGGCAGCATCGGAGCGTACATACAATGTGCTTTTTATCCAATCGTATACTTCGCAGACTCCTTGGCATCGCGATTTGAACCAAGGTTTGGTGAAAGGCTTTAAAGATAATGGATTGAAAGTGAATATAACGACTGAATATCTGGATGCGGATTTTTGGGCATTCAGATCTGAGAAAGTCATTATGCGTCGTTTCTGTGAGCGTGCTCGTGACAGGGAGACCGATTTGATTGTGACATCCAGTGATGAGGCTTTCTATACGCTCTTTGCGTGTGGAGACTCGTTGCCCTTGCAAATACCGGTTGTATTTTTTGGTATTAAGTATCCGGATGAGAAGCTGTTTGCCGCTCATCCCAATGTCTGCGGATATACGGTCAATCCTGATTTTGATATTATTTTGCGGGAGGCACAGCGACTGTTTCCCAAACGCAAAGAGGTTATTTGTGTGATTGATAATAGTTTTCTGAGTAACAAGGGACTGGAGGATTTTCAGGAGGAATGGGAAGTCTTTCAGAAAGATAATCCCGATTATGACATGAAGATATATAACACACAAAATCAGACAACCAGCCATATTATTTCTGCTATTTGCTATCCGCGTAATAGTTACGGACGTGTGGTAATTGCTCCCAAATGGTCTCCTTTTCTTTCTTTTGTAGGCAAAAACTCGAAAGCCCCTGTTTTTGCTACACAGAATGTTGGTTTGACCAACGGAGTGTTCGGTGCTTATGATTGCGATGCCTATACTTCGGCAATGCAGGCCGCACAGAGAGCTTCTTCCGTGTTAAAAGGAACATCTCCCAAAGACGTCGGGGTTACTGAGATTCCGCAAGGGTTTATATATGACTACAAGCAGCTGGAATTTTTTCATGTCAATCCTGACAAGATAGGCTCGAAAGGAACTGTTGTCAATGAACCCTATTGGGAGAAATATAAACTCTTGTTTATCCTTCTTTATCCGTCTATTCTGGCATTGTTGATTGCATCTATCGTATGGTTGATTCGCGTCAATCGTCGCGAGGCTAAGCGGAGGGTACAGGTACAGACCCGTTTGTTGGTACAAAATAAAATGGTAGAGCAACGCAATGAGTTTGATAATATCTTCCATTCCATTCGCGACGGTGTCATTACGTATGATACCGATTTACATATCCATTTCACCAATCGTTCCCTGTTGCAAATGCTACATTTGCCGTTCGATATAGGCGGACGTGTGTATGAAGGAATGATGGCGGGAAGCATTTTCAAGGTTTATCATAATGGTCAGGATATCCTCCATAAAATGTTGAAGGAAGTAGCAAAGACCGGAAAGAGTGTTATGATACCGCAAGGTGCCTTTATGAAAGAAGTACATAGTGACAAATATTTTCCCGTATCGGGAGAAATCGTGCCTATTTTTTCAAGGGAAGAAATTACCGGTATGGCTCTTTCTGCACGTAATATATCGGATGAAGAGATGCAGAAGCGTTTCTTCGACATGGCAGTGGACGAGAGCGCTATTTATCCGTGGCAGTTTGATATGGAAACAAATTGCTTTATTTTTCCGCAAGGCTTTCTGGTGAGGCTCGGTTATGATGAAGCTGTTACTACCATTTCTCGCAAAGAAATGGATCGTACGATTCATCCGGATGATATAAAAGAAATACGTGTTCTTTTTGACAAGGCCTTGTCGGGTGAAGAAGAAAGCACACGTTTGAACTTCCGCCAGCGTAATGTGAAAGGCGAATATGAGTGGTGGGAGTACCGTTCTTCTATTGTTACCGGCTTGACGCAGGATTCTCTCTATAATATATTAGGTGTATGTCAGAGTATCCAGCGGTATAAGACTGCTGAGCAAGAGATGCGGGAGGCACGTGATAAGGCGCTTCAGGCGGATAAATTGAAGTCGGCCTTCCTTGCCAATATGAGCCACGAAATCCGCACTCCGCTGAATGCTATCGTCGGTTTCTCCGATTTGTTGAGTGATACGAGTAACTTTACCGCAGAAGAGGTGACGCAGTTTATTGCCACAATCAACAAGAACTGCGGATTGTTACTGGCTTTGATTAACGATATTCTCGATTTGTCGCGCATCGAATCGGGAACAATGGAATTTATGTTTGCGGAACATAACCTGCCTTTATTGCTCAAAACTGTCCATGATTCGCAGCGCCTGAATATGCCTGCGGGCGTAGAACTGGTACTGCGTATGCCTGCGGGCGACAAGAAATATCTTACGACAGATAATGTCCGCCTGCAACAGGTAGTCAATAACCTTATTAATAACGCTGCCAAGTTCACCGGTAGCGGCTTTATCACTTTCGGTTATGAAGAAGATAAAGAACCGGGTTATACCCGGATTTTCGTAGAAGATACGGGAGTCGGCATTTCGGAAGAAGGTATCCGCCATATCTTCGAGCGGTTCTATAAGGTCGATAACTTTACGCAGGGGGCAGGTTTGGGATTGAGTATTTGCCAGACTATTGTCGAACGTCTGAAAGGAACTATCAGTGTCACTTCCGAAGTAGGTAAAGGCACCTGCTTTACGGTACGTCTTCCTAACTACTGCGAATAGACACCCGTACCCGCTACAAACAATACTAAAACGGCTGCATACATAATCGAACGTTCATTTTTGAGCATAGTGTCCGAAAATGAACACTGTTCTTATTCTTTAATTGATTGAAAATAAATACCTTATTCTTTTGGCACATCGTTTGAACCTCCTTAGGTGAAAAATATAGTGCGTAATGAAAAAGAAAAGTATATTGTTTGCTCTTGCTGCTGTTTGCCTGCCTGTGGTATTATCGGCACAGCAGGAAAGGAAGATAACCTTGAATGAAGCTATTGCTATGGCACGCGTGCAATCCGTAGATGCCGCCGTTGCCCTGAATGAATTGAAAACTGCCTATTGGGAATATCGTACCTTCCGTGCCGATCTTTTGCCGGAAGTCAACCTGACCGGTACATTGCCTAATTACAACAAGTCTTATGGCTCCTATCAGAATGCAGACGGTTCATACAGCTTTGTCCGTAACAGTGCTTTGGGACTTTCCGGCGACCTTTCCATTGACCAGAACATCTGGCTTACCGGCGGTAAACTTTCATTGGTGTCTTCGCTCGACTATATGAAGCAGTTGGGCTCCGGAGGCGACCGTCACTTCATGTCTGTTCCCATTACGCTGAAACTCACGCAACCGATTCTTGGCGTAAACAACGTGAAATGGAACAGGCGCATTGAACCGGTACGTTATGCGGAAGCAAAAGCTGCTTTTATCACCGCTACCGAAGAAGTAACCATGCGGGCAATCACCTATTATTTTAATCTCCTGCTGGCCGAAGAAAACTTGGGGACAGCCAGGCAAAACCTCTCCAATGCCGACCACCTCTACAAAGTAGCACTTGCTAAACGTGAAATGGGGCAGATCTCCGAAAACGAACTCTTGCAACTGAAACTTTCCGCCTTGAATGCAAAAGCTTCTTTGACGGAGGCCGAAAGTGACCTCAATGCCAAGATGTTCCAGCTTCGTGCCTTTTTGGGAGTGGGAGAGGATGAAAATCTGCGTCCCGTCATTCCCGAAACTGTGGACGGAACGAAAATGGAATACAATCAAGTGTTGAGCAAAGCTTTGGAACGTAACTCATTTGCTCAGAACATTCGTCGCCGACAGTTGGAAGCTGATTATGAAGTGGCCACGGCACGCGGTAACCTGCGTAGCATCGATCTGTTTGCAAGTGTGGGGTATACCGGAGAGAATCGTGATTTCCCTGCTGTTTACAAGAATTTGCAGGATAACCAAATTGTGCAGGTCGGTGTTAAGATTCCTATTCTGGACTGGGGAAAACGCCGGGGTAAAGTTCGGGTTGCCAAGAGCAACCGTGAAGTGGTGCTTTCCAGAATCCGTCAGGAACAGATAAACTTCAATCAGAACATTTTCCTGTTAGTGGAGAATTTCAATAATCAGGCGCAGCAGTTAGCTATTGCAAAGGAAGCTGATCTCATAGCGCAGCAACGTTACAAGACCAGTATTGAAACCTTTCTGATTGGCAAGATTAATACGCTGGACCTGAACGACGCTCAAAGTTCCAAAGATGCGGCGCGTCAGAAGCACATTTCCGAGCTCTATTATTATTGGTATTATTTTTATCAGATTCGTAGCCTGACGCTTTGGGATTTCCGTACCAATACCGAACTGGAAGCCGATTTTGATGAAATAGTGCGACAATAAAAAAGGAAAGGTCCATAAAGACAGTATTTTTTTGTAGATTTGCATCATCACAGTAATAGAAAAGGAAGCTCTGATAGAATATAGAATAAGGAATACGAACTATGATTCTGATAATTGACGATGATAGCGCGGTACGTTCTTCGCTTAGTTTTATGTTGAAGCGTGCGGGATACGAAGCACAGGTAGTTCCCGGTCCCTGGGAAGCTATCGAAGTAGTGCGTACGGTAGCTCCGGATTTGATACTTATGGATATGAACTTCACTCTCTCAACGACAGGTGAAGAAGGTTTGACTCTGCTCAAACAAGTGAAAGTGTTCCGTCCCGACACTCCGGTGATACTGATGACAGCTTGGGGGAGTATCCAACTTGCCGTGCAGGGAATGCAGGCAGGAGCTTTTGACTTTATTCCCAAACCGTGGAACAACGCTGCCCTGCTGCAACGTATCGAGACGGCCTTGGAACTTTCCACTGCTCCTAAAGAAACAACGCAGGAACAGAACGACGCATTCAATCGTAATCATATTATCGGTCGTAGCCAAGGCTTGACGGACGTATTGAATACCATTGCCCGCATTGCAAAGACCAACGCCTCCGTATTAATAACAGGCGAAAGCGGTACAGGTAAGGAACTGATAGCCGAAGCGATCCATATTAACAGCCAGCGTGCTAAGCATCCTTTTGTAAAAGTAAACCTCGGAGGAATTTCCCAAAGCCTGTTTGAAAGTGAAATGTTCGGGCACAAGAAAGGAGCTTTTACCGACGCTTCCGCCGACCGTACCGGACGTTTCGAAATGGCAGACAAGGGAACGATCTTCCTTGATGAAATAGGCGACCTCGACCTTTCCTGTCAGGTGAAGCTTCTGCGTGTATTGCAGGATCAGACCTTCGAAGTGCTCGGCGACAGTCGTCCCCGCAAAACGGACATCCGTGTAGTTTCCGCCACCAATGCCGATTTGCGCAAAATGGTGAATGAACGTACTTTCCGTGAAGACTTGTTCTATCGTGTCAATCTGATAACCGTTAAACTACCCGCTTTGCGCGAACGCCGTGAGGACATCCCTTTGCTGGTGCGTCACTTCGCTGACCGTCAGGCAGAGACGAACGGATTGCCTCGCACGGAATTTTCCGCTGATGCCATGCAATTTTTGAGCCGCCTGCCTTATCCGGGAAATATCCGCGAATTGAAGAACTTGGTGGAACGTACGATACTTGTCAGTGGCAAGCCTACTCTCGACGCATCCGATTTCGACGCCCAGTATATCCGCCATAACGATCAGAAAGCAGCCGAAAGTACTTCTTTTATCGGCATGACTTTGGACGAAATAGAGCGTCAGACCATACTTCAGGCTTTAGAACGGCATAAAGGTAACCTGAGTCAGGTAGCTATGGCATTAGGTATCAGTCGTGCCGCCCTTTACCGGAGGCTTGAAAAGCATAATATAAATTATACGTTATAATAGCTTGTATATTGTAGCTCTGTCTGATGATGCAGACAGATAATTACCAGTGAATCATATAACTTAAAACTATTTGTCCGTGCGAATCAAAGGCTTCTTTTACATATTCGTCATCTTGTTGCTGATTTTGGGAATTGGCTTGCTTTGCCTTTCCGGCCAGTTACGTCCGGCTTTCTTTTATGTAGGAGAGGGGCTGATCCTGTTCATCTTGGTCTATCTGGTTTTCTTTTATCGTAAGATAGTGAAACCTTTGAACACGATTGGAAGCGGTATGGAATTGTTACGCGAGCAGGATTTCAGTAGTCGACTGAGCCGGGTGGGGCAGTACGAAGCCGACCGTATCGTGAATATTTTCAACCGCATGATGGAACAACTCAAGAACGAACGCCTCCGTCTGCGCGAACAGAATCATTTTCTCGATTTGATGATTAAGGCTTCTCCTATGGGAGTTATCATCACCTCCCTTGACGACGAACTTTCGGAACTTAACCCTATGGCGTTGAAAATGCTCGGTGTCCGCTTCGAAGATGTTCAGGGGAAAAAGATGAAAGACGTTGACTCCCCGTTAGCCGGGGAACTTGCCAGTCTGCCGAGAGGTGAGACAGTAACCGTCCGCCTGAATGACTCGAACATTTACCGATGCACCCATTCCTCCTTTATCGACCGTGGATTCCAACATCCTTTCTTTCTGATCGAAAGCCTTACGGATGAAGTGATGAAAGCTGAGAAGAAAGCCTATGAGAAAGTAATCCGTATGATAGCCCACGAAGTGAACAATACCACTGCGGGAATTACCTCTACGTTGGACACCGTAGAGCAAGCGCTTACCACGGAAGAAGGTATGGAAGACATCTGCGATGTGATGCGTGTCTGCATTGAACGCTGTTTCTCCATGAGCCGCTTCATCACTCGCTTTGCCGATGTAGTGAAGATTCCCGAACCGACGTATTCTCTTGTCAATCTCAACGACCTAGTCTTTGCTTGTAAACGTTTCATGGAAGGAATGTGCAACGACCGCCACATCACTCTCCGCATGGAGATAGACGAAAGTCTGCCGGACGTAAAACTGGACAGCTCCCTGTTTGAACAAGTGCTTGTCAATATCATTAAGAATGCGGCGGAGAGTATCGCACCGGAGGGGAAAAGCATTGTGCCTGAAGACGAAAGTCCGGAACCCAAAGGAGAAATCATTATCCGTACCCTGTCTCCTGCTACGATCGAGGTGATAGACAACGGCAGAGGGATCAGTAAAGAGACAGAAGCCAAACTGTTCAGCCCCTTCTTTTCAACGAAACCGAACGGTCAGGGGATCGGGCTTATCTTTATCCGTGAAGTCCTGATGCGTCACGGATGTACTTTCTCTCTGCGTACTTATTCCGACGGATTAACCAAATTTCGTATTCTTTTTCCTTAAATGTGATAAATGAGAACAGTTCTTCCGTCAAACAGAACTATTAATTGTCCCCAAATACCCTTACCTTTGCCCCGCTCAATTCAATAGAATTTAAGGTATGAGACTAATGGTAAAAGGTGTACTAACGCTCTTTCTTTTCTTGACTATCAGTATTCCGTTAAGCGCGCAGTATATACTGCAAGGCGTGGTGACTGATTCTCTGACAAAGGAACCTTTACCTTATGCATCTGTACGTCTGAAAGACACGACCGAAGGAACGACCACCGGAAGCGACGGACGTTTCTACTTCAAGACCAGCCGTTCCGAAGCAGTGCTGGTAGTTTCAGTGATAGGCTATAATGATTACAGCCGGCAGATTCGTCCTGCCCGGAATGCATCTTATAAAATCGCCCTTTCACCCACTTCGTATTCCCTCAATGAAGTCGTAGTAAAGCCCAAACGCGAACACTACCGTAAGAAAGACAATCCTGCTGTAGAATTTGTCCGTCACATGATAGAGCATCGTGACGACCATTCGCCTGACGAAAAAGATTTCTGGCAACGTGAACGCTACGAGAAAACTACCTTCGCACTGAACAACTTTGATGAAGAAAAACAGAAAAAATGGCTCTACCGCAAGTTCGATTTCCTCACGGAATATGTAGATACCTCCGCCGTGACCGGAAAGCCGATCCTTACCGTATCCGCCCGTGAATTGCTCGCTACGGATTATTACCGTAAATCCCCTCATGCCGAGAAACAATGGGTGAAAGGCCGCAAACAGGCAGGTGTCGACGAGTTTCTTTCCAAACAAGGAATGCAGGCAGCTATCAACGAGGTGTTCAAAGACGTTGATATTTACGAGAATAACATCTCCTTGTTCACCAACAAATTTGTCAGTCCCCTGTCGCGCATCGGTACAGGATTCTATAAATATTACCTAATGGACACCTTGCAGATAGCAGGTGAACAATGCGTAGACCTTGCCTTTACTCCCTTTAACTCAGAATCTTTCGGCTTTAACGGACACCTGTATGTGACGCTCGACTCCACCTATTTCGTGAAGCGTGCCGTATTCAATTTCCCGAAAAAGATAAACCTGAACTTTGTCGATTATATGTTGCTCGAACAGGAATTTAAACGTGCCGAAGACGGTACGCGCCTGCTCGACCACGAAAGTATTACCGTAGAATTCAAGCTGACCGAAGGACAGGACGGTATCTTTGCCCGTCGCGTAGCGGATTATACGAACTACACATTTACTCCCACTGCCGAAGCGGACAAAGCCTTCGCCAAGCCGGAGCGTATCATTGAAGAAACGGAAGCCCTGTCCCGTCCCGCAACCTTCTGGGCGGAGAACCGTCCGCAAGCCGCTATCTCCGAACAGGAGAACTCCGTGGACAAGCTGATGACGCAACTGCGCGGTTATCCGGTTTACTACTGGACGGAGAAGATTCTCTCTATCCTCTTTACCGGATACATTCCTACTTCCAAAGAAGCCCCTCTTTTCTATATCGGCCCGATGAATGCCACCATTAGCGGTAACACGCTCGAAGGTCCCCGTCTCCGTGCCGGAGGAATGACTACCGCATGGCTCAATCCGCACCTTTTCGGTAAAGGTTACATCGCCTACGGCTTCAAGGACGAACGGGTGAAAGGACTGGCGGAACTGGAATACTCTTTCAAGAAAAAGAAAGAGTACGCCAACGAATTTCCTATCCACTCGTTAAAACTACGTTACGAGTCAGACGTCAATCAATATGGGCAGAACTATCTCTACACAAGTAAAGATAACGTATTCCTTGCCCTGAAACGCGAGAAAGACGATCGCATCGGTTATTTCCGGCAAGCCGAGTTGACCTATACCAACGAGTTCTACTCAGGTTTCTCCTTCCAACTGACGGCACGTCGTCGGACAGACGAGTCCTCCTACCTGATTCCCTTTCTTCGGAAAGAAGGTGATGTGCTGACTCCGGTCAAAGAATACTCCACCAGTGCAGCCGAATTGAAACTGCGCTATGCTCCGAATGAGAAGTTCTTCCAGACGCAGTGGAACCGTTTCCCCGTGTCGCTGGATGCTCCGGTGTTCACGCTCTCCCATACCATTGCCGGAAAGGGAGTGCTGGGAAGCGATTACACCTACAACCATACCGAAGCGGGAGTGCAGAAGCGTTTCTGGTTCTCCGCCTTCGGCTATACGGACGTCATACTGAAAGCAGGAAAAGTATGGGACAAAGTGCCTTTCCCGTTGCTGATAATGCCTAATGCCAACCTTTCCTATACCATTCAGCCCGAATCCTATTCATTGATGAATGCCATGGAGTTTATGAATGATGAATATTTCTCTTGGGACGTCACTTATTTCCTCAACGGCTGGCTGTTCAACCGTATCCCGTTGTTGAAAAAACTGAAATGGCGTGAAATCGTTTCATGCCGGGGATTGTATGGTCATTTGAGCGATAAGAATAATCCGGAATTGAGCGACGGATTGTTTGCTTTTCCGATAGCGGATACCCGTGCCATGGGGAAAACGCCTTACGTGGAAGTGGGCGTAGGTATCGAAAACATATTTAAGGTATTACGCTTGGATTACGTCTGGAGGCTTACCTACCGTGATTCACCCGGAATAGACAAGTCCGGTTTGAGAATAAGTCTCCACATGACCTTTTAAAAGTTAAATCCTGCTAATTGCAATGTTTATATGACAAATAAAGACTGTATTAGTAATTAATTAATCTTATTTTTGCATCAATTTTAGTTTAATTTTAATAGAATAGAAATGAAACAAGAAATTAAACCCGCTACCGGACGCCTCGGTGTGTTGGTAGTTGGAGTCGGTGGTGCGGTTGCCACCACAATGATTGTAGGTACACTAGCCTCTCGCAAGGGACTGGCAAAACCGATAGGATCTATTACCCAGTTAGCCACAATGCGCATGGAAAACAACGAAGAAAAACTCATCAAGGACGTTGTGCCCTTGACGGATTTGAACGACATTGTTTTCGGAGGTTGGGACATTTTCCCGGATAATGCATACGAAGCTGCTATGTACGCTGAGGTTCTGAAAGAAAAGGACCTGAACGGAGTGAAAGACGAATTGGAAGCTATCAAGCCTATGCCGGCTGCTTTCGACCACAATTGGGCAAAACGTCTGAACGGTACGCACATCAAGAAAGCTGCTACCCGTTGGGAAATGGTAGAGCAACTGCGTCAGGACATCCGCGACTTCAAGGCTGCCAACAACTGTGAACGCATTGTGGTACTTTGGGCTGCAAGTACTGAAATCTACATTCCGTTGTCAGACGAACACATGTCACTCGCTGCTTTGGAAAAAGCGATGAAGGACAACAACACAGAAGTGATCTCTCCGAGTATGTGCTATGCATACGCTGCTATCGCAGAAGGCGCTCCGTTCGTAATGGGTGCTCCTAACCTGTGTGTAGACACTCCGGCTATGTGGGAATTCTCCAAGCAGAAGAATGTACCTATCGCAGGAAAAGACTTCAAGAGCGGTCAGACACTGATGAAAACCGTATTGGCTCCGATGTTCAAGACCCGTATGCTGGGTGTGAACGGCTGGTTCTCTACCAACATTCTCGGTAACCGCGACGGCGAAGTGCTTGATGATCCGGACAACTTCAAGACAAAAGAAGTCAGCAAACTGTCTGTAATCGACACGATCTTTGAACCCGAAAAATATCCTGATCTCTACGGAGACGTTTATCATAAAGTACGTATCAACTACTATCCTCCCCGCAAGGACAACAAAGAGGCATGGGACAACATCGACATCTTCGGTTGGATGGGCTATCCTATGGAAATCAAGGTAAACTTCCTTTGCCGTGACTCTATCCTCGCTGCTCCTATCGCGCTCGACCTGGTATTGTTCAGTGACTTGGCTATGCGTGCAGGTATGTGCGGCATCCAGACTTGGTTGTCATTCTTCTGCAAGAGCCCGATGCACGACTTCGAACACCAACCCGAACATGACTTGTTTACTCAATGGAGAATGGTAAAACAGACATTGCGTAACATGATTGGCGAAAAAGAACCCGATTACTTAGCTTAATCAGGAACCAAGAATAATAAAGTTGAGATTGAGGTTTGCCTTACTGAAAAGACGGGTGGATGCTCAACCTCAACTTTTTAATTAGTAACTTGTAATTTAATGAAGAAAGCTCCTTTTCTACCTGTATTGATAGGCACGGGCTTTGGCTCCGGTTTTTCTCCTTTTGCTCCCGGTACCGCCGGGGCGTTGCTGGCTTCTATCATCTGGATTGCACTTTATCTTCTGCTCCCTTTTTCTGTTGTCTTATGGATTACTGCCGCGTTGGTGATTGTGTTTACTTTCGCCGGGATCTGGGCTGCCGATAAGCTGGAGGCTTGTTGGGGGGAAGATCCTTCGCGTGTAGTGGTGGATGAAATGGTCGGAGTGTGGATACCATTGCTTGCCGTTCCCGACAATGACAAATGGATATGGTATGTAGTGGCGGCTTTCGTCCTGTTCCGTGCATTCGACATTGCCAAGCCATTGGGCATCCGCAAAATGGAGAGTCTCAGAGGTGGGGTAGGTGTGATGATGGATGATATACTGGCAGGGGTATATAGTTTTATCTTGTTAGCAGGAGTAAGATGTGTGATTGGCTGAGAAAAGTTGCACGGATGATTTCCCAGAAGGGTGGCTTCTTCATGTTTTTGAGGGCGCAGCTTTCGGCTCAAATGGCAACTATTGCAGACTTTCTGGTTACAATTCTTCTGGTGAGGCTGTTTGAAGTCTACTATGTATATGCTACCCTCGCAGGGGCTGTATACGGAGGAATTGTCAATTGCGTAATTAATTATAAATGGACCTTTAAATCGACAGGAAAGAAAACGAACGTTGCTGTAAAGTTTATCCTTGTGTGGGTATGCAGCATCTGGCTGAACACGTGGGGAACGTATGCGCTGACGGAATCATTGGCAAAGATTCCTTGGGTGCGCGATACGCTCAGCCAGTATTTCGGCGACTTTTTCATTATCCCCAAAATGGCGGTAGCGGTTATCGTCGCATTATTCTGGAATTATAATATGCACCGCTTTTTTGTATACCGGAATATAAACATAGGAAGTTTGTTCAGAAAAAGAGATTGAAATAAAAACAGAAGATTTAGATAAAAACAGATTTAGACACAATATGAATTACAGAGATTATTTGCAACAGTTGATTTATAAGATTATCAATCCTTTGATACACGGAATGATTAAAATCGGAATCACTCCCAACTTTATCACTACAACCGGATTTATCCTGAACGTGGTGGCAGCAGGAATGTTTGTCTGTGCCGGTATCTGTGGCGGCCGGAATGACCTTGCTATCGTCGGTTGGGCGGGAGGTGTTATTCTGTTTGCCGGATTGTTCGATATGATGGACGGTCGTGTGGCGCGGTTGGGAAACATGAGTTCCAAATTCGGTGCACTCTATGATTCGGTGCTCGACCGTTACAGCGAACTGATGACATTTTTCGGTATCTGCTACTACCTGTCGATGAAAGATTATTTCTTTTATGCCCTGATTGCGTTTGTGGCATTGATCGGTTCGTTAATGGTGAGCTATGTTCGTGCACGTGCCGAAGGATTAGGTATCGAGTGTAAAGTAGGATTCATGCAGCGTCCGGAACGTGTGGTACTCACCAGTCTGGGAGCGTTGTTCTGCGGTGTATTCAAAGATATCACGGCTTTCGACCCGATGTTGATACTGATTGTACCTTTGGCTTTCGTTGCCGTATTTGCCAATATCACAGCTTTCGTGCGTGTGAGACATTGCTATAAGGTAATGATGAAATAATTGTCCGAAAAGCTAAATAGTATTGGTATATTAACACCTTATTAGAATGAAAATAGTTATTGAACTGCCGTCAAAGAATGAAGCCCTGATTACTGTAATCACTATGGCTCTTTTTCTTTTGCTGACAGGTGTCTTCATCGGACTTCGTTCCGAACATTTCTTAATGGTGGCACTCTATCTGGTCTTATTCTTTGCCGGGCTACCCACCCGTAAACTTGCATTAGCCCTGTTGCCTTTTGCCATTTTCGGAATCTCCTACGACTGGATGCGTATCTGTCCCAATTACGAAGTGAACCCGATTGATGTAGCCGGATTATACAATCTGGAGAAATCTCTTTTCGGGGTCATGGACAACGGTATCCTGATTACCCCGTGCGAATATTTCGCTGCCCATAACTGGCCGGTTGCAGATGTCTTTGCCGGCATCTTTTATCTGTGTTGGGTTCCCGTGCCTATCCTGTTCGGTCTTTGCCTGTACTTCAAGAAGCAGAGAAAAACATATCTCCGCTTTGCGTTGGTATTTCTGCTGGTCAACTTAATCGGCTTTGTCGGTTATTACATTCATCCTGCTGCTCCCCCCTGGTATGCCATTAATTACGGTTTCGAACCGATACTGAACACTCCGGGCAACGTAGCCGGTCTGGGACGTTTCGACGCTTTCTTCGGTGTGACGATTTTCGACTCTATCTACGGGCGCAATGCCAATGTTTTTGCCGCAGTGCCTTCGCTTCATGCCGCCTATATGGTGGTGGCTCTGGTATATGCTATCATTGGCAAATGCAGGTGGTATGTGATTACTCTCTTTGCCGTTATCATGCTGGGCATTTGGGGAACGGCTGTTTATTCCTGTCACCACTACATCATTGATGTGTTGCTCGGTATATCCTGCGCATTACTCGGTTGGCTGGTGTTTGAATACGGGCTGATGAAAATTCCGGCATTTAATAGATTCTTTGACAGGTATTATAAGTATATAAAGTAAAATATATAGGTATATAAGAAGCAGTGAAGAACAAGTACCGCAATATATTCCTCGCTTTTGGCATCATTGCCGTCCTGATAATGATATTCACATTCGATATGGATTATCGGGAACTTTGGGTGAACCTGAAGCGTGCAGGAATATATTTGCCCTTGGTCTTGTTGCTTTGGCTGTTTGTCTACCTTATTAATACGCTGTCATGGTATATCATCATCCGTAGCGGAGGCAAACCGGGCTTTTCCTTTTCCCGGCTTTATAAATTTACCGTAACAGGCTTTGCGCTCAATTATGTGACACCCGTCGGGCTCATGGGAGGCGAGCCTTATCGGATTATGGAACTGAAGCCCTTTATCGGAATCGAAAGGGCTACCTCTTCGGTGATTCTCTACGTGATGATGCACATCTTCTCCCACTTTTGTTTCTGGCTGACTTCCGTCCTGTTGTATGTCTGTCTCTATCCCGTAGGGTGGGTCATGAGCGTTATTCTGGGAGCTATCACTTTATTCTGCCTGCTGGTTACCGTCCTTTTTATAAAAGGCTACCGGCACGGTATGGCAGTTGCCTTTATCCGCATGGGTAGTCGTCTCCCTTTTCTAAAGAAGAAAGTACTTCATTTTGCCGAAACCCATAAAGAGAAACTGGAAAACATAGATAAGCAAATCGCCCTCCTTCACCGGCAGAAGAAACGTACTTTTTATTCGGCCCTCTTTCTAGAATACACGGCTCGTGTTGTCAGTTGCCTTGAGATCTGGCTGATACTTAATGTGTTGACAACAAACGTCAGCTTTGCCGACTGCTGCCTGATTGCTGCCTTTTCCTCCTTGTTGGCCAATCTTTTGTTCTTCTTGCCGATGCAGCTCGGTGGACGTGAAGGAGGCTTTGCACTTGCCGTAGGTGGCCTCTCCCTTTCCGGAGCCTACGGGGTTTATGCTGCACTGATTACCCGTGTCCGCGAAATGGTCTGGATCGTGATCGGGCTTGCTCTGATGAAGGTTGGAAACAGGAAAGGAAATTAGCCGGCATGGCATACTGCGTCAATTTTAAGCCGGAAAAGAAAATTCTCGTTTGGCTTTGAAAAATGATGTTTCTTCAAATTTGGTGGTAATTTAACTAGTCGGTGGTATCTCCATTCCCCTCCTTCGGGGAAGGAGGGGTGGCTGAAAGCCGGGGTGGTAGGTGGATACACAATGTTGATAATAACCGACTTACGCATTCACCTACCACCTCCCCCTACGGGGACTCCTCCTTCCCGAAGGAGGAGAATGGAGAATACTATCGACTATCAAATTATTGTTGAATACTATCGACTATCAACTTTCAAATTATTATTTTCCTAATTAATTTTACCACCAAATTAGAAGAAGAACCTGAAAAATAAGGAAGTATTGTTTGGATAGCTCGTGTGAATAGTTAACTTTGCAGTTATTAACATCTTAAAAATAAGAACATGAGAAAACTAACTACCTTTTTGTTGCTTCTGGCAATGTTGATTCCAACGGCCGGAGCGCAGTCAACCGACATCTTTAAAAAGAAGAAAAAGAAAAACAGTAAGACGGAAGCTGTCGACAAAGCGAAAGCCGACTCCATAGCGAAAGCCAAGAAATCTCCTTTCCAACCTTATGCAAGCGTAATCACCGGTAAAGCCAAGACTATGAACGGTTTCTTCAAGGTGCACTGTATAGAAGGAAAATACTTCTTCGAAATCCCCGATTCCCTGTTTGGACGGGATATTCTGATTGTCAACCGTATTGTAAAGGCCCCGGTGGACAAACAAAAACGTAAAGCCGGCTATCCGGGCGACCATATCAGCGATGAAGTGATACGTTTCGAACTGGGACGGGACAACAAACTGTTTATCCGTCAGATCTCTTATCTGGAACATTCCACCGATACACTGGGAATGTATCAGGCAGTGCTGAACTCCAACGTGCAACCTATCGTTGCCACCTTCCCGCTGAAGACGATGCGCAAGGACAGCCTGACGAAAAACTATGTGATCGAAATGACCGACTTTATCCGCAGGGATAATGATATGTTCTCTTTCTCCAACTATGCGAAAGATAATATCGGGGCGACTTCAATGATCTCCGATGCCAGCTATATCGACACCTTGAAAGCCTTCCCGCAGAATATCGAAATCCGCACCGTGCGCACCTTCCAACGGAAACCGCCTATGGGCAGCGCTCTTGAGAAAATGATTGCTCAATACTACAACTCCACCGGTCCGATGACTTACGAATTGAACAGCTCTATGCTGCTCCTGCCCAAAGAGCCGATGAAACCGCGACTCTATGACCCCCGCGTAGGCTATTTTGCTGTCGGCTATAAAGACTTTGACGGTAACCCGCACGGCATGAAATACAAAGCGAACATCACCCGTTGGCGTCTCGAACCGAAAGACGAGGACAAAGAAAGATATCTGAGAGGAGAACTTGTAGAACCCAAGAAACCGATCGTTATTTACATCGACCCTGCTACTCCTAAGAAGTGGGTTCCCTACCTGATTCAAGGTGTCAACGACTGGCAGAAAGCCTTCGAGAAAGCCGGATTCAAGAATGCCATTATCGGTAAGGAAGCCCCCACGGACGATCCTACCTGGAGTTTGGAAGACGCTCGCCACTCGGCTATCGTCTATAAGCCTTCCGACATTCCGAACGCAAGCGGTCCTCACGTACACGATCCCCGCAGCGGTGAAATTCTGGAAACACATATCAACTGGTATCACAATGTAATGTTGTTGCTCTACAACTGGTATATCGTACAGGCCGGAGCCATAGACCCGGGGGCACGCAAACCTCAGTTTGACGATGAACTCATGGGCGAATTGATACGCTTCGTGTCTTCTCATGAAGTAGGCCACACACTCGGCTTGCGTCATAACTTCGGTTCTTCCGCTACCGTTCCGGTAGAGAAACTGAGAGACAAAGCATGGGTGGAAGCCAACGGCCACACCCCGTCTATCATGGACTATGCACGTTTCAACTACATCGCCCAGCCGGAAGACAGCATCTCACGTGCCGGAATCTTCCCGCGCATCGGTATCTATGACGATTGGTCTATCGAGTGGGGGTATCGCTGGATGCCCGAATTCAAGACGGCGGAAGATGAAATTCCTCACATGAACAAGTGGATTATCAGTAAGCTGAAAGAAGACAAGCGTTACACCTTCGGTACGGAAAGCGACCGCGACGATCCCCGCAACCAGAACGAAGACTTGGGAGACGATGCTATGCTGGCTGGTACATATGGTATCAAGAACCTGAAACGTATCATGCCCGAAATTATAAAGTGGACGTACGAGCCGAACGAAGGTTACGAGAAAGCAAGAACTTTATATAGTAATGTCGCCGGACAATTCTCTCTGTATATGGGACACGTGGCGACCAATGTTGCCGGTATTTACAGTACCCCGATTTCGGTAGAGCAGACCGATGTGAAAGCAGTGGAATTTGTGCCGAAAGAAATACAGAAGAAAGCAATGGCCTTCCTGAACAAAGAACTGTTCACCATGCCTACCTGGCTAATGGATAGCCAACTGTTGGAGAAAGCTCAGGTCAACACCTCCAGTTTTATCTTCAGTGTGCAGAGTGGCATACTGAAAGGCTTGCTTAGCAGCCGCACATTGGATAAAATGACAACTAACGAGTTGATGAACGGTACGAAAGCCTACACTTCCGCTGAGATGTTCCAGGATTTGAGAAAGAGTATCTGGAATGATCTGAGAGGAGGGAAAAGACCCGACCTCAATCAACGTGCCTTGCAGAAAGTCTATGTCAACTCATTGACTGCAATGCTCGAGAAGCCGAAGACGAACGCCAATCAGTATATGCCCGATTCTCTGTCGGAAGCATCCGCCATTGCCCGTGGGCAACTGACAGATCTCCGGAGAGACCTTGTCAATGCAGCAAGCGCTTCCGGTGGCATATACAGAAGCCATTACCTGAACCTGAAAGCATTGATTGATACTGCATTCGAAGCAAAATAAAAGGTTGCTTCTTCAAATTTGGTGGTAAACTTAATTAGGAAAATAATAATTTGAAAGTTGATAGTCGATAGTATTCAACAATAATTTGATAGTCGATAGTATTCTCCATTCTCCTCCTTCGGGAAGGAGGAGTCCCCGTAGGGGGAGGTGGTAGGTGAATGCGTAAGTCGGTTATTATCAACATTGTGTATCCACCGACTAGTTAAGTTATCACCAAATTTGAAGAAGAATCAATAAAAGAAAGAATTTCTTTTTGAATAAACAGGAAACTCCAACTAATCCGACTTTATCAATCGGTTAGCTGGAGTTTCCTGTTTCATCTTTTTAGAGAAAGGAGAGCGCTTTTCTCAGTTTACACCTTCCCCCAATCCTTTTCAGCATTAAAGCAGGGACAAGCCTTGATCCATTCTTCCGGTTCTATCTCACCGTTTCCGTTCAGGTCGGGACTGAGGTCGCGATGTCCGCAGATGCGGCAGCCCGGGTAATCCTTCAATAAAGTGAGAATCAGCACACGCATCGAATGTTTCTGCCATTCGGTACGGGTATCTTTGGGATGTCCCTTGCAGTCGAGCCCGCCTTCGTAGCAGATACCGATACTTTCTTTGTTGAAGCCACGGGTGTGTGCGCCGATACGTTCGAGAGGCCGGGTCGATTTTATATCCCCATTTTTGCGGATATAAAAATGGTATCCCGTCCCGTTGAATCCCCGCCTGCGGTGGCAGATATCCAAGTCATATTCCGTAAACTCCCTGTCCTCACGTGTAGCGGAACAGTGGATTACTATCAACTTTATAGGTCGCATACGTTCTCTTTCACAGCGCCCGTTGCGTACAATCTTTATTGCTGCATTGCAAGGCTGCCGCCTGTGCAAGTTGTCCCCGCAGTGAAAAGATCTCCGTATGCATTTCCTTCACCCTCGAACTAAGGTCAAAATAATCCTTCAACACCTTCTCCAATTGCTGCATCAGAAAAGTATATTGGTCTTTCACCAGTTCGCTGAACTCTTTTACCTCCTGCGCCATGACTTTGCGCTTCTTGCGGCTGCTGCCCAGAAAGGGCAGCACCGTCATAATGATTTCTATAATCTTATCTAACATGAATGTGATTTATTAATGAAGAATACCTTTAAACAGACGGGTCGGGAGTGACACCACCGCCGCCCGGTTTATCATTTCCGCCGTTTCCGTCATCGGAGCCGTCGGTTTCGCCTTCGCCCTTCCCCGCAAGGACGAAATCTACATTATTCTCACTTCGGGTGGCAGTGTGGCTGGTATTCACCAGGTGCAGCGCCTTGTCCGCCACGAAACGGACATTCACCCGGCGGATACTGCGCACCGTGCAATCTTTCTCCTTCTCCGTGCCCTCGCTGCTCAACGTGATGTGGAACGTGCCCAATCCGTCGATCTTCACTTTATCGCCCTGCGTGAGCGACAGACGCAACTGCTCTACAAAAGCCTCGATAGCGTGCTTCACATCTCCCGCTGTGAGCGAAGAATTCGCCTCGATCGCATCCGCCAGCTTATTGACGTCCATAACTCTCACAGTACCCGATTTCTGGCGTACATAATACAACACCTGCGAATCTTCCTGATTCACATACTTTCTGCGCTGATAGCGCTCCACTAATACGTTCATAATTGAAAAAAGTTAAGGTTTAAGTAATAATATTTTCTGTCATTATTGACATTACAAATATACAAAATCTGAAAGGAGAAGTCAAGTATTTTGCCATTTATTTTATACTGATTTTTGAAATAAAACAAGGCACGGATGATTGAAAATTATTGTTGTATAAAATTGAATCTGTCTCACACTGGAATCACTTTTACTTTGCATGTTTCAGCAGAAACTCCAATGGCGGTACATAGTCCGTAATTTTCGTCATTTCCGGATTATGCCCAAAATAAGCGTTCCCGGTTTCCCCGTTGCGTTGTTTGGCTACGATTATAATGCCGAGTCCTTCGGTGGGATAACCGCTTTCGCGGTCGGTCGGTATGCGTGCGAGGGCAGGGCGGTAGAGTAGTAACACGACGTCCGCATCCTGTTCGATCGCTCCGCTCTCGCGGAGTTGTGACAGTTCGGGGCGACCGGCGGGACGGCCCTCCGACACACGGTTCAACTGGCTGAGCAACACCACAGGCACATTCAGTTCTTTGGCAAGCAGCTTGGCCTTGCGGGTGGCTTGCGCCACTTCCTGCTCTCGGTTACGGTTGTTTTGTCCCGTCGTCATGTCGCATAGTTGCAGGTAATCGATGATAATCATGTTGCACTCGTTTCGGCTTTGCAGCAGCCGGGCGCTGCAACGGATGTGTTCCATGTTGACCGATGTACTGTCATCTACGTGTATCGGGAGACGTGCGAGGTCGGCGGCTGTGGCGTGTGCTTCTGCCAGTTCCTGTGTGCTGACTGTTCCCGACCGCCACCGGCGGGCGCTGATCTCACTGGCTGCCGTCAGCCAGCGGTCGGCCAGCCTTTCTCCTTGCATCTCAAGACTGTAGACGGCTACAGCATATCCTGCCATTGCCGCGTTCCGTGCCAGATGCAATGCCATGCCGGTTTTCCCTACACCGGGACGGGCGGCAAGTACTATTAGATCACTGTTCTGGAGTCCGGACGTCATGCGGTCCAGATCCGTCAGTCCGGTGGGAATGCCGGTCACTCCGTTCGTACTCTTGGCGATACGTCCCTCGGCTTCGCTCATGGCGGCGCTCATCAGTGCGTCCATGTCGCGCAGGTGGGTGTTGTGGTTGAACTCACCCTCCAGGCGGTCGAGCAGGTTGTGTGCATCTATCAGCGAGTCGTCGATATCCATGGTTTCGTCCAGCGAACAGGCGAGAAGTTTGTTGAAGCCCAGGATCATTTCGCGCCGCAGGTATTTTTCGTGCACAATCCGGATGTGGTATTCGATGTGTGCGGAACTTGCCACTTTACTGCTCAGTTGGGTGATACCATACGGACCGCCCGCTTCTTCGAGCTTTCCGCGGTGTGAAAGTTCCTCTTTCACGGTGAGGATGTCGATTTTGGTACCCGCCTGATACATCGCCAGCATGGCGGCGTAGATTATCTGGTGGCGTAGCACGTAAAACATTTCGGGGCGTAGCTTGTCGGCTACCAGCGGCATGGCTTCCTGTTCTATCAGGCAGGCGCCGAGGATCGCTTCCTCTATTTCGGGTGCTTGGGGCGAAACTCTGTTTTCGGTATTCATCATTAATAGGTGTATTCGTTCAGGAAAGCTTTGTTCGATAAATAACTGCCGGCATGGAGGAGAAAATTGACGTTCGTCTGGTGGAAATAATATACTTCGATGTTGTCGATTGCCAGTTGTTGTTCCTTGTCACTCAGCTTCTTCCACTCGCGTTGCGCCTTGGCGATGTTCTCCTTGGGAAGCTGCGTGATGCTGTGGTATTCGTTCCAGAACAGTTGGAACTTCTCGTTGACAGCTTTCTTTTTCTGTTTCCCGGCATCGGGCAGCCCCACCCATTTGTCATATTCGACGACGCGTATGTGCAGGGATGTATTGTTGGGGTGGGGGATGATTTCGATGATTCCCCGGGTGGCAAGTCCGTGCATGAAGCGGAAAGTCTTCCCGGTGGACCAGTGGAGAACGCGGCTCCAGTCGCGGTAACTGAACAGGCTTTCACCTCTTTTGCACGGGCAGTTCTTGTTGCAGCGGTCGTTGTATAGCGTTTCCGAATAGTTGACTTTCATCAGGATTTTCAGGAGTGCCTCTATCTCTCCCTCTTGCAGGTGCGGATTTTCTATCTGTTGTTGCAATAAGGTTTTCGGGATAATGAGAAAACCATGCTTTGTCATGGCTTGGAAATTAAATTTGTTCATTTTGGCTTATTTAAAATTTTCGGTAAAGGTAATCCCTTTGCGTATGGCTTGCAAGAGGCGTTGTGGTGTGTGGATGACTGTGGACGGTTGCGGACTTCGAATGTACTTCCGCTAACTGTTTTTTCTCTCTGCGGATGTTCTCCGGAGGGGATGATGAAACAGATACTCCGTTTCTGTCCGGCAGAGCCTTTGATACAGACAAACAGAGCCTTCGTTCGGTTGAATCGGAGGCTCTGTCTTAGTTGAAAAATACGGTCGTTTTTACGAACACTTTGTGGAACACTTTTTTTCTACTGCAAATAGCTGTATTTTTGAGAGTTATCTTTCTGTGGGAAAAAATGCCGAACGCAAAGTGGAATACATAATAAACGATAAAAGATAAATGATATATTTAAAAATACAATGCTCCGGTAGAATTTGCTGCAAAATCCAGCCAGTCTCCTCCACGGTAACTGGTACAGTATTCTTGCAGCAATTCTACACACCCGCTGAACAGCACGGGGCAGAAGAACGCTCCTACCCAAGCATGCCACAACGGTGCCTCGTCCCGGCGATGTGCACGCAAAAATTCCAGCCACAACATACCTGACATACCGAAATACATACAAATATGAACCAGCTTGTCTAAGTTAGGAATCTCACTCAAATCCGTCTTGGGTGGTTTAAAAAATGAAAGATAAATCACAGTCAGGATTATAAAAAGTGAGATCGGATATTTCTTAATATAAGATAGCATATCTAAATAATATTACATATTTCGTGCAAATATAAGTATCATTTTCTATATTTGCACTTTTATAGGTACATTTTATAACGATTTGTAAGATAAAACAAGATTTATGACAAAAAATGATAGAGCGAACTTCGGTAGTAAGTTAGGCGTAATACTTGCTTCCGCCGGCTCGGCAGTAGGACTGGGTAATATCTGGCGGTTTCCCTATGAAACCGGAAATCACGGAGGTGCTGCATTTATATTAATCTATTTAGGGTGTATTCTCCTTTTAGGGCTTCCTATTATGATTGCAGAGTTTCTGATAGGACGCCATTCGCAAGCTAATACGGCAAGGGCTTACCAAAAATTAGCTCCCGGCACACATTGGCGCTGGGTGGGACGTATGGGAGTATTGGCAGGTTTCCTGATTCTCAGTTATTATGCCGTAGTTGCAGGGTGGACGCTGGAATATATTCTCGAAGCTGCCACTAATGGTTTCTCAGGAAAAACCTCCGGAGAATTCATCACCTCGTTCCAACAATTCTCCAGTAATCCCTGGCGACCAGTTATCTGGTTAATAGCCTTCCTGCTGATTACGCACTTCATCATCGTGAAAGGGGTAGAAAAAGGAATCGAGAAATCTTCCAAGATTATGATGCCTACCTTATTTATTATTATAGTTATATTGGTTGTTTGTTCGGTCACTCTACCGGGAGCCGGTGCGGGCATCGAGTTTCTACTGAAACCGGACTTTAGCAAGGTGGACGGAAATGTATTTTTGAGTGCTATGGGCCAAGCCTTCTTCTCTTTAAGCCTGGGAATGGGATGTCTTTGTACGTACGCCTCTTATTTCAGCAAAGAGACCAACCTGACAAAAACGGCTTTCAGTGTAGGAATCATTGATACTTTCGTTGCGATATTAGCCGGATTTATCATCTTCCCGGCCGCTTTCTCCGTAGGCATACAACCTGATTCGGGTCCAAGCCTCATCTTTATCACTCTGCCTAACGTATTCCAACAGGCATTCGGCGGAGTACCTATATTGGCATACATATTCTCTGTGATGTTTTATGCATTGCTGGCAATGGCTGCATTAACCTCCACGATTTCCCTGCATGAGGTAGTAACCGCCTATCTGCACGAGGAATTCAACTTATCCCGTGGAAAAGCAGCAAGACTCGTGACCGGAGGATGCATCTTTTTGGGAATATTCTGTTCACTATCCCTCGGAGTGACGAAAGGATTCACGATTTTCGGTTTGGGAATGTTCGACCTCTTCGACTTTGTTACGGCTAAAATCATGTTGCCGCTCGGCGGGCTCTGTATTTCTCTCTTTACCGGCTGGTATCTTGATAAGAAAATCGTCTGGTCGGAGATTACAAATAACGGTTCAATAGAAATTCCTGTATACAAACTAATCATCTTTATATTAAAATATATCGCCCCAATCGCTATCTCACTGATATTCATCAATGAACTGGGACTAATCAAACTATAATGTGGAAAGACTTTTTTTATTTCACTAAAACCGAACGACAAGGCATTATCGTCCTTGTCGTTCTTATTATAGGGGTATTCTCAATTCCCCGGCTCGTGCAACTATTCTCCACTCCTCAAGAAGTTACTCCTGAAGAAGATGAGAAATTCAAGCTAGAATATGATGAATTCATTTCATCGATCAAAGAAATAAAACCTCAAAGGAAATTCGCAGAAGGGGACCCTCCGAAAAACGATTCCTATTCACCAAAAGAAGTCAGGCTCTCTATATTCGATCCGAACACTGCCGATTCCATTACTTTTATCTCATTGGGATTGCCTTCGTGGATAGCTAAAAACATTCTGCGTTACCGCAAGAAACAGGGAAAGTTCCGTCATCCGGAAGATTTCCGAAAGATATACGGGTTGACAGACGAGCAATATCAGACTTTACATCCTTATATCCGTATTACCGAACAGTCCTCAACAAAAGATACCGTCCGACTATTAATGAAACAAAGGATGCCGCAGGATACCCTGTTTAAATATCAGCCCGGCACCGTCATCAACCTGAATGAAGCAGACACGACCGAACTTAAGAAAATTCCAGGTATCGGAAGTGCCATTGCCCGTATGATTGTAAATTACCGGACACAGCTAGGGGGCTTTTATAAAATAGAGCAATTACAGGAGAAACATTTAAAAGCAGAGATGCTCCGGCCCTGGTTCTCTATCAACGCAACCCAAATCCGCCGTATTAACATAAATAAGGCAAGTATCGAACGGATGATGCATCATCCGTATATAAACTACTATCAAGCCAAAGTTATTGTGGAATACCGAAAAAAGAAAGGGATCTTGACAAACCTCAAGCAATTATCACTTTACGAGGAATTCAATACAGCAGATTTCGAACGGATTACTCCTTATATTTGTTATGAATAGTTCCTCGTTTGTCACAATAAATAAAAAAAGATGCATTCCTATCACACCAGACAAGAATGCATCACACACAAACAAAACAAACACTCTACTATCATCTTCACAGACTTCCGTAGAGAAGCGACTATAAATATATAGCTAAAAGATAGAACACTTGCAAGGTTCTACCTTTTTGGTATGTATTTTTAGAAGTTGAGTTCTCTTATTAATCTTTTTTAATCATGCCGTCAACCATATGTATCGTTCGGTCGGTGATTTTCGAAAGTCCCTCGTCATGGGTAACAATCACAAAAGTCTGTCCTAAACGCTCCCTCAGGTCAAAGAACAGTTGATGTAAATCTTCTTTATTATGTGTATCCAAACTACCGGAAGGTTCATCCGCCAGTATTACAGCCGGATCATTGATTAAAGCACGCGCCACAGCAACGCGTTGTTTCTCTCCTCCCGACAACTCATTCGGTTTATGGGAAGCACGCTCTGCCAATCCCATAAAATCGAGTATTCTAATAGCATGTTCGTTTGCCTCTTTCGAAGATACTCCTGCGATAAACGCAGGAATCATCACATTCTCCAATGCGGTGAACTCCGGCAGCAATTGATGAAACTGAAAAACGAAACCTATATTCTTATTACGGAATGCAGAGAGTTCTTTTTCTTTCATCCGGCTCACTACAGTTCCGTCAATCTGCACATTACCTGCATCCGGTTCGTCCAACGTTCCCATGATCTGCAACAAGGTAGTCTTACCTGCCCCACTAGGACCTACAATACTGACAATCTCGCCTTTGTTAATTTCCAGATCAATACCTTTCAGGACTTGCAATGAACCGAAGCTTTTTGTTATTCCTTCTAATTTTATCATGATATTTATAATCGTTTAATGACATATTCCGCCAAATAGCAGCCGAACACAGCCGGCATATAGCTCACTGTCCCGCAAGTTGATTTCTTATTCTGTTCATCATCAGTCAGCAATACAGCTTTCGGATCAGCCTGTTCGGTACTGAATACTACCGGAAGTTTACGTTTCATTCCCATTTTCTGCAAACGTTTCCGCACCGCCTTACTTAGTCCACAATGATAAGTATCCCAAAGATCTGCAAAACGGACCTGAGAGATATCGCTCTTTGCTCCCGCTCCCATACTGGACACAATCTTGATATGCCGTTTCATCGCCTCATAAATCAAGAAGCACTTCGGACTGATTGTATCAATTGCGTCTACTATAAAATCATACTTGCCTGCGTCCAATAGTTCCGGTATATTCTCATCTTTCAGATAAACAGGGAGTACCGTCAGTTCAATATCCGGATTGATATCTTTATACCGGGTAGCCAATACTTCCGCTTTCGGCATTCCCAACGTAGAGTGCATGGCAGGTAACTGGCGGTTCATATTCGTAGGCTGCACGGTATCCGCATCTACAATAGTCATTTTGCCAACTCCCGTACGACAAAGCATTTCGGCAGCATAAGCGCCCACTCCGCCTAATCCCACAACCAATACGTGTGCCTTCCGGATGCGATTCATCTTTTCTTCTCCTAACAGGAGTTCCGTTCTTTGTTGCCAGTCGTTTTTTTCCATTAGCTTTTCTTTAACCATTTATAGAACCATTTACCCACTTTCTCATAATGTTGTGATTCATTATGACCGCGCGGATCAGAGAAAGACACAATTTCCTGCGGATCTCCGAATTGGTCGGGATACAGGATAATCAAACTATTGTTTGAGAAATATTTTCCTAGCTGCGCCGGAAGACGTTCGAAAGAGGTGTCATAAGAGATAGAACCGCGACGGGCTGAGATTACCACCAGCAAATGATCATAGTTCACTTGCCCTGTTAATAACAAAAGGTCTTCCCATTCTTCCAACAAGGAAAATTCAGTCGGAGTTCCTGCATATTTTTTCTTTACCAGTTGCTGAAGACGCATCAGCGTACGTTCATTGGAAAAGAAATGCACGCGACATCCCAGAATACTTCCCATACGGCAGAAATGTTCCACCCATTTTGAGAACCCGGTTTCATATTCCGCCTTTGGTGGCACGGCAATATTTATCCGGCGCAAAGTATTAACCGGCATCAGAAACTTAGCGATCATCACCTCGCGATGTGTACCTTTCAAAAGGCTTTCCGCCAAATTCCCGAAAAAGGTATCAACAATATTCGCTTTCCGATGCAGACCGATTACTACATCCGTAGCTTCATATTCTTTAATCGTGTGGATAATTCCCGAAGCGATGTTCAGGTCATAACGGCTGACCATATTTACAGGAACATCGGCAGCAGCGGCAATCATTGCCGCTTTTTCCAAATTTCGCTTTCCTTGCAGTTCTTTCTTCTCCGAACTGTTACTATCATTAATAACGTTTAATGCGATTAAACCATTCTTCTGTTTGGCGTCTTTTATCACTAAAGCCAGATTTATCAAATCCTCAATTGTATCCGGGTTAGCCACGGGAATCAATATCTGTTCGGTACTTTTCTTTGCACCTTGTTCCTCTGATTGCAATTCCTCATTCATAGCGAAACGGCGGGCGGAACGTTCTGTTACCAAAGAACTGATTACACAAGTAAAAAGAATCATCACCACCGTACCGTTCAACACATCATCATTCAGCAAACGCTCCCCATTCTCCATAATAATTTCGTGACCGATCAATACCGCTGCAAGCGTAGCTGCTGCCTGAGCATTACTAAGTCCGAATATCATACTCCGTTCATTCGGTTGCATACGGTAAATCTTCTGCATGATCCATGCAGCCAGCCATTTACTAAAAGTAGCTACCACTGTCATAACGACAGCAACTTTCAATGCCTCGCCTCCGGTAAACAGGCTTCGTACATCAATAATCATTCCTACACCAATCAGGAAGTAAGGAATAAACAGCGCATTTCCTACAAATTCCAACCGATTCATCAAGGGAGATACATGAGGAATCAGACGGTTCAAGACCAATCCGGCAAGAAAAGCTCCCAAAATGCCTTCCATTCCTACAAACTCCATTAATCCGCCACCGAGAAAGACCATCGCCAGCACGAATACAAATTGCATCACGCTATCATCGTACTTCCGGAAAAACCAACGGCCGATACGAGGAAAGAAGAAAACAATCAGAAATCCGAGAAAAGCAACTTTTGCCACAAGAAATCCCCAGAACCAACCGTCAACAGTTCCTTTGAACATACCGCCTATGACGGCAAGGATTATCAAAGCAAGAGTAACGGTAACAGCCGTACCACCAATCGTAATATTGACACTGCGCAAACGCGACAATCCATAACGACTGATAATAGGATAAGCTATCAACGTATGAGAAGCATACATACTAGCCAGTAACACAGCGGTAAGGAAACCATAACCCAACACACTCATACTACTCCAGATACCCAATCCCATTGGAATAAGAAAAGTGAGCCAACCGAACACAATGCTTTTCGTCCGGTTCTTCTTGAAGTCTTCCATGTCCATTTCGAGTCCGGCAAGGAACATGATATAATATAGTCCTACTTTACCGAAGAGTTCGAAGCTGCTGTCACGATCGAGCACGTGAAAGCCATGTTCACCTATCAGTACTCCCGCCAGAATCATGCCAATAATATGAGGTATATGAAGGCGTCCCAAAATCATCGGAGCAAAAAGAATGATAATCAATACCAAAAAGAATACCCAGGTCGGATCGGTTATCGGTAAAGTCAAATTAAAATCAAACAAGTTCATAGGCTGTGGCTTTAGGAATTCAATGCAAAGGAACAAAAAAGTTCGCATACCACCAATAAGTTACAAGGTTTGAGTCGTGAGTTTTAGGTTATTTCAATACAGGTTCTATCAGTTACTGCTAAAAACTCATAGTCTTATAACTTTTTTCTCACCCGAAATACTGATTATATGGCAAAATGTTATAATTTTGCAGCCAAATATCTTCTATTCGACAGTGTAAGAAGATAAATACAATATTCACAATTTAACAAAAGAAAAAGATGAAAGTAGCTATTGTTGGCGTAAGCGGAGCCGTGGGACAGGAATTCCTGCGCGTGCTCGATGAGAGAAACTTCCCGTTGGACGAGTTAGTTTTGTTCGGTTCTAAACGTAGTGCCGGAACAATTTATACTTTCCGCGGTAAACAGATCGAGGTGAAACTCTTACAACACAACGATGACTTTAAAGGGGTAGACATTGCTTTCACTTCTGCCGGAGCAGGAACATCCAAGGAATTCGAAAAAACAATCACCAAGTATGGTGCTGTGATGATCGATAACTCCAGTGCATTCCGTATGGATGCCGATGTACCTTTGGTAGTGCCTGAAGTAAATGCCGAAGACGCATTGGAACGTCCTCGCGGCGTCATCGCCAACCCGAACTGTACGACTATCCAAATGGTAGTTGCACTAAAAGCCATCGAACAGCTTTCTCATATAAAAACCGTGCACGTGTCTACCTATCAGGCAGCAAGTGGTGCGGGTGCTGCTGCCATGGACGAATTGTATGAACAATATCGCCAAGTATTGGCTAACGAACCTGTTACCGTGGAAAAATTCGCGTATCAGTTGGCATTCAACCTGATTCCTCAGATTGACGTCTTCACCGAAAATGGTTACACCAAAGAAGAAATGAAGATGTTCAACGAAACACGCAAAATCATGCACTCCGATATCAAAGTCAGTGCTACTTGCGTACGTGTTCCTGCATTACGTGCTCACTCTGAAAGCATTTGGGTAGAAACAGAACGTCCGATTTCCGTAGAAGAAGCCCGCGAAGCATTCGCCAAGGGCGAAGGATTGGTTCTTCAGGACAATCCGGCAGAAAAGGAATATCCGATGCCGTTGTTCCTTGCAGGTAAAGATCCGGTTTACGTAGGACGTATCCGTAAAGACCTGACGAACGAAAACGGACTGACTTTCTGGATTGTAGGTGACCAGATCAAGAAAGGTGCGGCATTGAACGCAGTACAGATAGCTGAGTATCTGATTAAAGTAAAAAACGTATAAGAAGGCATAAAGCCTAAGGATATCCAAATGATCGACTTAGGGATATTCCTAAAATAAGAAAATGCAAGGCAACTAATTCGCTATGAATTAGTTGCCTTTTTACATCTTTAAGCATTCCCTCGAAAATACAGTTGACGATGAAAACGGGAGTAACTTACTGTTTTTCTTATTATTACACACCATTTTTTAATATTAGTATTCTATTTCACAGTATGAGCCCACACAAAAGGAATATAATTGAACCTTTTTCCTTTTTCCGTTATATTAAAGACTATTTCCTTTTTCAACTTTATTTCCATTTCTTGATAAACAGAAACCGGTACTGTTGCAAGCATACTAACAGCCGGAAAACGATATTCTACATCACGTATTATTCCTGTGTTAGTATCAACACGCAGTATTATTATAAATTTGCAACCTTGTACCCGCGTTCTCTCCTCTTCAGAAAAAGATTCATTCAAAATAGACAAACATTTTCCCCATAACTGACTATCATCTACAAAGTTTGCCTCTTTTCTTTCAGCATCAGTAATTTCTGCGCCCGTTTCTTTATTGACAGCTTCAACTTCTGTAAACTTATTACTTTTACTATATAGCCTTACAGACTTGGATTCTTGTGTTACATCACAAACATAACGCTGAGCATAAAACACCTGAGTAGTATCATAATAAAATGTTTGTGCATACATATCAACTAGCACAAATAACAAACTAACTAGGACTATTACTTTTTTTCTCATATCAACAATTTTTAGCTATTTCTCTTAAATTTTCAAAATCAAATTCCACACCACGACTATTGTCATATGGATAATCTTTATAGGCATCAGTTTTTCTAAAAACATTTACAATATTATTTTCAATAAGACCATTCACATATTCCGGTGACATATCAGGTAGTAATCTCCTTTTATTGTTAATATATGTACTTAACATCTGTATCGCTATGCCTCGATTGTCTGCATGCTCAGCCGCAAACGACCATCCTGGAGCATCATCCTCACTCTTTAATAAATAACAGTATTGCGCAAAATGTGCCTCAATTTCATGATTCATTTTCGCATTACAGAATGAAGTGATGTTCTTCTCCTTTCGATACTGGTACGCATGAAACAATTTATGAAAAAGTTCGTTGCTCTCCAACTTTGAATTTATTCTAAGAAGATTGTTTTGTGGATAATATGCCGTATCTATCTAAAAATGTATATCAAAAGTAGTAAATAATAATATTACAATACTTCGGTAAATTTTTACCGGAAAATTAAAAGTTAAACAATAGAACCGGCAGAAGTCGGTTCAAAAACACTAAAGAGGTCATTGAACTGTTGTCAAAAACGAATGGTTAAGCATAAAGAAATGTGCTGAAAGAAGTGCTAACCTGTTGATAATAAAGGGAAAAGAGTATTGCATAATTCGTTATTTTTTAGTAAATTAGAAGTTTCTCAACTCTTCTGATTATGACTAAAGAAACACTCCTTATGCAATACCAATCTGAGTGCCTGTCGGCTCTCAAATCAGTCGTGAATATACAAAAACCTTTTGAAAAAACGTTCATGGATGCAATGAAATTATTCATGGCCATTCCAGATCGTATAAACTTCCTCCAGTTGGGCAGGTATGGACGTTTTTCGGAACAGACCTACCGTAATCTTTTTGAGAATGAGACATTCGACTGGTTTGCGTTCAACGATTCTATCATCAGCAAGCATCTCACAGGTAGAAGAAAAGCCATCGCCATCGATCCTTCCTATATCCCCAAATCAGGCAAGAAGACACCTTGGATTGGTTACTTCTGGTCAGGCTGTGCAGGGGATTATAAACGAGGATTGGAAATCTTGGGCATCGGAGTCATTGACATCGACAACCACGAATGCATGACTTTAGGTTCCATTCAGACGCCGGATTGCAAGACCTTGGATAACATGGGCAAGAATCTGGTTGACTGGTACAGCAGCTATCTAATCAGTAGAAAAGACAAGCTACAGAGCCTATCCAAAACAGTGGTTGCAGACGCATTCTTTTCCAAGGAAACATTCATAACGCCTATGTGTGAGAGCGATTTCCATATCATCAGCCGCTTCAGGAACGATGTAATCCTGTACTATCCGACATTGGAAAAGAAAACAGGAAAACGGGGCCATCCCAAGTGGTTTGACGGCAGAATTGACTTTGCCAAATTGGATTTGACCCGGTGCAAGGAATACGAGGTGAACAAAGGAAAGCTATACGGATTGAGGGTATATGCAAAAGCTCTCAAAAGGTATGTTTCCTTAACCATCTGGTATCCGATGGACGGGAGGACAGACAAGTGGCAGCTCTATTTCTCTACAGACGATTCCATGGATGGACGCGAAGTGCTGGATTATTACAGGACCAGATTCCTATTGGAATTTTGCTTTAGAGATGGAAAGCAGCATGCAGGAATCACCAACTGCCAGTCAACTGACTTCAGAAAGTTGGATTTTCACTTCAATGCATCGCTTGCTGCTGTCAACTTGGCCAAAGCGGCATGCAAGAGGCTCGGAATAGCCTATTCCATATCCTCTTGCAAGTCATTCATACACAATGCTTATATGCTTGAACGATTTATTTGCGTGTTCGGGATTAAACCGGACATGCAAGTTATTGACAAACTTTTCAAAGAACTCATTTTATTTACTGCCATAGCCGCTTAGGCTTGGCGATTTTTTAACGAACTATTGAAAATATATAGTTCGATTTTTCTTTTATTTCTTATCCGTGTTTTTGTTTTCTGCTACGCGCTGTACTTTGACCGACAGTATAATGTGGGGCGGTCCCCAATGGCGGTAGATGATTAGCTGCATTTCGGGGCTGATCTCGATCGTCGTGTCGGTGTAGTGCGCGTCGGCAAGTTGTTCACTCAAAGCATTACTTGCTTTGATACAATTACGCATTTTTTTGCTGGCGGACGATGTACTTGCCATTTGAGGGAAGTATGCCACTGCCAAATCGGAAAAATGCTTGAAACCGTTAATGCTGTAGCTTTCGTCAGCTACTTCATTACTTTTCATAAATTTACAATTTAATTGTTTCTTAATTATGGATTTTGTCTTAAAAACCGCACAAATATATGAAAATATATTTGATAAATAACATGAAAGTTTTAGTTTTTATTTTTGTAAATTTATGTATGTAAATTTTTATATATTGATTTTTTTGTTTTACTAAAGTAAAGTGTGGGAATAGTAAATATTATTAATTAAATTATTTGTTGATGAAGAAGGAAAGTTTTACTTCGTTTATGAAACAAGTGGCTGCCGATTTGCAGCAGAGTGGAAATTTAGGGACTGCTCATGTGTATAGAAGTAGTTTGAATGCGATTCTTGTTTTTCAGGAATCGGAAAGCGTGGAGTTTCGGGAAATAACTCCGGAGTGGCTGAAACATTTTGAGGGTAGCCTTCGTGCCCGTGGGTGTAGTTGGAATACGGTGTCTACGTACCTTCGCACGATGCGTGCCGTTTACAATCGGGCCGTCGATCTTCATCGTGCGCCGTACGTGCCGCATCTGTTCCGTTCCGTATATACAGGTACGCGGGCGGATCGCCGGCGGGCGTTGGATATGGAAGACATGAAGAAGGTGTTTGCCCGCCTGTTGCAGTCGGCCGCCATACCTCCCGGCATGAGGGGTGCGCAGGAATTGTTTATCCTCATGTTCCTGCTTCGGGGATTGCCTTTTGTCGATCTGGCTTACCTGCGGAAGAGCGATCTTCGGGGGGATGTCATTACTTACCGTCGCCGCAAAACGGGTCGTCCGTTGTCGGTGACGTTGACGCCGGAAGCCATGTTCCTCTTGCAGAAGTATATGAACCGTGATAAGCGTTCGCCTTATTTGTTCCCTATTCTCCGCAGCGCCGAAGGTTCGCCGGAAGCTTATCGGGAATATCAGTTGGCATTGCGCCATTTCAATTATCAGTTGGAACTATTGGGAAGGTTTTTGGGATTGAAGGATAGATTGAGCTCCTACCTTGCGAAACATCATACAATCTCTATCTAATTGAAAATTAAACAGTTATTTCTGTTTAATTAATATCAGGTAACGATTTAGAAACGAGCGAATTACAATATTCTGTTTTCTTTTGCCTCTGTCAAAGAACGATTCTTTCAATGCAAATATACACTTTACTTGTGACAAAAGCAATCTTTTTCTACATTTAATCGACTTACAGTCAGCCTTAAAGAGGGTATCTGGTCTCATTCCATCTTCTTCCTCAAAAATAACATAGCAGTCTAAATTGGTTTATGTATGGGATAGGTCTTGTTCATTCGATCCGGTAGACTACTATACATAAAAGTATAAAGGCGAGATACGACAAGGAGATGCCATGCTTTTGTGTAAGGGGAATCTCTCTTAGCTTATCGCAGACCATGTATAGCTAAGTGTTTTGAGAATAAACAGTCTGTAAAAAACGGAAAGACACCGATTATGGGCCGTATCACCATCAATGGAACCCAAGCCGGTTTCAGTTGTAAGAAAGAAGTGTCCCTCGCTTTGTGGGACGTCAAAACCAACCGGGCCAAAGGCAAGTCCGAGGAGGCCCGTACACTCAATCAGGAGCTTGACAATATCAAGGCGCAAATCACCAGGCACTACCAGTACATCTGCGACCACGACAGTTTTGTTACAGCCAAGAAAGTCTATAACCGCTATGTCGGCTTCTCAGAGGAATGCCACACCCTTATGAACCTTTTCAGGGAACAGCTGGAACCGTATAAAAAGAAAATCGGCATAGAGAAAGCCGAAAGCACCTACTGCGGTCTGGTTGCCGATTACAAGAGTCTCCTGCTTTTCATGAAAAGCAAGAAGAATGCAGAGGATATTGTCATCGAAGAACTTGAGAAATCATTCATCGAGGATTACTACAACTGGATGCTCGGTACATGCGCTTTGGCAAACTCCACTGTCTTCGGGCGTGTCAATACCTTGAAGTGGCTGATGTATATCGCGCAGGAAAAAGGCTGGATACGGGTTCATCCGTTCGCATCATTCGAGTGTATGCCCGAATACAAGAGGCGTTCTTTCCTTTCCGAAGAGGAACTGCAAAGGATAATCCATATAGAACCGAGATACAAACGCCAGCGTGCCATGCGCGACATGTTCCTGTTCATGTGCTTCACCGGTCTTTCCTATGTGGACTTGAAAGCCATAACATACGATAATATCCATACCGACTCCGACGGCGGTACATGGCTGATGGGCAACCGTATAAAAACGGGAGTGGCGTATGTCGTAAAATTATTGCCCATTGCTATCGAACTGATTGAAAAATATAGGGGTACGGATGAAAAGAAAGACTCCCCGAATGTGTCTTTCCGGTAGGTGAATACAATGCCATGCGGCTCAGTCTTGGAATCATAGGCAGGAAATGCAACTCCGGGGCGAGGTCACCCCGCACATCGGACGCCACGCATTTGCCGTTCTGGCCATACTCAAGGGGATGCTGCTGGAAACTCTTCAGAAAGTGTTTGGGCATAAGTCCATCACATACGTCCTGCGCATCCATTCACTTGTCCGGCGCAGGCGGGGCAATCTTTTTCTGGAAGTCGCCCATCTGTACGACCAGCGTGCTGACCAGCTTTCTCAACTCCTAATACGCGCTTGTTTCAATAATTGTCAGTTCCATACTAAAATTCTTTTTAAGATTCTGAATATGCGACAAAGTAACGCACATCCTATATCCTTTCCAAACAGATAATATCAGAGTCTTCCGTTGGCGTGCATTGGCGTATCCAACGTTAAAAGAGAAGGTCCTTCACCTGCATCCATGCGGCAACGGAACTTCCATTCCCTTACTTGTTTTCCATAAATTTATAGGATTAATTTCTGGTGCATGATATTAATAGTCATTATTCTGTCTGCTTTTTTTGCTTGCATAATTGCAGCTAACAGTTATCTATTCCAGAACGCATTGTTATGGAAAATGGCAAGCTGTTTTGTTGGTTTATGGATATTGTGTATGATAATTACCGTCTTCGTTTGTCGTAAACTTGAATGCTCTAATTAAAACAGTACGGTTGTCATGCTTTGTGTGTTTTATTATAAATATTATGAATTATTTGGAATTGATATGTAATATAGATAATTTTGCAGTCGGGAAATGGTTTCGGGAGGTTTACGCCTTCCGAATGAAAAGGGAACCCGGTGAAAATCCGGGACAGTACCCGCTGCTGTGAGTCCACAAAAACGGACATCGAACTTTTGCCACTGGTGTAATACCGGGAAGGCACGATGACCGGGACGAGTCAGAAGACCTGCCATGACCGGAATGAGATTTACACCTGCGGGATATACGGGTCGTAATCAAATAGGGAATAGCTCATCGGCCATTCAATATTTGAAGACAGACATATTCCCGTTCGTGTAAGTCCGCACGAACGGGAATTTTTTGTGTTTGTTAATAATATGTTTTACATTAAAATGAGTGACCTATGAAAAGAAAATTACGCTTTCTGGCAGGTGCCTGTCTATTTACCGCAACCGCCTTGTTCTCTGGCTGTAGCTCGGACGATGACTTTTTGATGGACCCGGTTGATTCCGGAACTTCGCAAACCCGTGCTGTGACAAATTCGGACGGTACTTTAACTATCACTTTCGATGATTTCGATCCCGGCATGTTAGCAGGACCTACCTCGGCCGGAGAAAATCTTTATTCGTACCAAGGGTATCCTCAAGTAACCACCATTTACGACAATACTCCGGAAGAATATCTCTTCCTTTCAATGTTTAATACTGTAGGTGGAAGCACAGAGTATTCCAGCGGCGGCATCGCACTTTCCAACTGGAACATCCGCTCCAATCAGTCGGGAAATACCGGAGACTGGTGGTATTCTTATCTAAACCAATGTTCTGTCTATAACACTGCGGTGGAAGCGGAAGGACAGAATAAGGAAGCCGGGCACAGCGGTTCCAATTTCGGTGTCGTTTACGGATATGTGGATGCTTACAATCAGGCATGGATGGCTAAACCAGAATTTTATTTCAATGTTCCCCGGAAATTGGTCGGCCTGTGGATCTGCAACACCTCATACACTTATGGTGTCATTACTTATGGTAATCAGTTCGGTTCTACGGGGGTAGCGACTCCTCTGAAAGAGATGAAAGGGTATTTCCAAGTGAATCTGGAATGTTATGATGCGAATGGCGGTCTGATCCGCACTTACAAACGTCTTTTAGCCGATTATCGTAACGGCCAACAACAGGTTGATCCTATCACGACATGGGATTATTGGGAAATCAATGCCGAAGGGGTGCAAAGTGTGAAATTCAACTTCGAGGGTTCGGATTCGGGAGCATACGGTTTGAATACTCCGGCTTATATCTGTATTGATGATATCACCATACAATAAAAAGAATACAAGGATATCCCTTCTGTCGGGGGTATCCCTGTTATTTTTCTAAAATCCACACATCATGCATCGTTTTCACTATTTTATTATTTCTGCCTGTATGCTGTTCACCTCCTGCAACAAGGATGAAGTCATTACCGAAGAAGTAGGAGGACAACCTATAATAGAACTTGACAGCGAGACCGGTATTTACACGGTCAAGGTCGATCACGAATTGACTATCGCCCCGACATACCAGAATGTTGAAGATGCTCTTTTTGCTTGGACGATAGACGGTACGCTGGTTTCTTCGGGTCCGTCTCTTCAACGTACATGGAATGAATGCGGGGATTTTTATGTCAAACTAAGAGTAGACAATGCGGAAGGCTATGCCGAAGAGGAACTGAAAGTAGAAGTGAAAGAACTCACCCCTCCGGTCATCTCACTGGCACTACCTTCGCAGGGGCTAAAAGTCGTCCGGAATACCGATTACACATTTACTCCCGATATTCAGCATTCGGATGTCGAAGGGTTCAAAATCGAATGGGTACGGGAAGGAAAAATCGTTTCCACCGAGAATACTTATACTTTCAATGAAAAAGAACTCGGTGTTTATACGGTGACAATCAACGCTTCCAATATAGATGGGACAACAACGAAAGACGTAAGCGTAGAGGTCGTGGAAACGATGCCCTACGTTGTCAAATTCCCGACCCCGTCTTACCTGCAAACATCCACGGACAGGTACACTTTTGCCGACCGTCCTGTTTTCCTGCGTCCGTTGTTGGAGTATTTCGACAATCCCCGTTTTGAGTGGAGTGTGGACGGTCAGGTCATGGAAGGAGAAGTGGAACGCATGTTCAAGTTCACGCCGTCCGCACCCGGAGAATACACCGTCTCCTGTACTGTGTCGGAAGACACACCGACGGAAAAAATAAGCAGGAATATCGACAAAGGGAAAACGGCTGTCACTGCCACCGTAAAAGTCGTTTGTGTGGACAAAAAGGAACAAGACGGCTTCCGGGCTTCGGGAAGTTCCAAGCTCTGGAATAAAGTCTATGAATATACCCCAGCTCCCGGCCAATTTATCAACGAGACGAGCACGATAGGCGGTATGACCGGCAACGAAACATCCCCTGAAGCGGCTGTCGCATGGGCAACACAGCGTTTGAAAGACAAACTGCACGTCTCTTTAGGTTCTTTCGGGGGTTATATCATCGTCGGCTTCGACCACAGTATTCCCAATTCGGGTAACCAATATGATTTCTGTGTTCAGGGGAACGCCTTTGACGGCAGTTCCGAACCGGGTATCGTATGGGTCATGCAAGATATAAACGGAAACGGATTGCCGGATGACGAGTGGTACGAACTGAAAGGATCTGAAGCAGGCAAGGAAGAAACAATACAGAATTTTGAAGTGACCTATTACCGTCCGGAAGGCAAAAAAATGGATGTCCAATGGATCAGTTCCGACGGTAGAAACGGCTGGGTAGACTATCTGTCCGCTTATCATACACAAGACTATTATTATCCGGCTTGGATTTCGGAAAACAGTTATACCCTGACAGGCACTTGTCTGGCCGCCCGCAACACCCAAGATTCTCAAACCGGTTATTGGGATAATCAGAGTTATGACTGGGGGTACGTGGATAATTTCGGAAACGACCAGATAGAAGGCGGCAGTACGGTGGATGGAAGCGGACAAAGGAACGGTTTCAAAATTTCCAATGCCATCCATGCCGATGGAACGGAAGCCAATCTGCAATATATTGACTTTATCAAAATACAATGCGGTGTTCTGGCCAAAAGCGGCTGGCTGGGCGAAGTTTCTACGGAGGTATTTTCTTTTGAGGATCTAACCAAATAATAAAAATTACAAGTATGAAAATTTATTTTCTTCCCATGCTCCTATCCTTGTTCTTTTTGGGAGCGTGTGACAAAAACGATGAAATTATACCTGAAGATGCAGATGAAAATTTCATCACATCGGTCGTGATGACCGTGGACGGGAAATCGTACACGGCCGACATTACGGACAATACAGTAACAATAACCGTTCCCTATACGGTATCGCTGAACAACGCCGAAGTGGAATTCAAGTACACAACTTCTGCAACAATCATACCTGATCCTGAAACGGTAACGGACTGGGATAACGAACGAACCTTCCGGGTGACATCCTATAACGGAGATGCCCGCGAATATACCTATAAGGTCGTGAAAAGCGAGATAGAATCTGACGGAGATGTGGAGTTGAAGACCACCGAGGAGGTAGCTTCTTTTGCCGCAACCAAAACAACCGTTGTCAAAGGGAACCTGATTATCGGCTCTGATGCGGAAGAGGCAGAAAAAATCACTGACATATCTGCATTGGCATCTTTGAAAGAGGTTACTGGCAACATTGTCATTCGTAACAGTTACAACGGTGCAGACTTGACAGGGTTGGATAATATCGTTTCTGCCGGAGGTTTACAGGTAGGTTCGACCGATGTCGCCTCGAAAGCTACGGAACTTCACATGATTTCCATGAAAGCATTGGAAACGCTCTCCGGAGACATATCGGTATATAACGACCAAGTGACGTATGTCCTATTCGAGAAACTGGCAACTATTGAAGGAAGCGTGATGTTCAATGCGTCGTCGTTACAGAGTTTTGAGTTTCCGGTTCTGACTACTGTAGGTCAGGATCTGAATCTTCAAGGACTCAATGAAGAGAACACAGCAGCCGGTTCGATTGCGTCTTTGGAAATACCGGAACTGACAAGTGTCGGAGGGGTCTTGTCCGTAAACAATCTTGCCAAGCTGACTTCCATGAGCTTCCTTAAGCTGAAAGAGACCGGTGGCCTTGATTTCCATACCGTCCCCGTGATGTTGGAAACCATCAACCTTCCGGAAATCGAAACAGTAAACGGAAGTATTATTATGGAAGCCAATATGGAAGCTCCTCCTACCGGTAGTTTTGTTCCCCAACGAAATGACGTGCTTCAGGCTTTCGGTGGAATGGACAAACTGACAACGATAAAGGGACAGATAAAGATAAAGAATTTCACGGCACTCAAACAACTTCCCGACTGGAGCAAGATCACCACACTTGGAAGCATCACGCTGGATTATCTTGAAGATGTGAGCGGAACACTGCTGTTGCCGAACGCCCGATTTGAAACCTTCGGAGAAACAGCGCCCCAGATTGAAATTATAAACAAGGTGCAGCTCTCCAAAATTGAAACAGCCGAAGATTTGTCAAATGTAAATTTTGTCATCACCAGTCTCACGAATAATAAGTTCCCTGAAATCACGTTCAAGAATATCAAAGACTTCACTTGTAAGCCAACCACCAACAATACCGATTATACCATATCGACAATTCAACATGTATATGGAAATCTAAATGTGACAGGCCAAATGCGAAGCAATGCCAAATTTCCCGACTTGGAAATCATAGATGGATATGGATATATCCAAATACCCATGTTTGCTTCAATCACAATGCCAGTCTTGAAAGAAGTGGGAGGACAGTTCTATTTATCTGGAAATTTTACCAGTTGTAACTTGCCCTTACTATCCAAAGTTTGTTGTTCAGCTTCTCCTGTATATTATAAAGAGGGAGAGGGTTCGTTAGCAATATCTTTACAAAGTAAATCGCTGGATATTCCGGAATTGCTTCACGTAGGAGGTGAAGGGTTGTTCGTTAATAAAGCAACAGGCATTACTTGTGATAAATTACAGACTATAGATGGTACGCTACAGATAAAAAGTGCGACTTCTCTTTCTCAGGAAACACTTTCCATGGAGAAGTTGGAGACCTTGCATGGGGTTGTTTTTGACGGTTTGACGAAATTTACCGACTACACTTTCTTCGGCAAGTTTATAGAAAACGGAATGATTACGGGGGAAAGTTGGAGCGTGACGAAATGTGGGTATAACCCAACCTTCCAAAATATGAAGGACAAACAATATACGCAGCAGGATTAAACCTTATACCTTAACCAGAGTACCCGTAATGATTCGGGTACTCTTTTTTATCCGAATGACAATGAGCAGAACAATACAACGGATTTGCCTTTTTCTTTTCTGCCTGCCAGTTTTCGGCAGTTGCATGAAATGGGATTACGGAGAGATGGAAGATTTCTCTGTATCGGCCTCTGGTCTTTTCATTACCAACGAGGGGAATTTCCAGTACAGCAATGCCACGCTTTCCTACTACGATCCCGCCACGTGCGAAGTGGAGAATGAAGTGTTTTACCGTGCCAACGGGTTCAAGTTGGGCGATGTGGCCCAGTCTATGGTTATCCGGGACGGTATAGGCTGGATCGTGGTGAACAACTCGCATGTGATTTTCGCCATCGACATCAATACTTTCAAGGAAGTGGGCCGTATCACAGGTTTCACCTCACCCCGGTATATCCATTTTCTGTCGGATGAGAAAGCCTATGTGACGCAGATATGGGACTACCGTATCTTCATCATCAACCCCAAGACATACGAGATTACCGGCTATATCGAATGTCCAGACATGGACATGGAATCGGGTTCCACCGAACAAATGGTACAATACGGCAAGTACGTCTATGTGAACTGCTGGTCGTACCAGAACCGCATCCTGAAAATCGACACGGAGACGGACAAGGTCGTGGACGAACTGACCATCGGCATACAACCTACTTCGCTGGTCATGGACAAATACAACAAGATGTGGACCATCACGGATGGCGGTTACGAGGGCAGCCCATACGGTTACGAGGCACCGTCTCTCTATCGTATAGACGCCGAGACTTTCACCGTAGAGAAACAGTTCAAGTTTAAGCTGGGCGACTGGCCTTCGGAAGTCCAGCTCAACGGTACACGGGATACACTTTACTGGATCAACAACGATATTTGGCGAATGCCGGTGGAAGCCGACCGTGTTCCCGTCCGGCCTTTTCTGGAGTTTCGGGACACCAAATACTACGGCCTTACGGTCAATCCCAACAACGGGGAGGTATATGTGGCCGACGCTATTGATTACCAGCAACAAGGTATCGTGTATCGCTATTCGCCGCAAGGCAAGCTGATCGATGAATTTTACGTGGGAATCATTCCGGGAGCTTTCTGCTGGAAATAACGAGGAAGGAGGACAAAAATGAAAAGACATCTTATTCTATTGTTCGTGGGGGTAAGCCTGCCCTTTCTGCTTGCCGCCCAGCAGAAAAATTCCGTCAGCATTACCAAAAGGGTACTACGTATTCCGGAGGTTACGGTGGTGGGCAAACGACCTATGAAGGATATAGGCGTGCAACGAACCCGTTTCGATTCCATCGCCATGAAAGAGAACATCGCCTTGTCTATGGCCGATGTGCTGACATTCAACTCATCCGTTTTTGTCAAGAACTACGGACGCGCCACGTTATCCACCGTGGCTTTCCGGGGTACCTCTCCCTCGCATACCCAAGTGACGTGGAATGGTATGCGCATTAACAACCCGATGCTGGGCATGACGGATTTTTCCACCATCCCTTCTTACTTTATCGATGATGCCTCGCTGCTGCACGGAACGTCATCGGTAAACGAAACGGGCGGCGGCTTGGGTGGTCTGGTCAGGCTCTCCACTTCTCCGGCCAACCATGAAGGGTTCGGGTTGCAGTACGTGCAGGGAGTGGGGTCGTTCAGCACGTTCGACGAGTTTCTCCGCCTGACCTACGGTGACAAACACTGGCAGTCCTCCACCCGTGTGGTGTATTCCTCTTCCCCCAACGACTACAAATACCGAAACCGGGACAAGAAGGAAAACATCTATGACGAGGACAAGAACATCATCGGTTCCTATTACCCGACGGAACGCAACCGCAGCGGGGCTTATAAGGATCTGCACGTCTTGCAGGAAATTTATTATAACACGGGCGAAGGCGACAAGTTCGGGCTAAACGCCTGGTATATCAATTCCAACCGGGAACTGGCGATGCTCAGCACGGATTACGGGAACGACATGGACTTCGAGAACCGCCAAAGGGAGCAGACGTTTCGCGGCGTCCTCTCGTGGGATCGCGTGCGGGAGAAATGGAAGGTCGGTGTAAAAGGCGGCTATATACACACATGGATGGCCTATGATTACAAGCGGGACAAGGGAAACGGCGAAATGGCTTCGATGACCCGCTCACGCAGTAAGATTAACACGTTCTACGGAAGTGCGGACGGGGATTATGCTCCTTCAGAGAAATGGCTGTTCACGGCCGGTGTTTCCGTACACCAGCATTTGGTGGAAAGCGCGGACAAAAATATCATCTCGCAGGAAGGTAACAAGGCTGTTGTCGGGTATGACAAGGGACGTGTCGAGTTTTCCGGTTCCGTTTCTGCGAAATGGCGGCCTGTCGATCGTTTTGCCGCCTCGCTTGTCCTTCGCGAGGATATGTTCGGTACGGAATGGGCCCCGGTTATCCCGGCTTTCTTCATCGACGGGGTACTGTCGAAAAAAGGCAATATCGTGGCGAAAGCATCCATCTCCCGGAACTACCGTTTTCCCACGCTGAACGACCTCTATTTTCTGCCGGGCGGTAATCCCGACCTGAAAAGCGAGCACGGCTTCACATACGACGTGGGGTTGTCGTTCTCGGTGGGGAAAGAAAATGTATATGCTTTGAGCGGTGGTATCAACTGGTTCGATTCGCACATCGACGACTGGATCATCTGGCTACCCACAACCAAGGGATTCTTCTCCCCCAGAAACCTCAAAAAGGTACATGCTTACGGGGCAGAGACCAACGCCCACCTTGATATAATGCTCGGAAAGGACTGGAAACTGGATATGAACGGAACTTTCTCGTGGACTCCCTCGATCAACGAGAGCGAACCGATGAGTCCGGCAGACCAATCCGTCGGCAAACAGTTGCCATACGTGCCGGAGTTTTCCGCAACGGTGACCGGACGTCTGTCATGGCGGACATGGAGCCTGCTTTACAAATGGTGTTATTACAGCCAGCGTTATACCATGTCGAGTAATGACTATACCTTGACGGGCTATCTGCCCCCTTACTTCATGAATAACGTGACACTGGAAAAACAGCTCTCTTTCCGATGGGCCGATCTGTCGCTAAAGGGCAGCATCAACAACCTGTTCGATGAAGAATACCTTTCCGTATTGTCCCGTCCCATGCCGGGCATCAATTTCGAGATATTCATCGGCATAACACCCAAGTTCGGAAAAAACAAAAATAGTAAACGATAATCTGCATCAATATGAACGCATTAAAGAATTTAAGCCTGATTTTGTTGCTTTCTCTGGCATTTACAGGCTGCCACAACAAAAGCTCAAAAATCAATGATTTCAACCTGCTGCTTTATGCTCCCGAATATGCCTCCGGCTTCGACATCAAAGGGGCGGGCGGGAAGGAAAGCGTACTGATAACCGTCAGGAATCCCTGGCAGGGAGCGGACAGTGTAACCACATGGCTGTTTATCGTCCGCAACGGTGAAGAGGTTCCCGAAGGGTTTGCAGGACAGGTACTCAAAGGAGACGCCAAACGTATCGTGGCGATGTCTTCCACTCATATCGCCATGCTTGACGCAATCGGTGAAGTCCGGTGTATAACCGGCGTTTCGGGAATCGACTACATTTCCAACCCAGACATCCAAGCCCGCCGCGACAGTATTGGCGATGTCGGCTATGAAGGGAACATCAACTACGAGTTGCTGCTCTCGCTCGATCCCGACCTCGTTCTGCTCTATGGGGTGAACGGCGCAAGCGCAATGGAAAGCAAACTCGAAGAACTCGACATACCGTTCATGTATGTCGGCGATTATCTTGAAGAGTCGCCTCTCGGCAAGGCCGAATGGATGGTAGTGCTTTCAGAAGTCACAGGAAAACGTGAGAAGGGTGAAAAAGCCTTTGCCGCAATCCCGGTCAGATACAACGCCTTGAAAAAGAAAGTGGCCGACAGTACCCTCGGCACTCCTTCGGTTATGCTTAATGTTCCCTATGGCGACTCGTGGTTCATGCCTTCAACCCAAAGTTATGTAGCCCGCTTGATTACTGATGCGGGAGGCCGCTATATCTACCAGAAGAACACGGGAAACGCTTCTATCCCCATTGACTTAGAAGAAGCATATCTGCTCGCGTCGGATGCGGACATGTGGTTGAACGTGGGAATGGCGAACTCCCTTGACGACTTGAAGGCATCATGTCCGAAATTCACCGATACCCGATGTTTCAAAAATGGAGAGGTGTATAACAACAACGCCCGTACCAACACAGCCGGGGGTAACGACTATTACGAGTCTGCCGTCGTGAATCCTGACATCGTGCTCCGCGACCTCGTGAAGATATTCCATCCTGAACTGGTGCAGGAAGAGTGTGTGTATTACAAGCAACTGAAATAGATGCGTTCCCGTTCGACTATATTATTCTCCATATTGATTACGCTCACGGTCGGTCTTTTTTTACTGGACTTGGCCGTGGGAGCTGTCAACATTCCGATCCGCGATGTATGGGCAGCACTGACCGGGGGAAATTGTTCCCGTGCCACGGAAAAAATCGTACTCAACATACGCCTCATAAAAGCTATAGTGGCACTGTTGGCCGGGGCTGCCTTATCGGTCAGCGGTCTTCAGATGCAGACCCTCTTCCGTAATCCTCTTGCCGGTCCCTATGTCCTTGGCATCAGTTCCGGTGCAAGTCTCGGTGTGGCACTTGTGGTACTTGCCGGGATCGGTTCATCAATAGGCATTGCCGGAGCAGCGTGGGTGGGTGCGGCTGTCGTGTTGCTCGTGATAACTGCCGTCGGACAGCGAATAAAAGACATCATGGTAATCCTGATTCTGGGCATGATGTTCTCATCGGGCGTAGGTGCTGTCGTGCAGATATTGCAGTACCTCAGCAAAGAGGAATCGCTGAAAGCCTTTGTCATTTGGACGATGGGGGCTTTGGGTGACGTCACCTCCGGACAACTTCTGATTCTTGTTCCATCGGTGTTTGCCGGACTGCTGTTGGCTGTACTGACCATCAAACCGCTTAACCTCCTGCTGTTCGGAGAGGAATATGCCGTAACAATGGGACTGAATATTCGGCGTTCACGCAGCCTGTTGTTTCTCTCGACAACGCTGCTCGCCGGAACGATAACCGCTTTTTGCGGTCCGATAGGTTTCATAGGTCTCGCTATGCCTCATGTCACAAGAATGCTTTTCCAAAATAGCGATCATCATGTCCTTCTGCCTGGAACAATTCTTTCGGGAGCATCGATATTGCTTCTTTGCGACATCATTTCTAAAATATTCACCTTGCCGATCAACGCCATTACAGCTCTATTGGGAATCCCAATCGTCGTATGGGTGGTTTTACGCAACAAATCCATCACCGCATGATAGAATTACAGCATTTTTCCATAGGTTACAAAGAAAACTCGTTGCTCCACGAGGTAAATGCCACGATAAAAAAAGGTCAACTGACAGCCCTTATCGGAAGAAACGGGACAGGAAAATCGACGTTGCTCCGCGCCATAGCCGGTCTGAACCGGTGTTATTCCGGAAAAATCATTCTCGACGGGCACGACATCGCCTGCATGAAAACCGAAGATATGGCAAAAACGCTGGCTATCGTCACGACCGAGCGCACGCGCATCGCCAACCTGCGGTGCAAGGATGTCGTAGCCATAGGCCGTGCTCCTTATACCAACTGGATAGGTAGGATGCAAGAAACAGATAAGGAGATAGTCATGCAATCGCTCATTTCGGTGGGAATGGAGGCTTATGCAAACCGCACGATGGATAAAATGTCGGATGGCGAATGCCAGCGTGTGATGATTGCTCGTGCATTGGCACAGGATACTCCTATCATTCTCCTTGATGAACCGACTTCCTTTCTTGACATGCCTAATCGCTACGAACTTGTGGCGTTGCTTCGTAGGCTTGTCCACGACGAGAAAAAATGTATCATGTTCTCGACACATGAACTTGACATCGCGTTGTCCATGTGCGATTCGATAGCATTGTTAGATACCCCGAATTTAAGTTGCTTGACCGCGTCTGAAATGCAGAAAAGCGGATACATTGACAGACTTTTCCAAAATGAAAACATCCGTTTCGACTCCTTATGCGGTACAATGATTTTGAAACAATGAGTATATACACTGTAGAAAATTTTACTTCAGACATCACTGTTGAAGGATACATCGCCGAATTCCGTGACGAACCACATTTTCTTGAACTTTGCAAACAATGTACCAATTACGGTAAAAGTTGGGGGTGTCCTCCATTTGATTTTGATACGGAATCGTTTCTCCGACAATACAAGTATGCACATCTTATGGCAACGAAGATAATCCCTGAAGACAAAGATATTCCGATTGAATATACACAAAAACTCATTTTACCGGAACGGATACGAATCGAGAGCGAATTATTGGATATGGAACGGAAATATGGAGGGCGTTCATTTGCCTATATAGGTAAATGTCTTCACTGCTCAGATAACGAGTGTACGCGTAACTGCGGCACACCATGCCGACACCCGGAAAAAGTGCGTCCGTCACTCGAAGCCTTCGGATTTGACATAGCCAAAACGCTTTCTGAACTTTTTAACATCGAACTTCTTTGGGGAAAGGATGGCAAATTACCTGAATATCTTGTTCTCGTAAGCGGATTTTTTCATAATGAATACGAACTTTGCAACATAGCATACTAATGATTCGGACATGAAATAAACAGACAAACTAACCACATTCGGTTCAATCTGTTTTGTGATTTCAAATGAATTATAGTTAGATATGTAAAAAGCGACGCTGGAGCTTGAAATAAGTAACGGTTTATCGGTGTATTCTCCGTTAAACCGTCCTGTTTTCGTTAAACGAAAACACAACTTGCTGTCCGCAGGAGCGGACCACATTTATCCAATAATTATTGTGTATTAGCCCATTGTATGGCTATTCTCCTGTGATTTACGAGGCATTTCCATCAGGTGTTTGCCGGCTGCTCTCCCCATAAAAGGGTGGATATCTCTCCATAATCATATGACTTACGTCCATAATTCGGGAATAAGGAGGCGAATATACGGGAAATCTGCCCTTTACATGCCCTATTGTCCATTAATGGATTGTTACTTCTACACATCTACAAATGGAGAGCGGCAGTGAGCCGTATATGGTTTATGGTTTTTCTGCATTATCTTCATTAATGGATTACTACTTCTACACTTCTGCAAATGGAGAATGTAGCCGTGTACACCTTATGGTCTTCCTTCATAATTCTCCATTAACGGATTAATACTTTTACACTCCCATAGACCGATAATTTAAGAATCCGTATCCGGACGGATGCGCGCTCTCACGCCTGCCCATAAGGATTAAAAAGGAACGGTGGACAAGGAAACGGAATCCCGCTCGCTTTTCCACACCACTACGGGCCTCTGATGTCGCCTCCGCATAGGAAGAACCGTCCGAACGGAACGGCATCTCCGTCCCCCCCGTCATGTGTATCATGACAATAACTGACTTTGGATGACTATAAGTGACAGGTGGTTTCATCCTGTTCTCTTCTTCCTTTATTTTGTATTCCGAGACAATACCAGTTGTGTAATTTAATAATTTAAGATTTTAAAATATGGATTCAGAAAAGGAAAAGAACCGGCTTTCCGATATCGTTCTCGAGAGGGTCGGACTCACGGGGAACCTTCTGTCAGCTCCCGTTTCCCCATCCCTGGAACCAGTGGTGGAGATACCAAGTCATGGAAGTCAGGTCCGGGCAGGGAAAGTGACAGGTCCGGAGGAATACAAGAGGAGGTTTCTGGTTCCCGCTCCCAGAGCCGCTGAGTGGAAGACCGCCTACATTGATGGGAGACTGCACCGCCGGATCGCCATGCTGGTCAGGGCCGCCGGCTGCGGCAGCATCTCCGGTTTTATCATCCGGTTGTTGGAACTCCATATGGAGGAACACAGGGAGGACATCGCCTCCCTGCTCGGTGAGGTCTACCGTCCCTGGGATGAGGACGGACAGCCGGGAGGAACACCTCGCCGATAAAACGTTGTCATTGTCCAAGAAGGCATATCATGACAGGAAAGAACGTAAAAGAGCGGATTGGTCTTGGCGGGATGGACGCGGACCGCATCCGTGAGATCATGGGGGAAGCGCCTGCCTGTCCCCGGAAGAGACGTGGAACGTCCGGTAACGACATTATACGTCCCGCAAGGAAAAATGGCCCCATGCAACCGTCCGTCTACGGGGAGGAATACCTGCATGGCATTGCGGGCGTGCAGCGTCGGTCGCTGCATATTCCCGCCGCCCTGCACCGGAAACTGTCCATCCTGGCGGGAGCCTCGAGAAACGGAAAGGTCACTCTGGAGGGGTTCATCAACCACCTTGTCTCGCGGCATCTGGAAGAATACAGGGAAACGACGGACATGATTCTGGAGGAGTCCCTGCCCGGCCCGGTCATAAAGGCTCGTCCCCCATGACAGGGGATCTCCCCCGATGGGAGCATTATTTTTGTTTCTGAAACAATAGTGTTTAACTTTTAATGAAAAAGAAGTATGATGAAAAAAGAAAAAGAGTTGTTGGTTGCCATCGCCAGCCAGAAGGGTGGCGTGGGAAAATCCGTCTTTACGGTACTGCTGGCCAGTGTCCTGCATTACCGCAAAGACGTGCGTGTGGCGGTTGTGGACTGTGACTCCCCGCAGCACAGCATCGCCCTGATGCGTGAGAGGGACATGGAGAATGTCATGAAAAATGACGACCTGAAGGTGAACCTGTACCGGCAGTACGAAAGAATCCGTAAGCCTGCCTATCCGGTCATCAAAAGCGACCCGGAAAAGGGGGTGGAAGACCTGCGGCGTTATATGGACGAAAAAGGGGAGACTTTCGATATCGTGCTCTTCGACCTTCCCGGAACGCTCCGCAGCGAGGGGGTGGTTCATACCGTTGCCGCGATGGACTATATCTTTGTCCCGCTCAAGGCGGACAATATCGTCATGCAGAGTTCCCTGCAGTTTACCAAGGTGCTGGAAGAGGAGCTGATCGCCAAGGGGAACTGCAACTTGAAAGGAATCCGGCTGTTCTGGAACATGGTGGATAGAAGGGGACGGAAGAATTTGTATGATGCCTGGAACCGGGTCATCCACAGGATGGGGCTGCGGCTGCTGTCCTCACACATTCCGAACACCCTCCGCTACAACAAGGAGGCGGACCCTGTCTGTAAGGGTGTCTTTCGTTCCACGCTGTTTCCACCCGATCCCCGTCAGGAGAAAGACTCCGGCCTTCCTGAACTGGTGGAGGAGATATGCCATGCCATCGGTCTGGAGGAATCCGATACCGAGCGGTAGCGGATGATAGGATACAGACACCTTGAATAAGGGCTTTTAGCCTAAGATAAAGTAAGATAATTGCATGATAATAAGTTTTTTACAGATGTGACTTCTCCTATAAAAGCATTACCTTAGTAGTGTAATGTGCGCCAAGAGGTCACACAAGTAATTGTTCAGCATCGTGTCTGAACCTATTGTTCCATCAATAGTAGCCTGAAGAGGCGTACGTGACTGGCAACGGTCGGGTGCGAAGCCCTCTTGACAACGACGTTCCAACCTAAGCATCATAGGCGAAGAATGTCAAAGCTGACTGATATGAGTAACCTAAGTGAATCGCCGTACCATCGTGACTATGAATTAGCTCACGGATATTTATGGGCCATTCCAAAAGGCAAGCAGTCAGGATAGTACGCTGTTACATCGTGCTACACGGATGTCGCACTGCTGGTGGATAGGCGGAGTCTAAGTCGGTCGTCAGTTATTTGTGCGAAACTTGGTAAGCCCGTATCTCTCCCGTCAGCCAATAACCGATGGGTGGCCAATTGTAAGAGCGGCCGAATGAGGTGCGGGTAAAGGATTGTGGAGAAAGCGAATGCCATGGTGTAATGCCCTGGATAAAGGTTTCAACGTCACCCTACGCGAAAGCGGGCAGACTTCCACAGGGTAATTCTTTGTGAAACGAATTGTAGAACTTCAAGTATAAAGAAACAGCAAAGGAACAAGGCGCAAGCCGAGTGTGCATCTTCAGCCGGACGCAAAACCGTGTGGAAAGGAATAGACTTCGCACGATGCGAACGTAAGGTATCAATCGTTCACTGACTGCTATGTTCGGTATTAATGCAGACTGAATCCTTAATCATTTATCCAAACTCTTGAAATATCAAAGCCTGATTTAAGTGCAGATAACTGATAGAGTTTGGATAAATGGAAAGTTTGAATAAAATACATTATTATCAATTTCTACAGATATTTTTCCTTGCGCTCACACCCCACTGCATATTTGAGAAAACAGAATGATTTAACATACTATTTTTCATATCCAATCTTTTTTAATACTCCCCATGATAATACTCACTATAAAAAGTCCAATCGAATAATTTTACGCGGTGATAAATGAAATTAATAGAAAGCGATTACCTTTGAAGAAAAAGTCTGTAATTTGGTCAAGAGAAAAGTACAATAGGTCAAAACATGGATATTATAATTCGCTTTATTTGCACTACCATTTTAAATCTAATTGTATTAATCCTTATTATAAACTTTAATATCTGCACTATGAAGAGAAAAGTACTATTAAGCACATTGTTTCTAATACTACATTTCACTGTAGCATTAGCACAGCAAGTAACTATTTCAGGGCAAGTGTTGGATGAGAAGAGTGAACCTCTTATCGGTGCCACGATAAATATCGAAGGTACCACCAATGCAGTAATCACCGATTTAGAAGGAAAGTTCACGATAAAAGTACTTCCTTCTGAAAAACTGGTCATCAGTTATCTGGGATATAAGCCCAAAACTATCACTATCGGAAAGAACCGAAGATTTGATATCATTCTAGACCCTTCAGTCACAGAGATGGATGAGGTGGTTGTTGTAGGCTATGGTAGCCAGCGAAAAAGTGATATTGCAACCGCCGTTGCTTCTGTGAATATAAAAGATATTGTAAACAGTAGTTCTACGCAGACGTTGCAAGCACTACAAGGCAAAATCAGCGGAGTACAGATTATCCCCACAGACGGTTCATTGTCAAGCGGAATGACTTTCAGAATCAGAGGTGTCAACTCCGTCACAGGAGGAACCCAGCCTCTCTTCGTCATTGATGGTGTACCAATGCCTACTCAACAGATCACCAATGAAGATACCGAAACGGTAAACAATCCTCTGCTGGGACTGAATCCAAATGATATTGAATCCAATTTGAATTATTGGAATCCTCGTCCTATCAAAAAGGATAATCCATATTTGACCGTCCAAAGGAAGCTCTCTCCACAGACTGTGGAGGATTTCGCCAATAGACTGTTCATCTACCAGGTAGGAAAAAACAATCATATCGGCTTTCCATTCCGCAAACCCTCCCAGATGGAAATCCTTAACTTTGAAATGAGGAACTATTTTGCAGAGACCAATACCAATTATAAAGCCTTTGCCACGGGTGGTGACAAGGCACAAAGCTGTTGGATGGCCAATTTTGTTCCTTTTGACAAGGTTACAGACATATATCTCTTTGAATCCGCTATTGACGCAATGAGTTTCTACGAAATAAACCATTATACTAAAGAAACCACATGCGCATTCATAAGCACGGGGGGATATGTCACCAAATCCCAAATAGAGAATATAAGCCGTATATTCCCATCTGATAAGGTAAAGTGGAATTGTTGCTATGACAATGATGCCAGCGGTAATGGTTTTGACATCACCACAGCATATTATCTCAAAGGTGAGGAATGTAAAGCTTTTGCAAGGACCAACACTGGAGACACATATAAGACCATCTATTTAAGTTTCCCGGATGGAAACACACAGACCTTCAAAGAAGATGCATTTTCCTCCGGCGAGTATCTTAAACAACATGGTATAGACAATGTAAATATCATCAAACCTTCACGGTACAAAGATTGGAATGAGCTTCTTGTCTATTACAAAAGATTTGATTTGAACCTGGGTCCAGGAATGAAATTCATCCCGGCTATCGAAAAGACCATATCCCAACTGAATCTAAGAGGATATGAACAATTGGCCAATAGTATCAGTTCTTCCACAAAAGAACTGGTGGATTCTCTGCTTGAGCAAGCCAATTACTGCATTTCCGCACCTCTTGCCGAGAGCGGCGCTTATACTCTTATGGTAGACTGTAATATCTTCATGGGGCTGGACACGATGGTACCGGTACCAAGCAACTTATATGTTATAGAAAAGTGCACGCAAAAAAAGATATCGGCACATGCCATAAATGAATTTCTTAAAAAAGAATATATAAACATTTTTAGAGACATGAGTTCATCTGATTTCAAAAATTTTCTAGAGAAAGACATCCTAACTTATACAAAGGGTGCTGTAGAAAAGAATTTTGAGAAAGTGATATTGACTTTCGGATGGAGCCTTAAACCTTCAATTCTAAAAAAAAAGAGTTTTGACTTAGAACATGGTATATAGCATAACAATACAGCATGATACCATAATAGTAGCTGTTTCAAGCAGACATGTTGTCACAATTCCTGCCAGGTTTAATGGAATGATTCTCGGGCTTTGGAACTTGATACAGATTTTCGTTGCCTACTGTAATGAGAATCCGAATTGGGTGAGTAATGTCCGGTCACTGTGGGGTGACCGATTCAAATAGGGACAGGTATGGAACGGATGCCTATTCATGCCCCTATTATAGCTGACACATGGACTTTTATACATTCTTGCACTTTTTAAGTGGGTAAAAAAGTACTATTTGTATTTTATACAAAAAATTGTTTGCTTAATGAAATGGAACATACATTGCCAATGATATTTAATACCTATATATAGGTATTAGATGCGTTTTTATACCCAAAAAATGGTATTTTTATAATCTTTTGTAATATCTAATTTTGCATCCTAAAATAGATCTTTTATCGAAGAGAGATACAGTTTCCTTATATTTGAACTGGGGCTTCTGTAAAGTGCGATAAATATGAGGCTGGAACGGAGCTATCAGAAGAATTTTGGAGAAAATCCGTTTTTTAACTTAGTTAGATCTATCAATGAAAATATAAGTATTTATCTGCGTTGTATTAAGATATAGCATATCAGAACTACAACCATCCCGTTTTTTATTTAGATTTGCAGTTTGCTTTTAATCACTCAAGATCCGTATTACTATGTATGGAACTTAAATAAAGTACTAATATATATTGGATTTTCCTAAATATAATGCAGTTGCTATATTGTTAGACAACAGACGGTTGAGGTCTGTGAGATTATGCAACGGCACCAACAAAAACAACATGTATTTTTAATAATTTTAGTTTTGTTACACACAATGGTTTGTTTTAATTTAAAATTTACATATAATTTTGCATTATTAATAAATATGATGTTACTTATGAAAAAAGGTATTTTGGGGTGTAATATTATATACTTGTTTATACTTATTTGCATAGGAATTGCCCTCCCTATCAAATCGCAAAACAATTACAAAGTAAAACTTACAGGCACTGTTTATGAGTACGACCACAACAACAAGCGTTTGCCTTTAGAATTTGCAGCTGTGTCTATTCCTGAAATTGCACTAGGGACAACCTCTGATGAAAATGGTAGATACATACTGGAAAACGTACCTACTGGTAAAATTCGTATGCAAATTCAATATTTGGGCAAAGTCTCCATTGACACCTTAATAAATGTAAATAAGGATTTGGTTCTTAATTTTACAATGAGGAATGAGGATTTTAAGTTGAAAGAAGTTACAGTAACTGCAACCAACAGCCGTTCAGGCAAATCCACATCTTCTCACATTTCCCGCTCTGCTATGGACCATATGCAAGCGACCAGTTTATATGATGTAATGTCATTGATGCCAGGTGGAATTTCACAGAATCAAGATATGAGTTCGGCACAACAGATTAACATCCGTCAAGTTTCCAGTTCCAGTGGTCCGGAAGCTCCGATGAATGCTATGGGCACCGCAATAATTCGTGATGGTGCCCCCATCTCAAATAATGCTAATCTATCTGCGATGAGCCCTACGGTATTAAGTGGTACGGAAACACCCGCTTCATTGGCCGGAGGTGCCTCGCCGGCTGGTGGAACCGATGTTCGTAGTATTTCTACTGAAAATATAGAGTCTATACAAATCGTTCGTGGTATCCCTTCTGTTGAATATGGTGATCTGACCTCAGGAGCAGTAATTATTAATACAAAAGCTGGTCGTGAGCCGCTACGTGTCAAAGCAAAAGCCAATCCCAATATCTATCAGGTGTCTATGGGAACCGGTTTTGAACTTGGAAAAAAGAAAGGCGCTTTAAATGTAAGTGCAGATTATGCTTATAATACGAATAATCCAATATCCAGTTACCAGCACTATCAGCGTGCCACAACAAAGTTGCTCTATTCAAATACTTTCTTTAATAATAAGTTACGTACCAATTCCAGCTTTGATTTTATTTATGGTAAGGATCAACGTGAACGTAATCCTGATGATGAACAAACTAAAACAGCTTCGGAAGGCCGCGATATAGGTTTTACTTTGAATACCAATGGTACATGGAATATAAATAAGGGCTGGTTAAAAACACTACGCTATGTATTGTCAGGTACGTATATGGATAAAGACAGTTATTATGAAACCGTATACAGTTCTGCTACATCTCCTTATTCCATGACCACTACAAACGGTGCGGTACTTAGTAACTTTGCAGGTCAGCATATCTATGATGCCAATGGTAATCAAATTACTAATTTTGGACCGGAAGACATAAATCATTATGCTGTTTATCTACCAAGCAGCTATTTGGGACACTATGAGATCGATAGTCGTGAAGTTAATTTGTTTGCTAAAGTGACGAGTTCTCTATTCAAGGCGAGCGGTCATGTAAACAACCGCATCTTGATTGGTGCGGATTTCCGGAGTGACGGTAACGTTGGTAAAGGAAAAACTTATGACCCAAGTACTCCTCCTTATCGTAGTCAATACGGTCATAATTCATCTTTCCGTCCACGTAACTATAAGGATATTCCTTTCATTAACCAATTTGGTGCATATGTGGAAGATAATTTCAAATGGTCCATAAGCGGTACGCATGATTTGAACATTCAGGCTGGTGTGCGTTATGATCATACCTCAGTAGTAGGAGGCATTTTCTCGCCACGTGTAAATGCATCCATTGATTTGATTCCGAATCTATTAAGTCTTCAGGGAGGTTACGGTATTGCTGCAAAGATGCCTTCTCTTCTCTATTTATATCCAGAAAATGCATATTTTGAATATATCAATATAAATGAGCTTACCAATGAAAATATTCCGGAAAGCCAGCGCTTGTTTATGACTACCACAGAAGTTCGGCAAGTAGATAACTCAGATTTGAAGATTGCCCAAAATCATAAAGCAGAAGTCGGTTTTAATTTACGAGTGGGTAAAACCAATCTGAATGTAATAGCTTATAAGGAGCGTCTGAAGGATGGTTATGTAATGAGCCAAACCTTCAACACCTTCAATACATTTATCTACAATGAATACCAGCGCACAGAAAACGGGATAGAGCTTAGTAGTAGCCTACCGGTATTGTCTACTTATGCAAAACCAACTAATAATTTAAATATAGAAACTAAAGGTTTAGAATTTGATTTGAATATCGGACGTATTGATGCTATCCGTACGGCCTTCCAAATAAATGGCTCATGGATGCGTACTAAGAGTTGGCGTCAGGGTTATAGCTTCTATGACAATAGCGAAGATGCTGCTTCAGCCCGTAAACCGGTGGCCATTTATTCTCAAGAAGGCAATGCAAGTTACAAACAACAATTTGTAACGACTTTACGTGCCACTCACAATATCCCGCGTATCGGTTTTGTTGTTACGATGACAGCACAAGCTATTTGGCAGCAGTCTAATTGGAATACATTTGGAAACGATTCTATACCTGTGGGCTATTTAGCATTGGAAGATGCGTCTGTAAATATGTTTCCCAAGGGGAAATATACCACTACCCAGCAAGTAAAGGATGCAGGATATGGATATATGTTGAATAATGTAAGTCATAATAATGCTATAAAAGAATCATACAGTCCTTATTTTTGTTTTAACTTGAATGTAACTAAAGAAATTAGCAATATGCTACGTGTTTCTTTCTTTGCCAACAATATGTTCAGAAGTTATCCGCGCAGAGAATCCAAACGTAATCCGGGTTCATATATTCAATTGAATAACCGATTTTTCTTTGGGCTGGAATTATCACTCACTTTATAATGTTTAGGAAGTTATGAAAAAATATTTAATATATTTGTTTACATTGGCAAGTACCCTTTTGATAGGATGCGATTCGTTCAGGGACATGTCTGGCACAGCAGAAGTGAATCCTATCACAGTGGATGTATATTTGGATATTACCGTTGAAAATATATCCACACTGAAAGATCTGACTGTAAAGTTCGACAATTACGATGAAGATTTACATTATGTAAAAGAAGTAACTGATAATAGTGTGAAAGTTGACGGAATTATCCCCGGAATTTATTCGGTAACAGTATCCGGTACAGCGATCGATACAGAAAACAATGAATACTACATCAATGGCAATTCTGTAAATGCGGCATTATTTAAGCATGGTAGCGCATTGAATATTGAAGTACAAGGGCTTAAAGTGAGCCCATTAATATTCAAGGAGATTTATTATTGCGGTAGCCGTCCGGAAAAAGGAGGAGTCTATTTCCGAGACCAGTTCTATGAGATATACAATAACTCTGCTGACATTTTGTATTTGGACGGTATTTATTTCGCAAATTTAACTCCGGGTACAGCTACCACTAAATTACCTATTTGGCCGGAAGCGGACGGTAATAATTATGCATATGGAGAACGTGTGTGGAAATTTCCAGGAAATGGAACCGAATATCCGTTAGCGCCAGGTGAATCTTGCATCATTTCTCAATTTGCCGCTAACCATCAGTTGGACATCTATAACCCTCAAAGTCCTATAGACGGCAGTAGTTCTGAGTTTGAGTTTAATATGAATAATCCAAACTTCCCTGACCAGGCAGCTTATGATATGCAACATGTTTTCTACCAAGGAAAAGCAGAGATGGGAAGTATACCACAATATTTGACATCCGTATTCGGAGGTGCTTATGTGATTTTTCGTGTTCCTGAAGGAGAAGCTTGGGATCCGGTCAACGATGAAAATATGAAGACAACAGATCTTAGCAAACCGAACAGCAATGTTTATTATGCAAAAATACCTATTAAATATGTATTGGATGCTGTTGAAGCAGTAAACAATGAGTCAAAGATGAATGCAAAACGTGTCCCCGGTGTACTTGATGCAGGTATTACTTGGGTAGGAGCTACTTATTGCGGTTTAGGTATTGCTCGCAAATTGTCCACAGACGAAGAAGGTAATCCTATTATTCGCGAAGAAACAGGTACATATATATATCAGGATACAAACAACAGTACGGATGACTTTGAACGTGGCGTTGTTCCTGTAATGCGTCGTAATGGAGCAAAAATGCCTTCATGGAATCACACATTGTAATAATTAACTAAAAAGACAGAACAATGAAAAAACAATATATGAACTATATGAAAAGCTGCCTGCTGGTAATGATAGCCTGCCTTGTAAGTATGGTGGGAGCGGCACAGGGCTTCTCTCCCGCCGCTATGGAACAATTGAAAACAAGACGACTATGGTCTCATTCACAGAATGCTGCCGGTATGCCATTCGATGATATTCAGAATTATTCGAATGTTATATTGGGATATGACTTACAGGACGGAAACTATTGCCGTCCGCAAGAGGGGCAGAAAGAGGCTATCGTAGGTGTATCCAGTGAAGGCTTTATCAATCTGAAAAATGCATATGTGTGGGGAGCATTTAATTTTGCACAAAAAAATCTGACAGATGCCGGATATAACGCCTCCATTGCCGATCCATTCAGGGGAATGCCTTACTATGTCGCAGACCAGCACTTAAGCAAATGGAGAAATCAATATTACGATCTGAAGTTTCGTGCAGCTACTCCTTTACTTGGTAATCATTGGGCATTGGGGTTGGAAGGTAATTATGTAGCTACATTAGCTGCCAAACAGCGCGACCCGCGTGTGGATACCCGTTTTTATACGCTGGGACTGACGCCGGGGATTACTTACAAGTTGAATAATTCACACAAGTTTGGTGCAAGTTTCAAGTATAGTTCTATCAAGGAAGACTCAAGAATGAGTAATGTCAACTCTTATGTGGATCAGGACTATTATATATTATACGGTTTGGGAACAGCCATAAAAGGAATAGGCAGCGGTGTAACCAGCAATTATATTGGAGACCATTTCGGTGGAGCTCTCCAGTACAACTTCAGTATGCCCTCTTTCAATTTACTGCTTGAGGGCAGTTACGATGTAAAAGCGGAAACTGTTCAGCAGAGCTATACGACTCCTAAAAAAATAGCCGGTGTAAAAGATAAAACTGCTCATGTTTCTTTAACGATGATTCAGGAAGGAAAGGACTATACCAATTATATGAGAACCACATATACAAATCGTAACATCGATGGTATTCAGTATATTTCTCAACGCGATAACTCTGAATCACAAAGTGGCTGGGTGGAATTATATAATAACATCCGTTCTACGTACAAGGCACAAACCGCTTCTCTTAATTATGCATTAAGCAGAAACCGCGGGAATGAATATAGTTGGAAAGCAGAATTAAATGTGAATTATACCAAGCAAGACGATGAATATTTAATGCCTAATTCTGTACAGAATGCAGAAAATTTATCTTTAGGCTTAGGTGGCAAAAAAAATTTTGTTTTAGGCAATAGTTTGAATCGCAGGCTTTTAATAGATGTTCATGTTGCGTATAACAATAATCTGGGAGGTGAATATGTATATGGTGGCAGCCATGCAGACTATCCAACTGTAACCGAATTACAACAAGGGCTGACTAATTATTATACCTGTGATTACTATCGTATTGGCGGGTCGATAACGTATTCGCAACAAGTCAGAGAAAACAGACGTATGAACTTATTTGCAAAAGTTGTATTCGATCGTGTAAATACCTCTGACTATGATTATGATGGGCGTACTCATTTATCGATAAGTTTAGGATGTAATTTTTAATGCTACATAACGAAATCTATATTACAAAACATGCGTAAATTAATAACTGGAAGTTTGATGCTCTGCAGCATATTATCTCTGCGGGCACAGACATTTGTTAAACCGGCTGTGAAAGTAAAGGACACCTCTTTTGCTGTAATTACAGATAAAGGGACATTTCAGGCTTGTGAAGCCGAGCTTAAAGCCTATCAGGAGATTCTAGGAATGGAAGGGTTGCCTACGTTCATCGTATACAATGAATGGAATAAACCGGAAGATGTAAAGAAAGTTATTGTTAAGCTCTACAAAAAGGATAAATTGGAAGGAGTGGTATTTGTCGGTGATATCCCTATTCCAATGCTCCGCAAAGCCCAGCATATGACTTCCGCTTTTAAAATGGATGAGAAAAACAATGACTGGAGAGATTCTTCAGTGCCCAGCGACCGTTTCTACGATGATTTCGACCTACAATTCGATTTTTTGAAACAGGACAGTGTCGAAAATAATTTCTTCTATTATAATTTGGCTATAAAATCTCCACAGCAAATTCGGTGTGACATATATTCTGCACGTGTCAAAGCTGTTGATAACGGCGAAGAACCGCATGCGCAAATCAGCCGCTATTTTAAAAAAGTGGTGGCTGAGCACCAGATAAACAATAAATTAGACCAATTCTTCTCCTATACAGGTGATGGCTCTTACTCTAACTCATTGACTGCATGGACACCGGAAACCTTTACTATTCGCGAACAAATGCCGGGCGTATTCGATAAAGAGGGACGGGCCCGTTTCATCCGTTATAATTTCAGCGATTATCCCAAGGACGATGTCATTAATATGCTGAAACGCACAGATCTGGACTTGTCTATTTTTCATGAGCATGGTATGCCCGAACGTCAATATCTTTCCGGTAGTCCCGCTACTAATAGGTGGAATGCTCATGTAGATGCAATGAAGTACTATTATCGTGGTTTAGCGCGTAGAAAGCAAAACAACAAAAAGTCTTTCGACGAAATGCTGGATATGATGAAAAACACATACGGTTTGGACACTACTTGGATTGCAGGCTATGATGATCCCAAAGTAATTGCAGAAGATTCTTTACTAGACCTGCGCACCGGTATTATCCTGTCGGAAGTTACAGAGTTTAAGCCTAATAGCCGTATGGTAATTTTCGATGCATGCTATAATGGTGATTTCCGAGAAAAAGATTACATTGCCGGACGTTATATCATGTCGGAAGGAAAATGCGTAACTACTTTTGCCAATTCAGTCAATGTACTGCAAGATAAAATGGCAAACGAGATGCTCGGCCTGTTAGGTATGGGAGCACGAGTGGGGCAATGGGCTAAATTGACGAATATTCTCGAATCGCACATTACCGGTGACCCTACTCTACGTTTTCAATCTATCAATGAGGTAGATGCCAATGCTTTGTTCAAAGAACCATATAGCGAGTCCCGCATGTTGGAGTTATTACAGTCGCCCTATGCCGACATACAGAATTTTGCTTTGCACAACCTTTATCGCAATGACTATCCGGGTATTTCTGATTTATTAAGAAAAACTTTTGAAACTTCCTCGTTCATGATGGTACGTTTCACCTGCTTGGCATTGCTTGAGAAGATTAGTGACAAAAACTTCCGGGAAGTCTTACACTTGGCCATTACGGATTCCTATGAATTTATTCGTCGCACCTCTGTTCGTATGATGCAACATGTGGGACTGAACGAGTATGTTTATCCGCAAATCAAAGCCTATGTAGAAGACAACCTATCCGAGCGTGTGGCATTTAATGTGAGTTTGGGGCTTCAAGTCTTTGATCAGGCAGCCGTACAGGCGGCAATTGATAAAGTAATGGCTGAGACCTATGTGTTGCAAGACAAGGAGGAGATGCGTAAGGTTTTGGAGAATGCCAATAATAGTCGTAGCATGCAAAAAGAGTTATTAAGCAAAGAAACTTCCGAACGTTGGCGCATCCTTTATTGCAATTCTCTGAAAAATCATATGGCACATGCCTGTGTAGACGGCCTCTTGGCTTTACTTACCGACTCCAGTGAAAGTGAAAAGCTAAAAACCTGTTTATTGGAGGCTTTTGCTTGGTTCACTCATTCTTATCGGAAGCCTGACATCCTTCGGGTATGCGATCAACTGAGAAAAGATAAGAGCTTATCCGAGAACCTTCGTGAAGAAGCCGACCGTACATATTACAGACTTAAAAATTAATTGGCCATGATTAAAAAAATAATATATCTGGCATTTCTTTTGCCATTGGCAGGAAATGCACAAACAACAGTCATAAAGCCATTGGTCAAACAACCTACCGCTTTTGCTATCATAACAGATAACCAAACTTATGCAAATACCAAAGATGCCATGCATCAGTACAAAACTGCGGTTGAAGATGATGGTTTGGCAACTTATCTGATCAGCGGTGACTGGCAAAATCCAGATCAAGTCAAACAGATAATCATCAAAACATATCAAGAATGCCCTTCATTGGAAGGTCTGGTTTTAATCGGCGATGTGCCTGTCGCATTGGTACGTAATGCGCAACACATGACTACTGCATTCAAAATGAATGAGAAAGCCTTTCCTTGGGATCAGTCTTCCGTACCTACCGACCGCTTTTATGATGATCTGAACTTAAAGTTTGAGTTCATCAGGCAAGACTCAGTAAATCATCAGCATTTCTACTACAAATTGACAGAAGACAGTCCCCAGCGGCTAAATCCTACTTTCTATTCAGCTCGTATCAAGTATCCGGAAAAAAAGGAAGGGGATAAATATGCGGCCATTGCCTCATATCTGAAGAAAGCTGCTGCTGCCAAGGCAGATAAGCATAATCAATTAGATCGGGTATTCTCATTCAATGGTGCTTCTTACAATTCCGATTGCCTGATTGTATGGATGGATGACGAAAAAGCTTATATGGAGAACTTTCCATTAGCTTTTGGTCGTCAAATGGGATTCAAACATTGGAACTTCCGAATGAAACACCCTATGAAATATAAGTTATTCAGCGAATTGCAACGAAAGGACCTTGACTTATTTATGTTTCATGAACATGGAATGCCAACAGGGCAGCTTATTAATGATGAATTGGCATGCACTGATTTCAATAATCGTTATAAAATGTTGAAGAGTACACTTTATAATGCAGTCATGTCCCATGTTGGAAAACGTGACAAAGACACCTTACGTATTCAGATGCAGGAAAAACGACAAGTGAATGAGGTGTTTTTTAAAGACCTGGACAATCCTAAGTTCTGGGAAGCAGACTCTCTTCACTACGCTGATGAACGTATCGTAACGGAAGATTTAATGAAGAGAAATCTTTCCACTAATCCGAAGATGATAATGTTTGATGCGTGCTACAACGGTTCTTTTCACGAAAACGACTATATAGCAGGACAATATATCTTTAATGACGGTCAGACATTAGTAGCACAAGGAAATACCCGTAACGTATTGCAAGACCGCTGGACTATTGAAATGATTGGTTTGTTGTCCCATGGTGTACGAGCCGGGCAATACAATAAGCTAATCGTATCACTTGAAGGTCATTTGTTTGGTGATCCCACTTTCCGTTTTGCTCCTATCGAAGCCAATACTTTAAGTACCGATATAACAATACACAAAGATGACAAAGCCTATTGGAAGAATTTGTTAAACAGCCCATACGCTGATGTACAAAGTTTGGCCATGCGTATGCTGGCTGACGCCGATACCCAAAAGGAATTATCTCCGTTGCTCCTGAAGAAGTACCGGGAAAGTGGCTTCAATACGGTTCGTATGGAAGCTATCAAGTTGTTGAGCCGTTATCAGGACGACAACTTCATCGAAGCATTACGCGAAGGTTTGAACGATACTTATGAAATGGTAGCTCGCCAAAGTGCCATTTATGCTGGATTTGTAGGTGACGATTCCTTATTGCCCGCTATTGTGGAAGCATTGGTCGAACATAATGAACGCTTACGCGTACAAATGAGTGCCAACAAGGCTTTAAGCCTTTATCCGAAAGAGAAAGTAGAAAAGACAATAGAAGACTTTTATGCAAAAGTTGACCGTTTGAATGAAAACGAAGAGAAAAAACGATTACTAAGAAGCCTGGAAAGAATGTTTGTACAAGAGGCAAAAGTCCATCAGACCTTGATGGATGTAGCTGCACCGGAAGCAAAACGTATCAGTGCAATCCGCAATGTGCGTAACTATACATTCCATTTCCACGTGGATGATTATTTGAATGTAATTCGTGATGCCGGTAATCCACAGGAAGTACGTGTAGTAATGGCCGAAGCATTAGGTTGGTTTACTAATTCTGTACAACGGCCACACATTCTTGAAGAAATAAAGAAGATGCAACAAACAGCCAATCTTCCGGAAGATTTAAAAGCAGAGCTTGAACAGACAATCAAAAGATTAAGTTTATAAATATGAATAAATACATCCTTTTGGCAATTACCGCTTTGTGCTTACAGGATATGCAGGCGCAAACAGTTGTACATCCTAGTATAAAAACAAAGACTACTTTTGCAATTGTAGTCGATCAGAAAAGTTATGATGAAGCGAAAAGTGAAATTGATGCTTATCGTACCAGTATAGAAAAAGAAGGTTTAGGTACTTACTTGCTAATTGATGATTGGAAAAGGCCCGAACCTATTCGTGAGCAACTTGTCAAATTGCATGAGAATGAGAAAACGCCTTTGGAGGGTTGCGTATTTATAGGTGACATCCCTATTCCAATGATTCGTGATGCACATCATCTATCTTCGGCTTTCAAAAGGTCTCCCAAAGCCAATTGGCAGAAATCAAGCGTTCCTTCCGACCGTTATTATGATGACTTCGGATTAAAATTTGATTATATTAAACAAGACAGTTTGATACCTGACTATCATTATATGACATTGCGTGCTGATTCTAAACAGTATATTTCACCGGATATTTATTCGGCCCGTATCCGTCCATTACATTTAGAAGGTGAGAACCGTTATCAGATGCTACGCGATTACTTAAAAAAGGCAGTTGCCGAAAAAGCAAAGCAAAATGCATTTGACCAACTGACTATGGCCCGTGGCCATGGTTACAATTCTGAAGATCCTTTGGCATGGAGCGGTGAGCAAATAGCCTTACGTGAGCAATTGCCGCAAATATTCAAATCGGGTAATACAGTGAAGTTCTATGATTTTAACATGCGCTATCCGATGAAACCATTATACTTGAACGAGATTCAGCGCGAAGGATTAGATGTCATGCTATTCCATCACCACGGTGGCCCCACCATGCAGTATATCAATGGCTATGAAAATGGTTCCGGTATTAATTTGAGTATTGAGAATGCCAAAATATTCTTGCGAAGCAAAGTGCCTTCATACGCCAAGAAACATGGGCGTGAAGCTGCTATCAAAGAATATGCCAAGCAGTATGGGGTGCCTGAAAGTTGGTGTGCGGAAGCTTTCGATGAGGAGAAAATAAAATCGGATTCCATTGTAAACCGTAATATGGATATCTATACTGAAGATATTCGTCTTTTGACTCCTAATGCGCGTTTTATATTGTTCGATGCTTGTTTCAACGGTTCTTTCCATTTGGATGACAACATTGTAGGCTCTTATATATTCAATAAGGGTAAGACCATTGCTACTATGGGATGTACGGTTAACACCATTCAAGATAAATGGCCGGATGAATTTCTCGGCTTGTTAGCTGCCGGTATGCGCATCGGGCAGTTCACTCGTTTTACCTGCTTCTTGGAAAATCATCTGATCGGTGACCCGACTTTTCACTTCACCAATAATGCCGGGCTGGATATGGACATCAACCAAGCTTTAGTTGCGCAGGAAGGAAATGTTACATTCTGGAAAAAACAGCTGAATTCCCCTATGGCTGACATGCAGGCAATGGCGCTCCGTCAATTGTCAATGGCAAATTATAGTGGTCTCGTTGAGTTGCTGAAGAAAAGTTACCACGAATCGAACTATTTCGTTGTGCGGTTGGAAGCATTACGCCTATTAGCTTTGAACTATCCGACAGAGGTTGCCGATGTATTGCAGACAGCCATGAACGACAGTTATGAACTGATCCGTCGTTATGCGGTGGAATACGTTGAAAAGAATTGCAATCCGGAATTGTTGCCGGCATGGATAGAAAGCTATTTATTACGCGGACATGAAAACCGCCATCGTTTCAGAATTTTTAGTGCTATCAACACGTTCGACCATGATATGGCTTTGAATGAATTGAAGAAACAGGCTGCCGATTGGTCTTTCTACGATTCTTCCTATGTGAATGAATTGTTAGAATACCTTCCTCGCCAAAAGAAAGGACTTGAAAGAGATTTTGCACTTATTGACAGTCCGGAAAGTACTACCAAACAGATACAAAGCGAAATAAGTAGGTTCCGAAATAAACCTATTGCTAAAGCTATTGAGCCATTACTGAACATTATAAAAAATGAAAGCCAAGAAGAAGAACTTCGCATATTGGCTGCTGAAACATTAGGCTGGTATAATTTATACTATAATAAAGCAGATATAATCAAAGAACTTAACACATTTAGAACTTCCAATCAAAAGCTAATGAACGAAGTTACCAAAACAATTAATAGGCTGAAAAGTCAAAATAGGTAGAATCATCCAAACGATGAGATAGACCGGATCCAAAGGGCGGTTCTGCCATTCCTGAGCAGCCTGGTTGACTTTGTTCGTGATGATGGAAATAGCTGATGTGGACAGTTCTATCTCATAGATTTCACGCATCTCCTCTTCTATGTCTGACACGCTCATTCCTTTGGCATATAGGGAGATAACAAGTTTTTCTTTAATATTATCGACACTATACAGGGACATTCAGTAAATGTCTATAGTATAACTCCTCAACCAGTTCCAGACACCAATCATTAAAACAGGGATATTCCTAAAATAATAAAATTTAAGGCAACTAATTCATTGCGAGTTAGTTGCCTTTTTTGTATCTTTAAGCATTCCCCCCAAAAAACGGTTTGACGGCCAAAACGGGGGTAATCTAAAATAAAAACACATGGTAAAGATACAAAAAATCTCAGAAATCGAACCTCGTTTAGGTTTTACCGAGTTCGATATGCTAAAAAAATATCGTCAAAGTTTTGCAACGAGTGAATTAGGTCGCCTCCATGCTCTGTTTCCTTTCTCGGAACTGGCCCGACAAATGCATTTGAAGTCCTCTGCTTTGGGTCGTAAAAGTTATTTTTCTCCCGAAGGTAAAATAGCCTTGATGGTCTTGAAGTCCTATACCAACTTTTCCGATGCACAACTGATTGAGCATTTAAACGGTAATATTCATTACCAGTTGTTTTGTGGTGTTCAGATTGATCCGCTTCATCCACTAACCAATCCTAAAATCGTTAGTGCAATTCGTCAGGAACTAGCGCATCGCCTTGACGTTGAGCCCCTCCAGCTCATTCTTGCCGAGCATTGGAAACCTTATCTTGAGAACCTTCATGTCTGTATGACCGATGCCACCTGTTATGAAAGTCATCTGCGTTTTCCTACTGATACCAAACTCTTATGGGAAGGTATTGTATGGCTTCATCGTCATCTGTGCAAACATTGCCAGACCTTGCACATACAACGTCCCCGTAACAAGTATCTTGATGTACGCCGTGCCTATCTTGCTTATAGCAAACTGCGTAAACGCAGGAAATCACAGACTCGTATGATTACACGAAGGTTACTTCAGTTATTGGAAAATTCAATACTGCCAACAGATAATCCAAATGATCGCCTGTCATAATATAACAGGCATTGTTCATTACATAATTGTTGGCATCATATGCAAAAGCCATTTGGTTTCCGATTATTTTCCATACAATTTTTGGCTTAGAAAAATCCTCCCAATAACTGATGCTATCTTGTGTTTCAAACCACTCGTTACTAGTTTTCTTTCGGGCTTTTATTTTTTTGCCATTAACAATATGAGTTTCTCCTGTTTGTTCTAAACGCTCTATGCCAATTGACAGAAGATAATTTTTCACCGCAGGATAACTTTCTATATCATAATGCCGCGAAGGAAATGTGGCTATAATCCACAAGTCCGCCCATTCATATTCATATCTCTTGATATCCCTGCCACGAAGAATCGGTCGTATAAGTTCAGCCGTCCGAACACGTTCATCTTCTGTTTGACAATTCGCTAGTATCTCATCACGCTTTTCGGTAGAAATGATAAAAGCATCATTGAAACCAGTTTTTATCCCATAGTTGATTTGGATGTTCCAATCCTTCAAGGGTATTCCCACAGACTCAATCTTCTGCTTGATGCTCTGTTCAATGGGAGACAATATCACCCATGGGATAGAATCTGCAAAGTTACACTTCACGCCTTGTTGCTGCACGAAATCGCTCAAATTATTCAAGCCATTCGAATCTTGTACCAAACAAGCTTGTGTGTTAAAAATATTTGCTGCTTTTTGAGATAAAAGAATATTTGCTTCTACCGTTATTGCATCGAATATTTTTATACCTGCAAAATCTACCAACATAATAGGATTGGTCTTGCTTGCGAAATAACCTCGCAAGGCTTCACCATACCCTGCACGCATCCATTTATTAGACGTGATATAGCAAAGAAAACCATTGGGAGTAAGCAGGTTCATACCCAACTCATAGAAGAGGCAGTAAATATCACCAGTGCGTGCATAAGTTATGTAACCCATGCATTCTAATACATCGGCACTCTTACCCATAGATTGTAACTGAATGTAAGGTGGATTGCCAATGATACAGTCAAATCCCAAGAAGTTGCCTTCGGCATCGAGTACTTCTGGAAACTCTATACGCCATTCGAATGCACCAAGATAAATTTTGTTGGAGCGTATTTCCTCAAATATATTTTCTAAAGTCGCAATTTCTTTCTTTAAATCGGCAATGCGCTTGTCCGACGCTTTCTTTTCCTTTTTTGTCGGTTCAAACAGTTGAGGCGCTTGTAAGTTTGCCAACTCAGAGCGGCGTTTGTTCAATCTAACCAATCGTGCATCCCGGCGGTTGATCTCTGTTTTCAGTTTCGACTTGATTTCTGTTATAAACGTTTCCAAATCCTGCTTTTCGCTTTTACTTTGGGCATTTTTATATTTAGCTACAGCCTCCTTATATTGGCTGATGCTGATACTAGACTCTCGCAGTACGGTCTGAATACTGTCTGTCAAAGCGAATCGGTGAAGCAAAGAATTTCCACATTTGATGTTAATGTCGATATTTGGTAAGGTTTCTAAATAAGTGTAATTACTTTCAGCCGTATAGTAAGCATTCTTCAACAATTCAATCCACAGTCGTAGGCGGCAAATCTTCACAGAGTTGGGGTTAATATCAACGCCAAATAAACAGTTCTCAATGATTTGACGCTTCTCCTTGAAAAGAGTTTCCTGCATGCGGCGACTTTCCGCATTGAGTGGGTTGTAAGCAAATAAATTACCTTCGGTATCGGTAACAATCAGCTCGTCATTTTCAATGGCAAGTTGATAGTCCGCTTTGCGGATACGCTTACCGGTAGCATCTACCAAAATACCTAATTCGTATTTCAAGAGTATCAGTTCATTGAGAGCAGACACAAGAAAGTGACCCGAACCAACAGCTGGATCACACAGTCGCAAACTGTTAATTAGTTCATTAGCTTCGACTATATTGTCAATATGGTTGTATAGTTCTATACGGGTGGTACAATTCCAGCCATAATAACCATTAAACTTTTGCAACACGGTCTTGGTGATTGCTTCACGGCACATGAACATAGTGATAAAGCCTGGAGTGAATACTGAACCATCCTTGTGACCATTTATTTTCTCGAATATAAGCCCTAAAACAGAAGCATTGATGAGTGTTTTAGCCTCTTCTTGCACTTCTTCACTGCCTTCGCTCGCAAAGTTATAAGCGTCGAGAAAAGCAAACAAATATTGCAGGGTGGGTAATGCGTTGACTTGTAGATTGCGTTTTTTATTTCGTAATACGCTACTCGCCAAGACAGGAAGTACCGTACGTTGTGAAAGGCTGTTTATCTTAATTGTTTTACTTTCCAAATCTGTCACCTCGAAAAGAGAACTGTTAAGATAGGGAACGTAAGCAAAATCACGCATAATGGAGTGTGTGCGGCTGCCCATGTCACGTGCAAGCACTTGGAAAAAGAGTGTGTTGAGATCATCATAGTCATGAATCTTAGTTATTGAAAGAAATTTATAGATTGCATCTCCATTGTGGTATTTCAACATCTGAGCCTCCAACAGTTTCAAGAAAAGGATACGATTCATCCAAGTAATACACAATTCCATTGCAACATTGAATAACCGTTCCTCATAATCATTCCCATACAAACGACCATTTATGTGACGCAAACAATCTTCTGCATCCAGTTGGTTAATAGTATTCTCTAGTAATGAAGCCTCGTCACGCCGTTCCACAGCTTTGCGTACAATCACGGTTTTATTATTCTCTTTGCGTTCCTCAATACCAATAATGTGTAGCAGCTCAGTGTAGAATCCACGGTTGAGCGAATTGCTGTCATTTTGGAACGATAGCTTCAAAAGATGTGTATCGCTGAATATCTTATAAAGTTCGATAAGTTTGCGTGAAGCGCTACTGTCTGTTCTATCAAGCAGGTGTTGATAGTCTTGTAAGTTGAAGTAAGTGTATTCAAGGCTATCTTTCACCTCCTCAATATAGGTTGTTGCAATTTCAGTATAGAAGAAATCGGTTTTGTTACTGGTTTTGCGTCCATCCACAAAGTCTTGAAACTCACGACGTAATTGTTTGTTCTGATAGAATTTGCGTTCAAACTCATGGGCATCAAAAATAAAGAATTCATGAATATTAGTAGCGATGAGATATTTAATATCATTGTTCTTCTTATTGACACGTTCTTTAAGATAGTATAGCAATAATTCCTGCAAAGCCTTACGATTAAGATTGTCATTAGAAATCATCTCACCTTTGTTGGTGGTACTCTTTACTTCAATCAATAACCCTATATTGGACTTGATAGTTTTATCCAATCGGATAGCCAAATCAATATCTTCTTCGGGAGCCATGTAGTATGGCTTGTAGAACGTTTCACTCAGAAAATTACGTAAATGTTCTTTTTGCGTGTGTTCTCTTTGCCCATCCACAATATTGTCTCTCAATGTGCGAAGGGCATTTTTGAATAAGTCAAAATCTGTTGTTTCAATCGCAACCTGTCTATATGCTTTGTTCAAAACTTGATTCGGTTTGAGTAGTCCCATAATGTTTGGTAAATGAGTTAATAAAATACAAAGGTAGTCTAAAAACTTGATAATAAAGAATGAACGTATTGGTTTAACGAAAGTTTGTTCTACTGCCAGCCATTATCAACAAACAATAGCAGCAGTAGATTTGACATGATTCTACTTATTATATTGTAATAGCCAGCCAAAGTAATCTTTTCACATCCGGATCTATCACAGGTTGGATAAGTTGTTAACCTGAAGGTAACCGACCTGATGGTATAGGAACAGGAAGAAGTCTGTAATCATGGCATTTACCCGGATAGAGAAGCCACATTTTTTATTGCCGGACTTCCGGCATTGCCTCATCCATGTGTGAAAAGGAGTTTTTTCTTTCACCACAACGTTCCTTTCACATACCCAAAGGGGGTAGTGGATCCAGACCTGCTTCGGCTTTCTTTTTCCTTCCCATATGACAAAAACCGACTATCCATGACTATTCCTGCCAGTGTGCCGGTCGTGCTTGCCTCTCATGGTTTCTTCCCTTATATTCGCACTGATATTTAAACGAGTTGAAAATATGGAAATATGCTACATCGAGGCCGGTGTCCTTGAGAGGATGCTGGCGCGCGCCGAGAACCTGTCCGCACGTGTGGACAGATTGTATGAGAGAAACCGCTGTAAGGAACCCGGAGAGTGACTGGACGGCCAGGATGTCTGCCTGCGCCTTGACATCTCGCCGCGTACCCTGCAGACTCTCCGCGATACCGGACGGCTGGCGTTCACCCGCCTCCAGCGCAAGTTCTATTACAAGCCCGGGGATGTGGAGAAGTTGATGGTCTACGTCGGCATCAGACGCAAGGAGAAGGAGGTGAGAGAAAGAAGGAAGAACGGAAACCTTTAAAGAGCGGAAGAGATGGAAGGCATTATCGACAAGGAGAACGAACGTGTCCGCAGGTTCTTTGCCCTGCTGGACGACATGGAGAAAAAAGTGGAACGTCTTGCCCGTGACAACCGTCCTCCCTTCAACGGGGAACGGTTCCTGACCGACAGGGAGCTTTCCGGGATGTTGAAGATCAGCCGCAGGTGCCTGCAGGATTACAGGGACCAAGGACGGATTCCCTATATCCAGCTTGGCGGGAAGATCCTGTACAGGCAGTCGGACATCGAGAGGCTGCTGGAGGAGAACTATCACCCTGCATTGGTATAATATCGTATTTAAGTTTAAGGATTGTCGCCGGAATTGCATTTACGATTCCGGCGGCAGTTTTTATTTAGCCTGCGGCTTCCTTGCCGGCCGCGGGCTTTCTTCTTTCCATCAGCCGGTTCATGTCCGAGGATATCTTCCGGTCGGTGACCTGGGCGTAGACCTGCGTGCTGTCGATGTTCGTGTGGCCCATCATCCTGGCGATGCTCTCTATCGGAATACCTGCGGTCAGTGTCAGGGTCCCGAACGAATGCCGGGCCATGTGGTAGGACAGGTTCTCTTTCATGCCTAATGCCACGCCCATTCCATGTGCCTCATACCAGAGGACGTCGCGGACCGGCAGCGGGAATACCGGCCTGTCGTCATCCGTGGTGTTGTAAAGCTCCAGTATCTGTCCGGCTATGGGATGCAGCGGGATGAACGCCTCCACGTCCGTTTTGGCGCGGCGGATGCGGATATACCTTCTTCCTTCCGAAGTCGTTCCGATGTGACGGGGATGGAGAGCCCTCGTATCCGCGTAGGCCAGACCGGTCAGCGAGGAGAAGATGAACGTCCTGCGTGCCAGCTCCATCATCGGGTCGGGCAGCGGGGTTTCCATCATCCGCTTCAGTTCACTGCGGCTGATATGCCTTAGTTTAGGTGTTTCTTTCCTCTCGTATGCCACGTCCTCTATCGGATTGCCTCTTAGTATTTCCCGGTCCACGGCGATGTAGATGAGCCGGTTGAGCCAGCACAGGCAGTGGTTCACGTGTCCGTTCCTGTGTCCCAGCTCCTTCTTGAGAAAGACCTTGAACGATTCGGCGAACTCCTCGGTGATGTCCGAAAAGGCGATGTCCTTCATCCCGCGGGATTCGATGAACTGCCTGAGGTTGAGCTGGGTGGTCTTCGACTGGCGGTAGGTGGAAGTGGAGTTGATCTCCTTGGAGCGGACCCTGAGCCGTTCGCGTTCCACCTCTCCGGCCTGCAGGAGGTATTCCGGTACGGAATTGGCGCCTGACACGGTGGTCTTGAGCAGTTCGGCCGTGACCACTCCCTGGTTCCTCAGCAGGTTCCCGTACGCCTCTTCCAACCGGCTGCGGAAGGCGGCAAGGCGGTTGTTCTCCCTGGCTGTTTTGATTTCACACTTCTTGCTGTCCCAGTCCCCGGGTTTGCAATAGACGCCTGTCGTGACTGCCGATTTCTTTCCGTCGATGCTGATCCGGCAGAGGACGGCGGTCGTGCCGTCCGATTTCACCTTGTTACGGTTGATGTAGAATAAGAGCTTGAATGTACTGCGCATGATAATGATTGTTTAGGGATTAAAGGATAAGTTTCAAATCGCGGGTTGCCTCGACGAACCTGTCCATGTCCTCGAACAGCTTCTTCGGGGTTACGCGCGCGTATATCTGGGTGGTCTTTATGTTGGAGTGTCCCAGCATTTTGCAGATGGTCTCTATCGGCACTCCCTCCTCGAGCGTGACCAGCGAGGCGAAAGAATGCCGTCCCATGTGGTAGACAAGGTCCTGGCTCAGCCCTGCCATCAGGCGCAGGGATTTCATATTGGCCCTGAGCGTGTGGTAGTCCTGCGGCGGGAAAAGAGTCTCGCGGGTATCGTCCCGGTATTTCTCAATCAACGCGACGGCTTCCGGAAGCAGCTTGACACGTCCGAGGTAGTCGGTTTTCTTTCGCTGGTATTTCAGCCAGAGGCTGCCCTCGTCATCCCGGAAGAGGTTCTTCCGGGTGATGCTTACCGCATCGGCATAGGCGGTGCCGGTGTAACAGGCGAAGAGGAAGAGGTCCCGGGTGATGACATGTGACCTGCGTTTTTCCGGTATCTCCAGATCACGCAGCTTCTCGAAATTCTCACGGCTGAGTGCTTTCGGTGTTGTCTCCTTCTGCTTGGGCAGCTTGAAGTGGCAGAAATGGTATTTCTCCGAGTGGCCCTCCTTGTAGGCGATGCGGCAGATCTTTTTCAAGATGGCCAGGTAGCCGCGAAGCGTGTCCACGGCATATCCCTTTTCCAGAAGGATGAAATCCTGATAGTCGCGGATGAACTGCTCGTTGAGCTGCCCGAAGACAAGGTCCGGAACCTTGAATTTCGCCTTGATGAATTCGGAAAGCGTGCGGTAGGTGAAGAGGTAGGTCGAGAGTGTGGTGGGCGCACGGTCCACACCGACACGGGCCTTCATTTCCCCGTTATGCCGGTCGAGAAGTTTGAGCAGGGTCATCTGCATGCCCGCATTGCCCTGGAACATGTCCCTGACCGCGGCGGCATCGAAATCCCTTTTTCTTTCCATGAGGGAATTGAAGGCCGAGTGTACGGCAAGCAGCAGTCTTTCTATTTTTTCATTGGTCTCCACCGCTTCCCGGCTCTTGCCGTTCAGCCGGCTCTCACGCGCGTTCCACAGCCCGGGGGTGCAGGAGAGCTTGCAGCTGAACTGCGCCATCGTGCGGTTGAGGGTGATCCGTCCCATGATCGGGGCTTTGCCGGTCTTGTCCGGCTCGCTCTTTTTCAGGTAGAGCAGCACCTTGAATTTTTCCACTTTCATAACGCTCTTTTTTAGGTTGTAAAAATACTCCTTTGAAAAGCGTCCTTTGGCATGCAAAACATTGAGAAACAGTGAATACAAATCCGCTTTGTTCTTATCGGTAAAAATTCGGTTACCTGCCGTCGTTTCCGAAACAGGCGGCTAACAGTCTGGTAACTGAAACGTCGCAATATTTTGTTTTCTTTTGCAGGTCTGTCTGTTCTGCAATTCTCGCAAAATGCTTAATTATAAACGTTTTACGTTTAATTATCGTCATTCTGTTTTTTATTGCATTTCTAAATATTACTTATACCGCGCGCCATACCTGGGCTACAACGGCTTATTATTGCGAAATTCATCCAGGCATTATCTCCGAAGCTATGGGACATTCGTCCATTACAGTGACCGAGACGTATCTCAAACCTTTCCGGAGTAAGAAAATTGATGAAGCAAATAAACAGGTTCTCGATTTTGTAAAACGCTCTGTGATAGGTGTAAGCGCTTGATTGTAAGTCTGTTACTTCGTAGGTAACGGGTTTGAATATCGGTGCAAATATGAGCATATTTCTTAAAACAACCAAACGAAATCAAACATTTTTTCCAATAAACTACTCAAAAGCGGAACTAGGACAGATAAAACACGTGGATTCTTTGTATTAGGACTTTGTTAACTTCTAAATATTGCAAAAAGTTTCCCTCCCCTCTGCCGCTCGTCAGAAGCAGGGGTAAAATTTTTAATCGTATTTTGTTTCATTTTTCAGTATTGACTACTCCAAAAGAGCAGGTACAAAGGTTTCTCCGTTACCTACGAAGTAACGGGCCGTCTATTATTGAAACTTAGTGTTTAATAATATATTATTAATGTAATTTTTAAGTAGTTATGAAGAAAAATTTTGTTAGGGTAATGCTTTTCGGGGCATTGACGCTTGCAGTCACTACAACAGTCACAAGTTGTAAGGATTATGATGACGACATTAAAGGCTTGCAGGAACAGGTCGATAATATTAAATCGACTAATCCTGTGAGCACGGAAGACATGAAAGCTGCTGTTGATGCGGCAACGAAAGCTTTGGAAAAGAAGGTTAAAGACTTGCAGGATCTGGTTGACGGCAAAGTTACTGCCACTGATTTGGAAGCCAAAATTAAAGTTTTGGAAGATAAGCTGGCAGCTGGTGATAAAACCGTAGCTGATGCCTTGGCAGCAGCTAAGACTGAACTTACTGAATTAATAAATGGTAAAGCCAGTCAGGCAACAGTTGATGCCATTAATAGAGATATTGAGGCTTTGAAGGGAATGAAGACGACTCTTCAGGCTTTGATTGATGCAGAAAATAAGTTTATTGCTAATCCGGAAGATTTGAGCGGCTTCGAAAACACTAGCTTCGATAAATTCATCAATCAGAGCATTATAAATGCACTGAACGATAAAGGTGCAAACAAGGGAGCTATTGCCCAATATGTAATCGAAGCTGTACAAGCCGGTGTTGCATCAAATGGTAAAGCACTGAATGAGCACATTGAAGACCTCGGAATAACCGGTGTAGAGACTTTGACGGATTTTGTAGATAAAATCTACAATGAAATCTTTAAAGAAGGCGGTGTTATCAAAAAACAACTGGACAGTTTGGATGAACTGTTGAGAGTTATCAATGCACACGTAGGTACTGAGGAAGGTCAGTCTAAAGACTATGAAGCACTTATCAATGAGATTGTGGCTGCAAAAAATGCTTTGACTGCACTCCAAATTCCTGAAGGTAAGACTTTTGAGGAGGCTGTACAAGGCATCATTGACGCTGAATTAACAAATGTAGAGTCTACATTAGGTAAGTTGAAAGCAGAATTGGAAGCAGAAATTACAGCACTGAAAGGCATGATCCAAAGTATCGTATACGTACCGGAATATGCAGACGGACTGGTTCAGCTTAGTACGTTCTATGCTAAGTTTGGTTCTGACGGTAATGCAGCCGATTGGGAACCGATGATTAGCGGTGGCGATGTGAAAGTGAGATTCCGTGTATCTCCGAGTAGTGCAGCGAAGGAACTGATTGATAATTTTGGAAAGGAAACTGCTAAATATAATGTTGCAGTAGATTATCAGACGGTGAAAACACGTGCTACAGGTGAATTGTTCAATATTACAAAGATTGAAGCTGTAGAAGACGAAGCCAATCTGATTGAGGTGACTTTAGATGCTAGTAAGGCAGCAGCTAGCTATGCAATCGCTTTGACACTGACGGATAAGGTTGAAGGTGAGGCGAAGACTTTGAATGATATTTCTTCAAACTATTTCGTTGCTGTGAAGAATGTTCTGTATATTGACAAGGTAGAGTGGACTCCGAAAGAAAAGCCGACAACATTAGTTAAAGGAAACACTATCGACTATAAAACGGGTGGTGATTATACTTTGACAGTTCATTCATCAGTAGATGCTAGTGGAGATGTTGAGGGAGAAGCCGACACAAGAACGAAGCTAAGTCAATATGGAATTTCTGCAGATAAGTTCCCTATGGAGTTAACTCTGGGAGGTACTAATGCCGCTAATTTTGAATTGTCTGAAGCAGGCGTGTTGTCTGCAAAAGAAGCAGCAGTAGTAAGTAACGTGGCGAAAGTATCGTATACAATAACAGTGTCTGGTCTGGGTGCTTCTTCTGAAAAAACAGTAGAATATACTGGTGATTATGGAGAGGTTAAATTGATCACTGAAGGTGAAGCACAAGAAGTTGTACTTGCTGCTGCGCAATTACCTCTTCTGTGGAATGGAGCAGAGAAATCATATACACTCGACGAAACTGCAGAAAGTGCTACCGTAGCTGCCGTAGCTAAGATAAAGGAAGCATTGGGCGTTGATAATTTCAACAATTGTACATTTGCGGCAGTTCCGGAAACTCAGACAATTAAGTTGGGCAATTCTAGCGGTGCTCTTGTCTTGAAAGTTCCTGCAAGCACAGTATGCGAAGCTACTGATATTACTACTAGAATTACTAGTCAAGACGGTAACAAGAGCATTAATGTAACAGTGAAAGGTGTAACGGTAAGCTATCCTGATGCAAATGATGCAGCTTTCAAACTAATAGATAATGCTCAGACTTGGGACGGAAGTAAAGCAGTACTGGGTCGTACATTTACAGGTGAAGGTACTCAGGCAAGTAATTATACAGCTGTAACAGCAACTAGAAACCTGAAAGAACTTTATTCTAACTATGCAGTTGTTGAGAGCAGTTTTACTGGCTTAGGTTCCGGTGCTACTTTAAAGTTTGCTCCTGTTCTTGCTGACGGTGAAAGTTCTATTACGGGTGTCACTGTAAGTGAAAGTGGTGATGTAACTGTAACTAAATCTTATGAAGGCGATCCTATTAAAGTAACACTGACAGGAAAGTGCGGTGAACATGAAATATTCTCTAAAGAAATTGCAGTGACAATTCCTGCTGATAAGCTGAACGGAACATTTGCATATAATGCAGAAAAACCGGAAGATCAAGGTAAACTTACTTATGATGTAACTTCAGTAGAAAAGAGAAAAGAAGGTCTTGATTTGAAAACTGCTCTTGTTTGGAAGGATGCTACTGCTGCTGAAAACAAAATATGGCCGGAAGCTGTTGAGAATATTTACAGCAACAATAAACCTATGACCATATATGGTTTCAGTGTAGAATATACAATGGAAGAAGGTGCTAATAACGGCTCCTTTGAACCTACTATTACTGACGGCGTGCTCAAATTGACAACAACGGCAGCCAATTGGTCTGTAAGTTCAAAACCAATGGAAGTAAAAGTAACAGTTACTCCTAAATCTCCTTGGGGTGCTATGGAGGCTAAAACTGTAACAGTTACAGTTCCTGCATGGTAATAAGCCTTTGATGTATCAGACGATATCTCTCGTGATTCCCGGATTCATTTTCTGAAAGACCGGGAGATATCTTTGAAATCAACAAGATAAACCCTTCTTCGCCCTTGTGGTGAAGAAAACGCCGAGAAGCACCAGTACGAAGCCATTCGCTTGTGAAAGTCAATCCTTCTATGCTGTGCTTCTTAAGAAAAGGGATGTCTTCCTAATAATTTCCCACTGACATCTCTTTTGCTAACTCTTAATGCATCTCCCTTATTATACCGGTCACAATTAGCCGGTCATGATTTCCCCTATGAAAGGGGGATGTCTTGAGAATACAAAAAGCCCGTGCTTGCGAAAGTCCGGGCTTTTCGTCCTTACATCTCCTTCTCTCTTATTCTAAAGGAAAAATGTTCTTTGTGAACAACTCATTTTTTATTCCAACCAGTTCTTATTCAACAAAAAAGCCTTATCTTTGTTGTAAGATACACAATCAACACGTATAATGGGAAGATTTATTAATCCCTTTACCGATTACGGCTTTAAGTTTTTATTCGGCAGAGAGGTAGAAAAGGAGTTATTAATCAGCTTCTTAAATGATTTGCTCGTAGGAGAGCATGTGATAACCGACATTCAGTTCCTCAACAACGAACAACAGCCGGAAGTAAAAAATGAACGAGGGATCATCTACGATATCTACTGCATGACCGATACAGGTGAGCGTATTATCGTGGAAATGCAGAATCGGGAACAACCTTATTTTAAGGACCGTGCTCTTTTCTATCTCTCAAGGGCCATTACGCAACAAGCCAAAAGGGGACAATGGAATTTCCGGTTGGATGCTGTATATGGAGTGTTCTTCATGAACTTTGTAATGGACAAGGACATGCCTGCAACGATAAGGACAGATGTTGTCTTATCCGACCGGGCTACAGGAAAGCTCTTTAATGACAAGTTTCGGCAAATCTTTATCGAATTGCCAAACTTTAATAAAGAAGAGGATGAATGCAATACGGATTTTGAACGCTGGATTTATATATTAAAGCATATGGATACACTTGACAGAATGCCTTTTAAGGCACGAAAAGCCGTCTTCGAACGACTGGAAAAGCTGGCTTCCAAAGCAAATATGACCCAGGAAGAAAGAGCACAGTACGAAGAAGAATGGAAAGTCTACAATGACTATTTCAATACGCTGGATTTTGCTGAAAAGAAGGGGATGCAGAAAGGGATGCAGAAAGAAAAGGAAGTAACAGCCCGTATCATGAAATCCAAAGGTCTTTCTCTCGAACTAATTTCGGAATGTACCGGACTTACAACCGAAGAAATTGAAAAATTGGAATGATAGAAACAAAAAGGCGACCCGTTTCCCACGAGCCGCCTTTTCTGTCTATTTGATTTCGATTTCTTCCTTCATGTCGATTTCTTCTCCATGTGTATCATAGAACACATATTGTAAGAAAGCGAGTTTCTGACTTGGAATAACCTTGATACCGAATCCGTATTTCATCTGCCATTTCCGTTTCAGGGAAACGAGTCCCTGATTGATGTAGGCGGCAACATACGGATGGACGTGTAACGAGAATTTCTTAACCTTCAGTTTGTTGACCAGATAATCAATTTTACTCTCCAAAGTGTCCGTAAAGAGAATGGACGACTTGATAGTACCTTTTCCGAAGCAGGTAGGACAAATTTCGGTCGTGTTGACGTCCATAGCCGGACGCACACGCTGGCGTGTAATCTGCATCAGCCCGAATTTGCTGAGCGGCAGAATATTATGCCGTGCCCTGTCTTTCTGCATATTGGCACACATCCGTTCATAAAGCTTCTGACGGTTTTCGGCTTCATTCATGTCGATGAAGTCTACGACAATGATACCACCCATATCTCTTAATCGCAGTTGGCGAGCCAGCTCGTCGGCGGCTCCCAGGTTTACTTCGAGTGCGTTACCTTCCTGCCCGTTGGCATTCTTGGTGCGGTTACCGCTGTTCACGTCTACTACGTGAAGCGCCTCAGTGTGCTCAATAATCAGATAGGCACCACTCTTGTAAGAGACTGTTTTACCAAACGATGATTTAATCTGCTTGGTGATACCGAAATTGTCGTAAATGGGAAGCTGGCCTTTGTACAGTTTCACGATGTTTGCCCGGTCGGGCGCGATCAGTGATACATAGTCTTTGATTTCGTTGTACACAGCCTCGTCGTTGACGTGAATATTCTCAAAAGAAGGGTTGAAGAGGTCGCGCAACAAACCTACGGCGCGACTGGTTTCTTCATAAATCAACGTCGGATACTTGGTGGCTTTCTGTACTTTAGCCATTGCATCTTCCCAATGTTTAACCAGGACTCTAAGCTCTCCGTCGAGTTCGGCTACGCGTTTGCCTTCGGCTACCGTGCGGACGATGACACCGAAATTTTTCGGCTTGATGCTCATCAGCAACTGTTTCAGGCGGGCGCGTTCTTCGCTCGATTTAATTTTTTGCGAAACAGAAACCTTGTCATTGAAAGGGATAAGCACGAGGTAGCGTCCGGCAAATGAAATCTCGGACGTCAGTCGCGGTCCCTTGGTGGAGATAGGTTCCTTTACGATTTGCACCACTACTTCTTGTCCCACCTTGAGTGTGTTGGATACGGTTCCGTCCTTGTCAAGATCGGGAAGTAGGGTTGCTTTGCTGATAGAAGTCAGCTTCTTCTTGTCGCTTAAAGTCTGCTTTATAAACTTTTCGAGTGAGTTAAATTGAGGACCCAGGTCAAGATAATGAAGGAAAGCGTCTTTCTCGTAACCGACGTCCACGAAACATGCATTCAGACCGGGCATCAATTTCTTGATACGTCCCAAATACATATTGCCCACGGAGAAAGAAATGTTTCTCCCTTCGCTTTGAAGTTCCACCAGACTCTTATCTTCGAGAAGAGCGATAGAGACCTCTTTGGGTTGTACGTCAACTACTAGTTCACTTGTCACTGTTTGTTTCCTTATTATTGATTGAATCTCATTTACTATGAACAACTTTTTTGACAAATTGTTCATTTTGGGTTAGCTACTTAAACAAAGAACAAACTTGAAAGACATCGAGCTTCGCAAGTTTGTTCTTTATTTCTGTGTGATCCAGACTTAAAAATTATTTTTTGCTTTTATGTCTGTTCTTTCTTAGTCTTTTTTTACGCTTGTGCGTAGACATTTTATGTCTTTTTTTCTTCTTTCCGCTTGGCATAGCTTCACATTTTATGGGTTAATACTCTTGTTAAATTTATTTTTTTACTGAGATTGTAAATGTCTTAGCCGGTTTGAAAGCCGGAATGTTGTGCTCGGGGATGATGATAGTAGTATTCTTGGAAATGTTGCGAGCAGTCTTCTGAGCTCTTTTCTTCACCACGAAGCTACCAAATCCACGAAGGTATACATTCTCATCGTTAGACAACGAATCTTTTACGGCATCCATGAATGCTTCAACTGTTGTAAGAACGGTTGTCTTGTCAATACCGGTTTTCTTTGTAATCTCGTTTACAATATCTGCTTTAGTCATTTTTCCTTAAAAAAAATATTATTACTAGGTTTTTGCTAATTTTTTGGACTGCAAATATATAGCTTTTTGGTCTGCTAAAAAAATATATTCTGCACATTTTTCTAAAAAAGTGGAGGCATTAAGTTTTCTTAGAGTCAAAAGAGTTACTTTTGTACTGCTTTTGGATAGTATTTGCAAGATAAATGTAAGACGAACAACCGATATGGGAATGAATATTTTTAGTAAAGCAATTATAGACTGGTATAAGGAAAATAAACGAGAATTGCCCTGGCGGGAATCTTCGGATCCTTATCTGATATGGATTTCCGAAATTATTCTTCAGCAGACACGCGTGGCGCAAGGCTACGATTATTTTCTACGGTTTATCAAGCGTTTTCCTGATGTGCAGAGCCTGGCGGATGCGGACGAGGATGAGGTGATGAAGTTCTGGCAGGGGTTGGGATATTATTCGCGTGCCCGTAATCTTCATGCGGCGGCGAAAAGCATGAACGGTGTTTTCCCTAAGACATATCCGGAAGTACTTGCTCTGAAAGGGGTGGGAGAGTATACGGCAGCGGCTATCTGTTCCTTTGCCTATGGAATGCCTTATGCGGTGGTGGACGGCAATGTGTATCGGGTGCTTTCCCGTTATTTCGGTGTTGATACGCCGATTGATTCGACGGAAGGGAAGAAGTTGTTTGCTGCCTTGGCGGATGAAATGCTGGACAGGAAGCAGCCGGCTCTTTACAATCAGGGGATTATGGATTTCGGTGCGGTACAGTGTACGCCACAATCGCCTGACTGCCTGTTTTGCCCGTTGGCGGAGAGTTGTTCGGCACTTTCTGCGGGAAGGGTGGCACAACTGCCGGTGAAGCAGCACAAGACGAAGATAACGAATCGTTACTTTAATTATATTTATGTACGTGCGGGCGCGTATACCTTTATAAATAAACGGACGGCGGATGATATTTGGAAGAATTTGTTTGAATTGCCGTTGATAGAGACTTCGGTTGCTTTGTCGGAGGAGGAGTTTCTGGCTTTACCCGAATTTAGGGAGTTAGTGGCAGAGGGGGAGAAACCGGTCGTGGTGCGTTCGGTTTGCAGAGAGGTGAAGCACGTGCTGTCTCATCGGGTGATTTATGCTAATTTCTATGAGGTGACTCTGCCCGCAGAGTCGGCTTCTTTCGGTAACTATCGGAAAATAAAGGCGGAGGAACTGGGGCAATATGCCGTCCCCAGATTGGTGCACGCTTTTATTGAGAAGTATGTCGATTCGAAATAAAAGTTACAACAATCCTTGCATTCTATTGTTATTCTGTTTAATTTTGGCAGCAGATTTGAATTAAAGAATGATAAACTTGATACATATATGTCAGTAAACAGAGTGATATTGATAGGTAACGTGGGACAAGATCCACGGGTGAAATACTTTGATACGGGGTCGGCAGTGGCAACTTTTCCGTTGGCTACGACCGATCGCGGATATACATTGCAAAATGGTACGCAGATTCCCGAAAGAACTGAATGGCATAATATTGTAGCATCCAACCGTCTGGCTGAAATCGTGGATAAGTATGTACACAAAGGTGACAAACTGTATCTGGAAGGAAAGATCAGAACTCGCTCTTACAGCGACCAGTCGGGAGCTATGCGCTATATCACCGAGATTTATGTGGACAATATGGAAATGTTGACCCCGAAAGGGGCCGGCCAAGGTGCGGGCACTTCTGCACAACAGGGGGCTGCAACACCGTCACAACAGCCGCAGCAAATGCAACAAAACCAACAGCCGCAGCAGTCGCAGGCGCAACCTGTACAAGATAACCCGGCAGATGATTTGCCGTTCTAAATACTGTGACAGTGTGCCAAATGGTTTATAAAAGCTGATTGGCACATTGTCTTTTGTTTAACTAAAATATATACTCTTTGGACTCAGATGGTTATTTAAGCCAATTGGCTGATATTTTCAACGGTATTACCGTAAACACTCCTTCTATCTCTGCTATTATTGCCATAGTGCTGGCTGGTGTGCTCCTGCTTGCTTCCGGCTTTGCTTCGGCTTCAGAAATAGCTTTTTTCTCGCTTTCTCCCTCGGACAAGAATGATATTGACGAACGCAAACATCCTGCTGACGAAAAGATAAGCTTTCTTCTGGATGATTCCGAACGTTTGTTGGCAACGATATTGATTACTAATAATTTTGTGAACGTAACCATTATCATGCTCTGCAATTTCTTCTTTATGAATGTTTTTGTATTCCATTCTCCGTTGGCAGAGTTCCTGATATTGACTGTTATTCTTACTTTCTTACTGCTGTTGTTCGGTGAAATCATGCCGAAGATTTATTCGGCGCAGAAGACGTTGGCTTTCTGCCGTTTCTCCGCACCGGGGATTTATGCCTTGGAAAAGGTATTCTATCCGATTGCTTCTGTCTTGGTGCGCTCTACTACTTTCCTGAACAAGCACTTCGCCAAGAAGAATCATAATATTTCCGTAGATGAACTGTCGCATGCACTGGAGTTGACGGATAAGGCGGAAATCTCCGAGGAGAATAATATTCTGGAAGGGATTATCCGTTTTGGTGGCGAAACGGTAAAGGAGGTAATGACGTCGCGCCTGGATATGGTCGATCTGGATATCCGTACCCCTTTCAAGGAGGTGATGCAGTGTATCATTGAAAATGCTTATTCGCGTATTCCTATTTATTCCGGTTCGCGGGATAATATAAAAGGGGTGTTGTATATCAAAGACCTTCTGCCGCATGTGAACAAAGGAGATAACTTCCGTTGGCAATCATTGATCCGGCCTGCTTATTTTGTGCCGGAGACAAAGATGATTGATGATTTGCTTCGTGATTTTCAGGCGAACAAGATTCATATTGCTATCGTTGTGGATGAGTTCGGAGGTACTTCCGGACTGGTGACAATGGAGGATATCATTGAAGAAATTGTTGGTGAGATACATGATGAATATGATGATGAGGAACGCACGTATGTCGTGTTGAATGACCATACTTGGATATTTGAAGCTAAGACTCAGCTTACGGACTTTTACAAGATTGCGAAAGTGGACGAAGATGAGTTTGAGAGAGTGGTAGGGGATGCCGATACACTGGCAGGGATGTTGCTTGAGATTAAAGGTGAATTTCCCGCATTGCATGAGAAGGTGACTTATCATAATTATGAGTTTGAAGTGCTGGAAATGGACAGCCGCCGTATTTTAAAGGTGAAGTTTACGATCCTGCCGAAAGAAGAAACGGAAGGGGCGGAAGACAAAGAGTAAAATGGGATTATTTCTGCAAGATAAAACGAATGATACACAATGGGCTGTCTGGAAGGTGGAGGAATCACTGGAGGCATTGCTGGCTCTTTTACCTGATGCGCGCAGGGTCTGTTGTGAACAGGAACTTTTGCAATTTGCTTCCGAACGGAGAAAGATAGAGTGGTTGTCTGTCCGTGTCTTATTGTACTTTATGTTGAAAGAAGATAAGCAAATAGGTTATTCTTCGGAAGGCAAACCGTTTCTGACTGATGATTCCTTTTTTATCAGTATTTCGCATACGAAAGGGTATGTGGCGGTGATTCTTAATCCCAAAACTCCTGTTGGCATTGATATTGAACAATATGGCAAACGGGTACATAAAGTTTTCGATCGTTTTATTCGTCCGGATGAGCAGGTAGAGGCTTATCAGGGAGATACTACGTGGGGGGGGCTGTTGCACTGGTCGGCAAAGGAAACGGTTTTCAAATGTATGAAGAATGCCGATGCTGATTTGCGGAAACTTTGTTTATCGCATTTTATTCCTCAAAAGGAAGGCACTTTTCAGGTTAGAGAATATGCGACGGAAGGGCAGTCACTCTTTTCTGTGGGGTATCGTATCTGTGAGGACTTTGTGTTGACGTGGACTTCGTGTTGACGCGGACTATGTATTCTATAAAAAATAACGGTGAGCAATGAGTGGAGTCTCCACAAATTGTTCACCGTTTATCTTTGGTCACTTATCTTTCTTGTTAAGTCTGTAACTTAGTGCGCCAGACGGACAGAATGATTGTTTTATTTCTCAATTAACGTGATGCCGTCAAGACAGAAATAGGCAGCAGTTTTTATACCATATTCATTTTTATCACTAGAGTCGGGTATAAATTTAACTTTTACAGCATTTTGGATCGGGGTTAGGTCAAACCATATCCATTCTTTAACAGGAAGGTCATTATCGGTCTTATAATTTGCTAATAAGATTTCTGCTTTTCCTGTTTCATTACCAGCTTCATCGTATCCTGTTGCTGTAACTTTATACCAATCTCCCGCCTTGAAAGCCCTTGCATAACCGTCTCCTTGTATCATACCCATGTATGCCCATGTACTGTTTGCTATCCAGGTTCCTTTTAATTTATAGTTAGTATCTAATATGGTCAGAATTGCTGGAGTTCCATATTCTCCGTCGGTACTGTCTACACCAATATACACACTACCAATTTTAGCTTTACCTGTTATTGGTGCAGGACTATTGGCTGTTTGATTATCTGTTATATTCATATAAGAAAATCCGGCAAAACTATAACCGGAACCCCAGTCGGCATAATAGTGGTTGAAATTAATTAAGTTTTTAGGATCTTTGAAATCAGTTTCTTGGAATGCCTGATTGTTGGGGGTACCGTCTGCGATAAATTGACTGTTTTCCTCGGTCAATAGATTCTCAAAACTAACGACCACTTCGTTTTTTACATCATCGTCATCATCCCCGCAACTGCAAAATACAAATACTGACAACAGTAGTAATAAAGATAATTTCTTCATGTCCTTTTTTAATTTTTAGTTATTAATTGTTTTATTGATTAATTCTTGAAATGCAGGTTTTCGACAGTTGTTACTTCTGTCGATATTTCTCCCATTTGCCCTGCGTCTTGATTGACGGCAGTCATGATTTTCACAAAGTCTATACAATCCAAAACGATGGATTCTCCATTGCTGTCTATTGCCCAGTCTATTTTAAAATTACTGCCTTCTTTATCATTGCGATGATTGTCGGCATATCCCCACGGATAGCAATATCCTACCCATAATCCATTTTCCGGAACAGCATTGTCCTTTAAGCGTGTTCCCCGGAATGTTATTTCATTTTCCTGTATCCATACAGGATAATAGGACTCTTGGTTATGAAAGCTGTTCCGGAGGATTTCACCTTCGTTTCCTTGATTGTCTTTCCAAGAGACATTCTGGTTTGCCGGTTCCGGTCGATAATAAGTGATCTCATATCCACGTGTCTCCGTATCTTTCCCGTATTCGCTTCCGGCCAGCTCATACCACTCATCATCGGGTTCTCCATTGCCATTTACATCTTTAGATACAAATACGATACCCGGTTCGGCGCTTCCCCCTAATTTTCCTGTTTCTGTTTTCAGATTGTAATAAGCATTTCCTTTTATCTTGAAATCATACTCTCCTTCTACGTTCGGGATTGATTGCGGGAAACCCAGAACAATGTAACCGCCGAATCCTCCTAAAGTGATGATTGATTTTTGCCGTATTTTGCGGGTTGCTTCTTTCAGTATATCATCATAGGTAAATCCATTTTTATAGGCAGATGTAGTAGTATTGATAAATTGTCCCGGAGCCGGCCTGTACTCCCATACCTTATTGGCAAAAGCCAATGAATTTTCTGTTTCTCCGGTATCATCAATATCGCTTCGGGAAGCCTTGTCGCTGAATACGATTGTATTTGGATTCAGTCCGATATTATTCAGGCGGAACAAGAGTTGTCCTTGTTGATTGAAACAAAGCAAATCTCCATATACGGTGTAGTCATAAGCGTCTGTGATATATATATTCCCACTGTAGGGATTGACATTGATTCCATAAGGAGTGCTGATATTGGTTCCGTCCGTAATGAAATTTTCACGGACAGTTTCTCCTGTTTTTAGATTGAATGTCTTGATAGAAGCGGTTTGTGTACTGTAATTATAGTTATATAGATAAGCAATCTCTCCGTCAATAGCAAAGTTTTGTACTCTCTCATTATAGTGGGTGACTACCTTTGTCCGGCAGTCTATTTTTGCGAAATTATAATCTCCGGCTTCTACATCTTCGCCACGGGTGGCTACATAAACGACTTTTTCTTTCGTATCGGCAATGATCTTTCCCGGATTCGGACCTACGATAATTTTATCGGTTTCCTTGAATGTAGCGATGTCAACCACGGACACTGTATTGTCTACTCCCAATCCCGACGCATGGTCCAATCCGCCGGAGTTGGAAACATATAACTTGTCATCCTGTACACAAATTCCGTCAGGATTACGTCCCACTGTTGTCATAGCGTCTATGGCAAGCGAAGCCGTGTCAATACGTGCTACTGTACCGTCATAAGAACAGACATAGGCTTTTTCTTTATGAAAAGCAATGTATCGCGGTTCCCGGGGATTTCCGTTCTCTGTCAGCATTTGAATCTGTTTCAGCGAGTTTCCCGTTTGGAAATCCACTATTTCTATCGTACTGGAAACGTTGGCTACAATATATATCTTGCTACCGTAAATTGCCAGATCATTAGCCGTATCTCCCAGTCCCCGGTGATTGATCGTCTTGAAATAATTGCGTACCATTCGCTGGTTATTGAAAGAAAAACGCATCAGCGAACTGTTATTCTGATTGAACAATCCTTCGCACAACGCATAGAGTTCGGCTGTATCCGTCTCTGTCGGGTCACCTGTGATGTCCGATGAGGTGAAGGGCTTGTCCTCCATATCATCGCAAGCGTTGAGCAATAATAGCAGCGGCAGACAGAGCCGGAATATATATGTTAGTTTCCTTTTCACGTCCATAATATCCTTTTAATATTAATATCTTATCTTCAACGTTGCCCTGACTGAACGGCCGGGCATGGGGAAGAACTGAACAATCTCGTAATTTTTATCCAGCAGATTCAAAACCTCTACGCTAAGCGACGTTGTAACTTTTCTTATCCGGAAGTCTCGGCCGGCTGAAATACTGTGGTCGCTGTAACTGGCCAACCGGTTTTCGGGAATGTTCTGTCCCAACGCATAACGTTTTCCCGAAAAGAGGAACGAATAAGATAAATCTATCCAGGGTGTTTCGATGCCCGCTTGTCCCGAAGCGGAGACGCGGGGGGTGTAGGCTATCTGATGTTTATAAGTCGATTTGTTCGAGCTGGCGTCCGGAGTTGTGACATCTAATGCCCGTTGATAAGTATAGTTCCCAGAAAAATTGATACGGATACTTTCCCAGGGTTGGAGTGATAGGCTTCCTGTGGCGTCAATACCTTTGATCTCTACACTGCCCAAATTCCTCATGCTCCACACAGCAAGGTTCTTGGTCGGGTAAGCAATGATTTTGTCCGTCACTTTGTTATAATATGCGTCAACGGTTGCCGACAGGTAGGGCAGGAATGTACATACATTTCTGCTATACGTCAAACCGATATTGTATTGACGGGCATTTTCGGGTTTCAATTTGCTGTTACCCACTTCCTGATAATATAAATCATTGAAACTAGGCAAACGGAAAATATCTTTGTAGAAGAAACGGACACGAAATTCTTCATTCCGGAAAGGCTTGAATGTGGCGCTGACGTAAGGAGTTAATTTGCGGTGATTGCCTGCGCTTCCTCCCTTGTCGGCCTGCTCGTTGATAACGGTTGCCAAGGCGGAAGCAGATAGAGTGAACCATTCGTTGACGTATTTTCCGGCAATGGCTGTCAACCACGAATAGCGTGTGGGATGTGCAAAGTCTGCCATGTTGGCATTCATCGTGTTGATACTGCCGTCGGTAGACAATGAAAACGAAAGATTGTTCAGCAGCCTGTATAACACGGAGGCGGAAAGATAGTATTCCTGCTGGTAATAGCTGTTCTCTGTTTTGCCTTCATTGTTTTTGATAGCAGGGTCCAGATAATGCTGGTAACTCCAGTTCCATTTGGCAGAAGTCCGGAATACCCATTGCCGGCTGAATTCCTTTTTATATTGGCTTTGTATAAATGTATTTTTGTCCCAGAGGTGCTGTGCGGAAAAGTCGTTATATAGCGTGGTCGCTTTCGGCAATCCCCTGGAAGACTGGAAGTAGTAAGCTTTTAGCCGCCATTGCTCTTTGTCGGAGAAGTTGCCGTAAAGCCCGGCTTCGGCACGGAACGTTTCGACATCCGTGTTCTTCCGTTTTTCACGTGAAGTCAGGTCGTCTGCTGCGTTTCCATAACGTAGCGTGTACGGATATTGTCCGTCTGACGACATCCATTCACCGTTCGCCGAAACTGTCCATTGGGGGCTGAGTTGTTGTTCCAATAAGATAGAGGGATTGACAAGTCCCCACGAACCGGTTTTGAAAGCAGCGCTTATATTAGTTCGTTTCCCTTTTTCAAAGCGGGGAGTGAGCGTCTGTATGTCCAATATTCCTGCAGAAGCGAAGAAACGTGCCGGTTGGAAGATATTGTCACTCTGCCCGTTGCTCAACGAAAGTTGATCTACATTATCAAGTGAGAAACGGCTGATGTCGATCTGTCCCGTCTGACAGTCCGTTATGGCAATTCCGTCATAGCCTACGGCGGTGTGCTGTGCTCCCAAACTGCGTATGGAGACAGTTTTCAGACCTCCTATGCCTCCATAGTCTTTTACAGTCACACCGGCAAAATGCTTCACCGCATCGGACACTTGCAAGGCGTGCAGATTCTTCAGGGCTTCTTTGGAAAATAGTTGTAGAGGTGCAGTAGAACGGACCTCACGGGTCTGGTAAATATCAGAAACGGTAACCTCCGGAATAAAATAGGTATGCGTTGTATCCACTTTCTGCTGTTGTGCAAAAAGCGGTATGGATAGAAATTGGCAGCAGAATGCTGCACAGATACTCATATAAAACGTCACATATCTCATCCTTGATTTTCTGGCTGTTTTCACATTTTAAAAGTGTCCGGGCGAAATCCCTTCGACCGGACACGCTAAATAAACTTTGGCAGAGTTTATTAATTTAAACATACTTTCTCTGAATCAGAGTGATGAATGAAATGATAGACGAATTGTCCGGTTCATTAGACTCAACGCTTTTTCCTCGAAAGCAGTGAAATTGGTTGCACGGCAGGTCTTCTGACTTGTTCCTGTTGCGGGCGCCTTCCCGGAAGTTTCTTTCCAGTGGCTAAAAGTAGGTTGCTCGCAACGTAATGTGTGGAACTTACAGCAGCGGGACTGTTCAGGATTTACACCTGATTCCCTTTTAATCGCTTCCCTCGTATGTGAGAGTTGCAAACCGATGCGCGACAAAGATAGATAGTTTATTTGTTTTATGCAAGAAAGAAGAAGATTATTGATGTATCATCAGGTATTCTTCAATCGCTTGTGCGGTAGCATCTTTCAACAATACGGTTTTCTCTTTATTTAATAGGTATAAAGTAGGGATCGCTTTCAGGTCATACAGTTGTTTCTCTTTGATTGTGAATTTCTTATCATATCCGTTAATCCATTCTTTGGGAAATTCATTCAGATGTTTGCGCCAGTCATCCAACTCTTCATCGGGGTAGATAGAAAGGACGATCAGCTTCTTCTCCTTTATGAGTTGGCTGATGATAGGGGCTTGCTTTAAACCTTCGATTGTCTCCGTACAAGCGTGGCAACCGGGATTATTGATAAATAGCAGAAGATAATCGGCATTAAGCTGATAGAGGGAGCCTTGAGCGCCGGAAGCAAGGGTATAGGTGAAGTTTATAGCTTTGGTGCCTATGCGGTTCTTTTGAGCTAATTTCAACCGTGCCTTGGGGCGTACTTTTTCTATCTCTTCCAATACGTGAGAGGCTGCCATTGCTTCCAATACGGGAATATAAAATTCCTCGTTACGCATCGGAGAGTTGGGGTCATATAAGTATTTATCCGCTAAATCGGTGATGTAGGCGAATACTTTCTTGTCTACGTTTGTGCGGTCGATCGTTTTGCGTATAGCTTCCTGTGCGGTTTTGAGGGGGACATGATTCAGAATGTCGCAGTAATCCACCCACGCCTGTTCGGTTATTTCCGGATGATGAATGTAGTTGGTGTCGGCGAAGTTCACATTATCCCAGTAGTGCTTTACTAAGAACTCGGCACGTTGTTCCGGTGCTACCATTATTTGAGGGATAGCGGGCAGCGTGAAAGTCTTGATAGTGTCCTGTGACACTTCGTTTTTAGTCTGGCTTGAAGCATTCCCGCTTTTGCAGGACCAAAGGAGGAGGAAGCAGAGAATGGGAAGGATATTTAAGTTTGTTTTCATGACTTGCTGTTCTACATTTATCTGATTATTTTTCAAGTTGCAGGCAAAGATAACTCCCTTTTTATTTTATTCAAAACATTCTTCTTTTTTTGTTCGGCAGGATATTATTTGAAGTTATCAGTTAACTATAATTTCGTCGGAGGGACTTGACAAATGCTTTTTTATGTTGTATATTTGTAAACAGAGAACGTGAAATCAATAACAGAAGAATGAAAAAGTATGGAATAAAAGTAGAAAGTGGTGTAATTTTACAACAAATATAGATTGTCTCCTCCTTTTTTGATGAGGGGAAGGGCGATCAATACTGGCTAAAGGCTGCGAATTTTATAAGGTTCGCAGCCTTTTTTGTTGTATTATTTCGGATGTTTTTCTGTGAATTTTTATTTTAAAGTTTATAATAAACGGAGGGGACGTTTATAATAAACGATCATTGAATTTATTAATAACGATAAGAACGTTTATGTAGTGGAATGTTCGTTTTTTTATATAACGCTTATTCTAAGTCTCGAGATTTGTATTTTTATGGTAATAATAATTGAAGTCTTTCTCCGGTAATTTTTTCGGAACGTGTAAGCAGGCTCGAATGAGGTGATAGAAGTGATTTACTTCCTCACTACAAAGTTCCGGCATTTTGGCTGATAAATTAAAAGATATTTGTTTAGCTAAATTATAGTTAATATATATTTGTTTTTTGCCATTAAATAATAATGACTAAAAAAATAGTCATACATTTGATTCAATTTAAAATCTTGTAAATAATGGAACTGACAAAGGCTGAAGAACAGATTCTGCACTATCTATGGAAATTAGGAGAAGCTACTGTGCAGGACATCCTTTCATGTATGGAAGAAACGGGAAGGCCTTCCCGTACCACGGTATCTACAATCATTCGTATTCTTGAGAATAAAGGAGTCGTGGGGCATAAGCCGGGTTCGGGACGCGGCTACATATATTATTCGCTTATCAAGAAAGAAGAATATTCGCGCAAGCAACTATTCGGATTTATCAGTCGTTACTTTGATAATTCTTTTGCATCGTTGACTTCCTTTTTTGCTAAAGAAAGTAATTTGACGGTGGATGAACTGGACGTACTTCTTGCAGAAGCCAAGCAAAAGTTGGAAGAAGAAAAAGGAAAGGAGTAAAACGATGTGGATGTTACTTCTGAAATTGTCCGTGCTAACTACTCTTTTGTATAGTTTGTATCATTGGACAATGCGTGGGAATACCTTTTTCCTGTTCAATCGCTTTTCCTTGATTGGGGGGATTGTGTTGGCGCTGGTATTACCTTTCATTCCTATCTATTACCGGACTGTGGCAATCGATTCGGCAGTTTTGTCGGAGGAGACTTTCCAAATAGGGAATGCCATAATTATAAAAATGAAGGTAAATGAAGTTACCGATATCGGAAGAATAATCACTCTTGGCTATTTTTCGGGGATTATGTTCTTTATGCTATCACGTGGCTGGAGTATTTTCCGGTTGCTGACACATATAAGTAAAGGTATCAAAACTACCGTCTCAGGTTTTACATTAGTAGAATCTGTGGCTGTATCATCTTCTTTTTCTTTTCTCCATTATATTGTGCTTCCTCAAGGGATGAATGAAGTTGATAAACAGGTGATTCTTACCCATGAGAAGACTCATGTTCGGCAACATCATTATATAGACTTGTTCTTGGGAGATATTTTCTGTATCATTCAGTGGTTCAATCCTTTTGCGTGGTTTTATAAGCGCGATATGATAGAGAATCATGAGTTTTTGGCAGATAGGGCTGCAAGCCATGTGTCAGGGATGGATGTTTATAAGGATACACTTACCCGTTATTGGCTGTATGGCAGCATGAAAAGTCTGGTGAATCCTTTTGCATATTCCACCAGACTGATGCGGCTCTCCATGTTGAAAAAGCCTTCTTCATTAACGGTTCACAAGTGTTGGTTGGTGTGTCTTTTGCCTTTGCTGGCTCTTTATGCTTGGGCATTTGCCGAACCACGGGATGTTATATCTGAGGCGGAGCGGGAGGTAACGGTGACGGGAATAGTTACTGATGAAGAAGGCAATCATGTGATTGCTGCATCTGTACTTTGCCCGGAAAAAGGCATAGGAACGATCAGTGATGCAGATGGCCGTTATGTAGTGACGATTGGAAAGAATGACACGATCCATATTCAGATGTCCGGATACCAAAGCCGGAAGGTCTGCGTCGGCAATCGTGAAATAAAGGATCGTAAAACCACTATAAATGTGCAGTTAAATCATTAAACTAATAATATTTTTTGCAAACAAAATTTTGAACACTATGAGAGCATACCTGATTCTTTTTCTATGTTTGAGTTGTTATCTTGATATTTCAGCTCAGAAGCCAATCGTCATTAATCTGGCACGTACTATCGGCAAGTCTCCAAAAGAAATGATGTTGAGTGAACTGGCAACCGATATTAAGTACATTCCACTTGAAACGACCGATGATTGCTTGATAAACAATGAGTTTTACATCATGCAATATACAGGTGAGGACATTATAACAAGCGGTATCTTCCATTTCAATAAAGAAGGAAAATTTCTGAATAGGATAGGAAGAAAAGGGCAGGGGCCTGAGGAATATTTGCAAGGATTATTTGCTTTTGGTGACTGGAAGAACAAGCTATTGTATGTGCAGAACTGGGCCTCAATGACCTGTTACACTTTTGACGGAAAGTTTGTGCGAAGTGTCCCTGCACCTAAGCAGAATATGGGGGCGGCGGGGCTGTTTGATGAAAATCATCTCCTGTATAGCAATGATATGTATTTCGCTGATAAACAGAATCCTGTCCAACTTTATTTGATAGATAGCCGGACCGGGAAGACGGCTGGTAAGTGGCGCGGACTTTTGGAGGATAATAAGAAGTATGGTTTGATTCTGACTTCTCGGGATTTCATGTATCATTATGCCGGCCAGTTATACTTTAAACCGGCATTGGAGAATGTGATATATAAAATGGTATCTCCCAAAAAGCGTCAACTGGCATATAAGTTTGATTGTTCGGGGAAGGACATCGACGTTTCGGTTAACGAAGCTGATCCGAATGAGAGATTTCAATTCTTGTCCGTTTATTGGGTGAAAGAGACTGATAAATATCTGTTTGTCAATTATGGTATGAGAGAAATCTCGCGGTTAGGAATATATGATAAGGCGAAAGGAACCTTTACTAATATAGCGATAAAAGATAATTTAGCGGGTGGCTATGACATTCATCCGGCATGGACGAGCGATGACAAACATTTAATCATGACTTATTTTCCCATAGGGATATTGAAGGAGAAACGTTGTTCGGAAAGTTTGCTGCCTGAGAGGAAAAAGGAGTTGGATGAATTGGCAAAAAATATAAAGGAGGATGATAATCCTGTGGTGGTTGTGGTTACGCTGAAGTAATATGTGTGTTTACACTGGAGAAAGATTACTTCTCTTTCCCCAGTGTAAACACGAATTCCAGTCCACCGCTTTGACTGCTTTTGGCGGAGATATTGCCACCATGAATAATCACGGCATTTTTTACGATAGCCAGCCCCAAACCGGTACCGCCCAGTTTGCGTGAGCGACCTTTATCTACCCGGTAGAAACGCTCGAATAAACGGTTCAGGTGTTCGGCCGGTACGCCTACGCCCGTATCGGAGAAACTGAAATAGTAGAAGTTCTCGTCCTCACGGAAACAGTTGATGTTGATTTGAATATTCGTTCCGGCGTAAGCAATCGCATTATCCATTAAATTGCGGAAAATGGAGTAGAGCAGGGAGTAATTACCCTTGATCTGTATTCCCTTCTTTAATGAGTCGACGATAGTGATATGTTTTTCTTCCAATTCCAAAGCAACTTCGTTGATGATGTTACCTACCAATACACTGATGTCCACCCGTTCCATGTCGATCATGTTGGCGGCTTCGTCCATGCGCGTCAATACAGATATGTCACGCAACAGCCGGCTCAGACGATTACTTTGTGCATAACAACGTTCAAGGAAAGTGTTCATTTTCTCCCGTGAAATATTATCATTGTTGACGATTGTTTCCAGATACCCTTGGATACTGCTGACAGGTGTTTTCAATTCGTGGGCAATGTTCTGCGTCAGTTGGCGTTTCAGGCGCACCTGTTCTTCTTCCTGAGTGACATCGTTGATAGAAATCTCGAAACTGGCATCTTGGAAGATAATACATTCTACGATAAATGTCCGTCCGTTCTTATTAATAGTAATAGACATCCGCTTCTCATCTTTACTGAGCGAACGTTGTTGCTGGTTCTTGTTTATAAAATGGATAATCTCTTTCAGCTCACTGATTGCAAAGACCTCTTCCGTCGTTTCCAGGTTAGAGTCGGAAATCAGATTGCTGTATTGGGTAAAGAGATTGTTGACCAGAATCTCCTTTTTGTCTTTCGTGAATATCCCTAGTCCCTCGTGCGAAATCTGAAGATGGGTAATCAGTTTTTCACGTTCGATATAGAGTGCTTCTTTCGTTTCGTGCAGACGTTTGTAGATCTGAATGATATGCTGTGAAATTTCTCCCAGTTCGTTGTGCGGAAAGGCTGACTGCATCGCCATTTCGATAGGCTCATTCCGGTCGGCACGCATGGCAAACTCGCGGAGTTGGCTGATCGAAGTTCCCAGCTTATTGGTGAATTTATAGAAAATAATCATCAGCAATAAAGAAACAATCACGGTGAACCACAGGTAATGCGGGTCTGCTTTCAGGTTATTGATTAAGCTGACATTATACGGCAACGCCGACCGGACAATATAATCCCCGTAACGTGTGGCGGAGTAAAAATAAGGAAGTCCGGTGGTTTCGGAAGTACGGCGTACATCGAATCCGTTTCCTTCTTTCAAGGCTCTCTGCACTTCGGGACGGTCGCGGTGGTTTTCGTGTTTTATTTCTTGCGTCTTATAACTGTCATAAATGACATTTCCCTGCAAATCAATCAGCGTCACACGCAAATCCTTCAATGCATGGTCACGGATATATTTGTCGGTAGTTTCTTCGATAGCCGGACTATCGTTCAGTTGTTCGTACAGCCGGCTGTTATAGTCTTGTAACTGTGTATTCAGCAGTTCGACTTTATATTCCCTTTCCCGTTGGTACTGATAGGCGATGAAACAGATTGCGAATACCAGGAACAACGAAATGACCGAAAGAAAGAGTTTCCGGCTGAAAGAGAGGAAATGTTTTTGATTGACAGGTAGGTTCATAATCAATAATTATTCTGCTTCGAAACAGTATCCGTATCCGAGGCGGGTGACAATGCATTTGCCGTATTCGCCTATCTTTTTCCGCAAGCGGGTGATATTTACGTCGATAGTACGGTCGAGCACGTAAACTTCATCGCTCCAGATGCGGGTGAGGATATCTTCGCGTGAAAATACACGTCCTTTGTTCTGTACCAATAGAAGCAATATTTCAAATTCTTTTTTAGTAAGCTGCACTTCTTCGCCGTCGATACTAACCTTTTTCTTGGTAATATCAATGACCAATGACTGATAGACGAGCCGTTCGGGGGCTCTTTCCGTTTCCGCTGTTGCGGTACGCCGGAGTACGGCCTTCACACGTGCGATCACTTCACGCAGGGAGAAAGGCTTGGAAATATAATCATCCGCTCCCAGGTTAAAGCCTGTGACCGTATCGTTTTCCGTATCTTTGGCCGTGATAAAGATAATGGGCACTTTAGCTGTTTTCTTGTCTTTTTTCAGCATATTCGCCATTTTGAAGCCGGAGATTTCTCCCATCATCACATCGAGGAGAATCAGGTGATAACTGCTGATGTCCATTTTTAGCGCTTCTTCGGCAGAATTGGCGGTATCCACTTCATAACCTTCGTTTTCAAGATTGAATTTCAGAATTTCACAGAGGTCTTCTTCATCGTCGACAACTAAAATACGGGTTTCGTTCATAAGATATATGTATTAATGTGATATGACAAAGTTAGTCTTTTTTTTATTTCGGGACAAAGATGAGGAGACTTTGTTACGGGCGGATGAAACAAATATTACAATCGTATTACATTCGGCGGAATACGGCTGTTCGGACGAAATTTAATAGTTTTTATTGGCCGGGGGAGGAAAAAACGTTTGTTATTTGTTATCTTTGTTAGAGAAATAGAATAGCAATAGATTAAAATACAACTTGCAAGCAATGATAAAATTTGACTTGAAAAATCACAGGCGCGAAGTGATAGGGGCGATCATCGTCCTTTTCCTTCTGATAGGAGGGATTTCCGTCTTTAAATACACCTCTTTCAATTCCGGTTTCGAGATTGTTGATGATCTGGGAGGGAATATCTTTCCTTCCGCCATACTGTCGGTAGCCACCACGGATGCGCAAGTAATCACGCCTTCGGACTCTATGTATCTGGGAAATCCGAAGTCATGTATTGCCGTGCGGGTGAAATCAAGAACCGCTTATAGCCGTGTGCGTATCGAGGTGGCGGAGACGCCTTTCTTCTCCCGTTCCGTGTCGGAGTTCGTTCTAAATAGACCGCGGACTGAGTATACCATTTATCCTGATATAATCTGGAATTATGAAGCATTGAAAAATAATGTTCAGGCCGAGCCGGTCAGCGTAGCCGTGAAGGTGGAAATGAACGGAGACGACTTAGGCCAGCGGGTGCGTACTTTTTCAGTACGCAGCATCAACGAGTGTCTGTTGGGATATGTGGCAAACGGAACAAAATTTTATGATACCAGTATCTTCTTTGCCGCCTATGTCAATGAAGAAAATCCTATGATTGACCAATTGCTTCGCGAAGCGTTGAATACCCGTATCGTGAATCGTTTTCTGGGATACCAGAGTAAGGCGAAAGGTGTGGTAGACAAGCAAGTCTATGCTCTTTGGAACATCTTGCAGAAACGCAAATTCCGTTACAGTTCGGTTTCCAATACCAGCCTGTCGAGCAATGTTGTTTTCTCGCAACGGGTCCGCACGTTTGATGATGCACTGGACTCTTCACAAATCAACTGTGTGGACGGTAGTGTGTTGTTTGCGTCGTTGCTTCGTTCTATCAATATAGACCCGATTCTGGTACGTACTCCGGGACACATGTTCGTGGGGTATTATACCGACAACTCCCATAAAGACATGAACTTCCTTGAAACAACAATGATTGGGGATGTTGACTTGGATGATTTCTTCCCCGACGAGCAACTGGATTCCACCATGGTAGGTAAATCACAGAACGAAATGTCTCTGCTCACCTTCGAGAAATCCAAACAATATGCCAACAAGAAGTACAAAGAGAACGAAGAAGGTATCCATTCCGGAAAGCTGAATTATATGTTTTTGGAGATTTCCAAAGAAGTACGCAGGAAAATACAACCGATAGGGAAGTAGTGAACACTTTTTTTCGTATTTTTGCCCGAGTAATCATTTTAATGAAAAAGGATGCAAGGCAAGAAATTTATCTCTCCCGGAGCATGGTTTTCTATGAACTATCCGTCGGACTGGAATGAGTTTGAAGACGGCGAAGGCTCTTTTCTTTTCTATAATCCCGATGTATGGACGGGAAACTTTCGTATATCTGCATTTAAAGGCAATGCTACTTACGGCAGGGATGCCGTTCGGCAGGAACTGAAAGAGAATGAATCGGCTTCATTGGTGAAGGTCGGGGCATTGGAGAGTGCATATAGCAAGGAAATGTTTCAGGAGGAAGGAAAATACTATACTTCTCACCTGTGGATTACCGGTATCGGCAATATCGCTTTCGAATGTTCGTTTACTGTTCCCAAAGGCGGAAGTGTGAAGGAAGCAGAGGAGGTTATCGCCACTCTGGAGATTCGCAAGGAGGGTGAGAAATATCCGGCGGAACTTATTCCTGTCCGTCTCTCCGAGATTTATCAGATTAATGAAAGCTACGAGTGGGTGGTATCTACCGTGAAAGAGGAACTGAAGAAAGATTTTCAGGGAGTGGAAGACGACTTGGAAAAACTTCAGCAGGTGATTGACAGTGGCAAGATAGGACCGAAGAAAAAGGACGAATGGCTGGCAATCGGCATAACGGTATGCACCATTCTGGCCAACGAAGTGGAAGGCATGGAATGGAAGACTTTGATTGACGGCAACCGTGAAGCTCCCGTACTTGAATACAAGGACCGGATTATCGACCCGATGAAGATAGCTTGGAGCAAAGTAAAAGCAGGGCAGCCTTGCAATGTTATTGAAGAATATAAATCCGTGATTATTAATCACTAACCACTACCTAACTAATTACTAAACTACGTGGCAGTACCTTATTTACAAGTAGACAACCTGACCAAGTCCTTCGGTGACTTGGTTCTTTTTGAAAATATATCTTTTGGCATTGCCGAAGGCCAGCGTGTGGGACTGATCGCCAAGAACGGTACCGGAAAAACAACCTTGTTGAATGTCATCGCAGGCAAAGAAGGATATGATAACGGAAATATAGTTTTCCGTCGTGACCTTCGTGTCGATTATCTGGAGCAAGACCCGCAATATCCTGAAGAATTGACCGTCCTTGAGGCTTGTTTTCATCACGGCAACAGTACCGTGGAACTGATAAAGGAGTACGAACGTTGTATGGAAACCGATGGACATCCCGGACTGGATGAGCTTTTGGTGCGTATGGACCAGGAGGAGGCATGGGAATATGAACAGAAAGCCAAGCAAATCCTTTCCCAACTCAAAATCCGTAACTTCGACCAGAAAGTGAAGCAGCTCTCCGGCGGACAGTTGAAACGTGTCGCCTTGGCTAACGCCCTGATTACCGAACCGGACTTGTTGATTCTTGATGAGCCTACCAACCACCTTGATCTGGATATGACCGAATGGCTCGAAGAATATCTCCGCCGTACCAATCTCAGCTTGCTCATGGTGACGCACGACCGTTATTTCCTCGACCGTGTCTGCTCGGAGATTATCGAAATAGACAATCGGCAGCTTTATCAATATAAAGGGAATTATAGCTATTACCTCGAAAAACGTCAGGAACGCATCGACGCAAAAAGTGTGGAGATAGAACGTGCCAATAACCTCTATCGTACCGAACTTGACTGGATGCGCCGGATGCCGCAGGCACGCGGACATAAGGCCCGTTATCGGGAAGATGCTTTCTACGAACTTGAAAAGGTGGCGAAGCAACATATCCGCAATGATAATGTGAAACTGGAAGTAAAAGCCTCTTATATCGGCAGCAAGATATTCGAAGCCGATCATCTTTATAAGAGTTTCGGTGACTTGAAGATTCTGGATGATTTCTCTTATATTTTTGCCCGTTATGAGAAAATGGGAATTGTAGGCAACAACGGAACGGGAAAGTCTACATTTATCAAGATACTCATGGGGCAGGTACAGCCTGATAGCGGTACGGTGGATATCGGCGAAACGGTTCGTTTCGGTTATTATTCGCAGGACGGTCTCCAGTTTGACGAACAGATGAAGGTGATTGATGTGGTACAGGATATTGCCGAGGTCATAGAACTGGGCAACGGCAAGAAACTGACGGCATCCCAATTCCTTCAACATTTCCTGTTTACTCCCGAAACGCAGCATAGCTACGTTTATAAATTGAGTGGAGGTGAACGTCGCCGTCTGTATCTCTGCACGGTTCTGATGCGTAATCCCAACTTTCTGGTGCTTGACGAGCCTACCAACGACCTGGATATTATAACTTTGAACGTGCTCGAAGAATATCTTCAGAACTTCAAAGGTTGTGTCATTGTGGTGTCACACGACCGTTACTTTATGGATAAGGTAGTGGATCATTTAATGGTATTCAACGGACAGGGAGATATCCGTGACTTTCCCGGAAATTACAGTGATTACCGAGATTGGAAAGATGCGAAAGCGCAACAGGAAAAAGAGGCTGAGAAACCGCAGGAGGAGAAGACGGCCCGTGTCCGTCTGAATGATAAGCGGAAGATGAGCTTCAAAGAAAAACGTGAGTTTGAACAACTGGAAAAAGAAATAGCCGAACTGGAAACGGAGAAGGCGCAGATTGAAGAACAGCTGTGCAGCGGTACGCTCTCTGTGGACGAACTGACCGAGAAGTCAAAACGATTGCCGGAAGTGAATGACCTGATTGATGAAAAGACTATGCGCTGGTTGGAACTCAGCGAAATAGAAGGTTGAATTCCGAATAACAATAAACCCGAAAATTCTGATAACCAGATACCCCTGATAACATAAACCTTTATGACAAACCTGACCAATTATCATAGTCATTGCCTGTATTGCGACGGACGGGCTAATATGGAAGATTTTATCCGCTTTGCTATCAGCGAAGGCTTTACTTCCTATGGCATTTCTTCCCATGCCCCGTTGCCGTTCTCTACTGCATGGACAATGGAATGGGATCGGATGGATGATTACCTTTCTGAATTCTCCCGTCTCAAAGAAAAGTATGCTGATAAAATAGAATTGGCAATCGGCCTTGAAATAGATTATCTGGATGAGGACAGCAATCCTTCTTTGCCTCGTTTTCAGGATTTGCCGCTTGATTACCGGATCGGTTCGGTACACATGCTGTATTCTCCGGAGCGGGAAATCGTGGATATTGATACTCCGGCAGATACTTTCCGTCAATTAATAGACAAGCATTTCGATGGTGACTTGGATTATGTGGTTCACCTTTATTATAAGAATCTGCTTAGTATGGTAGAATTAGGGGGATTTGATATTGTAGGTCATGCGGATAAGATGCACTACAATGCTTCCTGCTATCGTCCGGGGTTATTGGATGAACCGTGGTATGATACATTGGTTCGCGGATACTTCACGGCCATTGCCGAACACGGCTATATTGTAGAAATCAATACCAAGGCTTATCATGAACTGGGAACATTCTATCCTAATGAACGATATTTCACTTTCTTGAAAGAATTAGGTGTTCGGGTGCAGGTTAATAGTGATGCTCACTATCCGGAAAAGATAAATAATGCTCGTGCCGAAGCTCTGGCTGCTTTGAAGAAGGCAGGTTTCACTTCGGTTGTAGAGTGGCATGATAGAAAATGGGAGGACACGGGAATATCAGTTCCTCGGTGACCGGTTATTTATTTGTAAGTTGGAGTGCAAAAGATTCGTGAGACACGATTTCTTTCTTTTTTATATGAATGATATAAGTGCCTGGTTCTGAGATAGCAATCGGATTATCATTGTCTATTAGTAAATTGGTAGGATGATAAACACTTGCGTAACATAGATCATTGATGACAGCCGCTTGTGCTTTTTTGTCATTGCGGATGATATGAACGGAGCGACTGTCGAAATCGCGCACTTTTTGTTGTGTGGTGGCTGGAAGTGTCAGATATACATAAGATGCAGGTGCATCTTTACGGTGTTTTAAGTAAACTGAGAATAATTTACTTTTTAGAATTTCGGGTTTGTACATTCCCATAAAGTCTTTCCATTGTCCTTCTTTATTCTCGGTCAGAGTGATGCAAGTGTCCGCCTGCAAGATGATATATCCAGTATTATCATGGAAAATCCGTTTATTGTCATCAGACCATACTTTGCCTTTGCTGAACCGTTGGTCAATAGATGTCATAATAGTGGCTGTGCTGTCAGCATGGATGTTGCTTCCCATACATAATACATAGTTATCCGTAAATATCCAGGTTTTATTCGCCTCCAGTTTGTTACGTTTCAGCTGCATGGCAGTAATTCCGGTATTTTGGTAAGTCGTTCCTCCTACATAGGAACTGTGATTTCGTGCATCTGTTTTATTGGGATTAGGAATAGGCGCATTGCTTTCATAAGTAGTAATCCCCGGGATTCTTCTCCAATTCCAAAAAGGAAAAATGTTATGGTATTCATCTCCATGCACATACGTATACAATGCACCGTCGGCCATGTAATATCCTTTCAGGTTATCCTCGTTCACCAGTTCCGTGCCGATTACTCGTTCGGAAGCCATACGTACGGAAGCCAGCCAGGTAGGAGTACGGTGAACGGTATAGTCCGACTCCCGAAAATGTTTGTTTCCGGTGAATGAGTTGGGGACTTGTGAAAAAGAAGAATTTCGAAGAATCATTTTCTTTATTTGATCGGCAACTTCCGGTTCGCTGCTTTTCATTAATGAATGTGCGGCAAAGAGTAAACTAAATCCTTTGTCAATATCTGCGTTGCGGAATAGTTGGCGGTTAAGCGCATTTACATCCCAATATCCCCTCCAGATAATCCATTGGTAACCTTCTAGTAGCAGGGAGGTGAGAATTCTTTGTTGTTCCTGTGAAAAAGCAAGGGTAGTGCCGGTAAATAGTTCCGAATAGAAACTCATATTGCATATAAAAGACAGGCCGTAATTGCCAAACTGTTGTTGGGGCCCGTGCTGGTGAAAACTCCAGTCTGCTTTGATTCCTTCTTTTTGTCCGAGAGTTATTTCAGAGGCAATAACTTTCCGTGCTTCTTTTGCCAGTTGCCAGTCATTCTGCAATAAAGCTCTGATTAGTACATTACCTGCCAGCCAAACTTTGTTCTGTCCTGTCATGCCGAAGGATGAATTCATCATTACTTTGATTGCGCCTTGTTTTTCCGGTTCGCTCATTTCTTGTTCGAACAATAGGAATGCGGGCCCGAGTGTACGTGGAATGCCGATTTGATTATACCACCAATTTTTGCATACCAGTTTTCTACTGAACCAGAAATTCATTGCTTGATGAATGGCGTTAGTCAGTCGGGCTCTTTCAGACGGTTTAAGTATCTGCTTTTTCTGGTAATGGTATTTAGTGAGTTTCAATATCCGTTCGGTATGTTTTTTCGGTTCCCACCCGGAACGTTTCGTATCTGCGTAGTTGATATCTTCCCATGAACCGTCCGTATGGAGAGTATTTATTAAATGTTTGATTTCTTTAGGGGAGATAGGATATAGTTGTTGTAACTCAATTACATTCTGGTCCGAAGCTTCCTTCTCTGGAGGGATTGTTGATAATTGCCTAAGAAGCACCTCCTTACCTTTATCTTTGCCGACAGTGGCATTTATATAGTTTCTTTTGATTAAGGCGACTGAGTCATTGAACGCTTCTTGTGCATCGAGCGTTGCATAGCTTAATAGACAAAGAAGTAACGAGAGATAAAGGTAAGAGAGTGTGATTTTCATATTTTCTATTCTAGACTGTTTTCGGATTGCTTTTCTGTATTTTATTTATTCTGTCCGTTTGCAGGCATTCGCCAGGAAAAACTCATTCAATGCATCTTCGTAATTTCCGTGAATCAGAATATGATGATTGCCCAATGGATTCTTCAGGAAATACTCGGCGGGAGTATTCATACGGATACGTACCTGTGTACGGCACATATTGATATAATTCGTGTTTTCGGATAATGTTCCCGTGGACAAGTAATATTCATCCAGACATTCGCCGCCACATTTAATAATAGTCACGTCTCCTGTTGGAAGTAAGCCTTGGATAGCAATACCTTTTTCTGTCTCGAAGTGGTTGCGGATAATGTATCTTTCCGTTTGTTTAAGGCCTATGGTACAGTGAGCCAATATAAGCTCGTTGGTGCGGGAATTAATCATGGAAGGATTCGCCATGAATCCGTCTTTTCCGGTTAATGACTTCACGGCCAGCAAAGTAAATATCGACTGAAGATCCCCTTCACAACCTGCCATTATGCCATCGTCATTCAGCAAAGATAATGCCAGACAACCGGTAGTGTCGATTTGCTCAATCAGTTTGAAACAACTGAGTGTCAACGCCTCCAACTTTTCTTCTTCGCATACTTTCTTAATAGCCCGATATAATCGCATCGCTTTGATTAAATCTTCGGGAGTTCCTTCACGGCAAGCAAGAGCTTGTGAAGCAACGGCAGCACAGGAAGCGCCTACCTGTTCATCTGTGATTTGTTGAAAATGTTCATAAATTCGTTCCAATGGAATGTCTATGTATTCGATACCCCAACGGCGTTTTGCCAGAAGATAGTCAACATTGCTGGCGACCAACCAGGATGAAGGTGTTCCGATAACTCCGATGCGTTTGCCGAATAAAGAACGTTGTGCCCGGAAATTATTATAGAGTATATGTACACGTTGTATGATTGCCGGTAATTCACCGTGAAGAATTTCGCTTTTCATTCCTCTTCCGCGTAACCATGTAGATATCTCCAGAGCGGCTGCAAGTGAGTTTTGCATACCGTCGGCCAGTAAAATGGCAGGGCGGGGAAGTCGTTCGAAATGTTGGATGACCAGTCTTTCTACTCCGCCGGTAGCGATAAAAATAATCTTGAAATCATCACTCGTCAACTTGTCCATATCCTGATAATCGACAAGCTTGACAGTATAATATTTTTCGAGTTCGCTTAAAATCGCTTCATGCGAACTGCGCAGCGTGGCTTGTTTATGAAGTAGTGACGCAAATGAGATAAGGTGTATGGTCATTATGATATTGTTTTAAGTTTTCCGTATGACAAATGTATAGCTTTATTTTCAAAATCCCATAACGTTTTTAACCTTGCTAAGGTTTTTAAAGTTTTTATGTCTCTGTATTCAAATTATTGCGTACATTTGCAGCTCCAAGTAGATAAAGTAAATAGTAATTAAGTAATTTGTAGTTAAAATTATGCCAACCATATCCATTCGCGGAAACGAGATGCCTGCATCTCCTATCAGAAAACTGGCTCCTTTGGCAGACGCTGCCAAGCAACGCGGAGTTCATGTATTTCACCTGAACATCGGACAGCCTGACCTGCCCACGCCTCAGGTCGCGATTGACGCGATACGCAACATTGATCGCAAAGTGCTGGAGTACAGTCCCAGCGCAGGTTATCGTAGCTATCGCGAGAAATTAGTAGGATATTATGCAAAGTTCAATATCAATCTTACAGCAGATGATATAATCATTACGTCGGGTGGTTCGGAGGCGGTGCTTTTCTCTTTCCTTTCCTGTCTGAATCCCGGGGATGAAATTATTGTTCCGGAACCGGCTTATGCCAACTATATGGCATTTGCTATCTCTGCCGGAGCGAAGATCCGCACTATCGCCACGACTATCGAAGAGGGTTTCTCACTTCCGAAAGTGGAGAAATTTGAAGAACTGATAAATGAACGTACCAAAGCTATCCTGATTTGTAATCCGAACAATCCGACCGGTTATCTGTATACCCGTCGTGAGATGAATCAGATTCGTGACTTGGTGAAGAAATACGATTTATTCCTTTTCTCCGATGAAGTATATCGCGAATTTATCTATACCGGTTCGCCCTATATTTCTGCCTGCCATTTGGAAGGCATCGAGAATAATGTGGTTCTGATTGACTCCGTTTCGAAACGTTATTCGGAATGTGGAATCCGTATCGGTGCGCTGATTACCAAGAACAAAGAGATACGTGACGCTGTTATGAAGTTCTGTCAGGCTCGTTTGAGTCCCCCTTTGATCGGACAGATTGCTGCCGAGGCTTCATTGGATGCTCCGGAAGAATATTCACGTGAGACCTATGATGAATATGTGGAACGTCGTAAATGCCTCATTGACGGATTGAACCGCATTCCGGGTGTTTATTCTCCGATTCCTATGGGAGCTTTCTACACGGTGGCGAAACTTCCGGTAGATGATTCGGATAAGTTCTGTGCCTGGTGTCTTTCGGACTTCGAGTACGAAGGGCAGACAGTCTTTATGGCTCCGGCTTCCGGTTTCTATACCACTCCGGGCTCCGGTATCAACGAGGTTCGTATTGCTTATGTATTGAAAAAAGAAGACTTGACCCGTGCGCTTTTTGTCTTGCAAAAGGCTTTGGAGGCGTATCCGGGAAGAACGGAATAAAAGATGTCTCTATCACTTTTCATAGCCCGGCGTATCTATCGTGAAAGCGATGGCGGAAAGCAGGTATCACGTCCTGCGGTCCTCATTGCTATGGCGGGTATTGCTATCGGACTGGCTGTAATGATTATAGCGGTAGCGGTAGTGATCGGGTTTAAAAGTGAAGTGAGAAATAAGGTCATTGGATTTGGCTCGCATATCCAGATAACGAATCTGGATGCGGTCAATTCTTATGAGACACATCCGATTGTTGCTGGCGATAGTTTGATTGCCGCCCTTTCCGATTATCCTGAAGTGAGTCATGTACAACGTTATTCCACCAAACCGGGAATGATAAAAACAGACGACGCCTTTCAGGGAATGGTGCTGAAGGGTGTTGGACCGGAATTTGATTCCCGCTTTATGAAGGAATATCTGGTCGAAGGAGAAATTCCCGTTTTCAGTGATTCTGTATCTTCCAATCAGGTGCTTATTTCCAAGGCTTTGGCTACTAAGATGAAGTTGAAGCTAGGAGATAAAATTTATACCTATTATATACAAGATGAGGTTCGTGCCCGTCGTTTGACGATTGCCGGAATCTATCAGACTAACTTCTCCGAGTATGATAATCTTTTTTTATTGACTGATCTCAATCTGGTGAACCGCTTGAACGGTTGGCAGCGGGAGCAGGTGAGCGGAGTGGAATTGCAGGTTCGTGATTATGATAAGTTGGAAGACGTAACTTATGAAATCGCTATTGATACCGATAGTCAGCGGGATAAGTTTGGAGGCATATATTATGTACGGAATATTGAACAACTGAATCCCCAGATATTTGAATGGCTTGGCTTATTGGATATGAATGTATGGGTGATTTTGTTCTTAATGATAGGGGTTGCCGGATTTACCATGATTTCCGGTCTATTGATTATTATCATTGAACGTACTAATATGATAGGAATCCTGAAAGCGTTGGGAGCTGACAATTTCACTATTCGTAAGACGTTTCTTTGGTTCTCTGTTTTTCTTATCGGAAAAGGAATGCTTTGGGGAAACGTGATCGGTCTGGCATTCTACTTTATTCAATCTCAATTCGGAATTCTCAAACTCGACCCGGAAAGTTATTATGTCGATACAGTATCGGTCTCTTTCAATATCTGGCTTTTTCTTTTGATTAATATCGGTACATTGTTGTCGTCGGTGCTGATGTTGATCGGTCCTTCTTTCCTGATAACGAAAATCAATCCGGCAAACTCTATGCGATATGAGTAAGTCTTCCTTCCGGATATAAGTAAACAGGTTTATTATCTTCTCATAAAATCACCTTTCCCTCGGAAAAGGCGGCATAGCTTGAAATTAAGAGATTGTATCGGTTGGAGAATATCGAATATGGGCAATGAGAAATAATATTTTCTGCCTCCCCCCATTTCTTTGGCTGTCCGGTTAATCACAATAGCTTGCGTTATGTAACGAAGCAGCCATATCAATAATGCAATACCTGCTACCAGCCAATGAAAGTTGAGTATGCCGAATACGATACCTGCCATACAAGCGACATAGAATAACAGGCGGGAAAATGTTTCGAATCCCGACAGGTAACGTTGTGCTCCACGGTAGAAGCGTGCGGTAGCCATATAACTAACTTTTTCTTCCTTCCAGTCTTTGTAGCGGTAGACGGGCTGTATACGCATCGTAGCGTTGAAGTCAGTTTCTACGCGCGTATTCGTTTTGGTTACTATTTGATTAATGAACAAGTCATCTTCTCCGCGTTGCAGGTTCAGATATTTGGAATATCCTTTTTGTTTGAAGAATAATTCTTTACGGTAAGCCATGTTACGACCGATACCCATATAGGGGTTTCCGGCCAAGGCGAACCCCAGATAACGTAAAGACTGAAATAATGTATCGAATGCGATACGTTTGTGTAACCAGCCTTTGATACGGTCGTATCCGCTGTACCCCAATACGATTTGCGTTTGCGAAGTGAAGTTGCGCGCCATAAGTTTCAGCCATTGGTTACTTGCAGGCATACAGTTGGTTTCCGTAAATACAAGCCAGTCGTGCTTGCTGGCTTTGATACCTAATGTCAGAGCTAGTTTCTTGTGGCTGATATAGCGGGCGCTGTCCGGTGTAAAACTATGGTAGAGATGAGGATATTTTTCTTCCATGTATCCCAGCACATCTTCTGTTTCATCAGTGGAAGCGTCATTGATAACAATGACTTCGAACTGCGGGTAATCTTGTTCCAGAATAGCAGGCAGAATTTTACGCAGGTTATCAGCTTCATTGCGTGCACAAAGAATGACGGAAAGTGGAGGCAATTCCCGTGAGAAGTGGGTTTCCTCTTTGCGTACAGTCTTATTACGAACGTGTATCCGATTGTACAAACCGAAATAGTAAATAAGCTGAATGATAAAAAGAATACCTGCCGCCGATAAAAGAATCAGTTCGGCAGTATTGAATGTAAATGCTTCCATTGAATTTAAGTGTCGTTTTTACGCCCGCAAAAGTACGCATTTTTTCGATAGTTCCCTCATCTTGAAGGAAGGTTATTTCGCAAATCCAGATATTCTTTCTTGAACATATTCACGAAAAGGAAGAATAGCGAGAGTAATAACGGACCGAAGATGACCCCCATAAATCCGAATAACGGCAAACCGATGACAACTCCGAAAATAGTGATGAGCGGATGTGTGTCCGCCATTTTCTTTTGAAGGATAAATCGGATCAGGTTGTCGGATTGTGACACGACGATGGCTCCGTATGCAGCGAGCCCGATTGCATGGAACCAGTCTCCGCTAATAGCCAGATAAGCGGCTACGGGAAACCATACCAATGCTGTACCTACCATTGGAATAATAGTTGCGAAGCAGGTGAGGAAACCTAATAATAGTATATTGGGTGCTCCGAAAATAAGATAGCCTATCATGGCGACGCCTCCCTGAATGATAGCCAGCAGAGGAATGCCGATAGCATTGGAACGTACAATCATGTTAATCTCACGAATGACTTCCTGCGTATTTGCCTCATTAAAAGGAAGAATGTCGTTGACGTATGCTTCCATTTTTTTTCCTCCTATCAGCATAAAGTAAAGCACGAATATCATGACGAATAGATTGACTGCAAGGCTGCTAGCGCCTTCCATAATTATCTGTCCGACACGAGGGAGGATAGATACGATGAATGATAGCGTATCTTTTCCCAATACATCATAACCGGTCTTTTCTTTAATAAATTCTGCTACTTGCTGAATGGGTTCGATAAAGGTTTGCGGAGCCAGATTTATATCCTGAAGTTTGTTTACCACCAGCCAGATTGTTAATCCCAGCGGAACAAGAAACACCATAATGGTTTCTGCCGTAATCAGTAATGCACTGATGTTGCGTTTCATTTTCCGCTTTTCTGTCAGATGATTCATGTGTGTGCGTACAAGTATATACATAGTTAATGCTCCCAGTAATCCTCCCAAAAAAGGAGTGATTTGCCGGAAGATGATAACTCCCATAAATAGAATAATGACAATGAGGGAATATTTCCAGTATTGTTCTTTGATGCTCATATCGTGCGATTCGTTCGTTTATATAATAATAAACACGAAAAGCACCGGAAAGGTTTGTTTTATAATGGCATATCAATATGAAAAATTGTTTTGCCGGGATTGCTTTCCTGAATGGTGAGATGCCCGTCGTGAAGGCGGATAATTTGTTTGCATAGGCTTAATCCGATACCGCTGCCTTCTGATTTGGTGGTAAAAAAAGGAATAAATATCTTTTCCTGTAATTCAGGCGGAATACCCGGGCCGTTGTCCGCAATGTCAATAGATATGTGTTCGTCTTGTAGTGCATGGATGCTGATTCTGCCTTTTTCTTTTCCTTCCAGTGCTTGCATGGAGTTTTTCAGAAGGTTGAGCAGGACTTGGGAGAGTTGGTTCTCGTCACCTTTCATATAAATCGTTTTAGGTTCGCAGGTCAGTGTGAAGATGATATTGCTTTCTTTGAAGTCGCCGGATAAGAGTTCCCGGAGATTTTGCAGGGTTGCCGTAAGTGAGAAAAGTTTCTTTTCGGGTTTTGGCAGGTAGGAGAGGTGACGGAAGGATTCGGTAAATTGCAATAAACGTTCGCTTTGTGCTTGAATGATGCGAAGTCCGCGAACTGCTTTTTCGTTGATGTCCGGATAGGTGGACAGTGTTTGTGACAGGGAGATAATGGGAGCAATGGTGTTCATTATTTCATGAGTGAGCACGTGGCTTAGTTTGTTCCACGATTCACTTTCTTTGTCGCTAAGTTCGTCACCGATATCCTTGATAGATAAGAGAGTTATTGTTTTATCTTGTAGTTTCATCCGGCTTTGTGAAAGACTGAGATGCTCCTTTTTGCCTTTTTCTTGCAGTAAGGATTCTAGTTGTCGGTATCGGGTTAATTGCTGGCAGTCTAATAAGGAAAGGGCAGTGCTGTTTGCTATGATTATTTTTCCGGTAGAATCCCATGCTAATACACCGCTGGGCACTTCTTCCAAGAGTGAGCGGTAGAAGTGTTCCTGTTTGGAATATTCTGATTGAGTTTTGGCGAGCAGGAAATTGATGCGGTTGAGAGAGCGATTCAGTTTTTCCTGTTCTTTACTAACGTTTTGTTCGGGAAAGTAAAGCATATTATCCTTGTCTTCTATGGCATCGAAAAAGACACGCAACTTTTGGTTGAATGAATTTAGTTTATTTACCAGCCTGCTGATTTGGAAGAGGGAACAGGTAATTAGTAATGTGCCTATTACAAATCCGCGTTGTGAGATGATAAGCCAGACGCCTGTTCCCGAGGTGACGAGGATAAGCATGACGTGTAGTAGTATAACCCAATAGATGTGTCGGCTGAATATCATGCTGTTCAGGGTTTGAAACGTTTTAGTTTGTTATAGAGTGTCTGACGGCTGATTCCTAATTGTTCGGCGGCGGCAGTCAGGTTGCCATTATTTTGCAGAATGGCTGTTTCAATGGCTTGCCTTTCCACTTCTTCCAAATTGGGGACAGTGCTGGTGGTTTGCGGCTTCCAGGTTTGTTTTACCAAAATGTCTTTGGGGCGTATCACGTTGCCTTCACACAAGATAACGGCTTTCTCGATAGCGTGCTGCAGTTCCCGGATATTGCCCGGCCAGTGGTAAGAGCGTAGTTTCTCTATTGTTTGCTCATGCATTCGCATTTCCGGGCGTTGGTATTTCGAAGCGAAACGGTGGAGAAAGGTTTCGACGAACAGGAGTATGTCGTTTCCTCGTTCTCGTAATGGAGGAATTTCAAGGTGGATAGTGTTGATACGGTAGAATAAATCTTCGCGGAATAATCCTTGTTTCACCATTTCCGGGATGTCTTTATTGGTGGCGGAAATGAGTCGTATATCAACGGGGACGACTTTATTACTTCCAATTCGGGTGATATTCCTGTTTTGTAGTACAGTCAGTAATTTGGCTTGTAGTGCAAGGGGAAGATTTCCAATCTCATCCATAAAAAGCGAACTGCCGCTGGCAGCTTCGAATTTTCCCGGACGGCTTTCGTAAGCGTCCGTAAAAGCTCCGCGCTCGTGACCGAAAAGCTCGCTCTCAAAAAGGGATTCACTGATAGCTCCCATGTCGATACTTGACATGGGACGAGTATTGCGTGAAGACAGGCGGTGTATTTCTCTGGCCAGCATTTCCTTTCCGGTCCCGTTTTCTCCGGTTATCAGAATATTGGCGTCGGTCCTGGCTACTTTATTGACTACCTTTATTAATTGTAGCATGGCGGGAGAATGCCCTATCAGCATTTCAGGTTTGTTCGGATTGCCGGATCCTACGATTGAGTTTTTTGATTTTGAGGAACTTTTCCTGTTCGATTTATTATTGTATGCTTCCTTTATTTTCTGAACCAGTGTCCGGTTATCCCAAGGTTTGAGAAGAAAGTCGGTAGCTCCGTTCTTCAAAGCTTTTACGGCTAGTTCCACATCTCCGTAAGCAGTTAACATTACCACAGGGAGTGCGGGGCGGATTTCGTGAATATGTTTCAGCCAGTATAGTCCTTCGTTGCCGTTATTGATACCGGCCGAAAAATTCATATCGAGAATTACGATATCAATGGAAGTGGTAGTGAGCAGTGTTGTTATTTGATTAGGATTGGCAGCTGTGCGGACTGTACTGAATTCATTTTCGAGTAAAAGTTCCAGCGAAGCCAACACACTTTTATTATCATCTACTATTAAAATAGTTCCGGTTTCCATATATGTAAGATTGGGGGGATCTGTCTGGGTTGAACGATTCTTTAAGTTTTTGGGTAAAGATATTCGTTTTTACTTTTCCCTGCAAGAGAGTGTCCAATAATTAGACGTTTTATGATACATTTCCTGAAACATGACTTTATTCTATGTTTCGTTTAAGTAATATTTATAGCCTGAACGTTGAATAATGGCTGTTTGCACGCAGGTCATGGTGGCTTTTTATTGATAACGTCCAATTTTTAGACGTTATAGTGTGTAATAATTGGACGGGAACGATAAAATAATGTATGTCATCTGTCTTGTAATCAGTGGTTTAAGTATTGTGGCATTATGTTTGCTTTTTTAATTCATATAGAACACAATTGCATATATACTGAAGAATGAGGAACATTTTCTTTTTATTGTTTTTATTGCCCGTGATTACGTATGCTCAATCTGCAATGAGTTTGGATGAATGTATCCGTTTGGCATGGAAACAGAATCCTTCTATACGGAATAGTGCCATTAACATAAAGGAAGCACGAACGGATTATGCTGCCGCTATCGGTACATTTCTTCCCCGCATAGTAGCCAACGCAGAAACAGGAAAGCGTTTCGGGCGTTCGATAGACCCGGATACCAATGGTTATACAGAAAAGACTTTTGAAGAAGGAACGATAGGTCTTGATATGACTTTGTCTTTGTTTGAAGGTTTTTCACGTATCAATCAGGTTCGTTTTCGGAAAATAAATCGGGAACGCAGCAAGTGGGAACTGAAAGACAGGCAGAATGAACTCGCCTATCAAGTGACGGATGCTTACTACAAACTGGTTTTGGAAAGAAAACTCTTGAATTTGGCTTTGGAGCAAAGCCGGTTGAGCGAACGATACCTGAAACAAACCGAGACATTTGTGGAACTGGGCTTGAAATCCATTTCCGACTTGCAAGAGGTAAAAGCCCGCAGGGAAGGGGATATATATCGTTACCAATCCCGTGCTAATAGCTGTCGGTTGTCATTACTGCATCTGGAACAGTTGATGAACTTTCAGTCGGGTGATACACTTGTCATTCAGGATACGATTGTCGAATTGAATAAACTCCCGTTGCTTTCACTCCCCTCTACGGAAACATTGTATAGACAATCGTTGGAAGTACTCCCTGCCATGCGTATGATTAGCTTAAAGCAGAAAGCTGCCCGCAAAGAATATGCAATGGCGGGCGGAGCTTTTTCTCCTTCTGTTTATGCCCGCTTTACGGTAGGTTCTAATTTCTACAACACTGCATTTTCCGCCAGGCAATTGCGGGATAATATAGGAAAATATATCGGTATCGGTATCTCTTTCCCTTTGTTGAGCGGTTTTGAACGTTTTACGAATCAAAGGAAGTTGAAATTGAACTTGTATCGCCTGAAGAATGAAGAGGAATTGGAGAAGCAACAGCTATATACTGAAATTGAGCAAACTCTTCTTTCCCTACGTGCCGGCTATACGGAACATCAACAGGTATTGCAGCAATTGAGCGCGGAAACTCTGGTCTTGAAAGAATCCGAACGAAAGTGGGAAGAAGGGCTTATCTCTGTCTTTCAGTTAATGGAAGCCCGTAATCGTTTTATTTCCGCCAAAGCAGAACTGGTTCGTGTGCGCTTGCAGGTAGAAATGATGATGAAACTGGAGAAATATTACCGGGAGGGAACTTTCTTATAAAGGCAGAGTTTATATATTTTGAATAACAAAGTTGATACTTCTTTAATAACTAATTTATAATAACCCTATTTTTGATTGATTCCTTATGGATACACCTATTGAACGTAAACCCGGCATTACCCGTAAACATCTATATGTAATAGGTGGTATAGCCTTTGTTATTGCCGTTGTTTTATATTTCATATTCAGAGACACTACCTCTTCCATGACTGTGGAGAAAGAACGTCTGACGATTGCTACCGTTAACCGTGGTGAGTTTAATGACTATATTCGTGTCATTGGTCAGGTAATGCCTAATCGTATTATTTATATGGATGCCGTGGAAGGTGGACGTGTGGAAGAACGTCTAAAAGAAGAAGGTGCTATGGTGAAGGCAGGCGACGTGATTTTGCGTCTCAGTAATCCGTTACTAAATATTGGTATTATGCAGAGCGAAGCGGATCTGGCTTATCAGGAGAATGAACTTCGTAATACCCGTATTAGCATGGAGCAGGAACGCTTGCGTTTAAAACAAGAGCGTATTGGGCTAAATAAAGATCGGCTGGTGAAACAGCGCCGTTATGAGCAATACAGTCGCCTGATAAAAGAGCAACTTATTGCAGAAGAAGATTATCGACTTGCCAAAGAGGAGTATGATGCGGCTAAAGAACAGTTGGATGTCATTGACGAGCGTATTCGTCAGGATAATATTTTCCGTGAAAGTCAGGTAAACAGCTTGGACGAGAACATACGTAATATGAAACAGAGTCTCGCGCTGGTACGCGAACGAATTGAGAACCTGAAGGTGAAAGCTCCTATTGACGGGCAGGTAGGTAATCTTGATGCACAGATAGGACAATCAATAGCTGCGGGCGAGCACATTGGTCAGATCATCACTTCTGACCTGAAAGTACAAGCGCAGATTGACGAACATTACGTGGAGCGTGTTGTACCCGGATTGCCGGCTGACTTTACCCGTGACGGTGTCAGTTATAAACTGGAGGTGACGAAGCCGTATCCGGAAGTAAAAGAAGGGCAGTTTCGTACCGATTTGCAGTTTACAGCCGGACGACCGGAGAATATACGTGCAGGGCAGACCTATCATATCAATCTACAATTGGGCGACCCTGCACAGGCTATTTTGGTGCCGCGTGGCGGATTTTTCCAAATAAGCGGTGGACGATGGATGTATGTTGTGGATGAAAGTGGTAAATTTGCTATTCGTCAGCCTATCCGCATCGGACGACAAAATCCGCAGTATTATGAGGTTACCGAAGGATTAAAACCTGGTGATCGGGTGATTGTATCCGGATATGAACTGTTTGGCGATAACGAGAAACTGATACTGAAATAAGTCTATGATATGATAAATTACTTTTCACAAGTGATACGTAGTCAGCGGGTTAAAAAATCTCTGACACTGATAAATATAACGGGATTGTCTGTTTGTATTGCAACAGCATTGCTTATCATACTTTACGTATGGTCGGAGTTAAGCTACGATTCATTCCACAATACCGAGCGTGTATATCGTGTTGAAAGCCGGTTGTATGAAGGCAAGACGCTGACAGATAACTGGGCGACTACAGCTTACGGCCATGCACCTGCAATGGCTCGTGAAATTGCAGGCATTGAGAAGTATGTCCGTGTAACAGCACAAGACCGCGAACAAGTGGTGAATTACTTCGACAGGAGATTTGCCGAAGCACATTATTGCTACACCGAACCTGCTTTTTTTGAGATATTTAATTTCCCGATAATTAGAGGAGATAAGACCGGGCAACTGGTGCGTCCTAATACGGTGGTACTGACCGAAAGTGCGGCAAATCGTTATTTTGATGAAGAAGACCCGATAGGGAAGGTGCTGACTTTCAGTACGCCTTCATCGCAGCAAAACTTTGAAGTTACCGGCGTGATAGCAGATATGCCTGTTCGTTCTCATCTGCAATATGATTTTCTACTTTCATATAGTACGATTCCCAAAGAGCGACAGGACATTTGGTACATTCACGGAGTTTATACCTATGTCCGCCTGATGTCCGGAAAATGTCCGGAAGAGATTGAAGAGGCTTTTCTCAATATATCCGATAAGTACAAAACTGATGCCTTGAGACATAAGACTTGGGCGGTAGAACTGATACCGCTGAAAGACATTCATCTCACTCCACAAAAAGCTTATGAGAAAGAAGTGAAAGGGAGTCGGACTGCGGTTCTTATACTATTGGTGATGTCCGTTGCCCTGCTACTGATAGGTTGGGCTAATGCCTTGAATCTGACCGTGGCACGTTTCTTGGAACGCGGACGTGAGTTCGGGTTGCGTAAGGCTTTTGGTGCTTCGCGCCGTCAGATTATTATCCAGGGACTTCTTGAATCAGGTTTCATGAATCTGTTGGCTACGCTGATAGCTCTTGGTTGGCTGGAACTTCTTTTACCCCTTGTTTATCGCTGGGCAGGGCAAAGCTTTGGGACGGATATACTTATGTTGCCTGCTTTCTGGGGAATTGTAGCCGGAGTGGTTGTTATTGGTACGTTTGTTGTAGGCTTCTATCCTTCTTGGCTGATGGTTACTATACGTCCGTCGGAAATTATGAGGGGGAAACTGTTACACGGTAAACGTGGTAACCGGATAAGGAAAGTGCTGATTGTGGTTCAGTTTCTCGCTTCTTTTGTTCTGATTACTGGCACGTTCACAGTGATTCGGCAAGTGTGTTATATGCAAAGTGAGGCTTCCGTCGATTCTCATTCACGTATGTTAGTCATTAAGTACCCCTCTTTCACCGAGGGATTGGCACTACGTCTGGAAAGTTTCACCAAGCGTCTGAAGCAACGGGCAGATGTAAGCCACGTAACCGTTTCAGGAGCTGTTCCCGGGGTGGAGGTAGCCAATTATTTTACCAATCGTCCTTATGGAAGTGACCCTTCGCAAGTGAAACTGATACAGATGTTTGCCGTAGATTATGATTATCTATCTGCCTATATGCCCGCTATGATTTGTGGGCGGTACTTCTCTGAGGACTTTGGCGGTGACCTCAACCGGATAGTGCTCAACGAGGAAGCAGTCAGGTTATTAGGTTATGAGTCGCCCGAAGCCGCATTGGGACAGCAGGTTAAAATGGAGGTGGTAGGCGAACCGCTCGAAATTATCGGAGTGGTGAAAAACTATCACCAGCAATCGCTTTCCGTGGCTTACAAACCTATTATCTTCTTTATGAAAGAGCGAGTACCATTTATTGCAACACCTTATATTTCAGTCCGCTTGACAGGCGAAGGAGAAGATAGTGCTTTGATGGAGATCGAGCAGATGTATCATGAATATTTTCCGACTTCTTTATTTTCTTATTTCTTTTTGAGTGATTTGAATACTTTCCTTTATAAATCAGACCGTAATTTCGGTTGGATATTTGCCAGTGCTTCTTTAATTGCCATATTTGTGGCATGTCTCGGTTTGTGGATTGTAACATTGTTTTCAACCTTATCGCGCTTGAAAGAAGTGGGTATCCGCAAGGTGCTCGGTGCAAATAAAAGCAGCCTGTTTTTTATCTTGACCAAGGAGCTGATGTTGCTCACTATATTGGCATCTGCAATCGGTATACCCGTATCAGCAGTGTTAATGAATGGCTGGTTGGAGACGTATGCTTTCCATATTTCGCTACCTTGGTGGATATATGCAGTCGTTTTTGCGCTGTTGATGCTGATTGCGTTCCTTACTGTTTTTCAACAAGTGTGGCGCATTATCTGCTTGAAACCGATGAGTATTTTAAAATATGAATAACTAATAAATATTGAACTGATTATGATTAAGACTGAAAAACTGACAAAACTCTTCGCAACCGAAGAAGTGCAGACAAAGGCATTGAACGAAGTCACTTTACAAGTGGAACAAGGGGAGTTTGTTGCTATAATGGGTCCTTCGGGATGCGGTAAGTCAACACTGCTGAATATTTTGGGTACACTCGATTCTCCAACTTCCGGCTCTTATTTCTTTGAAGGAAAACAGGTGGATAAAATGAATGAGAACCAATTGACTGCCCTCAGGAAAGGTAATCTCGGCTTTATCTTTCAGAGTTTCAACTTGATTGACGAGCTGACCGTATGTGAGAATGTAGAATTACCCCTTATCTATATAGGCGTCAAAGCCAATGAACGTAAAGAAAGAGTAAAGAAAGTACTCGAGAAAGTAAACCTGCTGCATCGTGCCAACCATTATCCACAGCAATTGTCCGGTGGACAGCAACAGCGCGTAGCTATTGCTCGTGCCGTAGTGACGGACTGTAAATTGCTTCTCGCTGACGAACCTACCGGAAATTTGGATTCGGTGAACGGTATAGAAGTAATGGAACTATTGAGTGAACTGAATGCTCAGGGAACTACTATCATCATCGTTACCCACTCTCAACGGGATGCAATGTACGCACACCGCGTCATTCAATTATTAGACGGACAAATCGTAGCCGAAAACGTCAACCGCCCGCTGGGAAAAAATGTGTCAGCTAAAAATGAAACTGTATGATAGGAAATTACTGGAATAGTGCTTGGCGGAATCTGATGAAACGGAAAAGGTTCAGTTTCATTAATATCAATACTTCGGTAAATTTTTACCGGAAAATTAAAAGTTAAACAATAGAACCGGCAGAAGTCGGTTCAAAAACACTAAAGAGGTCATTGAACTGTTGTCAAAAACGAATGGTTAAGCATAAAGAAATGTGCTGAAAGAAGTGCTAACCTGTTGATAATAAAGGGAAAAGAGTATTGCATAATTCGTTATTTTTTAGTAAATTAGAAGTTTCTCAACTCTTCTGATTATGACTAAAGAAACACTCCTTATGCAATACCAATCTGAGTGCCTGTCGGCTCTCAAATCAGTCGTGAATATACAAAAACCTTTTGAAAAAACGTTCATGGATGCAATGAAATTATTCATGGCCATTCCAGATCGTATAAACTTCCTCCAGTTGGGCAGGTATGGACGTTTTTCGGAACAGACCTACCGTAATCTTTTTGAGAATGAGACATTCGACTGGTTTGCGTTCAACGATTCTATCATCAGCAAGCATCTCACAGGTAGAAGAAAAGCCATCGCCATCGATCCTTCCTATATCCCCAAATCAGGCAAGAAGACACCTTGGATTGGTTACTTCTGGTCAGGCTGTGCAGGGGATTATAAACGAGGATTGGAAATCTTGGGCATCGGAGTCATTGACATCGACAACCACGAATGCATGACTTTAGGTTCCATTCAGACGCCGGATTGCAAGACCTTGGATAACATGGGCAAGAATCTGGTTGACTGGTACAGCAGCTATCTAATCAGTAGAAAAGACAAGCTACAGAGCCTATCCAAAACAGTGGTTGCAGACGCATTCTTTTCCAAGGAAACATTCATAACGCCTATGTGTGAGAGCGATTTCCATATCATCAGCCGCTTCAGGAACGATGTAATCCTGTACTATCCGACATTGGAAAAGAAAACAGGAAAACGGGGCCATCCCAAGTGGTTTGACGGCAGAATTGACTTTGCCAAATTGGATTTGACCCGGTGCAAGGAATACGAGGTGAACAAAGGAAAGCTATACGGATTGAGGGTATATGCAAAAGCTCTCAAAAGGTATGTTTCCTTAACCATCTGGTATCCGATGGACGGGAGGACAGACAAGTGGCAGCTCTATTTCTCTACAGACGATTCCATGGATGGACGCGAAGTGCTGGATTATTACAGGACCAGATTCCTATTGGAATTTTGCTTTAGAGATGGAAAGCAGCATGCAGGAATCACCAACTGCCAGTCAACTGACTTCAGAAAGTTGGATTTTCACTTCAATGCATCGCTTGCTGCTGTCAACTTGGCCAAAGCGGCATGCAAGAGGCTCGGAATAGCCTATTCCATATCCTCTTGCAAGTCATTCATACACAATGCTTATATGCTTGAACGATTTATTTGCGTGTTCGGGATTAAACCGGACATGCAAGTTATTGACAAACTTTTCAAAGAACTCATTTTATTTACTGCCATAGCCGCTTAGGCTTGGCGATTTTTTAACGAACTATTGTAATATATTCGGACTGGCGATTGGTATGGCATCGGCACTGCTGATTCTTACCTACGTGACTTTTGAATTCAGCTTTGATAAAATGCACACAAAGTATGACCATATCTACCGTGTGCAAAGTACGTTTCACGAAGGGGAAGTACTGACCGACTACTGGGCAAGCAGCTCCTTCGGATATGGTTCGGCAATGAAAGAGAACCTTGCCGGAATAGAGGATTATACCCGAATCGGCTCCCTACTCCAGCCGGAACAAATAGTGAAATACGGTGAACTGACCTTGCGGGAGAATCAGATAGCGTATGCCGAACCCAGCTTTTTTCGCCTTTTTGATTTCGAACTTTTGAAAGGCGATAAGAAAACCTGTCTCTCCATGCCGGGGCAAGTGGTAATCACCGAACGCATTGCCAGTAAATATTTCAAGGACGAAGACCCTATCGGGAAGATATTCATCTTTACCGGCGCATACGACAAGATATCGTGTGAAGTGACCGGAGTGATGAAAGAAATGCCTTCCAACTCGCATATACATTATAGTTTTCTGATTTCGTATAAATCTCTGCCTAAATATATGCAGGAATATTGGTACAAACACGAGGCTTATACCTACGTCCTGCTTGACTCTCCCGAAAGGAAAGCGGAAATAGAGAGAGAATTTCCTGTAATGGCGGAAAAGTACAAGACGGATGAAGCCTTGAAAAACAAGACATGGGGAGTCTCTTTAATCCCTCTGGCAGATATACACCTCACTCCGCAGGTAGGATACGAAGCGGAGACGAAAGGAAACCGTTCTTCTATGATTGCCTTGATTTTTGCTGCTATTGCTATTTTGGCTATTGCCTGGATAAACTATATAAACCTCACCGTAGCCCGTTCAATGGAGCGTGCCAAAGAAGTGGGAGTTAGGCGGGTAGTGGGAGCTTTCCGCAAGCAGTTGATTCATCAATTTTTGTTTGAAGCATTAGTGATGAACCTGATAGCTTTTGTACTCGCCGTTGGCTTGATAGAATTGGTTCTTCCGTACTTTAATCAATTGGTAGGCCGTACCGTTACCTTCTCCGTTTGGCTGATAGATTATTGGTGGATTTTATTGATTCTTGTTTTTATCGTCGGGATATTCCTTTCTGGATATTATCCGGCATTGGCTTTGCTGAATCGGAAACCAATTATGTTGTTGAAGGGGAAATTCTTGCATAGTAAATCCGGAGAACGGACACGGAAAGTTTTGGTTATCATTCAATATATGGCTTCAATGATATTGTTGTGCGGCACATTGATTGTCTTTGCACAGTTGAGTTTTATGCGCAGCCAGTCTTTGGGAGTTAAGACCAATCAGACATTGGTGGTCAAATTTCCTGGGCATACCGAGGGACTGAATACGAAACTGGAAGCTATGAAAAAAACGATAGCACGTCTTCCGTTGGTATATCAAGTCACTTTCTCCGGCGCTGTGCCGGGCGAGGAAGTAGCGACTTTCCTTTCCAATCGCCGTACCAATGATGCTCTGAAGCAGAATCGCCTGTATGAGATGCTTGCCTGCGACCCCGATTATGTGGATGCCTATGGATTGCAAGTTGTGGCCGGAAGAAATTTCTCGGAAGACTATGGAGATGATGTAGACAAACTGGTGATTAACGAAACGGCTGTACGTAACCTGGGCTTTACATCTAATGATGAGGCTATAGGGGAGTTGGTGAACGTTGAATGTACTGATGCCCCGATGCAGATTATCGGAGTAGTGAAAGATTATCACCAACAGGCATTGAGCAAGAATTATACACCTATCATGTTGATTCATAAAGATAAGATTGCCTGGTTACCACAACGTTATATCTCTATCGTAATGACTTCCGGTGATCCTCGTGAATTGGTATCACAGGTGCATGAGATTTGGAATCAATATTTTGCGGATTCCAGTTTCGATTACTTTTTCCTCGACCAATTCTTCGACCACCAGTATCGTCAGGATGAGGTGTTTGGTGTAATGATTGGCGCTTTTACCGGTTTGGCTATTTTCATTTCCTGTTTGGGACTTTGGGTACTGGTCATGTTTTCATGTTCCACACGTACCAAAGAAATGGGGATACGTAAAGTTCTTGGGGCTTCCCGTTGGACACTCTTCTATCAGTTGGTTAAGGGATTCTTTCTGTTAATTCTGATAGCAGTTGTTATTGCTTTGCCACTAGCTTGGTTTAGTATGAATGCCTGGTTGAGCCATTATGCTTTCCGCACAGATTTGAAAGCATGGTTCTTTATTATGCCTGTATTGCTAATGTTGTTTATCTCATTTATAACAGTAGCTTTCCAGACCATAAAGATAATAATGAGCAAACCTGCCCGCTCTTTACGATATGAATAATCTCTGAATCACTCAATAGGATATTCGTTAATATCCAATTTGATTTATGTTAAATGTTAACGAGACTATTACTTTTATTAAACCATGTTATAAGATGCGTTGCTTTACTCCGAAAATTTGGAGATATGCTGAAAGTCCGTATCTTTGCAATGTGTTTTTCATAGTATTAGATTTAAGGTTAACAAAAAGATTGGCTGTCTGGGATAGATAGCCTTTTTTTATGCTTTTTAGTTTCCTTCTATTTTTCACAAGTATATCTAATTTCCTAATTCTTTTTCGTTTGTGTTCTAAAGTATGTTTTTCAACACATATGCTTATTTTTCTATTGTTTTCTTCTTGCATTCTAAAAAAAATCTCTTAATATTGCATTTGTATTATTTGTCGGACAAATAATACAAATAATAAAAATCTAATGATATGAAGATAGAAATCAATCAAACAACGTTAATTGATCAGGTAGAAGACAGCCTGCTTACCTATTTCAAAAAGAATGATTTAGGACGCGGGGATTCTATTCCTAATGAGAATAGTCTGGCTGCAGAACTGGGAGTTGCAAGGAGTGTTGTCAGAGAGGCACTGAGCCGTCTGAAGATGATGGGGTTGATTCACGCACGTCCCCGTAAGGGGATGGTTCTGACAGAGCCTTCCATTTTGGGAGGAATGAAAAGAGTGATAGATCCCCGTGTTTTAAGTGAAGAAACAATTTTGGATTTGTTGGATTTCAGAATTGCACTTGAAATAGGAATATCAACTGATATTTTCCGTAAGATAACTCCTAAAGATATTGAGGAACTGAGTGAAATCGTAAAAATGGGAATCGTTTTTGAAAATAACGAATACGCGTTAATTAGTGAATCGGCTTTTCATACGAAACTATATAAAATCACCGGGAATAAAATCATATCTGAATTTCAGGAAATCATTCATCCTATACTTGTCTATGTGAAAGAGAAATTCAAGGATTATTTGAAACCTATAAATATAGAAATGAGCAAAAGCGGTCGGATAGCTACTCATGCTGATTTGCTGGACTTTATCAAGAAAGGGGACGAGAAGGGTTACCGGGATGCTATCGAAAGGCATTTTGAGGTCTATAAAATTTTCAAGGTAAACCGAAGTCAGGAATTGATGGCTGAGAAGGCAGAAAGTGAAAAGGTAGAAGGTATATGAAAAGGTGGCATCTGATAATTTTATGTTTATCCTTAATTTTATTGCTAATGAATACATCTTGTTTTAGAAAAGAAGAAAAGAGGATAGAGGCACAATGGGAAAATACATTGTTGCTTCCGGGATGTGCCGGCATGCCGGAGAACGTCGGATTAGCAGGTGCATATTCCGGGATAGTGGAAGGCAAGTTGCTTGTGTTGGGTGGAGCTAACTTTCCTGATAAGTATCCTTGGGAGGGAGGTATTAAGACTTGGTGGGCTACTTTATATAGCTACGACTTGGATACAGAGGAATGGACTGTATATGATGATTTCCTTGACCGTCCGCTTGCTTATGGGGTTTCAATAAGTTTGCCGGAAGGTTTATTGTGTATCGGTGGATGTGACCATGCGCGGTGTAGCGATAAAGTATTTCTGATAAAAAAAGAAATAGATTCATTTGTGATAGATTCTGTCAGTTATCCTTCTTTACCGGTTCCATTGGCTAATGCAGCGGGGGCTATTTGTGATAATTGCATTTATATTGCTGGGGGGCAGGAGTCTATGGTAAATGAACGGTCAACTCATCATTTCTATATGCTTGATTTGCATCATAAGGAGCAAGGATGGCAGGTAATGCCGGGTTGGGATGGTCCTTCTCTTTCTTATGCGGTAGGCGTCGCTCAAAGAGGACGGTTTTACCTCTTTAGTGGAAGAAGCTATGCACCGGATGAGTTGATGACGGAATATACGGAAGGATATGTATTTGAACCGGGTACTGGGAAATGGAATAAAATGACCGGTTCTTTCCCGGTGATGGCGGGTACGGCCATACCTTATGGAGAAGACAAGATTTTGATACTGGGAGGAGTGGAGGAAATTTTGCCGACATCTCCCAAGCACCCGGGATTTAGCCGTAAACTTCGGGTGGTCAGTACGGACATGAATGCTTTGGTAGATTTGTTCGATTGTTCATACCCTATTCCCGTTACAACGAATGCTGTTTCTATTGGAAATCAGGTATTTGTAGTAAGTGGCGAGATACAACCCGGCATACGGACACCGTTAATTTTGAAAGGAACTTTCCGAAAGTGAAATATAATAATCTAATTAAATGCATTATGAACAATTATGAAAGACTGGAAGGTATGGTTGCGGCCACCTTCACCCCAATGGATGAAAATGGGGACGTGAATTTATCTGTTATTGATAAATATGCTGATTGGATAGCATCAACTCCTGTAAAAGGGGTATTTGTGTGTGGTACGACTGGTGAATTTTCTTCGTTGACTATTGGCGAGCGTAAGGCGGTTCTTGAAAAATGGGTAGCCTCTGCTGCTAAACGTTTTAAAGTGATTGCACATGTCGGTTCAAACTGTCAACGAGACGCAATGGAACTGGCAAGCCACGCGGCACAAACTGGAGCTGATGCTATCGCTTCAATAGCACCTTCTTTTTTCAAGCCGGGAACGGTAGATGAACTGGTCGATTTTTTTGCACCGATTTGCCGGGCCGCCAGTGAGTTGCCTTTCTATTATTATAATATGCCGTCAATCACAGGGGTTAACTTGCCGGTAGATAAATTTTTGATAGAAGGCAAGAAGAAAATACCAAATTTGGTAGGAACGAAGTTTACTCATAATAACCTGATGGAGATGGGGGCTTGTATCGATTTGGAGCAGCATAAGTTTGAAGTATTACATGGCTTTGACGAGATTCTGATTGCCGGTTTATCTATGGGAGCAGTGGCAGGTGTGGGAAGTACATATAATTATATCCCTAATGTCTATCATGCCATTTTCGAATCAATGAAGAAAAATGAGGTGGAAACAGCACGTGCCTGGCAGATGAAATCGATACGTACAGTGGAAGTGATTATTAAATATGGTGGCGGCGTACGTGGTGGTAAAGCTATCATGAAACTTATAGGTCTTGATTGCGGCAGTTGCCGGTTACCGATAAAAGCTTTTTCAACGGAAGAGTATGAAAAACTAAAAGGTGATTTGGATGCGATAAAATTCTTTGAATTTTAATGATAAGAAAGAGGAGATGACAGTAAAAGTGTATTGCTGGGGTTTAGCTACTTTACTTCCTGTCTATCTCCCCCTAATCTAGTTAAATGCGTTCAAATTTACCTAAAATAAAGATACTATGAAAGTAAGTAAGAAAATATTTATCATATTTTCGATGATTTTGTTATTGATACCGGATATATCTTTGGGTAAAGATATAAGGTTGGAACTGGAAAGACCTGTTATCCCTGTTTTAGTCAAGAAGCAGATTAATCCGACTATTAAGGCAACTTTGATTCAAACAGACAACAGTCCTTATACCATTCGGCAAATTGATGTTGATTTGCAGGGAAGTACGGATTTGTCTGATATTGTTTCTGTTGCAGTGTACGGAACTCATAAAAACGGGCTGATAGATGAATCCCGTCTGATATGTAGACCGGTACCTGCTGAACGGAAAATTTCTTTTACAGATAATATACAAGTGAAAGATGATTCCTTGTCTTTCTGGGTAGCAGTGACATTGAGAGATACGGTTTCACTGACACATCGTATTAGTGTGAATTGTAGCCGGATAAAAACGAGCCGGGGAGAGCTGAAAGTTTCGAATAAGGATGTTGTCCCCTTGAGAGTGGGAATGGCATTAAGACAGAAGGGACAGGATGGTATCGTTTCATCACGTATTCCTGGACTGGCTACCAGTAACAACGGAACGTTGCTGGCTATATTTGATGCCCGTTATGATTTGACTCGTGATTTGCAGGGGAACATAGATATCGCTCTTCATCGTAGCTTTGATAAAGGACTGACGTGGCAACCCATTCAAACGGTATTGGATATGGGAGAATGGGGAGGTTTGCCGCAAAAGTTTAATGGAGTGAGTGATGCTTGTATCCTTGTGGATAAAAATACAAATGACATTTATATAGCCGGATTGTGGATGCATGGTGCATTGGATGACAATGGCAAGTGGATAGAGGGCTTGAATGAAAATAGTACTTACTGGATACACCAGTGGAGGAAGAAAGGATCGCAACCTGGAATCGGTTTGAAAGAAACCTGTCAATTTCTGATAACTAAAAGTACGGACGACGGACTGACATGGAGTTTTCCTGATAATATAACAGGTAAGACTAAACGCCCTGAATGGTGGTTGTTTGCTCCGGCTCCCGGACAAGGGATTACATTGGCAGACGGTACTTTGGTTTTTCCTACGCAGGGACGTGATGAGAAAGGAACCGCATTTTCCAATATTACATATAGTAAAGACCATGGAAAAACTTGGATGACCAGTAATCCGGCATATTCGAATGTGACGGAATGTAATGCAGCACAATTAAGTGACGGTACGGTGATGCTGAATATGCGTGATAATAGAAACCGGGGTAATAAAGAAGTAAATGGCCGGAGAATTTGTACGACAACAGACTTGGGTGAGACATGGAAAGAGCACTCTACATCACGGAAAGCATTGGTGGAACCGACGTGTATGGCAAGTTTGCACCGTCATGATTATACTGTCGGTGGAGAAAAGAGAAGCATATTATTATTTGCCAATCCCAGCGATTATGAGACACGGGATAAGTTGACTTTGAAAGTTAGTTTTGACGATGGAATGACATGGCCTGAGAAATACTGGATTTTGTTTGACCAGTATCGTAGTGCCGGTTATTCCAGTATCACGTCAATAGATGAAAATTCAATAGGGATATTATATGAAAGCAGTCAGGCAAATATGGCTTTTATTAAAATTGATTTGACTGAAATTCTAAACAGGTAAGCCATGAACAGTAAAACTTCAAATATATATCCATGGGTGATAGTCGGATTACTATGGGGAGTTGCTTTACTCAACTATATGGATAGACAAATGCTTTCTACTATGCGGATTCCGATGATGGCAGATGTCCGTGAACTGGAGTCGGCTGCAAATTTTGGCAGATTGATGGCGGTCTTTTTGTGGGTATATGGGTTGATGAGTCCCATTTCCGGGATTATCGGTGATCGTATGAGTCGTAAATGGTTGATTGTAGGCAGCCTGTGTGTATGGTCTGGAGTGACATATTTGATGGGGTATGCCACCACTTTTGACCAGCTTTATTGGCTTCGTGGAATTATGGGAATAAGTGAGGCATTGTATTTGCCCGCCGCTCTGTCTTTGATAGCTGATTTTCATCAAGATAAGACACGTTCGTTGGCAGTGGGAATACATATGACAGGGCTCTATGTAGGTCAGGCGATAGGTGGTTTCGGAGCTACTTTTGCAGCCATGTATTCTTGGCATAGTACCTTCCACTGGTTCGGTATTATTGGGGTAGGATATGGGGTCATTCTGGCCTTTTTCTTACGGGATAAGGAAAGAGGAACGATCTCTGTTATGCAGGAAAAAGTGACGAAGATACCGGTTCTGAAGAGCTTGGCTATGTTGTTTTCTAATGTCTTTTTCTGGATTATCCTGTTTTACTTTTGTGTGCCGGGCACTCCGGGATGGGCGGCAAAAAACTGGTTGCCGACTCTTTTTTCAGAGAGCTTGTCTATTGATATTTCCGTGGCAGGACCGATGTCTACTATTTCCATCGCTTTGTCGTCACTGTTCGGAGTGTTAGTCGGTGGATATATATCAGACCGTTGGGTGCTCAGAAATGTACGCGGAAGGGTATATACGGGAGCTTTGGGATTGGGTTTTATCATTCCCTCTTTATTGTTTATCGGATTCGGACATTCCATTTTCGCATTAGTGTTGGGAACAATTTTGTTCGGAGTGGGATTCGGAATGTTCGACGCAAATAATATGCCGATTCTTTGCCAGTTTGTTTCAGCCCGTTATAGGGCAACGGCATACGGTATAATGAATATGTGCGGAGTATTTGCGGGGGCGGCAATAACCAGTATTCTGGGAGAATCTACGGATGCCGGACATTTGGGACGTGATTTTGCGCTTCTGGCAGTATTTGTATTAATTATGCTGGTCATTCTGGTCACATGTTTGCGACCTAAGACCATTGATATGAAGGATTAATATTTAAAACTATAGATCATGAAAAAAATACTATGCATAATTGTCGGTATGCTTTGTCTTTTACCTTTGGGAGCAAAGGTAAAGCTACCGGCAATTATTGGAAATGATATGGTATTGCAACAGAATACCAATGTCAATCTGTGGGGATGGGCTACACGTTCTCGAAAAATTACAGTTAGAACATCTTGGGATAATAAAAACTATACAACCACTTCCGCATCGGATGGTACGTGGAAAATACAGGTACAGACACCTTCTGCCGGTGGTCCTTATACCATTACTATATCCGACGGAGAACCGGTAACACTTACTAATGTTCTGATAGGGGAAGTATGGTTATGTTCGGGACAGTCGAATATGGAAATGCCTGTAAAAGGGTTTAGGGGACAACCGGTGGAGGGCTCATGTGATGCTATTGCAACAGCTCTCCCATCCGATAATATTCGTATGATTACGCTTAAAATAAATAGTAGTCAGACTGTTTTAGATGATTGCGTGGCAACTCCTTGGGTGGAGTCTACACCGGCTAATGTCGCGGATTTCAGTGCCACTGCCTATTTTTTTGCAAGTTATCTGCGTAAAGTTTTGAATGTGCCGGTAGGTGTCATTTGTTCTAGTTGGGGTGGGTCCAAGATTGAGTCATGGATTAATAAAGAGGTATATACGGAAAAATTCCCGGAAATATCTTTGTCGGTACTGACCAAAGATCCTAAAGACATTGCCAGACCAAAAGATGAACCCACGTTACTATACAATGCGATGATTCATCCGATAAAGCAATTCACCATTAAAGGTACCATTTGGTATCAGGGAGAGAGTAACTTAAATAATCCGCAGGTATATAAGCGATTGTTTCCGGCGATGGTAAGGTCTTGGCGGAAGGAATGGAACCAAGGTGAATTTCCTTTTTATTATGTGCAGATAGCACCCTATGATTACGGACGGAAAAATGCAGATAAGACGGAAGCGGCTGAAATTCGCCAAGTGCAACTGGAATGTTTGAAGGAGATCCCTAATGCGGGTATGGTTGTCACGGCGGATATTGGAAATCGCACCTGCGTACACCCCTCTGATAAGGAGAGTGTAGGGAAGCGACTTGCTCTGTGGGCATTAGCCAAAACTTATCAGCGTAGTGGAACACCTTATAGTGGTCCTCTCTACAAGTCTTTTACAATAGATAAGGAAAAGATAATTGTGGAGTTCGATTACGCAGAAATGGGGATGACATCTTATGACAGGGAAATTGTCGGATTTGAGATTGCAGGAAAAGATGGTATTTATTATCCGGCGAAGGCTGTTCTTTTTGATAATAAAACCAAAGTGATGCTGACTAGCGATCAAGTTCCCGAACCGGTAGGGGTTAAGTACGGGTTCAGAAATTATCAGCCGTTGAATTTATTTTCAAATTTCGGATTACCGGCTTCTCCTTTTGTTGCAAAATAATTTTATAATATATGAAACAAGAAAATAGAAAAACCTGAAATTAGAGTTATTAACTTGTAATCTACAATTTATGTTAAATGCATTTTTTTTAAAGAGTAAGCTACTCCGCATGTCGGGTATCTTATTGGTTATCCTCTCTTTTTGTATACCTGCATTCTCGGCTTCGCTCGAGGCTTTGGGTATAGAACAAAAGAAGGTAACAGTAAACGGAGTTGTTTTGGACGATACACGAGAACCGTTAATAGGGGTTTCGGTTTTAGTGAAAGGTTCTCAACAAGGAACAGTAACAGATTTGGATGGAAAATATTCCATCACTGCTCCGGCAGACGGTATTTTGGTATTCTCATTTGTAGGAATGGAAAAACAGGAAATACCGGTAAAGGGGCGGAACAATATCCTGGTGACGATGAGAAGCAGTTCGGTAGCTTTATCAGATGTTGTTGTTATCGGGTATGGTAAACAGTCCAAGGCAGCATTGACCAGTGCCATTACTAAAGTGGATTCAAAAGATATGGCAATTTCGCCGACAGGAAATCCGATGTCAATGTTACAGGGAAAAGTGCCGGGTATGGAAATCCGTGTAAATTCCGGCCAACCGGGGGCTGACCCTCAGATTATAGTACGTGGTGGAACGACTACTGCGCCCGAAAGTGATTCTCCTATGGTAATCATTGACGGCGTGATTCGTACTATGAAGGATATTAATTATGCGGATATAGAAACCATACAAGTATTGAAAGATGCAGCTTCAACAGCCATTTATGGTTCAAAGGCTTCTCGTGGTATTGTTATGATTACAACCAAACAAGGAAAAGCCGGTAAAGGGAGTATCTCTTTCAGTTATGGATTGTCTGTAGACCACCAGCCGAAAAGAATGCCGTTGTCCGGTGCCCGTGAATATCTGACCGCAACTCGTACGGCTGCACTGCACGCAACCGATCCGGATAAATATCTGTCAGGTACGTTTGCAATGAGTACCGCTAATAAACGAAATGCTTTGAATACGACCGCTTTTCTGGATGATTACATTGCCAATTATGGTCAAGGATATGTAGAAGACCTGTTGTATAATCAGGGGTGGGAGATGATGGAAGACCCGGCAAATCCCGGTAAGATGTTGATTTTTAAGGAAACGGACTTTCAGGATAATCTCTTTCAAACGCCAGTCAACCATGATTTTAATATAAACTTCAGTGGCGGCAACGAGAAAGCGACTTACTATATGAGTTTGGGATATCTCACTCAAGATGGTATTGTTGTAGGTACTCATTATAATCGTTGGAGTTTTCTTACAAATGCTTCTTACAAGATTCGTAAGAACCTTACTGTAAAAGGTATGGTAAACTACTCTATGAGAACGACTGCGGGCATTAATGAAAATAATGTAATGTCAAGGGCTGCCAAAATGCCGCCTACAGTGCGCCAGTATTATGAAGACGGAACTCCGGCACCGGGTGAATTGACAAGTTCGTTCCGTACTCGTCTGCACGAAGTTTATTATCAGGAGAAAGAAAACAGAGTGAGCCGAATCAATCTTTCTGCCGAACTGGATTGGGAGATTATTCCCGGGCTACATCTCAAACCTATGTTCTCGTATACCAATAATGAGGGTAAAGACCATAACTTCGAGAGGTATAATGAAGTGGTGAAGAATAGACCGGTGTCCGAAGCGCATAATATGGATCTACATTATCAATATGATCTTATTTTGAATTATGCGAAGACAATAAAGGATAAGCATAACTTGGATTTGATGGTCGGTGGCAACTATATTTATGATAACTGGTATCGTTTCAGTGGTTCCGGTTATGGCGGAACATCAGATTATATCGAAACGCTGAACGGTATTGCGACGGAATCTGCCAAGACTACTTCCACTTTTGAAGAGAAGAAGATGAATAGTTACTTCGGGCGTGTCAATTACAATTATGATATGAAATACTTGTTTTCTGCAAGTATTCGTTATGACGGTTCTTCTCACTTTGCCGCCAATCATAAGTTTGCTGCTTTTCCGGGTGTATCTGCTGGATGGAATATGCATCGTGAGGCTTTCTTTGAACCCTTATCGAAAGTAGTCAGCAATTTGAAACTTAGAGCCAGCTGGGGAAAAACGGGATATGACAACCTTGCTCTGGAAAATACGGAAGGCTCTTATGAAGCCGGTAAAAACTATGCAGGGGAAGCCGGTATTTTGAATACAGTGCTTATGAACCGCAATTTGTTATGGGAAGAAACAACCTCTACCGATTTGGGACTTGAAGCCGGTTTCCTGAATAACCGTATTAATCTGTCTTTCGACGCTTATTATAAAAAGACAACGAACCGTTTACTGAACGAGAATTTGTGGTCGGAAACGGGATTTGCTTCAATCAAGTCCAATTTCGGCTCCTTGAACACGAAAGGGGTGGAAATAGCCATTAATGCGATTCCCATACAAACCCATGATTTCCGTTGGAATATAGATGCCAATTTTTCGATTTGGAGAACAACTATCGGCAAGTTACCCAATAATGGCGCAGATAAGAATCGTACCGGCGGCGGAATCATTTTTGACCCGAAACTGGGAAAATATGTTGAAGTAGGTGGATTTGCGGAAGGAGAGCGTTTCGGTTCCCGTTTTGCTTATCAGTTGGACGGGGTTTATGCAACAGATGAAGATGCAGCCAACGCTCCTTATGATGAAGGAGTATCTTCCGGTTGGTTGGGTAAAGGGAAATGTGCAGGTGATGCCATTTGGCGTGATGTGGATGGAAACGGTATCATCAATTCCAAAGACATGGTGTTTGTAGGATATATTCACCCTGATAAGATGGGGTCTTTCAACAATACTTTCACTTACAAGAATTTTACTTTACGGATTGCCACGGACTTCTCATTGGGAAATGTGATTGATAACCATTTCAGGGCACAGGCGAACGCAAATTCACGGAATAACTTTGCAACGATTCATGATGTAGCCAGTAGCAAGATGTGGCACAAACCGGGTGATATAGCTTCTATTCCTCGTTATGATGTAGAGTCTGACTGGGATAACGGAAAGCGTAATCATGGTCGTCCGAGCAGTTCTACCATTGGTTTTAGTGGTGGCAGTGCCAACACCTTGTATATAAAGAAAGGTGATTATCTGGCATTTCGTGAAGTCTCCCTATCATATCCCTTGCGTACCAAGTGGCTGCGTGCCGCTAAGATTGAAACGCTGGACTTGACGGCAGCTGTCTATAATTTAGGATATTGGACTGCTTATGACGGACTTACTCCTGAAGTAATTGGTGCTGATGCCGGTAAATATTCCCGTCCGCGTCAGTTTATATTCTCTGTAAAATTTACAATGTAACATTAAAGTAAACGATGATGAGAGCTAAATTAATAATGTTTAGTATAATGACTGCCTGTACCTTAGGTAGTTGTGAATCTATATTGGAGATAGATCCTATTTCTGAAATAACTATGGCAAATTACTGGAAATCGGAATCTGACGTGAAAGGCTACCTGAATGGTCTTTATTCGGATTATAGAGGAATGACCAGTACTACCCTGTATGGAGAAGATCGTGGAGATGCTATGGTATCGGGAGTGATTGGCGGTGTTTCACGTTCGCATCAGCATGAACTGAATGAAGAATATGGATTGGACTGGCGTACTTTCTATGAGAACATTCATCATTGCAATATGATAATCAAATATGCTCCGGGAATTGACTTTACACTGGAAAATGAAAAGAAACGTATCTTGGCACAGGCATATACTTTTAGGGCAAAAGCCTATCTTACTTTAACTCAGATGTGGGGAGACGTGCCTGTTGTTTTAAATCCGACAGAATCTTATGATAAGGAGTCACGCCCGACGCGTAGTACGGCTTCAGAAGTGATGAAACAGATTCTTTCAGATGTTCAGACTGCCATCGATCTTTTCCCGGAAACGAATATTTTGGATAAGAATCGGATTTCAAGACCTGCTGCGTTATGTCTGAAAGCGGAAGCGCTGGCATGGAAATATACGGTTCAGCGGAGTAATGACAAGAATGACTTGACAGATGCGATTTCTGCATTGGAAGAAGTGGAAAAGTGCGGTGTGAGTATGATGGATAAATATGCGGATATTTTCGATGTGGCAAACAAGAAAAACAGCGAAATCATTTTCTCTATTTATCTGAAGAAAGATGAATATAACAATATGTATATGTCTACGTTGTCCATGTCTGCCGCAGCCGGACTGCTGACTAACGATATTGTGAACAAAGAAGACATTCCATACACTAACTCCACAATCGCACGTCACGTGTATGCTCCGTCTCCCCGTCTGATATCGCTTTTCAGTGACAAGGACAACCGGGCTTCGTCAGCTTATATCAATGCTATAAATTCAAAAGGGGCGGTAGTTTTCACTTCACAGAACAAATTTCGGGGGACAGCTTATACCGATGACCGTTATTATGATAATGATATCGTGGTTTATCGTTTGGGCGAAGTCAAATTGTTGAAAGCGGAATTGTTGTGTTATCTGGGTGGTGACAATGTACAAAAAGCCATTGATGCTATGTTCGCTACCCGTAATCGTGCCGGAATCGGAGCGTATACCGGGAGTACGGTCCAGAAAGTGGTCCAGAAAGAGATATTGGACGAACGCGGCAGGGAATTGTGTTTCGAGTTGAAGCGTTGGCCTGATCTGATGCGGGCACATCACGCGGGTACCATTGATATTTATAGTTATATTCCTAATTTGGTTGGTAAATCTACTCCATTGTATTTCCCGATTTTGAGGAAGATGATTGATTTGAATCCTAATTTGGAACAAACTGAGGGTTATTAAAAAATAGAAACAATGAAAAATTTAAACTTAATATTTGCATGGGTATGCCTGTTGTTTATATCGACGGCATGTAATGATGTGGAGCCGAGCATATCTTCTTTACCGGTTCCCACGAGCAAGCCTTATTCCATCAATAGGGAAGGATATGCCTATTTTAGAATCCCCACGATGGTAATTACTAACAGCGGTACAATATTGGCATTTGCCGAGGGACGTCGCAATGGTCCTGAAGATGAAGGGGACATCGACATCGTGTTAAAGCGTTCCACTGATAAAGGAAAAACTTGGGGGCCGTTAATAACAGTCAAGGATGATGGAGAAAATCGTTGTCGTAATCAAGTACCTGTTTATCTTCCGGATATCAATCGTATCATTTTACTATCTTGCTGGAATCCGGGTGCAACAGGAACTAATTCAATTTTTGTAACTTATTCGGATGACGAAGGATTGACATGGGCGAAAGAAAAGGACATAACTGCTTCCGTAACTCCTGACAAATATAGATGGTACGCTACAGGGCCTTGCCATGGAATAGTGAAACAGTTTGAGCCGCATAAAGGGAGAATTGTAGTGCCGTGTAATCATAATACCACTACATCCGGTGCGGGACGTTCTCATGTGATATATTCGGATGATAAGGGAGAAACTTGGCATTTGGGTGGTATTATGGACGTGGATTATACGAATGAAAGTACTGTGACTGAATTAAGTAACGGTGATTTAATGTTGAACATGCGCAAACAGTCTGACACGGAAAAATATAGGATGGTCTCCACCAGTACGGACGGCGGACTGACATGGACTTCGTGTAAGTATACTACATTGAAAGAACCTATATGCCAAGGTTCCATACTCTTTTACGGTTTGGGGGATGATGGTAAAGGCATTATTCTGTTCTCGAATCCTGACAGTCAGACCAATCGTAATAATAACACGTTAAAGATGAGCGAGGATGACGGAGTAACTTGGAAGAAGCAATATTCCTATACAGGAAGTGATTATGGAGGATACTCGGACATTGCCCGTTATCCTGACGGTACAATTGGGGTATTATATGAATATGGTTTCAAGAATATCGGAGGCATTGCTTTTCAGAATGTTGAGTTGTCACAGCTACAATAAAACATGCGTAGAATTAAAAAATAGATTGATATGAAAAAGATAATATATTTCTTGTTCGTGTGTGTCGGGACCTTTTATGCCTGCAAAGACGAGGAACAAGTACTGTTGAATGCAGATTTTATTTCAGACAAGCAAACCATATCCGCAGGGGAGAAGGTATATTTTATGGATAAGTCTGCTGGAGAACCTGTACGTTGGGATTGGGCTTTTGAAGGTGGAGAACCTAGTGTGTCTAATCTGTTCAGCCCGGAAATCGTGTATAATTATCCGGGAACTTATACCGTAAAATTAAGAGTAGGGCGGGGGACGGAAAATGCGGAGACTGAGATGTTGAAATATATCACAGTTGTATATCCGGATGAAATCACCGTAGCTTTTAAAGCCAATAAAACTCAGGCATTGAGTGATGAATCTATTAGTTTCACAGATATGTCCGTAGGATTCCCGTCTACTTGGTTGTGGGAATTTATTCCTGCAGAAGGCCGTACCGTCACCTCAACGGAACAGAATCCGAGTTTAGTATTTGAGCCGGGAGTTTACTCTGTTAAATTAACAGTTACTAATCCTAAGACAACGGCTACGCTTACGCAAGAGAATTATTTGAATATTATTGATAAGAATTCAGTTGCTGCAGATATTACGGCAGACCGGCGTATGGTTATAGAAGGGGGAGTCATATCATTCAAGGATACTAGCTTGGGACGTCCTACCCGTTGGAACTGGACGTTTGAAGGAGGAACACCTTCTACTTCCAATGAGCAGAACCCGACTGTTACTTATTCAACTGCCGGTAAGTATAAAGTTACTTTAGTCGCTTCTAATGATATGAATACTTCCACAGCTGAACAGGAAGGATATATCACAGTATTGCCGGGTAAAGATATTGTTCTTTTCTATCCGTTCGAGGGTGACAGTAAAGATATGGGTCCCAATGCTATTCATCCGGAAATTCTTAAATTGGGAGATAATATGGATGTCAACTTTAATGCACCTGCCCGTAAGGAAGGATTTACCTGTGCTGAGTTCAGAAGTAAGGATAATCAGAATTATGCATTCTTGTCGTTGCCGGATAATGATGCATTAGATTTCCAGGCAACTCCGGTGACTACTTCTTTCTGGGTGAAAACTTCGAATAAAACAGCTGCTAATCTGGGGGTATTCCAGCATGGAGCCGGTCCTAATGCAAGTACAGACGGAAAGAATAAGCAGACTTGGTTTAGATTCCAAAAATCCAGTCCGTTTATAAGATATGTCATTGAGTACTCTGGGCTTTCCGGAAACTGGACTGATTATAAGACAAAAGCCATGACAGACGGAGAGTGGCATCATTATGTATGTGTTCATACCAATGGAAGCACCTATTTATATATTGACGGAGTAAAAGCAGCGGAAGCACTCAATAAAGGTTTGAAACCAATTGATCGGAAGCCTTATTTCATCGGTGCCATGTACAGAGGGGCAGAAGGCTCCCGTTCTTATGAGAACTTTATGGATGGTTATATAGATGATTATCTGGTGTATAATCGTGCATTCACGGCAGCAGAAGCGAAAGCGCTTTATGATAGCATGAAATAAGTGATATCATATTCACTGATATAAGTCTAAAGGCAACTTGCTCATCGGTATCGGGAGTTAGTTGCCTTTTCTTGTACTGTATTTGTCATTAACCTGAATTTTTTCTTTGTATATTTGCAAACAGATACATTTTAGTATTATTATGAAAAATATTTTTATTCAAATTCTTCGTGTCCTGATGCTTTTTCTGCTTCTTATTTCAGGAGTTATTGGCTATATAATTTACGAAGATACATTGTCGGAGTGGTGGATACCTGTCGGAGTGGCATTGATGATAGCTGTTGCTACATTTCCTTTCTACATGAGGTGGGCATGGCTGACAGCCGGAGATAATAAAATAGTTAATTTTTTGTGTCATTTGGTATGTGTGGGAGTTATGAGTTATGCACTGTTTCTTGTAGGTAACTATTGGTTGGCAGACCCTGCTTCCATGCAGGAAGAAGAAGTTGTAGTGCAGAGGAAGTATCAGGAGACGCATAAGAAAACCCGCCGGGTAGGTAAGAGGCGTTATGTACCGGACGGTGTACGTAAGGAGTACTATTTGGAAGTAGCTTTTACAAATGGTACTATGAAAACATTGCATGTACCACTCTCTACTTATAACAAGACACGACAGGGTGCAACAAAGACATTGACTTTGCAGAAAGGATTCTTCGGGCTTCCGGTGATAACAAAAGGACTTTAAAGAAATATCTGCGAAAGACTCATTGCAATGAGATATCCGACTTGTTGGCTAAAGCCACTTTTCTGCGGAGAAGTAAGTCGGATATAGTTAATGCATTTTCCATCGAATCGTTTGATAATTTCATAAAACCGTATAAGAAATGCAAGGATATTATTCAAGCTTTAGAAACATTTCTTTTAGATTGATTGTCACGCAGTCAAACTGATTCACCATATCCATACCGATAATCCCTGCATCATCTGATGTCTGGAAATCACCGTTTGTAGTATCCACTGCAAGATTTTTCAATTCGACCGGAACTTTACCGACCTTTATGCGGAAGGAGGGTAAGCGCAATATTTCTTTTGTTACCACTATGTTGAAGCCGCCACCCGTAATGTGTTCCCGTTTGCCGGAAGCGTCGAGTTCGGACTTATGGCCTTCATAATATCGGTAATACAAGCCGGCAGTAGAACATCCTGTGTCAAAGTGCAACTTGAGCCTTTCCCCATTGTTTGCCTCTGCTTTTATTTTCAGTGCGCGGTCGGTCAATATCATGTTACGTCCCGAAGCGGGGAGCGGTGTAGATGATACAGGAAAGACAATTTTTTTTTCTTTCGGATAGATACGCAGTTCATCGAACAAATTGATAAAATCCATGCCGAGAATTGCGTCAACCCTCATGACACTGTCCAGCGCGTTAGGCGGAGCAACAGTAATGAGTGGATAATGGAAAATCATGCTACCAATCTGCATATTCTCCACTGTTCCCATTTGTCCGTTCATAGCTCCGGGAAGCGTTGAATTGATTGTCAGCGAATCATTCAACATACGTACACCTACCTCTTTGGCAAAACGTTCGGACATGAAACTGGTTCCGGCACCGGTATCAAAAATGAAGCGGTATGTTTTTCCGTTGATTGTAACAGGTATTAAAATTGTTGTACCCCGCCAACCCTTCGGTTCAACACTTGTCGGTAGTTTTACTTTTTCTATTTCAATAGGGACGGATACATCGCAATCCGGTCGTGTGATACTTGGTGCCGGGATGCTACTCAATTTGCTATAGAAAGAAAAGACCTGCTCAAGTCCTTCATAAGCCTCTTTCTCTGCATTTTGTGCTTTAAGCTGGTCGATGATGCTTTGTGCATTCTGCGCTGCTGAAGCATAATTGCCCCTTAAACCGTCTATTTGACAGGCCAGTATAGTCATGCCAAGTACATTTGAACCTCCAATTTCATTCTGGTGATTGGTAAGTAGTTTCCGGATGCCGCTTATTGCTTTATCCGGACGGTTGAAGTTATAATCAATCATGATTTCCGACATCAGTTTAAGAAAATCAACCTGCATGGAATCTTTTAAGATCGGATAGTTTTCTTCCAGACCGAACCAGTCCGACTGATTGATAAGTGTTCCGATACGTTCGTCGGCACTTTGTGAAAAAACAGGGATAGAAAAAAGGACCGCTGCTAATAAAAATAATTTCTTCATTTGTTTTGGGTATTTTATAGTTCTGTATTTATGTGTATTTTTCTGACTATATTTTATTTGTTATATCCATAAGCTATTTTGTTTCTTTGGGTATGGTGGTAAATATAGTGAATTAATCAGAAACGTAGAATAAGGTTCGTTTTTATTTTGGGAAAGTTTGTTCAAAAACATAAAATTCGCCCTCTGCCAATCTTCAAAAGACTGACAGAGGGCGGCTACCATGACGAGAAAAAAGTCGAAGTTTATTGCTTGGCTTCGTTATTTTGTTTCAACAGAAATTCATCAATTGCTTTCTTCAGTTGGTCTTTGGGCAAAGCTCCCTGTGAGATTCTAGGCTGTTCGTTCATCGGAATCATCAGCAAGGTAGGGATGCTGCGAATTCCGAAAGCGGCGGCCAAATCCTGTTCTTGGTCCACATCAATTTGATAGATATCTATTTTACCGCTATATTCTTTGCTAAGTTCTTCAAGAATAGGGTGCAGCGCTTTACAGGGTCCGCACCAGGTTGCGTAGAAATCAACAATTGCCGGACGTTTGCCTTCAAATTTCCAATCGTTCGGATTGGCTTCATAATTATATACTTTCTTCAAAAAATCCGCTTTATTTAATGCTATTACTTCCATTTTATTTTCTTTTTTTGTTGGTTCATTACTCTTTTTATTTTCTCCGCTGTTTCCTGCGCAAGCAGTGGTAGCAAGTACGATAGCGAAGGCACTCATAATACTTTTGATTAGTTTCATAATTCTTTTCTTTTTATTTTTTCTCTGATGCAAAGATAGAGGGATTACAGTTCCCCTGAAATGGCGATTTGGCCGGAACACTTGGCGAAATTTCCTTTAGACAGTTAGTTAATGCTAAAATATGTCTTTTATTCTTTGGTAGGGAAGAGATAGACTTGGTTGTGGATTATGGTGCACAAGATATATAATTCTATAATATATTGATATTTCATGTTTTATAATTGTTGTTCAAGGCTAAATTTACAAATTAGTACCATTTTAGTATCACTATTTAGCCTTTATGAAAATTATGGCTCACCTTAATGTTTTGTCACTTTATCGGATTTATATATAGTGATGTTTGCGCACTGACATGTAGGAACACAGAAGATTACGGATGAATAGCTAAAAGTCTATAAGCGACAATGTGAATATCAATATCGGCTCCATTTGAAAGTATTACCTTTCGTGCAGATTTTCACAATAATCCGACGGTGTCATTCCTGTTTGCTTTTTGAACATCCGGCTGAGATGCTGTGGATATTCGAAGCCCAATCCGTATGCTACCCGTGCAATGCTTTCACCTGTGGCAAGTTCGTTTTTTGCCAGTTGTATTATGTATTGGCGGATATAATTGCTTGCAGTATCACCCGTTGTCTTTTTTATCATATCCCCGAAATAATTCGACGACATGCAAAGTTTGTCGGCGCAATACTGCACCGTCGGCAAGCCATGTGCCTGTTGCATGTTCCCGTCAAAGTAATCGTGCAACAAACGGTCGAATTTCATCAACATATCCGAATTATCGAGTTTCCGGGTGATGAACTGGCGGTTATAGAAACGCTGGCAGAAGTTCAGGACCAACTCGATATAGCCCACAATGATGGAGTCTTGAAGTTCATCGTGCCTTTTCTGGAGTTCATCCCTTATCTGGCGCATCAGTGATGTCAAAATACCATGTTCTTCGTCGGTCATGTGCAGGGCTTCATTGACACGGTAATCGAAAAAGGAATAATTCTTTATCGCCTTTTCCAACGGGGTGCCGTGCAACAGGTCGGGATGGAACAGCAACGCCCAGCCCGTCAGCATCACCCGTTCGCCGTTGTCCTCTTTTCCGCCGATTTGTCCGGGGGCGACGCAAATGACCGTTCCTTTCTTGTAGTCGTACTTCCCACAACCGTATGCCAGGTCTATTTCCGCTTCGTCATGAAAGAATATGCCATAGATGCTGTAATTGTTCAGGCTATGACGTACAGGAGACACTTCCGCGTAATCAATGACACTGACCAGCGGATGCCTGTCGGTATGTCCTACCCACCGGCTATAATCGCCCACGTTTCTGACCTTCAGAATTTTGTTCATAGCATCTTATATAACTCTTTTCTTACGAATGCAAAGATACATTATTTCAATCACATAGCCGAATGTCAGGCATGAAATTCAGTAAAAGTGATACAAGTTACCCACTTATCGTTAAGTCCGCTGTCGTGTAACCCGGTAATTTTGCATCATCAAAAGAAATCAAATGATGAATGAACGAATTGACATTCCAGCGGAATTGTATGAAGATGAAGTCGTGTGCTTCTTTGCAGACCGTTATCATACTTCTACCGAAAATGTGGTGAGATGTTTTCTCGTACAGGACGGGATTTGCCCGGAACAGGAAAATGAACCCATAACTTTCCGGTTGGAAGATAATGAAATGGAGATTATGCGAGGCTTGACTTATGGAGGTCATTCTTAAAAATTACAGGATTTATGGACAGAAGAGATTTTTTGAAAATGTCATCAATGACCGCCTTACTGGCAGCCGGGGATTGGACGGGATTGTCGAAAGTCTTTGCCCAATCTACGTCGCGGTCTAAAAACGGTTATTCGAACGGGAATAATCCATCGGGGAATATGGAATACAGAAACCTCGGAGGATTGGCCGTATCAGCCATCGGTCTGGGTTGCCTGCCGATGGTAGGCTATTATGGCGGGAAATATGAAAAAAGGGATATGATTGCCCTCATCCGACGTGCATACGACAAAGGTGTGACCTTTTTCGACACAGCGGAAGTGTACGGGCCTTATACCAGCGAAGAGTGGGTAGGCGAGGCACTGGCTCCGTTCCGTGACAAAGTGAAAATCGGCTCGAAGTTCGGTTTTGGGGTCGAGGAAAAGCAACCCACCTCCCTGAACAGCCGTCCCGACCATATCCGTCGCGCAGTGGAAGGGTCGCTCCGGCGGTTGCGTACAGATCATATTGACCTTTTGTACCAGCACCGTGTCGATCCAAACGTGCCGATGGAAGAAGTTGCCGGAACGGTCAAAGATTTGATGCAGGAGGGAAAGGTATTGCACTGGGGACTGTCGGAAGCCAGCGCACGCTCCATCCGTCGCGCCCATGCCGTATGTCCTTTGTCAGCGGTACAGAGCGAATATGCCATCTGGTGGCGAGAACCGGAAACGAAGATATTTCCGACACTCGAAGAGTTAGGCATCGGCTTCGTTCCCTATTGCCCGTTGGGGCGTGCTTTTCTTACCGGGATAATCGACGAGAACAGCCGTTTCAAACAGGGAGACCGCAGGTGGAACCTGCCGCAATTCACCCCCGAAGCACTGAAACACAACATGCCGCTCGTGGCACTTGTCCGCAAATGGGCGGAGCGTAAAAGTGTGACTCCGGCGCAGTTCGCCCTCGTGTGGATGCTTTCGCGCAAGGTGTGGATAGCCCCGATACCCGGAACGACCAATCCCGCCCATCTCGATGATTTTCTCGGTGCGGCAACCGTTCGTCTCACTCCCTACGAAATGGAAGAGTTCGACAAGGAATATGCAGCAATCGACCTCATGGGACACCGTGCCGACCCGTTCACCGAAAGCCAAATCGACAAATAAAGAATATAAAGTATGAAAAAGATTTTATTGATTCCGTTTTTATTGTTTGCCGCCTTGTCCATGACGGCTTGCGGAAGCGGTTCTGATGAGCCGTTCACTCCTGAACAGCTCGAACAGTCGGAAAATCCGGGCGGCGGTGATGATTCCGATGATAATCCCGACAGGCCTGTTCCCGGTGGGAACGGTCGCTACCTTGTTCTTTTTGCCTCCCGCACGAACAATACCGAACGTGTGGCGCAACTGATTCAGACGACACTCGACTGCGACATGCTTGAAGTGGAGCCGGAAACGGCATACGACAATGATTACAACTCCATGTTGGAACGGTCGCAAGAAGAACTGGCTGCCATCCGTCAGGGCAATTATCCGCCTGTCAAAACCTCGATGGAGAGTTTTGACGATTACGACATCGTATTCGTCGGTTATCCAATCTGGTACGGCAGTATGGCGACACCGATGCAAACATTCCTGCATTCCCATGCCTCCAAACTTGCCGGAAAACGAATCGCCCTGTTCGTCACCAGCGGCAGCAGCGGCATTTCCACTTCAGTCAATGAAGCCCGCAGTCTTTGCCCCGATGCAACGATAATTGGCCGAACCCTGTTGCTGACCTCTTCGAGTCTTTCGCAAATGGCGACACGTGTCCCGTTATGGCTTGAAGAAATCGGGGCAAACCGGGAAGAAACGGAAAGCCCTGGAGAAACATCCATGAAAGTAAAAATATCGGTCGGCAACCGCATTATTACCGCCACGATGGAGGACAATGCGGCAGGCAGGGACTTCCTCTCCCGTCTGCCGTTAGAGGTTACGTTGAACGATTACAACAACACGACCGAAAAAATATTTTATCCCGATCCGGTTCTGACGACCGAAGGAGTGACACGTGGCTGTGCGCCCACGCCCGGCAACATCACGATTTATGCGCCGTGGGGGAACGTGGCGATTTTCTGCAAGAGCCGGTCGCATAGCGATGACCTTATCAAAATAGGCCGTATCGATGGTGACGGTATCGAAGCTCTGAATATCGGAGGAGATATAGCAGTAAAATTCGAAAGACAATAAATATATGACGATAGAAGATTTCAAGACATACGTAAAGACACGGAAGCCTCTTGATACGGAGGAAATCCACCGTTTCATGGACGAGATGAGTAACGAGGCCCGTCGCGTCACGTTCCACCTGAATGCGGCTTATCATACGCCGGATGAAGTGCGCGGGCTGCTGTCCGAGTTGTTCGGCTATGAAGTTCCGCAATCGTTGCGCGTTTTCCCACCCCTCTATGCGGATTTCGGTAAAAACATCACCGTAGGCGAAAATGTGTTTATCAACGCCTGCTGTCATTTTCAAGACCACGGTGGAGTCATGATAGGCGACGGATGCCAGATAGGTCATAATGTGGTCTTTGCCACGCTCAACCACGGTCTTGCACCAAAAGAACGAAAGTCCACTTATCCTGCACCTATCGTATTAGGCAGGAATGTGTGGGTCGGCTCGAATGCTACCATTCTGCAAGGTGTTACCATCGGCGACAATGCCGTCATTGCGGCAGGCGCAGTTGTCACCAAGGACGTAGCGCCAAACACGGTAGTGGGCGGTGTCCCTGCACAGTTCATCAAGAATATTAACGACAAGTAATAACTTAAAAACAGACTGATATGTTAGGCAATTTCACTTTTCACAATCCCACGAAACTATACTTCGGGGAAAACTCATTGGAGAATTTGGGTAAAGAACTAGGCAAGTACGGAGAAAAAGTAATGCTGGTGTACGGCGGCGGGTCTATCCGTAAGAACGGCATTTACGACGCGGTGCTGGCAGAGCTGCGCAAAGCAGGCAAACAGACGGTTGAACTGTCGGGCGTCATGCCCAATCCCACCATCGAGAAGGTCATGGAGGGTGTGGCACTTGCCAGAAAAGAAGCGGTAGATTTGATCCTTGCCGTCGGCGGCGGGTCTGTCTGTGACTATTGCAAGGCAGTGGCAGGCTCCGCGTACTGCGAACATGACCCGTGGGAGTATTATTTCAACAATTTCGGGGAAATGACCTGCCGTTGGATTCCTGTCGGCTGCGTGCTCACGATGGCGGGAACGGGGTCGGAAATGGACAGCTGTTCCGTCATCTCCAAGCACAGCGAGAACCGGAAGAAGTTCTATTATTTCCGCAATCCAGATTTCTCCATTCTTAACCCCGTTTACACCTATACCGTGCCCAGACATCATACGGTGGCAGGCATTTACGACATCATGTCGCACATTCTGGAACAATACCTTTCGGGGACGGACGACAACACGACCGACTACATCGCCGAAGGGCTGATGCGTTCCCTCGTTGTCAGCTCCCGGAAAGTGCTTGGTAATCCGGAGGATTACGAGGCACGCAGCAACATCATGTGGACTGCGACATGGGCTTTGAACGGGCTTCTCGCCTGCGGCAAACCCACCGACTGGATGGTACACATGCTGGGGCAGGCCGTAGCCGCCTATACCGACGCGACCCACGGGCATACGCTTTCGGCTGTCAGTGGGGCTTATTACCGTCTGCTCATCAGCCGCTCAAAGGATGCCGAGAAGAAATTCTGTCGCTTGGCGGAGAATGTATGGGGCATATCTTCTGATGGCAAGACCGAAAAGGATATTGCTGTTGAAGGACTGCTGAGAATGGAAGAGTGGATGCGTGACTTGGGACTGGCAATGAATATCACGGCTTGCGGTGCCGATGTGTCGCAACTTGAAGGCATGGCCGATGCATGCCCCATCAACGAAAGCGGCTATGTCATCCTCACCCGTGAGGATGTAATCGAGGTGTTGCGTCAAAGCCTTTAATACCATTTTGAGGATGAGAAAATCAATAGGAACCATCTTGTTTCTCTCCCTTTTATTGTCGTGCAATACGCAGCCGGCAAAGGAGAGAAACAAACAAAACAGTACGGAAATGGAAAAGAAGAATATAGGAAACCTGCTTGCTCTCTATCCCAAACCGATGACCGTTGTCGGTGCGGAGGTCGAGGGCAAGGTGAACTGGCTCGTCGTAGGGCATACGGGTATTATCGGTCACGACCGGATTCTCGTGAGCATGAGCAAAAGCCATCATACAAATCAAGGGATAAAAGATTCCAAAAAACTTTCTATCAACCTTGTCAGTCGTGAAATGCTGCCGAAAGCCGATTATGTGGGCAGCGTAAGCGGCGTATCGGTCGATAAATCAAACGTATTCGAATATCATTGGGGAGAGAACGGCACTCCCGTAATCGACGCCTCGCCACTGACGATGGAGTGCGCCGTGGTGGACATCTACGAAACCGAAGGCTTCGACAACTTCATCTGCTCCGTCGCCAACACTTACGCCGATCCCGATGTACTTGACGCTGACGGGAAACTCGATTATACGCGGTTGAAACCCGTGCTGTTCGAGTTTCCGACCTATTCCTACATTGCCACCGGAGAGATTATCGGCAAATGCCTGAACTTGGACAAGCAGCCGGGAATGTGCGCCAAGAAGCCGATGACCGCCGACGGTATCGTGCGCCTATCGAAAATAGAAGTTTACCCGCAATATCTCGACGAATATATGAAATACGCAACCGAGGTGGGCGAGGTCTCCCTGCGTACCGAACCGGGCGTATTGACGATGTACGCCGTCAGCGAAAAGGAGAATCCCTGCAAGGTAACAATTCTTGAAACATATGCGAGCTGTGAAGCCTACGAGAAGCATATCGCTTCGGAGCATTTCCAAAAATACAAGCAGGGAACGCTGCACATGGTCAAATCATTGGTGTTGTCCGACCAGACGCCGCTCACCCCCGCAAACCGAATCAATAACTTCATTCAATAAAGAATCATGAACCGGATTATTTTAATTTCAGTATTCACCCTTTTAACAATCCATGTTATGGCACAGGAAAAGATAGTACAGACAGCAGGGCGCGACCAGTTAGGCGAGTTCGCACCCAAATTTGCGGAACTCAACGACGATGTCCTTTTCGGCGAGGTATGGAGCCGCACCGACAAGCTCGGTCTTCGCGACCGCAGCTTGGTAACGATTACATCGCTCATCAGTCAGGGCATCACCGACAATTCGCTGACATATCATTTGCAGTCGGCGAAGAGCAACGGCATCACCCGCACCGAAATCGCCGAAATCATCACACATATCGGCTTCTATGCCGGTTGGCCTAAAGCATGGGCGGCATTCCGTCTGGCGAAAGACGTATGGGCGGAAGAGACGGCCGGCGAGGATGCAAAATCTGCATTCCAACGTGAAATGATTTTCCCCATCGGCGAACCCAACACGGCGTATGCCAAATATTTCACCGGCAACAGTTACCTCGCATCGGTCTCGCGGGAACAAGTAAACATCTCCAACGTGACTTTCGAGCCTCGCTGCCGCAACAACTGGCACATCCATAAAGCCACGAAAGGCGGCGGACAGATGCTTATCGGTGTGGCCGGACGCGGCTGGTATCAGGAAGAGGGCAAACCGGCGGTAGAGATTCTGCCCGGTACGGTCATCCACATTCCCGCCGGCGTGAAACACTGGCACGGTGCGGCGGCCGACAGTTGGTTCGCACATCTGGCATTCGAGGTTCCCGGAGAAAACGCTTCCAATGAGTGGTTGGAACCCGTTTCCGACGAAGAGTATGATAAACTTTAATAATAAGTCGTATGTATAGGTTCTTATTGATATTGCTGTCGGTGGTCGGCATGGCGATCGCCACCGGCGCACAACAAAGACAGGATATGAGCAAAGGAAAATCAAACAACAAAATACTGGTAGCCTATTTTTCGGCGACGGGAACGACAGCACGAGCTGCCGAAAAACTGGCGGATGTTACGAACGGAGAGCTTTATGCGATTGTGCCTGCACGATCCTATACGAGTGCCGACCTCGACTGGAACGACAAACGGTCGCGCAGTTCGGTAGAGATGAACGACCCGAAGTCGCGACCAGCAATCAAGAGCAAAAAGGAAAACATCGCCGATTACGATATCATCTTCATCGGTTATCCCATCTGGTGGGACCTCGCACCGCGCATTATCAATACGTTCATTGAAAGCCACGACCTGAAGGGCAAAACAGTCATTCCTTTCGCCACATCCGGAGGTAGCACGCTTGCGGGCAGCGCAGCGGCGTTGAAGAAAACCTATCCCGCGCTGAACTGGAGAGAGGGACGCCTGCTTAATCGTGCCGATGAGAAAAGCATTCGCACATGGATAGATAACAGTAAGCTATGAAAAGAAGAAAGATTCGCAGCTTAAGTGTCAGTGAAATAGGCATGCGCTGCATGGGATTCTCCCACGGGTACGGTCAAGTACCGGACGCAGGATATACCGAAGAAGCCATTCGGGAAGCGTTCGGTTATGGATGCAATTTCTTCGATACGGCAGAGGGATACGGGAAGGAACTTTATTATCCCGGACATAACGAGGAAATTGTCGGGCGTGCGGTCAAAGGCTTTCGCAATGAGGCCGTGATTGCCACAAAACTGCATATCCAGCCTGAGACGGTTGAAGATTGCGGTTCCGTTTATGTTGCCGTCCGACGCCACCTTGAACGCTCATTAAAGAATTTGCAGAGCGATTACGTGGATCTGTACTACCTGCACCGCATCAACATGGAGGTGGACTATCTGGAGGTCGCCCATGCGATGGGCAGGCTCATTCAGGAGGGACTTGTCCGCGAATGGGGCATTTCGGCGGTAGACAAGGCTCAACTTGAAGCGGCGCATGCCGTAACGCCCGTAGGTGCCGTGCAGAATATCTACTCTATGGTGGAGCGCACTTCAGAAAAAGATGTCATTCCTTTTTGCGTAAAAAACAGGATTGCGTTTGTGCCGTTCTCGCCTGTCGCCAGCGGACTTTTATCCGGAAAAATTACACCGAATACGGAGTTTGGCCGGGTCGATGACGTGCGTGTATGGGTTCCACAACTGAAACGGGAGAACATAGCCGGCAATATGCCCATTGTTGAAATGCTCAGGAGTTTTGCCGCAGAAAAGCAGGCGACTCCGGCGCAGGTTTCTTTGGCTTGGATGCTCCGCAAATATACTAATGTCGTGCCTATTCCCGGTTCGAAGAACAAAGAGCGTATCATGGAGAATTTACGGGCGTGCGAAGTGCAACTGACGGATGAAGAGTTCGACAGGCTGGAGTCCGAGCTTGACAGATTACCGATATATGGCATACGCGGTCATGCGGAGACCGAGCAGACTTCATTCGGAAACAACTGGTTAAAACAAAAATAATTCAAGAATGAAAAGAATACTGATTTTAGGAGCATCCGGAACATTCGGGAAAGCTCTTGTCGAGAAGCTGAGCAATGACAAAGAGTGTCATCTGACACTTGCGTCCCGTCATGCCTCAGCTTTCTACCACGAAAGCGAGCGATGCCATGTCATCGATTGTGACGCCATGAAAACTGATGATTTACAACAGGCGATGACGAGTTGCCATGTGGTGTATTGCTCCATTTCAGGTGACAATTTGCCTATCATCGTTGAAAACACGGTATCAGCCATGAAGAAGGCCGGTTTACGCCGTCTTATCTTTATGGGAGCCGTGGGAATCTACGATGAAATTCCGGCGGACATGGACGATGAAGACAACGTGAAAAACAATCCCGACCAAATACCCAACCGCAAAGCGGCGGATATTGTGGAAAACAGCGGTCTGGATTACACGATACTTCGTCCGGGATATTTACGGGACGGGGATAAGGATGATTACACATTGACTTTCAAAGGTGAACAGGCGAAAGGATATGTTTCGACCATCCCCTCCGTTGTCGGGCTTGCCGTTCGTCTTATACATGATGACACGCTCTATGTCCGTCAAAGCGTGAGTATTACCCGTGATATGTTGCACGCATAACTGATTCTGATGAAACATATTTCAAGAACAATCTTTGCCATAGTCCTTGCATTGGGAATGGCAATTCAAACAAACGCACAGGAAATGAATAAAGTACCAACAGTAAAACTGAACAACGGCATGGAAATGCCGCAACTGGGAGTAGGCACGTTCTTGGTCAAGGACGATGCCGCAGAAAGAGTATGCCATGCAATCAAGGTCGGATTCCGCCTGATCGACACGGCACAGGGCTACGGAAACGAGAAAGAGGTGGGCGAAGGCATACGCCGGAGCGGAATAGACCGCCGAGAGTTATTCATCACCACGAAAGTGAACACTACGGAAATGCGCAACGGCATCGTGCGCCAGTCGCTCGATAAGAGCCTTGCCAATCTTGGGACGGACTATATCGACCTTGTACTCATCCACTGGCCCGTAAAAGGACATATCAAGGAGACTTGGCAGATATTGGAGGAATACGTGGACAAGGGGAAAATCCTCAGTATCGGTGTAAGCAACTTCAACCCGCACCACCTCGATGAACTGCTGGAATATGCACGCATACGCCCCGTAGTCAATCAAATTGAGGTCGAACCGTATATGACCCAGCACGATGTCGTGGGCTATACGTTCCGCAAGGGCATTCAGGTGGAAGCATGGGGACCGTTGGGACAAGGCGTTACCGGCGTGCTCGATGACCCTACAATCGGTGAGATTGCCGCTCGGCACGGTAAATCCGCAGCACAGGTCATCCTACGTTGGCATATGCAACGCGGACTGGTTACCATTCCTCGCTGCGATAACGACGCGTACACGGACGAGAATATCCGAATCTTCGATTTCGATCTTTCGCCTTCCGAAATGGAGATTATTACCGGTCTGAACCGCAACCAGCGTGCAAACGAGAAGAACGACCCGGATAATTTCCCGTGGTAGCCGATAAATCACATTGGGGAATCAGTTGGCGGTTCGGTGAAAACAACCAATATAGACGTTTTTTATTCAAAAGTGGCGTTTTCGTCCCTAACAGAAAATTTGAAGCATAGGTGATACTTGTTTCTGTAAATTCTCCAATCATACCGTTCTTTGATAACATAATTCACTTCATAAGGGCAGACTGTCTTCTTATTCGGAGAGTCTGCCTTTTATGCTTTATAGCCTATCATTTTGATACAAAAGAGTTCTTCGTCTGCACCTTTTCCGTTTTTTCTGATTTATTTACTTTGATTTTCGGATTCCTTTCTAACGGCTTTGACCTGTTCACTGAATATGCTCAAAGTAGAATCTGAGCCAACCGTTTCCACCAGTTTTTCGTATGCCCCGACGGTCACGGACAGTTCAGGGTACAACTCGTTGAGCATGACCGTGGTCACATGGTGTTTGTCTGCAACCGTTTTCAGCCGTCTGTTTTCTTCCTGGTACTCGTGCCATTGTACCCAACTGACGGTAAACAGGGCAAAGAATACGAGCGTACAGACTATGCCAGTCCATACATAAGGATTCTTGTGCCAGCCGTCGGGGACTTTGCTCCATAACAGCCTTGTTGCGTTTATCGCCTTGTCCGAGCGGATTGCCTGCCACAGTTCCGGTATGACACCTTGCTTTTGCCGCACCTGTTCCGAAGCCTGCTTGTCTTTCCCCACATGGGCGGTCAGCATTTCCAGTATCTTATTGAGCTGTTCCTTGATTGTGGGAACACGAGTGAAGATTGTCTATTTGGAATAGCCGTATCATATCTTTGTTGACGGAAGCGCATGAGGTGGTGTATCATGTGTTATAGTCAAGGAGTATTATACTCCGGCTTCTCAGGCTAATCACCAATCAATTTGCAGGATATTAGGAGAAAAACGGAGTTATTTATTTTTTGAGTATTCGTTTTAAATAGTCGGTATTCGTTAAGTTCACTGTCTCGAAAACACCTTTATAAAAGACGGCAAAGTTATTGAATACGCAAGGCAACTCCTTTGCTTTTTGTAGCGTATCCACTTGGACGAAAGATACAGGAACGTCATTTGTTTCACAAAACTGTTTTATTATGTCAATGTATTGATAAATATAAGGGCATTGCATATCATGATAAATTGTCAGTTCTTTGTTTTCAATCTCTAGTTTCTTGGCGTTTGGTGCAAACTTGGGTGTTGTTCCGTCAAAAGAGAGAGCTAACAATTCATATCCATTATCGGTAGTATCGACAACCTCAAAGCCGAACTTTTTGGCAAATGTCTGGTCGGAAAGCCAGCTCTTTTGTTTTTTTGCCCCGAGCATACAAACACCGGATTTGCCTTTCTCTTTCGCATCAGCCAGACAATACTCCATGAGCGATTTTCCATATCCTTTTCCTTTGGAGCTACCCAGCACCCATAGACAATACAGATAATAATAGTTGTTGCCGATGATAGGAACCCAAGCTGTTTCAAGAGGGGCATATTCGATAAAAACCGTGGCCTTTGCATTTAATTTTCTAAAGATATGACCTTCGCTCAGCCGCTCGGAAAGCCATTGGCGTTTGGCATCAATACCCGGATGAGACTTCTTACTGCGGATAATGCAACATAAATGTTCATCGGTAAGGTTTTCATTCGTCAGGTTTATAAAATCAGTATTCATGTGTAAGTTTGTTTTAGGTTTGGACATTATCAATCAGTAAGATGTATTGAGCCTATCTATTATCATTGTACAAATGTAGCGAATTTATGTAATATTGATTACCTATAAATGACTTTCATTTATGATTGAAGTAAAATAGAGCAAAGCCGTACAGATTTAAACAAAATAATCTACATAACGAAAAAATATGCATCATGCTATCATTCATTTTAATAACCTCTTAATTATTAGAAGAATAAGTATGATAGATAGCTTTTTAGAATGTATCTATCATACTTTTACAGCTAAAATAGAGTATCTATCATCAATAAGATAGTTGAATAAAGGATGGGGGGACGTAATATAGCTTGTTTTTGTTGCTATGAATCCGTATAAATCCGACTATCATGGGTTGATAATCCAACTTTAGCAGCTCTAAGTTTGTATCCCACGTATGCGGGCTGTGCATCCCACATGTATAAACCGTATATCCCACGTATGCAGGCTGTATAGCCCACATGTGTGGGCTATAAAAATACGACTATTTCTAATAGATTGTTAAGCTGTCAGATATAGGTTATCTTACTATAGATCGTGCATTCTTATGCCTTTAAAGAAAGAATTTTATTTAATGCTATACTGGAATTAGGTATAAGCTGGGTATGATAGATATACGTTTTTTACAATAAAAGTATGATAGATAAATTAAAAAAAAACTGTCTATCATATTTATTCTTTTGATAATTAAGAGGTTATTAAAATGAATGATAGCGTGATAGATATTTTTTCATTATGTAGATTCTTCTTCAAATTTGGTGGTAATTTAACTGGTCGGTGGTATCTCCATTCCCCTCCTTCGGGGAAGGAGGGGTGGCTGAAAGCCGGGGTGCAGGTGGATGCACAATGCTGATAATAACCGACTTACGCATCTCACCTACCACCTCCCCCTACGGGTACTCCTCCTTCCCGAAGGAGGAGAATGGAGAATACTATCGACTATCAACTATCAAATTATTATTTTCTTAATTAATTTTACCACCAAATTTGAAGAAGAACCTCATGGAATTAAAATTATTCCGACAAAGAAATACTTTTCGGGAACTAACTGAAAATATAGACGATAATTCCGGTAATTAGCACATAAGTTAATGCGTACGGAATAGCTGCTTTCAGGATTTCCCCCTCTTTACCCTGCTGGTTTCCGGCGGAAGTGGCAATAGCGATACTTTGCGGGGAGATAATCTTACCGCCCGTAGCCCCTACCGTATTTGCAGCGGAAAGCCAATCGGGGCTGACATGAATTTGTCCCGCTACACTTGCTTGCAGTTTGCCGAAAAGGATATTGGATGAGGTGTCGCTTCCGGTAATAAATGTTCCCAGGCAACCGATGACCGGTGCGAACAGCGGATATAAACTTCCGGTAGCAGTGGCGAGTGCCGTGGCAATAACGGCAATCATTCCCGAAGCGTCCATAATGGTGGATAATCCGACCAGGCAGATAACCGTGACGAAAGTTTTTTTCAACTGTTTCACCGTATTCCAAAGTACGGTGAACAAGTCCTTTACTTTTGCTCCCTGTATCAATCCGCCGATAAAAGTACCCACGAAAAGCAATACTCCCGCATGAGTCAGCCATGAAATAGTGTAATTTACGGTAGAAGCATTGATAGGCAGACTGATTTTCGTTATCCAGTTATTTTCCAATGTCTGGCGCAATCCCGGGAATAGTGGGCTTGTAAGAATAATAAGGACGAGAATAAACAGATAAATACTCCATGCATTCAGAATATCTTTCGTTTTCAACGAGCTTTTCCGTGCCTTTTCTTTTTTGGATGCAGTCAGTTTGCCATAAAGGACGATGACGATGATAGACAGGATGCTTCCGATGATAGCCGGAGATTCCGCTCCCATATATCTGGCTGCGAGGTATTGGCTGATTAAAGAAACACTGCCTACCAATAAAGCCAAGAACAGATTCTTGGGGAGTGATTTCAGTTTGGGGTCGGTAAGGAAAAGCAATACAAACGGAATAAGGAACATGAGGACTGATAATTGCAATACGACATTGGTACTAAGGTTCAGAACATCCAGATTCGTCTCCTTTGCCAGTACGAGCACCGGCGTTCCGATAGCTCCGAAAGCAGTAGCCACACTATTCGCTATCAAGCTGACCGTAGCCGAGAATATCGGCTTGAACCCCAGGCTGATAAGAATCGCTGCCGGAATAGCAACTGCCGTTCCGAATCCCGCCATCGCTTCCAGCAATCCGCCGAATCCCCAAGTCAATAACAATACCTGAATACTCTTATCGGTGGAAATGGAAGCGAACTGTTGCTTTATAATCTCCATTTTTTCTGTTTTCAGCAATACGTTGTAGCTGAAAATAGCCATTAGTATAATGATTAAAATAGGGGAGACAGCTTTTAACGCTCCGTATAGAAAGGAATAAAACAGATTGTCCACAGAAAAGGTGAAGCCGAAAAGTGCAATCAGCATGGTTACCACTAAGGAAATAATACTACTTTTGTCGCCCGGCATTTTGAAGAATGCCATTAATATGATTAATAATAGTACCGGAATGATAGCAAGAATCAAGGTCATAATAGTCTGGTTTTAAAAAGTAAGACGTTCATTTGTTATGAGTATAACAAACAAACGTCTCACTTGGGTCGATGCGGCAAATAGATTTTTCTATTTATTTCATTTTCACATTTAATATTTGCTGTAACTGTTTCAGGTTCGTCTGAGCTGCTTCGTTACCTAATTTGGCAGCTTGTTCGAATGCGGCCATAGCACGTTGGATATCTCCGTTCAGGAAATTGTAAACTCCGGTATTGTTCATAAATTCGGCAGTTGTATGGTCTGCTTTTTCCATATATTTCACGGCTGTATTCAAGTCTTTCTGTGATAAGGCGACGGCAGCGGCATTCAGGTTGGCTACCTGGTCGGTAGGATACATACGTACTGCGATATCGAATACATTCACGAAATCTTTGCTACCTTTCGGATAACTGTTGGCTACCTGATACATTTCATTCAGGCTCAAATACTTCGGATTCTCACGAATGATGATGCGTCCCTGTTCTACGTCGAAATTGACGACGGTATAGTCGATCTTACAATTCACCTTACGCAATCCCGGATAGATTTCCTTGAGCATACTACGATAGGGAGCTCCACCGCCCACACGCATGATTTCCTGTTTCCGTTTGGCGTCATCAGTTGTATTCTTGATAATATTCAGGAAAGTTTCCTTGTCTTTCATGGACGAGGACTTTAAAGCTTTCACCAGTCCGTCCCAGTTTTCGCCGCCGAAAGTCACTTTATAAAGTTTGGAAGAAACTTTCTCATTCTTGACCAGATAATCTTTCAAGGCTTCCGCACGTTTCTTGGAAAGCTGTTCATTGAAGGCCAGCGGTCCTTCGGGAGAGGCGAAACCTTCGATTCCGATTCCTTTTATAGTCAAGTTCTTATCATTCTGAATCTTGTCGAACATGGAATGAATATTCACCAGTTCGGTATGATTATTCATAAAGTCGGTAAGGATAACTGATTTGTTGACCGGGAAATCCAGATGAGCTTCATATTGTTCGCTGCGGTTTTTCACAACTTCTACCGTAGGCTGGATATAGGCGACGAAAGGAGACATGGCACTTAACCGTTTGGCTTCGGTAGATACGTCGTTGGTGATTAATTCTTGCGCGTTCATCTCCTGATAATTGCCACAGCCGCATAAATTCTCTACGAGCTGTAAGGAGGCGTTGCTCATCCAAGGCTTATATGGAATGATCTGCGTATAATTAAAAGTCTCCCGTTTGTTATAAGGGACGATAAGAGCAGTCGGTTCCTGTTTGGTAATGGCTAGTCCGCGGATATAGGCCTTTTCGCGTCTTTTACCGTTGACGATAATTTCTTGCAGGGGGACGTTGTGCTGTCCGTCTGTCAATAAAGGAATCAGGCTGAGGCTTCGGGTGGAGCCTATTGTCAGTTTGCTCATGTCAAAAGTCATTCCGACATAGAGCGAGTTGCCTTGTTGCCATAACGATACATTGGAGAGAGTGAGTTCATCATTCAGAAATTTCTGTGCATGTGCCGGCAATATTGCGGCGGCAAAGGCTATAAATAGATAGATAAGTTTTCTTTTCATCTTTGTAAGTTTTTGGAAGGTTCGATTATTTGATGATATAAATGAAGCTTAAACCGACTTTGGTTGGACCGAAGTAATTACGGTTGTTATGTCCCAGCTTCTCTCCTCCGTCGCCACGGGCGTATTTATCATATTTCAGGTGGGCATATCCGACGCCTATGGTGGCCTCCATGCTCCAACGTTTGCTTATTATCCATTGATAACCATAAGAGATACCCGCTCCGTATACATTCCCGTCGTAACGGTCGTGCCCCATTCCGAAGATATTCAGGTTACTGACATTCATTTCTCCGTAATGTCCGTGCAGACCGAAGAAACTTCCGTTGAAACGTTCGCAAAGCCAGTAACGCAGTTCCGGCTGAACAAGCCAATGTTTAATCTGGCGGTCATCTCCGAATTTCCACGGGTTGTAATTACCCGATATGTCGAGGGTGAGTTTCTTTGCCAGTCCCACTTCGAAGCCGAGGTTGGGCGTGGAGGTTGCCCAATAGAGGGCATTGGTCTTGATAGCGAATTTAGGTAGATAGGCTTCGTTCCGTTGTACTTGCGCATAAATGCTTGTACCGGACATGAGCAGGAAACCGGCTGCTAGTAAAAATTTAATTGTTCTCATTTTGTTAGGGTCTAGATTTTATTAAAAATGATACGCGATAAACAGTAAAGAACGGGTGTTTGTTGTCTCTGTCTGCAAAAAAAATGATGCCTTGGAGAATAAATAAAGATGTTTAAAGGCATAAATGCTAACATTTTCGGGATGTCGTGCGTTCATTATATAAAATACCTTTGTGTAATCAATATGACAATGATTCTATTTATTACTGCTTATTTTTACACACATACAATTTTAAATTAAATAGAGCCTATGAAAGAGCTTATCAAAAACCTGGAAGAACTGAACAGGAAAGCAGAAAAAGGCGGCGGCGACGCACGCATTGAAAAACAACATTCCGTGGGCAAACTCACCGCCCGCGAACGTATCGAATTACTTTTGGAAAAAGGTTCGTTTATCGAACTGGACAAGTTGGTTACTCATCGTTGTACCGATTTCGGTATGGAGAAGCAGAAGTTTGCAGGAGACGGAGTTGTCACCGGTTATGGCATGATCGGCAAGCGCCTGGTTTATGTCTTTGCACAGGATTTTACCGTGTTCGGAGGAGCTCTTTCAGAAACACATGCCAAGAAAATCTGCAAGGTGATGGATATGGCGATGCAAATGGGGGCACCTATCATCGGACTGAATGATTCGGGAGGTGCGCGTATTCAGGAAGGTGTCCGTTCTCTGGCAGGATATGCCGAAATATTCCTGCGCAACTCTATGGCGTCGGGAGTGATTCCGCAGATAAGTGCGATTATGGGACCTTGTGCCGGGGGAGCTGTTTATTCACCTGCACTGACTGACTTTATTCTCATGGTAAAAAATTCCGGCTATATGTTTATTACCGGCCCTGATGTCGTGAAAAGTGTGACACAGGAGGAGGTGAGCAAGGAAGATCTGGGTGGAGTAGGCGTGCACATGACCAAATCCGGCGTGGCTCATCTTTCCGCAGAAAATGATATTGAATGTATCAACTATATCCGCGAACTGATTTCTTATCTGCCGGGAAATAATATGGAGGAACCTCCGTTTGTAGCAACGAGCGATTCGCCCACTCGCTTGACTCCGGAACTTTCTAACTTGGTTCCTACGAATCCGAACCAACCTTATGATATCAAGGAAATGATTGAGGCCGTGGCTGATGATAACAGTTTCTTCGAACTTCAGGCGGAATTTGCGGCGAATATTGTTACCGGTTATATCCGTCTGAACGGAAAGACGGTGGGAGTCGTTGCTAACCAGCCGTTGGTACTGGCAGGGACTTTGGATATTAATGCATCTGTCAAGGCTGCCCGTTTCGTCCGTTTCTGCGACGCTTTCAATATACCTTTGCTGACATTGGTGGATGTGCCGGGATTCCTTCCGGGAATAGATCAGGAATACGGCGGTATTATTCGTAACGGGGCGAAGTTGCTGTATGCTTATTGTGAGGCTACCGTTCCGAAAGTTACGGTTATCACCCGTAAGGCATACGGAGGAGCTTATGACGTCATGAGTTCTAAACATATCCGTGGTGATGTGAACCTGGCTTATCCCACTGCCGAGATTGCAGTAATGGGACCGGACGGAGCAGTAAACATCCTTTTCAAGAAAGAAATAGAAAAGTCGCAGGCTCCCGCAGAGAAGCGGAAAGAACTTCAGGACGACTATCGGGAAAAGTTCGCGAATCCATACCGTGCGGCAGAACTGGGATATGTAGATGAAGTGATTGATCCGGCAATGACCCGTTTGCGCCTGATTCGCAGCTTCGAGATGCTTGCCAACAAGCGGCAGTCCAATCCACCCCGGAAGCATTCGAATATTCCGCTTTAAGAAGTGGAGAGTTGAGAATGGAGAGTATTCATTAAAAAGAAAAAGATTATGATAAAGAAAATATTAGTAGCTAATCGTGGTGAAATAGCCATGCGCATCTTTCGTACGTGCCGGGTGATGAATATTTCAACGGTAGCTGTATATACCCATGTAGATCGGGGAGCTTTGCACGTCCGTTATGCCGAAGAAGCCTATTGTATCTCCGAATCACCCGAAGAAACTTCCTATCTGAAGCCGGAACTTATATTGTCCATTGCCAAAAAGACCGGAGCCGCCATTCATCCGGGATACGGATTCTTGTCGGAAAATGCGGATTTTGCTCGTCGTTGCGAAGAAGAAGGAGTGATTTTTATTGGTCCGGGTGCCGATATTATAGCTAAAATGGGAATCAAGACGGAAGCCCGTAAAATTATGCGTGAAGCAGGACTTCCTATTGTGCCCGGAACAGAAGCGCCTGTGCAGGGAATCGAGGAAGTGAAAAAGGTGGCTAAGGAAGTCGGTTATCCTATCATGCTGAAAGCACTTGCCGGAGGTGGAGGGAAGGGGATGCGTCTGGTACGCTCCGAAGAGGAAGTGGAGGCGGCTCTCCGTCTGTCTCAATCTGAAGCCGGGACTTCGTTTGGTAATGACGCTGTCTATATCGAAAAATATATAGAAAACCCACATCATATTGAGGTACAGATTATGGGGGATAAATATGGTAATGTCGTTCATCTGGGAGAGCGTGAATGTTCTATCCAACGACGGAATCAGAAGGTGATTGAGGAATCTCCGTCTCCCTTTGTAAAGGAAGATACCCGGAAGAAAATGCTGAAGGTTGCTGTGGAAGCCTGTAAGAGAATCGGTTATTATAGTGCCGGAACCCTGGAATTTATGATGGATAAGGATCAGAATTTCTACTTCCTTGAAATGAATACCCGTTTGCAGGTGGAACATCCGGTGACGGAAGAATGCACCGGTGTCGATCTGGTACGTGATATGATAACCGTGGCTGCGGGCAATCCTCTGCCTTATAAACAGGATGATATAAAGTTTAGCGGAGCTGCTATTGAATGCCGTATTTATGCGGAGGATCCGGAAAATAACTTTATGCCTTCTCCCGGTGTGATTACGGTTCGTGAGGCTCCCGAAGGACGTAACCTGCGTCTGGATAGTGCGGCTTATGCCGGATTTGAAGTTTCGCTGCATTATGATCCGATGATTGCAAAACTCTGTTGCTGGGGACGTACCCGCGAATCGGCTATTTCGAATATGGCGCGTGCGTTGCGCGAATATAAGATTTTGGGTATCAAGACGACGATTCCTTTCCATCAGCGTGTATTGAAGAATGCGGCATTTCTGGAAGGAAAGTATGATACTACTTTTATTGATACACGCTTCGATAAGGAAGATTTGAAACGCCGGCAGAATACTGATCCGACGGTGGCCGTCATAGCTGCCGCAGTAAGGCATTACGAACGGGAGAAGGAGGCCGCCTCGCGTGCAACGACGCTTCCGGTAGTGGGAGAGTCGCTCTGGAAATATTACGGTAAGTTGCAAATGACAGCCAATAATTATTAAACTAAAAACTAAAGAAATAGCTTATGGGTACAACACTGGCTACATATTATGCCAAACTTCAGGATATGCCGGATAGTGAATATAAGGTGGAAATTCTGGAAGATGGGCCAATCAAGAAGATTGCAGTCAATGGCAAGGTATATGAGGTCGATTACAATATGGGGGGTGACTCTATCCATTCAATCATCATCGACCATCATTCACATGGAGTACAGATTTCTCCTTCTTCCAATAATTCATATACTATAATGAATAAGGGGGAGTTTTATCAGATTGAGTTGCAGGGAGAAATGGAAAAGATACACAATGCCCGTAGCGGGGCGGAAGCTGTGGGACGTCAGGTGGTTCAGGCTCCTATGCCGGGAGTGATCCTGAAAACATACGTAAAGAAGGGTGATAGCGTGAAACGCGGCGATCCGCTCTGTGTGTTGGTAGCCATGAAAATGGAAAATGAGATTCGTGCGGTGACCGACGGCGTTGTGAAAGAAGTGTTCATAGAAGATAATATGAAGGTTGGGCTGAATGACCGCATCATGGTAATCGAATAAGTGGTCTGTAGAAACAAAAGACTAGCCTGCTAAATAGTGAGGCTAGTCTTTTGAAGTCATAAGTCTTTTATTTCCGGAATCAATATAAACTTCGTGTTCGGAAAATACTTCTTCAACCAGTTTTGAATGAAGTTCATCGTATCATTCTGAATCGTTTTATCTTTTGGGGTGGGATACATATTGTAAAGTACCGTATCCAATACAATATCACGCTTTTGTATGGCCTCAAGGCTTAAAAGGGTGTGATTGATGCTTCCCAATTTCCCGGAAGTAACAAAAATAAGAGGATAATTCTCTTGGGCAATGTAGTCTATTGTCAGAAGTTCCGTAGTTAATGGAACCATTAAACCGCCTGCGCCTTCGAGTAGGACATAATCATATCGTTCACTCAATTCTTCCGTAGCACGTTTGATTTTACCGAAGTCAATGGGACGGTTATCCAGTTGGGAAGCGAGGTGTGGAGAGGCAGGATAGGAGAATATTTCCGGCATAGTGAGTCCTTCCTTGTCTTCTTCTGTAAAGGGGATTCCCATAATATGACGATGCAAGTCAATATCCTCGGAATGGCCGACGTTTCCTGTCTGGATGAATTTTTGAGTGATGGTACGTTGTCCGTTCTTGTTCCATTCACGAGCTAGAAATCCGGTGGCGTAACTCTTACCGGCATCGGTGTCGATGCCGCTTACGAAATATACATTCTGTTTCATACTTTTTTCTTTTTTGCGATAATATAAATGGGGTGATAAGTCAGGGATACTGAAGTGCCCTGAGTAAATTCTTGTGTGTAACGTTCACTGAATAACTGCAAGTCACGGCGTGTCCGCAGTTGTTGGGAAGATGTGCCGGTTACTCCTGTTACTCCTGTCTGCTTCAAATGATAAAGTACTTTTATGGGATTATCAAACGAAAGAGAAATAAGTTCTTCTTCCGAATGGAGTATGTCAAAGTGAGTTGACAGGGCTGTTACAAGTTCTTCCCGTGAACGATAAGGGAGTCCGCTTCCTGTTAGCTCTCGTATCTCTTTCATATTCTCTTTCCCGAAAGTGCTGAAAGCGAAATAGCCTTGTTTATTGAGCAAAGCATTGCATCTTTTGAAAAAGTTTTCGGGAGATTCGAACCATTGCAACGCGGAACAGGAAGTTATCAATGTGCTTCCAGTAGGGAAAGGAACGATTTCTGCATCTCCCGGAAGAAAGGATACTTGCTCTTTTCTTAGTATATCCTCACAGCAGTATTTCATCTCCGGGCAAAGGTCGTTCAGAAATAATTCTTCCGGTCGTAGAGCCTGGAGCAGCATACGGGAATAAATGCCTGTACCGCATCCGAACTCAATTACTTTAGAACAGGGGAAGGATATATGTTTTGTAAGCAGGTGAATCATTTTATCTGCAATCTGCCGCTGTACGTTTGCTTCCTGCGGATAGGTAGCAATGGCTTTAGAGAAACGTTTTGAAATTAGTTGTTTATCCATAAATCAATAATTAGTTGATACGCATGATTACGTTATCAAAAAGTTCTTGTTGATAGTGGGCGGCTTCTGTATACTCAAGAGAATCCACTTTGTTTCTCCATGCCAGCCATTGGCTATCCGGCAGGAAGATATGGTCGTTCTTTCCTATGATGGCTTTTTGCCATGCAAAGTCCGAAGGTGGTAATGATAAGTATTGCTTTTGTATGGCAGCAAGTTCTTCCTTGAGTTCTTCAATGGAACGTTGGGGAGCTACTGTCTGAAAAGTTTTGTAACCGGCTGTTGAACCACACATCCGTCTTTGAAACTTTTGCAAGGATTGTTCGTTCAAACCTTGCAATGTCCCTTCGAAAATGGCAGGAGTGATCCCTTTCGTTTCATGTATAGGATAAGGGGTGCCATTGATAGCGATACTTTGGGAGAGGGTCAGGGATGGATATTGTTTCATTATCTGAGAAGCTGCCCATACTCCCATGGACCAGGCAATGAGGGTAATTTCGGAATACTCTTGCAAGATGATGGCATCGAACTCTAATGAACGATAATCATAACAAATCAGCCAATCCTTATTGGTCGGGTGGATTTGCAAAAATGGAGTTTCATCCATTCCCCAACCTGCGAAGAAAAGCAATAGATGCTTTTGATTATTTTTTATGATAAAATGCTGTTTCATCCGTTTATCAATTTTATAAGTTGGTCGATTTCGTGTTCGGTGATGTCCGCTGTTAATGAGAAGCGGATGCGTGAAGTCCCTTCAGGAACCGTAGGCGGACGTACCGGCAATGCATAGAATCCTTTGCGTTGGATTTCTTCTGCTTTACATATAGTGTTTTCACTTGCCCCTACAATCATAGGGACAATATGGCTTACCGAAGGACAGTTATATCCTTTGTCGACAAGTGCAGTCTTTAGTTTGTTGCTGATCCGTAACAAATGTGTCCTTTTCTCTTGGAGAGAGGGTAGTTGTTCTAGTATCCACGAGGTCCATTGAATATTTATGGGTGGAAGGGCTGTTGTGAATATAAACGTGCGCATCTTGTTGATTAGATATTCCCGGATAACTTGTCGGCAGGCAATGTAAGCTCCTGCTGAGGCTATTGCTTTCCCGAATGTTCCTACCAGAAAGTCTATATCGTTGATGCAATTTTGTTCTTCAGCACATCCTAATCCGTTGTCTCCCCGTACACCGAAAGCATGGGCTTCGTCCACGTAAAGAAGAATATTGGAATAACTTTTTTTTAATTGGACAAGGGCATGAAGGTCGGCTTCATCACCGTCCATGCTGAAGATACTTTCGGTGACAATAATGATTTGCTCATACGCATTATGATTCTCGGAAATCAATCGCTGTAACTGGGATAAGTCATTATGGCGATACCGGATACATTTCGCAGATGACAACCTGATTCCGTCTATCAAACTGGCGTGTACCAGTTTGTCTGCAAGAATTAATGTCTGAGCATTGCTGACGGCAGGAAGAATCCCTGTATTGGCATGATAACCACTATTGAATATAAGTGCGCTTTCTGTTCCGAACATGGCTGCCAGTTGTTGTTCCAGTTCTTGATAATCGGTAAAATTGCCTGTAAGTAATCGGGAAGAAGAAGAGGTAGGCAGGAATGTTTCAGGAGTTATTGTCTTTAGGAATTCCTTTCTCAGCGATATGTTATTAGCCAGTCCGAGATAATCATTGGAAGACAGGTTCACCATCCGTTGCCCGTTCAGAATTACATTCCGCCCGTCGTGGATGAGGGGTGGGAGAGAGCGATAATTCTTCTTTTTCTTTAGAGTAAGAAGTTCTTGGTTTATATGGTCTGATATCATAAGTTATTGATGTATATTTTATTACGTTCTCCACTGATTACCTTGAGTAATCCGGTCGTTAGTTTGCTTAGTTGTTCGGGAGTGATGATAAAGGGGGGCATCAGATAGACGAGCTTTCCGAACGGGCGTATCCAAATTCCTTCTTCCACAAAACGGCGTTGCATAAATGCCATATTTACCGGACGCTTCATTTCAATTACTCCGATTGCCCCTAATATCCTTACATCGGCTACTTGTGGAAGTTCCCGGGCAGGTGCCAGTTCTTCTTTTAATTGTGTTTCGATTCGTTTCACATTCTCCTGCCAGCCGGATTGGAGTAATAACCGGACAGACGCGCAAGCCACCGCGCAAGCGAGCGGATTTCCCATGAAGGTAGGACCGTGCATGAAGGCTCCCGGTGCATGATTGGAGATAGTATCTGCCACATGATTACTAGCCAATACGGCAGAAAGTGTCATATATCCACCTGTCAATGCTTTCCCGATACACATGATATCCGGCTCTACTCCGGCATATTCCCAGGCAAAAAGTTTACCGGTACGTCCGAATCCAGTTGCAATCTCATCAAAGATTAAAAGAAGTCCATGCTCTTTACAAAGCTTTTCCGCTTCGCGAAGATATTGTGGATGATAGAACCACATACCGCCTGCTCCTTGGACAATAGGCTCAAGAATGAGCGCTGCTAGTTCCCCCGAATGTTTTTCTATTGTTTTCCGTAGCGGTTCGATGTCCTGAGGATTCCATTCACCGTCGAAACGCGATGAAGGAGCCGGAACAAAATAACGGACAGGAAGTGACGCACCGAAAAGGCTGTGCATTCCCGTTACAGGATCACATACGGACATGGCATTCCATGTGTCGCCGTGATATCCGGAACGGATAGTCACAAAGTTATTTTTATCCGGTTTTCCGGCTGCATACCAATATTGTACAGCCATTTTCAGAGCCACTTCCACCGCTACCGAACCGGAATCTGCATAGAAGATTTTCTGCATGGAGGGTGGTACTAAAGGTAATAGTAATTTACCCAGTTCAATGGCAGGGTCATGTGTCAATCCTCCGAACATTACATGAGACATTTTATCCAATTGGTCTTTGGCAGCCTGATTCAATGCCGGGTGATTGTATCCATGCACTGCACACCACCAGGATGACATCCCTTCGATGAGTGTTCGTCCGTTTTCGAGGGTGATAGTGGCTCCGTCCGCCCGTTTTACTTTGTATACAGGTAGCGGATCGGTGGTGGATGTATATGGGTGCCATAGATGTTCCCGGTCGAATTGAGAGCTGGCAAACTGATACCCTTCTTTCAGGATCATTTGCTTGTCTTCCGAGACTTTGGAACCGAGTGTAGTGAGTAAATCACCTACAATGGCGGAATTAATACCAATGTATAACGCTTTGCTCATAGCTTCGGAAGATAGTTGTGAACGTCCTCCGGCAAAACGCAGGAAAGCAGTTGGGTTAATGAAACGGAACAAGGCAATTGTTCTGAGAACTTTTTCTTCACTCAAAGGCTTTTCGTTCTCCAACGGCGTTCCGGGTATCGGACTCAGCAGGTTGATAGGTATGGATTGGACATTCAGTGCTTTCAGCGTAAAAGCGAATTCAATCCGTTGTTCCATTGTTTCTCCCATGCCAATGATACCGCCGCAGCAAATATCCATACCTACACGGCGGGCAGCATTGAGGGTAGCCAGTTTCTGCTCTTGCGTATGTGTGGAGCACAGTTTCGGGAAATAGGAAGGTGCAGTTTCCAGGTTGCAATGATAGCGGGTAATTCCGGCATCGTGTAATGCATGCAATTCGTTTTCGTCAAGTAGTCCTAAGGAAGCGCAAAGCTGAATCGACGAGTGTCGTCGTATATGGCGAACAGTATCACAAAGTTGGGTTATCTGTCTGGAAGAAGGTTTTCGCCCGCTAGTGACGAGGGAAAAACGGTTGACGTCTTGGGTTTCGTTGTATTTAGCCTGTCGGAGACATTCTTTAGCGGGAAGGAGGTCGTAGACTTCGGCTTGCGTCTTGTAGTGAGAGGATTGTGCACACCATTTGCAGTTCTCCGGACATCTGCCGGACTTGGCATTAATGATAGAACACATGTCGAATTCGTGTGAAGCACGTGCGACGGTAATCTCGTGCGCGGCGGCATAGAGCGCCTCGCTGTCAGCCATATTGGCCAGCCAAGCGGCTTGGTCGGGCGATATGTCAATGCCTGCCAACACTTGGTCTTTGATTTCTTGAAGTGTCATAAATGTATGATAAGGGATAGTTTGTGCAGCATTCTGCTTGCGAAGGGCAACGTCCACCACATTGGTATGCAGATGACCGATTTGGAATTCACGTCCCATACTTGCAAAGGCAGCATAGTTCTTCCTGCCCCAGTAACGGAAACGGGAAAGAAGGGTACGTGTGGTCTGTATATGACGTTGTTTCTTCATTTGGTTCTTGTTTTAAAGGTAAGAACGGGGCAAATGTACAAAGATTCTTTGGATAAGCAAGCAAGTTAGAGATTTCTGATGTATGTATTTTTATTTCTTCTTCCTATATTCTTTGCGCAAATGGAAGTTGAAGCCTGCATACACTTGAAGTGTGCCGAATCCGTTGTCCAAAGAGAAATTGTTCCGATGATAATTATAGTTTTTTCCAACAAAGGAGGAACCGACAAAATACTTTCCGTTATTGTAGACAATGCCTGCGCGAATCAGAAAGTCGAGGTTGAATTTACTGTACCATTGTTTTCCTTCGTGGGTTTCCGCATCTACGTCGGAAGCCTTGTAGGCAATGGCGGGGGTGAGAGAGATACAAGCCAGGCAATTACGCGCAAATACCCAGTTGTAGGCATAACCGAAACTGATATTGGCATTGGTGTATTTGATTTTATTGACTTTCATACCCGGATTCATCTTTTCTTGAATATACTCGGGTAATTCTTCATAATCAAAATCAAGGTTGTGTTTTGAAATAGAAAAACCTGCAATGAATGTACCTGCATTACGACGCTGGTTGGTTGACTGGCTAAAAGCAGCCGGATAGGAAAACTTCCGGTTATTAAATATATAATATAAATTCAAGCCTTTGATATCTACTTTCAGGCCATTGAAGTTTTCGGAATAATTGGAAGGAATCTCGTCATAGAATCCTCTGATTTTATGAATTTTATAATTGTTTCCCGTGCGACGATAGAAAATATCTACACCCAGCTTGGAACTGTAAAGGCTTAGGTCGAACTCCGTACCTTTATTCTTTCGGTTGGTTTTCCTGTAAATATCGTCCACATCAACAGACCAGCCCAGGAAAATCCACCTCCAGCCAAAGTACAATCCGATTTTGTTATGTGGATTGGGGGAGAAACTGAGCTTTTGAGGTTGGGGCAGGTCACTGCTGACCGAGTAGTATTCGAAGTTGCTGAAATGAGTGGCCATTAGCGCATAATTATATCGGTTGGGACTGATATAGAGCGTATCGAAATCACTGAAGTTCATGAATTTTTTGATGGCTCTTTTAAAGGCGCTCGGTCGGACGGATGTGAGTGAGTCGGCTTCTATATTGTCATTCATGAGACTGTCCCTCTTTTCAGTTTGAGCCTGCAAAGAGAGTGACAGCAGCAGAAAGAAAGATAGAATAAGCCGTTTCATCATAAGGTTCTTCGTTACTGTTATAGATGTTGTTCGTTTCACGAAAGTACTATCTTTCGCTGATTTATGCTAACAATCATCTAAAAAATGTTTCGTTTCCTAAACAAAAAACTTCTCTATACTGTTAATTACGGCAAGCAAATAAATATTAAGCCACAAAATTATGAGAATCTATTTACATTTATTAGCAGCGTTTTTTCTGTTTTTTGCAGGAAGTATATATGCAAATACACAACAGGAAAAACGCGTGACGGGGACAGTAACTTCCGAAGGGGAACCGCTGCCCGGTGTTTCCGTACAACTGAAAGGGGCTTCTTCCGGTACGATTACCGATATTGATGGAAATTACTCTATTGAAGCTCCCGTCAACGGTACGTTAGTTTTCCGCTTTGTAGGAATGAAAACAGTGGAACAACCGGTCAATAACCGGAATGTGATTAACGTGACGCTGGACTCCGAAAGTAAGGAACTAGAAGAAGTAATGGTAGTAGCCTATGCTACCGCCAAGAAATATAGCTTTACCGGGGCTGCTTCGACAATGAAGGCAGGCGAGATTGAGAAGTTGCAGACTTCCAGCGTATCACGTGTATTGGAAGGCACTGTATCCGGTGTACAGGCAAGTGCGGCAAGCGGTCAGCCGGGAACGGATGCGGAAATCCGTATTCGTGGTATCGGCTCTATTAATGCTTCCAGTGCTCCGCTGTATGTGGTGGACGGTGTTCCGTTCGATGGTAGTGTCAATTCTATCAATCCCGATGATATATCTTCAATGACTGTCCTGAAAGATGCCGCATCGGCTGCCTTGTATGGTTCGCGTGGTGCGAATGGTGTGATTATCATTACTACCAAGCAGGGACAACAGGACTCGAAGGCGACGGTAAAAGTGAAAGCGTCTTTAGGAGGTTCCAATCGTGCTGTCCGTGATTACGACCGTGTCAGCACGAATCAGTACTTTGAATTGTATTGGGAAGCGCTGCGCAATCAGTATGCCAAAAGCTCGGATTATACTTCCGCAACTGCCGCTGCCCAGGCTTCCAAGGATTTGGTAACGAAATTAATGGGCGGAGGTCCCAATCCTTATGGTCCGCAGTATGCACAGCCTGTCGGTACAGACGGAAAATTGGTAGCGGGTGCCCGTCCGTTATGGGATTCTGACTGGAGCGACGCTATGGAACAGCAGGCGCTCCGTACGGAATTGAATTTGAGTGTTTCCGGTGGCGGTAAAGCTAATCAGTATTTCTTTTCCGCCGGATACCTGAATGACAAAGGTATAGCACTCGAATCCGGTTACCAGCGTTTTAATCTTCGTTCGAATATAACCAGTGAAATAACTTCTTGGTTGAAGGGTGGCGTCAATTTGAGTTTCGCCCACTCCATGCAGAATTATCCGGTATCGTCAGACTCTAAAACCAGCAATGTAATTACAGCAGGACGTACAATGCCCGGTTTTTATCCGATTTATGAGATGAATGCCGACGGAAGCTATAAACTGGATGATAGCGGAAACCGGATTTACGATTTCGGCTCTTACCGTCCTTCAGGCTCTATGGCGAACTGGAACTTGCCCGCCACTTTACCTTTGGACAAATCGGAGCGGATGAAAGATGAAGTTTCCGGTCGTACTTTTCTGGAAGCTACGATTATTGAAGGATTGAAATTCAAGACAAGTTTCAATTTCGATTTGATAAACTACAATACGTTGGATTATACGAACCCGAAATTGGGTCCTGCCAAGGAAAACGGAGGTGGTGTCAGTCGGTTGAATACCCGTACCTTTTCCTGGACATGGAATAATATTGTCACGTATGACAAGACTATCGGTGAACATCATTTTAATGTTCTTGCCGGTATGGAGTCTTACTCTTATCGGTATGATGAACTGACGGCTTCACGTTCTAAAATGGCGCAACCTGATATGCCGGAACTGGTAGTGGGTTCGCAATTGACAGGAGGTTCGGGTTATCGTATTGATTATGCTTTGGTAGGTTATCTTACCCAGTTACTCTATGACTACCGGAATAAATATTTCTTCTCTGCTTCTTATCGACGTGATGGTTCTTCCCGTTTTGCACCGGAGACTCGTTGGGGAAACTTCTGGTCATTGGGTGCTTCATGGCGTGTCGATCGGGAAAGTTTTATGGCTTCCACTTCAGACTGGCTTTCTGCCCTGACGTTGAAGATGAGTTATGGTGCGCAAGGAAATGACAACCTGGGTACATACTATGCAAGCAAAGGGCTTTATTCAATTGTTTCCAACTTGGGAGAAAATGCGTTGGTGTCCGACCGCATGGCAACCCCAAATCTGAAATGGGAAACGAACCTGAACTTTAATGTCGGCATTGATTTTTCTCTGTTTAACAACCGTTTCTCCGGTTCGTTCGACTTCTTTACCCGTCGTTCGAAAGATTTGCTTTATTCGCGTCCGATAGCTCCTTCTTTGGGATACGGCTCTATTGACGAAAACGTGGGAGCGTTAAAAAATACGGGTATTGAAATGGTTCTTAACGGAACGATTATTAATCAGAACGGTTGGGTATGGAAACTGGGAATGAACCTGACGCATTATAAGAATAAGGTGACGGACCTTCCTTTGAAGGATATGCCGAGAAGTGGCGTGAACAAGTTGCAGGTAGGCCGTTCGGTCTACGATTTCTACATGATAGAGTGGGCAGGAGTAGATCCGGAAAATGGAGATCCGCTGTGGTATATGGATGAGAAAGATGCAAATAAAAATCCGACCGGAAGACGTGTCACAACAAACGATTATAGTTCGGCTGACTATTATTATGTCAATAAGTCGTCTCTTCCGAAGGTGTATGGCGGATTCAATACGTCTCTTTCCTGGAAAGGATTCGATCTTTCGGCCATCTTTGCCTATAGTATCGGTGGATATATCTACAATCGTGATATTACGATGATTCTGCACAATGGTAGCTTGGAAGGACGCGACTGGTCGACGGAGATTCTAAGAAGATGGACGCCCGACAATCGTTATACAGATGTTCCTGCCTTGAGTACTACTTCTAATAACTGGAACTCGGCTTCTACCCGTTTCTTGCAGAATAATTCGTATATGCGATTAAAAAACCTGACACTTTCCTATAACTTGCCCAAACAGTGGATCAGTAAGTTGTCATTGAGCAGTGTGCAGGTGTATGTGCAAGGAGATAATCTGTTTACCATTCATCGGAATCAAGGACTGGACCCTGAACAGGGAATTACCGGTATTACTTATTACCGTTATCCGGCTATGCGAACCATTTCCGGAGGTATCAATGTTTCTTTCTAAATTCAGACTAAATTATGAGAAAAATAAAAATACAATCCATTCTTGTAGCTGTTGCCGGTCTTTTTCTGGCAACGAGCTGTAGCAGTAGCTTTTTGGATACAGATCCCACAGATGCGGTAAGTTCGGATAAGGTATCTGTACCCGAAAATGCGGAAGCACTTGTAAATGGTGCCTGGTATAATCTGTTCGATTATTCAAGTACCTATGCCAATATTGGTTATCGGGCACTTCAGTGTCTGGATGATATGATGGCAAGTGATGTTGTTTCCCGTCCGAAATATGGTTTTAATTCTTCGTATCAGTTTAATGATATAGCACTTTCTTCGAACAGTAGAACAGAGTTTGCCTGGTATCTGATATATAAAACGATAGATAATTGTAATACTGCCATTTCTATCAAGGGGGATTCGGAAGAACTCCGACAGGTACAGGGACAAGCATTGGCATTGCGTGCTTTCTGTTATTTGCATCTGGTACAGCATTATCAATTTACCTATTTGAAGGATAAGGATGCACCTTGTGTTCCTATTTATACCGAACCGAGTAATAATGAGACGGTACCGAAAGGAAAATCGACAGTGGCACAGGTTTACCAGCGTATTTTTGACGATTTGAACTTGGCGCAGGATTATTTGAAAAACTATGTTCGCAGTGGTGATAACCAGAAGTTCAAGCCGAATGTAGCAGTCGTCAACGGCCTTCTGGCTCGTGCCTACTTGCTGACCGGACAGTGGAAAGAAGCTGCAAAAGTTGCTGAAGCCGCTCGTGCAGGCTATACATTGATGACAACTACTGCCGAGTACGAAGGTTTTAATAATATATCCAATAAGGAATGGATATGGGGATTCCCTCAAATACCTTCCCAATCGGACGCCAGCTATAACTTCTATTATTTGGATGCCACATACGTCGGAGCTTATAGCAGTTTTATGGCTGATCCTCATTTAAAAGATACCTTTACCGAAGGTGATATTCGTTTGCCTTTGTTTCAGTGGATGCGTGAAGGATATTTGGGATATAAGAAATTCCATATGCGTGCAGATGATACGGCTGACTTGGTCTTGATGCGTGCTGCTGAAATGTATTTGATAGAAGCTGAAGCAAAAGTACGCGATGGCGTGGCGTTGGCGCAGGCTGTTGCACCCTTGAACACGTTGCGTAATGCCCGTGGAGTAGGGGATTATGAGGTAACGGGAAAATCACAGGAAGATGTAATCAATGAGATTCTGATGGAACGTCGCCGCGAACTTTGGGGAGAAGGATTTGGTATTACAGATGTACTTCGTACACAAAAAGCTGTGGAGCGTATAGCCTTGTCGGAAGATGAACAAAAAATGGAAGTAGACTGTTGGCAGGAAGATGGTAGCTTTGCCAAACGTAATCCATTGGGACATTGGTTTCTTAACTTCCCGAACGGAAAGCCGTTTATAGTAAATAGCACTTATTATTTGTATGCTATCCCGCAAAAAGAAATTAATGCTAATCCTAACATATAAATAGCTCTCTTAATTTTTTGACTTTGACCTTAACTTGTGAGTCGGCATGCATCGTGAGGATGCGTGCCGACTATTTTCTATATTGAGGATATTATTTTATATTTTCTGTTTCTTCAAATTAGGCAGAAAGAACGTGACTAATCCCAGCAACGGCATATAAGCACAGATATTGTAAACATACTCAATGCTCGTCTTATCCGCTAAGTTGCCAAGCACAGCCGATGCAACGCCGGCAACTCCGAAAGCAAATCCAAAGAACAGTCCTGATATTAATCCGAGCTTGGTCGGAAGCAACTCTTGTGCATAAAGTAATATGGCGGGAAAAGCGGAAGAAAGCATCAATCCTACGCAGAAACTAAGAATAATAGTCCATACCAGATTAGCGTGAGGCATTAATAAACTGAACGGGGCAGCTCCCAAAATTGAGGCCCAAATAACATATTTTCTACCGACACGGTCGCCCACAGGACCGCCAATCAATGTCCCGATAGCGGTAGCAACTAAGAATATGAATAAATATAGCTGTGATTCCTGTACCGTAACATTGAATTTGTGAATCAGATAAAATGTATAATAACTGGTCAGACTTGCCATATAGATATATTTTGAGAAAATCAATATCAATAATATACCGATAGAAATAGCCGTTTTATCCATTGGTAAAGGGAGGTGGACCGGCTTTCTGATGCTGACCGTCTGAGCCTTCATCCGATTGAGATAAGACTTATACCATTTACATATCGGATACATGACGGCAATTGCTGCCAATGCGACAAATGCGAATATAAGAAGGTGTTGTCTTCCATAGGGAGCTACCAGTAAAGCTACTAGTAAAGGGCCTAATGAACCGCCAAAATTACCACCCACCTGAAAGAGTGACTGTGCCAATCCGCGTTTCCCGCCCGAAGCAAGGAATGTGATGCGCGAGGCTTCCGGGTGCAATACGGAAGAACCGATTCCGATTAAGAATACAGACAATAATATCCAATAAAGATTATCAGAAAAAGCTAAGTTTATCAGCCCTATCATAGTGAAGCTCATTCCGATAGGCAATGACCACGCGACGGGATATTTATCAAAGATAATTCCCGTAATCGGCTGAAAAACCGAAGCTGAAAGTTGATAAACCAATGTTATCAGTCCGATTTGAGCGAAACTAAGTCCTAAGTCATCTTTGAATAGAGGATAAGAGGCCGATAAAACCGATTGTAAAAGGTCATTGAGGCAATGTGAGAGACTCAATGCGATTAAAATGGAGAATGTAATTTTTCCTACGGGTTGTTCCTGATTCTGTACCATAATACCTGTTCTTTAGAGATGTTCCTGAAAAATTGGCTGCAAAGGTACGCAAACTTCCCGTTTCTCAATATATTTGCTACGATTAATTCTATATGATATGAAGAAAGTAGTGCTGGCGATAGATTCTTTTAAAGGTTGTCTGTCCTCGATTGAAGCGGATAAGACTGCCGAGCAGGGTATAAAGATAGTTTGTCCGTATTGTGAAGTCATTTCTTTGGCAGACTCTTTTTTTACTTCAAGAGAATAGTCTCTGATAATAAAACCCTAGAACTAAGGATTGTAAATTGTCGTTAATTCATTTTTGACTGACTGAACCATTCGCCACACCTGCTGTTGTTAAATAAAAAAGGAGGATGATATGAGCTTTATTTGGTATATTATTATTGGTATTGTGGCCGGATTCCTTGCAGGCAAAATTATGCGCGGCGGAGGTTTTGGTCTTGTAATAAATTTATTACTTGGTATTCTAGGAGGTGTATTAGGCGGTTGGGTATTTGCCCTTTTCGGACTTGCAGCCTCGGGATTGATAGGAAGTTTGATAACTTCTACAGTGGGGGCTATTCTTGTATTATGGATTGCTTCTTTATTCTCAAAATCCAAATAGGTATTTTATATAATTTATTTTTAATCTAAAAAAACTGAACTTAATTATGGAATGTAGACATGGAAATTTCTGGATTGGACTCGGAATAGGTTCTATCCTTGGTGCTGTTGTTTATCGTCTTTCACGTACAGCAAAAGCTAAACAACTGGAAAGTGAAATTTATGACGCTATCCACCGCATTGGTCGTGATGCTGAGGTGGCAGCAGCTTGTGCAGAGAAAAAAGCAATGAATCTTGGATTGAAAGCGGTAGAAACCGGAGCTGAAATAGCTGATAAAGTGGCAGCAGAAGCTGATAAAGTCGCTGGAAAAGCAAAAGAAAAATGGGAAAAATAACATTCCCAGAATTGGTAATCAGTTAACATCTAATTGATTACCAATTTCTTTTTTACCATTCTATTTGCTTTTATATACACTGAATATTTTAATGTGTTCGTGCACACTTTACCATTTTTCTATTCTTTCTGTCTTTTTTTAGTGATCAAAAGTCTTTCTTTTCTTTTCTGTATCCATTCTCTGGAGTGCTTTTTCTTAATGTTTTTATCTTTTTTCTTATGTTTAATAACATGTATATGTTTGTTGTCGTTGAGGTAAGTATTTGATAATTAGTTTTATAGTTCGTTTTATGATTTCATGTGTGTGCGCACACACTATTGCTTAATTCAATAATTCATTTTACTTTTGTCGACGAAAAACAAGATACTTATTAAGAATGGACAAAGAATTCTCAAATATTCGTATTGTAGACATCGCTAAAATGGCGGGTGTCTCTGTCGGTACGGTGGATAGAGTCATTCATAATCGTGGACGGGTATCTGAAGAAAACAGGAAAAAAGTGCAGGCTATTCTGGAGATGGTTAATTACCAGCCTAATCTCATGGCACGTTCATTAGCGTCTAAGAAACAGTATCACTTTATTGCAATCACCCCGTCTTTTGCTCAGGGAGAGTATTGGGAAGCCATTTCGGAAGGCATTGATAAGGCTGCATCCGAAATGGGGTCTTATAATATAACTATCACGAAACTCTTTTTTGACCAGTATGACAACAAAACTTTTGATGATATAGTCCGCAATCTGTTGGACAAGAAGGTGGACGGTGTGTTAATTGCCACATTGTTTACCGATTCAGTTATCCGGCTTTCGCGGGAACTCGACCGATTCGAAATTCCCTATATTTATGTTGATTCCAATATTGAGGGACAACATCAACTAGCCTATTTCGGTACAGAATCTTATGATGCCGGAGTTATTGCCGCCAGGTTGCTGACAGATAGAATCTCTCCCGCTTCCGATATTCTCATGGCACGGATTATCCATAGCGGAAAGAATGACTCTAATCAGGGAAGAAACCGTAGAGAGGGATTTTGCCGTTACCTAAAAGAAATGAGATTCACCGGAAGTCTGCATGAAGTGGAGTTGAAAATCAATGACTCGGTATACAATTTCACAAAACTTGATGAAATCTTTGAATCAAATCCGAATATCGAAGGAGCTGTTATTTTCAATTCTACCTGCTATATTTTGGGAAATTACCTGAAAGCAAGAGCCATGCAATCGGTAAAACTGGTAGGGTATGACCTTATCGAGAGAAATACGCAGTTACTTTCGGAAGGAGTGATTACCGCATTGGTTGCACAGCGTCCCGAACGGCAGGGATATGAAGGAATTAAATCCTTATGCAATCATCTGTTGTTCAAGCAACATTCTGAAATGGTAAATCTGATGCCGATAGATATTCTCCTGAAAGAGAATCTGAAATATTATCTGAACAATAAGCTATAAACATATAAATTTTTTAGAAACCATGAATGAATTATTTAACGTAAAGGACAAAGTTGTTGTAATTACCGGTGGAGCCGGAATCTTAGGTAAAGGAATTGCTGCATACCTCGCAAAAGAAGGTGCAAAAGTTGTTGTGCTCGATAGAAGCGAAGAAGCAGGAAAAGCATTGGTAGACAGCATCAAAGCTGAGGGCAACGAAGCTATGTTCCTTTATACTGATGTAATGGACAAAGAAGTATTGGAAGGCAACAAAGTGGAAATTATGAAAGCTTATGGCCGCATTGATGTACTGCTGAACGCTGCCGGTGGTAACATGGCAGGTGCAACAATCGCGCCGGACAAGACTTTCTTCGACTTGCAGATTGACGCTTTCAAAAAGGTAGTAGACCTGAACCTGTTCGGTACAGTGTTACCTACAATGGTATTTGCTGAGATCATGGTAGAACAGAAGAAAGGCTCTATCGTAAACTTCTGCTCTGAATCAGCTCTTCGTCCGTTGACCCGTGTAGTAGGATACGGTGCGGCAAAAGCTGCTATCGCCAACTTTACTAAATATATGGCTGGTGAACTGGCTCTGAAATTCGGTAACGGCTTGCGCGTAAACGCTATCGCTCCGGGCTTTTTCCTGACAGAACAAAACCGTACATTATTAACTAATCCTGATGGTTCTTTGACTGACCGTTCAAAGACAATCCTTGCTCATACTCCGTTCAACCGTTTCGGCGAACCGGAAGATCTTTATGGAACAATCCATTATCTGATTAGTGATGCTTCTAACTTCGTGACAGGTACAGTAGCTGTTATCGATGGTGGTTTCGACGCATTCTCTATCTAATTTATTTCAATCATAATCAGTAATCTATAAATAACAGCTATATATGTATTTATGTGAACAAACTTGGCGCTGGTATGGTCCTAACGACCCGGTAAGCTTGTGGGATATTAAACAAGCCGGCGCTACCGGTATAGTAAACGCGCTTCATCATATTCCAAATGGTGAAGTATGGACAGTAGAAGAAATCATGAAGCGTAAGCAAATGATTGAAGAGGTAGGTCTGACATGGTCTGTTGTAGAAAGTGTACCTGTGCACGAACATATCAAGACACAGACAGGCGACTTCATGAAATATATCGAGAACTATAAGGAAAGTATCCGTAACCTGGCAAAATGTGGCGTAATGGTAGTTACTTACAACTTTATGCCTGTATTGGACTGGACACGTACTGATCTTGCCTATACACTGCCCGACGGCTCTAAAGCGCTTCGTTTTGAAAAAGCGGCTTTCGTAGCTTTCGACCTTTTCATCTTGAAACGTCCGAACGCAGAAAAAGACTATACTCCTGAAGAAATAGCCAAAGCGAAAGCTCGCTTTGAACAGATGAGCGAAGACGATAAGAATCTCTTGGTTCGCAACATGATTGCCGGACTTCCGGGCTCTGAAGAAAGTTTCACAGTAGAACAATTTCAGGAAGCGCTCGACCGTTACAATGACATTGACGCTGAAAAACTTCGTTCCAACCTGATTTTCTTCCTGAAAGAAATTGCTCCCGTTGCCGATGAAGTAGGAGTGAAGCTGGTGATTCACCCGGATGACCCTCCTTATACAATCTTAGGTCTGCCGCGTATCCTGAGTACAGAAGAAGACTTCAAAAAACTGATTGAAGCCGTACCTAACGAATCCAACGGTCTTTGCCTGTGTACAGGCTCTTTCGGTGTACGTGCTGATAATGACCTTGCCGGTATGATGGAACGTTTCGGTGATCGTGTAAACTTTGTACATTTGCGTAGTACACAGCGTGATGAAGAAGGCAATTTCTACGAAGCAAACCATTTGGAAGGAAACGTAGATATGTACAATGTAATGAAAGCTCTTATTCTTCTGCAACAACGTCGCAAATGCTCTATCGCTATGCGTCCCGACCACGGGCATCAGATGATTGATGATTTGAAGAAGAAGACAAATCCGGGGTATTCTTGTTTAGGACGCCTTCGCGGATTGGCAGAACTTCGCGGTTTGGAAATGGGCATCGCTAAGTCTATCCTTTAATTTGAGTACATAATTAGCATTTTATTATAGAAGCACTACGGCTATTATTGATTGAGATAATAGTTGTAGTGTTTTTTATTTGGTCTTTTTCACTGTTACCGTTTGAGGAATGAGTGAATCGAATAAGTCTCCGACGTGCGTATCTTTATTTGCTTTTTTCGCTGGCTTCGCTTTTTTCGGTTCAGGAATAATTAGTAATGCAATTTGGGCGCAGGCTTCTGCGTCAGCAAGTGCGTGGTGGTGATTCTCCAAGTTATATCCGCATCGTTCTGCTACTGTATGCAACTGATGATTGGGCAGATCCTTTCCGAACACTTTCCTTGAAGTACGGCAGGTACAATAAAACTTGTAATTAGGATAAGTCATACCATATAATTCGTGAACAGCACGGAGGCAACCTTCATCAAAAGGGCTATTGTGAGCTACAAGCGGAAGTCCTTCCAGCAACGGCTTGATTTCCGCCCATACTTCAGGAAAATCATCCGCTTCCATAGTGTCATCGTAGGTAAGTCCGTGGATAGCTGTTGTCCATTGAGTATAATAGTTGGGTGCAGGACGAATCAGACGATAGATTTTATTCACAATCCTACCGCCTTTTACGATGACAATACCGACACTGCATACACTGGTACGCTTGCCATTGGCAGTTTCAAAGTCGATTGCTGCAAAGTCTTTCATTAGTCCGTTGTTTTTTGAATACAAATGTATTGAATTAGAATTTATTCTCTCTATATTTGCCTGTAAAATATATCAATGTATACAGAATATCAGCCTTCTCATTTGCTTGCTCCCTATATTGACAACTATTGGGAATTTAAAGGTAACCCGGAATATGGTATGCGCATCCATATTCTGCCGGATGGTTGTACCGATTTTATTTTTACGCTTGGAGAAGTCGCAGATACAGTGGAGGAAGAAAGCTTGATTATGCAACCTTATCGTTCGTACTTTGTGGGGCCGATGACGAAATATTCCGAACTGATTACATATTCCGAATCGGTTCATATGTTTGGTGTTCGTTTTTTGCCTTGCGGATTGTCCTGTTTTACAAAGTTGCCTTTACATGAATTTGTAAATGATAGAATCAGTACAAGGGAAATGAAAGCAGTTTTTGATGATACTTTTGTTGAAAGGCTATGCGAGCAAGAACATATAGGCGACCGGATACGGATAGTAGAAGAATATTTGTTGTCGTATCTGTCTCGTCATTATGAGTCTGCCGATTCTCATATTGTTGTGGCGGTGGATATAATCAATCAGTTCGGAGGAAAACGTCCTGTTCGTAGTTTGATCGATGAGGTCTGTTTGTGTCAGCGCCATTTTGAACGGAAGTTCAAGTATTATACCGGATTCACTCCGAAAGAATACAGCCGTATTGTCAAATTCAAGAATGCCGTAGAATTGTTAAGGAATACAACATCTCCCAATTTATTGACTACGGCAGTGAATGCGGGATATTATGACTTGGCGCATTTCTCAAAAGAGATTAAGACATTATCGGGCAGCACTCCTGCCTCATTTCTTTCGATTACAATACCGGATGATACGACGTTGACCTATATCGAACCGCAAAAGTAGGTTTGTAAAAGTCGATTTTTTACAATAGAACAGAGGTTTATGCCATTATCTTTGCAGGTAGAAGTTACAAAATAGTTCTAAGTGATTGGAAATGAGCGGTCGTTACCTGCTCAATGTAGTAATAGGTTACGATTTAGTTAGTTATCTACTGCATTATTCTTCTGCGCTTTGCGTAACCTTCAAAGAACTCTTCAACTGCAAAGGTAGCTCTAAAATCGGAGATTCAGAAATAAATCCTTTGCTTTTTTATTCCCCACACATAAGATTTTCCATAAAAGCGGATTGATACCGTCGGAACACCATTGCCCGAAAACGAGTTTCGCACAAACGTGTTCCGACTACCGGCATAAACGGAGAAAAGGGCTTTGCGTCAAGCCTGAACGAATGGATATCGTTTCAGACAGATGGCGCAAGGCCCATTTCTTTTGCGCTTATGCCTAAATGGTGCTTTTACGGGATTTCAGCCGGTTTCCTTTTTTCGCTGTCCATCTGTGCCGGAGCGGAAAGCCGTCCGTGACCGCCCGTGCCATGAATGGGACAAGCCGTCACCAACGACAGGCAAACCGGAAGAATGCCGTATCTGACGACCCAAATGAATTTGAGCCAACAGATACGGCATACTTCTTTGTGTATGTTTGCCCGGTTTCACACTTCCGGCATGGCTCCCTTTTTCTTTTGGCTGTTTCTTTCCGATACGGATTTTCTCTTGGGATTTTTATCTCAATATGCCTCTGCTTCCGTTTACCTCCATTTTCGCGCCTTTCAGTTGGTACGCATCAGGTGGTCATTCTCGTTCTGGGCGCAAAGGTAATTCCGGGATTGGACGGGAAAGCAAGGTCAAGCCTCCTGTTTCCGCTAAAAATCTCCAGCCCTGCGGGTAGTATTTTTCGCGGAAAACCTTGCATTCCCTAATCCCTACCTTTTCAAGCACCCGAAACGAAAACGACCGATGCGACAGAAAGACGCATTAAAAAAAATGTCGGATAAACGAGAGGCATATAAGGATAGAAACTCAACTCCCTCAGCTCTTGAATCCGCATTAAAAACAAAAAATCAAAACGACAGCGATATGACGGCAAAGAGAAGAAACAAGACGGCAGCGCAGCAATGCAGGTACTACGAGGTGGGCAACATCTTCGAGTATATGGTGGAAACGTACATCAACGGCAACATATCCGTGTTCCGTGAACTCTACCACGAGCTGAACAAGGACGCACGGAAGGACTTTATAGACTTCCTTCTCAGCGAGGTGGAGCCTACCTATTGGAGAGAGATACTGAAACAGACAATCTAAAACGACAGCGGTATGAGAACGGTAACAAAGACATACGACATCTATCAGTTAGGCGAACTATCCGCAACGGCAAGGGAAACCGCCTATTCCGAGTGGCTGAATACTTTTGATTATTCGTGGGCAAGCGACAACCGCAACACGCTGGACGCTTTTGAGCGGATATTCAACATCAAGGTCACGGATTGGAGTTACGACACTTGCCGATATTCCTACCACTTCACCTCACATTACAGCGGAGATGAAGAGGAACTCAGCGGAATAAGGCTTTTGAAATTCATCGTCAATAACTATTGGCACACCCTTTTCAAGCCGAAAACCTACTACCTCAACGGCAATTTCAAGAAACAACGCAAAAGCCGTGTGTTCACGGACAAGTGCTGCGTGCTGACAGGGTATTGTGCTGACGAGGACATACTGAAACCCATTCACGACTTTCTGAAATCCCCCGACAAGGACACTACTCTGTACGACCTTATGGACAAGTGTCTCGACAGCTTTTTCAAATCGTGCCGTGACGATATGGAATACCAGTGCAGCGAGGAATGTTTCGAGGAAAGTTGCGAAGCCAACGACTACGAGTTTTACGAGAGTGGAAAAATGTATTAACCGACAAACAGATTTAGGATATGAAAGGAACAGACCATTTCAAGAGAACGATACAGATGTATCTGGAACAGCGTGCGGAGGAAGATGCGCTTTTTGCGAAAAACTACCGCAACCCTGCCAAGAACATAGACGATTGTGTAACCTACATTTTGAACTATGTGCAGAAAAGCGGTTGCAACGGCTTCACAGACGGGGAGATATTCGGGCAAGCCGTACACTATTACGATGAAAACGAGATAGAGGTGGGCAAGCCGATGAACTGCCAAGTGGCGGTGAACCACGTTGTGGAGCTGACGGAGGAGGAAAAGGCGGAGGCACGTCAAAAGGCTATCCGACAATACCAAGAGGAGGAGATGCGCAAGTTGCAGAACCGGAGCAACAAGGCGAAGACCGCCACCAAGCCAACCGCCCAAACAGAACAACCCAACCTATTCAATTTCTGATTATGAAACCGAGAAACAAGTTTGAAAAGGCAGTACTTGCACAGAGCAAGAGCCTTCGCCCGATAGCCAAAGCACAAAAGGATTGGGCATTCCGTGAGTGCGTGGGACACTACGCCTACCGATTGCCGAAAGGTCGCACGACGTGTATGGACTGCGGGCATAGCTGGATAATGGCGGAACAGCCCGATAACTGCGCCTGCCCCAAGTGCAGGGCAAAACTCAACGTGCGTCTTACCTTTGAACGCAAACTGCAACAGAAGCAGTATTTCACAGTCCTTACCACGAGCGGCGAGTATCAAATACTGCGTATGTTCCTTCTCATAGTGGAAATGGAGAAAGGTTGCAAGGCAGAACCATACGTCCTTGAAATCGGGCATTATTGGTGGAACAAGCAGGGGCGTATGGCAGTCGTAGCCATTAAGCGTGTCTTGGGGCGTTACATCGACACGTTCTCTTTCGGCTCTCCGCTGGCAATCCGCATGGACAATGACGCATACCGCCACATCGCCTATGCTCCGATATATCCCAAGTTCAAGACAACGGACATATTCCGCAGGAACGGATTTGATGGAGATTTTCACGACACTGTACCGACAAGGCTTATCCCTGCATTGCTCTCCGACAGCCGAGCCGAGACACTTTTCAAGGCAGGGCAATACCCGATGTTGCGCCACTATCTGCAATCGTCATTAGACATCGGTCAGTATTGGGCATCCGTAAAGATATGTATCCGCAACGGCTACACCATTTCGGACGGCTCAATGTGGCGTGACACCATCGACTTGCTCCGTCATTTCGGCAAGGACACCAACAGCCCGAAATACGTCTGCCCTCAAGACCTCAAAGCCGAACACGACAGACTTGTGGAAAAGAAGCGCACACAAAGGGAACGTGAGCAGTTGGCGGAGCGCAGGCAGGAAGCCGTGAAGCACGAAAAGGAATACCGCAAACTCAAAGGCTGTTTCTTCGGCATCGCCTTTACAGACGGCACTCTCAATATCCGTGTATTGGAGAGCGTGGCGGAGTTTGCGGAGGAAGGAACGGCAATGCACCATTGCGTGTGGGCAGGAAACTACTACCTCAAAAAAGACTCCCTCATCCTTTCGGCGACCATTGACGGCAAGCGCATAGAAACGGTGGAAGTGTCCTTGCAAACCTTTGAGGTGGTGCAGAGCCGTGGCGTATGCAACGGGAACACCGAATACCACGACCGCATCATCAAACTTGTGAACGACAACATAAGCCTTATCCGCCAGCGGATGAAAGCGGCATAATACCAACCCTTAAAAACCTACCCGATATGAACGTGACATTTGAAACCATTGTAAGCGTGTGGAACGACCAAATCCCGATGTTGCTCATCAACCTTGTGAACACAGCCGTGTCCGCAAGGAACGGGAGCGAATTCAAGACCGCCATACGGCAGTTGTCCGAAAGCACGGACTTCGACAAGTTCTTCGCCTACGGCTACGGACGCAGCCACTTTTGGCTGAAACAACGTCTTGCGTCAGACGCAAGCAAACATATGGAGAACAGATTGCTGATTGTTGAATTTTAACCCGATATGACTATGGCAACACGAATGACCATCAACGGAGTAAGCACCTGCACGGAAGCAGGTGCGGAGAAATACGAGCATTTACGGTTAGGAATGGGCAGACGCAAACGCACCCTTGTCCAATACGACTACCGACACACGAATGGAGAATTGTTCTCTTGTGTCAAACCTACTTTGGACGAGTGCCGAGCCGAGCGCGAAAAGTGGCTGACCGCTAAAAGAGGAAAGGAGGAGAAGCGATGAACACAACCTATCAGACACTGATTGTCAAGTTCAGCGAGCCGATTGCAGTTTTGGACGGCATCTTCGACGATGCCGAAGCGTGGGGAGTTTCCACCCTCAAAGAGTGGATAGACAGCTACGAGAGTACACGCTTCACAGCCATCGACAGCCATACGGCAGTCATCACGAGCGAGTACAACACGGAATGTGTCACCGAATGGCTGAAACGGCAGACACCCATTGCCGAGATACAAGAATTTTGAACGTGTTGGCGGTGCGGACACCGCCAACACATAAACCCCTAAAAACAACGGATATGATAGCAAAGACAATTTTTCAGCAGATAGGCGGCAGCCGCTTTGCCACTATGACGGGCAGCAGGAACTTCATCAACATGGGCAACGGACTGAGAATGTGCCTTGCACGGAACAAGACGAGTGCCAACCGCCTTGACATCATCTACGATGCGGAAACCGACCTCTACAATATGCGCTTTTTCCGGCACACGTTCAGCAAAAAGACCTTCGAGAGCAAGACGAAGGACATCGCCCGATACGAGGGAGTGTATTTTGATATGCTGGAAGAAATGTTCACTATGGTGACAGGACTTTACACACGCTTTTGAGTGGTGGCGGCGAGAGCCGCCCTACTTTCTTTCAGTGAGCAGGATGGCGGACAAAGAAAGTAGCAAAGAAACCCAAGTTCAAATCTTCGATAATCATTTTCAAAACAAGTTTAATTTATGGAGGCAATCAAGCAAGACGGAAAAGTCATACTGCACAGCGAGGACGGGATAAGCATACTGATGATTTTCAACAACCTCACGGGCAGGAATTTCAAAGGGAAGGAGTATGCCGGTTACATCCGGCACGTTGCAATCGGTGATATGGGCTTCACACCCGGCGGCATCGAGCATCGCAGGAACGGAGAGGTAATCGACACGGGAACAATCCCCGATGTATGAAAGGCGGAAAATCCGATGAAGTTGGCGGCTTCATCGGATTTTCTCTTTTCAGTGATTATGGAATATAGAGCAGTGCAAACTCCGCCTTCCGCCGTTTGAGCAGCATGGCGTGCCGTTTTCCCTTGTAGTTGCAGAAGGCGATATACTCACGGTAGATGTCCCGGTCGCCAGATTCCAACTTTCGGATCAGCGTGCTTTTGGGTATCTTCCCGCTCCCCAACAGACGGTATGGTCCGATATTGTAGGCGAGCGTGGCAAGCAGCAGGCTGTCTTTCCCGAACTGCCTGAACATGGCGCAGAACTTGCGGAGGTCTTTGCGCAGGAGTGCGTCCGCCTGCCGTTTCGTCATCGTCAGTGCCGAGTACCTTTCGCCCGGCAATAGTTTGTGACCCCACCCGACATAAGGATAGCTTTTCTCCGAGTGCCAGCCCTCGAAGTATTTTGTGCAGCGCACCGCCCGTTCAAAAAGAGACAGATTGTAAATCTTCGGATTCTGCGCCGCCACATCGTGGCGGTCGTCCTGCGCATACACGGAGCAGACCGCCAGCAAGGAGCAGAACAGCAACATTATCCCTCGCATCATGGGCGCAACTGCGGTTTGAACCTGCCGACAGGGATTACTGTCAATCCCTCGTCCTTCACATTCCGGTTGTTGAAGTCAAATTCCAACTCGTAGGAGTTCCCGAAATTGTCCTCCACCACGACGATGAAGTTCTGCGCCTCGTTGCACTCCGATGTGTAATACAGGCGGAACTTGTCGTTTTCGAGCAGGTAGCGGTCGTTGGGCAGGAACGTGATGCCGTTGTCCATTCGCAGCGTGCCCTCGCCCTCGTACTGGAAGTAGCGGATGGTGTAGAGCGTGTTGGCGAAATTGCCCTCCTTTTTCAACTCGCAGCGGATTTCCACCGTCTGCCCCTTCGTCATCTTGTTCGGCACGGGCATTGTTTCCACCGTGAACGGATAGGATTGTTGGATGTCCATGTCATCGTCGCAGGACGCGAAAGTGAAGGACACGGCGGCGACAAGCAGAAGTGCCGCAGCCTTGAATAATGATGTTTTCTTTTTGTTGTTCGATATGTTCATTTTACTTTGATTTTTAAGTTGTTATTCTGTTTTTTCGTTTCCTGTTGCAGATACTCGTTCAAGTCCTTGCAACCGTCATAGAGTGCGGAACGGTCTTCGATGCGGTTCCCGTAGCGTTTCCGCAGGGCTTCCAACGTCCTGCGTCCGGCTTCGTCATGGTCGAGGTAGCAGTCAATCCTCCCGTAGCCGTCCAGATGCTTCATCGCCTTCTCCACATTGGCGACGGAGTTCAGCACGAGGCAGTCACAGCCTTTTACCATTCCGAGTGTTACGGCGGAGAGGAAGTCCATGAAGCCCTCGAACACGCAGCATACCTCCGCCGGAGCATTTTCCGCCTTTACCAGCGATATGGATTTCGGCGGCACGCAACCCTTGAAATGGCGGCTCCGGATTTCATAACCGCCGGTCATGTTCGGAAAACCGACGGCAAAGTACCGTTTCCGGTGCGCCGTGTAATCAATCCGGCGGCAATGCCGTATGGAGACTTCCTCCGGTATGCCCCGTTCCTCTAAATAGTCCGTCAGGACGGAGTGCCGCAGCGGAGTAATCTCCACATTCTCAAAAGCCGGTTCGGACGGCTTCGGGAAATAGGTCGGCTTTTCCAACCCGACAATCGGCATATTGGCGGCTTCCGCTATGAATTTCGCCTGTGCCATGAAATCGTCGCTTTGGACAAGCTCCCCGGCAAGCGTGAAGATGTCGCCGCCTTTGCCCAGCCCGAAATCGTACCAGAGCTGTTTCTCCACGTTCACACGGAATGACGGCGTGCATTCGCTCCTGTACGGGGCGCGGTACCACAGCTCATTGCGGCTTCTCCTTACAGGCTCATGTCCGAGCCGTGCCAGAAAGTCCGCCAGCGGGATTTTTCGGATTGTTTCAATATCCATAGGCTAAAACCGCATTTTTCGTTTGGGTGCTGCCGCTTTCAGCATCGGGTCGGTTTTCTTGCCGACACAATCCTGCTTTCTCCGATGGTCATGAATAGTCTTGGCTATCATCGCTTTCAGACTGTCTGGATTATAAGTCCAAGAAATTTCAAGCATAAGCATCGTAAGCGGTTGCCACGGAGTATAATCCTTGTCACGCCACACGTTTCTACGGGTATCCACAAGACAAGTGGGTTTGCCCTTTGTGTGTATATCCCTGTCCACAGAGAGTTCCTCTATGTTGTATGGAGCGTTATATGTGAGTATGTCTCCTTCCTGCTTCACGGGCTTCTCACCGATAGCCTCCATAAACTCCGTGATGCGGATATTATCCACATCATTGTATATTTCATCAAAAGTCATGGCTCATCCGATTATAAATTTTAGCCCGATTCCGAACTGCGTGTGGAACTTCCTCGTGTCGCCGCCCCACAGACAGCGTTCCCGCAGGTTGGCGAGCAGGGCTATATGGTCAGCCACATAAAATTCCATGTCGAGCGTCAGCGCGCCGCCGTAGATGAAAGCGTCCCTGTCGTGGAGCGTCGAGCCGTCATGCAGCACCTTGTCGCCCCAGTTCACCGTCTCATATCCGGCGAGAGCCGAAGCCCCGGTATAGACGAACACGATCTTACGGGCATCGGACAGTATCTTGAAATAGTATCCGCCCTCCGCCGTGAACTGCGCCACGGGGATTTTGCCCTCCTTGTACGGATTGTTCTTCAGGAGGTACTCGCCGCCGAACACCCACTTGTGCCCCTTCTTCGTGTAAGTGGAGAGAGCCGCGCCGAGGCTGTAACCGCCGTCATTGCCGCCTACCTTGAAGCCGTCCGCCATGTTTGCCCTCACCTCGATGCCCTGCATCTTCGGCAGGCACCGCTGGGCGTGCGCCTGCCCCGTGAACAGGGCAAGCGACGCGATGATTATTGCGATGTACTTTCTCATGGCTTATCGCACTTGAAGTTCATTGATGGTATTGGCACGCACCAAATCCTCGTTCTCGATGACAAACGACTGGTGGCGTCCTCCGTTCTTCTCGTTCAGCTCCACCACGAGGCACTTGCCGTCGGGGATAGTGAACTTCGCCATCGTGAACACCGTGCGCTCGCTTTTCTTTCCCGGCACGAGGGTGACGTAGTTCTGCGCACGGAGCGGCAGGACAATTTGCTCCTGCACGGCGGTACGCTTCGCCACCTTCTTATCGACAATCTTCCATGTGATGTAGTCCACGTCGAAAGGCACGTTGCTCTGGTTCCTGATTTCCGTGTGGAAATAGAGCAAGCCGTTGTGCGTGTAGATGCCTTTCAGAAGATACTGGATGCCGAAACGCTTGCAGCCGATATGCTTCACCTCGCGCTTGTTCTGCTTGTGGATGGACTTCATGATAAGGCGCACCAGCATCGGGCTTTCACTTCCCAGCTCTTTCAGGTAGATCTCCTGCGCGTTGTTCGGACGGTTCACCGCCTCGCCGTCGTGGATGAAGTCGCGCATCTCCACGTTGAGCAGCAGCGGTTCCTCGGCATACTTCACGTTGAAAGTGTAGAAGCTGCCGTCCTCAGTAATGACGGACATGTTCGTCTCGTTCTTGAAGTTCTTGACAGTCGCCTTCACCCGGATTACATTCTCCGCGCCGTCGGCTTTTCCGGCTATCAGGTTCGGCGAGCCCAGATCGACGTAGCGCACCTCCGAGGGGAAGAGGATATGCACGGTCTTGTCATAGGTCACTTCCAGACCGTGCGGCGGTATCATGCGGTCGAAGGTCAGCTTCCTCGTCAGCCCGTGATACAGGTCGCCGTCCGCCTCCTTTTGCGGATATACCTCCTTCGTCAAGGTCGGCTGTTCAGCCGTGGGTTGCTCACTCCCGTTGCTCTGTTCAACGGTCTTGTTCTCCTGCGCGTTGGCAGTTGCGATGCCCATAGCGAGGGCAAGAATCATGATTGCTTTTTTCATTTTTACTTTGGATTTGGTAAATAATTGTTGTTTGTTGAATTGTTTTTGATTTATACGTCATTCCCTGTCCTGATAGAGCATGACCCTGTACCCGGCTTTCAGATGCACTTTTACGGTGCGCATCTTCTTGGCGATGTACTGGCTTGTACCCTGTATCAGCCCTTTGCCGAGGTCGGAGGCGAGCTGCGCCCCGGCGTCGGTGGAGATGTTGATGCTGCTTCCGAGCGAGCCGCCCATGTTGGCGGCGACTTCCCTGACGGCGTTCATCTCCATAGAGTTGGGGATGAAGATGCCTTCCTGCCCGTCCGTGTCATACACCGTGAGTTCCACCGGGATAATCGTGCCCTGATATTCCAGCGAGGTGATTCCGATGTCGAGCCTCTCGCCCTGTATCTTGGCGGTTCCTACCACCACAGCGTTACGGGGTATGATTCTCTCCGCCACCGCCATCGGGTCCAAGAGGCGCAGCTTCACCGCCTGCCCGTCCGTGACGCTCTGCGCCCCATAGACGCACGCCGATATAGTGTTCCTGTCAGACACCGGGGCTTTGCCCACTGCGGTATTGAAGCCGTAGTTGCGCTCCTGTGAGTATGCGGCGACAAACTCACTGTTGTCCATCGGCTGACCGAGAGCCGACACCACCTGCCGCTCCACCTGCTTGACAGGCATCGCCGTGTTTTTCCCGGCGTTCTGCACGGGATAAGGCTTTTCCGCCGGCTGTGCCGCCGATGCGGGCTGTCCGCCGTTCTGACCGCCCATGTACTTTGCCGCCAGCTCGTAGGACTTCTCCATCAGTGCCACCTGCTCGTCCATAGAGGAGCTTTTGCCCTTCCCGCTTTCAAGCTCCGTTTCCAGCGAGGCGATGCGCTCCAGAAGCTCGTCCATTTCGGCATTGTCATTCTTCGGCTGTTCGTAGAAATTGCCGAGAGTGGCGTTCAGGTAGCGGTAGGCGGCAGCGGAGGACTGTATGGTCTGCGGGGCGGAGGGCTTCGACGGTGACTCCGCACCGCCACCGCCCGTAAGGTCAAGGCTTCCGTCACCGTCCGTGCCCGCCACCTCGCGGTCAAACATATCGCCCAGTTCCTGCATGGCGCGGTCGCGGCTCTCCTGCCGTTCCTCCAACGCCCCCTGCTCGTAGGCTTTCAGCTTGTCGCCGATAATCTGCCTGTCCGCCTTGTCCGCGTCCGGCATCTCAGTGTTGTAGCCGCCCAATCCCGGCTGTTCCTCCTTGTCGGACGACGGGGCGAATATCAGCCACATCGCGCCGAGGAACACCAGCACCATAGCGGGCAGCACTATCATCTTCTGACGTTTCAGCCTCTGGGCTTCCGTCAGCGGCGTGCGCTCGTTGGCTTTGCCTTCCTCCTTCGCGCCTTGGCCATTCAAGCAAGCTTGATGGCTCTCGGCTTGGCGTCGGTTCTCCGGCTTTCCTTTGCCGGGAGCGGCTTTGTTTTCGTTCTTGTTTTCATTCTTCGTCTGTTCCATATTGTTCGTAATAAAGTTTGTAATGGTTATTGTCATTCGGCTTCATGGACAGCTCCATCAGCCGGATATGTTCTGCCGCCAGTTTAGTCCCGTCGTTCCTGCCGATGTCATAGATGGCTTTCCCGAAGGAATACAGGGCAAGCACCGCAAAGACGGCGAACATCGTCAGCACGATGCGTTTGCGTGTCTTCGGGGGCAAGCCGTCCAGATACCCTTTGAGCTTGGCGGCAAGCCGTTTCTTTTGGTCGTGGAGCTTCCAGTACGCTCCCCACATTGTTTTTCCGATACTTTTTCGTTTCATTTTTCTGTAAATTACCGTTTGATAGTCTGTAAATCCTTGTTCTCGATGATGGTGAACCCCTCGATGGTGAACCCGTTGGGGTTGTCGTCGGAGCGCGAGGCGTTCAGCAGGCGGCACGTCGTCACGAGGCTGCGCACGGTGACGTTGCTCTGCCGGATAATCCGCTGCGTGGCGTAGGTAGTGGCGCGGTACGGGTAATCGTTGAAGTCGCACACCACGCTGTCCACCTTCAGCACTTGGTTGATGTTCCCGGCGATGACGCGGTTGTAGTACCCCTTCTCGGCGAAGTCCGAGTAATAGTTGTACACGCTGCGGTCAGCCAGCAGCAGGGCGCGCCCCACGTTGTGCTCGATGGCGCTCTTCTCCGGCGAGAGCGTGAAAAACAGCTCGTGGAAGCGGCGCACATGCTCGCGTGCCTCCGCCGGACGATTCTGCGACAGATCCTGCGAGAGTGCCAGCATCAGGCTCTTGCCGTTGTCCAGCACATAGATCTTCTCCCGCTGCCTCTCCGCGAAGTCGAAGGCACTCCACACGCTCCAGACCGTTATCACGGCGCACAGCGAGAGGAAGACGATACCGAACAGGCGTATCTGCCTGAACGATGATTCGATGTTTCTGAGTGACTTGAATTCCATTCTTTCTGATTTTTTTATTGTTACACATGGTTTTTACCTGAGCAGCTTTCCGGCGCGTCCCATCATGTTGCCTGCGGCGGCACCCGCCACGCTGCCCGCCATTCCTCCGGCGCGTCCCGCCATCTGGTTCACGTTGCGCCCGTAGCCTCCCATGCCTCCGGCTTGGATGATCCAGCCCGCAACGGTGGGTATCGTGAAGTAGCCGATGATGCCGATGATCATGAACACGATATACACCCCGTCGCTCGAATCCAGCGAGAAATTCGGGTCAGCCTGCATCCGCTCGATGTCGCTTTGCAGCATCAGCACCTGTATCTTCGCCAGTATGGTGCTGAACATGTCCGACACGGGAAGCCACAGATATACCTGTATGTAGCGGCATATCCACTGCGTGAGCGTGCTCTGGAAGCCGTCCCACACGGATATGGCGAAGGCAATGGGCCCGAGTATCGCCAGCACCACGAGGAAGAAGGTGCGGATGGTGTCTATCACGAGGGCGGCGGCTTGGAACATAAGTTCCAGTATCTCACGGAAGAAGTCGCGGATGCCCTTCTTCATATTGTACATCCCGCGCTCGATGTACATCCCCGCCATCGTCACCATGTCGGAGGGCGACCAGCCGAGTTCCTCCAGCTGCTTGTCGAACTCCTCGTTGGACACTAAGTAGGCGGTTTCGGGGTTGCGCATCATCGCCTCGTATTCCAGCCGGTCCTTCTGCTCGCGGTATTTCTCCATGTCCAGCGTCTCGGACTCCAGCATCTTCGCCGTGCCCTGCACGACAGGCGAGAGGATGCTGTTTATCGTGCCGAGGACGACCGTCGGGAAGAACATGATGCACAGTCCGATGGCGAAGGGGCGGAGCATCGGGAACACGTCTATCGGCTCGGCTCTCGCCAGCGACTGCCATACCCGGTAGGCGACGTAGAACAGCGCGCCCAGACCGGCGATGCCTTTCGCCACGCCCGCCATGTCCTCGCACAGCGGCATCATCTGCTCGTAGAGGGAGCGCAGTATCTGGTGAAGGTTGTCGAAATCCATAGGCTACCAGTATCTTTCGTTGGCACTCCCGTACAGCCCCATCACGCGGTCGAGGTCGTTTTTCTTCTTCGCACGCAGGTAGCTCACGGAGATGTTCTTGTTGGTGTAGTAGCTCACGAGGTTGCGGTAACGCTTCATCTTCGTGTAGCAGCGTTCCACCACGTCCATGCGCTCCTTGTCGGTCATGGAGAGCGTGGTGATGTTCACCACGTTCTTCAGCTCCGTCAGCACGTCGTTCGATTCCTCCAGCAGCTTCGTGTAGCCGAAGGCGATGGCACCGAGTTCCTCCACCGTGAAGTTGTCGTCGCGCATCATCTTCTGGAAGCTCGTCACATAGATGTCGGTGATGTCGCCCACCATCAGGATTGTCTGCTGCACCTTGCGGGCGTCCTTAACCAGATTGTTCACCGATTTTAGCGCATCGTAATACTTCTTGCCCTGCTCGTAGATCTTCACCGTCTCCTGAAAGTTCTTCACCATGTTCTGGGCGGTGGTCGAGGTATGCACCACGTTCTTCGAGGTGTTCACGATGCTCTGCGCGATGTTGGACGGGTCTATCACCGTCCACTGTGCGCTTGCCCTGCCCGCGAGGAGCAGGCACAGGCAAAGGGTTGTCAAAATTCTTGTTCTCATTCTTACTTTGGATTTAGTGGTAATTGGTTATTTCTTCTTTAACTCTCTGAGAGTCTCCTGCATTTCTGAGAAGGAGACGCCCTGCATGTCTTCGGAAAATGACACTTCGGAATCTTCCATTTCGTCCTCCGCTTTCTTCGAGGAGCGCACATAGTCGCCGTTTGGCGAGAAGGTCAGCACGTCCGTGGCCTCGTTGTAGGACACGTCGATGCGGAAGCCGGTGTTCATGAACAGGTTGCCGTTCTCCTGTTGCAGCAGGTAGGTTTCGGGCTTCAATTTGCGGCGCAGCCCGCTCCGGCGGAATACCGTCACCTTGTAGGCTTCCCCCTCCTTGTAGATAAGCACGTCCGGTTTCCCTTCCACGCTCTCCCAGTTGCCGCACAGGGCGGCGCGGGCGTCTTCCGCCACGTCGCAGGATTGCAGCATCAAGACCGCCAATCCGATTAAACACTTGCTGACTTGCAGCATTTTCACATTCGATAAACTCATACGATTTTCTGTTTTTTAGTTGATGATTAAATGGTTGTTGTTTATTTCGCCGCAGACTCATTCCTTGTTCCTGCGCCTTTCGGCAAGCTGCCGGATGGCGGCTTCGATGTCGCCGCCCAGCTTCTCCGCCAGACGGTAAACCTCCACCTTCTCCGTCTCCTCGGTAGTGTATGCCAGATACTCTTCGGCACTGACCTCCGTGGCATAGACCGCCGACTGCGTGCCGCCCAAGCCTATCCACACCTCCTTGTAGAGCCGTGAAGGATTGTTTGCCATGTTAATGGAGAGTATCTGTCCCTTCTCCTTTTCCGTCAGTCCGAGCAACGCCTGTATCTGGTCAAACTTGTTCATGTACTTGCGCTGGTCGAGAAGTATCTTGCAGTCGGAGTTGTTGATGATGCTCTCCTTGACCACGGGAGAGGAAATGATGTCGTCCACCTCCTGCGTCACCACGATCGCCTCGCCGTAATATTTTCTGACCGTCTTGTACATATAGCGCAGATATTCAGCCATGTTCGCCGAAGAAAGAGCCTTCCAAGCCTCTTCCACAATAAGCTGTTTCCGCACCCCTTTCAGCCGCCGCATCTTGTTGATGAAGGCTTCCATGATGATGATAGTCACGACGGGGAACAGTTCGCGGTTTTCCTTAATTGAATCAATTTCAAAGACGATGAACCGCTTGTTAAGCAGGTCAATGTTCTCCGTGGAGTTGAGCAGAAAATCATAGCGTCCGCCACGGTAATACTGCCGCATGGTGGTGAGCATGTTGTCGATGTTGAAGTCGGATTTGTCCACCTTGATGTCACGCTGCGCCAGTTCCTTGCGGTAGTCGTCACGCATATACTCGTAGAAGGTGTTGAACGACGGCACGATGCTCCGGTCCGCCCTGATGCGCTCGATGTAGGCACTCACGGCACTGCCCAGTTCGCCGCTCTCCGTCTTTGTCACCTTGTCGTCCTCCGATTTCCAGAGCGTCAGCAGCAGGGTCTTGATGCTGTCCTTCTTCTCCACGTCGAAGACGTAATCGTCGGTGTAGAACGGGTTGAACGATATGGGCTTCTCTTCCGTGTAGGTGAAATACACGCCGTCCGCCCCGCCTGTCTTGCGCCGGATCATGCCGCACAATCCCTGATAGGAGTTACCCGTGTCCACCAGCACCACATGCGCGCCTTGTTCATAATATTGCCGCACGAGGTGGTTCATGAAGAACGACTTTCCGCTGCCCGAAGGACCCAGCACGAACTTGTTGCGGTTGGTGGTGATTAATCCGTACCAACATTTATTTATTTAATACTGAATATCAGTTAATTATGGTATAAAACACATCAATATTAATATTTTTAAAGCATACAATTTGCATACAAATAGAGTGATTATAAGAAAACAGAAAAGGATATTTGTTGTTAAGGGGTAAATGTGGTAGGAGATGTTTTTATATCTGTTTTCTCTCGTTTTTCAGTGAAAAATAGACATGATACTGGCAAAAAGAGAAAGAAACTCTGTTTTTCTTTTTTCGCCAGCATATATAATTTGCTGTCTAAATAAGTTTAGTTCGTTTTGGATATACAGACAAAGAAACGTACTAAACCTTTGAACTTAAAAATATAACAAACATGTTATGTTACATACTTTTTTGAATATTTAAACAATGTAGTTAAGTACTATCAAGCATATTTCAGGCATTTTTTATACATTTGCACCAATGACAAGTAAATGATGACTGAATTTAATTCATATATGAGCAATATAGACATAGATTTTTTTAAAGAATTGTGTCTAAAACATGGAGAGTTACGACATTATAAAAAGAATGAGTTTATTCTCCATGAAGATGATGTATGTTCTTTCTTCGGGTTTATCTTGTCAGGTGTAGTCAAATACAGTTGTACCAACCGGACAGAAAACAAGCCGTATAATGTCGGTTTTTCCTTTCCAAATGAATTTATAGGCGATTACCCCACTTGCTTATATGGCATGAAATCAGAATTGAATATACAGGCAATAATCCCGTGCGAGATTTACATCTGTTCTTCTGCATTCTTACAGCAAAAATTCGAGGAGAACAAAGAAAGCCAACGGATAGCCCGTATCGCAGCCGAACAGATGTTTTTCCAATCATATTCACGTTATTTGGATTTATTCAGATTCACACCGGAAGAGCGTTACCTCCAACTTTTAAAAAAATGCCCTGCAATCCTTCAAATGGTATCACTAAAAGAAATAGCATCCTACCTTAAAATTACACCCGTACACATGAGCCGAATCAGACGCAAGCAAAGTCTTGACAACAAAAAATAAACATAGGTTTAGAAATTTACATTCATAACAATATTCCAAGAGTATCTTAATCTGCCAAAGGATTCTTCTTTTTATCTTTGTCTTATCTTTGGTTGGTTCAACGAAGAAACAAAATAAAGATTGAATGAGTTAAACAAAAAATAAAAAAGAGAATATGAAAACAAAAGAAATTCTTGGAATACTTATGCTATTCCTCTGTACATTCTGTTTTATAAACTGCGATGATGATAATGAACAGACAAATGAATTAACCCCCGAAGCACTTTATCAGACTTCATGGCGTGGAACAGGGCATTGTGAGGCTTGGACAGTACAAAATATGGGGGTCGGTATGCAATTTGTAGATACTCAGAAAGGGAAAGTAAATTGGGAAGGTTACGATGAAATTGATATTACTTATACAATAGAAGGGAAATATATCACATTTAATAGCAATGCTTTATATTTGGGTGGAGCCCCTTGGATTATCAAAAGCTATACCCAAAAACATATAACCATTATACAGAATGAAATTAGTCCAGATAAAGAGAAAGTAGCTACGATTGAATTAGAGAAAATAGATTAAACTGAATCATAGGAACATTAAGTTGCATAAATGTATGCTACAACAGAACAAAGAGAACCGTGAGATTCGCAAATTGAGCAAAGAAAGGATGAAAGAACATATAAATACCTTGTAAACAAAGGGAAAATGCAGATTCATCTAATATTCCTTTATGTGCTATTATCGGGCTGGTCTATGTGCTGAAATACAAGGAAAAGAGATTCACCTTGTTCTCTTGTATAGGATTGGTTATTGGGATAGGATGAGCAATTTATATGCTACTGATAATAAGGTCAATGTAAATCAAAGTAATATGAAACTGAAATATATATTGAATGCTATAATATTTGTTTTGGCATTATCTTTTTTGTCTATGTGTATATTTAAGACTACAGAGTTAAGTTTGAAATGTATGCAATTTGCTGTATCTATCTCCTGTATAGGAGCAATGTTTTCTACAAAAAGATATAGATACATATTTGCATCTATTGCTTTAATCATTATAGGAATATCTTTTTTACTTTAAATGTCCATAATAACGATAATGATTTGATTGTTGCTAATGTCTTCATAATAGCATCTGTCAAGTATATTTACTTCAGCAAACGCCCCCGTAGGTGCAGTTCCTATTCACAATTAAATCATTGCCTAATCATCATCCAAACAATTCAGCGGATTGGGGATTTTGGGCTTTTCAAATTAGACTATCCGCAAATATAGAAAAAGTGCAATACACCACGAAGATGCACTGCACTTTTCTCCATATATTGGGTGGGCTTTAACATTTACAGTTTGTATCCCTTGTTTTCCCGGTTTATGGCTTGCCCAGTCGGTTGGCTTCCTTTTTCAACCGCTCGGCTTGTTCATTGAGCAGCCTTGCACGCTCCAACGCTTCCGCCTGCTTCCTGCTGCGGAATTCAAAATCCGTCACCGAATCAGTCAGGTTTTGGATGAAAGCGTTATCCCGTTCCCTACTAAAATTCGTTTCCAGCAAATCAAGGCAGCCCCCGTCCGCTTCCCCTTTCATCAGAATGTAGCGGTATTTCATATCGTTGTCCTGCAACTGCTGCATTCGTCCAGCCAAACGGACATTCAGGAACAAAGAAACGAAACAGACAACCAGCCCTGCCAAAAAGAGAAGCAGTTTCGGACGCAACAAACCGCTTATCCGCTGGGACAGCGATGCTGGTTCGGTTTCCGCTTTTTCAGTTGTGCGTTCCTTATGGTAAGAATCCAACGCATCCAGCATTTCTTTCAGACAACGGTAGGTAGCCGTTACAAATTTTCTCACTTCTCCTATGGATTGCTGCTGCTCCTGTTCCGCATTCCTTATGTCGGCAAGTTGGCTTTGGATAGCCTGCAATTCCTTTTCGGGAACAGCCGGGCTACTGTGGAGTTCCGATAATGCCTGCTCGATTGCTCCCAACCGTTCGAGAGTTTCCTCCCGGCTGGCTGGCGTTACCTGTGCTTCCTGCTTCCCTTTCAGTTCCGTAACCATAGAGAGAAGCCCCTCTAAAATCAAATAGTCTTCCATGTCTTTACAGTTTAAGTCGTTTTTTCTTCTTCTTTCTCAAATTAAAATTAGGTTCTTCATCCACTGGGGGAGAAGAAGCGGAAAACAGACCGAGCGAACCAGTTATCAACGGACTGTCAGCCTTGCCCGGTACAGGTGCTTGTTCCCGAACGGGCGCGAAAGTTATTTGCCGTTGGCTTCCGGCAACATTCATTCCTGCATACCCGAAACATTTGTCCAGTTTGGAAAAACTGAAACTCCGGTCTATCTCCGAACCCTTGAACGTGTATTCACCTTTGGAAAAGGATATGCCCTGTATCTCGTCGGTCTGTCCCTTTCGTTTGAACCGGACGGTAATACCCTTTTCTGCTAACCGCTCCTGTAACTGCTGCCAGTTACGGGATTTGCCGATTTCGTTCTTCACAGCCGTGTAAATCTCGTATTTCGACTTGTCCGGCTCTTTCAGTCGGTGCTGCTTTACCTGTTCTTTTCCACCAGCGAAATAAAGCCCGTGTTTGGCTTTCAGCTTCTTGCATACCTGTTCGTTACGGTACATATCGTTCCTGTCCGAAATGGTCTTGCCGTTATTGTCTATGCGGTTGAACACGATATGCACGTGCGGATGTTCCCGGTCTTGATGACGCACGATGATATACTGCGTATCGGTGATTTTCATTTCACGCATATACTCCTGCGCAAGCTGTACCATCTTCCCGTCTGTCAATTTGGGCGCATCCACTGTCGAATAACTTAACGCAATATGTCCGACAGGCTTCTTCAAATCGGGATTCATCCCGGTCTGCATACAGAAGCTGCGGATTATATCACCCCGGCTTTCAGTCAGAACCCCGTCCGCATGAAGCAAAACCGCCTGCTCCTTGCCGAGCACATAGTTCACACAGCCCTTAAAACCGCTTCCCTTTTTTATTTTTCCAATCATCCGACAAATGGTTTATGATTCCAATAATCCTGTTTTTGAGCTTCACCAGTTCCACCGCCACCAGTGCGAAACCTCCGGCATTCGCCCGGTGCGCCAACTGGTTGATGTTGTTGGCTTCCCCTGCCAGTTTGCGGATGGTGTCCGCATCCTGCCTGTTCAGCCGGGGTATGACCTCTGCCGAAACAACCGCCTGCCTTACATACTCACTGACACGCAACCCGGCTTCCCCGGCTCGCTTCCTGATGGCGTAATACTGCAACTCGGTCAGTTTCGTACTGACAACCCGTTGCTGCTTCTCTATCCGTTTCTTTGCCGGACGTCCCCCCGGCTTGTCCTTTATACTCGTCATGGTTTTTTACGTTTGAATGGTGTCTTAAAAATTGCGACCAACGGGAGAAATTTTCTTTGCGGTGAGCAAAGCAAGGTAGTTTCGGTTTACCGAAACATAACCTTGCTCTCCAAATAAACCGCCAGCCGTTGATAGTCCTGCCGGATTAAATGCCCCTGCCTCTCTTTTGTCTTGGGGCGGCACGTTGTCCGGTTTCCTGCTTCGTTTCCTGCACTTGGCTGGCTTCGTTTTTCTGTTCCTGCTTCCTGCCGCACAGGTAATCGTTCAAGTCCGAATATCCCCTGTAATTGTGTGAGAAGTCACGTACACGGTAGGAGTATTCCAACTCGATATCCCGTGTCGCTTCATATCCAGCCTTGTCATTGTCAAGCATACAGTGGATGCGTTCATACAGGGACATCACGTCAAGGGCTTTCGACACATTGGCGGTAGAGTTAAGAATGACATAATCCTGCCTGTCAAGGTCGGGCATGGTCGGACAGTTCCTCATGCGGAGCGTAAGGAAAGAGAGGTAGTCCATGAAACCCTCGAACACCAGACATTTCTCTCTCGGCTCTCCCTGCTGCCGTATATGGGTGATGTCTTTCGGGGCGATGCAGCCTTTGAAAAAAGAGTTGCGCACCTCATAACCTCCTGTCATGTTCGGGAAACCGATAGCGAAGAACGGTCTGCCGTTATTGGTAAAATGGAGTTCCTTACATTCTCTTTTTGCCAGTTCGATATTGATACCCCGTCCCTGCAAGTAACGGAGCAATGCCGGATGGGTAAGGTCACGGACTTCCAAATGCTGGAAACTCGGTTCTTTCCTACGCTGGGGAAAAGAAAAACTGACCGGACGGATGTGCGGTGTCTGTTCCGCTATCCGGTTTAAAAGGTATGGCAAGCTGTCTGAACAATAGAGTTCCTTTGCCAGTGCGATGAGGTTGCCGCCCTTGCCTGCGCCAAAGTCATACCAAAGGTTGCGGTCAGTGTTCACCTTGAAAGACGGTTCGTGTTCCTCCCTTAACGGTGATTTGTACCATAAACCGTTACCCTGCTGTTTGACAGGAGAGTAACCTAAACTGTGCAGATAGTCTGCGATGGGTATTTGTTTCACATCTTCGATGTTCATAACATTTTCTTTTTGGGGATAAAAAAATAGTTGAAAAGTGCACCAGTCCTGTTTAGTCCGTTATATATACACCCGTACCATACTAAACCTGCCTGTTCCGATACTGGGAAATAGTAAGTCCGTTCCTCTTGTATATACACCCGGACTAAACCAAACTGACTTTTAATAATGGAAATCGGGATTATAGCGGTAGCCCTTGCCCTCTTTCACAATCATGCGCTTGTTCACAAGAAACTTGTTAAGCGACACAAGAACATTGCGTCCACGCTCGTAACCGATACTCGCATAACCCTGTTTCAATGCCGCTATGACATTGGAATAGCCTTGTACCACCTGCTTGCCGAAACCGTTCTCCAACGCTTCCCGGTGTTGCTGTTCAGTCAGTTCCGTAAGCGAAAAGTTCCTGTCCTGCTTAGGTTGTTGGAATACATAATCATCCACGATTTCGGGTAAAGCGTTGTCATTGATACGGAATGCGAACGGGTCAAATTCCCGGTCACGTATGTGCATCGCCTTTACCTCGCTTATGTTGCCGTCCTGCTGGCTTTTCGTGATTTGCAGGACGGTTTCAGCCTTGTTGTTCAGTTCCGTACCGATATGCCCCCTTGTGTTGTCATCCCCCTTGTTCAAATGCAGCACGGTGTGGATATGCAGGTTATACCCACTTGACCAGCGCATCAAAAGGTTGATTAGGTCGGTTGATTCGCTGGGGCTGTTGATGTCGTACATCAAGTCACGGATTCCGTCAATGATGAGCAACCCCACATCGGGCATATTTTCAAGCATATAGCCGATAATCTGTTTCCGCTTGTCGGGGGTCTGCTCTCTTAGCACGATGAAAACAAAATCGTCCCTGTCCTTGTCGGTAGGCAGTCCGGCAAGTCGCAAAATACGCTCCATGACCTTATGGCAATGGTATTTGCTCTGCTCGGTATCTACATAGAGGATTTTCCGTTTGTTCGGTGGCAGGTATGCCGAATACTTCAGTACCTCGTCATTCTTCAACGCTGCCGCAACAATGGCGGAAATATTGAATGTCTTTTTGCTCTTGGCTTTGCCTGTGGATGCGCTGAAATTACCCAGCGTGCCAATGGTAGAGCCGTTCACCCAGAGTATTTCGGGCGGCACTTCGTAAGTGTCCGTCACCTTTAAATGAATGGTTTTCCAAAGGGCTGCGAAATCCTCTTTCTGCATGGTAACACCCTGCCCGGCTTCTTCTTTCCTCTTATTTTCCATAGTTACGGATTTTCCGGTTTGCGCTCTTGGCGATGGCGAGTGCCGCCTCGTCCTTGTCGTTCACCCTTTTTGCAAGGTTTTCCGCCCACGTGAGAAGCTCTTTCCGTGAGAAAAGTAATTTGTTCCCGTATTTGCGGAACGGCACTTCCTTTTTTGCGGTCAGCTTGTAGAGCCGTGCCTTTGAAATCAGAAAACCGTGTCGTTCCAGCACCTCTACCGCCACATCGGGCGTGAGGTTGTCGGGTTCGTTCCTCGGCTGGGTGAATCCTGCCAATGACTGGGAAACGGTTTCGCTCACGATAGCCCGGAGTTCTTCGGGCGTTGTCAGAATAATGTTCGTCATATTTTCTTCCTTTTTTAGTTATTACTTGGCTACCGTCATAGCCGTTGCAACCGGTTGATGCCGCAAAGGAAGAATAAAAGAAACCGATTATTCAATTACTAATCACTTGACACAGACCGGACAACTTGGGACAATGCAGGACATCCGGCAAGATTGGAGCGGGATAAAAAAAGGGACAAACGATGTATTGGTGATTTTGTCCTTCCAACACACCGTTTGTCCTATGTATGTTAAGTGATTATGCGAATGCCGCTATTTCACATCCTTTAACCTTTCAAGTTGGGAAACGACTTCTTTTATTACGAAATATTTGTTTCCCGACAGCCCTATGTCCGAACGGGATATGAAACCGAGTTCCTCCCACCGGGCTACGGTCTGCCTGCTCACGCCCGCCATTTTCGCCAATGTCTTTTGGTCTATCAGTTCCCTGCCCTCGAATACGGGGTACTTGTATTTACGGGTGGCATGGCTGAACCTTATTTTCTCTATCGCCTTGTCCACGTCTTTAACAGTAGGGGGAATATATGATTTCACTTGCAGTACGGCTTCTTCTATTTCGTAGCCTGCGTATTCGGGATTCTGCGCCAGTTCCCCGTAAATGGCACTGAAACATTCAAGGTGTCTAATCTTCACCGTCTTGGTTTTCTTGTTCGGCATGGCTCAATCGAATTTGGTTAATAACTGCGCATTCCTTATCCGCTCCTCCTGCTCGAAACTGGCGAGGTAGTTCTCCGTGATGGCAAGGCTTGAATGCCCCAAACTCTCGGATATGTAAGCGATGTTCGTTCCGCTGCGTTTTAAGACAGTCGCATAGGAATGCCGGGCGGAATAGGTCGTGAAACGGGGGACACCGACAGCTTGGGCTATTTTAGCCAAAGCGATGTTGCAACGGTGCGTTACCCGTCTGACAATATTGGAAATGACAAATTCGTCCTCCGTTTCTCTGGCGTACTTGAACAGGAAAGTATCGGGTTTCCCATCGTCAGGGTTTCCCCACCGTTTTATAATATCCCGCATTTCGGGAGTGAGTACCGCCCTTATTTCCCGTATATGGTTGGACGTGTGCGATGTCTTGGAGCGTACAAAGCAGATTTCACCGTCCACGATGTTCCCATACCGCAAGAAAAGCATATCCCTGAAATTGATACCGTTGCACAGGTAGGAGAAAAACCAAAAATCCCGGTACTTCTCAACGGTCTTGCTGCCCTTGTATGTCACGACTTTTTTTATCTGTTCCATCGTCAAGGCTAACTTTCGGCTGTTGCCGCTCGGTATCTCGTACTTCCCCCTGCCGAACGGGTATTGGGCTTCTTTTAAAATCCCGTTGCGTCTTGCGTCATTCACCACGCATTTAAGGGCTTTCATATAGAAATTTATGGTGGTGACGGTCTTGCCCTCGTTCCGCAGGAACTTGTCAAGGCGTGACAGCCAGTCCGCAGAAACCGCAGAGAACGGCACGCTGCCGCCTGCGAACCGTTCTATGCTTTTCAACGTGCTGCGGTAGTTATAATAGGAATTTACCTGCCCGTTGAGTTTGAATGCGTCTATTTTCCCCTGTATGGCTGTGTTAAGGGTTGTACCCGTACACCTGCCCAACCTCATGCTGAGCGCATCGAAACAGAAGTCCCCACGTTCCGCAAGGGCTTCCACTTGGCTTTTTATGATGGAGAAACTGTTTTCCACGCTTGCCCGTATCTCAATCAGTCTGCGGCTCTTGCTTTCGGCAAGGATTTCCCAGTCCTCTTTGGACAATTCCTTTCCGGTGGAATAATATTTCTGCTTGCGGTTGTGTATCACTTGTATCTTGACAGGGAACAGACCGCTTTTCTTCGCCCTACGTGCATCCAGTACCGATAGTACGGATATGCCATCTTTTGAATACTTGAACATAGGCTGCCTTGTTTATTGTTATACGTCTATTTTGTACATACGATTTGCATACAAAAATAGAGATTATCGGAAAAAACAGCAAATCAAAAGCCAAATCATTTTCCTAATAATCTCTAAATATCAGTTATTTATATACAAACTCAAACAATATAAAAATGGTAAAAATATAGGGTATTATTACGGTTCGTGGTGATGCCCCGCTTCATGGGCAGGTCGCTGATGTCGAGGTGCAGCGGTTTACCCGTGAGCCTGTCCACCATCTTGATGCCGAAGGGCGAGAGCGAGCTGCGGTAGTTGGTTTCCTCCGTGAACAGGCACACCGCCTGCTCGATGAAGGTGTGGAAACTCTCTTCCGCCGGGAAGTCCGCCGCATTGCCGGGTATCGCCGCCCAGTAGAGTGTCGGGCAGTCGATGGTGTTGTGGCGCGGCACGCACTCCATGCTTGCCAGCTGGCTCCCCACGTCGTTCCTGATATGCCGCAGCTCTTCCGCATCGTCGCTCCACGCCATGACGTTGAAGTGGGCGCGGACGGAGGTCAGCCCGTAGGAGTGCGCCTCGTTCAGGTATTGGTCAATCCACTCGCGGTTGATGCTGTTGCTCCGGCTGTACCGTGAGAGCGACTGCATATTGCGGGCTGATTTCTCGAACTTCTGCAGGTTCTCCTCGCTGTTGTCCAGTATCACGTACTGGTTGTAGATGTGGTTGCAGGAGAGCAGCAGCCCCACGGGGGAGGCGAAGGAGAGGCGGCAGTCGCTCCGGTCGGTGGACAGCTTCTCGTAACGGGTATCGGTAGCCACCTTGCCCGGCAGGTCCTCCGCGTCGGAGAGGGTATGCAGGCACAGGCGGTTGTCGCCGATGCGCATCTCACCCGGAGAGAGGGCGATATCCTGCAAGGTAGTGTTCCCCTCCGGCATAAGCGAGAAGTAGCGTTCAACCAGTCCCGTCTTACCCTCCGTGCCGGTTATCTCGTCGGTGGAGAGACGGTGCAGCCTGACAAAGCCGCTGTCGTTCATGATGCGCTCGAACTGTTCGCAGGCCTCCATGAATTTGGTCGTGGTTTCCCTGTCCAGCTCCTTCGGGATGATGTGCCCCCGGCACAGGGTGCTGAAATTGCTCTGCATCCTGTTGCGCTCTTTCGTCGTCTTGGTCAGGTACAGGTAGCAGGTGTGCTTCAGGTACGGACGCTCGTTGAAATGACGCTCGAAGCTCCGCGAGAGGAAGCTCATGTCGTCCTTTTGAAGCTCCGGCTTGTAGCGTTCCTTGATGAACCAGTCCTGCTTATGCACTATGGAGTAGTCCGGCAGCACCTTGATAGCCTTGCACCAGCAGCCGTGTATCGCCTCGTACTCCGCGCTTGTCACGGTGTACAGCTCCGGCAGTTCCACCTCGTAGGCCACCGTGATGTCGGCGTCCTTCGAGATGATGCAGCCGTGCTCCACCGCCAGAAGCGGGAACTTGTTTTCCAGTGTTGTCATTTTCGATGTATTCCTCATTGTCTTTCTTCCTTTCGTTGTCGTTTGAACAGCCGGGTTATCCGCCGCCGGTTGATAAGGTACCGTGGATGGCTCCGTGCCGCGCCCGCCTTCATCAGCCCGTGCTCGCCGTACCGGGCGTTCAGCGCGAAGGTCTGCCATACGAGGACGGAGGACGCTGCGGCGCCGAAGCCGATACATATCCACTGGTCGATGCCGACCATGTAGAGGATGACGAACAGGACGAAGAGTGCCAGCAGTCCACCCGCGAAGATGAACAGGTACTGGGCTTTCAGCCCCTTGAACTCTACCGGACGACCGATACCCTTGTTGATCGGGTATTCAGCCATACATCGTGTATTAAAGGAAGAATGAGCGCAGGATGGTGGCGGCGACTATCAGGAAGATGCACGCCCCGAACCAGCTCGCGGCGGTCTTGGAAGTGTCGGGGTCGCCCGACGAGAACTTGCCATAGACTTTCACGCCGCCGATAAGCCCGACAACCGCACCGATGGCGTAGATGAGTTTCGTGTCGAGTAGGTCAGCCCCATTGCTGGGGCTTTCCCCTCTAAGAACCGTGCATGAGAGTTTCCCCTCACACGGCTCAAGCAACACATTGCTATTCTTACTGAAGGAATAGTTCTGTCTCATTTCCTACTAATTTTATCTGGGTTAAACTTCTTGTTCTTACACGAGCTGTGTACGAGAATCTTGAACGGTTTGCCGTTGATAGTCTTCTTGATAGTCGTCCATTTCCGTTCATCGTCAATAATCTCCCCACATACTGGGCACCTCATTTCCTGATGAACCCAAATCATGCGTAGCAGGTCGTCAATCTCACGCAGTTGTTCCTCCGTGTTCTTTGACTTGCGCCTTGCATAATAAGGAGCATCGGCAGGGTCGTATGGATTAGTATTGGTTCTAATACGCACGTACTTCAATATGGGAGTGTCCGCCAGCCTTTTAAGACTTAAAGTCGTTTCCTTGCCCGACTTCTTATTCTTGGTTATGGCGGCAAAGCACCACTCACGTCCGTGCAGTTGTTTGAAATACCTTTCCTTAATCCACTGCTTGCCCTTTTTCGGATGCCTGCGTTGTGCCCATTGCCAAAGCGTCTTGTACACCTCATAGTCCACACGTGAGAATGCTTTCGATGATGCCCCGTAGCGGTAATAGTTTGTCCATCCGGGAATCATGTGGTTGAGCATCCTTATGAGTGAGGAAGCCTTTGCCGACTTGTTGCTCTTTATCTTCGTGCGAACCTTGTCACAGAAATTCTTCATCGCATCCTTTGACGGTTTTGTCAGAAGTTTTCCGTTGGACTTGTATTCACGGATGTTGAAGCCAAGAAAATCGAATCCCTCACTGACATGGGTAACCTTGGTCTTTTCTTCCGACAACATCAGCCCACGCTCTGCCATAAACTGCCGTATGAGAGGCAGGAGAACCGTTTCTATGGTTTCCTTGTCTTTGGCGGTAACGATAAAATCGTCTGCGTAGCGCACGAGATTGATTTTGGGTTCAATCCATTTTCGCCCATATTTCGTATCGGCTGGTTCCCAATGAGGTTTTACCGCCTTTTGAACGAGGGATTGAAGTCCGTCAAGCGTCATGTTGGCAAGGGTCGGAGAGATTATTCCGCCTTGGGGTGTCCCCTCTTCGGTCGGGAAGAGTTCACCATTGAACACAAAGCCACATTTCAGCCATTTGCGAAGCACTTCTCTATCCATTGGGATATTGTTGAGCAGCCATTCGTGGCTGATGTGGTCGAAGCATCCCTTGATGTCCCCCTCCAAGACCCATTTGGGGGCAACATCCCTTGAAAGTACATTATGACACTGGGCTATTGCATCTTGACAGCTGCGATATTTACGGAATCCGTAGGAGTGTTGGTCCCCTGTCGTTTCCGCAATAGGGTCGAGAGCCATCAGATAAAGAGCCTGCATCGCGCGGTCTTTCATTGTAGGGATTCCCAAAGGGCGTTTCTTTCCGTTCTTCTTCGGTATTTCCACACGGCGCAGAGGCATCGGTTGATAACCACGGCGTTTCAGTGTGTCAATAGCTTTGACTTTTGCCGCATCGGATGACCATCTCACGTGGTCAACCCCTGCGGTGTCTTTTCCCTTGTTAGTAGTAACCCGAACTACGGCAAGATAACGACCGTAGAACGAGTGGGTCAACAGCCATTGCAAGGATTTGACCTTGCCGTTTCTGCCTTCCCTTTGAGCCTTTACAATACGTGCTTGCAGCTTCCGAACATACTCCTCTGCCTTGTGTCGGTCAATGCTTTTCCAACGCTCGGTGTCCGAGAGAGCTATATTTTCAGGCGCACACTTTTCTTTCGATTTGTTCATTTGCTTTCCTTTCTTTAGAAGTTCTATAAGTTTATTGTAAAGAGTTACCTTGTGGAAGTGGGCACACTTTCGTGTCGGATGATGTGGCTCTACGCCATACATGGCAATGAGGTCAATCCGTATCCGCTCCATTACAAAGCGGCATTCGCTTTTTCCACGTTCCTATACCCGCACCCCATATAGGCTTGCCTTGCGGCTTGCTTACCTCCTCCGAAGAGGGGGAGAGATACGGGCTTACCACGTTCCGTGTAAGTGACAATAATGGGTTAGGTCTGTCCTATCCACCGGCAGTCATTATGTCCGTGCAACCCCACCTGGACAAAGGAGTTGACCGACTGCACACCTTTTGGTTCAAGCCTACAGCCTTGCTCTTTGGAGCATGACCCTCAACATCATTAGGCTTGTTCTTCGTAACGATGTTTATCAGACATTCACATTGGTTGACCATACCATCAAGTCTCGCCCCTCGGCAGAATGATGTTATCTTCCATTGACCTTCACTCACGCTTCGGTCTATTCCTTTCGGAAAGGGTACTTTGTCAGAGCAGCTTCGCACAAAGAGATTACTCGCAATGCACGTACTCTCAGACTACTGCAAACGGAATTGCAGGTGCAATCAATAGTTGTTATGCTATAGTTACACAATCACTTACACAGTTTCTACGTGTCACACGCCGGGGTCAAAATAGCTTGTCACCATCGAGGTCGCCTCGTTGATGCCCGCCAGCCCGTTGCCCTGTGCGAAGGCGGAGGCGGTTGCGGCTACGATAAGTGCCACTGTGAGGATTGATTTCTTGTTGTTTCGGATTCTGTTGTTCATAAATCGTTCTTGTTTTGTGCCGTCAAAGGGTGGATGGATCTTTTTCCGGCGGTTGGTACTTTTTTAATTTTACTTTGGTTTAGTGGTCGCCCGTTTGTTTCCACGGACTTGGGCTGTCCGTTGCGGGCCGGCTGTGCCTTGCACCTCCTCGCCGCGTGGGTTGTTGTCACTTTTACGTTTTCATTCTCGTTCTTTTTAGTTGTCATACATAGTTCCGGATGTCGAACTCCTCGATGCTGTCGGGAATCACGAACTCCTTTTTAGGCTTTTTCAGCCGGATCTCAATAAGCCCCTTGATGCGGATGCCTATCTCCGATGAGCCTTCCATCATTTTCTCGTACAGCTCCGTGCCCTCCATGTCGGTGAAGACTTTCGCTGCCTTTCGCTGTTCCGCTTCCGTCGCCTCCGGGTTCTTGGCGGTCTTGACCGCATTGTCGATTTCGTCGAAGCTGCTGCCCGAAGCCCGCTGTTTGTCCGGTGAGTCCTCCTCCGGCTCCTCTTCCCCGAACTCCATTTCCTCAGGCGGTACGCTCGTGAAGGTCTCGTCGAGTTTGTCGTCGGGGACTTGTGCCGGGTGGCGGGTCTCTTCTGGCTGAGCTTTCCCGTTTTCGTCGTCAAAGGTAACATCATCAGACGATACTTCCTCGGCTTTTTCCGAAGTGGCAGCTTGTGGCGTCGGTATGGCAGCCATTGTCCGGGTCGGTGCCATTTTGAAGCGGCTTTTGCCGATGATGTCCGGTGTCTTTGCGGGAGACGGTTCCCGTACCGTTTCCTGCTTTGCCGTCGTGCCGCCCAATGACCGCCACAGCCCGGCAATGCTTTTGAGGAAGCGGACAAGTTTCGTTTCCATGATGCGGTCGTAGAGCAGCAGGAACAGGAACCATAGGTTGCAGATGACCGAAACGGTCAGGAGAATTACGGTCATGTTCATAGTTCTACTGTGGGGGCTGCTTTCAACATACGGTTCAGTTCATCGCGGTGGGTGCGGAGGAACTCGCTCACCACGTTCTCGGTGAAGTCGGCAATCGTGACTTCTCCGTTACCCAGCCGGCGGACGATCATGGCAATCTTGTCATGGTTTTCCCTGCTGATGGACACTTGCTTTCCCTCCCTCGCCTTGAAGCCTGATTTTTTCAGGAAGGCACGATAATCTTTCTTTTTTGTTTTCATATCTGTTGTTTTTGATGGTTAAAACACTGAATTGTAATTCCGGGCGTAAAGGCTCTTTATCGCATCCTCGCACTGGTCGAAGTGGTGAGTCAGCACATGGTCGATGTAGGCGGACAGTGAAAGCCTGCCATGCCCGATCACACGGGTGATGCGCATGATGCGGTCGTGGTACTCCGGCCTCACATACACCATCTTTCCCTCGCGCGCCTTTACTTCGGGTTCCCGGATGAATATCCGTTCATACTCTTTCTCGCCGCATTTGCCGTTTTCCGGCACGGGCGATATGATTTCGACACTCGTCTGCACTTGCGCAAACATTCTCTTGCCGCCTTTGTGCGGTCTTTTTCCTGTTTCCTTGTTCATATTCTTTCGGTATTAAATTAAATCTTCACGTTGTTTCTTGTACAGTTCGTTTATCCTCTCCTTGTGCTGCTCCAGATGTTGGCGCAGCACGGTGTCCACATAGCCGCCCACCGAGATTTCACGCCCGGCGATGTCGTTCACGATTTTGAGGATCTTGCCGTGGACATCGCGGCTGATATAGACGCACTGGCGGGTCTTTATCTCATTGCGGCGCAGGAACAGCCCTGAATAGTCGTCCTCCTGCCGTTTGCGGCGTCCGCTGTCTTTCTGCGCTTTTTCCTTTGCCGGTGACGGCGCGGACGGCTGTTCCGTTTCAGGGTCGCTTTCTTCTGCGGGGGCAGGCGCGGGCGGTTCCTGCGCATGGTACAGGGTGCCGTCCTGCTTGCGTCTGCCGATGGAGGCGATCAACAGCTCCTCGTCGATGCCCTCGGTGTTCACTTTCCTGCTGCCCATGACTATCGCGGTTTGATGATGCTGTCAATCTCTTCCGAGAACTCACGGATGCCGCTCCCTTTCAGCAGGGACGCATCCATCGGGAAGATGGTGGAGCGGAACACGCCCTTGCGCTCTTCCGAGAGGTCGCGCCGGAACTTCTTGCTGTCGGGCAGGCGGGTGGAAAGGACGGCGAAGCCCATTTCGGCAATCACCTCCTCGTACAACCCGTACAGGCCGTTCCTCTCCCTGCCGTCCACCATTGTCCAGAACAGGTACAGCCCTTTTGTTTTCGCCTGCCCCGTCGTCATGAGGTTGTCACGGAACATCGCGGCGAATTGCAGGGTGCTCTCCACGACGAAGCGGTCGGCACTCATGGGCGTGAAGATGTAGTCCATCTGCGAGAGCGTCTTCACCACGCCGTTGCTTTTGAGCGTTCCCGGCATGTCGAAGAATACCACATCCGGTTTCACGTCCTCGGTGGCAATCATCCTTTCCGCGTCGTCGAGGGCGTTCAGGGCATCGCTCTTGATGACCGGGTAGGCGTTCTTCCTGATCTTGCGGAAATGGTCGCACGCGAGGGCCTTGAAATAGATGCTCCCGTCGATGAGTCCCGTTTCATGTTCGCGCAGCCCGTGGATGCTGTGCTGCGGTGCGTCGCAGTCCACGACGGCGACATTGTGTCCTTTCTCATTGTGGAGGTAGTTGGCGACAAGTGCCGTGACGGTGGATTTGCCGATGCCTCCCTTTTGTGTTGCGAATGCAACGAAGATTTCCTTACTCATACTATTATATGTTTTAATTGTTTATGATTTATTTTTCTGTTTATATGCGGATTCGGTTGCCGCATTATCCGTTTCCGTGAATAGGCACACGGGCGGGTCATCGCGTATCCGGTTCTGCGGTGAAGCCGGGATTCGGATAGCTGATGAATGACGGCATCGCGTCATGAAGTCATTGAATCCATGAATCACCGCATCGTTGTAAGACCGGGTATCCGACGGCGCGGATATTCGGTTTGGCAAATGTCCGCCTAAGCGGTTTGCCGGGTATTTGAAAGTTGCTTTTTCCATATATTCAAATCGTCTGTTTTTTGAATCATGCCGCAAATAAACAATGATTTTTTTGAACCTGTATCACTTCCGGACGAAGTGGCAGCATGTGGCGTCGGTTGGCAGTCATTGTCCGGGTCAGCGGACTGTCGGACAACCCTTTAAGGGCGTAACTTTGCACCCGGACGGCAGGGTTCGCCGCAGGTGGCGCAGCCGTGGGTCTTTGAGGTTCCGCTTCCATCCGTCACCGACGGATTTTTATGTTCACCTGAACATAGCAAGGTATGTTTTCAGCCGCTCAAAATGATTTGAGCATCCCGGAAAACACCTTGCCCTTGCAGGGAGCGGGCTTCCTCTCCGAAGTCGGGAAGCCTCTTTAACCTACGGTGTCTGTGCCTTGAAGCGGCGGCTTATGCCGTCAAACCGCTAAATCCAAAGTAATATGACAGAAAAAAGAAAAAGCAAGGCTGGGAGGAATCCCAAACTTGACCCGGCGGTGTTCCGTTACACCGTCCGTTTCAACGAGGAGGAACACAACCGTTTCCTTTCCATGTTCGAGAAATCGGGCGTTTACGCCAAGTCCGTTTTCCTGAAAGCGCACTTCTTCGGGCAGCCGTTCCGGGTGCTGAAGGTGGACAGGACGCTGGTGGATTACTACACCAAGCTGTCTGATTTTCACGCGCAGTTCCGCGCCGTCGGCACGAATTACAACCAAGTGGTGAAGGAACTGAGGCTGCATTTCTCCGAGAAGAAGGCGATGGCGTTGCTCTACAAACTGGAGCAGCGCACCATCGAACTCGTGAAAATGAGCCGTGAGATTGTGGAACTTTCAAGGGAACTGAAAGAGCAGCAAGAGCAGAGCCAAACTTGTTTGGACTCTGCCGAGTCGCGTTTGAAGAAGAGTGAAACTCAATTGGAGGCGAAATGGTCGCAAAAATCAGTGTAGGAAGCTCGTTGTACGGCGCACTCGCCTACAACGGGGAGAAGATTAACGAGTCGAAAGGCAGGCTGCTTGCCTCCAACAGAATCTTCAATGACGGCACGGGGAGGGTGGACATCCGCAAGGCGATGGAGGGCTTTCTTTCCTGTATGCCGGAGCATACAAGGGTGGAGAAGCCGGTGGTGCATATCTCGCTCAATCCGCATCCCGATGACCGCCTGACGGATACGGAATTTCAGGACATCGCACGGGAGTATCTGGAAAAGATGGGCTTCGGCAACCAGCCGTACCTTGTATTCAAGCACGAGGACATCGACCGCCATCACTTGCACATCGTCACGGTGCGGGTGGACGGGAACGGCAGATGTATCAGTGACCGGAACAACTACTACCGCAGCAAGCAGATTACCCGTGAACTGGAAAAGAAATACGGGCTGCATGATGCGGAGCGCAAGAGCCGTCGCCCTGACACGCCGCTGCGCAAGGTGGACGCATCGGCAGGCGATGTGAAGCGTCAGGTGGGGAACGTGGTCAAGGCTGTGAACAGGCAGTACCGTTTCCAGTCGATGGGTGAATACCGTGCGCTCCTTTCCTTGTACAACGTGACGGTGGAGGAAGCGAGGGGCAACGTGCGGGGACGGGAATACAGCGGGCTGGTGTATTCGGCTACCGACGAGGCCGGGAACAAGGTCGGCAATCCGTTCAAGTCTTCGCTGTTTGGAAAATCCGTCGGCTATGATGCCGTGCAGGGCAAGTTCACCCGATCCAAGCAGGAAATCAAGGACAGGAAGCTCGCTGCCGCCACCAAACGCACCGTCCTTTCCGTGCTGCAAGGCACCTATGACAAGACCCGATTCGTCGCTGAACTCAAAGCCAAAGGCATCGACACGGTGCTGCGCCATACGGAGGAGGGGCGCATCTACGGGGCGACTTTCATCGACCACCGCACGGGATGTGTGTTGAACGGCTCCCGCATGGGCAAGGAGCTTTCGGCTAATGCCTTGCAGGAACACTTTACCCTGCCATACGCAGGACAGCCTCCGATACCGCTTTCCATCCCGGTGGAAAAGGCAGACGAGGAACGCGGACAGGTCGCATACGACCATGAAAGCATGGCGGGCGGCGTTGGCTTGCTCACTCCCGAAGGTCCGGCGGTGGATGCCGAGGAAGAGGCGTTCATCCGGGCAATGAAGCGCAAAAAGAAGAAAAAGCGCAAAGGCTTGGGGCTGTAATCAAAGTATCAACAATCTAAATCAATTTCAAACTATGTCACAAGAAGACGATTTGAGGGCACTGGCGAAAATCATGGATTTTCTGCGTGCCGTGAGTATCATTTTAGTGGTCATGAACGTGTACTGGTATTGCTACGAGGCAATCCGGCTGTGGGGCGTGGACATCGGCGTGGTGGACCGCATCCTGATGAACTTCGACCGCACGGCGGGGCTGTTCCATTCCATACTCTACACGAAACTGTTTGCCGTCCTGCTGCTTGCCTTGTCCTGTCTGGGCACGAAGGGCGTCAAGGGTGAGAAAATCACTTGGCGGAAAATCTGGACGGCACTTGCTGCCGGGTTCGTGCTGTTTTTTCTGAACTGGTGGATACTGGCCTTGCCGTTGCCCGTCGAGGCGGTGACGGCTCTCTATGTGCTGACTCTCGGCACGGGCTATGTATGCCTGCTGATGGGCGGGCTGTGGATGAGCCGCCTGTTGAAGCACAACCTGATGGATGACGTGTTCAACAACGAGAACGAGAGCTTCATGCAGGAGACACGGCTCATCGAAAGCGAGTATTCGGTCAATCTGCCCACACGTTTCTATTACAGGAAACGCTGGAACAACGGTTGGATCAATGTAGTTAATCCCTTCCGTGCGTCCATAGTGTTGGGTACGCCGGGCAGCGGCAAGTCATACGCCGTTGTAAACAATTTTATCAAGCAACAGATTGAAAAGGGATTTTCGATGTATGTATATGACTTCAAATTCAGCGACTTGTCCACTATTGCCTATAACCATTTGCTGAACCACCCGGAGGGCTACAAGGTGAAACCGAAGTTTTATGTAATCAACTTCGACGACCCGCGACGCTCACACCGCTGCAATCCCATTCACCCGGACTTCATGACGGACATTTCGGACGCCTATGAGAGTGCCTATACCATAATGTTAAATTTGAACAAAACTTGGGTGCAAAAGCAGGGCGACTTCTTTGTGGAGTCACCTATCATTTTGTTTGCCAGTATTATATGGTATCTCAAAATCTACAAGGACGGAAAATATTGCACGTTCCCCCATGCCATCGAGTTTTTGAACCGCCGCTACGAGGATATTTTCCCGATTCTGACCTCTTACCCTGAACTGGAAAACTACCTGTCGCCGTTCATGGACGCTTGGCTCGGAGGGGCGGCGGAGCAGCTCATGGGGCAGATAGCGTCGGCAAAAATTCCGCTGTCGAGGATGATTTCCCCACAGCTCTATTGGGTGATGTCGGACAGCGAGTTTACGCTGGACATCAACAACCCGGAGGAGCCGAAAATCCTATGCGTGGGCAACAATCCCGACCGCCAGAACATCTACGGGGCGGCACTCGGTCTGTACAACTCTCGTATCGTGAAGCTCATCAACAAGAAGGGGATGCTGAAGTCGTCGGTAATCATCGACGAGCTGCCCACGATATACTTCAAGGGGCTGGACAATCTTATAGCTACTGCACGAAGCAACAAGGTTGCCGTGTGTCTGGGCTTTCAGGATTTCAGCCAGCTGGTGCGCGACTACGGCGACAAGGAGGCGAAGGTGGTGATGAACACTGTCGGCAACATCTTCTCCGGACAGGTGGTCGGCGAGACCGCCAAGACGCTTTCGGAACGGTTCGGTAAGGTGTTGCAGAAGCGGCAGTCTATCTCAATCAACAGGCAGGATGTGTCCACTTCCATCAACACGCAGATGGACGCGCTTATCCCGCCGAGCAAGATTTCCGGTCTGACGCAGGGAATGTTCGTCGGTTCGGTGTCTGACAATTTCAACGAGCGCATCGAGCAGAAGATTTTTCACTGTGAGATTGTGGTGGATGCCGAGAAGGTGAAGCGGGAGGAAAGTGCCTACAAGAAAATTCCCGTCATTACCGATTTCACGGACGAGGACGGAAACGACCGCATGAAGGAGATGGTGCAGGAGAACTACAACCGCATCAAGGAGGAGGTGAAGCAGATTGTCCGTGACGAGCTGGAGCGCATCGCCGGCGACAACAACCTGAAACATCTGTTGCAGCAGAAGTAACCTGATGAAAAAATCCGTAACTCAACAACAATGTGGGTTACGGATTTTTCTTTATCAGTTTCCTGTTTTCAATTCGTATATAAGGTGTGGCATTTCTTTTTCGTTGTATATGACGGTATGACTGCCGCACAAAGTCATTCCCAGCCTTTCCGCCACATGGATGGATGCCACGTTTTCCGGCCGGATGCTGCAACAGACGGTTTTCAGTGACAGCTCTCCAAAGGCGTATTCCAGACAAGCACGGGCGGCTTCCGTACCGTAACCGTTATGCCAGTATGCGTTATCGAGTATATATCCAAGCTCGACAGCCTCGTTCCCGTTTATGGTACTTTTCATCAGACCGGCTTGTCCTATCAACTTGCCGCTTTCTTTCAGTATGACGGCAAAATATCCGAATCCGTCCTTGCGGTATCGGGTGAGTTGCCTGTTTATCCATTTGCGCACGTCCTTTTGGGTAAAGCCGTGTTCCCAAGCGTACATGACTTCCGGCTTTCCCATTATGGCAAGGAGCGCGTCCATATCTTTCCGGGTTATCTTGCGGATAAGCAGCCGTTCCGTTTCCATGACGACCAGCGATGCGGAATAGGTCTTTATCTCAAAACCGTCCTCTTCCCATTCCTTCACAAGCCTGTTAATCGTTTCTTCCACCAGACTGTCATAAGCGGCATCGGGAATGACCTTTATAAAAAAGGTGTCACAGGTTTCTTTCAGGACCCATTCGTTGATGTATTTCAGCTCCTTGCCTTCGGGAATATAATTTTTGTGTACCATGAACTCGTTGATGTTATCCGCCAGCAGCTCTTCCAACTGATAACGGATGTCATCTTCCAGTTCGGCGAACGGCACGGTTTCATCTTCGCAAGTTCCGTCAAAAGGAACTTCCTCTTCCATATCTTCATCCGGTACATCGTTGCCCCGTTTCATGTCCAGCATATCCTGCGCGAACCGCCCGGATTCCATGTCCTTGTACTTCGAGGCATATTTTTCCAGCAGTTCCCAGTCCTGACGGGTCATGGGGTATTTGAACGCGGCACGTTCCACCTCGTTACAGCGTACCATATCCGCCTTCACCTCTTCGGGCAGCGACTGGCATTGCTTGCAGATATGCCGTGCGTGTCCTTTGCCGCTGAATTGCTCGTTGGCTTTGTACTCACCGCAAATCCGGCAGTAATGCCCTTGTTGTTTCTTCTTTTTCGCCATTTTATTATGCCGTTTCTGTTTAGATTGCAAATTTCGGCATATTATCTCAATGAATAACGACCTGTTTGCAAGAAAATTATTTTCTCATTCGTTCCAGCTCTTCATCGCGCAGCATTCTCTCGTTCAGTTTCTCCTGCATCCTGTCAAGAAAGTAGGTGCGGCTTTCGTTTTTCCGTCGTTTGATGTCGGTATAAAAGCGGTAACAGTCTTTAGAATCAACGCCGAATATCTTGTAAAGAAGCGGGGCAAGCTGTTTGAGCGGCATGTTGCCGTTGTTGATGCAGCCCATCTCGTCGATGCCGTAGATAAGTTCCACGAGGTCGATGGCGTTGCCTGTCCATTGCAGGAGGCTGGCAGTGGTTTCTGTTGTGTTGTTGGTGGATATTAGTGGCGGCACTTGGGGCGTGGCAAGGAATTTCTGCATCTTCCTCACGAAAGACAGAGCCTTGCTGACGTAGGCGGCAATCTCTCTCTTTTCTTCTGACAGGTTGCGCACGGGGTGGTGCTGCAACTCGATTTCGATGTATGCAAGCGCGATGACGGTAAGGTTCGCGTCCATGCCGCCGTTGCACAGTTCGATCACTTGGGTGGCGAAAGCCGTGTATGCCGTTTCCATATTGCAGTCACCGGCTTCGTTTATCAGGCGGAAAAAGTCGGTTTCCGCCAGCAAGAAATAATTCATGGTTCTGTCAATTTTGAAAATTACACTTTGTTTTCTGCGTGCGCACATGAATATAATTGGCAAAACATGTGTCAGAAAACAAAAAATCCGGCACCGGATTTTTCAAGGTGCTGGATTTCAGTGGTATAAAATTCAATATTTTTCAGAATGAATGAATTTACACATGCTTAAATTGTTCGTAATCAGAACATTTATTCTATTTCAGGAAACAGAATTGTATGTCTGCCGCACATTTTGGCTGTCTTGCTTATTTGTCAAGGGTGTAGATACTTCGGCATACACCGTTAGGATAGCTTTTCACAGAGGAAAGCGTCCAGTGTTGCTTTGGCAGAGCCGATTTGAAAAAATGCCGCCCACTTCCTAAAATGAAAGGAACGGTGTATAGTATGATTTCATCCACAGCGTGCATACGCAGCAATCCATTGATATAGTCCGCCGTGTCTGGTGTGGCTTCCGCGAGGTGACGGGTGTTTGTGCCATCTTTTCTCCATTCGTGCAGCATTGAAATGGAATAGTCCGGTGTGACATGGTAAAGGGCTTTCTCCCTGATTTCATCAAGACCGCAACGGTCAAGGCACAAATCCTGATGTGCTTTATCATATAACTCTGAAGAAAGACATCCGTCCATCGTCAGTACGGCGAGAATCTGAACTTTACCCATAAATCTTTTCCTTTCGTTAGGCAAGGACAAAAAAGTAGCGTGCATTTCACACTACCTTCAAGCGATGGCTCTGGTAAAGCCTTTACGGAGAGTACGTGAATGCACGCTATGCGTAGGCATAGCATAAGCATCACGCAATCGTCTCCGTAGTTCCAATTTACCAGATTTTCGCTTGAAACGCCTTGCGGTCTTATCCTATATGTTGGCGGCGAAAAGCACCTGCAAATCGCCGTTTTTTCTCAAATGTTATGCAAAGATAGCCAAATTCAGTGAATTATGGGCTATGATTGCTTGAATTTATATTTAAGTCCATACTCTTCAAGTTTGCTGTATAATGTTGTCCTGCCTATTCCGAGCAGTTCAGCGGCGGCACTCCGGTTGCCGTTTGTCTGCTTTAACGCACGCATTATCCGTTCCTTATCCTCCGCATCATTGCGCAAGGCGAAGCTGACGGGCGAGGTCGGTTTCGTAACGGCAAGTTCAAGATGCTCTTTCGTCACCACACCTTCCTGTGCCTGCAATACAGCACCCATTATTTTTTGCCGAAGTTCCCGCACGTTGCCCGGCCATGCGTGGGTCAGCAACGCTTTACGGGCTTCGGAACTGAAACCGCTCACGTTGCATTCCAGTTCCTTGTTGGCTATCTCGCGGAAGAACTCCGCCAACGGCAAGATGTCCTCCTGACAGTCACGCAAGGGCGGAACGGTTATCCCGAAGTCATGCAGGCGGTACAGTAGATCCTGCCGGAAACGTTTTTCACTCACCGCGATTTCCAAATCCTCATTGGTGGCGGCGATGATGCGGACGTTGAAATTCCGGTCTGTCTTGTCACCGACCGGGCGATACCGCCTCTCCTGTATGGCACGTAGCAACATCTGTTGCGTTTCCAACGCGAGGTTGCCCACCTCGTCCAGAAACAACGTGCCACCTTCCGCTTCATGGAAATACCCTTTCTTGGTGCTGTCCGCACCTGTAAACGCACCCTTGACGTGTCCAAAGAATGCCGACGGCGCAAGTGCTTTTGAGAGTGAACCGCAGTCCACCGCCACGAATGGTTTGCCCGCACGTTTGCTCCTATCGTGCAAGAGATGGGCGATATGTTCCTTGCCCGTGCCGTTCTCTCCGAATATCATCACGCTCATATCGGTTGCTGCTACCAGTCTGATCCGGTGCATGATTTTCTGAAAGGCGGAACCTTCACGGGCGAATGCGGGCATACGGCGGTGTCCTGCCTGACGTTCTTTCAGTATGGAACGGATCAGGGGGACAAGTTTATCCTCCACAAGCTGTTTTGGTATATAGTCTATCGAACCGAGCTTCATGCTTTCCACTGCGGTATGCACTTCGGCATAGTCTGTCATGATAATGAAAGGCTGCATCTTTCCTTCCTTGCGCATCCAACGCAACAGGTCTATTCCATTGCCATCGTTTAGGCGCAGGTCTGACACTACTATATCATCATCCGTTGCCTGTTGCAGATGTTTCTTCGCTGTCGATAGGTGGTAAGCCTTCATAGTGCGGTAGCCCTCCCGTGCAAGCATGTTGCAGACAAACTCGCAGTACACGATGTTGTCTTCCACCACAATTATTTTTGTCTTATCCATCTTCGTATTTTCTCCTTTCCTTTTCTGCCAACCGTATTATTTCCGCTCCCTTATCCAGCACGGCAGTCACGGCATGGCTTAACGCTTCACCATCCGGGAGTGCATCGCCATGAAGCAATCCATAAAGTTCCCTCAACGGATGGTCGGCACGTAGCACCTCCCACGAGCTGCGCAGGTGGTGTGTCAGGGAATCCAGCTTTTTCAGGTCTTTTTCTTTTGCAGCGTCCCGTACCGCCTGCATTTCCTTTTCAGTTTCCTCTATCAACTTTTCCAGCATGACGGCTTCATTGCCATAGGACAATAAGGCGGAAAAGTCCGGTTTCCCGTCCGGTGTCGCTTTTATGGCACACCTGTCGGAAACCTCCATCAGTTCCGATATGGAGAACGGCTTGAACAGGCATCCGGCAAAGCCTTTTGCCAAAAGTTCCTCCGCATCGCAACTGCCCGAAGCGGTTGCCACGACCACCGGAATTGTTTGTGAATTGCCCACGTTAGACGAGCGGAGCAGTTCCAGCAACTCGAAGCCGTTTATACCGGGCATATTCAAGTCTGTCAGCAGCAGATTATATTCTTTCCGGCGTAGTATCTCCATTAGTTCCGCAGTATCGGTGCAAGTATCGCAGTGTATTCCCTCTTGGGCGTACATCTCTTTCTGCATCAGGAGCAACACCTCGTCATTGTCGATGGCGATGACATTGAGGTTTCTGTCTTTTCTGTGAATATACGTCTGTATTACTTGCTCCGGCACATCATCAGCTTTTTGCATCGGTATTTCCACCATGAAACGGCTTCCTTTCCCTTTTTCACTGTTCAAACAAATTTTTCCGTAGAGCATCGTCACGATATTATGAACGATGGCAAGTCCAAGTCCGAAACCGTCCTTTGAGGCGGCATTTGAGAGGCGTTCAAATGCGTCGAACACATGGTGCTGTTCCTCTTCGGTCATGCCCGTACCGGTGTCCTCGACGGTCAGTGTCAACACTCCGTTGGTATAGTTGGAAGTCAGTGACACACCACCTTTCTCTGTGAACTTGATGGCGTTTGACAGCAGGTTGTTACCGATTTGAACTATTCGCTCTTTGTCGGTCAATACAACAGCATCATTCCCGTTCTTCATGGTCAAGGACAGTCCCTTGTTCATGGCAACGGGCATGAACTCCGTTTCAAGGATGTGCGTGATTGCTGAAATTCTGCAAGGTTGCATTTTTGGCTGTTCCTTGCCGTTATCCAAGCGGAAGAAGTCCAGCAGAGTGTTGAGCATAGCCCGCATACGGTCGGAGGATTGTTGTATGCTTTGAAGGAAATGCACATTGTTCCCATTGCTGCACTCTTTTTGCAACAGTTCGGCATAGCCTGTTATTGCCGTCAGCGGTGTACGCAACTCGTGGGTAATAGTATATACCGCTTTCTTTCTGGAGGTTATGAGTACCTCATTTTGTTGCACGGACTGTTCCAATTGCCCTATCAAATCCGTTGTCTTGCGCTTGTATTGTTTGATACTATTTGCATCACGGTGTATGATAATATAGGAGATGACTAACAGCAAAAGGACAAAACCCATTAAACCGCCTACCTGCATAAAAGACTTTTCACGCATAGCGGCTATTTCAGTCTCCCTATTTTGCAGGTCGGTTTGTACTTTCTCTTCTATTTGGAATATCAATCCTTGCAGCTGCCTGTTAAGTTCAACATTACGAGCTGCAAGGCTATCGGCTTGTTCTGACAATCGGCAGCTTTGCGTATTCTGTTCGTTGATTACGTTTCTATTGAGTGAATAAAGCATGGACGTGGTTTCCGTTGGCTGTGTTTCCTCTTTTTTGCCGAATATGCCTAAGAAACCTTTTCGTTTTGGCTTTTTGGACTGTTCCTGCACACTTTTCTGCACAATAACCGGAATTTGATTGGCTATCTTCTTGTTAATAGATTGTTGTTCATCCATTAACCGAACTATCTGGAACATCTGTCGTTCCTTATCCTCTAAAAGACTGCGCACACTATCGATGCGCTCTGCTGGATAGGTGACCTTGAAACGGCAGAGCATACTGTCCATTGCCATACGCCGTGCATGGTAATGCTCGATATCTTTATCGTTCCATTCCAGTATTGTTTCACCCAATAGAGAAAATTTTATCATTTGAATATTGATATTGTTTATTTCTTTTCGGAACTCGTCTATTTTTTTATTGCCAAGTTCTAATGCTTCTATCTCCTGCCATTCATAGAGGCTATTATATGCCATACATCCGATAAGAATGGAGATAAGTATATATCCCAACCGTATTGCCTTATAGAAATTTCCTGACCGCTCCATTATTTTGATGACATTGATTTTTGAAACATGAATAAAAGTTTATCTTTTTCGTTCATGCGGATATTATCAGAATAACCGCCTTTGGTTATTTGATACCCGCATGGCTTAACCATAAAAACGCCTAAGCCCTTAGTGTATGAACTTACTTCTGAGGCGTAGTCTTTACTTGTATTTAATGGAACTTTCCCTTTAATATGACACCACTCATTATTGCAACTGATGTCTTCAATCTCAGACATCATTTTTTGCAAATCTGTAATAGCTTTTGAACTCGCCGCCTGGGGTATCTGCAACTCAAAACAGAGCATCGGTTCGAGAATGTCCACACCTGACTGTTGCAAAGCCAGCCTGAATACATAAGGGGTCAACTGTCTGAAATCAGCAGGTGTGCTTACCGGGCTATAATACTCGGCTTGAGTAAAAGTTACTTTCAGATCTGTCACTTCCCATCCATGTAATCCCGATTGGCAAGACATACGAATCCCTTCAAAAACGGCATTTTGAAAAGAATGGTTCAGATAACCATAGGAGATGTCACTTTCGATTTGCAACCCTGTCCCTAACGGTAAGGGTTCAAGAGTCAGCCCTATTGTGGCCCAATAAGGGTTGGGGGGCACTTCGATCTGAATAATCTTATTGACCTTTTTTACAGGTCGTTCCTTATAGATAGTCTTGATCTCATCAAAATGGACCTTGACGGAAAATCGTTCTTCCAGCAATGTCTGTATGATTTCCTTTTGGGTCAAACCATATAACGAGATTTCCAATTCATCACTATATGAGTTTATGGAAAAGGACAAAGACGGGTCTTCAATCCACAATGTATTTAGAGCGGATATCACCTTGCTTCTCTCTTCGGGCTTGTCTGGTCGGACGGAGGATTTGAGAGCGGGATGCTGATGGGATAATCCTTGAATCAAACAAGGTTTAGCACCTAAATAATCTCCGATTCGAAAATCTTCTATATCTTCTACAATCGCGATATCATTGGCACCCACTTCATCAACATTTATCTCTCTGCCCTGATAAATAGTTTTTAGATTTTTAATCTTGATGAATTTTTCCGAATCGTTTATTCTTACAACCTCTCGAAGTCTCAGACTTCCGTCAATTATTTTTAGAAAACTTCTTTTATGTCCCTTAGGGTCATGCTCTATCTTATAAAGATAAGATGAAAGTATGTTTGAGACCGATGCCGGAGGAAGTATAAAAGAAGAGATGGCGTCTAACAACTCATTGATACCGATATTGAACATTGCTGATCCATGTAGCACCGGATAGACTTTGGCTTTTGCCACAAGAGCGATTACCGTATTCCAATAATCAGCCGGTGAAATTTCACTATCCGCCAAATATCTTTCCAATATATTGTCGTCATGGTTGCATACAAATTCTTTGTATTCTTCCTTTATATATGTTTGGGAGCAAACCGGATAAACCGATCCATCGGCAACAGTTTGCATAAACAGGACATCTTGCGACAGATTTGCTTTTATATCCAGATACAAACGCTCCAAATTCACACCGGCACGGTCAATTTTATTGATAAATATAATTGTCGGGATTTGCAGCTTCTGCAAAGTATTGAACAGCAACTTTGTCTGCGCTTGTATGCCTTCCTTTGCGGATAAGATGAGGACTGCTCCATCAAGCATTTTGAATGTCCGCTCCACTTCCGCAATAAAATCCATGTGTCCCGGAGTGTCAATGATATTGCATTTCACTCCATTCCAGATAATAGATGTCGTAGAAGCCCGGACAGTAATTCCTCTACGTTTCTCTATATCCATAGAGTCCGTTATGGTGTCACCATTATCCACACAGCCGCACTTTTCCGTTGCTCCACTGGCAAACAGCAGATTCTCGGTTACGGAAGTTTTTCCTGCATCAATGTGAGCAAGAATTCCTAAATTTATAATATTCATTTGGATTAAGCAATAATATACTACAATAGATGCATTGTCGAAACGCACCTTTTAATACCTCCTCGTAGCATGTGAGAACTACAGGATTACTAACTCGTATTAATATGTATATTATTACTGCCGCATAACGATTACAAAATTACACAAAAAAAATATATCCAACAAAAGTGGGAGGATTTTTTAACTTTTTACCATAGACATTTTATTAGGGAAGCGTAGGTTCAACTGGCAAATACAAATAAGTGGAAATGTTTGAACAACATCGTTTTAGGAAGTTGGAAAATCAAGTTTCTCTCTCGGTATAGCGTTTATTTTGGCCAATATCTTCTTTAGTTGGGCATTTGAGTATTTCCCATTCGTGTTCTATTTAGCTCCTTATTATGAGTATGTAGCAAGTTGCTTATCAAATTCAGCCTCTTTGAGGGTCAAATATGGTTTTGCAAATGGTGACTGACAAGACATAAACAAGGTCAGCAGGATTTTTTACATAAATGGACATGAATGTATATAACCTAAAATAAGAATAAATTTTAATAAGGGCTGCCCAAAAAGAAAAAAAATGCAGTTGCCATCCTACAGATACTTGCAGAGAGGATAAAATTTATTTTTAGACCTTTTGGGATAGCCCCTATTAATACTTCAGATAAAATTCCTAAGGTTATATTTTCAATCCTTTGGACCGGGTTTCCTCCTTGGCATACAGCCCCGTATGCCAGATTATGACATGGTTGTCAACGATACTATCCACAGGACTGCGTATCTGCGGCGATGTATCTTCGGGATACTGCGCCTGCCTGTTCTGCGCATCTTCCGCTTTGGACTTGACCTGCTGCCCCTCGTTCTCCTTTTCGGCGATTTCGGGCGTTGGCGGCGCAAGTTCCAGCTGTATCTTGCGGTCGAGTGCGGCAAGCTCCGACTTCAACTGTTTCAGCTCGTCCTCCTTCTTCCAAACCTTGCCCGCTATCTCCTGCAACTGCGGTATCTCCCTCTCCAAGACCTCGTTCTTCGCCTTGTACTGGTCGATGATGGAGGGTATCCTCTCAATCGCGTTCAGGAAATTGCGGGCGGCTGCCAATGGATCCGCCATCGCCAGATGCCCGTTGTTGTAGGTGTACTTATAGTTTCCCTCTACCACGAAACGGTTGTCGGTGAACTCCAGCCCTTCCTTGAGCATTCTTTCGCTGACCACCTTGATGGGAAAGCCGTAAAGTTCTCCAATCCGGGTGTAAAGCCCGCCCGTCGTGGCGTTCTTGGCTATTTCCTGCAAACGCTTTCCGATGACCTTCTCGTCGGCAGAGTCCACACCGTCCACTTTGATGGGATTGAGGCGGTTGCCCTCCTTGTCGGTCTGCACCACCGAGAGGAAGCGGTTCCAGTCCTCCGTCATTGCTTCTATGACCGCCGTATTGTTGCGCAGCTCACCCGTCTTGGATTCCAACTTGAACTCCGAATCGCGCTTGCCCTTGTTGAACGACTTGCGTTCCCCTTCGAACGAGGCGATGCGCTTCTCCAGTTTCGCCTTGTTGAGCAGGTCGGTGTTGCCGGAGAGGATAGCCATGTATTCCGAGAAGTTCATGCCCGATTTCTCGTCCATCGCCCCCTCGTCGATGGTACGCGCACCCATCGCGCCGCTTTTCAGCTGCGAGATGAACGTCTGCTTGCAGTGCAGCAGGTTGAACTTGTAGGAATCCAGCGATTTCTCCACGGCATAGATAACCACGTCCACCTTGTTGTCGGCATACAGTTTCGCAATCTCGTTGCCCGCACGCACGCCGCGCCCGTCACGCTGTTGCAGGTCGGACGGTCGCCACGGCGTGTCCAAATGATGGATGGCGACGCACCTTTTCTGTGCGTTCACGCCCGTGCCGAGCATACTCGTGGAGCCGAACAGCACGCGCACCGTCCCGGCGTTCATCGCCTCTATCACCGCCTTGCGCGCCTTCTCGCTCTTGCACTCCTGAATGAAGCGGATTTCATGGGCGGGTATGCCGTAGTCCTCCACTAACTTGCGCTTGATTTCGGAATAGACGTTCCAGCCCTCGCCCGGCTGATAGGTACCCAGATCCGAGAACACGAACTGCGTGCCTTTCTGCGCATCGTACCTGTGGTAATACTCCGCTATTGTCTTGGCGCAGTGGCTTGCCTTGTTGTCCGGGTGATCCTCGTAGGCAGGGTCTATCATGCGCATATCGAGAGCCATCTTGCGGGCATAGTCCGTGGCGATAAGCATCTTCGCCTTTTCCTCCGTTTCCGACAGCGGTTCCCTGCCGAGGATGGTGGCGTCGCCCGTCTTGGCGAACTGCATCAGACGCTGTATGAAGTCCTCTTGGTCGGGCGTGGGCGGTATGTTGTGCAGCACCTCGTTCTTGGCGGGACGGTCCACGCCCACGTCCTCCGCCGTGCGGTAGTCCGTTATCTCGTTGTAGAAGGCGGCAAGCTCCGGCACCTTGATGAAGTAGCGGAAACGCTCCTTCTGCACGATGTTGTTCGTCACGTTGAACTCGAAGTCGGTCGTCTTCTTGGCGAAGATGGCCGCCCACGCGTCGAAGCAGCGGATGTCCTGCCGCTCCAGCTCCTTCGGGCGCAGGTACTTGAAGAGCAGGTACAGCTCCGTCAGCGAGTTGCTGATGGTCGTGCCGGAGAGGAACGTCGCCCCCAAATCCTTGCCCGTGCGCTCCTGTATGGTGCGTATGGCAAAGAGCATATTAAGGGCTTTCTGGCTTCCCTCACTATTGCCCAACCCCGCCACACGGTCGTGCCGGGTGTTGAACGTCAGGTTCTTGAACTGGTGCGACTCGTCGATGAAGATATGGTCGATGCCCATCTGCCGGAAGTCCACCACATCATCCGTGCGTGATTTGATGGCATCCTCCACCTTTGCCAGCTTCGCTATAAGGTTGTACTTGCGCTTCTCCAATCCTTTGAGCATGGCACGGGATATGTCCACCCCCTGCTGGCGCAGCACTTCGAGGTTTTCCTCCACGGTGTCCAGCTCCGCCTGCAAGATACGCTGCTGCAACTCCGGTGACTGCGGAATCTTGCCGAACTGGTCGTGCGACATGATGACGCAATCGTAATCGTTGTTCTTGATGTTGTTGAAGAAGCGCACGCGGTTCGCCGCCGAGAAGTCCTTCTCAGAGGCGTAGAGGATGCGGGCGTTCGGGTATGCCGCCTGATAGGTCGCCGCAATTTCCGCCACGTTCGCCTTCAACCCGATAATCATCGGTTTGTGCGCCAAGCCGAGACGTTTCATCTCATGCGCCGCGATGCACATTATCAGCGTCTTGCCTGTGCCTACCTCGTGGTCGCATATCCCGCCGCCGTTCTGTTTGAGCATCCAGACGCAATCCTTCTGCGAGGGGTAGATGTCCTTCACGCCCCGGCTTGCCAGCCCTTTCAGGTTGAGGTCGGGGAAAGTCTGGTGCGAGCCGTCATAGCGCGGGCGCACGAAACAGTTGAACTTGCGGTTGTACATCGTCACCAGCCGCTCCTTGAACTGCGGCGACTGCTCTTCGAGCCATTCGGAGAAGCCGTTGCGTATCTCGTCAATCTTGGCGTTGGCGAGCTGTATGCCCTCGCTGTCGCGCACCTTGATGTCGTGGCCGTCCTCGTCCTTGCCGATGCTCTTCATCATGTCCGGGCAGGTGTTGTGCAGGGCGTGCTTCAACAGGCTCATGCCGTCGTAGGTGCGGTAGTACCCCCTGACGCAGAACTCGTCCCATATCTTGAAATTCTTATGGCTGCACGCCACGGAGAACTCGTCCAGACTCGGAGAATAGCCGATCTTGACCTCCGTGCCGTACAGGTGGCTCATGTAGGCGGAATAGACGCTCGTGGGTATCCAACGCTCCCCGAAGTTGAAGTCCAGATCCTCGAAGGGGATTTTCTCCGGCTCCGCGTCACGCAGTGCTTCGAGTGCCACCCCCGCTTCGGGCAGCCTTTCATCCTCCGGATTGGCTTCAATCCAGCCCCCGATGCGCTCCGCCTTCTCCACCACGTTCCCGGCGATGAAGCGGTCCTTAATCTCGTAACCGGAGACAAGCGGGTTGTAGAAGACGCGCCCCTGCAGGGCATGGAGCAGTTCCTCCTCCGTGCTGTCGGTAACTGCCCGCATATAGTCCAGATTGACCGTGCCGTATTTATTGAGCGATGCGGACAGGGCTTCTTCGGGAGAGCCTGCGTTGGCATAGCTCTCCACCGAGAAGGAGACGGGGCGGTCGAAGATGTCCGCCTTGACGAACTTCCCGTTCTCCGCACGTTCCAGCGACAGGATGTCGCGCCCGCCGGCATCCATCATCACCAACTTCACGTTCTGCTTGGCGTTGAGGTTGCCGTAGCGCATGACGAACTCGTCGTAACGGATATTGAGGTACCCGCGCAGCTTCGGTCTTTCCTCCCGTGCATCCGCCTCGTCACGGTACAGGCGTTCGTAAGCGTCGCGGAGCGACACATACAGCACCGCCTTATCCCTCTGGTATCCTTTGAGGTCGAGCGGCTGGAATGTCGCGCCGTAGGGCGTGATGTCTTTCAGGTAGCCGATGTTCCGCGCGGCGTCCAGCACCATAGAGCCGTCGCGCAGGTGAGGCTCCAACGTGCCGTTCCACGGTCGGGGCGACAGGTCGATAACTTCCTCCTTCGGCTTTTCCGCCTCCATTTCAGGGAACAGGGAGGTCGCCGCTTCCGTCGTCGGGGTCGTTTCCGTTGTTGGAGCGGCAGGCGTGGCGGCAACTTCCGGCGGTGTTTCCTGTTGCCGCTGTTGTTCATGCGGGGATTCCGGCGCGGTTGTTTCCGTTTGCATCGGCGGCTTTTCTCCGTGTGAAGGTGCAACCGCCGGATTCAACGTGCCCTTTATGCCCGCCTTTTCCAATTGCTCCTGCCTGTGCCGTTCCGCTTCCATACGGAGAGCCTTGCGGCGCTCCGGCGTGAGGTTCATCATCATCTCGTAGAAACCGTTGATGGGAGGGTTGGTCTCCCAATCCAATGTGGCGTAAATGTCATCCGGGTCGGCAAGTTTGGCTTTTTCTTTATCCTCTTCCGGCTTTGCCTCCTTGTTCTCCGATACCGGTTTGGCAGTTACGGGCGGTGTCTCTGTATGTTTTGGCGTTTCCGTAACCTCCGGCGTAACCTGTGCCTGCGGTTTGGGCGGCACCCGTTTCACGGCTGTTTCCTTTTTCGCCGTCTTGGTTCTCGGTTTCTTCTTGGATGCCGTCTCCTCCTTGCGCACTTCTTCTGTCATGCCCCATAGGTCGAGCAGGGTGAGCTGCACGGGTTTCTCCCTGCTTGGTGACGGACGGTACGGTTCTATCTCCGGCTTCTCCGCTTCCTGCACCTTCCCCTCCGGCTCAACTTTCCTGTCCGGCACAGGCGTTTCCATCTTTGGCACAGTCGTTTCTGCCTTTGGCGCAGGCTGTTCCATTTGAGGTTTCACGCTGACCGAAGCCGACTGTTGCGCCCTTGCCTGCCCGATTGCTCCGGAATACAGGCGCATGGCAAGACGGTAGTGGCAATCTTCGTCGAGCATACGGCGCAGGTCATCGGCGATGCCCGCTGCCTTGCCCTCGTGAAGATAGACCATCGCCGGTTTCCCGTAGGGATCGGTGTCAAGTTTGGCGGTCGTATGCACGATGCGTTCGGGGTGGTGGATGAAATAGGCGTTGTCTGTCAGGTTGGTCTTCACGTCCGTCTGTATCATGGTCAGCAGCCGCTCATCCTGCGACATTTCCGTCTTGTTCAGGTTCTTTTGCAGGACAATCAGGTCGCTGCCCACCTCCGTGCCGGCGTTGTCCGTGAACAGGTTGTTGGGCAGGCGGATGGCTGATACCAGACTGGCTTGGCTGAACAGTTCGTTGCGCACGGACGCTTTGGTGCTGTTCAGCACCCCCTGCGAGGTGATGAACGCCACGATGCCGCCGTCACGCACCGCATCTAATCCTTTCAGGAAGAAATAGTTGTGGATGGCTTTCTGCGACAAGCGTCTGCCGAAGGATTCGCTCCTTTGGAACTCCGCATCGAACACGGCGATGTCGCCGAAAGGGATGTTGGACACCGCCAAGTCGAAATAATTGTTGAACGGTTTTTCTATTTTCTCGAAACCGTCAATGCGTACCTTTTTGTCAGGATAGAGCTGTCTCAGGATTGTGCCCGTAAGAAAATCTTTCTCAAACGCCATCACGTCCGCATAGGGGCTGTGGCGCAGCACGGCGTCCACGAACGCGCCCACGCCAGCCGAGGGTTCAAGCACCCGGTCGGGGCGGACGCTGTAATCCGCCAGCACGTCCGCGATGGCTCCGGTTATCTCCTTCGGCGTGTAGAAGGCGGTCAGCACGGACGCTTTGAGCGAGTCCACATACCGCTTGTACTCCGCGTCGTCCTTGCTGTTCTCGCGGATAAGCCGGTGCAGCTCCACCGTCGGGGCGAACAGTTCGAGGTCGGATTTCGCCCACCGGACGGCATCCGTCAGTTCCCTTGCCGGGTTCAGTATGCACTTCAAGCCCCCGAAGCCGCAATACTTCTGAAGTACCGCGCGTTCCTCGGCTGTCGCCGTGCGCCGTTCCCTCTCAAGGGTGAATGCCGTCCGTATCGCCTCGATGTTGTCCCGCAGCTTCTGTTTGCGGTTAAACGCCATACTCTTCGATGTAAAGTGCCACCGTTCCCGTCAGTTCGGTGTAGAGCAGGTCGTAACCGGGCGACAGGGCGAAGTGGTCGTCCGAGAGGTCATAAATGGAGAACACGTTGCCGACAAGCGGCAGCAGCTTCTCTATGAAGGCTTCGCGCCTTGCCTGCGGCACCTCGTCGGCGAACTCGCTCTCGACGACTTCGCGCAGGATGCCGTATTTGGAGTAGTGCAGCCCACTGATGAGCGCGGCCATCGCCAGCTCCTGCGCGCCGGCGGCGGAACAGCCGTCGAGACGTGCCTGTTCGTAGGTTTCGGCGGCACGGTCGGCACGCTCCTCGATGAAAGCGCGGTCGGATGCCTGTTCAAACTTGTTCTCTTGGAGGTAGTTCAGCAGATACAGCCCGTAATAGGACAGTTCGGTCTGCTCCTTGTTCTTCTTGTTCATATACTTCGGATTTAGTGGGTTTGAAAAATGGATAGGGATAGAGGTCGAAAGGAAGAAAAAGGCACCCGGTATCCCTCCGAGTGCCACCACTAAATCCAAAGTAAACCGGTTGCAACCGTGAGGAAGAACGATTTATCCTTTGAATCAGTGGCAAAGTTACTAATTATTTCCTTTTCTTCGGATAGGATGTGTTGCTTTTCCTTTCGGGGAACACGAAGGTGGTGTTGTAGTCCGCGTCGAAGGCGACTATGGCGTCGAAGCTCTTGCCCTGCTTGCTCTTGAAGCCTTTGAGGAGTTTCGTCTTTCCTGTGGTCAGCAGCTCCTTGATTTCATCGTCGGAGAGCATGCGGCTTGCCTTCAGCCGGAACACGGGCAGCCCGCACCCTTCATTGTCGCATCTGACGACTTTCCCGTAGAACCGCATCCTGCCCGTGCCGCACTTGGGGCAGGCACAGCCGGAGTCACGGCTGCCGAACAGCTTGTCGCACGAGAGCAGTTCGGAGGTGATCTCCCGTGTGTACGCCTCTATCTCCCTGCGGAAAGTGCCGGCGGACAATTCCCCGCGCTCGATGCGGGCAAGCTCCTTCTCCCATTCGCCCGTCATGGCTACATCGGCGATGCGCATCGTCTTGACGACGGAGTTGAGGGCAAGCCCCTTTTCGGTCGGCACGAGCGATTTCTTGCGGCGTTCCATGTAGCCGCGCTTGAAAAGCGTCTCGATAACGGCGGCGCGTGTGGCAGGCGTGCCGATGCCGCAGTCCTTCATCGCCTGACGCAGCGCGTCGTCCTCAATTTCCCTGCCAGCCGTCTCCATTGCCGACAGCAGGGTGGCTTCGGTATGCAGCGGCTTCGGCTTGGTCTTTCCCTCCGTGATGGAGGAGCCTTTCAGCGGCAGCGTGTCGCCCTCATGCCATCCGGGGATGACGGTTTCCTCCTTTTCTTCGCCATAGACGGCACGCCATCCGGCTTGTTTCACGACGCTGCCTTTCACGGCGAACTCCACTCCGGCACATTCCGCCGTGACTGCGGTAACATCCTTGACGCATTTTTCGGAGAATGCCTCGATCATGCGCCCGGCAATCATATTGTAGATGATGTTGTCCTCTTTGGCGAGGAACAGCGGCTTCTCGCCCGTGACGAGCAGGGCGTGGTGGTCCGTCACCTTGCCGCCGTCCACGCTACGGCGGGTGGGTACGGCTTTCGCTTGTATCTTGCCTTCCCATTCGGGCAGGTTGCCGATGAAGGCAAGCAGCTTGGGGATTTCGGCGAACACGTCTTCGGGGATGTAGCGGCTTCCCGTTCTCGGATAGGTGATCAGCTTCTTCTCGTAGAGCTTCTGCGCGGTTTCAAGCGTCTGTTCCGCCGTGAAGCCGTGCTTGGCGTTGGCTTCCTTCTGGAGCGTGGTCAGGTCGTACAGGAGCGGAGTTTCCTCCGTCTTCTCCTTGCGTTCGGCTTTCGTGACGGTTGCGAAGCCTGCCGCCTTTACCTTATCATATAGCTCCATTGCCGGGGCTTTCTCTTCCCATTTCTCGGAGGAGGAGAATTTGACGACTTCATCGTCGCCGCAGCCGTCAGTTGCGATATGGAGCTGCCGGAAGGCTTCGGGCGTGAAGCGTCGGTTCTCCCAATAGCGTTCACAGACCATCGCCAGCGTGGGGGTCTGCACCCGTCCGACGGAGTAGGTGCCGTGTCCGGCGGCGATGGAGAGTGCCTGCGTGCCGTTGATGCCCACGAGCCAGTCGGCTTCGCTCCGCGCTTTGGCGGCGAGGTAGAGGTTGTCGTACTTGCTTCCGGCTTCGAGGTTGCGCATCCCCTCGCGGATAGCCTTGTCGGTGAGCGAGCTTATCCACAGGCGCACGAAAGGCGTGGCGCAGCCGATGTAGAGGTAGAGGTAACGGAAGATAAGCTCTCCTTCGCGCCCGGCATCGGTGGCGACGATGATCTGTTCGCTGCCGTTGAACAGTCTGGTGATGGTCTTGATTTGCGACACTACGCCGTTGTCCGGCTTGTAGCCCTTGTCCGTCTTTGTCTGGCGGGGCACGAGCGTGAAGGTGCCGGGGATGATGGGGAGGTTGTCACGGACGAATCCGCGCACGCCGTAGCCGTCTGGCATGGCGGGCTGCACGAGGTGCCCGAATGCCCATGTCACGGCGTAGCCGCCTCCCTCGAAATATCCTTCCTCTCTCTTGGTCGCTCCCACGATGCGGGCGATTTCCCGTGCCACCGAGGGCTTTTCTGCTATGATTGTCTTCATACCGATTGTGTTTACTTGTTTTTTAATAGGTTGTTACTTTGGATTCAGTGGTGGACAGCGGGGTATCACATCTTCATGCCTTTGCCTTTCTTCGGCTTCTCCTGCTGCTGTTTCTGCGTGTCGTCCTTCGGGGCGGTCTGCCCTTTCCGGAGCGGCTCGTTCACCCGCTTGGTCGCCTCGTTGGTCTTGCCGTCGTTGTTCACCGCCACCTGCGTGCGGCTCTCGTTGGACGGGGCTACCGTCTGCGCGTTGTCGGGGTTCGTGTCGTAGCGGTACGGGCGTCCTTTCTCCGGGTTGAATTTGATGTACATCGTGGCGTGGAAGCCCTGCTTGTCGGTGACGTTCTCTAACCGGACGGTCTTTCCCGCCGCGTAGTCGGCTTTCTGCTGCTCCGTGAACTCCACGCCGCTCCATTTGCTGATGGGGCGGATGCTGCCGTCCTCGTTGGTCCATGTGTTGCGGCGTTGCTGCTTCTTCCCGTCGGCGTTGTTTTCGCCCTGACCCTGCGACTGCGAGGTTTTCTCCTTGTTCTCCTGCGCCTGCGCGTTCCGGGCTGACTTCCCCGTTCCGGGCACGAACTCCACGCCGCGTTTCTCGACGTTCACCTGCAACGTGGACAGGAACTTGCGCCCGTCCTTGCGCTCCACCAACTTGTCTTTCACGGGCAAGCCGGCGCGGAGCATCTCCTGCTCCTGCGGGGTGATTTCCGTGTTGCCTATCCGGTTGGGGATGCGGATTTTGTCCGCCGGAATGTCGGTGATTTCGTTCGTCTTGCGGTCGATGCTGATGAAGGAGGGGGTGATTTCTCCCGTCTCCTTGTCCACCAAGTCCACTTTCCTGCCCATGTTGCCTGTCTCACGCAGGTTCTTACGGTCTTCGTCGGAGAACTTATGCCCCTTGTACTCGTCGAGTTTCTGCTCCTTGCGGATGAAATGGGGCACGAGGCTGACGTTGCCTTCCCCGTCCTTGCGGAAGGAGAGGCGGGCTTCCAGTTCGAAGGTCTCGCCGCCGAACGTGGGCGACACTTTCACGAGGTCCGACTTGCCGTAGTTGAGCATCTTCGTGAGGTCGCCCGACTTTTCGAGGTCGTCGCGCTTCACGCCCCACTTCGCTTCCAGTTCCTGCCAGTTGATTCTGCTCTCGTCGATGGGCTGGTAGCCCTGTCTGCCCTGCGTCTGCTGCGGGCTTTCCTGATTCTGTTTGTCTTTCTGTTCCATGTTTTCCTGTTTTTGGGGTTCATCGTTTTGTTTCTGTTCCGCCGCCTGCTCTTCCGCCACCTGCTGCTGGTAGGGTAATGTGTCGATTTTGTGCGGCGCGAGGATGTGCTTGTTCCGGTACGGGTTTTGAAGGAGGTCCTTCATCACGCCCAATAAGGAATCGACCTCGTCTGCCGCGATGCGGTAGAATCCGAAGCGGGTGGGTTCCTTGCACTGCCGGAAGAAGTTTTTGAAGAAGTTGTCCAGCACGTCGCCGTGGCGGTCGAATTGCAGGAAACTCTGCGCGTTCTCCGCTTTCGCGGGTGTACGCTTGGGGTTGCCGTCGGCGTCCAGCCCGGCTACCACGCTGATTTCGCCCGTCTTCTCGTCGCGGACTATCAGCACGTCCTTTTCGTCTTTTTTCTTTGCCATTTGAAAATGTTTAAGTGGTTATTTATTAAAGAAATTATGGATACGAGCCTTGTAGAACTCGATATCTTCCTTCTTGAAGTCCCTGACATGTTCGGTGAGGAATGTCAGAACGTCCGTCTCGCTGTAATAGGTCTTCTTGCCCAGCGTCTTGTAGGGCAATGCGCCGACGCTGCGGTAGCGTTGCAGGGTGCGCTTGCTGATCTGGAGCAGCATACACAGGTCTTGGTTGTCGAACATCCTTATCCCTTCCATCGGGTTGGGGGCCTCTCCCTGCGCCTTTAGGGAGAGCAGCATCTCGTCCTGACGGTCGAGCCGTTCCATAACCTTCTGCATCCAGCTCTCGAAATTGTTCCGGGTCAGCAGCTCCATGTTCACGTCCTCCGTCCTTTGTGGGTTTTGCCGCTGCCCGTGCGGAGCTTGTAGTTGTGGTGCAGCTCTCCGAGTGTACCGTCCGTGCTTCTCACCGTGCTTTCTTCCAGCAGCCGCTGTATCTCCGAGAGGCGGTAGCGGCATTTGCCGCGCACCATCACGTACTCTATGCGGTGCTCATCCCTCATGCGTTGCAGGGTGCGCTTGCACACGCCCAGCATACGGGCGGCTTCCTCCGTGCCCACCAGCCTGTCGGTATTTTTCTCACGTCTCGCGTTCCTCACCTCACGGACGAATCCGGCTATCTCCGCTATCTGTTCCGTCACTGCCTTGTATGCGGAACTCTCAATCGTTATCACTTTCATATACAGTCGTTTTTTCTTGTTTATTTTCATGAACATAGGCTGCGCCTCGGCATACCGTTCAAGCGAGCTTGACGTTCTGCACTCGGCTTGCTCTATGTTTCTGCGGCAAAGTTCGGCAATAGACAAACCGGGCATTAACAACTCACGTAGTGACTCACGCAACATTTTTTTGGAACTTGTCTCCGTAACCCGGACAAACGGCGCAACAAGCTGCCAGTTGGCGGAAAACGGCACGTTTGTTTGCGGATGCCGTTACCTTTGCCGCAAACTTTAATTCGTATGGTTATGGAAATTGTATCAGTTGAAAGAAAGACCTTCGAGGATATGATGGCGCAGACAAACGCCTTCGTGGAGAAGGTGGCCGCCTTGCAACGCAAGGGCGACGGCAGGCGGATCGGCAAGTGGCTCACAGGTGACGAGGTGTGCCGGCAGTTGCGGATAAGCCCGCGCACGTTGCAGAAGCTGCGCGACAGGCGGTTTATCGGCTATTCGCAAATCGGCTCTAAGTTTTTCTACAAGCAGGAGGAGGTAAAAAGACTCATTCCGCTTGTCGGGACGGTTTATGCACAATCGACTTAAAACAGGAGGACATTATGAACGGGAACAATGATGTTGTGAACGTACACAACGATGTGGTCACGATGGACGACAATGCGGTCGCCACGATGTTGGAGAGTATGCGCAAGGGTTCCAAATGGCTGACCGCCTTTTTGGAGAGCTACCGCCCGCCGTTGGACGGGGAGCGTTACCTGACGGACAGGGAGGTGGCGGAGCTGTTGCGTGTCAGCCGCCGCACCTTGCAGGAGTATCGCAACGACCGCTTGCTGCCTTACATCCTTTTGGGCGGCAAGGTGCTGTACCCGGAATCGGGCTTGCGTGAGGTGCTGGAGGCGAACTACCGCAAGCCGCTCAGGTGATAGGTGATTTTGTCTTTACATAAGGAAACGGGAACGGACAGCCATGTTGCAGGTTGTCCGTTCCCGTTTTCATACCAGTGGTATGTGGGCTGTTTCAGCAGTAGCCGCCTTTCCCGTGCTGCACGAATACCATGTAGGCGGTCTGTTTTTCACTTGCGAGAGCCTTCTCCATCAGCCAGCGGCGGAAAAGGTGGGCGTGGTAGGTGTCCAGCCGGAAGGCGACGGGGATGATGATTTCCAACGAATACACGTCGGCTGACAGCCCGTTGCCCAACTTGATGTACCGGCATATCTCGTAGTCGTTCAGCACGTCCGACTTGCGGATTGCCTTGATTGCGTTGTTCACCGCCGATGACGTCACGTTGAACAGTTCCGCAATCTCCCACGCGGTCATCCATACCTCGTTACCGGTTACGATAACCGAATGTCCATCTATTGTTATGATTCCTCTTTTCATGGCTTTTCTCCTTTTTTTTAGATGTTGCACCCTGCGAACTCCTCGATCTTGTCCAACCGTGCCACGAGGTTTTCCATGTCCTGATTGAGTTTCTCCTTCGTTATCTTTGCGTATATCTGCGTGGTCTTGATGCTCTTGTGTCCGAGCATGGAACTCACCGTTTCGATGGGCACGCCGTTGGAGAGGAATACCGTCGTGGCTGCCGTATGGCGGCTTTGGTGCCAAGTGATGTGCTTGGTGATGCCGCACCGTTTGGCGACGGAGCGGATACCGTACAGACAGGTCATATAGTGCGGCACGGGGAATATCCTGCCGTCCTCGCACAATCCGCGATACTTGTCTATGATACGTTTTGCAATGTCGAGCAGGCGTATGTTGGATTCAACTCCCGTTTTCTGACGGTTGATGTTTATCCACTCGTGGTTGTCGAAGTAGGTGCGGATGTTCTCTTCGCGGAGGTTGCGCATATCCGAGAAAGACAAGCCTGTGAAGGCGCAGAACAGGTAGAGGTCGCGGTAAAGCTCCTGCTTGGCGTTTTTCAGCTTGCCCTCCATCAGCAGGCGGATCTCCTCTTTCGTGAGGAACGTCCGGGTGGTTTCCTCCTTCTTGATCTCGTACTCGCGGAACGGGTCGCGCGTCAGCCATTCGTTGTTGATGGCGATGAACACCATCGTCCGCAGGGGGCAGACGTACAGCCATACGGTATTGGTGCAACAGTACTTGTCCGTGCGGAGGAACATCTCGAAGTCGGAGATGAAAGCCGGGGTAAGTTCCTTCAAGGCGATGTCCTTCACATGGTAGCGCACGGTCAGGAACTCTTGCAGGTGCTTGTAAACCGTGAGGTATTTCTGCAAGGTGCCTTTGGCTTTCATCCCTGCCTCCACCTGCTTGGCGTAATCCTCGTTATGCTGGCGGAACACCTGCATCAGCGTGTGGCAGCGGTGCTCCAGACCGAGAAAGGCGTTCTTCACCTTCTCCGCCGTGACGAAGTTGTCGCGCTCCATGATTTCCTGATAGTGCCCGTTGATGCGCACACGCATCTTGTCGAGCAGGCGGTTCGTTTCGAGTGCCGCCGTGCTCCTGCCCGTGACACGCCCGCCTTTCGTGTCCCACAGCTTGGGATCCACCGAAAGTTTGCAGCTGAACTGCGTCTGCGTGCCGTCCACCGTGATACGCCCCATGACGGGGACCGTACCGTCTTTTTTCACTACCTGTCTTTTCAGGTAAAAGATTGTCGAAAATGTACTCTTCATCGTTCTAAAATTTTTTGGTTCAAATTTAGTTCGTGAAGAGCCCGTTGCCGGTACGCAAAACGGAGAGGAACGCCGCAATCTCTGCCCGCTTCGGATTTTCTTGCGTGAGTTGTCAGTAACTCACTAATCGGTAATCGTTTGCCGTATTCTTCCGAGCGGCATATAACCCGATTCAGGCGTGGTTACAGATTGGTAACGCAGCGAAGTCCTAACTATGCTCCGGCGGTGCTTCCGGTTGCTTCCGGATTTTCAAGCCTCCTTCCCAAATCGCCTGTATCCCAAAACCTTTACTCCATTCTTCCGTATTTCACTTTTTATTCGTAACTTTGCTGTCTTAATATAAATCCAATAAGATTATGTCAACAAAAACAATGAAAGAGAAAGCAACCGAGTTGTTGCAGAGATGTGAAGTTGTAGTGCTTGCTTCTGTAAACAAAGAGGGATATCCCCGTCCTGTGCCGATGAGCAAGATTGCAACAGAGGGAATTTCTACTATTTGGATGTCTACCGGAGCGGACTCATTAAAGACTATCGACTTTCGTAAGAACCCGAAAGCCGGATTATGCTTTCAGGATAAGGGAGACAGCGTAGCCTTAACGGGAACTGTAGAAGTGGTAACGGACGAGAAAATGAAAAAGGAACTTTGGCAGGACTGGTTTATCGAGCATTTCCCCGGTGGCCCTACCGACCCGGGCTATGTACTGCTGAAATTTGAATCGAATCACGCGACTTATTGGATTGAAGGGACATTTATTCATAAGAAACTGGACTAGTCCTTCATACATTCTTATTCCCGTGGGATATGGAAATATAAAAAGAGAGAAACATTCTTTCCTTTCGAAGAAGAATGTCTCTCTCTTTCTGATGATAGTTGGATAGATAGTATATCTATTCTCCGTGTTTCATTTAGAATTCGAACTTCTCCAGTTTCATTTCAGCTAATTCCTGAATGATACCTACATATTTGCCGAAATGCGGAGACTTCTCGTGAGCTGCCAATACCTCAGCGTTCTGCCATGTTTCACAAATCATGAAAACGTCGTGACGGGTACTGCTTTCGAAAGTATCATAAGCAATGCATCCTTCTTCCTTTAAAGAGCAAGTAGTCAGTTTCTTAGCTGCTTCAATCGCTTTTTCGCGGTTTGTCTCGCTTACGCGGACGAAAACATTCAATCTAATCATAGTCTTTATTATTAAATGATTAAAAATAGCTTTATCACATCTTGGTGAATAAATCGCAGGCAAAGATACTATTTTTGTGCTTTGTCGGATAGCTTGTTCTTTAAATTTCATCAAAACGTCATATAATCATCAAAAAAAACGATTATATTTATTCTGGAATCAAAAAGCAACTATTTTGGACGCAACTCTTAATTTTTTTCTGGCTTAATATTAGCCTCACGAACCACAGGCTAATTTCTTTCGTTTGAGTAATTCCACTCGAGCCGTTTTTCATTTTGTTATTTACTGCATAGTTTCTCTTCTTTTGGGCAAACAGCCTTATAAGTATAAAGTACCTAAAATCCGCAAGCAATCTCAATGGCAATCTCAATTGCAGTAAAGAGCTTGAACACTATGCATCATGATAGTATGAGCGTGAATTTTGTCCGATTTGTGCATACCTTCCCCTTACCCCACAATGCGACTTGAGGCAATACGCAGATTAAAACCATAAGGAACGGACTTTATCCGAATCCAGTTTTGAAAGGTCTTGCATAAGCCCGGTTTTCAGTATAGATATTCAGCACGTATTGCCTTGCTGTCATGATCCACTTGGCAGGTACGGAGATGAAGCTGAAGACAAAAGCCTTTATGCGACTCGTTTCCTTGAGCCCGAAAGCCTTGGTGTCAAGCTTGCTAATGATGGTCTTATAGAAATTGTGTATCAATGCCGTAAGCAGAAGGAATACAGTGTTCTCTGACATGAACGACTTGGGGAGCCTGTTCCAGCCGAATCCGTTGTTCATATCATCGAATATACGCTCTTTGCCCCCACGCTTGTTGTAAAATTCGACGATGTCTCTTGTTGATGAGTCATAATCGTTGGTAAGAATGGATCTGTAGGTGTATTCACCTTCCCACAAGTCAAGCTCTCCATCCATGCGCTTTTGTCTCTGAATGACAAGACGATAGCACTTGCCTTCCCATTTCTCAACAAGAATGGAATTGAGTTCAAACTGGATGCCGTTGATTTCCTCCGTCTTCCATCCCCTCAGTGAAAACAAGTCATCGTAGAGCGAACTGCATCTGTTGGCGCGGATGTAGAAGTGCGTGCAATGCTTCTCTATCTCACTGACAATTTCCTTCGAGCACGAACCACAGTCGGCTCTGAAGCGATTCACACGGATGCTGTTGGCTTCCAGTAGGGCAAAGAATCTCTTGTGGGTCTCAGCCTGATAAAAGCGCACATTTGTGTTGCCATCGCTGTTCTCGACATAGACAATCATGTCACCGATGACATATACGCCAGGTCTGTAGCCGAGGAACTTCTTGTATGTCGGTTTTGCATCATACTTCTCTGTTTCAAGGAACTGATGGTCGAAATCAACATCGTAGGTTTCCACCTCATTCAGTTCACCAGTGGAAACCAAGGCTTTTATAAGCAAGGCGTTGAGCTTGTCTGCCGTATTGAAATCATAGGTCTTGCCCTTATCGGAAGTATATGAGATGTTTTCCTGTGTCAGTTCCTTGATGGCTCTGAGGATGGTATCAGAGCTGCATGTGCGCAAGGTCGGATGATACGAGAGATGACGCATCAGATGCGATGTTACATCCTCCACGCATGAACCGCCACAGAAGTATACGCTCATCAGAGAACGAATAATTTCGCTGTACTGGTATCCGATGATACTGCGGCATCTCTGACCAAGTGTCTGGTCGATAATAGGTGAAAGCATGGAGTCAAATTGCTCCATGATTGAAAAAATTCCTCCAAAAGGTGTGAGTTTTTCAGATTTTATTTGTACCTTTGCCATGTCTTGTTACGATTTACGCTTGTTTTGATTTGCAACACTAAGATAAGTGAAAAATCTGACATGGCAAAATCCTGAGCAACTTTTTGTTGCTCAGGAACTTATAAATAAAGTTAAATCAAAGTGTTGCGGAATTAAGGAAGTAAAGAAAGGAGATGTTATTTTGATACATAGAAAGTGCTTGTTTGATATTTTAGAATGAAGTTCGTAATATGGATTTTTTTTATAGCTTTGTGAACTGATGGCATATAAAAAGTAATAACACCCTAATAATCGAAGATATGAGAAAAGTATTTTTATTGGCTTTTGCCTTGTTCGCATGGAATATCCTTGCCAATGCTCAGGAAAGTGATGAAAGATATATTGAAGTGACCGGTTCTTCGGAGATAGAAGTCGTCCCGGACGAAATACACTTTCTGATTCAGATAAAGGAATACTGGGAAGAAGAATATACGGGTAAATCAAAGAAAGAGGAAGATTTTCGGACGAAAGTGCCGTTGACTGTGATAGAGAAAGATTTGCGTAAAAGTTTGCGTAAAATAGGAATATCGGATGAGGCTATCCGTACGCAGGAAGTAGGGGACTATTGGCGTCAGAGAGGGAAGGAATTCCTGATTGGCAAACAACTGGATATTCGTCTTACGGATTTCGAGCAAATCAATTCCATTATCCGGTCTGTCAATACATGGGGAATTGAATCAATGCGTATCGGGGAACTGAAACATAAGGACTTGCCGATGTATAGGAAGCAGGGAAAGATTGAAGCATTGAAAGCAGCCCGTGAGAAAGCATCCTATCTGGTGGCAGCAATGGGACAGCAATTGGGTGAAGTCATTCGTATCATCGAACCTGCCGATAACAATATAAGCCGTTACCTTCCTTTCCAGGCACAGAGCAATGTCAGCATGGGGACGGCGGCTACTGAACAGTACCGTGTCATCAAGCTGAGATATGAAATGACCGCCCGTTTTGCCATAAAATAAAAAATGCCTATTTTGGGGTATAAGAAAACCGGATTCCTGCAAATCATCGAACCTAAGATTATCATTCGTAAGGCGGGTAGAAACAATGCGTATATAACTGCTGTTTTGGATAAAAGCCGTTCGGTTGCTCAGGCGAAGCGTGAGGAACTGAAGTTGAAATTCTCCTGATCTGGTAGTCGCTTGGATGAACTCTGCTTACCCGATGAAGATATCAGAGAAGATCGGAGTGGCATACAATCCTTCTTTCTTTGGATACATAAGCTATCGAAAAGTACCAGAATAAACTGGATGCGAAAACCACCGTCGGCGAACTGTTGGCTGTCAATGCGCAGCCGCAGAGATTGAAGTTGGTTGATACGCCGGAAGCGGACGAAGTATATATCCGTGAATGGACATTGAATACTGCTGCCGTAACTAGAGCGGGAAGGAATGTGTTTTATGTATGGAAACAGGAAGAATGAGATGATTTAAAAATAGTTTTTCAGAGGTAATTTCAGAAAAGGAATATTGTCTGATAACACATATTAAGCCTGATAATTTGTCAGTTCTCTTTCATACCCCTATATTTGTTCCCGCTATTCTATATAATCAATAGAGGGAGAATGTATCATAAGAGAAAAACAAGAGCGTACATAGCATGGGTGTTGTTCATGACATTCATTCCGTTCTTTGTAGTGAAGACCTTTCACTATCATGGAAGCGAGGATGAAAAGTCATGTTCTCATGCCGGGCATTCTCACAAATCATCCGAAGATTGTGCGATATGCCAATACTCCCTTTCTTTCTTTACTGAACCTCAACCGGTAGAATTTCATTGTACATTAACGCTCGTGCCTTACGAGCCGGTTGTTTATCAGGATAAGGTCGTTTGCAAACGGACTTATTCACATCAATTGCGTGCACCCCCTGTTGCATAATTACATAATCAAACTTTTCAAGAAGGCGGGCTTATCGTAACCTGTCCTCACATTCATTTTACACATTATATAAAAGATTGTAATTGATGCGTATCGGAATTATTTCGGGCGTATTGGGGCTGACTGTAGTCTTACCCGCCCACGCACAGAAGTCCGATTCAATCAAGAGTTTACTTTTGCCTGATGTCGTTGTGACCGAGTCGTACCAGCAACGTCAAGCCAAAAAGTCTGCGCTTGCGGTTGATGTAGTGGATCAGGATTTTCTGCGCAAACATTTTACGGGAAACTTCATGCAAGCAATGGAGAACATCCCCGGCGTGCAAGCAATGGATATAGGTTCCGGCTTCTCCAAACCGATGATCCGAGGAATGGGATTCAACCGGATTGCTGTACTCGAAAACGGAATCAAGCAGGAAGGACAACAATGGGGAGCCGACCACGGACTGGAACTGGATGCTTTCAATATCGGAACTGTCAATGTCCTGAAAGGTCCTTCTTCACTACTATATGGCAGTGATGCAATGGGAGGGGTGATTGACATAACTTCACCTCCCGTACCCTCGGTAGATATGTTATTCGGAGACGTTACACTTCTGGGAAAGTCCGTCAACGGAACGCTCGGAGGATCATTTATGCTGGGAATAAAGAAGAGTTTCTGGTATGCACAAGTCCGTTATTCCGAACAGCATTTCGGGGATTACCGCATCCCTACGGATACTATTGTTTACCTGACGCAAAAAATGCCTGTTTACGGGCGTAAGCTAAAGAATACGGCAGGCATTGAACGCAATATCGGATTCTTCGCCCAATATCAACGGCAAAGATATAAAGCGAACTATTCCGTAAGTAACGTCTACCAAAAAACTGGTTTCTTTCCGGGGGCGCATGGTATACCGGATGTATCCCGCGTAGAAGATGACGGGGACAGCCGTAACATGGAATTACCTTACAGCAAGGTGAATCATCTGAAGGTGACTACCCTTCAGCAGTATGCGTGGGAGAAGCTAGTTTTGTCGGGCGACTTTGGATTCCAGAATAATCACCGTGAAGAATGGAGTGTTTTCCATACCCATTACGGTTCGCAACCCGTACCGGAGAAAGACCCGGACAAGGAACTGGCTTTCAACTTGAATACTCTCAGTGCATCGGTAAAAGTCCGCTTTATCGGTTCTTCTTCGTGGGAACATGCATTGGGTTGGGACGGACAGCATCAACGGAACGATATTTCCGGTTATTCATTCTTATTGCCTGAATACTACCGTTCCACCACCGGATTGCTTTGGCTTACGACTTATAAGCCTAATAATGTTATCTCCGTCAGCGGAGGAATGCGGTATGACTATGGATATATTCATATATCTTCGCATGAAGATGCCTATCTTGCCGATTATCTCCGAAAACAGGGATATGATGAAGAACAGGTAGAACACTATAAGTGGAACAGCCATGCAGTGAAAAAGAAATTCGGTGATTATTCATTCTCTCTGGGATTGGTATGGACACCGTCCGAACGGCACATGGTAAAAGCAAACGTCGGTCGTAGCTTCCGTCTGCCCGGTGCGAACGAACTGGCGGCTAACGGTGTGCATCACGGGACCTTCCGGCATGAACAGGGAGATACAAATCTGAAATCAGAACAGGGATGGCAAATGGACGCTTCTTATAACTTACGGTATAACGGGTTTTCCATTTCCGTTTCTCCCTTCGTCAGTTGGTTTAGTAACTACATCTTTCTGCGTCCTACGGGCGAGTGGTCTGTCCTGCCGCATGCCGGACAGATTTATCGTTACACAGGAGCCGAGGCGCTGTTTGCCGGAACGGAAGCAACGATAGACATTCACTTTCTGCGTAGTTTCAATTACCGTATTTCCGGTGAGTATGTTTATACCTACAACTGCGACGAGCATATCCCGTTAAGTTTTTCTCCTCCGTTTAGTATGCGGAACACGTTGACATGGCAGAGGAAACAGGTTATGCTTTATGCAGAGTGGCAGTCCATAGCCCGGCAAAATCGCGTAGATCGTAACGAAGACCGTACACCGGGTGTAAACCTGTTCCATTTAGGCGGTTCGTTGAATATTCCCATTCGGGGGAATCAGGCAATAGAAATAACCCTGACCGCCCGGAATATTTTCAATACCCGATATTACAATCATCTTAGTTTTTACAGGAAAGTAGAAATCCCCGAACCGGGACGCAACTTCCAATTATTAATCAAAATTCCATTTAAAAAATTACTGTAATGAGAACTAAATTATATCTCCCGATAATCAGCCTTTTGGCAATGTCTGTTTTTGTATTTATCTCTTGTGACGATTCGGATAGTGATACCACTAAGCCGGTGATTGAACTGCACGAACCCGAAGAAGGGCAAGCGCTGAAAATAGGAAGTGAATACGGCGTGCATTTTGAAATGGATCTGTCGGACGACGTGATGTTGAAGTCGTATATGATTGAAATACACAGCAACTTCGATCACCATTCGCATGGAAAAAGCAGGGGGGCCGGAGAAACTGTCGATTTCAGCTTCAACAAGTCTTATGATATTTCCGGAAAGAAAGCGGCACATATTCATCATCATGATATTATGATTCCGAAAGATGCAACTCCGGGAGATTATCATTTAATGGTTTATTGCACGGACGCTGCAGGAAACGAGACGTATGTTGCCCGTAATATCGAATTGAGTAACGATGTAGAAGAAGAATATCATCATGAATAGAATAAAGGTATTATAAGTAGGTGCATTGTAAAAAATGCGACCTTTGTAGGTACAAAATTGGAGAAAGAAATTTAAAGGTGTAATATCTATTACACCTTTATTGTTTTCAAAGCTTTACTTTTGTGAAAAATACTTTTCCCTATGATAAAGTTGCCAATTATAAATCGAATTTTTCCTTCGTATAAGTCGAAGATAATAGCTGTCGTTATTGCCGGCGTTATCGTGGGCGGAGGAGTTTTATTTATGTATATGCTTCGGGCACATACATATTTGGGAGATGATCCGGCAGCATGTGTGAATTGCCATATCATGTCTCCTTATTATGCAACCTGGTTTCATAGTTCGCATGCCCGGGATGCTACTTGCAATGACTGTCATGTTCCTCACGAAAACGCGGTAAAGAAGTGGACATTCAAGGGGATTGACGGAATGAAGCACGTAGCGGCGTTTCTCACGAAAAGTGAGCCGCAGGTGATACAGGCACACGAAGCCAGTTCGCAAGTGATTATGAATAACTGTATCCGTTGCCATACACAACTGAATACGGAGTTTGTGAAGACGGGAAAGATAGATTATATGCTGTCGCAAGTAGGAGAAGGAAAGGCTTGTTGGGATTGTCACCGCGATGTCCCTCATGGCGGGAAGAACTCGCTGTCCACGGCTCCGGGAGCTATTGTACCGCTTCCCGAATCGCCCGTGCCGGAATGGCTCCAAAAAATGATAGATAATAAAGAATAAGCAAAATATAACTACGTAATAAAATAATAAAACCGATATAGAATGGAAAAGAAATTAAAATCATGGCAAGGATGGCTGTTGTTCGGAGGCTCAATGGTTGTTGTTTTTGTTTTGGGACTATGCGTTTCTGCATTAATGGAGAGGCGGGCGGAAGTAACTAGTATCTTTAATAATCGCAAGACTGTCATCAAAGGGATTGAAGCACGCAACGAACTCTTTAAGAATGATTTCCCTCGTGAATATCAGACTTGGGCGGAAACTGCAAAAACAGATTTCCAAAGTGAGTTTAATGGAAATGTTGCCGTTGATGTACTGGAACAACGTCCTAATATGGTAATACTTTGGGCGGGATATGCTTTCTCGAAAGATTATTCCACTCCGCGCGGACATATGCATGCTATCGAAGATATCACGGCTTCGCTTCGTACCGGAGCACCTGTGAATCCTACCGACGGTCCTCAACCGTCTACCTGCTGGACCTGCAAGAGCCCGGATGTTCCCCGTATGATGGAAGCATTGGGCGTTGATTCTTTCTATAACAATAAGTGGGGTGCCATGGGTGCGGAAATTGTGAATCCGATCGGTTGTTCCGATTGCCACGATCCGGAAACGATGAATCTTCATATCAGCCGTCCGGCTTTGATTGAAGCGTTCCAACGCCAAGGCAAGGATATTACAAAGGCTACTCCACAGGAAATGCGTTCGCTCGTATGTGCGCAATGTCACGTAGAATATTACTTCAAAGGTGACGGCAAATACCTGACTTTCCCTTGGGATAAAGGCTTTACTGTGGAAGATATGGAAGCCTATTATGATGAAGCCGGTTTTTATGATTATATTCATAAATTGAGCCGTACCCCGATTTTGAAAGCACAGCATCCGGATTACGAAATTGCTCAAATGGGTATTCACGGTCAGAGAGGTGTCTCTTGTGCCGATTGCCACATGCCTTATAAGAGTGAAGGCGGTGTGAAATTCAGCGACCACCATATCCAGAGTCCGTTGGCAATGATTGACCGTACTTGTCAGGTCTGTCACCGTGAAAGCGAAGAAACATTGCGTAATAACGTTTATGAACGTCAACGCAAAGCGAATGAAATCCGTAACCGTTTGGAGCAGGAGTTGGCAAAAGCGCATATCGAAGCTAAATATGCCTGGGATAATGGGGCGACAGAAGAGCAAATGAAAAATGTGCTTGCTCTGATTCGTCAGGCGCAGTGGCGTTGGGATTTCGGAGTGGCTTCCCACGGAGGTGCTTTTCATGCGCCGCAGGAAATTCAGAGAATCCTTTCTCATGGGCTCGATCGTGCTATGCAGGCCCGTTTAGCTGTATCTAAGGTGCTTGCGAAGAATGGATTTACCGGAGATGTGCCGATGCCTGATATTTCCACTAAAGGAAAGGCACAGCAATATATCGGTCTGGATATCGACGCGGAAAAAGCGGCCAAGGAGAGATTTCTGAAAACGACTGTTCCGGCTTGGTTGGAGAAAGCGAAATCAAATGGTCGTCTGGCACAAAAATAAGATAGTAGTATATGTGGAGCAAACCGTGGAGCTATAAAGAAGGTCTGATTATTGGTGCAGGATTATTGGTGATAGGTGCACTGCTGCAAATAACGGTAGGAGGTATCAATTGGAATCTGTTTGCCTGGCCGGTTAATTTAATAGTGTTATCAGTATATATCATTGTTCTGATAGCCATGCACCTTCTCCGTAAACGAGTCTATTTGTTTGGGTGGTTGAGCCATTATTCCGCAGCCGTTTCTTCCCTTGTCTGGGTGGTCGGTATGACGGTGGTAATGGGTCTTATCCGGCAGGCTCCTTCCGGTCATGCTTCGAATGACATACTGGGATTTTCACAGATGATTTCATCCTGGTCTTTCGTTCTGCTTTATTTATGGATGGCCACTGCATTGGGATTAACGATACTCCGTACCAGTTTCCCTTTGAAGTTCGGCCGCCTTTCGTTTCTTCTCAATCATATCGGATTATTCATTGCATTGATTGCAGCTACTTTAGGGAATGCCGATATGCAGCGACTGAAAATGACTACCCGAATGGGAAACGCGGAATGGCGGGCTACCGATGATAAAGGACAACTGACAGAACTTCCGTTGGCTATCGAATTAAAAGATTTTACTATTGATGAATATCCGCCAAAACTGATGCTGATTGATAATGAAACCGGACGTGCACTTCCCGAAAAATCTCCTGTACATTTATTGCTTGAAGAAGAAGTATACGGTGGGACTTTGCAGGATTGGGAACTGACTATTCAACAATCCATTCCAATGGCGGCCTCCGTAGCTACCGAGGATACGCTGAAGTTTACGGATTTTCATTCTATGGGAGCAACTTACGCTGTACATTTGAAAGCTGTGAACCGAAAGAACCGGCAGACGAAGGAAGGCTGGGTGAGTTGTGGGAGTTTTCTTTTCCCTTATAAGGCATTGCGCCTTGATTCTCTGACTAGCCTCGTAATGCCGGAAAGAGAACCGCAACGCTTTGCTTCGAAAGTGAAAGTCTATACGCAGGAGGGAACAATTACGGAAGATACGATTGAAGTGAACCGTCCTATGGAGATAGAAGGCTGGAAAATCTATCAGCTTAGTTATGATGAGTCGAAAGGGGGTTGGAGTGATATTAGTATCTTCGAACTGGTTCGTGATCCGTGGTTGCCGGTAGTTTATACAGGGATCGTTATGATGATGCTCGGGGCCGTTTGTCTGTTTGTGAATGCACAAAAGAGGAAAGAGGAGGAAAAGGAATGAGTTGGGAATATTTTATATTGTTTGCGGTAGTCGCATTGGTTTGTTGGAGCTTGGGGGCTTTTGCTGCTTGGAAAGGAAAGAAAACGGTATGGGCATACGGATTTACTCTGTTGGGATTGGCTGTATTTTTCTGTTTTATCCTCGGCATGTGGGTTTCTTTGGAACGTCCTCCGATGCGGACAATGGGAGAGACACGTTTGTGGTATTCTTTCTTTCTGCCGTTGGCTGGATTGATAACGTATATACGTTGGAAGTATAAATGGATTCTTAGTTTCAGTTGCGTTCTGTCATTAGTCTTTATCTGTATCAATATCTTTAAGCCGGAGATTCACAACAAGACGTTAATGCCTGCTTTACAGAGTCCATGGTTTGCTCCTCATGTTATTGTGTATATGTTTGCTTATGCTATGTTGGGGGCTGCGGTGGTAATGGCTATTTATCTGCTTTGGTTCAAGAAAGAAGAGATTGAACGGAAAGAAATGGATTTATGCGATAACCTTACTTATGTAGGTCTGGCTTTTATGACATTGGGTATGCTTACGGGAGCTATTTGGGCAAAGGAAGCTTGGGGACATTACTGGGCTTGGGATCCGAAAGAAACATGGGCAGCGGCAACTTGGTTCTCTTATCTTACATATATACATTTCCGACTGGGTAAACCGTTGAAAGTGCGTCCGGCATTAGTTATTTTGTTAGTATCGTTTGTTTTATTACAGATGTGCTGGTATGGAATCAATTATCTTCCGTCGGCACAAGGTGTCAGTGTACACACTTATAATTTGAATTGAAATATCAAATCATTTAAATTGCAATATTGATGAAAACATTTTATTGGTCATTAGTGCTTATGATGCTATTGCCAAGCATGGCATACACACAAAACACGGAGAAGGAAAATGAGTTCTCGATGTCGATGCAAATCAGACCTCGGGCGGAGTATCGGAACGGAGCTTGGTTTCCTCGCAATGAAGGGATGAAAGCCGCATCGTCTATCAACAATCGTGCCCGTTTGTCAATTGACTACAAGCGGTCGGACTTGGAAATCAAGATGTCGGCACAGCACGTCGGAGTTTGGGGACAAGATCCGCAGATCGACAAGAACGGGCGTTTTGTCCTGAACGAAGCATGGGCAAAACTTGATTTCGGACACGGCCTTTTTGCCCAGTTGGGGCGTCAGGCATTGGTTTATGACGATGAGCGTATTTTGGGCGGATTGGACTGGAATGTGGCGGGACGTTATCATGACGCATTGAAACTGGGATATGCGAATAAGAATAATGAGGTACACCTTATTCTTGCCTTCAACCAGAATGACGAGAAGAAGATAGGCGGTACTTATTATGCTTCCGGTGCACAGCCTTATAAGAATATGCAGACTGTATGGTATCACTATAAGGCGGATGCAATTCCGTTCGGCGCTTCTTTGCTGTTTATGAACCTGGGATTGGAAACCGGGGATGCGGCTACGCAGGATTCGCATACCCGTTATCTGCAAACAATGGGAACGTATCTTACCTATAAGCCCGGTAGCTGGAATCTGGACGGCGCTTTCTACTATCAGACGGGCAAGAATAAGGATGCTGAGAAAGTGTCGGCATTAATGGGAAGCGTGCAGGCTGCCTATGCTTTTGACAAGACATGGGGAGTTGTGGCAAGTTTCGACTATCTGAGCGGCGATAAGGGAAACGGCGACAAGTTTAAAGCGTTCGACCCTCTCTACGGAACACACCATAAGTTCTACGGAAGTATGGATTATTTCTATGCGAATCTATTTGTGAACGGTTATGCGCCGGGTTTAATGGACAGCCGTATCGGTGCTCGTTTCCGTGCGTCGGACAAGGTGGATATGGAGTTGAATTATCACTATTTCACTACCGCGGTTGAATTGCCGGACTTGAATAAGTCCTTAGGTTCGGAAGTTGATTATCAAATCAATTTGTCGGTGATGAAAGACGTAAAACTCTCTGCCGGATATTCTTTCATGCGTGGCACAAAGACGATGGATGTAGTGAAAGGCGGCAATCATAAGAGTTGGCAAGACTGGGGGTGGGTATCGTTGAATATCAATCCGAAAGTGTTTTTCACAAAATGGTAATTAAATAGGGATGACATTCTGACAAGTGTGGCGCAGCATAAAACCGAAAGTTTAAGCTGCGCCACATTTTTATTATATGAATTTCTCTAAAGCTGCTTTGTTCAGGATTTCCACCCGTTTCCCTTCCATGGTGATAAGCCCTTCCTTGATAATCTTATTAATTTCTTTCGATAAGGCAGGGCGGGATACATTGAGGTATTCGGCAAGTTGGGATTGCGTATGTGTAATCTCTACTATCAGGGAATCTTTCTTCTTATGCTCGAACAGATAAACAATGAATCTTTCCCGAACAGTCTTGCGGGAGAGGGGTTTCAGCCGTGATACGGTACAAATGTTGCAATTACCGGCAATGCAGAGAAAGTTGTGTAACACTTGCGGGTCTTGGCTGATAACTTTAAACGTAGAATCTTTGGTTGCCATAAGTATCACACTGTCTTCAAGGGCGGTGAACGTGGCAGGCAGTGTATTGTTTGGATTAAAAAGATGTGGAGTGGCAAAAGTGCGTGGCGCAATGATATATTCAATCATCACTTCGTTTCCCAGTCCGTCGATAATATCCGTGCGTAATTTCCCTTCCAACAACACATACAGTTTGTTACAAGGCGTTCCTTGTGTGACGACTATCTCTTTTTTGTCTGCTGCGTAGATTACGAAATCCAGTTTTTCTAATAAAGATTCTTTTATATTCAAGGGCAAATCCCGGAAAAGAGGGATTTGAAACAGTTTTTCTTTATGTGTGTCGGTCAGTTGTATTTTTTTCATTGCATCATGTTGTTCGTATCGTGGACAAACTTACGGAAAATCTCTGTAATAAACGAATAAAAAGGGAGAAATGGCATTAAATGGTTAGGATATAAAATTGTCTTTGGAGAAAGAGATGACTATTGAAATCGTCTTCTGTATTTGGACGGAGACATTCCCAAGGTATTTGTGAAAACTCGGACGAAATGGGGCAAATCATTAAAACCGACCGTAAAACAAATTTCGGATACTTGCTTTTGTGAATGTTTAAGAAGTTCGCAGGCTGTATTTAAGCGATATTGGGTTACATACTGCGAGAAGGTCATTCCTTTGCAACGTTTGAAGTAGGAACAGAAAGCAGAGCGGTTCATGCCTACTTCTGCGGCAATATCATCCAAAGATATGGTATGGATATAGTGAGTCATTACATAAACACAGATTTGCTGCATACGTCTCACGTCACGTTCAATATTCATGGGCTTTCCGGCAAAGGTATGGTCGGATGAAGTAAATATGGCAGGTAGCAGACGAAACATTTCGCATAGGCGTCCCAACTCGTCCATATCGTTCATTTGTGACAATATCCGACGAATGGTTTGTGAACTTCCAGTACCGAATTTCAGTGCGTTCGTCGGGAATGTAATGCCCGTCAGACGATTACGCAGTTCGGGAAATACTGCCATACACCGTTCTACAAGCGAATGACTGAAAGCTACCATTAAATAACGGACATACCCGTCATCGTCTGCCGAATCCGGTGAATATTCCCAGTGGTGTAGCATGGACGGTGGTATTAACGCCACGTCGCCTGCTGCGAAAGGTTGCAATGTGTCGCCTGCCATTCGTTTGCCATATCCATGGACAACATAATACAACTCCCATGCATCATGCCGATGCAGTTTGGCTTCGATACTTGTTGTCACTCGTTGGTCTATAAAGAAAAAAGAGTGATTCTCCACTTCGGGCAATTCATAAGGAATGGCGGTATCTTCCATAAAAGTAATGCTTAAAATGACTTGTATGCAAATATACGACAAATCTCTAAGATGATACCACAAATATATGACAAGAAAGCCGGGTAACTTTGCTGCCGAAAACAATAAGTATAACTCTTAAAAATGTATTGTTATGGATTTCTATCAAGTTCTAGAGAATAGAAGAACTATTCGCGACTTTTCCGATAAGAAGGTGACGGATGAAGTGTTGGAAAAAGTATTGTCGGCCGCATTCAAAGCTCCGACTAATGACCATTTGCGGCAGTTTGAGTTTATTGTCGTGAGAGGGCAGGAAAACATTGCCCGACTCATATCGCCTGTGGCGGAAAACACCAAGAACATTCAGCAGACAGGGCTTGATGCTGCTGCCGACCTGATGGATAAGGATGAACACGCCATGTTTGTTGATGCGTTGCCCAAACAACAACGTATGCTTATGCAAAGCAATTGTCTCGTACTTCCATTTTTCCGGCAAAAGGATTTTCCTCTGTGCCAACCTGCCGACCAAAGTTCACTTAACTATTTCGCTTCTGCATGGGCAGCCGTTGAGAATATCCTGTTAGCAGCAACGGCGGAAGGACTGGCGTGTGCATTCCGTATTCCTATTGGCAACGAACCGGAGTATGTGAAACATCTCGTCAATGCTCCTGACGGATATGAGTTTACCTGCTTTCTCGCTATTGGATATGCGGCGGAGAATGCACATATTTGTAAACAGAAAGAAATCCGGGTAGGGGATAGGATTCACAGGAATGTCTGGTAATCTGTAATTAAGGTACATCTCTCTGTAATTTATATACATTCGCTATGTTATAAATTGCCTATTTTTGCAGAGTGAAAAGACTGAATCATTCTAAAAGATAAAACTAATAAAGTAAAGTTATGGCTAAAAAAGTTCTGATAATTTCGTCCAGTCCGCGGAAAGGCGGCAATTCGGATTTGCTTTGTGATGAATTTATGAAAGGTGCTCTCGAAGCGGGCAATGAAGTGGAAAAGATTGTATTGAAAGACAAAACGGTTCATCCTTGCACGGGATGCAGTGTTTGTAGTATGTACGGCAAGCCTTGTCCGCAGAAGGATGATGCGGCGGAAATCGTGGAGAAGATGATTGCTGCCGATGTGATTGTAATGGCGACTCCCGTGTATTTCTATACAATGTGCGGTCAGATGAAGATTATGATTGACCGTTGCTGCGCACGTTATACGGAGATAACGAACAAGGAGTTTTATTTCATTATTGCGGCGGCAGAGGATAATAAGGCAATGATGGAACGTACAATAGACGGTTTCCGTGGCTTCCTCGATTGTCTGGAAGGGCCACAGGAAAAAGGAACGGTCTATGGAATCGGCGCCTGGAAGGTAGGGGAGATTAAAGATACTCCATACATGCAGGAAGCCTACAACATGGGAAAAATGGTATAACTGTCACCGGCTTATTATAGTGACGCTATGCTTGCAGGATAGTGACGCTATAACAACAAGATAGTGACGCTATGACGACCGGATAGTGACGCTATCTTATGTGACCTTTTGAAGCATAAAAATGATATTTCAATCGAATAGATTGAAAAGTCAAGAATTTTAATTGACTGGATTGCTTGTTCTGCCACAGAATTATTATAATTTTGTGGCAGAACTTTTTATTTTGTATGATTCGTTTAATAACTAAGCATCATGGGCTATACAATAACGACTCTTGTAGAGAATTGTGTCTATGGACGTAAATTGCAGGCAGAACACGGTCTTTCTCTCTATATTGAGACATCGGGACATAGATTACTCTTTGATACGGGAGCGTCCGATTTGTTTATCCGTAACGCCCGCCTGCTGCATATTGACTTGCAGAAAGTTGATTATCTGATATTATCCCACGGGCATAGCGACCACACGGGAGGTCTGCGTCATTTCTTGGAGCTGAACAAACAAGCAACAGTTGTCTGCAAACGCGAAGCCTTCTCTCCAAAATTTAAGGATGAACGCGAAAATGGAATGAAGCATACGCAGACTTTCGACCTTTCCCGTTTCCGTTTTATCGAAGAACAGACCGAACTGCTTCCCGGCGTATTTCTCTTTCCCTCTATTGATATTATCGACCATGAGGATACCCATTTCGAACGCTTTCGGGTTCAGAAAGAAGACGGTTGCCATATACCGGATACTTTTCAGGATGAATTGGCGGTAGTGTTGGTAGAGCCGGACGGTTTTTCTGTATTGAGCGCCTGTTCTCATCGAGGAATTACAAATATCCTGCGAACAGTCCGTGCGGCATTTCCCGAATCTCCTTGTAACTTACTGTTAGGCGGTTTTCATATTCATAACGCAGAAGAACGGAAATATCAGATCATTGCAGATTATCTGAAAGAATATCTGCCGCGTCAGATTGGTGTCTGCCATTGTACAGGAGTAGATAAATATGCTTTCTTCTACAAAGACTTTGGTGACAGGGTATTCTATAATTACACGGGAAAACTAATTCAAACTGATTTGTTGAAATAAAATATATATAATAATTTGATATGAAGAAACTAATAACTTCTTTAGCACTGGCATTGACCGCATTGTCCAGCTATGCCATTACTCCTTTGTGGATGCGTGACGCACGTATTTCACCGAATGGAACGGAGATTGTCTTTTGTTATAAAGGCGATATTTACAAAGTCCCCGCACAGGGTGGGACAGCCGTTCAGTTGACAACACAAGCATCTTATGAAGCTAACCCCGTTTGGTCGCCCGACGGAAAACAAATTGCATTTGCCAGCGACCGGAATGGGAATTTCGACCTCTTTATCATGCCTGCTGACGGCGGAACCGCCCAAAGGCTGACTTATCATTCCGCTTCGGAGATTCCTTCGGCTTTTACTCCGGACGGAAAGTTTGTACTTTTCTCCGCATCTATTCAAGACCCCGCAGGTAGCGCTTTGTTTCCTACCGGAGCAATGACGGAATTGTATAAAGTACCTGCTGGCGGAGGACGTACCGAGCAAGTACTCGCTACTCCTGCCGAATGGGTTTGCTTTGATAAATCGGGGAAAAACTTTCTTTATCAAGACCGTAAAGGCTTCGAAGATGAATGGAGAAAACACCATACTTCTTCTATAACCAGAGATATTTGGCTGTATAACACGCAATCGGGAAAACATACCAATCTAACGAACCGGGAAGGGGAAGACCGCAATCCGGTGTATGCGCCCGACGGCAATTCTGTCTATTTTCTTAGCGAGCGCAACGGCGGCTCATTCAATGTTTATAACTTTTCACTGAATACTTCGCAAACGTCGAATGTGCCTCAAGAGGTAAAAGCGATAACTACATTCCGTACGCATCCGGTACGTTTCTTGTCAATCAGTGATAAAGGTACATTGTGTTATACCTATGACGGAGAGCTTTATACACAGGAAGCCAATGCCCGTCCGAAGAAAGTAAACGTTGAACTTGTCCGGGATGATGAAAAGGAGATTGCTTCCCTCAAATTTTCTCAGGGCGCTAATTCCGCTTCCGTATCTCCGGACGGCAAACAGGTTGCTTTCATTGTGCGTGGTGATGTCTTTGTCACTTCGACGGATTACACTACAACAAAGCAAATCACGAATACTCCGGGAAAAGAAGCCGCTGTGTCCTTTGCCCCGGATAACCGGACGCTGGTCTATGCCAGTGAAAGGACGGGTAACTGGCAACTTTACACCGCCAAAATAGCCCGTAAGGAAGAAGCCAATTTCCCTAATGCAACTCTTATCGAGGAAGAAGTCTTGCTTCCTTCAAAAACAGTGGAACGTGCTTATCCGCAATATTCTCCGGACGGTAAGGAGCTGGCTTTCATCGAAGACCGTAACCGCTTAATGGTACTTGACTTAAAGACGAAGAAAGTTCGTCAAGTGACGGACGGTTCTACATGGTATAATACCGGAGGCGGATTCGACTATGAATGGTCGCCGGACGGCAAATGGTTTACTCTTGAATTTATTGGCAATCGCCATGATCCTTATTCGGATATAGGTATTGTCAGCGCACAAGGCGGTACTATTACCAACTTGACTAACAGCGGATATATTAGCGGTTCTCCGCGTTGGGTACTGGATGGAAACGCTATTCTTTTCCAAACTGAACGTTACGGTATGCGTGCGCATGCTTCTTGGGGTTCACAACAGGATGTGATGCTGGTATTCTTGAATCAGGATGCTTATGACCGCTATCGCTTAAGCAAGGAAGACTTCGAACTGCTCAAAGAATTAGAAAAGGAACAGAAGAAAGCGAAAGACGGTGACAAGAAGAAAGATGTAAATAAGTCCAAAAAGGATGAAGCTGACGAGGACAAGTCATCCGAAAATAAAGCAGACAAGAAAGATATAGTAGTAGAGCTTAACGGCATTGAAGACCGTATCGTCCGTCTGACTCCCAACTCTTCCGATTTAGGCAGTGCCATACTCTCAAAAGACGGAGAGAATCTTTATTACTTCTCAGCTTTCGAAGGCGGCTATGACCTTTGGAAAATGAATCTTCGTGAAAAAGACACAAAACGTTTGCACAAACTCAATACCGGTTGGGCATCATTGATGTTGGATAAGAAAGGGGACATTTTCTTGTTGGGAAGCCGGATGATGCAGAAAATGGATGCGAAGTCGGATGCATTGAAATCAATCAGTTATCAGGCTGAAATGAAAATGGACTTGGCTGCCGAGCGTGAAGCAATGTTCGACCATGTGTACAAGCAACATCAAAAACGCTTCTACAATCTTACTATGCATGGGGTCGATTGGGATGCTATGACGGCTGCTTACCGCAAGTTCCTGCCTCATATTGACAACAACTACGACTTTGCGGAATTATTGAGCGAATGGTTGGGCGAACTGAATGTTTCGCATACAGGAGGACGTTATTCTCCGAGAGGCGGGGGAGATGTAACTTCTAATCTGGGCTTGTTGTTCGATTGGAATTACCAGGAAAAAGGAATGAAAATCGCTGAGGTAATCGAGAAAGGCCCGTTCGACCATTCCCGTACAAAAGTAAAAGCAGGCTGCATTATTGAAAAGATTAACGGTGAGGAACTGGCTCCGGATAAGGATATTACTGCTTTACTGAATAATAAAGCCGGAAAGAAAACCCTGGTTTCGTTGTATAATCCGCAGAATAAGGAGCGTTGGGAAGAAGTGGTAATGCCTATCACTAGCGGAAGACTCAACGGTTTGTTATATAAACGTTGGGTAAAACAACGTGCTGCCGATGTTGAGAAATGGTCGAACGGTCGGTTGGGGTATGTACATATCCAGTCCATGGGCGACGGAAGTTTCCGTACTGTTTACTCGGATATTTTGGGTAAATATAACAACTGTGACGGAATTGTGATTGATACCCGTTTCAATGGCGGCGGTCGTCTGCACGAAGATATCGAGATACTTTTCAGCGGTCAGAAATACTTTACGCAGGTAGTACGCGGACGCGAAGCCTGTGATATGCCGAGCCGTCGCTGGAATAAACCTTCTATCATGTTGCAGTGTGAAGCTAACTATTCCAATGCGCACGGTACGCCTTGGGTGTACAAACACCAGAAGATAGGCAAACTGGTCGGTATGCCTGTGCCGGGAACAATGACAAGCGTATCTTGGGAAACATTGCAAGACCCTTCACTGGTATTCGGTATTCCTATTATCGGTTATCGTCTGCCGGATGGAAGTTATCTGGAAAATAGCCAGTTAGAGCCTGATATTAAGGTTGCCAATAGCCCTGAAACGGTAGTGAAAGGGGAAGATATGCAACTGAAAACGGCTGTTGACGAATTGCTTAAAGAGATAGACAGTCAGAATAGATAGTAAATAGAAGTAGGTTGATGCATATCCCCCGTTACGGAAGTGCATCAACCTACATGAATATATAATGAACTGGTTAGGACTTCTTTAACCGATAATCTTTCTTATATCTTCTACAATCAGTTCATCTGTCAGATGATTGGCACGAAGTAACTCTTGTATGTCGTACCGGTCTACGAATTCTTTCTTCGCTCCATAATTAAGGACTTTCATATCACTGGCACCGTAATAACGGGCAATCTTTTCACCGAAACCACCGTCCAACACACCGTCTTCCAATGTAATCACTAGTTGGTGGTCGGCTTTCAGTTCTTCCATTAGCTCATTGTCAATGCCGGTGATATATCGGGGATTGATAAGCGTTGCATCAATACCTGCCTTTTCTTTCAGCAATGACAGCACCGACTGTCCTAATCCGAAGAACGAACCTAACGCAAGGATAGCTACTTTCGAACCGCGATGAGCGACTTTATAACGATTGAGAACGCTGTAATCGGATTCCACAGACTCGCCACAGCTAATCACATCTGTTGCGGGCACACGGATAGCCACCGGGTGTTCATTCTGATGGATACCCCATTCCAGCATGGCAAGATATTCCTCTTTACAGGTTGGCGCTAAATAGACCATATTCGGAATATTACTGATAAGCGGAATATCGAAGAAACAGAGATGCGTTACATCATTCATACCGGATAATGTTCCCCAAAATACCAAGAGGACTGCCGGATTATTATTGATGCAGAGGTCTTGCGATAGCTGGTCGTAAGATCGTTGGATAAATGTGCTATATACCCCATAAACAGGCTTTCCCCCATTAGCGGCAATACCGGAAGCAAGTGCCACTGCATGTTCTTCGGCAATACCGACATCAACAAACTGCTTGCCGGCTTCCTGACGACGGTCGGGAGTAAACCCGAGAACGGCAGGAGTACCCGAAGTAATTGTTACCACCCGCTTGTCTTCTTTCATTTTTTTCAGCAGATATTGAGCGGTTACTTCGCTATAATCTTCCGCAGTTTCGCCAAACTTGGATTCTCCGGTTTCTATATTGAACGGAGTACGCCAATGGTAAGTCTCTTTGTCCAGTTCTGCGCGTTCATACCCTTTGCCTTTCAGGGTATTAATATGTACTACTATCGGATGTTGAATATCTTTCACTTTAGAGAAAGCCTCAACCAATGCTTCCACATTATTGCCGTCGTTCACGTACATATAATCCAATCCTATAGCCTTGAAGAAATTACATTCGCACTGACCGTTGCTGTCACGCAAATCTTTCAGGTTCTTGTAAAGACCACCGTGATTCTCGGCAATAGACATTTGATTGTCGTTGACAATAATAATCATGTTTGTACCAAGCTCCGCCACATAGTCCAATCCTTCGAATGCTTCGCCGCCACTTAAAGATCCGTCGCCTATCACGGCTATGATATTCTCATTACCGCCGGTCAGGTCGCGTCCTTTCGCCAATCCGCTAGCCAGGCTGACGGAAGTGGAAGTGTGACCGATAACAAAAAAATCATGCTTACTTTCATGTGGCTCGGAATAACCGGATACGTTGTCATACTCTGCCGGATAGAGGAAAGCATCTTTCCGTCCGGTCAGCATCTTATGCACATAACTCTGATGCGATACATCAAAAACAATCTTATCTTCCGGTGAATTGAATACATAATGTAAAGCGATAGTCGCTTCCACCATTCCAAAATTAGGTCCGAAATGCCCGCCGTGTTCACTCAACTTTTGCAGGAGTGATGCACGGATTTCATTACTTAAATCGTTGAGTTCTTGAAACGATAACTTCTTTACGTCTGCCGGAGAGTAAATATTTTCTAAATACATATCAATTGTTTTTTTTTACGTTTATACCTATTATCTTTATCACACTGCAAAGATACTGCTGATTTTGGATTCGGTTTGTATATAGATTACGGATTATTTTACCTATATTACCGACCTTGGGAAATGTGACTGATGATAAACCTGAAAATAGTAGATAATAGACATTGGAGGACGACATATATGAATAGTGATTATAAAGTGGGTGATTTAATTTATGATGCCAATATTTATGATGCGATGAATACCAATCTGGATGATTTGTACTTTTATAAGCGGTGGTTGCCCAAAAACAAGGATGCCCGAATACTTGAACTTTGTTGTGGTACAGGCAGGCTTACTCTTCCCATTGCAAAGGAAGGATATGATATTACTGGAGTTGATTACACCCCTTCAATGCTTGCTCAGGCAAAGATGAAAGCTTCCGAAGCAGGATTAGAAATAAGTTTTATCGAGGCAGATATCAGAACTTTGAATTTGCCGGAAAAATACGACCTTATCTTTATTCCATTTAATTCGATTCATCATTTATATAAGAATGAAGATTTATTTAAGGTATTTAGCGTCGTTAAGAATCACCTCAAAGACGGCGGCTTATTTCTGTTTGATTGTTTTAATCCGAATATCCAATATATAGTTGAAGGTGAAAAAGAGCAGAAGGAAATTGCCACATATACAACTGATGACGGCAGGGAAGTATTGATAAAGCAGACTATGCGATATGAAAATAAAACTCAGATTAACCGTATCGAATGGCATTATTTTATCAATGGCAAGTTTAATTCTATTCAAAATCTGGATATGAGAATGTTCTTCCCTCAAGAGCTGGATTCATATTTGGAATGGAATGGTTTTCATATTATTCATAAGTATGGTGGATTTGAAGAAGAGGCATTTAATGATAATTCGGCAAAACAGATATTTGTTTGCCAGTGCTAGATAACTATTTTTTTGGGGCAATCAAGCTGATATTGGAATTTCGATCCAATACAGCAAGGCTTTTTTACCACTTTTTTCATAGCTGTTTTTATTTGAACTGTAATAAAGATACGTGTAAAAAATCTATCTTCATAGAGAGGAAATGATGAATCTGTAATTAGGGTTGTCATATCCGTAATCTGTCTACAACTGCTTCACATAATTCTGTCGACCTTTGTAGCGTCGATTAAATTCTATACTTCTAGAGAATTGGAATTATAAATTATATGTAGCAGCTATGGAACAAAAGAATAAATTAAAACTCAATTCGGGTGGTTTGCTCGTCTTTATCCTTACGGTCGGTGTGTTTGGCATTATAAACACCGAGATGGGAGTAGTGGGTATCCTGCCCTTGATTGCCGAAACTTTTAATGTCTCCGTACCGCAGGCCGGCTGGACGGTAAGTGTTTTTGCATTGGTGGTAGCTGCTTCGGCTCCAGTCACTCCTTTGTTGTTTTCGGGAATTAACCGGAAGAAAGTAATGCTGCTCGTACTGGGATTATTTACGCTAAGCAATATCATATCCATGCTTACCTCTAACTTTACCATATTGCTGATTGCCCGGATACTTCCCGCTTTCCTGCATCCGGTATATGTATCTATGGCTTTTACGGTAGCTGCTGCGTCTGTTAGCAAGGAACAGGCTCCCAAGGCTGTTTCTAAAGTCTTTATCGGTGTGTCCGCCGGCATGGTGCTGGGCGTTCCGGTGACCAGTTTCATTGCCAGTGAAGTTTCGTTCTCCATGGCGATGTTATTTTTCACAGTTGTGAATGCTTTGGTATTTGTGGCTACTATGCTGTTTATCCCTTCCGTGCCTGTAAAAGAAAAAGTATCTTACGGTGCGCAACTTAGCGTATTGAAGAAAACGGAGATGTGGCATTCAATCATTGCCGTGACCTTGATTAACGGAGCCATGTTCGGATTCTTCAGCTATATGTCAGACTATCTGAAAACAGTGACGGAAGTTTCCTACAATGTAATCAGTGCCGTCTTGCTTGTATATGGACTGGCGAATATTGTAGGCAATGTGCTGGCGGGGAGACTGCTTTCGATAAATGCCAGACGCTCAATAATCATCATGCCTTTTGCACTGTTAGCTTCCTATATCTTCTTGTTCTTCGTCGGAGAATGGATAACAGCTATGGTAATAATCATCCTTATTCTAGGTGTATTGGCAGGTATCGCAAGTAATAATATGCAATACATGATAACAGATTCCGCACCCGAAGCTCCCGATTTTGCCAATGGAATGTTTTTGACTTCCGCCAATTTGGGAACGACGATTGGTACGGCTATATGCGGAGCCTTCATCACGGAAATGGGTACCCGCTATTCTGTTTTCGGCGCGTTTCTTTTCCTGATTGCAAGCATTGTGTTCGTTTATTTACGTGTTCGTATGCCCCATTCCCGCAAACAGGTTAAAATGGAGATTTTAGCAGAATGATGAAAAAAATATAATCTGTAATTCGGGTAATAATGTCAGTAATTCATCTACATACACTCTCTTTATTTCACCGTATTTTTGCAATGTAGAAAGTAGACAATCAATTCTTTAATTATTAAAACGCAAGAGATATGAAACGGATTTTATTATTAACAACTGTATTTATTATGATGCTCGGAACTAATTTTTCTTCTGCACAGACAGATGCAGATAACTTTTATAAAAGTGATTTGGTAAGTGTGGAGAAAGTTTCTTTTTCCAACCAGTATAAAATGAAGGTAGCCGGAAATCTGTTTCTGCCCAAGAACATGAAAGAAGGGGACAAATACCCTGCAATCATTGTCGGACACCCTATGGGAGCAGTCAAGGAACAGAGTGCGAACCTTTACGCAACGAAAATGGCGGAACGAGGATTTGTCACACTTTCCATAGACCTTTCTTTTTGGGGTGGGAGCGAAGGCGAGCCGCGCAATGCCGTTCTGCCGGAAGTTTATGCGGAAGACTTTAGCGCTGCGGTAGATTTTCTCGGTACACGTCCGTTTGTCGACCGGAATCTTATCGGTGTAATCGGTATTTGCGGCAGTGGAAGTTTCGCTATCAGTGCGGCAAAAATAGATCCTCGTCTCAAAGCCATTGCAACAATCAGCATGTATAATATGGGTACTGCCAGCCGTAACGGATTGAAACATGCATTGACTCTGGAGCAGAGAAAACAAATTATGGTGGAAGCGGCAGAGCAGCGTTATGTTGAATTCCTGGGTGGAGAAACAAAATACACAGGTGGCACAGTGCACGAGCTGACAGAAAAATCCGGCCCGATAGAACGTGAATTTTATGAATTCTACCGTACACAAAGAGGAGAATTCACACCAGAAGGAGCAACTCCTTTGACAACAACTCATCCAACCCTTTCAAGTAATGTGAAATTTATGAATTTCTATCCTTTCGCAGATATTGAAACGATTTCACCCCGTCCCATGCTTTTCATTACCGGGGAGAATGCCCATTCGCGCGAATTCAGCGAGGATGCCTATCGACTGGCTGCCGAGCCTAAAGAACTGTATATAGTGCCCGGTGCAGGACACGTAGACCTTTACGACCGTGTAAGCCTTATACCATTCAGCAAACTGGAATCTTTCTTCAAGGAATATCTGAAGAAATAAACATGAATCATTATGAAGCACTATATAATAACAATCTTCGCTATGTTGGCATTATCGGTCGGTTCCGCATCATGCAGCGAGGATGAGCCATTGCAGGGAACAGGTCAGCAGACAACCCCGAATAATGGAAATAACAACTCTGGTAATAATAACAATAATAATGAAAACGTTCCAGTGAGCAACAATCTTAAAATAACAATCGGCTCCGCTTCGTTCAACGCTACCCTGGAAAGTAATGAGACAGCAAAAGAATTCAAGAAATTACTGCCTTTGACCGTAAATATGTCCGAACTGAATGGCAATGAAAAGCTATTTTATCTACAAAACAGCTTGCCGACAGCCTCTTTCAGTCCGAGAACCATTCAAACGGGAGATTTAATGCTTTACGGTTCTACTTGCGTGGTACTTTTTTATGAGAGCTTCTCGACTTCATATACCTATACCCGCTTGGGACGTATAACGAATCCTTCGGGACTGGCTTCCGCCGTCGGTGCAGGAAGTGTAAATGTAACTTTTGAAATAACAGACTAAAAAAATAAACTAATGGAACAAATAAGAAATAAAGAATACGGAGGCGAACGTCCTCTGTTTGCAACCCACGACCTTCAACTGGAAGATGTGACGATTCGCGCCGGTGAATCCGCACTGAAAGAATGTAGTAACATCATAGCAATTAACTGTCGCTTTGAAGGAAAATATCCCTTTTGGCATACCAACGGATTTGTAGTGAAGAACTGTCTCTTTACAGAAGGCGCCCGTGCCGCGCTATGGTACTCCCAAAGTCTGCAAATGGCAGATACCTTGGTAGAAGCCCCGAAGATGTTTCGCGAAATGGACGGGATAAAACTCGAAAATGTACAGTTGCCCAACGCTTTGGAAACATTCTGGTATTGCCGTAATATAGACCTGAAGAACGTGCAGATAGACAAAGCGGATTATCTTTTCATACATAGCGAGAATATCAATATCCAAAACTACGCCCAAAACGGAAACTATTCATTCCAGTACTGTAAGAACGTGGAAATCCGTAATGCGGTTATCAACTCCAAAGATGCATTTTGGAATACGGAGAATGTAACTGTCTATGACTCCGAACTGAATGGAGAATACCTGGGCTGGCATTCTAAAAACTTACGTCTGGTAAATTGCAGGATTTCGGGCACGCAGCCACTTTGCTATGCGCATGACTTGGTCATGGAAAATTGTACAATGGCAGAGGACGCCGACCTCGCTTTCGAACACAGTAGTGTGAAAGCAACGATTAAAAGCCCGGTTCACAGCGTGAAGAATCCCCGCACGGGGAGCATTGTTGCCGAAAGTTTCGGAACAATCATCCTGGACGAGAATCTCAAAGCACCAGGGAATTGTGAATTGAAACTTTGGGACGAACTGACTTGTTTTGATTGAAATATGAAGTACAACTTCGATGAAATAATTCCACGCCGAGGTACGAATTCCTATAAATGGGATTCTGCCGGAGATGCAGATGTATTGCCGATGTGGGTAGCCGATATGGATTTCCGTACGGCTCCCCCTGTTGTGGAAGCATTGAGGAAACGGGTGGAGCATGGTATCTTCGGATATGTCCGTGTACCGGATGCATACTACGCGGCGGTGACAAACTGGTTTGCAAGGCGGCATGACTGGCAGATAGAAAAAGAATGGATTATTTATACCACGGGAGTAGTACCGGCATTGTCTGCTGTCATTAAGGCACTGACAGCCCCCGGAGATAAAGTAATGGTGCAGACACCCGTATATAACTGCTTTTTCTCCTCTATCCGCAATAACGGATGCGGGATGATTGCCAATCCGCTGATTTATAGAAATGGAACCTATCAGATAGATTTTGCGGATTTGGAACAAAAAGCTGCCGACCCAAGCGTAAAGGTTCTATTGTTATGCAACCCGCACAATCCTGCCGGAAGGGTATGGACAAAGCAGGAACTTACCCGCATCGGTGACATCTGTATCCGAAATAATGTGTGGGTAGTAGCAGACGAAATCCACTGCGAACTTGTCTTCCCGGGACACACCTATATCCCTTTTGCTTCTATCTCACAAGAATTTCTGATGCACTCCGTCACTTGCACCTCGCCCAGCAAGGCCTTTAACCTGGCAGGGCTTCAAATAGCCAATATCATTTCTGCCGATACGGATATACGAACGAAAATAGACAAAGCAATCAATATCAATGAGGTTTGTGATGTGAATCCGTTCGGAGTGGAAGCGTTAATGGCCGCCTATAACGACGGTGAGGAATGGTTGGAAGAACTGAAACAATACCTGTTCGCCAATTACAATTATTTGAGAGTATACTTCGAAGAATATCTTCCTGAATTTCCGGTGGCGACACTGGAAGGCACTTATCTGGTTTGGGCAGACTGTTCGGTACTGAATCAGTCATCGGATGAGACAGTGAAAACCTTGTTGGAGAAAGAAAAACTTTGGGTGAACGAGGGCAGCTTGTACGGAGAGGCCGGTGAAGGATTTATCCGTATTAATATCGCCTGTCCGCGACAGCAGTTGATAGAAGGATTAAACAGGTTGAGGCGGGCTTTGAAATAATAAAATAATTGTCAATTTATTGAGAGTTCCCCCTTCTCACTCCCCGTAAATACGAATAAAAAGAAGTAATATGGAAAGTCAGAAACGCTCGAACAGGAATTTGCCGGGTGTTATCATCGCTTATTTCCTCATTTATGTAGTCTGGGGCTCCACCTACTTTTTTATAGGTGTGGCTTTAAAAGATTTTTCGCCTTTCCTGCTCGGAGCACTGCGGTTTACGGCTGCCGGGCTGATACTTCTTGGGATTTGTTATTTGCGGGGAGAACGTATATTTAAGAAAAGTCTCGTGAAGCGTTCTGCCGTTAGCGGCATTGTATTGTTGTTTATAGATATGGCTGTCGTCATGCTGGCACAACAGTATCTGACAAGTAGTCTCGTGGCAATAATCGCTTCCTCTACGGCACTTTGGATTTTGCTGCTGGACGTTCCCATGTGGCGTATTAATTTCCGCAACCCTCTTACGATAGCGGGAGGGGTGATAGGATTCGGTGGGGTAATAATGCTCTATGCGGAACAGCTCAATGCAGAATGGCTGCATCCGCAAAGTGAGCGGGGTATCCTGCTTCTTGTTTTTGGCTGTATATCTTGGGCTGTGGGAACGCTGTATGCCAAATACCGTTCTTCCCGTGAGGAAGGAATGAATGCATTTGCTGGTTCTGCGTGGCAAATGCTTTTTGCCAGTGCGATGTTCTGGCTTTGTGCCGTTGTGAGCGGAGATATTCAGGAAGTTGATTTGAGTGCAGTCTCGTCTACAAGCTGGTTCTCCTTGCTTTATTTGATTTCTTTCGGTTCTTTGCTGGCATATTCGGCGTATGTCTGGCTCTTGAAAGTATGTCCCGCAGCAGAAGTAGGAACGCATGCTTATGTCAATCCCTTTATAGCAGTCCTTCTAGGAGTATTCTTAGGAAATGAACGAGTTACATTTATTCAGCTTTCTGGTTTGCTGGTGATTTTGCTGGGAGTGATGTTGATTAGCCGGAAACGCTTGACAGGTAAGACGGGAAATCTGTAATAATGGTACTGACTTCTGTAATTTGTATCAGTCTTGTAAGGCTATAACTTCGTATTTTTGTGTTATTAATTTTAAAACAATTAGACTATGAACATGAAGAAATTAATTGTTACTTTAGTAGTTGCATTAATAACGTTTTTCGGATATAATTCATTAAATGCACAGAATATGAAAAAAGAAGAAGTACCTCAAAACATCAGCGCATTTCCGATAGGAGAGGAGAATGTAGGATTCAAACAATATTTTACGGGGGAATCCTGGCTGGCGCGACTGACTAGTAACAAAGACTTGAATGTCCCCATGTCCAACGTTACTTTTGAACCCGGTTGCCGCAATAACTGGCACAGCCATACGGGTGGACAAATCCTGATTGCTGTCGGTGGTGTAGGATATTATCAGGAACGTGGTAAGGCGTCACGCCGCTTGCTTCCCGGTGATGTGGTTGAAATCGCTCCGAACATAGAACATTGGCACGGTGCCGCCCCCGATAGCTGGTTCTCGCATCTGGCTATCGAATGTAATCCGCAAACCAACAAGAATATGTGGCTGGAACGTGTGAGCGACCAACAATATGCCGAAGCTACAAAAGACAACGTGGCAACCGGACTAAAAGCTACCGACCCCGAATTGGACGGAATATTTAGTAATTTTACAAAAGAAGTGCAGGAATATGGTGACTTGGATACTAAAACCCGCCTTATGGTAACCTTGGCATCCAATATAGCTTCGCAGGCACAGGCTGAATACCGTATCACACTTGAAAACGCTCTTAATGAAGGCATTACCCCGATAGAAGTGAAGGAAATCCTTTATCAGGCAGTAGCTTATGCAGGCATGGCTAAGGTGAGAGATTTTATCGGTCTTACTAATGGTATATTGCTCGCCTGTGGCGTACGCCTTCCTTTAGAGGGACAATCGGTTGTGTCATCCGAAACCCGTTTCGACAAAGGGCTGGAGTTGCAGAAATCCATTTTCGGTGAACGGATAGAACTGATGCATAAAAGCGCTCCCGAGAATCAGAAGCATATCCAGCGTTATCTCTCCGCCAATTGCTTCGGAGATTACCAAACGCGTAACGGACTGAATGTGAAGACACGTGAATTGGTTACGTTCTCTATTCTTGTTTCCTTAGGCGGTTGTGAGTCACAAGTAAAAGGACACATACAGGGAAATGTCAACGTAGGGAATAATAAAGATACGTTGCTGGCTGTCGTCACACAACTATTGCCCTACATCGGCTATCCGCGTACACTCAATGCCATAGCCTATCTGAATGAAGTGATTCCGGAAAAGTAAAAAAAGAGCATTCCTGATGACAGGCGATTAAAACTTATCCGGGACTTGACAAACGCTTTTTTATTTCGTATATTTGTAGTCAGGAAAAGAATGAAATCAATGAATTATGGATGAAAGAATAACTGAAATATGAGTATAGAATGGATAGAAAATAGTATACCTTAATTCCGCAACACTTTGATTTAACTTTATTTATAAGTTCCTGAGCAACAAAAAGTTGCTCAGGATTTTGCCATGTCAGATTTTTCACTTATCTTAGTGTTGCAAATCAAAACAAGCGTAAATCGTAACAAGACATGGCAAAGGTACAAATAAAATCTGAAAAACTCACACCTTTTGGAGGAATTTTTTCAATCATGGAGCAATTTGACTCCATGCTTTCACCTATTATCGACCAGACACTTGGTCAGAGATGCCGCAGTATCATCGGATACCAGTACAGCGAAATTATTCGTTCTCTGATGAGCGTATACTTCTGTGGCGGTTCATGCGTGGAGGATGTAACATCGCATCTGATGCGTCATCTCTCGTATCATCCGACCTTGCGCACATGCAGCTCTGATACCATCCTCAGAGCCATCAAGGAACTGACACAGGAAAACATCTCATATACTTCCGATAAGGGCAAGACCTATGATTTCAATACGGCAGACAAGCTCAACGCCTTGCTTATAAAAGCCTTGGTTTCCACTGGTGAACTGAATGAGGTGGAAACCTACGATGTTGATTTCGACCATCAGTTCCTTGAAACAGAGAAGTATGATGCAAAACCGACATACAAGAAGTTCCTCGGCTACAGACCTGGCGTATATGTCATCGGTGACATGATTGTCTATGTCGAGAACAGCGATGGCAACACAAATGTGCGCTTTTATCAGGCTGAGACCCACAAGAGATTCTTTGCCCTACTGGAAGCCAACAGCATCCGTGTGAATCGCTTCAGAGCCGACTGTGGTTCGTGCTCGAAGGAAATTGTCAGTGAGATAGAGAAGCATTGCACGCACTTCTACATCCGCGCCAACAGATGCAGTTCGCTCTACGATGACTTGTTTTCACTGAGGGGATGGAAGACGGAGGAAATCAACGGCATCCAGTTTGAACTCAATTCCATTCTTGTTGAGAAATGGGAAGGCAAGTGCTATCGTCTTGTCATTCAGAGACAAAAGCGCATGGATGGAGAGCTTGACTTGTGGGAAGGTGAATACACCTACAGATCCATTCTTACCAACGATTATGACTCATCAACAAGAGACATCGTCGAATTTTACAACAAGCGTGGGGGCAAAGAGCGTATATTCGATGATATGAACAACGGATTCGGCTGGAACAGGCTCCCCAAGTCGTTCATGTCAGAGAACACTGTATTCCTTCTGCTTACGGCATTGATACACAATTTCTATAAGACCATCATTAGCAAGCTTGACACCAAGGCTTTCGGGCTCAAGGAAACGAGTCGCATAAAGGCTTTTGTCTTCAGCTTCATCTCCGTACCTGCCAAGTGGATCATGACAGCAAGGCAATACGTGCTGAATATCTATACTGAAAACCGGGCTTATGCAAGACCTTTCAAAACTGGATTCGGATAAAGTCCGTTCCTTATGGTTTTAATCTGCGTATTGCCTCAAGTCGCATTGTGGGGTAAGGGGAAGGTATGCACAAATCGGACAAAATTCACGCTCATACTATCATGATGCATAGTGTTCAAGCTCTTTACTGCAATTGAGAT